>Ga0182746_1000130_pt1 | contig 131660 bp, 104 predicted proteins | sample eDN3rd30CBELigOP_FD_128881 | JGI IMG/M metagenome (GOLD analysis project Ga0182746, IMG submission 128881) | Enriched Organic Plus compost microbial communities from Emeryville, California, USA - eDNA 3rd pass 30_C BE-Lig OP (version 2) (version 2) ...
ACGCGGCCGTTCACGGTGCAGTACCCGATGTGGCGCGACGACGATTACAAGATCTTCGAGTACGCGTGCCACGAGGGGAATACCGCGGTGCGCAACTACATCGAGACGTCGCGCTACGAGCGCGGTTTGCGCTGACCGCTGCTAGCGTGTCCCGTGAGCGCCGCGCGGCGGCCGCGCGGGACGCGCGCACTCATGATCCGGCTTCGAGCGTGCCGAGCGCCTGCTCGGTGCGCTCGTAGCCGTAGTCGATCAGCTGCTGCGCGCGATAGAAGTCGAAGAAGCCGCACAGGTTGCCCGGAATCTTCACGATCAGGCTCGGCGCATAGCTTGCGAGCTTGAGCTGCGTGATCGTGCGCTGCATCGCGTCCATCGAGCGGGCCGCGAGATCGTAGAAGCCGAGATGGTTCGACGACGGCGCCGGGTCCATTCCGAGAAGCGCATCGATAAAGCTGAGGATGCTCTGCCGCTCGGCGCTGTCCGCGGTGTGCTCGCGGCCCGCGCGAATACGAAGCGGCGCGTCGCTATCGTCGGGCGCGTTCAGATCGACGGCGATCGTTACTTCCGTGTGGGTGTTCAACGTCGGCGCGACGGGCACCGGGTTCACGACGCCGCCGTCGACGAGCACGAGGTCGTCGATCGTCACGGCGGCGAACACCGTCGGCACGGCGATCGATGCGCGTATCGCTTCGAACAGCGAGCCGCGGTTCAGCCACATCTCGCGGCTCGTCGATAGCTCCGTCGCGATCGCCGTGAAGCCGATCGGCAGCTCTTCGATCCGGCAGTCGCCGATCAGATCGCGGAGAACGCGGATGATCCGCTCGCCCTTGAATAGCGCGCCGTTCAGCGACCAGTCGAGCAGGCGCAGCACGTCGAGGCGCTGCAGCGCCGTGACCCAATCCGAGAACGTGTCGAGCTTGCCGGCCGCGTAGATGCCGCCGACGAGGGCGCCCATCGACGATCCGGAGATGTAGCGGATATCGTAGCCGTGCGCTTCGAGGCAGCGGATGACGCCGATGTGCGTGAGCCCCCGCGCGCCGCCGGCGCCGAGGACGAGGGACGTAGGTATTCCGGCCATGTCGCGAAGTCCGAGTCGAGCCCGTCGAAACCGCGGGGCACGCCCCGCACGTAGATCGAGTCTACGTCCCCGACCGAGCTATTTCGATCGGGGTGCACGACCTCGCTCGAGCTTTCGTCTTCGGCCGGCGCGTCTCGTCAGTGAATCAGCTCGACGTGCGGCATATGGGTCTCGCCTTCAGCCGCGACCCACAGGTGGCCCATCATGCCGGAATCCGCGTGGTCCAGAATGTGACAGTGGTACATCCACATCCCGGGGCGCTCGTCGAAGCGAACCGCGATGCGCAGCGACGATTCGGCCGGCACGTCCACGGTGTCCTTCCACTCGGGAACCCGCGTGTCGTCGAGCACCTGGAAGAAGTAGCCGTGCAGGTGAAACGGATGCGCGAACGCGGTGTCGTTGATGACGTTCCAGATATGCGTCTCGCCGATCCGCGCTTCGAGCGGCTTGCTGTTCCAGTACGGGATGCCGTTGATTCCCATCACGATCTCTTTCGCGCGCGCGGTGCTTTGCGTCTCGATCGTCAGGTCGAGCGTCAGCTCTTTCGCATCGGCCACGTCGATGCGCTCGATCTCGCGAAGCTCGACGGGAATCGGCTCCGGCAGGACCGGATCGGCGTCGACGGTAACGATCTCGAGCATGTCCTCACGCGGCCGGTTGAACACGCTGCCGAACCCGCGCTCCGTCGGGATCCACTGCATGAACGTCGTCGTGCCGGGCGGATCCGACGGCGTGAAGACGAAGTCGGCCCGCTCGCCGGGCACGAGCACGATGCGGCTGACTTCCTGAGAGCGCGCCGCGAGGCCGTTGTCGCCGCCGAGCTTGACGAACGTGTGATTCGGCAGCCGCAAGGTGTAGTACCGCGCGCGCGCTGCGTTGATCACCCGCCAGCGCTGCTGCTTGCCGTTGCGCACCTTGAGCTGCGGCCGCACCTTGCCGTTCACGAGCAGCACGTTGCCTTCGCGGCCGAAAAGATCGCCGAACTCGCCGCCGGTGTCTTCCGGCAGGAACCGTCCTTCGTCGTCGAGCGCGATGTCCGACAGCACGAGCAGCAGCTCGTCGCCGAAGACTTCCGGGTCCTCCGGGTCCTCGACGATCAGCGGCCCGTATAGCCCCCAGCCGACCTGCGCCGCCGAGTTGATATGCGGGTGATACCAGAACGTGCCGGCGTCGCGCGCATCGAACTCGTAGACGAACTCGCCGCCCGGCTCGATCGGATCCTGCGTGAGGCCGGGCACGCCGTCCATGTTGTTCGGCAGGCGCAGCCCATGCCAGTGAATGCTCGTCGCCTCGGGCAGCGAGTTCTTGAAACGCACGATGACCTTATCGCCGACCTTCGCGCGGATCAGCGGGCCGGGCAGCGAGCCGTTGTACGTCCAGACCGGCGTCTTCTTGCCGGGGATCAGCTCGAGATTGGTGATGCGCGCCTCGAGCTCGATCTCGACGATATCGGGATCCGGGTTCAGGTCGACGGGCTCGGCGAGCTTGAGATCGTCTGCCCATCCGTCCGGCTGCTCGACCTCGAGCGCGCTCTCGGTCGGTTCCCGCGGGCCGCACGCGGCGATTACCGCGACTGCGGTAGTTGCAGCAGTCAACTTCGCAGCTTTGAGAAGAACGCGATTCCGTAAGCGTCTCGACATTCCCATTGCGCCCGCCGATCTAAAAGAAGTACATTAGATGCATCTTATCGTACAGATCGCCCATGCAGCTGACAAGATTCACGGATTACACCTTACGAGTCCTGATTTCGGTCGGTCTGAACGATCGCAGAGGCGAGAAAAGGGGTGTAACGATTGGCGAGATCTCGTCGCAATACGGGATATCACGTAATCATTTGATGAAAGTCGTACAGCACCTCGCGCGCGCGGGCTATCTCGAGACGCTGCGCGGCAAAGGCGGCGGGCTGAGGCTCGGTATTCCGGCGGCGCAGATTCGGCTCGGCGATGTCGTGCGCGAGGTCGAGGGCGGCTTTCATATCGTGCCGTGCTTCGACCGCTCGCAGCCCGCGGCTTGCGTGATCGCGCCCGGATGCGTGTTGCGCGGCGTGCTCGGCGATGCGCTCGGCGCGTTCCTCGCCGTGCTCGATCGCTACACGCTCGAGGATCTGCTCGGCCCGGAAGGGCAGCTCGAGCCGCTGCTCGGTCATTACGCCGGCGCGCGCAAGCGCAAGAGGCGAGCGCCGCCGCGGGCGTCGGCAGCGTAGGGATCGGCGTCTCGGCTTTCCGAGCGCCGAGCGTGAAGGAAGCACGCACAAGCGGAGGCAATGTATGGCTGCGGTAGGAAGGACTCTGGTCGCGAGCCGAGAGCGGAGCGATGCGGCGGTCGCCGTATTCGCGATCGTCTCCCTGGTCTGGATCGGCGCGCTGCTCGGCGTATCGTTTCTCGCAACGCCCGTGAAGTTTCTCGCGCCGTCGCTGACCTTGCCCGTCGCGCTCGACGTCGGCCGGCAAACGTTTCATTGGTACAACCGGCTCGAGCTCGTCTTCGCGGCGCTCGCGCTGGCGAGCGCGGCATGGTGGGAGACGCCGTGGCGGCGGCTCGCCGCCCGCGAACGGCGCGGCGCTTCCGGAGCACCGAGCTCCGCCGGGATCGCTACGCCTCCGTACGGGACGCTGCTTGCAGCGTTCCTGACCGCTGCGGTCGCGCTGCAAGGCGCCGTGTTGCTGCCGCTGCTCGATGCGCGCGTCGAGATCATCCTGCAGGGCGGAACGCCGCCGGAGTCGGTGCTGCACGACGTCTACGTGATCGTCGAGGCGGCGAAGCTCGGCGCGCTCGTCGGCGCCGCGTGGCTCGCGGTCGGGCAGCTGCGCCGCGGCGCGGGCGCCGACAGGTAGCCGATGCAATCGGCCGCGGCATATCGCGCCGAGTCTCGCAGCGCGGCGTTCGTGCGAACGTTCCTGTCGTACGCGTTCCGGCCGTTCTTCCTGCTCGCCGCGATCTGGGCCGTGCTCGCGCTCGTGCAGACGCTCGTCGCGCTGGCGGGTGCCGGCTGGGCGATCGATGCGCTGCCGCTCTTCCGCTGGCACGGTCACGAGATGATCTACGGGTTCGTCGCCGCGGCGATCGCCGGGTTCCTGCTGACGGCCGCGCCGACCTGGACGAGCACGAAGCCCGTGTCGGGGCTGCCGCTCGCGGGCCTTGTGCTGCTGTGGATCGCGGGACGCGTCGTCGTGAATCCGCTGACCGGCTTGCATGCGACGCCGGCCGTGATTCTCGATCTCGCGTTCTTTCCTGTGCTCGCGGCCGTGCTCGCGGTGCCGCTCGTCAGGACCCGCAACCTGCGCAACTATCCTTTCGTGCTGATGCTCGCGCTGCTGTTCGCAGCGGACGCCGCGTTTCACGCATTCTCGGCCGGCTGGCTCGCGCTGTCGTTCGATCCGCTCCGCGCCGCGGCGAATCTCGTGCTCGCGATCGTGGTCGTGGTCGGCGGAAGGATCATCCCCGCGTTCACGCGCAATGCGCTCGTGCGGGAACGCGTCGGGTCCGCGATTCGGCCCGCGCCGTGGCTCGAGCGCGCGTCACTCGCGGCGATCGCGGGCGTCGTCGTCGTGGACGTCGCGGCTCCGGAGACGGCCGTCGCCGGCTGGGTCGCGGCCGTCGCGGCCGTGTCGATCGCTGCGCGGCTCGCGCGCTGGGAAGGACACCGGACGCTGCGGATGCCGATCGTGCTGATCCTGCACGTCGGCTATGCGTGGGTCGCGTTGGCGCTCGCGCTGAAGGCGGCGTGGATCCTCGGCGATGCGCCGTGGGCCGTGAACTGGCTGCATGCGCAGACGGCCGGCGTGTTCGGCACGATGGTGCTGGCGGTCACGACGCGCGTCGCGCTCGGGCACACGGGCCGCCCGCTCGTCGTTTCGCGCGCGATCACCGCAGCCTATGGCCTCGTGGTTCTAGGCGCGCTCGTGCGCGTGTTCGGGCCGGTCTGGCTGCCGCTCGGCACGGTGCACGTCCTCGCGTGCGCAGTCGTGCTGTGGGCAGGAGCGTTCATCGTGTTCATCGCGGTCTATACGCCGATCCTGCTCGCACCGCGCGTCCGATCGGATTGACGGTCGAATCGGCGTCAGCCGTCGTCCCCGTCGCGGCTCGGATCGAACACGAGGTCCGGTGACAGCAGCTCGACCGCGTCGGCGTCGTTCGACGCAGCCCGGCGTGACGGGCTTGCCCCGTCCGAGCGCGCATCGGGTCCAGGCGTCGACATCAGCCGCGCGATCGTATCGTCGTTGCCCGGTCGGTGCTCGCGCATCTCGGGCGGAACCCGTCGGCCATCGAATGCGAGCATGTCGCGCAGACGGTCGCGGTGGGCTGCGGCGTCGCTCAGCTCTCGTGCGGTCTCCGCAAGCTGCGTCATGACCGTCGCGAGCTCCTTCTTCGCGTCCTCGCTGGCGGCGCGCGCGTCCGCGAGCTGCTTACCGTAGCTGCGCTCGAGCACGTCGAGCTTGAACTCGAGCGCCTTGACGGCACCCTCGAGCTCCGCGCTGCGCGCGCGCTCGGCCTCGATGTCCCGCTCGAGGCGCGCGATGATCTCGTCGCGCTCGTCCGGATCCGGCGCGTCGGCGGCCGGGTCGTCCGCCGCCTCCGCTGAGGCCGGCGTCTTCGCACCCGCCGCCGGCGCTGCCGCCGCGGCGGTCCGCGCAGCGGCAACCGCTTTCGCGGCGAGATCCTTGAGGCGGCGCCGCGCCTCCGTCACAAATTCTTCGCTCATGCAGACGCTTTCCGAGCCGGCTGCGCGCAGCCTAGCCGGATCGGCGATCCGTCGCATTGCGGTCGGTCACAGACCCGCGCCCGCCGGCGAGCATGGGTTCGTCCCGGTTGTCCGAGGTATCGAAAGCAAGCATTCTGGCCGCGAGCTTCGCGCGGGCCCCGCGCGAAGCTCGCCGCCGTATCGAATGACGAGGAGCTGCTTCGGTGTCTTGCCTTCGCCGATCGCTCGCTGTCGCTGCGCTCGCGCTGCTTGCCGTGACGGTCGCGGTTCCGGCGGCCGCGGTCCCGAGCGACGACGAGATCCTCGAGATCCTGCGCGAGCGGGTAGGGGGGCACGCGGATCGGATCGGTATCGTCGTCGGCGTGATCGAGCCCGACGGGCGCCGGATCGTCGCCTACGGCAGTGCCGGCGCCGACGCCGCGCGGCCCCTCGACGGCGATACCTTGTTCGAGATCGGGTCGATCACGAAGGTGTTTACGGCGCTGCTGCTCGCCGACATGGCGAGTAACGGCGAGCTCGATCTCGACGACCCCGTCGAGAATCTCTTGCCGCGCGGCGTCGACGTGCCCGAGCGCGGCGGAAGATCGATCACGCTGCGAGAGCTCGCGATGCACCATTCGGGCCTGCCGCGCTTGCCGACGAACATGCATCCGGCGGAGCCCGACAACCCGTTCGCGGACTACACGATCGAGCAGCTCTACGCGTTCCTGTCCGAGTACGAGCTGCCGCGCGACATCGGCGCTCGATACGAGTACTCGAACGTCGGCTTCGGGCTTCTGCCGGCGACGCTCCGTTGCTCAGGCCGCCGCGGGAACGCACACGGACGGCGCTGCCCCCGGAGCGGCTCGAGCCCCTCGTCGGCCGCTACGCGCTCGCGCCGGGGGTAGAGATCGCGATCGCGCGCGAAGGCGAGCGGCTCTTCGCGACGGTGACGGGACAGCTGCCGATGGAGATCGTCCCGGCGAGCGACGCCCTGTTCTTCTACAAGGCTGCGGATGCGGAGATCACGTTCGAGCCCGGGCAGACGGGCCGTGCCGACGCGCTCGTGCTGCATCAAGCGGGTCAGGAGCTTCGCGCCGAGCGGATCGATTGACGGGTCGACATCGCGCGTCCCGTTGCCCGCGCGCGGCAACCGCTCGGCATGCCTCTTGCAGCCTGCGCGCGGAACGCGAGGAGCACCGATGAGCGCACCGGAAACGAAAGCCGTTCAACTGCAGGTCGCGAATGCGCGGCCCGAGGATGCCGGACGCGGCATCGCCCGCATGGATCAGCGCGTGATGGCGGAGATCGGCGTCCGCGAAGGCGAGCCGATCGAGATCATCGGGCAGCGGCATACGACGGCGATCGCCGTGCGGCCGTCTCCGGAGGACGAGGGGTTGCGGCTGCTTCGGCTCGACGGGCTGCAGCGCGCGAACGCCGGCGTGCGCAGCGGCGATCATGCGGAGGTTCGGCGCGCCGACGCGAAGCCCGCAGCGCGCATCGTGCTCGCGCCGGCGCAGAAGAACGTGCGCCTCAGCGGCCCGGGCGAAGCGCTGCGGCGCACGTTTCACCGCCGACCGCTGATGGCGGGCGACGTCGTCTCGACGTCGATCTATCACCGCGAAGCGGACCGCGGCATTCCGGAGCAGCTCCGGGATATGCTGAACCTGCCGGCATACGGGTTGCATGAGATTCGGCTCGTCGTCGTGTCGACGACACCGCGAGGCATCGTGCAAGTGACGCCCGAGACCGAGGTCGAGCTGCGGCCGCTCTACGAAGAGCCAAAAGAGCCGCGCCGCGCGGACGTCACCTACGACGACGTCGGCGGTCTCGGCAACACGATCGAGCTGATCCGCGAGATGATCGAGTTGCCGCTGCGGCACCCGGAGCTGTTTCAGCGGCTCGGTATCGATCCGCCGAAGGGCGTGCTGCTGCACGGGCCGCCCGGCACCGGAAAAACCTTGCTCGCGCGCGCGGTCGCGAACGAGGCCGAGGCGTCGTTTCATCACATCGCGGGCCCCGAGATCATGGGCCGTCACGTCGGCGAGTCCGAGCAGCGGCTTCGCGACGTATTTCAGGAGGCGCAGCGCGATGCGCCGGCGATCGTGTTCATCGACGAGCTCGATTCGATCGCGCCGAAGCGGGAGCAGGTCACGAGCGAGGTCGAGCGGCGGATCGTCGCGCAGCTTCTGACCTTGATGGACGGCCTCGAGCCGCGCCAGAACCTCGTCGTGATCGGGGCGACGAACCGGGTCGACGCGATCGACGAGGCGTTGCGCCGTCCGGGCCGCTTCGATAGGGAGATCGTGATCGGCGTCCCGGACCAGGACGGCCGGCGCGAGATCCTCGGCATCCATACCCGCGGCATGCCGCTCGCGGAGGACGTCGACATCGAGCGCTTCGCGCGGATCACGTACGGCTTCGTCGGCGCCGATCTGTCGGCGTTGACGCGCGAAGCGGCGATGGAAGCCGTGCGCCGAATCTTGCCGAGCATCAGCTTCAAGGACGGCATCCCGCCGGAGGTGCTCGAGGGTCTCAAGGTCACCGGCGCGGATTTCGACAACGCGTTGCGGCGCGTGCAGCCGTCGGCGCTGCGCGAGATCATGATTCAGGTGCCGAACGTGACGTGGGCGGATATCGGCGGCCTGAAGGATGCGCAGGCGAAGATGCGCGAAGGCATCGAGCTGCCGCTGAAGAGCCCGGAAGCGTTCCGGCGCGTCGGGATCCGTCCGGCGAAAGGCTTCCTTCTGTTCGGCCCGCCGGGCACCGGCAAGACACTGCTCGCGAAGGCCGTCGCGCGCGAGGCCGAGGCGAACTTCGTGGCGACGAAGTCGTCCGATCTGCTATCGAAGTGGTACGGCGAATCCGAGCAGCAGGTCGCGCGCCTGTTCCAGCGCGCGCGGCAGGTCGCGCCGACCGTGATCTTCATCGACGAGATCGACTCGCTCGTGCCGCAGCGCGGCGGCGGGATCGGCGAGCCCGCGGTGACCGAGCGCGTCGTCAACACGATCCTCTCAGAGATGGACGGCCTCGAGGAGCTGCAGGGGGTCGTCGTGATCGGCGCGACGAATCGCCCGAACCTCGTCGATCCCGCGCTGCTCCGTCCCGGGCGGTTCGACGAGCTGATCTACGTCGGCGTGCCGGATGCGGACGGACGCCGCCACATCCTCGGTATTCATACGCGCACCATGCCGCTCGCCGACGACGTCGATCTCGACGATCTCGCCGCACGCACCGAGCGCTATACCGGCGCCGATCTCGAGGATCTCGTCAGACGCGCCGGGCTGACTGCGCTGCGCGAGTCGATGTCCATCGAGCGCGTCACCGCGGCGCACTTCGAGCAGGCGTTGAAGGAGACTCGCGCGTCGGTCACGCCGGAAATGGAGCGCGAGTACGAGCAGATGCTCGGCACGTTGAAGCAGGAGCGCCCGCAGCGGCAGCCAATCGGCTTCGTGCGTCCGCACGAGGAGGGTTGAGGCTGCGAGCAACTGCGCGGTACGCCTGAATCTCGTGCACGGCCGAAGCCGCGCGCGGGGTCGCGGGGCGGGCCTGACGCTATGCGACGAGCAGCCGCTTAAGCCACTCGACGAGCACCTCCGGCAGGCGGGCCGGCTCCGGCAGCAGCGCGTACTGATGCGCGCCGAACACGCGCGGCAGATAGCTCGCGGCCTGTCGATCGATCGTCAGGCAGAACGGAAAGATGCCCTGCAGCTTCGCCTCGATCACCGCCTGCCGCATGTCCTCCGCGCCATAGCGGCCTTCGTACTCGTCGACGTCGTTCGGCTTGCCGTCCGATAGGAGCAGCAGCAGCCGATGCTGCGCGCGGCGCTGCATCAACAGCGACGTCGCGTGCCGCAGCGCAGCGCCTGCGCGCGTGTAGCGCTCGGGCTCGAGCCCGGCGATCCGCAGCGCGACGTCGCGACCGTACGGCTCGTCGAAGCGCTTCACGGTCCGCAGCATCACGTGCTCCGGCCCTTCGCCGGAGAACGCCTCGATTGCGAACGGCTCGCCGAGACCTTCGAGCGCGACGGAGACGACGAGCAGCGCTTCACGCTCGACGTCGATCACGCGGCGGTTCGTCTCGACCCAGCCGTCGGTAGAGCCGCTGATATCGATCAGCAGAAGCACAGCCAGATCGTGCTCGGCGGCGCGGCGAAGCTCGTACAGACCGCCGTCGCGGCGCCGGCCCGCCGCGCGATCCGCGTGATGCTCGATGCACGCATCGAGGTCGATCTCGTCGCCGTCGAGCTGGCGGCGCAAGCGTATGCGACGCGCGCGCAGCACCTCGAAGCGGCGGCGCACGGTATCGAGCAGCAAGCGATGCTCGTCGAGCGTCGCGTCGATCCACTCCGCGGGGCCGGGCGGCGCGATCGACAGCCGCACGGCGGCGCCGGGGCGCCGATACCCGGCGCGTCGACAGTCCCACTCCGGATAGCGGATGCACGATTCGGCCGAAGCGGCTCCGTCGTCGAGCCCGAGCCGCGCGCGCGCGTCCGGCGGATCGTCCGACAGCAGCACTTCTTTCGGCGGCGCGGGCGTTGCGACCGTGCGCGCCTCCGGCAGATCGGACAGCATGTCCGCGAGCTGCTCGGCGCTCGCGTCGTCGTCGCGGTCGACCGGGCGCTTGAGGCCCATCGGATCCTCGGCATGCGGATGCGGATCGTCCTGCTGGACGGCGACGAGCCCGATGTCATCGTCGTCGTCCTCGCCGTCGAGCGCGTCGCGGCGCTGCGGGCTGCGGCGAAGCCGCGCAACCTTCGGCTCGGCCGCGTCGTTGCAATCGAATTCGTGCGGGCCGCCGGGCAGCGCTTCCCGGCCGTCGGCGGCCGGCGGCGGATGGAGCGCTCCGGTCCACCAGTCCTTCAGCAGCGGCTCCGCGCCGAATCGGTGCGTGCCGGTCGTCGCGGAAAGCTCCGCGGCGATGCGTGACGCGAGCGCCGCGGAGCCGGCCGGCTCCGCGCTGACGAGCGCAAGGTCGATCGGCCGTCCGCAGCGGCTTTCGAGCAGCTCCCGAACGAGTCGCTCGAGCGGCCGACGGTGCGCGGGAAATCGATCGAGTGGCGGGCGGCGCTCGAACGCGGCGCGGCGCAGCCGGTCGATCGGCGCCGCGAGGCCGGGCAGCATCGCGGCGAGCGCATGGTCCGCGGCATATGCCTCGAGCAGCAGGTAGATGTCCGCAACGAGGCCCGGGGGCAGCGTTGCGAAGCGCGCCGCGCTGCCGCGCCGAGCGCGCATCGCTTGCGCGAGCGCCATCGCGCGGTAGCACGGCTCGACGCTGCGGTCGTCGTCGCTAGCGTCGTTGCTATCGTCGTCGCTCTGGAGCGTCGCCGGCAGCCAAATGCTCGCGCCGTCGGTCGCCGGCACGGCGCGCGTCGCACGAGGCCCGCGATCGCCGCGGAACGCGTGCATCAGCAACGTCGGCGGGGCGGGAGCCTGTGCGACGCGGATCCGCCGCTCCTCGCCGAAGACGGCCGTGATCAGCAAGTCGAGCCGCGGCGCGAAGTCGGCAAGGCCGGGGCGGCGCGCTTCGCCGCTGCCGCGATGCCTGCGCCACAGGTCGCGCGCGAAGACGGTCGCGTGGCGCGCGGCGTCGGTGATGAGCTCCTCGGGCTCGCTCATCGCGCGGGCTCCGTTGTCAGACGAACGTCGCGTCGACGAGATCGCGCAGCGCGGCGCCGAGCGCCTCGTCGTCGGTCAGCGGCGCGACGATCGCCGCGCGGCACGCATCGCGCACCGGCACGCCGCGCGTGACGAGCGCACCGGCCGCGACGAGCAGCCGCGTGCTCGGCACCTCGGGCAGTCCGCGGTCGCGGAGCGCGCGGATGCGCTCCGCAAGCGTGACGATCTCGTGCGCGGTCGCGCGATCGACGCCGCTCTCGTGCGCGACGATCGCCGCTTCGTGCTCCGGCGGCGGGAAGCCGAGCTCGAGTGCGACGAAGCGCTGCCGCGTGCTCGGCTTCAAGTCCTTCAGCATCCGCTGATAGCCCGGGTTGTACGAGATCACGAGCTGGAAGCCGGGCTGCGCGACGAGCTGCTCGCCGGTCTTGTCGATCGACAGCATCCGGCGGTGATCGGTCAGCGAATGCAGCACGACGACCGTGTCCTGCCGAGCTTCGACGATCTCGTCGAGGTAGCAGATCGCGCCGTCGCGCACGGCGCGCGTCAGCGGACCGTCCTGCCAGACCGTGCCGTCGTGCCGGATCAGGAAGCGGCCGACGAGATCGCTCGCGGTCAGGTCGTCGTGGCACGAGACGGTGACGAGCGGCCGGCCGAGGCGCCAGGCCATGTGCTCGACGAGGCGCGTCTTGCCGCAGCCCGTCGGTCCTTTCAGCATCACGGCGAGCCCGCGGGCATGGCATTCGGCGAAGATCGAGACCTCGTCGCCGGTCGGCACGTAGAACGGCCCGTCGCCGGACGGGACGCGCGCGGTGTTCGAGCTCATCCGCACGAAGGTAGCACAGACGAGAAAACGTGCCGCGAAAATTCGTGCCAGGCACGATTTTCCTCGGGGAAAATTCGTGCCTGGCACGAATTTTCGCGGCGCGATTTCGTCAGCGGGTCAGTGCGACGGCCTCGTCGTCGTCCTCCGAGATGCCCTGCGCGGCCATCGCTTCGAGCAGGATCTGCTCCGCTTGCGGGAACTCGCGCGACGCGTTCGCGAGAAACACGCCGCGCGCCATCATCAGCGGCGTCCAGCCGAGCGCGTTCTTCGCGTTGACGTCCGCGCCCTGCTCGACGAGGTAGCGTGTGATCGACGGCTGCCCGGAGATGATCGACCCGTGCAGAGCGGTGCTGTCGTCCCAGCGCGGATCGCCGACGCCGAGATCGGCGAGCTCTTCGATGTTGAGCGGGTAGTAAAGAAGCGTGTACTCCGGATCGCCGATCATCTCGAAGTCGCCGAAATCGGCACGCGCATTCACGTCGTTGCCGAGCTCGACTGCAAGCTTCACGGCCTCGAGCCGCTCGGCCTCGGTGACGCCGGTATGCGGCCCCGGCGTCTCGCCTTCCCACGTATCGAGGCCCGCTGCGACCATCAGCGGCGTGATACCGAACCGATTCGTGATCAGCGGATCGGCGCCGTACTCGACGAGCAGGCGCATCAGTTGCGCGTCGCCGTTCTTCGCCGCGACGTAGAACGCGGTCGCGCCGTTGTACGTCAGCAGATGACGGCCGAGCGTCAGGCCGGGCGGGTTACGCGCCATACCGGCGATCTTGTTGAAGCGCATCTCCTGCCAGTCGATGCGCACGTTCGGATCGGCGCCGGCCTCGAGCAGCTCGCGCGCGAGCTCGAGGCTCGTGACGTTGCCGATCGGCCGCGGCGGCGCGTCGGCCTCGTCGCCGACGGCGGCCTGGCCGGTCGCGCCCGGCTCGCGCAGCCACGCGATGATGTGCAGCGGCGAGCCGCGCGGGTCCGGAAGGTTCGGATCGGCGCCGGCCGCGACGAGATGCGACGCGACTTCGTAGTAGGCGTTCACGACCGCCATGTTCAGCGCGCTCGTGCCGTCCGGCGCGACCGCGTCGACGTCCGCGCCGAGCTCGATCAGCGCGTCGACGGCGTCGAGCCGCGCTTCGCGGACGGCGAACAGCAGCGCCGTGAACCCGCCGCTCGAGCGCGCGTCGAGGTCCGCGCCGTGCTCGGCAAGCACGCGGATCGCATCGGCGTTGCCCGCGCCCGCGGCCCACATCAAGGCAGTCTGGCCCCTGAACGCCTCGGCCGCGTTCACGTCCGCGCCGCGCTCGATCAACAGGCGCACCGCATCGGGACGCCCGTTCCGCGCGGCGAGCATCAGCGGCGTCTGGCCTTCCTCGGAGCGCTCGTTCGGGTCCGCGCCGGCATCGAGCAGCCGCGCGATCATTGCGGCATCGCCGGTATGCGCCGCGAGCGACAGCGGCGTGACGCGGTTGCGCGTCGCGACCGTCGGGTCCGCGCCCGCGTCGAGCAGCGCGGCGACGATCTCGGCGGCGTGCGTCTCGACCGCCCAGTGCAGCGCCGTCGAGCCGTCGGCCGCGGCGGCGTCGACGTCTGCGCCCTCAGCGAGGAGGGTGCGAACTGCATGCAGATCGCCTGATCGCGCCGCATCGACCAAGGCCGGGGCTGCGCTCGATTGCCCGCCAAGCAAGCCGCCGAACAATGCGATAACGATGTAACGAAGCGTTCGAAACATGGCGCTACTCATGCATTTTGCATGCAGGCGAAGGTACCATAGCCGAAAGGCCCGGTCTCGGGGGAGTCGAGATGGCATTGCTTCGCAGTCGACGGAACCTTCTCGCCTTTGCGGCGGCCGTCGGCGTCGCCGCGGTCGGCGGTTACGTCGCGTTCGTCGGCGGAGCGGCGGATTCGGGCGCCCGCGACGCGGCCCTTGCCGACCAGGCGCTGCGCTCGTATTGCGTGGACTGCCATGACCGCTCGATCCGCTCAGGCGATATGCTGATCGATCCGGCCCAGCTCGCGGATATCGGTGCGCATGCGGATAGCTGGGAGAAGGTCGTCCACAAGCTGCGCTCGCGTGCGATGCCGCCGCCCGACGAGCCGCGTCCCGACGAGGCGACGTACCAGCGCGTCGCCGCCTATCTCGAGCAGGAGCTCGATCTTGCCGCTGCCGAGCAGCCGAACGCCGGCCGCCTGCCGCAGCTGATTCGGCTGACGCGGACCGAATACAAGAACGCGATTCGCGACATGCTGCGCCTCGAGCATCTGCCGGCCGAGATGGACTACGAGGTGCTGCTGCCGGCGGACAATGCGAGCAGCGGCTTCGACAATATCGCCGATCTCCTGTTCGTCTCGCCGGTCGTGATGGAGCGCTATCTCGCCGCGGCGCAGAAGATCAGCCGACTCGCGGTTGGCGACATGCGCATGCCCGAGATGGTCAACATGCACCGCATGCCGCTCGAGCTGCCGCAGGACGAGCCGGTCGACGGGCTGCCTTTCGGCACGCGCGGCGGCCTGCACGTGAAGAGCCACTTCCCGCTCGACGCGATGTACACGTTCCACATCGAGCTCGCGCGCTCGGCGCCCGAGCCCCACGAGATCGAGATCACGATCGACGGCGAGCGCGTCGCAGCCGGCAGGGTCGGCGAAGGCGGCGGGCGTTCGCGTGCGGCCGAGACGCTCGAGTTCGACGTGCCGGTCAGCGCCGGGCCTCACGACGTCGGCGTCGCGTTCGTTCGCCGCACGCTCGCGCTCGACGAGTCGACGGTGCGCGTGCAGCGGCGCAGCCGCGGCACGTTGCCCGCGATCGAGCTCGTCACGATCAGCGGTCCGCACGATCCGGCCGGGCCGGGGCAGACGCCGAGCCGCGAGCGCATCTTCGTGTGCACGCCGCAAAGCGAGGCGGACGAGGCGCCGTGCGCGCGCGAGATCATCGCGAGCCTTGCCCGGCAGGCGTATCGACGGCCGGTCGACGAAGCCGACATCGATACGCTCTTTGCGTTCTTCGAGGCGGGAAGAGAAGAGGGCGGCTTCGATGCCGGCATTCAACGCATGCTCGAGCGGCTGCTCGTGAGCCCGCAGTTCCTGTATCGAATCGAGCGCGTGCCGGCCGATGCGGCGCCCGGCGAGGCGTTCGCGGTCAGCCCGCTCGAGCTCGCGTCGCGCCTGTCGTTCTTCCTGTGGAGCAGCTTGCCCGACGAGCGGCTGATCGACCTCGCGGTCTCCGGTCGTCTCGACGAGGACGACGTGCTCGATGCCGAGGTCACGCGGATGCTTGCCGATCCGCGGGCGAGCGCGCTCGTCGAGGATTTCGCGGCGCAATGGCTGTTCCTTCGCGATCTCGAGCTCACCGAGCCCGACATTTTCCTGTTCCGCGACTTCGACGAGGGCTTACGGGAGGCTTTCGTCGAGGAGACGAAGCTGTTCGTCGCGAGCGTGCTGAACGAGAACCGCAGCGTGCTCGAGCTGATCACCGCGAATTACACGTTCCTGAACGAGCGGCTCGCGGAGCACTACGGCATCCCGTTCGTCAAAGGCCGGCAATTCAGGCGCGTCGAGCTTCCGGAAGGCAGCCATCGCGGCGGCTTGCTCGGGCAGGGCAGCATCCTCGCGCTGACGTCGTACCCGACGCGCACGTCGCCGGTGCTGCGCGGCAAGTACGTGCTCGACAACCTGCTCGCCGCACCGCCGCCGCCCCCGCCGCCGAACGTCCCGGCCCTCGACGCCGCGGCGCCGGAGGAGCGCGTGACGATGACCTTGCGCGACGCGATGGCGGCGCACCGTGCGAACCCCGAGTGCGCGAGCTGCCACGCGCAGATGGACCCGATCGGATTCGCGTTCGAGCATTTCGATGCGATCGGCCGCTGGCGCGATGCGGAAGGGGGGCTGCCGATCGAGTCCGCGAGCCTGCTGCCGGACGGCACCGAGCTCGACGGCATCGATGGCGTCAAGCAGCTCCTGCTTCGCGACCCGGAGCGGTTCGTCGGCGCCGTGACCGAAAAGCTCCTGATGTACGCGCTCGGACGTAACGTGCAGTATTACGACAGGCCGGCCGTGCGCAGGATCGTGCGCGACGCGGCTGCCGAGAATTACACGTTCCCGGCGCTCGTGCGCGGCATCGTGAAGAGCGTGCCGTTCCGAATGCGGCAGGCTCCCGACGGCGACGCGCCGACCGAGCTCACGGAGGCGCCGGACGCGACGGAGACGGGCTCGGCCGTGACGGCCGGGCGATTGATCGAGGGTTGAGCGATGTTCGTTACGAAAAAAGCCATTGATCGGCGAACCTTCCTGCGCGGAGCGGGCGCTTCCATCGCGTTGCCGTTGCTCGATTCGATGGTGCCCGCGTTCGCGGCCGATGCGCCGTCGGCGCCGCCGCGGCTCGGCTTCGTGTACGTCGGTAACGGCATCGTTCATGCGAACTGGACGCCGACGACACAGGGCCGGGATTTCGAGCTGACGCCGAATCTGCGCCCGCTCGCGAACGTTCGCGACTACCTGAACGTCCTAACGAACCTCGCGCATCGCGAAGCCGACACGAAGGGCGACGGTACCGGCGATCATCCGCGCTCGTCGGCCGCGTGGCTGACCGGCGTGCACGCATACGATCGAACGCAGCCCGGCGTCGAGGTTCGGCTTGCGACGACCGCGGACCAGATTGCGGCCGAGAGGATCGGCGCCGACACGGCGCTGCCGTCGATCGAGCTCAGCGTCGATCCGCCGATGCAGGGACAGTGCGACTCGGGCGACTGCTTCTACGTGAATACGGTGTCGTGGCGCAACCCGACGACGCCGAACCTCGCCGAGATTCATCCGCGTATCGTGTTCGAGCGGCTGTTCGGCGACGGCGGCACGAGCGCCGAGCGTCTCGCGCGTGCACGCGCGACCGGCAGCATCCTCGACTCCGTCAGAAGCGAGGCCGCCGCGCTCGCGAAGCGTCTCGGGCCGGGCGATTTTCGCAAGCTCGACGAGTACCTCGACTCGGTCCGCGAGATCGAGCGCCGGATTCAGAGCGCGGAAGAGCACAGCAGCAAGGATCTCGATCTGCCGGCTCGGCCGACGAGCATCCCGGATACGTACGAGGAGCACACGCGCCTGATGTTCGACCTGCAGCTCCTCGCGTTCCGCGCCGACGTGACGCGGGTTTTCAGCATGATCATGTCGCGCGAGCTGTCGGGCTTGAGCTATCCGAACATCGGCGTGCCGGACGGCCATCACAACGTCTCGCACCATCGGGACGACCCCGGTCTGATCGACAAGAAGTCGCGCATCGACACGTATCACGTGCAGCTGTTCGCGGAGTTCGCGGAGAAGCTCGCCGCGACGCCCGAGGGCGACGGCAACCTGCTCGATCACAGCCTGCTGATTTACGGCAGCGGCATGGGCGACGGCAATCTGCATCGCCATCACGACATCCCGTGCCTGCTCGTCGGCCGGCTCGGCGGCAAGATCAGAGGCGGGCAGCACACGCGCTACCCGGACGACACGCCGATGACGAATCTGTTGCTGACGGTGCTCGACAAGGTCGGCGTGCACCTCGATTCGTTCGGCGACAGCACGGGGCGGATCGAGCCGGATCCGCTGTCGGTCTGATCGAGCGTCGGCTGTCGGTCTGATCACCCCGTCGACAGGTTGATCAGCGGTCCGCCGGGAACGTTGCGCAGAAGACCCGGATTCGACACCACGCGGTCGAACGCGATCTTCGCGAGGCGGGCATGCTCGCGCGCGAGATGCTCCGCCCGCGTGCCTTCGCCGTTCTCGATCGCCTCGACCAGCGCGCGGTGCTGTTCCTGCGCGATCGCGAGTGTGCGGTGCGACGTGTCGAGCATCGACGTCGAGAACACCATTGCGTTCAGCGACGCGAAAGGCAGCGAGCTCGCCTGCTCGAGCATCCGCCTCAGCATCGGACTCTTGCTGAGCTCGACGAGCGTCGTATGGAACGCTTCGTTCCAGCTCATATAGGCGTCGAGCGACGTGACCGTCAGCTCCGACAGCCCGTCGATCCGATCGCGTATCCGGCGGAGCCGATCGAGCTCGGAATCGCTGCCGCGCCGCTCGGCGGCGAGTCGCGCCGCGGTACCCTCGAGCACCGCGCGAACCTCGATCGCGTCCCGTACGTCGGCGACCGTGAACTCGCGGACGAAGAACCCGCCCTTCGCGCCGACTTCGAGCAGGCCGAGATGAGCGAGGCGCTCGAGCGCCATCCGGATCGGAGTCCGCGACATCTGCAAGCGCTCGCTGATCCCAATTTCGGATATGCGCTCGCCGCGAGAGAATTCGCCGCGTAAGACGCATTCGCGGATGCCGAGCAGCGCACGGCTCGTCTGCGACGCGACCTCGCTGCTGTCGCTCTCGGGCGGCTGCCCCGGAGTGTCCTCTGATTTCACGTCACCGCTCCCTTAGCTCTTTCGCATGCAAGGATACTGGACGAGCGTCGGCCTTTGCGCCCTCGCTGCGCCGTCGGCATAGACGTTTCGTTACGATCCTGCGAAGCTAGGGCGCCGGCCGTGGGGACCGGCCGGCGCCCGGTGCAGCTTCGATGTTCCAGTCAGTAGAGTCGGTCGCGATCATCGGCGGGGGATCGGCCGGATGGCTGACGGCGCTCGTGCTGAGCGCGTATTGCCCGTTCCTGAAGATCCGGCTCGTCCGTCCGGCCGCTCATCAGCCGATCGGCGTCGGCGAATCGACACAGCCGGACTTTCCGCTGCGCTTGCAGGCCGCGAAGGTCGATCTTTCCGATTTCTGCCGCGCGTGCGACGCGACGATGAAGTGCGGAATCTTCTATCGCGACTGGAACGTCGTCGGAGATCACTACTGGCATCCGTTCTCGTCGATGGCGGAGAGCGGCGACTACACGGCCGCGCACCACTATCAGCAGATGATCCTCGAGGACCCGGACGCGTACACCCATGCGGGCTATTACGCGAGCGTCCATACGTCCTACGACACGTGCGTGCGCCGAAATCTCGTCGCGCCCGAGGCGGCGAGGGCGTTTCACGTCGACGCCGCGAAGGTCGCCGAGTACCTCGAGCGTTATCTGACCCAGGTCGAGGTCGTCGAGGCGGACGGCGTCGAGGCCGAAGCGCGGGATCGGCGGATAACGGGTATTCGTCTCGACGGCGACCGGACGCTGACTGCGGATCTCTATGTCGATTGCACGGGCTTCTCTCGCGCACTGATCGGCAAGATTGCGGCGCCGGCGCTGCTTGCGTACGAGGCGAACGTCAACCGGGCGGTCGCTGCGAACGTGCCCTACGTGAACCCCGATGCCGAAACCTATCCTTACACGCGAGCACACGCGCACGAGCACGGCTGGACGTGGACGATACCGCTGCAGTCGAGGATCGGCAGCGGGTACGTCTATCACGCCGACTTCTGCTCGCCGGACGAGGCCGAGAGGAACTTCCGCGCGTACTGGGGCGAAGAGCGGATGCGCGACGTCGCGGTGAAGCACATCGCATTCGAGCACGGGACGCTGCGCGATCCCTGGGCCGCGAATGTCGTCGCGATCGGCTTGAGCGCCGGCTTCATCGAACCGCTCGAGGCGACGGGGCTCAACTGGATCATCGGCGCCGCCGACCTGCTAAGTCGATTCCTGTGTGCGCGCTACTTCGACGACGATGCGATTGCGAAGTACAACGCGCTGATGCTCGGCTATATCCACGACGTCCAGGACTTCGTCGATGCGCATTACCGGCTTTCGTCCCGGCGCGACAGCGAGTTCTGGCGCTATCAAACCTCGCGGGCGTATCCGGAGCGGCTCATGCATCGGCTCGCGCTCTATGCAGCCGAGATGCCGAACGCGGTCAACAGGGTCAAGAGCTTCGCGTGGGCGTTCAACGAGGTTTCTTGGATAGACATCTTGAACGGCTATTGCTTCAAGTACGCGAAGCTCCCGGTCGGCGCCGAGGACCGCGCTCGCGCTCGAGCGTCATTGAGCGAGATCGCTGCGGCGCAGCGGCGCGCGATCGATCCGCGGACGTTCGCACCCGTGCCGTAGAGCGCACGATAATCCAGAACGGAAGACGGTAGCGATCAAGCCTCTGGCTTGGCGTCGGGAATTCTAGTATACGTATCTACGTAGATTCGCCGCGTACGGTGCAGGGGACCGGGGGGAGGGCGACGAATGACCTTTACGAGGATGCAGCCGAGCCGCCGCAGTGGGCTGACGTTGCTCGCGTCGACGATTTCGGCAGTTCTTGCCACATCGCATGCAAATGCACAGGAGTCGGGGGAGGGCGTCGAGGAAGTCGTCGTGACCGGCTCGAGGATCCTGCGCCGCGATCTCGACGCACCGAGCCCGATCGTCACCGTCGGCTCCGAGCGCCTCGAGCAGTCGAGCACGATCAGCGTAGAGACGATCCTCAATCAGCTGCCGCAGTTCGTGCCGGCGCAAACTCAGTTCAACGCGCAGGGTCAGATTCAAACGAGCCCGACGCTTTCGCTCGGCATCGGCACCGTGAACCTGCGCGGCGTCAGCACGAATCGAACGCTCGTGCTCGTCGACGGCCGGCGCGCCCAACCGGCGAACGCGTCGCTGATCGTGGACCTGAACACGATTCCGTCCGCCGCGATCGAGCGCATCGAGACGATCACCGGCGGCGCATCGGCGGTTTACGGCGCGGATGCGCTCGCCGGCGTCGTGAACTTCGTGCTCAGGGACGATTTCGAAGGCATCTCGATCGACCTGCAGACCGGGTTCACCGAGGCGGGCGACGGCGAGGAGACACGTTTCTCGAGCCTGCTCGGCCTGAACTCCGCATCGGGCGATGCGAACATCCTGCTCGGTGTCGAGTGGTACGAGCGGGATGCGGCGTTCCAGAAGAATCACGATTTCTACGTCGACGGCTGGTACGACGAGACGAACGTGCTCTCGACGTTCTTCCCGTCGATGCCGAACTGGGATCCGGCCGGCAATCCGCCGTCGCAGGAGGTCGTCGACGCGCTGTTCCCGCAGTACGCGCCCGGCACGATCAATCCGAATCAGCCGTTCTACTTCAATCTCGACGGCACGCCGTTCGTCCGCCAGAACGAACAGGCGCTCGGCTTCGATTGGTCGCAGCTCAACCGTCCGTATGTCGGCGACGGGTTCTACGGCCTGCTGCGCCGCGGCGACAATATCCAGCAGGTGTATACCGACGGTCCGCTATCGACGCCAATGAAGCGCCGGTCCGCGTTCGGCAAGGCCTACGTCGATATCAGCGACAACTTGCGCGCGTTCGTTCAGGCGAACTTCAACCGCACCGAGGTCGAGACGTACTCGGCCGGGCCGCCGCCGGCGTACGGCGCCTGGGCGGCGACGATTCCGAACGACGGGCGCTCCGCGATTCCGGACGCGCTGCAGGCGCTGCTCGACTCGCGTACCGTCGATCCGAGCGCCGACTATTCGGTCCGCCGCGGGCTCGATTTCCTCGGTCAGTTCGGTCCGACGAACTCGAGCGACGTCTACCAGATCATGGCGGGCTTCGAAGGCGGGTTCCCGAATCGGGATTGGACCTGGGAGGTTTACTACTCGAGCGGCGAGACCAACACGACGAACTTCTACGGCGGCCTGCCGTCGATCCAGAAGTGGCAGGCCGTGGTCGCGTTGCCGGAATTCGCCGCGGGACAAACGCTCGCGGTCGGCGCGTACGAGGCGACCTGCGAGACGGGCTTGCCGATATTCCAGGGGACGACGGCAACGACGTCGCAGGATTGCCTGAACGGTATCCTCGGGTTCTACAAGAGCTTCACGTTGCTGAAGCAGGATATCGCCGAAGCGAACATGCAGGGTAAGCTCGCCGACATGGCGGCCGGCGAGCTGCGATTCGCGGCCGGCGTCAGCACGCGGAAGAACTCGTACGACTACCAGCCGCTGAATCCGCAGAGCTCGCTGTTCGATCAGCCGCTCGGCCTGTTCCCGTCGAATCCCGCGTCGGGCTCGACGAAGGTGAACGAGATCTACGGCGAGCTGCTCGTGCCCGTCGTCGAGCGCCTGAGCCTCGAAATCGGCTATCGGTACTCCGACTACGATACCGCCGCGGGCTCCGTAGGCACGTACAAGGCGCTGTTCGACTGGTCGCCGAACGACAGGATGCGCCTGCGCGGCGGCTTCCAGCGCGCAAACCGCGCGCCGAACTCGGCCGAGCTCTTTCAAAGCGACACGACGATCTTCCAGACCGGCTTCGTCGGCGATCCGTGTCAGACGAACACGCTCGCGACGTGGGGCAATCGCCCGGACAATCCGAACCGCGCGAACGTGCAAAAGCTGTGCGCCGAGCTGATCGGCGACGCGGCGATCTTCGGCCCGCCGGGCAGCGATACCGCGAACAATTTCGTCCTCGGCGACAGCCCGTTCACCGGCATCAACGGCATCCAGTCCGGCAATCCGAACCTGCGCTCGGAGGAGGCCGATACGTGGACGCTCGGCATGGTCTTCCAGGCGCCGGGCGGGCTCGACGGCCTGACCGCGTCGATCGACTTTTACAACATCGAGGTCACGGACGCGATCGCGACGTTCTCCGGCAACACGATCTACGAGCAATGCTTCAACGTGAACGGCGTGTCGAATCCGGACTACACGATCAATGATCCGGCCGGGTTCTGCGGCCTGATTCAGCGCGCCGAAGGCACCGGCGGCCCGGGACCGGTGAATCTAACGTATCTGAATACCGGCCTGATCGAGACCGCCGGCATCGATATGGCTGTCAACTGGGCGAAGGACCTGCGCAACGGAGGCTCCTTCTACGTCAATACGCTGCTCACGTACCTCGATAAATTCGATACGCAGGAGAAGCCCGGCGACCCGATCGACGAATGGAAAGACTCGCTGGGGCAGGGCGGGCAGTTCAAGTACCGCCTGAACTCCACGGTGGGTTACAACTTCAGCGGCGGCAATGCGAATCTCGGGCTGCGCTGGCGTCATCTGCCCAAGGTCAGGAACGCCGTCGCCGTGACGGACCCGACGGCGGCCGTGCTGCCGACGGACTCATACAACATATTCGATCTGTTTGCCGGCTACACGTTCAACGAGAACTATCAGCTGCGCGGAGGCATCGACAACCTGTTCGATACCGATCCGGCCGTCGTCGGCGCGACTCCGACCGACAGCAACAGCAACTCGACCTTGCCCGGTTACTACGACACGTTGGGACGCCGCGCCTATATCGGCATCAAGATCGCGTTCTAGCTCGAGCGCCGTCGCGAGCGGCATTGACGCTCGCGACGGTCTCGAACGGACGCGGCTTCGCTAATCGACGGCGTTAGCCGTCATCGCGGCCGTCGCTACCGCGGTCACGACGGCGATCGCGCGAACGCATGCGCCGCCAGGCGGCGCGCTAGCGCCCCGCTTCGGCGAGCTGCCGCGCGAGCGCTTCCTCGAACAGCCGCTCCTGCTCGGCGACGGTAGCTTTGTACCCGTCCGGGTCGACGAACGGGTTCGGATCGCCTTCGCGGCGCGTTTCGAGCTTTGCGTACTTCTCGTCGAGCCCGTAGAAGACGCCGTGCGAGCTGACCCATACCTCCGCCGGAATCTCGCGCGCCTTCCGATACGTCGCGCGCATGTCGTCGACGATGTTCGGATAGTCCTCGTTGTCGACGTAGTCGAGGAAGCGCCCGTTCAGGCTGCACTCGATGAAGCCGTAGTACGTGCGGCCGTCCTCCTCGAGGTCGAGGCTCCACGCGAGGCACCCCTTCGTGTGCCCGGGCAGCAGATGCGCGGTCAACGTCGTGCCGCCGAGCGACACGGTGTCGCCCTCGTCGACGATGCGGTCGATCGGCAGCGGCTTGCCGTCCGGCGTGCGGGCGGCTTCGATGGCCGGTACCTCGAGACGCCCGACGACGACTTCGGCGCCCGTCAGCTCCTTCACGAGCGCGTTGCCTTCGATGTGGTCCGGATGGGCATGACCGCTGATCAGAATCTTGATGTCTTCGAAATCGAAGCCGAGCTCCTCGACGTTCGCTTTAATGATCGGCACGGACGACTCGTAGTTCGCGCTCACGAGGATATGCCCGTCCGGCGTCGTGATCAGGAACGACGACAGCATCGTCGTGCCGACGTAGTAGAGGTTGTCCATCACCTGGTGCGGCGGGAACGGGTCGTTCCACGAGGACGGCTGGGCCACGGCGGCGAGGGGCGCGACGGCCAGGGCGGCCGACGCGAGCTTTAGTTTTTGCATGACGTTTATGACTCCCTTCATTGACGAGCGGCCGATCCTCCAAACGACGACCGACGCCGAACGCACGGGTAGTTTCCCCGAACCGTCCGTCGGAAGAAAGCGTCGCCGGCGGACGTGAACCGCCGCGCGGCGGGCATAGTGACAGGGGGGCGACGCCCTGCCCGCGGCCGCCGAGTTGGGTTAGAGTTAGGCGTCGAGCCGCTACGGCCGGCGAATCAACAGCGGGAGGCTTGCGAGACGTGCGACCGCGATTGCGCCTTCGTTTCGGACTCTTCGCCGGCGCGGCCGTCGGCAGCGTGCTGCTCGCGTTCGGCGTCGCGCTCGCGCAGAGCCGCTCGGCCGTGCTCGATGCCCCGCCGACCGCGGAGTTCCACTTCGCGCGGCTCGTCTACCAGGATTCGCCTTACGGCCGGCGCGGCGGCTGGCGCGGCCGCGGCTGGGGCGCATGGAGCACGGACTACCCGGACGCCGAGTATCACCTGATGCAAGGCATCAACCGCTTGACCCGCGTCGCCGGCGAGCCGGTCGACTACAACGGCAACGGCGGGCGCCTGATCAGCCTCACCGACGACAGCGTCTTCGATTATCCGTGGCTGTACGCGGTCGAGGTCGGCCATTGGGAGCTCAGCGAGCTCGAGGCGCGCAAGCTTCGCGAGTATCTCGACCGCGGCGGCTTCCTGATGGTCGACGACTTCTGGGGCGAGTACGAGTGGTCCGTGTTCATGGAGTCGCTGCGGCGCGTCTTCCCGGACAAGCAGGTCATCGATCTGCCCGAGAATCACGAGCTGCTGCACGTCCTGTACGACCTCGATCAGCGAACGCAGATCCCGGGCCGCGGCGGCATGCGCCCCGAGAAGCCGCAATGGCGCGGCGTGCTCGACGACGACGGCCGCCTGATGGTCGCGATCAACTTCAATATGGACATGGGCGACGCGTGGGAGCACGCGGACGATCCGTGGTATCCGGAGCCGATGACCGCGCTCGCGTACAAGTTTGCGGTCAACTACCTGATCTACGCGATGACGCACTGAAGCGTCGCGTCAGGCCCCCCTTTCCGTGAAGGCCGTGCCGGGCACGAGCTTGTCGGCGCCGCCGCTCGGTACCGTGATCTCCTGCTCGTCGCTCGCGGCTTCGATGCGCGGCACGCGGCGGAAGAAGTCGTAGATGAACAGCCCGACGCCGATCGCGAAGATCGAGGCCGTCAGGATCAGCATCAGGAAGTGCACCTGGATCTTGAGCTGCGTGTCGAGATAGCCGAGCCCGACGATGCGCTCGAGATAGACTTGCGCGACGCCGGCCGTCGCGAAGCTCATCGTCATGCCGAACATGCCGGCGATCTGCAGCCAGAACGCGGCGTAGCCGACGTAGCTTTCCCCCGGAATCCGCGAGCGCGTCAGCGACGGCAGCGCGTACGTGATCATCGCGAGCACGATCATCGCGTAGGCGCCGTAGAACGCGGAATGGCCGTGCATCGCCGTGATCAACGTGCCGTGAGTCCACCGGTTCACCGATGGCCACGTGTGCGCGAGACCGAGAAGCCCGGCGCCGAACATCGCGAACACCGCGCTGCCGATCGTCCAGTGCAGCGCGAGCTTGTTCGGATGCGACAGGCCGGCCCGGCGCAGCGCGAAGTACGCATAGGCGGCCATGCCGACGAGCGCGAGCGGCTCGAGCGCGCTGAAGAAGCCGCCGATCGGCAGCCAATAGGACGGCACGCCGACCCAGTAGTAGTGATGCGCAGTGCCGAGTATGCCGGCGATGAACACGAGCCCGACGATCACGTACAGCCACTTCTCCATGACCTCGCGGTCGACGCCCGAGAGGCGGATCAGCAGGTAGGCGAGGAACGCGCCCATGATCATCATCCAGACGCCCTCGACCCACAGGTGGATCGTCCACCAGCGGTAGAAGATCGAGACCGTGTAGTTGTCGAAGTGCAGCAGCGCCGGCAGATACAGCACTGCGGATGCGGCGAGGCCGAGCACGAGCACGCCTTCCGTCACCGTGAAGCGGCCGGCCTTCTTGATCGTCATGCCGATGTTGTAGAGAAAGATCAGCATCGTCGCGACGATCGCGAGCTTGTGCGGCAGCGGCTGCTCGAGCAGCTTGTTGCCGGTACCGTAGCGGAACAGGTAGCCGATGACCGCCGTCACTCCCATCACCGTGAACAGCACGAGCTGCACGTAGGCGAGCTTCACGCTGTGCAGCTCCGTGCGCGATTCCTCCGGCACGAGCCAATACGTCGCGCCCATGAAGCCGAGCAGCACCCAAACGATCAGCAGATTCGTATGGATCACCTTCGTGACGTCGAACGGCAGGATGTAGAGCAGCGGATCCGGACCCAGATACTTTGCGGCGGACAGAAGCCCGAAAACGATCTGCAGCCCGAACAGCACCATCGCGACCGCGAAGTACCAGTAGGCGACGGCTTGGGACTTGTAGCGCATCGATATCCTTCCGGTCCGGCGTTTCAGCGAAAGCTCATCAGATACGCGACCAGGTCGTCGATCTGCTCTTCGCTCAACGTGTCGGCGTAAGTGTTCGGCATGAACGACATTCCGCCTGCCGAATACATCGCGCCCGGCAGCAGATACGCGCTCGGAGCGACGATCGACTCGCGGATATAGCCCTCGACGTCGGTCGCGTCGCCGGTGTAGTCAGGCGACGCGATGATCTCCGCAGCGCGGCTCGCGAGCCCGGCGAGGGACGGGCCTGCCATGTTCACGCCTGGCTGGGTCGAGTGGCACGCCTGGCACGGCGGCGCGACGTTGCGAAACAGGTTCTCGCCGGCCGCGATCGGATCGTCTTCCGGCGTGACCGGGCGCACCGGCACGCGCGTGACGCCCGGCTGCTCCGCCGCGGCCGGGGCGCTGAGCCCGGTCGTCACGAGAATCGGCCGCGGCGGCCAGCCCTGCGTGTCGACGTTGCTGACCCACTCGAGAAAAGCGATCAGGTCCGCGATCTCCTGATCGCTGAGATCCTGTCGCGGCATCAGCCGGCGATGAATCTGCTCGTCGTAGAACTGACTCGGGTCGCGCATGTACGCCGTCAGATAGGCGTCCCCGCGCAGCTGCGCGATCTTCGTCAGATCCGGCGCGTAATAGGAGCCTTCGCCGAACAAGGTATGGCAGTTGACGCAGTTGTAGCGGTGCCAAACGCGTTGCCCCGAGACGACCTCGGGCGTGATCGCGTCGGCGTTGCTGAGCTCCGGGAAACGCGTGTGGCTGTGGACGGTCAGCACGAGGAACGCGAGGGCGGCGATCGCCGTGCACGCGATCGCGAACATCCGTGCTTGACGAGTCGTCATCGGGGCGCCGCCCTATACACCGATACCGCTCCAGTAGCGTATCGACGTGAAGACCGAATAAAGAAGCGCGGCGAGCATCAGCAGGAGCACGACCCAGCTCACGACTCTGACGGACCGGAAAAGGGCGGCACGAGGCATGGCGCAACCGAGTTCCCGCGTTCATGCCACGATAGCCGTCCGTAGGAACGTTGACAACCCGGCACCGTGACCGGTGCGGTATTCCGATCGTGACCGACGCGGAGCGTGCGCGTTATGCTCCGGGTCGAACTGCGAGGAGCGCGGCGATGCAGACGCTACATTTCGTTGCCATCCTGCTGCACGTCCTAGCGGCGATCGTATGGATCGGCGGGATGGTATTTCTCGGCGCGGTGCTGATTCCGGTGCTCCGGCGCAGCCGCGCGGCGGGCGGACAGTACACCGAGCTGATCCATCGCACGGGCACCCGCTTCCGCAACGTCGGCTGGGCGTGTCTCGTGATCCTCGTCGCGAGTGGGATAGTGAATCTCTCGCGTTGGGGCGTCGGCTTCGAACGCCTTACGAGCGCCGAACTGTGGGCCTCGACGTGGGGGCACATCCTCGGAATGAAGCTCGCGCTCGTCGCAGTCGCGCTCGCGATGAGCGCCGTGCACGATTTCGTCGTCGGGCCGCGAGCGACGCGAACCTTGCGTCAGGCGCCGGGCTCGGCCGAGGCCGGCCGGCTGCGCCGCGCGGCCGGGTGGATGGGCCGAGTGAACCTGCTGATCGCCGTCGTGATCGTCGCGCTCGCGATCATGCTCGTCCGCGGGCCGGTCGTATGACCAGCGGCCGTCTCTAGCCGGGCGGGGCGCCGCGGTCGGCCTCGGCCGCCTCGTCGCTTTTTCGCCGGGCGCGGAACACGGCCGCGCGCATCAGCAGCATCGCCGTCACCGGCGCGGTAATGACGACGAACACGGTGATCAGCAGCTCGTGGATCACAGGCCGCTGATCGAGCGCGGACGACACGAGCATCGACGCGATCAGCACGCAGCCGGTCCCGAGCGTCGTGCCCATCGTCGGCGGATGCATCCGCATGAAAAAGTCCGGCAAGCGCAGCAGGCCGATCGCGCCGGTCAACGTCAGGAAACCGGCCGCGACCAGCAGCAGCGAGCCGGGTATCGTGACCCAAAGCGGCAGCTCGACGCCGTTCATGGCTCGATGACCTCGCCGCGCAGCAGGAACTTCGCGAACGCGATCGTGCTCGCGAAGCCGAATAGCGCGATCAGCAGCGCCATGTCGAAGTAGACCGTCGAGCTCGAGCGGATGCCGAGCATCAGCAACGTCAGCATGCCGTTCAGGTAGAACGTGTCGAGCGCGATCACGCGGTCCTGCGCGGCGGGACCGAGGAACATGCGCAGCAATGCGATCAGCATCGCGAGCACGAAGCAGAGCGACGCGAACCAGGCGGCGTAATCGAAGACGGCGTTCATTCGAAGATACCCATCAGCAGGGGCTCGTAGCGGAGCTTGATCCACTCGATCCACTCGTTCGGGTCGCGCAGATCGAGCACGTGCAGCGTGACGCGGCTGCTGTCCGGCGCGAGGTCCACCCAAACCGTTCCCGGTGTCGACGTTACGATCCCGGCCAGCACGGCGAGCGCGTGCGGGTCGCGCATGTCGAGCGGGATGTCGACGAAGCCTGAGTGTATCTCGCGGTCGCGGACGAGCCCGAGCACGATCCGCGCGACGGCGAGATTCGAGCGCACGATGTCGAGCAACACCCGGATCAGCAGCAGCGGCACGCAGTGAAGGCGCTTAAGCCGCGGCTGCAGCGGGCGCAATCGTCGCGACGCCCACGACAACAGGACCGCAAGCACCGTGCCGAGGACGATTTGGCCGAGCGCGACGGTCTGGTTCAGGAGCAGCCACATCGCGACCAGCGACACGGTGAGCCCGATCGGCCATCGATCCGAGATCGCCTTCATCGTGAGTCTCCGTCCGGCTCTGCGGCGACGCGCGTTCCGAGCACCGTCTGGATATAGGCCTGCGGATCGTGCAGCGAGCGGGCCGTCCCTTCGAAGAACCGCATCATCGGACCCGACGCTGCGGCGATGCCGAGACAGACGACGACGAGGAAGGCGACGGGCGCCGCCTCGACGACGTGAAGCCGCGGCGTGCGGCGCTCCGCCGTCGACCAGAAGAGCCGCATGCCGATTCGCGTCAGCGCGACGACGCTGACGATCCCGGTCGCGAGGACGGCGACGGCGAGCACCCAGCCGGCGTTACGCGCGCCGACGACGGGCGCGGTCTCGAGAATGACCGACAACAACGTGAACTTCGCGACGAAGCCGGGCAGCGGGGGCAGTCCTGCGACGAGCAGAACGCAGCACACGAACATCAGCCCGAGGAACGCCATCGCGGCCGGGATCGCGGCGCCGACCTCTTCCTCGGTGCCGTACGGGTCCGGGCTCGTGACGCCGAACGCCATGTAGAGCGGCAGAACGTCGCCCTGCGAGTCGGGCTCGGCCGCCGGAGGCATGCTGAGGCGGGTTCGGTCCGTCATGCCGGTCAGCAGGAAGAACGCCGCGGTCGTCAGCACCGACGTCGTCAAATAGAACAGCACGGGCGGCGTGACCGCCTCGATGCCGAGCCCTAGGGAGGCGAGCAGCAGCCCGGACGAGACGATGACCGAGTACGCGACGAGGCGCCGCAGATGCTGCGTCGCGAGCATGCCGATCATGCCGGACACGAGCGTCACGAGGCCCGTGTAGTAGAGAATCTCGCCGAGGATCGTCGCCGCCGCCTCGTCCTGGCTCATCAGCGTGCCGAGGCGCAGCACGGCGTAGACCCCGACCTTCGTCATGATCGCGAAGCCCGCTGCGACCGGCGCGACGGAGATCGAGTACGCGCCCGGCAGCCACGAGTTCAGCGGCCAGCTCCCGGCCTTCACGAGGAACGCGATGCCGAGGATCCACGCGCCCGCATCGAACAGCGCGCGGTCATTCGGCGGGAGAACTGCGACGCGGCCGAAGAGATCGGCCATGTTCAGCGTGCCGACGGTTCCATAGATCAGCGCGACGCCGATCAGGAACAGGAACGATGCGGCGAGATTGACGGCGATGTAATGGAGCCCCGTGCGCACGCGCGCGGTGCCGAGGCCGCGCAGCACGAGGCCGTACGACGCCGCGAGCAGCACCTCGACGAATACGAAGAGGTTGAACAGGTCGCCGGTCAGGAAAGCGCCGTTCTGGCCCATCACGAGAAGCTGAAACAGCGAGTGGAACGGCTGGCCCGGACGGTCCCAATGCGCGATCGAGTAGATCAGCGCAGCGAGCGCGACGATCGACGTCAACGACAGCATCAGCGCCGATAGCCGGTCGACGACGAGCACGATCCCGAACGGCGCCGCCCAGCTTCCGATCGCGTAGACGCCGATGCCCTCCGGCCAGATGTGCGCGGCGGCATCCGTCGTCTGATAGAGCAGCGTCAGCGCGACCGCGAGCTGCAGGGTCAGCGAGCCGATCGCGATCGAGTTGCGCAGCACGCGGCGAGACTCGCGGAGCAGCATCATCAGCGCGCCCGCGAGGAGCGGCACGATGATCGGCAGGACCGGCAGGTGGTCGAGCACGGCCGTCATTGCTCGGGCTCCCGGGCGTCGACGTGATCCGTGCCTGCGAGCCCGCGCAGCGCGAGCAGCACGACGAGGAACAGCGCCGTCGTCGCGAAACCGATCACGATCGCGGTCAGCACCAGGGCCTGCGGGACCGGGTCCGCGTAAAGCACGGGGTCGATCTCGGCGCTGACGAGGATCGGCGGCCGCTGGATCTCGAGTCGGCCCATGCCGAAGATGAACAGGTTCGTCGCGTACGACAGCAGCGACAGCCCCATGATCACCTGGAACGTCCGCGGCCGCAGCAGCAGCCACACGCCGGCCGCGACGAGCACTCCGATAGCGAGCGCGTATACCGCTTCCATCAGACGGACGCCTCCGCCGGCTCTTCGCCCGTCTGCTGCGCGGTTTCCTCGACGAACTGCGTCCTGCGCGGGCTGCGCAGCGACTGGTGTGCGAGCGCGACGAGCATCAGCACGACCGAGCCGATGACGAGCATGTAGACGCCGAGATCGAACAGCAGCGCGCTCGACAGGTGCAGATCGCCGATCAGCGGCAGATGCACGTCGATGGTCAGGGCCGTGAGGAAAGGCTTCGCCGCGAGCCACGCGAGGATCCCGGCCGTGCCGGCGGCGAGGAGGCCGAGCGCGATCCACAGCTGCGGATGGATGCGCAAGCGCGACTCCACCCACATCGTGCCGCCGACCATGTACTGCACGATGACCGCCGTCGCCATCACGAGCCCGCCGACGAAGCCGCCGCCGGGCGCGTTATGGCCGCGCAGCAGGAAGTACACGGAGACGAGTCCCGCCATCGGGCCGAGCAGCCGCACCAGGACCGCAGGCAGCTTCATGTAGCCGCGCGGCAGCGGATCGTCGAGGACGCCGAGCGGCGGCGAAGGATCGGCGCGCTGCGCACGCGGCACGTCGATGCTCTCGGGCGACGGCCGGAAGCGGCGCAGCAGCGCGTAGACGATGATCGCGACGATCGCGACGACGGTGATCTCGCCGAACGTATCGAAGCTGCGAAAGTCGACGAGGATCACGTTCACGACGTTGCGGCCGCCCGCGACGTCGAGCGCGTTGTCGATGTAGTAGTCGCGGATCTCGGCGACGTTCGGGCGCGTCAGCACCGCGAACGCGAGCGCGGCGGCGCCGAGCCCGGCGCCGATCGCGAGGAAGCCGTCGCGCAGGCGCCGCGCCCGGGCCCGCGGCGTGCGCCGGCGCGGATCGTCGAACGGAATCCGCTGCGGTAGCCAGCGCAGGCCGAGCAGGAGCAGCACGACGGTGACGACCTCGACGGTGATCTGCGTGAGCGCGAGATCCGGCGCCGAGAACCACGCGAACGTCAGGCACGTGACGAGGCCGGCCCCGCCGAGCATGATCAGCGCCGCGAGGCGGTGAAACTTCGCCTGATGCGCGGCGCCGACCGCGCACGCGGCGCCGCCGATCCAGAGCAGCGCGAACAGCGGATCGATCGGATGCAGCGGCAGATCTCCGGCGGACCAGCCGACGCTGCCGAACGCCGCGACGCCGGCAACGAGCGCAATGCCGACGATCGCGAGCAGCTGCGACTGCAGGCGGCGCGTGAAGAACAGATGCGCGATCCGCGCGGCGCCGCGCACGACGACGACATTGCCGACGTCGAACATCCGCGCCGCATTCAGGCGCGACAGCAGCGGCGTGCGCCGCATCGTCGCGCCGCGGCGCACGAGCAGCGTGTAGATCGAGATGCCGGCCGCGGACGCGATCAGGCTCATCATCAGCGGCGCGGTGAAGCCCTGCCAGACCGTGAGCCGGTACTCGGGAAGGTTCGCGCCGAGAATCGCCAGCATCGACGTCTCGAGCACCGGGCCGACGGTCCGTCCGGGGATGATCCCGATCAGCAGGCACGCGACGACGAGCAGGGCGCTCGGCACGAGCATGCCGCGCGTCGGCTCCTTCGGTTCCTTCGGGAGCTCGGTCGCGGCGGGTCCGAAGAACACCTGATGAATGAAGCGCAGCGAATACGCGACGCTGAACGCGCCCGCGATCGTTGCGATCAGCGGCAACGTGATCACGAGGCCGGTCGCGCCGCCGACGGCTATCGCTTCGTGAAAGAACATTTCTTTCGACAGGAACCCGTTCAGCAGCGGCACGCCGGCCATCGCGGCCGCCGCGACGGTCGCGACCGTCGCGGTCAGCGGCATCGAGCGCGCAAGGCCCGAGAGCCGCGCCATGTCGCGCGTTCCGGTTTCGTGCTGAACGATCCCGGCCCCCATGAACAACGACGCCTTGAACGTCGCGTGGTTGATCATATGGAACACGGCCGCGACGAGCGCGAGCTCGCTGTTCATGCCGATCAGCATCGTGATCAGGCCGAGGTGGCTGATCGTCGAGTAGGCGAGCACGCCTTTCGTGTCGCGCTGGAATGTCGCCGAGAACGCGCCGACGAGCAGCGATGCGCCGCCCGCTCCGGTGATCAGCCAGAACCAGAGCTCGCTGCCGTGGAACGCAGGCCACAGCCGCGCGAGCAGGAAGACGCCCGCCTTCACCATCGTCGCCGAATGCAGGTACGCCGAGACCGGCGTCGGCGCCGTCATCGCCTGCGGGAGCCAGAAATGGAACGGAAACTGCGCGCTCTTCGTCAGCGCGCCGAGCGCGATGAGCACGAGCATCGCCGGATACCAGCGATGGGCGCGGATCGTGTCGCCGGACGCGAGCACCTCGTCGAGGTCGTAGCTGCCGACGACCGCGCCGAGCATCAGGACGCCGAGAAGCAGGCATAGCCCGCCGCTCACCGTCACGACGACCGACATCCGCGCCGCGCGCCGCGCGTCCGGCAGGTGATACCAGTACGCGATCAGCATGAACGACGTGAAGCTCGTCAGCTCCCAGAACACGACGAGCTGGATCAGATTGCCGGACAGCACGACGCCGAGCATCGCGCCCATGAACGCGAGCAGGAACGAGAAGAAGCGCGGCACCGGGTCCTCGGCGGACATGTAGTACCGCGCATAGGCGACGACCAGCGTGCCCATGAACGAGACGAGAAGCGCGAACATCCACGCGAACCCGTCCATCCGGAGATGCACGTCGAGACCGAACTGCGGCAGCCATTCGAACCGCGCGGTCGCGACGCGGCCGTCCTGCACCTCGGGATAAAAGAGCAGCACGAGGACCGCGCACGCGATCGTGACCGCGCTCGCCCACGACGCTGCCGTGTTGCGCGCGGACGCCGGCAGGAACGCGGCGGCGATGCTGCCGATGAAGGGCAGCACGACGATGAGCGTCAGCAGCATGCGGTGCCTCGGTTCAGCATCCGGCGGTCATTTCCCGATGGATCCCGATTCGTTCGCCCGGCCGCGCCGGCAGTCCGCGCGGCCTCATACCAACCCGAACGCTAGCATGGCCTCGGCGACCCGCAGGAAGCCGAGGATATTGGCGCCGACCACGTAGTTGCCCGGGCAGCCGAACTCCTCCGCGGTCTGATGGCAGTCGCGATGGATGTTCTGCATGATCTCGTGCAAGCGCTTCTCCGTATACTCGAACGTCCACGCGTCCCGGCTCGCGTTCTGCTGCATCTCGAGCGCGGACGTCGCGACGCCGCCCGCGTTCGCCGCCTTGCCCGGCCCGTACGCGATGTTCGCGTCGAGCAGCACGCGGATGCCGGCCGGCGTCGTCGGCATGTTCGCGCCCTCGGCCACCGCGATGCAGCCGTTCGCGACGAGCGCCCGCGCGGAGATGTCGTCGAGCTCGTTTTGCGTCGCGCACGGCAGCGCGATGTCGCACGGCAGGCTCCAGATGTTGCCCGCCGCGAGGTAGTGCGCGCGCGGATGCGCCTCGACATACGCGCTGATGCGCCCGCGCTCGACCTCCTTGATGCGCTTCACGGTGTCGAGCTTGATCCCGCGCGGGTCGTGCAGCACGCCGCTCGAGTCGGAGCATGCGATCGGGGTCGCGCCGAGCATCTGCAACTTCTCCATCGCGTAAATCGCGACGTTGCCCGAGCCCGACACGATGCACTTCTTGCCCTCGAGCGACTCGCCGCGCGCTTTCAGCATCTCCTCGACGAAGTAGACGACGCCGTAGCCCGTCGCCTCCTTGCGCACGAGCGATCCGCCCCAGTGCGGGCTCTTCCCGGTCAGGACGCCGGACTCGTAACGGTTCGTAATGCGCTTGTACTGGCCGAACAGGAAGCCGATCTCCCGCTGGCCGACGCCGATATCGCCGGCCGGCACGTCCGTGAACTCGCCGAGATGGCGATAGAGCTCCGTCATGAAGCTCTGGCAAAAGCGCATGATTTCGCCGTCCGAGCGGCCTTTCGGATCGAAATCCGCGCCGCCCTTCGCGCCGCCGATCGGCAGGCCCGTGATCGCGTTCTTGAACGTCTGCTCGAAGCCGAGGAACTTGACGATTCCAAGGTTCACGGACGGATGGAAACGGAGCCCGCCCTTGTACGGGCCGAGCGCGCTGTTGAAGCCGACGCGAAAGCCGCGGTTGATATGCACCTCGCCGCGGTCGTCCTGCCAGGGCACTCGAAAGATGATCTGCCGCTCCGGCTCGCAGATCCGCTCGATGACCTTATACTCCGCGTACTGCGGATACTTGCGCAGCACCGGAGCGAGAGTCTCTGCAACCTCCGTAACTGCTTGATGAAACTCGCGTTCTCCGGGATTTCTGCGCTCGACGTCAGCTATGATCCGCCGGATTCTCGCCTCGATTTCAGCCATATTCCTTGGCACCGGTAATCGCCTGAAAGCGGGGCATTGTAATGGGGCGCGATCGGCGGCGCGAAACGCGGCCCGGGGAAGCCGGATTACGCACGTTTTTCTTCCGGCGGCGCGCTTCTCGCGAGCTTCCCGAGCACGTCGATCGCCCTGCGGACCTCGCCGCCGAGCGCCACGCCCGCGCTCAGCCGAATGAAGTTCCGGTAGCGGCCCGGCGCGGAGAAAATCAGTCCCGGCGCGATGCCGATCCGGTGCGCGAGCGCCGCATGGAATAGCGACAGCCCGTCGACGTCCTGCGGCAGCTCGAGCCATAGCACGACCCCGCCGCGCGGCCGGGATACGCGCGTTCCGGGCGGAAACGCGGCAGCGATCGCGTCCGTGAAGCGCTGCACGTTCGCCGCGAGCTCCTCGCGCACCCGGCGCAGGTGCCGGTCGTGCAGGCCTTCGCCGAGATAACGTGCGACGACGTGCTGCTGCAACGTCGGTGTTGCGACCGACGTGCAGAATTTCGCGCGCACGAGGTCGGTCGTGTAGCGCGGCGCGACGACCCAGCCCACGCGAAAGCCGAGCGCGACCGACTTCGAGATCGACGCGCACGTCAGCACCGACCCGGAATCGTCGAACGCGGCGAACGGCTTCGGCCGCTCGTTGCCGAAATGCAGGTCGCCGTAGATATCGTCCTCGATCAGCGGAATTCGCCGCGACGCGAGAATGTCCAGGATCCGGCGCTTCGCCGCGTCCGGCGTTTCGGCACCGGTCGGGTTGTTGAAGCTCGATTGCAGCACCGCCGCCGCGACCTTCGTGCCCGAGACCGCGTACTCGAGCGCGTCCGGGTCGATGCCGAGCTCCGGATGGTTCGGCACCTCGACGACCTTGAGCCGCAGGTGCTCGAGGAGCTGCAGGATGCCGAAGTACGTCGGCGACTCGACGAGCACGGCGTCCCCCGGCTTGCACAGCACGCCGAGCGAGAGCGCGAGCGCCTCCATCGTGCCGTTCGTGATCACGACGTCGTCGGGATCGACGCTCGCGCCGCACAGGGCCATGCGCTTCGCGATCTCGCGCCGCAGCGGCTCGTGACCGGGCGGCATCACGAAGACGTTCGGCAGGTTCGGCAGCTCGCGCAGCACGCGGCGCGTGATGCCGTTGAGCCGCCCGTTCAGCCGCGACGACGGATTCGTGACCGCGCTGTTCAGCGCGACGAGGTCGGTGCGCGCGAGCGACGCGAGCACGGTATCGACGACGCGCGGAGCGACCGTGCGCGGCGTGCGTGAGCGCGTCTTGCCCGTCGATGGGCAGTCGAGCGCGGCGGGGCGCGATGCGACGAAGAAGCCCGAGCGCGGCCGCGTCTCGAGAAGCCCGCGCCGCTCGAGATGCAAATAGGCCTGCACGACGGTGCCGACGCTGACGCCGACGTTGCGGCTCATCGTGCGCACCGACGGCACGCGCTCCCGCGGCTTCAGCGCGCCGCTCGCGATCTGCCGCTCGACGAGATCCGCGACCCGCTCGTAACGAAGGCACTTCCTCGCAGCCATTTCCCGACCCAATCTGTACTAACTGAAATTCACTTTAGCTGATTCTGTACTAGCTCGCCAGGGACCCTTAGCGTGCGGACCTCTGGTCAGAAAGGTTGGGCGCATGGAAACGTTGCTGCCGCTCGTGAGCTTCGCATTCGCGTCGTCGATCACGCCGGGACCGAACAACCTGATGTTGTCGGCATCCGGGATTGCGTTCGGTTTGAAACGCACGCTGCCGCACATGGCCGGCGTGTTCATCGGCTTCATCGTGCTGCTCCTCGCTTGCGGGAGCGGCGTCGGCGCCGTCGTTACGGCCTTTCCGGCCGTCGAGACCGCCGTCCGGATCGTGGGCTCCGCGTATCTCCTTTATCTCACATGGTCGATGCGGCGCGCGTTCGTTCCGGATGCGCCGGGCAAGCCCGCGCGGCCGCTGCGGCTCGTCGAGGGCGCGGTCTTTCAGTTCGTGAATCCGAAGGCGTGGCTGATGGCGCTGACGGCGTCATCGGTCTTCGTGCCGCAGATCACGCCGAGGTGGCTCGGCGTGCTCGTCGTCTGCGGCGTGTTCGCATGCGTGAACCTGCCGTGCATCGGAATCTGGGCGGTGCTCGGCGTGTCACTGCGGCGCGGGCTCGCGCTCGAGCGCTGGAGCGACTATCTGACGCTCGTCGTCGGCGTGCTGATGCTGTACGCGGTCGTTGCGCTATGGGTCGGCGGCGATTCCCCGATTGCGCCGATGCCGTCGCCGTGAGACAACTAGGTCTCCTTCGTGCCGAACGACAACGGAACCATGCGCGTGAACACATCGAACGGAATTCTGGCCGCTGCGGCGGCGGCCGTCTCGCTGCTCGGGACGGCGTCGGTATGGGCCCAGCAATCGCCTGCGTTCACCGGGCCCCCGGTGCTGCGGGTGTCCGCATCGGCGGAGGTCTCCGTGCAGCCCGATCACGCGATCGTGCGGCTCGGCGTTCTGGCCGACGCGGCCGACGCCGCGAGCGCGCAGAACCAGGTGAACGAGACGATGCAGCGCGTGCTCGACGCGATGCGCGGAATCGACGTGCCCGATCAGGCGCTGCGGACCGAGGATCTGTCGCTCTATCCGGTCTACGGCAATCACCGGCCGGTCGATCGCGACGTGCCGCAGGAGCCGCAGATCGTCGGCTATCGCGCGAGCAACGTCGTCAGCGTCGAGGTTACCGAGCTCGCCCGGATCGGCGAGGTGATCGATGCCGGAATCGGCGCGGGCGCGAATCAGCTTCAGGGGATTTCGTTCGGTGCGCGCAACGATGCGGGCGCACGCGCCGAGGCGATGAAGCTTGCCGTCGAGGAGGCGCGCATCCAGGCGAACGCGATTGCGGGCGCGCTCGGCATGCGCATCGTCGGCGTCCGCGAGGTCGTCGCCGGCGAGTACAACGTGCGACCGCCGATGCCGTTTGCCGAAGCGCGGCTCGCGGCAGACATTGCGTCGACGCCGGTCCAGCCGGGGCAGGTCGACATCACGGCGAACGTCAGCGTGACGTATGCGCTCGGCGAAGGCGACGGGGAGTAAGCACGCGATCAGGAACGGACGACAACGGGCGACGGCGGCTGACGCCCGGAGGGAACCATGGCGAGAATGAAACTATACGGCGAGCCCGGCTGGGGCTCGACGCTGATCGACGCGCAGCTCGCATGGTATGGGATCGAGCATGATTTCGAGCCGGTCGGCGACCTGTTTCAGTCGGAGGATGCGCGTCGCAAGGTCCTCGCGCTGAACCCGCTCGGGCAGATTCCGACCCTCGTGCTGCCGGACGGTCGGGTGATGACCGAAAGCGCAGCGATCACGCTGCATCTTGCCGACGTCACCGGCAACAGCACGCTCGTGCCGGCGCCGGCCGACCCCGAGCGTCCGACGTTCTTGCGCTTCTTGATCTTCTTCGTCGCGAACGTCTATCCGACCTACACGTATGCGGACGATCCGGCGCGGTTCGTCGCCGAGGCATCCGCGCAGCAAGGCTTCAAGGACGCCGTCACCGAGTACGCGAAAAAGCTCTACTCGACGCTCGAGCATCATGCGGGCGCGCCGTGGTTTCTCGGCGAGCGCTTCTCCGCGCTCGACATCTACGTCTGCACGATGACCCACTGGCGTCCGGGACGCGCATGGTTCGACGAGCATGCGCCGAAGCTCGCGGCGATCGCGGACGCGGCCGAGCAGGTGCCGCAGCTCAAAGACGTGTGGCGGCGTAACTTCGGCTGACGGCAGGCTCCCGCGTTCGTTTCAATCGCCCGATCCGGAGTCTACAATCCGGGAGGATTTCGACTTCGGTGCGACGATGTCCGGCGGAGGAGCGAGAGTCAGATACGGCATGGTCGGCGGCGGGGACGGCGCATTCATCGGCGCCGTGCATCGCAGCGCCGCGTTGCTCGACGGCGCGCTCGAGCTCGTCTGCGGCGCGTTCTCGAGCGACGCCGAGCGCAGCCGCCGCTCGGCGCTTGCACTAGGCATCGATCCGGGCCGCGCGTATCCCGACTTCGAGACGATGTTCCGCGAAGAGGCCGCGCTGCCGGCCGAGCGGCGCATGGAATTCGTCGCGATCGTCACGCCGAATCATCTGCACCTGCCGATTGCCGCGGCCGCGCTTCGCAGCGGTTTTCACGTGCTGTCCGACAAGCCCGCGACCGCAACGCTCGAAGAGTGCATTGCGCTGCGCGACGCGGTGCGCGCAGCAGGCCTGCTGTACGGGCTAACGCATCCGTATGCCGCCTATCCGTTGATCGCGGAAGCGCGCTCGCGCATCGCGGCCGGCGTGCTCGGCCGGATCCGCAAGGTCGTCGTCGAATACCATCAGGGCTGGCTGTCGCAGCCGATCGAGCGGAGCGGCCAGAAGCAGGCCGAGTGGCGCACGGACCCGGCCCGAGCGGGCCGCGGCGGCTGCATCGGCGATATCGGCGTGCACGCATTCCAGCTCGCGGAGCATGTCACAGGGCTTCGTGTGACGCGGCTTTGCGCGTCGCTGAACCGTATCGTCGAAGGACGCGCGCTCGATGACGACGCGAGCGTGCTGCTCGAGTTCGACAACGGCGCGAGCGGGCTGCTCAGTGCGAGCCAGATCGCGACCGGCGAGGAGAACGATCTGACGCTGCGGATCTATGGCGACGAAGCGGGTCTCGCGTGGCGGCAGGAAGAGCCGAACACGCTGTGGATCAAGCATGCGCAGCGCCCCGCGGAGCGCCTGAGGACGGGCGGCGCATACCTCGGCGCGGACGCGCAGGCCGCGGCGCGCGTGCCGGCGGGGCATCCGGAAGGGTATATCGAGGCATTCGCGAACTTGTATCGCGATTTCGCCGCGCAGGTGCGCGCGTTCTCCGGCGACGCACCGCCGTGCCCGGTGCGCAACGTCGTGCCGGGGATCGACGCGGCGTTACGCGGCATGGCGTTCATCGATGCGGCCGTCGATGCGGGCGCATCGAGCGCCAAGTGGCACGCGTTTCCGAATCTCGAGTAAGCGGCTCGCCGCGGGGCGGCGCTGCATCGCCGACAGGGGGAGAATCACGATGAAGGGACCGGCGATTTTTCTCGCGCAGTTCGCGGGCAGCGAGCCGCCGTTCGACTCGCTCGTCGGAATGGGGCGGTGGGCGGGTTCCCTCGGTTACGTCGGTGTGCAGGTGCCGACGTCCGATCCCGCGCTGTTCGATCTCGAGCGCGCCGCCGAAAGCAAGACGTACTGCGACGAGGTCGCCGGCCGCTTGCGCGAGGCCGGGGTAGAGATTACCGAGTTGTCGACCCACCTTCAGGGCCAGCTCGTCGCCGTGCATCCGGCGTATGCGCCGCTCTTCGCATCGTTCGCGCACGAGTCCGTGCGCGACGATCCGAGCCGGTGGTCGGCCTGGGCCGCTCAGCAGCTTCGCGCGGCCGCACGTGCGAGCGCGCATCTCGGGCTCGAAGCGCATGCGACGTTCTCGGGCGCGCTGCTGTGGCACACGATGTATCCGTGGCCGCAGCGTCCCGCGGGTCTCGTCGACGAAGGCTTCGCCGAGCTCGGCCGCCGCTGGCGCCCGATTCTCGACGCGTTCGACGAGGCGGGCGTCGATCTGTGCTTCGAGATCCATCCCGGCGAGGACCTGCACGACGGCGTGACGTTCGAGCGCTTCCTCGACGCGGTCGGCGGACACCCGCGTGCCAGCATCCTGTACGACCCTAGCCATTTCGTGCTGCAGCAACTCGACTATCTCGAGTTCATCGACCACTACCACGAGCGCGTCAAGGCCTTCCACGTGAAGGATGCGGAGTTCCGCCCGAACGGCCGCTCCGGTGTCTACGGCGGCTATCAATCCTGGATAGACCGCCCGGGGCGCTTTCGCTCGCCCGGCGACGGCCAAGTCGACTTCAAGGCGATCTTCAGCAAGCTCGCGCAGTACGGTTACGAAGGCTGGGCGGTGCTCGAGTGGGAGTGCTGCCTGAAGCATCCCGAGGACGGCGCGCGGGAAGGGGCGCCGTTCATCCGCTCGCACATGATCCGCACGACGGACAGGCAGTTCGACGACTTCGCCGCGTCCGGCGTCGATGCGGCGATGAATCGTTTCGTGTTGGGGCTCGACGATGAATGACCGGAACACCGCGCTCGACCCGCGCCGACTCTTTCTGATCGCGAATCTGTCGATCTTCATGATCGGCCTCGGCTTCGCGGTGCGGGCGAATATCGCCGCCGACATCCAGACCGGGATTTTCGACCAGATCAGTCTCGAGCGCTCCGGCGAGATGATCGGCGTCGTGCTCGGGGCGACGTTCCTCGGCTTCGCGTTCACGCTGCTGTTCGGCAGTGCGCTGGTCGACCATCTCGGCATGAAGCGGATGCTGCTCTTCTCGGCGCTCGGATACATCGCCGGCAGCCTGATCGTGATCGCGGCGTCTTTTCTGCCCGTGACCGATGCGAGCTACTGGATGATCTACGGCGGATTCCTGCTGACGGGCCTCGGCTGGGGCGCGGTCGAAGCCGCCAGCAATCCGCTCGTCACGGCGCTTTACCCGCAAGAGAAGACGCACCGTTTGAACGTGCTGCACGCATGGTGGCCGGCCGGCATCGTGATCGGCGGGCTGCTCGGGCTCGGGCTCGGCTTCGTCGGCGTGCCGTGGCAGTCGAATCTCGCGATCCTGATGATTCCGGGCGCGATACTCGCGTGGCTCGCGCTCACGTGCGAGTTCCCGGTGACCGAGCGCGTCGCGGCGGGCATCAGCCATCGGGATATGTATAAGGAGATCATTCGCTCGCCCGGCTGCTTCGTCTGGTTCGGCTGCATGATGCTGACCGCAACGACGGAGCTCGCGCCGGGGCAGTGGGTCGACCTCGCGCTGACGAACATCACCGGGATGCCGGGCATCCTCGTGCTCGTCTACGTCAGCGGTCTGATGTTCGTGATGCGGCATTTCGCCGGCCACATCACGCGCTTCGTGCCCCCGGTCGGGCTCCTGTGGTGGAGCAGTCTGATCGCCGCGATCGGGCTCTATTGGCTCAGCGTCGCCGAGTCGCCGGCCATCGTATTCGCGGCCGCGACGGTCTGGGGAGTCGGCGTCTGCTACATGTATCCGACGATGGTCGCGTCCGTCGCGGAACGGTACCCTCGCGGCGGCGCGTTCACGATGGGGATCATGGGCTTTGCGGCCGGCATGGCGAATCAGATCATGCTGCCGATCATGGGGCGAATCTTCGATTCGGCGCGTACCGAAGCGGCCGGCGGCGCCGATGCGCTTGCGCAGCTCAGCGGCGAGGAGCTGCAAACCGTCCTGCGCTATGCGTCGAGCGAGTCGTTCCAATCGGCCGTCGTCATTCCGTTGCTGCTTCTACCGATCTTCGGCGCGATCTGGCTCAACGATCGCCGGCGCCGGACGGGCGCCGGCACGGCGCGGCGCGATGATCTCTCGGCCGCCGGAGAGACGCCCTAGACAAGGTCGAAACCTGCTGCGCCGACGCGCTGCTCGGTATACCTCTTGCATCTTTTTCTGCAACGCGCGCGGTTCTCTCGGATCGGCGTCGCGAAGAAAGAAGAACGACAGGAGGGGGATCCGTGCACGCAGCAAGTGTCGCGGCCCGCGTCGGCCGTGCCTGGTTCTCGGTCATCGTTCTCACGTCGTCGATACTCGTTTTCGCGACATTTCTCGCGTTTACGCTCGAGAACGCTCCAACGCTGTCGTCGCTGCTCTTCTGGTTTGGTCTTGCCGGAGAGAACAATTTCGGGGCGTGGTGGTCCGGGATGCTGTTGCTCGTTGCGGCGGCGTTCGCGCTCGACGGCTCGGCAACGGCGCCGGGCGGAAGCCCGGCGAGCCGCGGCTGGCGAGCGCTCGCGGCCTTGCTTGCGATCCTGTCGTTCGACGAGATCGCGTCGCTGCACGAGTATCTCGCGAACTCGGGCCTCGGCTATCTCGCTGCGCTCGCGGTTCCTCTGTTCGCGCTCGGATGCTATTCCCTGTGGCAGCTGCACAGCGGGAACGCAGACCGGCGCGCGCTCGCGCTGATCGTCGTCGCGTTCGCGCTGCTCGGCACGGTGCCGCTCCAGGAGATCGTCCAGCACTCCAGAGAGTGGCCGGATCGTGTGATCTACGGCCTGCGCGGCGCGATCGAAGAGGGCACCGAGATCGTTGCGATCCTGCTGCTCGTTGCGGTGACGGCGACGAACACGCGCACCCTGCTCGCGCGCCCGGGCGGCACTGCCTTCGTGTTCGCCCGCTATCGCGGCGTGATTCTCGTCGCGGCGGCAGCGCTCGCGCCGGTCCTGATCGTTGCGACGTTCGTGCTGCCGTATCCCGGGGGGCCGGCCGACTGGCTCGCCGCAGCAAGCTACCTCGGTTGCGCGCTGCTCGTCGTCCGGCGCGTGCTCGCCGGGCAGGACCCGCTCGACGGGCGCATTGTCGCGCTGCTCGGTCTGTACGTTGCGGCTTCCGCCGGATCGAACGCGATCAAGCTCGTCTGGGACCCGGTCGTGCTCGGGACGCCGGTCGGCTTGCGCGGGCTGTTCGTCGCGGCGCTGCTCGTTGCCGCCGTGCCGATCCTCAGAGGGGCGGGCAGGCGTGCGAATCCGCTTCTCTTCGGCATCGTGGCCGCCGCTGCGCTGATCGGCTCGATGTGGCCGCATGCGCAGCTTCTGTGGTGTGCGCTGCCGGTGCTCGTCGCGCTCTGCGTCTTCGCGGCCGAAAGCGGGGTCGCTGCCGAAGCGCTCGTTGCGGGTGCCGCGCCCGCCGCGATTGCAATACCGATGTCTGCGGACAGCCCGGCGATGCGTCTGCGGCCGCCCGTTTAGTCGCGCAGACGAAACGGTTGCAAGGCCGGGCGCTCTGCACGGTTGCGGCGCAGCGGGAGGCGCGCGCGAACCATCGGTGTGCACCGGCGCGCGCATTGAAGCGTCGTGGCCGGGTTTCGCGGAAGCCGCAGCTGCCTGATTCCGTTAGCTTTTGGTTCCGAAACGATGCTTGCGCATGCTTCTTGCAAATGCGTCGTCGCCAAGGCAGGCCATCATTTGTTCGGAAGCAAACGTTGCACATACTGATCTGCGCCGAGGACGCGGCGCGCGCGTCCGTCATCGAGGAAGCGCTCGAAGCGCATGACGATGCGTGCGACGAACGACCCTTCGTCGTGCATCGCATCGACCGACTTTCAAGGCTGCTCGCGAACATCGCGTCGACCAAGCCCGATGCGATCCTGGTCGATCTCGGCGAGCCGACGCCGGAGAGCATCTCGCTGCTCACGGTCACGGCAACGTCGGTCAAACGGCCGATCGTCGCGTTCGTCGACCGGTCGGATTCTGCGAGCGCGCGCAAAGCGATCGACGCCGGCGTCGCGGCTTACGTCGTCGACGGCCTGCGCAAGGAGCGCATCCGGCCGCTTCTGACGGTCGCGGTCACGCGTCACGAGGCGATGCGCCGTCTCGAGACGGAGCTCGAGCGCGCGCAGACCGCGTTGCGTGAGCGCAAGCTGATCGACCGCGCGAAGGCGATCTTGATGGCGCGCGAAGGGCTGACCGAGCAGGCCGCGTACGCACTGCTTCGCCGCACGGCGATGAATCAGAACCGCCGGATCGCGGACCTCGCGCGCGCGATCATCGATGCGTCGGCGCTGCTCAGCGACTGACCCTCCCCGCAAAACGTACGTGGTGCACCGCGGCGGATCACGCCGCGGTCGCTGCTGCCTCTCGTTGGTGCCGACACCGTCCGGCTGCGGCCGGCGCGGCGACGCGTGCGAACCGAATGTATTTAGCAATTCAAATAGTTGAGGCGGCAGAAAGGAGGCTGGCACGGCACTTGTACTAAGGGGCTCCGAACGCGCCGGACGATCACCGTAGATCGCTCCGCAAACGTTACGAAGCCGCCGCGCGAACGCCGGGGCGGCGACATAGACCGCCCAACGACGGGCTCGACAGCAACGCCGCTGACACGCTCCGGACTGCCGGATCGTCCAGCGGCTTTTTATTTGTCTTGCAAAGAGTTGCGATCGCGCGGACCGACGCGCGCGAACACGGAGGAAGGATGAGACGAGCTTGTGGAACGAGTGCTCCAGGCGGCGCCGCGCGGCCATCGGGCGGATTGCTGCGTCCGCCGCGGGCCGCGACCACGGCGTGCTCCATCGAGGGGCGCAGCCTGATGCGTGTCGCGCTCGCCGCGGCGAGCGGTGTTGCGTGGCTCGCATGCTCGACCGGATTCGCGGCCGAGCTCGAGAAGGACGAGCTGCGGCTCGGCTTCATCAAGCTCACCGACATGGCGCCGCTCGCCGTGGCGTACGAGAAGGGATACTTCGAGGACGAAGGCCTCTTCGTGACGCTCGAGCCGCAGGCGAACTGGAAGGTGCTGCTCGACCGGGTGATCACCGGCGAGCTCGACGGCGCGCACATGCTCGCAGGGCAGCCGCTCGGCGCGACGATCGGCATCGGCACGCGAGCGCATGTCGTGACCGCGTTCTCGATGGACCTGAACGGGAACGCGATCACCGTCTCGAACGACGTCTGGGCCGAGATGAAGCCGCACCTGCCGACCGGGGCAGACGGCAAGCCGCTGCACCCGATCTCGGCCGCCGCGCTGAAGCCGGTCGTCGATGCGTACGGCGACGACGGCGACCCGTTCCGGATGGGCATGGTGTTCCCCGTATCGACGCACAACTACGAGCTGCGCTACTGGCTCGCGGCGGGCGGCATTCATCCGGGCTTTTATTCCCCGGCCGACGTGACAGGTCAGGTGCTCGCCGACGCGCTTCTGTCCGTTACGCCGCCGCCGCAGATGCCGGCGACGCTCGAGGCGGGAACGATCCACGGCTACTCGGTCGGCGAGCCGTGGAACCAGCAGGCCGTGCGCAAAGGCATCGGCGTTCCGGTCATCACGGACTACGAGATCTGGAAGAACAACCCGGAGAAGGTGCTCGGCGTCACCAAGGCATGGGCCGACGCGCATCCGAACACGCACGTCGCGCTCGTCAAGGCGCTGCTGCGCGCCGCGATATGGCTCGACGAGAACGACAACGCGAACAGGGAAGAGGCGGCGAGAATGCTGGCCCGTTCCGAGTATGTCGGCGCGGACTACGAGGTCATCGCCGCATCGATGACGGGCACTTTCGAGTACGAGCGCGGCGATCGCCGCGACGTGCCGGACTTCAACGTGTTCTTCCGCAACTTCGCGACGTACCCGTACTACTCGGACGCGATCTGGTTCCTGACGCAGATGCGCCGCTGGGGGCAGATCGAGGAGGGTAAGCCGGACGAGTGGTATCACGAGATCGCCGCATCCGTGTATCGGCCGGACGTCTACCTCGAGGCGGCGAAGCAGCTCGTGGACGAGGGCCTCGCGGACCGGGGCGACTTTCCGTGGGAGTCGGACGGCTACCGCCCGCCGCAGGACGATTTCCTGGACGGCATCGTGTTCGACGGCCGCGAGCCGAACGCTTACCTCGAGCAGCTCGAGATCGGCTTGAAGGGCGACGAGCGGGTCGTCGGCACGCGTGTCGTGCCGGGAGGCGCCGATGGCCGTTGAAGCTGCCGTTGTCGCGGAAAGCGCCGCGACGCCGCGGGTCAGGATCCGCGCGATGCTCGACCGGGTCGACGGTACCTTCGCGGTTCTCGGGCTCGGGTGGCTCGGGCCGATGCTGCGGCTCGTGATCGGCGACCGTCCCGGAGAGCAGATCAGAGCGCTCTGGCCGACGCTCGGCATTCCGGTGCTCGCGCTCGTCGGGTTCGCGATTCTGTGGGGACAGGTTGCGGCGCGGATCGATACGAGCCTCGGCGCCCTGCCGGGGCCCGCCGCGGTCTGGCAGGAAGCGAAGAATCTCGTCGCGGACCATCGCGCCGAGCGCGAGCGGCGCGCCGCGTTTTACGAGCGCCAGCGCGAGCGCAATGCGGCCTTGCTCGCCGAGAACCCGAACGCCGAGGTGCGCGTACGCGAGTATACCGGTCGGCCGACGTATCTCGACCAGATCGTGACGAGCTTGAAGACCGTCTTCGCGGGCTTCGTGCTCGCGACGCTCATCGCGGTGCCGCTCGGCGTGATGGCAGGGCTTTCGAAGACCGTGAACGCGGCGGTCAATCCGCTCGTGCAGATCTTCAAACCCGTATCGCCGCTCGCATGGCTGCCGCTCGTGACGATGGTCGTCTCCGCCCTGTACGTCAGCGACGAGCCGCTCTTTCAGAAGTCGTTCGTGAACTCCGCGATCACGGTCATGCTGTGCTCGCTGTGGCCCGCGCTGATCAACACGGCGCTCGGCGTCGCGAGCATCGACAAGGACCTGACGAACGTCGGCCGCGTGCTGAGGCTGCACTGGACGACGAAGCTGACGAAGATCGTGCTGCCTTCGGCGCTGCCGCTGATCTTCACCGGGCTGCGCCTGTCACTCGGCGTCGGCTGGATGGTGCTGATCGCTGCGGAGATGCTCGCGCAGAATCCGGGCCTCGGTAAGTTCGTCTGGGACGAGTTCCAGAACGGCTCGTCGTCGTCGCTGGCGCGCATCCTCGTCGCCGTGATCACGATCGGCGTGATCGGGTTCCTGTTGGATCGCGTGATGCTCGTGCTGCAGGCCGCCGTCTCGCGAGGAGCGAGCCGATGACGGGCGGCGGATCGAGCGCGGCGCGCGAGCCGCTGATGAAGCTCGACGGCGTATCGAAGTCGTTCGGCGCGGGGCCAAACGCGGTCCACGTGCTCGCGGACGTGAATCTCGAGATCGCGCCCGGCGAGCTCGTCGCGATCGTCGGCTTCTCGGGCGCGGGCAAGACCACGCTCGTGTCGCTGATGGCCGGCCTCGAGATGCCGAGCGAAGGACGGATCGAGTTCGACGGCCGGCCGGTGACGGGGCCCGATCCCGAGCGCGGCGTGGTCTTCCAGAGCTACTCGCTGATGCCGTGGCTGTCCGTCGAGGGCAACGTCGCGCTCGCGGTCGACTCGGTATTCCGCGACCGTCCGCGGCGCGAGCGGCGCGCGCGGGTTGCCGAGTACGTCGAGATGGTCGGGCTCGCGCATGCGCGCGACCGGAAGCCGGCGGAGCTGTCGGGCGGAATGCGCCAGCGGGTCGCGGTCGCGCGCGCACTCGCGCAGGCGCCGAAGATGCTGCTGCTCGACGAGCCGCTGTCCGCGCTCGATGCGTTGACGCGCGCGAAGCTGCAGGACGAGATCGCGTTGCTCCGCGCGCGCGAGCGGAAGACGGTCGTGCTGATCACGAACGACGTCGACGAGGCGATCCTGCTTGCCGACCGGATCGTGCCGCTGACGCCGGGGCCGCGTGCAACGCTCGGCGAGTCGTTCGACGTCGCGCTGCCGCGCCCTCGCGACCGCGTCGCGCTCGAGGACGACCCGGAGTTCCGGCGGCTGCGGCGCGCGGTCACGCGCTATCTGCTCGATGCAGGCCGCGCACGCGGTTCGCGAGCAGGCGCCGCGGCGCGCGGCGCGGACCGCTTGCCGGACGTCACGCCGATCGTGCCGAAGGATCCGCCGCGCGCGTACCTGCGGGCCGCGAAGACGCGCCCGATGAACCATTACGTCGAGTTCTTCGAGGTCACGAAGACGTATCCGACGCGCGAGGGGCCGCTTACCGTCGTCGACGGCTTCAATCTGCGGATGAACAAAGGCGAGTTCGTATCGTTGATCGGTCATTCCGGCTGCGGCAAGTCGACCGTGCTGTCGATGGCGGCCGGGCTCGCCGAAGTGAGCTCGGGCGGCATCGTCGTAGACGGCCGCGAAGTGTCGACGGCAGGGCCCGATCGCGCGGTCGTGTTCCAGACGCCGAGCCTGTTCCCATGGCTGACCGCGGCCGAGAACGTCGCGCTTGGCGTCGACCGCGTGTACCGGCATGCCGCACGCAGCGAGCGCGAGGAGATCGTCCGCTACTACCTTGCGCGAGTCGGCCTCGCCGAGCACGCGGACAAGCCCGCGCGCGAGCTCTCGAGCGGCATGCGCCAGCGGGTCGGCATCGCACGCGCGTTCGCGCTGAGCCCGAAGCTGCTTCTGCTCGACGAGCCGTTCGGCATGCTCGATTCGCTGACGCGCTGGGAGCTGCAGGAGCTTCTGATGGAAGTGTGGACGCGCACGAAGGTCACCGCGATCTGCGTCACGCACGACGTCGACGAGGCGATTCTGCTCGCGGACCGCGTCGTGATGATGACGAACGGTCCGAACGCGAAGGTCGGCAAGGTGCTCGACGTCGATCTGCCGCGGCCGCGCACGCGCAGGATGCTGCTCGAGCATCCGAGGTACTACGGCTATCGGCGCGAAATGCTCGACTTCCTCGCCGGATGCGAGCGCGAGCGCACGGAGGAGGCGGAGGCCGCATGACAACCACAAGGAATCTCGAAGCGTTCGAAGGAGGGAACGGAATGGATCAGCGATCGAGGTCGGGCGCCGCGTTCCGGGTAGTGGCAGGAGGAGACGGGAGCCGGCTGACGCCGCGCAAGCGCGCGAAGCGCCGACTCGTGCTCGTCGGCAACGGTATGGCCGGGATGCGCGCCGTCGAGGAGCTGCTCGCGCTCGAGCCCGAGCTGTTCGACATCACGGTGTTCGGCGCGGAGCCGTACGGCAACTACAACCGGATTCTGCTGTCGCCGCTCCTCGCGGCGGAGAAGACGCTCGACGCGATCATGCTGCATCGTCCCGAGTGGTACGCCGAGCGGGGCATCACGCTGCGGGCCGGCGTCGAGGTGACGGCGATCGACCGCGCGCGGCGTCAGGTCGTGACCGCGGACGGCGAGCGCGTCGGCTACGACCGGCTGATTCTCGCGACGGGCTCGAAGCCGATCGTGCTGCCGATTCCGGGCGCCGACCTTCCGGGCGTCGTCACATACCGGGACATTCGCGACGTCGACTACATGGTCGAAGCGTCGCAGCGGCATCGGCGCGCCGTCGTGATCGGCGGCGGCCTGCTCGGCCTCGAGGCCGCGCACGGGCTCAAGAAGCGCGGCATGGAGGTCACCGTCGTGCACCTCGGGGCGACGTTGATGGAGCGCCAGCTCGATGCGCCGGCCGGCGCGCTGCTGAAACGCTCGCTCGAGGCGCGCGGCATCGCGTTCAAGATGCCGGCGAAGACCGTCGAGATCGTGCCGAGGGTCGCACCGGGAAAAAGCGTGCCTGGCACGAATTTCGGCGACACGACCTTGACGAACGTCCGCGCCGTGCGGTTCGACGACGGCGACGAGATTCAGGCGGACCTCGTCGTGATGGCGGTCGGCATCCGGCCGAACGCCGAGCTCGCGCGCAGCTCCGGCCTCGCGTGCGATCGCGGCGTGCTCGTCGACGACACGATGCAGACCTACGATCCGGCGATCTACGCGCTCGGCGAATGCGTGCAGCACCGCGGCGTGACTTACGGCCTCGTCGCGCCGCTGTTCGAGCAGGCGAAGGTCGTCGCGAATCACCTCGCCGAGCTCGGCATCGCGCGCTACACCGGATCGTCCGTATCGACGAAGCTGAAGGTCACCGGCATCGATCTCTTCTCGGCCGGCGATTTCAACGGTGACGACCGCTGCGAGGCGCTGACGTTCCAGGATCCGGGCCGCGGCGTCTACAAGAAGCTCGTCGTCAAGGACGACCGCATCCGCGGCGCCGTGCTCTACGGCGATGCGATCGACGGCGCGTGGTATTTCCAGCTGATGCGGGACGGCACGAGCATCGCGGACATTCGCGATCAGCTGCTCTTTGGCCCCGCACATGTCGGCGATTCGGGCACGGGCGGCGCCGATACCGTTACGGCGCTGCCGGACCACGCGGAGATCTGCGGCTGCAACGGGATCACGAAAGGCAAGATCGTCGCGGCGATCACGGAGAAGAAGCTGTTCACGCTCGACGAGGTCCGCGCGCATACCAAGGCCTCCTCCTCCTGCGGATCATGCACGGGTCTCGTCGAGCAACTCCTCGCGAACACGCTCGGCGGCGACTATTCCGTGTCGCCTGCGGTGAAGCCGATGTGCCCGTGCACGGTGCACACGCACGACGAGGTGCGGAAGGCCATTCGCGAGTATGCGCTGAAGACGATTCCGGAAGTGATGCGCTTCCTCGAGTGGAAAGCGCCGGACGGCTGTCACAAGTGCCGTCCCGCGCTGAACTTCTACTTGCTCTGCGCGTGGCCGGGCGAGTATCGCGACGACAAGCAGTCGCGTTTCATCAACGAGCGCGCGCACGGCAACATCCAGCGTGACGGCACGTACTCCGTCGTGCCGCGGATCTGGGGCGGCGTCACGTCGCCGCAGGAGCTGCGCGCGATCGCCGAGGTCGCCGAGAAGTACTCGGTGCCGACCGTGAAGCTGACCGGCGGACAGCGGATCGATCTGCTCGGCGTGAAGAAGGAGGATCTGCCCGCGATCTGGCGCGACCTCTCCGCGGCCGGGTTCGTCTCCGGACACGCGTACGGCAAGGCGCTGCGCACCGTGAAAACGTGCGTCGGCAAGGAGTGGTGCCGGTTCGGCACGCAGGACTCGACGGGCCTCGGCATTGCGCTCGAGCGGATGACGTGGGGCTCGTGGCATCCGCACAAGGTGAAGCTCGCAGTGTCCGGATGCCCGCGCAACTGCGCGGAGGCAACGATCAAGGACTTCGGCATCGTCTGCGTCGAGTCCGGCTACGAGATCCACGTCGGCGGCAACGGCGGCATGAAGGTCCGCGCGACGGATTTCCTGTGCAAGGTCGCGACCGCGGACGAGGTGCTCGAGTACTGCGGCGCGTTCCTGCAGCTCTACCGCGAGGAGGCGCGCTACCTCGAGCGAACGGCGCCGTGGATCGAGCGGGTCGGGCTGACGTACGTCAAGCAGCGGGTCGTCGACGATGACGAGGGCCGGCGCGCGCTGTACGCGCGCTTCCTCGAGTCGCAGCGGTACGCGCAGGTCGATCCGTGGGCCGAGCGGGCCGCGGGCAAGGACGCCGACGAGTTCGAGCCGCTGCAGACGGCGGGTGCGCCGGTCGGCGAAGGAGAGCCGGCATGAGGCTCGTCGACGCAGGCCCGCTCGATGCGATCCCGCGCCGCGGCGCGCGCGTGCTGCGGGTCGACGACCTCACGATCGCGCTGTTCCGCACCACGGACGACAACGTCTTCGCGCTCGAGGATCGGTGTCCGCACCGCGGCGGCCCGCTGTCGCAGGGGCTCGTGCACGGACATTGTGTGACGTGTCCGCTGCACGATTGGATCATCGATCTCGAGAGCGGCGAGGCGACCGGCGCGGACGAAGGCGCGACCGCACGCTTCGACGTGCGGATCGACGACGGGCGGATCTTCGTCGCGGTCGAGCCTGTCGCGGCGGCTGCACCGGCGTCGGAAGTCAGCGGGGACGGCGACGCGGAGATCGCGGAGACGGCCGAGCCGCGAACGGCGCGCGTATGACGGCGGTTCGCACGATATGACGGCGGTCCGCACGACGTGCCCGTACTGCGGCGTCGGCTGCGGCGTCGTCGCCGCGGGACCGCGCGGCGGTAACGCGGGCGTCGTGATCGCCGGCGACCCGAACCATCCGGCGAACGCCGGGCGTCTGTGCTCGAAGGGCTCCGCGCTTGCGGAGACGCTCGGTCTCGACGGGCGCCTGCTTCATCCCGAGATTCGCGGCAGACGAGCGACGTGGGACGAGGCGATCGATGCCGTCGCAACCGGCTTTAGCGAGACGATCGCCGCGCACGGCCCGGATTCGGTCGCGTTCTACGTGTCCGGCCAGCTGCTGACGGAGGACTACTACGTCGCGAACAAGCTGATGAAAGGCTTCATCGGCAGCGCGAACATCGATACGAACTCGCGCCTGTGCATGGCGTCCGCGGTCGCGGGGCACAAGCGTGCTTTCGGCGAGGACGTCGTGCCGGGCGCGTACGCGGATCTCGACGCGGCCGAGCTGTTCGTGATCGTCGGCGCGAACATGGCGTGGTGCCATCCGATCCTGTTCCAGCGCGTGCGCCGTGCAAAAGAGGAGAGGCCGCACGTGCGCGTCGTCGTGATCGATCCGCGGCGCACCGCGACGGCCGATCTCGCGGACGTGTTCCTGCCGATTCGGCCCGGCACGGATGCCGTGCTCTTCAACGGGCTGCTGAGCCATCTGCGCCGCGAGGACGCGCTCGACTGGGAGTACATCGACGCGCACGTCGACGGCGCGACGGCGGCGCTGCGCGCGGCGAAGGCGTCGTCGCCGTCGGTGCCGGCGGTCGCCGCCGCATGCGGCGTGCCGGAGCGCGACGTGATGGAGTTCTATCGGCTGTTCGTCAAGACGCCGCAGGTCGTCACGCTGTTCTCGCAGGGCATCAATCAATCCTCGAGCGGCACGGACAAGGTGAACGCGATCCTGAACGTGCACCTCGCGAGCGGCCGGATCGGCCGCGCGGGCGCGGGGCCGTTCTCGATCACCGGCCAGCCAAACGCGATGGGCGGCCGCGAGGTCGGCGCGCTCGCAAATCAGCTCGCTGCGCACATGGATTTTGCGCCGGATAACGTCGAGCGGATCGCGCGCTTCTGGCGTGCGCCGAGCGTCGCCACGCAGCCCGGGTACAAGGCGGTCGAGCTGTTCGACGCCGTGCACTCGGGACGCGTGAAGGCGATCTGGATCATGGCGACGAACCCGGTCGTCAGCATGCCGGATGCGGACCGCGTCGCGGACGCGCTCGCGCGCTGCCCGCTCGTCGTCGTCTCGGACGCGATTCGACATACGGACACGACCCGCTACGCCGACGTGCTGCTGCCGGCGACGACGTGGGGCGAGAAGTCCGGCACGGTCACGAACTCCGAGCGGCGGATCTCGCGCCAGCGCGCGTTCCTCGACCCGCCTGGCGAGAGCCGACCGGATTGGCGGATCGTCTGCGACGTCGCGCGGCGGATGGGCTTCGGGCGTGCGTTCGCGTTCCGCTCCCCGGCCGAGATCTTCCGCGAGCACGCGCGCCTTTCGGCGTTCGAGAACGGCGGGTCGCGCGCGTTCGACATCGGTGCGCTCGCGAACCTGACGGACGACGAGTACGACCGGCTCAGGCCGCTGCAATGGCCGTTGCCCGCACCATCGGAAGGGTCCCGTACGCTCGATGCGGACGGGCCGAAGCGGCTGTTCGGCAACGGCCGCTTCTTCACGGCGAACGGCAAGGCGCAACTCGTCGCGATCGAGCCTCGCGCGCCGGAAACGTTGCCGACCGACACGGCGCCGATCGTGCTGAATACCGGCCGGACGCGCGATCAGTGGCACACGATGACGCGGACCGGGCGCTCGCCGCGGCTCACCGGGCATCGCGCCGAGCCGTTCGTCGAGGTGCATCCGGACGACGCGGCGCGCTTCGCGCTCGACGACGGCGGCCTCGCAGTGCTCGACAACGAGCGCGGGCGGATGCTCGCGCGCGTCCGCGTGACCGACGACATCCGTCCGGGCCATGCGTTCGCGCCGATGCATTGGAATGCGCAGTTCGCGACGCTCGGCCGAGTGAATCCGCTCGTCGCGCCGCGCGTCGATCCCGTATCCGGGCAGCCCGAGCTCAAGCACGGCGCGGTGCGGCTGCGGCGCCATGCGCCTGCGCGACACGGCTTCATTCTGTCGCGCGAGCCGCTCGAGCTCGCCGGCTGCGACTACGCCGTCCGCGTGCGCCTGCGCGGCTGCTGGCGGATCGAGTTTGCGGACGACGCGGATCCGCGAGCCTGGCCCGAGTGGGCGCGCGATGTGCTCGGCACGGACGGCGAATGGATCGAGCTCTCCGATCCCGGCAGGCATCGCTATCGCGCGGCCGTGATCGAGCGGCGGCGTCTCAAGGCGTGCCTCTTCGCGTCGGCGGAGCCGATCGGGCTCGGGCGCGAGTGGCTCGCGTCGCTCTTCGAGGAGGCCGAGATCGCGGAGACGCTGCGGCCGAGCCTCCTCGCCGGCGGCGCGGTGGAGCGTGCCGGCGCCGTCTCCGGCATCGTCTGCTCGTGCTTCTCGGTCGCGCGCGATCTGCTCGTCGAGACGATTCGTACGCAGTCTCTGACGACTGCCGCGGAGATCGGCCGTATCCTCGGCGCCGGGACCTCGTGCGGCTCGTGCGTGCCGGAGCTGAACGCGCTGCTTGCGTCGGCGCGCCGCGCCTGACCTAAAAACGCGGCTTGCGCGCGGCTTATCGCGCGGTTTCGGTCAGGTGAAGCCCCAGGATGCCGACGACGATCAGCGTGATACACACGAGCCGGACCGGGGCCATCGATTCGCCGAACAGCGCGATGCCGAGGAGGACGGTGCCGACCGCACCGATGCCGGTCCACACGGCATAGGCGGTGCCGAGCGGCAGCGTGCGCACCGCGACGGCGAGAAGCGCCATGCTCGCGATCATGGCCGCGACTGTCAGCACGGCGGACAGCGGGCGCGTGAGCCCGTCGCTGATCTTGAGGCCGACGGCCCACGCGATCTCGAGGAGTCCGGCGAGCAGGAGGATGGTCCAGGCCATTCGGAGTGATCTCTCACCAGCGGAGATTCCGCCGCGGGCATTCTAGTGACCTGGTTCGGGCAAATCAGCAGCCTTCGGCCGCGCGTTGCTGCCGCGGCCTGTCTCCCGGCGCGAGCGGCGCCGGCGCGGAGCTCGGCGGCTAAGGTATTTCGGCCGGCGACGCGGGCGCGGTCCGCGCGCGTTCGAGCTCGCGCAGCTCCTCGAGCATGCGCTCCATCTCGAAGCCCCACCGCTCCTCGGCCTCGACGAACTCGAGCCACCGCCGGGCGACGTCGCGGCTGCGCGGAGTCCCCGCCGCGACGCGAAACGCATTCCGCGCCGCGTCGAAGCGCTTCAGGCCGACGAGACAGCTGCCGAGCTGCACGTGCGCGTCGTCCGGGTTCTCGAGCCCGCGATCGAGCGCCCGCTCGGCCGCGTCCGCGCACTCCTGCCACCGGTACAGCGTCGCATGAGCGTGCGCGAGGCGAAGGTCGATCTCGCCGTCGGTCGCGAGCTCCGCTGCGCGGGCGAGGGCGGGTAACGCCCGCTCTTCCTCGCGCGCGAGCACGAAGGCTTGCGAGAGAAGCTCCCAGCTCGCGGGCGTCGCGTCGATCCGGCCGTTTTCGAGCCCGTCCTCCAGAACGCGGGCCGCCTTGTACGGAATCTCGGCGGCGAGCAGGAGCTGCGCGTAGCTCGAGAGCTCCGCACTGCTGGTCAGCCAGCCGGCCTCGAAGGCAACCTCGTACAGCGCGAGCTGCACGAGCTCGTCGCCCGCTTGACCATAGAGCGCGGCGAGCGTGACGACGTGCTGCTTCTTCGGCCAGCGCTCGACGATCTCACGGCCGACGTCGATGGCGAGCTCGACGTCGTCGAGCTCGAGATAGGAGTACTGAAGCACCTGGTAGAGGCCCTCGTCCGCCGTCTTGCCCTGCTCGTCGAAGAGGCGCAGCGCCGTTCGGGCCGGCTCGATCGCGTCGCCATGCCGCGCCAGCAGGTAGAGGAAACGTGCCTTCAGAGCCCACGACTCGGGCGACGGCGACTCGACGAGCGCGAACCAGCGCTCGAGCGCGGCCAGGGCCTCGCCGTATTCCTCTTCCTGACTGTAGAGCTGCGCGATCGTGTAGAGCGCCGATTCCTCGAGTGCGGGCGGCACGTCGTCCTGCATCAGCATGGCCTCGAAGGCGGCGATCGCTTCGCGGTAACGCTCCTCCGCGATGTGGAGCGCGCCGTATGCCCTGTGAACCTGCGCGGTCTCGTAGCCCGTGAGCCCGCGCATCGACGCGAGCCGATCGAGCCGCTCGCGGGCGCAAGCGAAATCCTCCGCGTCCATGCAGGCCTGCGCCTCGCCGAGCCCCTCGAAGAGGCCGAGCCGCATCGTCGGTGTTTGCCGGGTGCGCTCCTGCTGCGAATCCCGTGCGCGGGAGGATTGAGCCGAAGCTCCATCGGGCACGGCGAGCAGGGTGAGCGCGATGACGAGTGCCGTGCCGCGAAGGGAAACTGCAAAGTCCCGCATCTCGACCTCCCCTCGGTGATTCTATGCTTTTAACTGCTAGGACCTACTAGTTAAAGGTATAGTGGCATGGCGACGCTGTAAAGGGCGTGATCAGTGCGTGCGGTTGGATCGCGGAGCGCGAAGCCGGGCTCGCTTTCGCGCTCGTCTCCCGAAGTACAATCGGGATCCGCTCAAGAAGGGAGCTCAGGATGGAATTCACCGACCGACGCTCGCCGCTTCCGGAAAGCCCGGCCGCCCGGCGTAACAAGGGGCCGATCCTCGAGGTCCTGAAGCGCGTGCTCCCGGAGTCCGGGGTAGTCCTCGAGATCGCGAGCGGCACCGGCGAGCACGTCGTTCACTTCGCAGATGCGCTGCCGCGGCTCGTGTTTCAGCCGACCGAGATGGACCCGGTAGCGCTCGAGGTGCTCCGCATACGCAGCGTTCGCGCGAGGCTGCCGAATGTCGCGCCGCCGCTCGTGCTCGACGTTCGTGAGCCGACGTGGCCGGTCACGCGCGCCGATGCGGTGCTGTGCATCAACTTGATCCATATCGCGCCGTGGGCCGCGACGGAAGGCCTGCTGCGCGGCGCGGCCGAGGTGCTGCCTCGCGGCGGTCCGCTCGTGCTCTACGGCCCGTTCTTCCGCTCGGATGCGCCGACTGCGCCGAGCAACGCGGCGTTCGATCTGAGCCTCAGGACGAGAGATCCCGAGTGGGGCGTTCGAAGGCTCGAGGACGTCAACGCGGCAGCGGCCGTGCAAGGTCTCGAGCTCGCCGAGCGGGTCGAGATGCCGGCGAACAACCTCGTCGTCGTGTACCGGCGCGGCTGATGCGCGTTCGGCAACGCGGCGGGTGGGTCAGTTGTTCAGGGCCTGCAAAGGTGCGGGGATCCGCCCGCCGCGGCGCACGAAGTCGGCGCTCGAATGCGAATGCAGCGCGACGACCGGCGCCCGCCCGAGCAAGCCGCCGAACTCGACGAAGTCGCCGACGCTCTTGCCGGGCGCGGGGACGAGGCGCACCGCCGTCGTCTTGCGATTGATCATGCCGATCGCGGCCTCGTCCGCGATGATCGCCGCGATCGTCTCGGGTGTCGTGTCGCCGGGCACCGCGATCATGTCCAGGCCGACCGAGCAGACCGCGGTCATCGCCTCGAGCTTGTCGAACGTGATCGCGCCCATCGCGGCGGCCTCGATCATGCCGATGTCCTCGGAGACGGGGATGAATGCGCCCGAGAGCCCGCCCACGTAGCCGGACGCCATCGCGCCGCCTTTCTTGACCGCGTCGTTCAGGAGCGCGAGCGCGGCCGTCGAGCCGTGCGTGCCGATCCGCTCGAGGCCCATCGCCTCGAGAATGTGCGCGACGCTGTCGCCGTGCGCGGGCGTCGGCGCAAGCGACAGGTCCACGATGCCGAACGGCACGCCGAGCTTCTCCGAAGCGGCTCTGCCGACGAGCTCGCCCATGCGCGTGATCTTGAACGCCGTGCGCTTGATCACGGACGCGAGCTCGCCGAAATCCGCCGTCGGCGCCTGCTGCACTGCGCTCATCACCGCGCCGGGGCCGCTGACGCCGACGTTGATCACGCAGTCGGGCTCGCCGACGCCGTGGAACGCTCCCGCCATGAACGGGTTGTCGTCGACGGCGTTGCAGAAGACGACCAGCTTCGCGGCGCCGATGCCGTCGCGGTCGCCCGTCCGGTGGGCCGTCTCGTGCACGATGCGGCCCATCTCCGCGACCGCGTCCATGTTGATGCCTGCCCGGGTCGTGCCGACGTTCACGGACGCGCAGACCCGCTCCGTGGTCGCGAGCGCCTCCGGGATCGACGCGATCAGCGCACGGTCGCCCGGCGTCGCCCCCTTGTGCACGAGCGCCGAGAAGCCGCCCAGAAAGTTCACGCCGACCTGCGCCGCGGCCCGGTCGAGGTGCTCGGCGAAGCGCACGTACCGATCCGCGGACGCGCACTCGGCGACGATCGACACCGGCGTCACCGAGATGCGCTTGTTCACGATCGGGATGCCGTACTCGCGCTCGATCTCGTCGCCGACCGCGACGAGGCGGCCGGCCAGCCGACAGATTTTCTCGTACGCCTTTCGTCCGGCCGCGTCGAGATCCGTGTCGGCGCAATCGCGCAGGCTCACGCCGAGCGTGATCGTGCGGATGTCGAGATTCTCCATCTGCACCATGCGGATGGTCTCGACGATTTCCTGCGGGGAGAACGGCAGCGGCATCGGCTTCGGTGCTCGGATGACGAAAGCGAACGCGCCGGTCAGACGCGGTGCATGTACTTGAAGACGTCCTCGTGCTGGGCGTCGATCTTCACGCCCATCTGCTCGCCTTTCTCGATCAGCCGCCGTTTCAGCTCGTCGAACGGCAAGCTCGCGTCGCCGAGGTCGGCCATCAGGATCATCGTGAAAAATTCCCGCAGCGTCGTCTGCGAGATGTCGACGATGTTCGCGTTCGCTTCGGCGAGCACGGCGGAGACGCCGGCGATGATACCGACGCGGTCGGCGCCGATCACGGTGACGATGATCCGGTTGGAGCGCTCCTGCGGCATGGCGGGCATTCGAATCGATTTCGGCCCGACAAGCAAGCGTCCGGACGGGCCGCGCTGATCCGCGCGGCAGCGTCGAGGACCGTGCGCGCGGCTAGCCGACCTGGCGGCGCGCGTCGTCGTGCATCTTGGTCAGGAACGAGCGGAGCGCGGGCTCGGCTTCGTTCGCGGTCATCAGACGCTGCTCGGCGAGGATTTTCGCCATGTCTTTCAACGAGCGGCGGCCGTCGATCAGCGACATGATGAACGCGTGGATCCGGGTCGTCATCGCTTGCGTGCGGAACGCCGCGGTCAGCGGCACCGGCTCGGTGCCGCGGACGATCCAGTCCGGCAGGGCCTCGTGCCGCGCCGGCGGCTTCACGCGCCGGGCCTTGTCCGCGCGCCATACGACGACCTCCTCGCGGCGCGCGTGCCGGCTCGCCGGCGACGCGAGATACGGGATCGCGCGCTCGATGATCGCCGGCGCCGCGAAGCCTTGCTCGGCGACGACGTCGGCGCACTCGTCGAGGCCGTAGCGCAGCGCCGGGTCGGCGTCGTGAAAGGCCAGCGAGCCGAAGTTGACCCAGCAGCCGCCGTCCGCGAGCAGGTGGTTGATCCGGCCGGCCTGCAGGTCGAGCGGCTCGGGCAGGATGTCGACGAGCCACGGCGTCACGATCGTGTCGAACGCGCCATTCGCGAACGGTGGACGGTGCGCGTCGGCGATCACGTGCAGCAGCCCGTCGCGCGCCGGGGCTTCGGCGGCGAGCGTGCGCAGCACGGCGTGATCGGCGGCCCGCCGCGGCGCGAGCGGGAACTCGTAGAGCTCGACCGGCCGGCCGGACGTGACGCGCGCGGCGACGAGCACGAGCAGCGGGTTGAAGTCGAGCGCGACCGTCGTGTCGGCGCCAAGCCCCATATGGATGTCGTACGCGAGACGGCCGGCGCCCGAGCCGAGCACGAGCGTGCGGCCCGGCTTACGGCCGCCGAGCGCATCGCGGATCAGCTCGAGCGCGACGGCGTTCTCGTCGCGGCCCCAGCACCAGTCGCGATGGACGTTCGCGTAGTACGTCAGAAGTCCCTGGTCGGACGGCGGTCGCGTGCGCAGCGCGAGATACGTTTCGACGTTCGCCGTCAGCGCGTCGAGCGCGAGCGGCGCGAGCAGGTCCGCGAGACGTTGCGCGTGGTCGGCCGTCGCGGCGCGCAGCGCGGCGAGACGCTCGCGCGTGGCCGCGCGAAGGCCGGGCCGCGCGAGCGCGGCGTCGAGCTCGGCCGTGCGCTGCGCGAGCTGGCGCAGCGAGAAGTGCAGTCGGCCGCGCCATTCGCCGAGCGCCGCGTGCGGCTCCGCGAACAGCCACGGAATGCCGTCGATCAGCGGAAAGTCGATCGTGCAGCCGGCGCAGCGCAGGCCGTTCGCGGACGGATCGAGCGGCGTGCGGTCGCAGCGCGGACACGCGAAAGCGTCGAAAGTGGTCACGAACGGCGCACCTGCGGGAACGAGGCGCCTTTGTGCGCGAAACGCGCGACGAGTGTCAAGGAAAAAAGTCGTGCCAGGCACGAATTACCGGAAAAATCGTGCCAGGCACGAATTACCGGAAAAATGGTGCCAGGCACGAATTATCAAAATCGTGCCTGGCACGAATTTCGGCTAGATCGTGCCCGTGACGATCCTGTCGAACGCGATCAGCCGGTCGAGCGCGGTGCCGAGGCCGTGGCCCGGGAACGTCGCGTCGAACAGGTGCTGCTCGCCGTGCAGGGCCATGTAGTTCAGCAGCACCATGTTGACGAGCAGGTTCACGTTGTTCGCGCCGGGCGTGCCCGACCGCGCGACGTCGCCGTTCGGCGAGAAGTAACCGAGCTGCTGGTGCTGGAAGCTGTTCAGGCCGCCGGGCCCGTCGAGCAGCGCGGGGCGTCCGTTCGGGTTGTAAACGAGGAAAAACGACGCCGCCGTGTCCTGGTTGTCGCTGGTCCACTCGCCCTTGCCGCGGCCGTTCACCGAGTTGTCGATCACGCCGTTGCTCGACAGCGAGCCGTCGCTGAACACGTAGAGCATCAGCGGCACGCGCTTACGGGCCGCGTACTCGAGGCACGCGCCCATGCAGCGGCCGGCGCGGTAGTCCTTGATCTCGCCTTCCTGCCGCATGCCGCCGTGATAGTCGTAGCCGCCCATCGTGATGCAGCCCGCGCCCGCGAAACCCTCGAGCACCATCTTCATCACGGACGCCGTCTTCTGGAACTCGCGCGCGTCGGTGCCGCCGCCGAAGAACTCGGTCTCCGAGAAGATGCCGGTCGGCCCGACGATGTCCCGATCCGCCGCGGGATTGAGCTGCTGCGGATCGCCGAACCGGTCCGCGACGTCGGCGGCCTTCAGATAGCCGCAGCGAATCAGGTCCCGGATGACGTCCTCGCGGGACACAGACTTCATCGGATCGATGATGTCGTCGAGGCCGGTCTTGACCTTGCCGATCTTCTGCTCGGAGATCCGATACATCGACTCGAGCACGGCGACCGCGTCGTCCTGATCGAGCAGCGCGAGCAGCTCTCCGGTATCGACGAGCCCGGTCACGTCGCTCGGCCGATCGATCTTCGTCGGGCGGAACTCCGGATTGATCAGCCCCATCGGCGACAGCGAGTTACCCCCCGATTCCGTGTTCTGCGTGCCGCACAGCGTGACGATCGAGCCGCCGGCGCCCGCTCTCTGGATGCCGTACAGCGGGTTGTGCGGATTGTTGCCGGTGTCGTTCTCGGAGCGGGCGGGGATCACGGCGCCGTTCACGAACGCGGCGGTCCCCGTGGTCATGCTGGCCTGCATGCCCCGCAGGAATGCGCTGTCGCTGTGGAACGCAAGCCCGAGGCTCGTGTCCGTATGGTCGCCGTTGCTCGTCGCGGTCGGCGTGGCCTCGGTCACGCCCGGCACCATGTCGCCCGGCAGGCCGAGCTTGCCGTAGCCGGCGGTGCTCAGGAAATCGAACTGACCGCCTTGCTTGCCGACGAGCACGTTCGAGCCGGCCATGCTTGCACCGCCGGCGAGATCGAAGCAGATGAACGGAATCTTGCCCGCGCCCGCGACGTTCACGCCGCACAGCGCGTTCAGGTCCGGCAGATCGGCCGCGAGCTGCGCATACGCCGCGCGCGGATTCGAGAACAGCCCGAGCACGCCGCCGGACAACACCGTTCCCGAGCCCGCGATGAAGCCTTGCGCGATCAGCTCGCGCCGCGTCATCGGGCGGCGATGCGACGTGTGCCGTTGCGGCGCGTCCGGGTGGCGGAGCTTGCGCTTCTTGATGATGACCATGACTCGTGCACCTCTCGAGGCTTACTGCACCAGCATCGCGGCGCTGCCGAGCAGCGCGGCGCACGCGGCTTTCGCGATCGTCTGCGTTCGGAACTTGTCGCCGCCGCCGTACGCGAGGCCGCGGCGCTCGGGCCGCCCGTGAATCAGGCGCTCGAGCTCCGTCTTCGCGTCGGCGCGGTCGGGCTGCGTGCCGAGCGGATTCAGAGCCGAGCCGATTACACGGTCGAGCAGCGGATCGAGGAACGGATGCGGGTTGTCGAGCAATTCGGGGTCGGGGACGGGGAAGGCCGTTGCGACGTTCTCGTCGAACGGGAATGCGGCGAACTCGCCCCGAGCGCTCGGCTCGTCACTCATCGTGTCGACCATCACGCTGCAGTATTCGATCGCGAGCTGTGCGATCGCGACCTGATGCGACGACAGGAACGCCTCGATCGTCTCGACGGTCGGCAGCGACTGACGCACCGTCTCGAACGTCGCCGACACCTTCGGATGGTTGGCCGGCACACCCGTGATTTTCGCCATCGACGCGTTGATCTCGTCGAACGTGCGGACGCCGATGTCCGACATCGGCGGCAGATCCGCCGGCACCGGCGGCGGAGGCGTCGGCAGCGGCGGCCGGTTGTAGGTCGAGCCGCCGATCGCGTCGAAGGTCAGGAAGAACTCGTCCGACTCGGGGCCCTTCTCGAGCGGCACGACCGTGCCGAGCATCGACAGGAGCTGGCCGGACGCCGGATCGTAGCTCGGTCCGCCGACCGATGCGCGAAGCTTTCCGTACGCCTGGCCGACCGCAGCCTCCGCGCCGTTCAGCCCGATCCTGATGCCCTCGATCGAGACGTTGCCAGGAAGAACCGATTCGTCGAGGCTGATGAAGAACGGCCGGCGGAACAGATACGCGTACGTGTCGTACTGCGCCGCCTCGAACACGATGTAGCTCTGCGGGACGTTCGTCAGGTGCTCGATGCCGAACAGCAGGAAGAACTTCTCGCCGACACCGGCCTCGAAGTTCTGCACGATCTGCTCCGGCGTCAGCACGCGGTTGTGGATCGCGACGAGCCGGATCACTCCGGACCACGGCCGATTGCCCGAGACCTCGTTGCCGAGCACGAATGCGAACGTGTCGTCCCACGACGTCAGCAGACCGCCCGGCGCCGGATCCTGGCTCGCGACGAGCGCGCCGTTCACGTAGATCCTGCGGCCGTCGACCGGATCGAACGTCGCGACCACGTGCTGCAGCGTCGCCTGCAAGACCTCGTCGGCCGACGGCGTCGCGAGCTGCGGATTGCCGTTCTCGTCGGAGTTGCTCGTCCGGACGAAGAACTCGTAGTCGTACATCGTCTGGCCGAGATTGAAGTTGCGCTGCATCGCGCCCGCCGAGTAGCTGACGATTCGCGTGTCTTCCTGGACCACGTTGCCCGGCGCGACCCAAGCTTCGATCGAGTACTCGCCGGTCGCGACGATCTGCTCGTGAAGCTTCCTGCTCGAGGCCGTCGACGCCTGCGCCTTGCCGCCGGAGAACGCGAGCCCCCAGCCGCCGAACCACTCGACCGCGCCGGATAGCTGCAGGTCCATCGCCGGCTCGACGCCGCTCGTGTCGAACGCGACGCCGCCCTGGCCCGTCTTGAACTCGTAGAGCGCGATGACGTTCGCTTCGTAGCGGTTGCCGCCGGCGGCCACCGTGCCTTCATAGAGCGTCAGCGCTTTGCTCGTCAGCAGCGCGGGGTCGACGGACGTCAGCGGGACCGCATTCGCGAAGCTTCGAATCGCGTTCTCCATCACGTCGGCGTCCGCGCCGCAGTTCGCCGTCCAGCAGTTGTGCGATTCCTCGCGGAGGCGCACGACGAAGCGCGATGCGGCCGGAGCATCGAGATTGATCCGCGCCTTCGACGCGTCGTACGCCGCCTGCACGGCGAGCGGGTCGGTTCCGGGACCCTCGGCGAAGAACGGCGACTGCTTCGTCGTCGAGCTACCCGAGTGGCACGACGCGCAATGCTCGCGCAGCACGGGGTAGACGGTCGACTCGAACAACGAAACGCTCGCAGGGAAGCTCTTGCTCTGACCGGGATCGCGGATCGGCGGCGGCTCGAGCTTGATCTCTCGGCCTCCCTGCGCGAGCTCTCCGGCCCAGTTCGCGATCCACGTCTCGAGGATATCCGCGCACGCCTGGTCGCTGCTGAGCCAGCAGTTATGTCCGCCGGCGACCTTCAGGACCATCGGCGAATCGCTCGGCGACGTCAGGATCACGTACGGGTTCGCGTCGGCGTACGCGAGATTGACGTCATCGCTGCGCGCGAACAGCGGAGACTGACCGCCGTCGACGCCGTGACACGCGCCGCAGCGGTTCGCCGCGCGGACGTTGTCGAAGAGGTTGATCTTGAACGCCTGAACGTCCGGCGTCGCCGGCGGCGGGCCGTTATAGAGTGCGCCGCCGGTGTTGCCTCCGCGCCCCGGCAGCTCCTCGACGCTGGCGCCGCTGCCGCCGCTGCATCCCGCGAGCCCGGCCGCGAGCATCATCGCGAGCGCCGCGGCGCCCGCTCGTACTCCGTGCTGCATCGTCGTGCCTCCGTGCCGCCGCTCAATCGCCCGAGCAATACACTGCGGACTTGGCGAAGACGTCGCGCAGCTTGTAGCCGCCGTTGATGAACGACGCGGTCATGCCGGCGACCTCGTCGCGGTCCGTCTGATCGACCGGAGGACGCAGGCAGACCGCCTGGAAAACCTTCTCGACCTGGCATTGCGCGAACGCGCCGGACGCGGCGAGCTCCTGGCCCATCGACTTCGCGCCGTTGCCGCTGCCGGGCAGCAGCGTGCTCCAGCCGAGCAGGGCGTTGCGGCCTTCACGCCAGTAGTTGTCCCACGAGTCGTCCGGCGTGACGAAGCCGTCGGCGAACGTGTCCGCGTTGTTGAAGTACTTCGGCTGCACGACGCCGGGGGTGTACGCGATGCTGCCGGCCGCGGTGTCGAAGTCGTAGTACGCGAACGCTTGCGCGAGCGGATCCATGCCCGCATGGCAGCCGATGCAGCTGTTGTTGAACACGCGGCTGTCGCCGCCGGGGCTGCGCGATACGTCTTGCCGGATGCGATCCGGGATGATGCTCGTGTCCTGTACCTGCTCGAGATCCATGCACATGTGGTTGATCAACGTGAAGCGGAACATCGCCCGGTTCGTGCCGGCGACGAAGAACGCCTCGGCGGCCGCCCGCGTCGTCATCGCGCCGGCGGTCGCGTTCGGAGGAAGCGGATAGATCGATGATTGCGTCGTGCGTTGCAGCTGCGTCTCCGGATCGAAGCTCGGGTCGAGCATCCGCCGCTCGAGCGCCTCGTAGTGCGCATTGCTCGTCGCCGACGGCGGCGGCGACACGCTCGGTGCGACGTAGAGCGCGTCCGCATAAAGAATCTGGTCGAACGACTCATCGTCCGCGACGAGGCCGATCACGAGCGTCGTGTAGTCGTTCAGCGGCACGAACGGCGACCGGTCGCGGTTCGTCCACGGCGCCGCGAAGTTCTTCAACGTCACCGTATAGAAATGCCGGTCGTGTGTCGCGAGGAGCGCCGCGTCGAGCGGCCTGCCGTTCGCGATGTGTGTCGTCATCTGGTCGAGCACCGCTTCGCTCGGCGGCACGCCGGTCAGCCGGTCGTGGATGCGCTGCGCCTTTTCGCGATGATCCGCGAGCGCGGTAGTCGCCGCGCCGACCGCGGCGGCGACGAGGGCGATCGCGGCGCGCGATCGGCAGCGAGAACGTGAGCGGGTTCGGCTGTTCATTCGCAGTCGTCCAGTTCGAAACTTGAAACCATCTCCGAAGCGGCGCGAAGTACACCACAGCCGCGAATTGCCCCGTAATGTGGAAGTTTCGCGACGTCTCGATTTCGCGACAGGTCGGGTGAGTCAGCGTAGCTTGCCGCCACGCTCCGCGAGGTGATCTGCAGCAGGTTTTCCGAACGGGCAGATCCCTTCCGTGCACGCGGCGACGCGTTACGTGAAAGAGCGTGCGGAAAAGTGCTGCTGACGCGGTGCTAGACATGCGTCCGGATCGTCGTTCCGATCTCGCCCGCACGGCGATCTGCACAGCGATCTTGTGATCGCGTTAACGGCAGATACGAATCGACCCACTCATGATGAGCACCCCCATGATTACGTCGAGTCGCCGAGCGATGTGTCGTGACGGTACGCGTCGCCGCGCAGCCGAACTTCCCGCCGTCCTCTGCTGGTTCGCTGCAGCGCTCGTCGCAGGCTGCGGCGGAAACAGCGACGGCAGCGTCGGCGTCGGCTCCGGTCAGGATCCGGATCCCGTCGTGCTCGATTTCCCGATCGCGTACACGAAGGGTCCTTTGCTCGATGCGGACGGCGCGCCGCAGGTCGCGACGGATTTGCGCGAGCTGCTGCGCTTCAACGTCGGCACCGATCTCTATGTTCGCGATCGCGCGTCGCCGAGCTCGGAGGAGCGCAATGTCACGCTGCCGGTCACGCAAGGGCTCGGCGACGTCCAAGGCGTCGAGATCTCGGCGGACGGCACGAAGGTGCTGTTCGCGATGCGCGGGCCGTTCGACCCGAATCTCGACGACGACGAGCAGCCGACCTGGAACATCTGGGAGTACGAGATCGCGACCGATACGCTGCGGCGCATCATCGCATCCGATCTGATCGCGGAAGCCGGGCACGACGTTTTCCCGCATTACCTGCCGGACGGCCGCATCGTTTTCTCGTCGACGCGCCAGCGCCAGGCGAAGGCGATCCTGCTCGACGAAGGCAAGCCGCAGTTCGACGCGCTCGACGAGGATCGCAACGAGCCGGCGTTCGTGCTGCACGTGATGGACGAGGACGGCGAGAACATCCGGCAGATCTCGTTCAACCAGAGCCATGATCTCGATCCGACGTTGCTCGACGACGGCAGGATCCTGTTCAGCCGCTGGGACCGCGCAGGCACCGTCAACGGGATTCGCCTTTACACCGTGAACCCGGACGGCAGCGGCCTCGAGCTGCTGTACGGCGCCGAGAGCCACGCGACGGGCACCGACGGCGGCGTCGTTCAGTTCGTCGGCGCGCACGAGATGCCGGACGGGCGCGTGATGGCGATCGCGCGGCCGTTCGTCCACGACCAGCTCGGCGGCGACATCGTCGCGATCGACGTGCGCGCGTTCGTCGAGAACGAGCAGCCGATCGCGACGTTCGCCGGACTGCGCGGGCCCGCGCAGGTGCGCGCGACGGTCAACGACGTGCGTACCGATGAGCTGCCGTCCCCGGGCGGGCGCTTCTCCGCCGCATTCCCGCTGTGGGACGGCACCGACAGGATCCTGCTCGCATGGTCGATGTGCAGGCTGATGAATGCCGAAGGCGTGATCCTGCCGTGCACCGAAGAGCGGCTCGCCGACGCGGATCTCGAGCCGGCGCCGCCGCTTTGCGGCGTCTGGATCTATGACCCCGTCGACGGCACGCAGCTGCCGGTCGTCGTCGGTGAGGAGGGCACGTTCATCGGCGAGGTCGTCGCCGCACAGCCGCGGCCGACGCCGCGGTTCATTCCGAATGCGTCGCCGAGCGGCATCGGCGCGCAGCTCGCGTCGGAGCGCGCGGGCGTGCTCAGCATCCGCAGCGTCTACGATGTCGACGGCGAAGCGATCGTCGACATCGAGTCGATCGCCGATCCTCGCGAGACGACGGCCGACGAGCGGCCCGCGCGCTTCCTGCGCGTCGTCAAGGCCGTCTCGCTGCCGGACGAAGACGTCGTCGAGCTCGACAACACGGCGTTCGGGCCGAATATCCGGCACGGCATGCGCGAGATCGTCGGCTACGCGCCGATCGAGCCGGACGGCTCGGTGCGCATCAAGGTGCCTGCGCAGGTGCCGCTCGCGGTCGAGGTCGTCGACGCGCGCGGGCGCCGCATCTCGCCGCGCCATCAGAACTGGCTGCAGGTGCAGCCCGGCGAGGAGGTCGCGTGCAACGGCTGCCATGATCCCGCGAGCGGCCTGTCGCACGGACGGCGCGACAGCTTCGCGAGCGCCTATCCGGGCGCCGCGACGACCGGCGTCGCATTCCCCGGCACGATCAGCGAAATCATTCCTGACTTCGGCGAGACGATGGCAGACGCGAGAACGCGCGTCAGCTGTCAGACGGATTGCGCGGCGCTGACGCCGTCCGTCGATCTGCTGTATGCGGACGTGTGGACGGATCCGGCCGATCGGGAGCCGGACGACCCGCTCGAGCTGCGCTATGCGGACCTGACGACGGCGAGGCCGACGAGCCCGACGTGCGTCGGCGCGTGGAGCGCGGACTGCCGGATCGTAATCAACTACGAGACGCACATCCATCCGCTCTGGTCCGTCGATCGGCGAGAGCTCGACGACGACGAGGTCACCGTCGTCCGCGACTACACGTGCGCGAGCGGCGGCTGCCATGCGCCGGTCGACGAGAATGGCGCCGCCGCCGTTCCGGCCGCGCAGCTCGACCTGACCGACGGGCCGTCGCCGGATCAGGCCGCTCACTTCAATGCGTATCGGGAGCTTCTGTTCGGCGATACCGAGCTCGAGCTCGTCGGCGGCGCACTGCAGGAGAGGCTCGTCGAGAACGGCATCGACGAGAACGGCAATCCGATACTCGTGCCCGTCGGGGTTGCGCCGTCGATGAGCGCCGCCGGCGCGCTCGCGTCGCCGCGCTTCTTCTCGCGGTTCGACGCGGGCGGCTCGCACGCGGGCTATCTGAGCGCCGCGGAGCTGCGCCTGATCGCGGAGTGGCTCGATCTCGGCGCGCAGTACTACAACAACCCGTTCGACGTGCCGACGGATTGACGCCGTGAAGAGGTTCTCGTCACGGCTGACCAACGGCCGCGGGCGCAACGGGCTCGCCCACGCGATCGTCGTGCTCGTCGCGGTCCTGACCGCGGCGCTCGGCGGCCCGCCCGCGGCCGCCGCGACGTACGACGTGATCGTCGAGGACCCGTATCTCGAGATGCATACCGGGCCCGGCCGCGGCTATCCGGTTTTCTACGTCGCCGAGCGCGGCGAGCGCGTCGAAGTCATTCGCCGCCGGACGGACTGGTTCCAGGTGCGCGTGTCGCGCGGCGAGGAGGGCTGGGTCCCGCTCGCGCAGCTGCAGCGGACGCTCGGTCTCGACGGCGAGCCGTTCGACGTTCCGACGTTCGAGCTCGGCGACTATACCGCGCGGCGCTGGGAGGTCGGCGCGCTGTACGGGGATTTCGGCGGCGCGAACGTGATCTCGGTCTACGGTGCGTTCGGCCTCACGCCGAACCTGTCGCTCGAGCTCGCGCTGTCGCAGGCGCTCGGCCGCTTCTCGGACAGCATGATCGGAAGTCTCGCGATCGTGCACGAGCTGTTCCCGGACAAGCGCTTCTCGCCGTACATCGCGCTCGGCGCCGGCGTCGTGAAAACCGACCCGAAAGCGACGCTCGTCGCGACGACGGACCGCAGCGACTCCGCCGCTCACGCGGGCGCCGGCCTTCGCGCGTATCTCACGCGGCGCTTCGTGTTTCGTGCCGAATACAAGAGCTACGTCGTGTTCACGAGCCGCGACGACAACGAGGAAATCAGGGAATGGAAAGCAGGCTTCTCGTTCTTCTTCTGACCACGGTGCTCGCGGCTGGCCTCACCGGCTGCGGCCGGCATCGCGCCGTGGACGTCGCGGCCGACGAGCGGCCGCCGGTCATCGAGCCCGCGCTCGAGCGGCGGCGAATCGATCCCGCGGATATCGACACCGAGGACTTCGAGGTCGGCATCTATGCGGGTCAGCTCAGCGTCGAGGACTTCGGCGTGAATACCGTCGTCGGCGCGCGTTTCGCGTACCACGTCACGGAAGCCTTCTTCGTCGAGGCCGCGGCGGGGCGCAGCGACACCGAGCCGACGAGCTACGAGCGACTTTCGGGTGCTGCGCAACTGCTCACGGACTCCGAGCGGGAGTACTCCTACTATAACGTCTCGCTGGGCTACAACTTGCTGCCCGGCGAGAGCTTCATCGGCCGGAACCGCGCGTTCAACACGTCGCTGTACCTGATCGGCGGCGTCGGCAATACGCGCTTCGCGGGCGATGACCGCTTCACGATCAATTTCGGCCTGGGGCTTCGGCTCCTGCCGCTCGACTGGCTGGCCGTGCACGCGGATGTGCGCGACCACATATTCGACCTCGACGTGCTGGGGCATCAAAAGACGACCCATAACCTCGAGGCGCATGTCGGCGTGACGTTCTTCTTCTGAGGACGAGGTGCGAAGATGCTGAGAACGATGCTAGGGATGGCCGCGAGCCTGCTGCTTGCGATGACGGTGAATGCCGGCGAGCTCTCGGGCCCGGCGCCGAACTTCTCGCTGATGTCGAGGAGCGGCGAGCAGGTGTCGCTCGAGGATCTCAAAGGGCAGGTCGTCATGATCAACTTCTGGGCCACGTGGTGCGGCCCGTGCCGGCGCGAGATGCCGCATCTCGAAGCGTTGCATCAGCGTTATTCGAATCTCGGCTTTACGCTGCTCGGCATCAATGTCGAGGACGACACGCGCGGCGTCGAGAAGTTCTTGAGAGAGACCCCGGTTTCGTTCGAGGTGCTCTACGACCCGACGAACAAGGTCAGCGCGCTCTACGACGTCATTGCGATGCCGAGCACCGTGATGGTCGATCGCGAAGGCAACCTTCGCTTCATGCATCACGGCTATCAGGCCGGATTCGAGCACGAGTATCAGGCGCAGATCCGCGCGCTGCTACGCGAATGAGCACCGGGATCACGAAGCTGCGCGGCAGGAGGCAAGCCGCATTCGCGCTGCGCGCCGCGGCGCTCGGATGCGCGGCGGCGCTGCCGCTCCTTTCGGGTTGCGCGATCGAGCCGTGGGTCAAGCCTTACGAGCGCGACCGGATCGCGGATCCGATCATGTCGTGGGACCGCGATCCGGTCTCGAGTGCCTACATGCATCACGTGTACGAGGCGCGCGAGGGCGCGCGCGGCGCGACCGGCAGCGCCGGAGGCGGGTGTGGCTGTAACTGAGCAGCACGGCGGCGTGATCGCCAAGGCCCGGCGTGCCGCGGCGCGCGTCGCGGCCGTCGTGTGCGCCGTCGCCGTGTTCTCGTCGGCGGTGCACGCGGGCGTGCTGCCGGAGGAGCGCGCCGATGTGCTGTTTCATTCGTACGATGGCGGCGGCGTCACGATCCAGGGCCCGTCGCTGCTCGTGCGCAAGCAGTTCGCGGAGAACTTTTCCGCGTCCGCGAACTACTACGTGGACCGGGTAACGAGCGCGTCGATCGACGTCGTATCGACCGCGAGCCCGTACACCGAGGAGCGGACCCAGTACTCGGTCGGCTTCGATTATCTACACGACGGCTGGCTGCTGAATCTCGGCTTCACGACGAGCGAAGAGAACGACTACACCGCCGAGACGTTCAGCGTCGGGATCAGTCAGGACTTCTTCGGCGATCTGACGACTTTGTCGCTCGGCTACTCCGTCGGCAGCGACGAGGTGCGCCGCCGAGGCGATGCGACGTTCCGCGCGGACGTCGATCGGCGCCAGTACCGGCTCGGGCTTTCGCAGATCCTGACGCGCAGCCTGCTGCTCGGCTTCTCGTTCGAGACGATCACGGACGAGGGCTACCTGAACAATCCGTATCGCTCCGTCCGCTACGTCGACGACGAAAGCGCGCTCGGCTTCTCGTGGGAATCGGAGGTCTATCCGCGCACGAGGACGAGCGATGCGGCCGCGATCCGCCTGCGCTACTACCTGCCGTATCGGGCGGCGGTTCATGCCGAGTACCGCGCGTATACGGATTCGTGGGACATCGGCGCCGACACGTTCGAGATCGGTTACACGCACCCGCTCGAAGGCGGCTGGACGCTCGAGGCGCGGGTCCGCAGCTATTCGCAGACGGCCGCGTCGTTCTATCGGGATCTGTTCCCGCGGCGCGAGTTCCAGAACTTCATGGCGCGCGACAAGGAGCTCAGCACGTTCGACAGCACGAGCCTGCGGCTCGGCGCGAGCTACGACGTGCTGCGCGCCGGCTGGCGCTTCGTCGAGCGCGGCACGCTGAACATCGCGTACGACCGGATCACGTTCGACTACGCCGATTTCAGGGACGTGACCCGCGGCGGCGCGCCTGGCGAGGAGCCGTCGTACCGCTTCTCCGCGGACGTCGTGCAGCTCTACATGTCGTTCTGGTTCTGACCGGCAACGGTCCGCGCCCGCGTCGAGTCACCAGCGGAACAGCCGTGCGACTTCGCCTGCGGCGCCGGTCGCGCTCGCACGCGGCAGCTCGACGAAGCCGTCGGTGCCCGCGAGCGTGATGAAGTCGCCGGACGTGTTCGTCGGCTTCGGGGCTGCGACGAGCACGCCGTCGGCGCGGGACGTCAGCACGACCGGCACGAAGTACGACAGGCGCGGCGGCATCGCGACGTCGGCGCCGAGCACGGCGTACTCGATCGGATACGGCGCAAGGCCCATCGACGCGCGGATCGCCGGCAGCACGTAGCGCGTCGTGCAGACGAGCGTCGAGACCGGGTTGCCGGGCAGGGCGAACACGGGCTTGCCGTCCCGCGACATTCCGAACCACATCGGCCGTCCGGGCCGCTGCTCGATCTTGTGGAATACGAGCTCGACGCCGAGCCGCTCGAGCACGGCCGGCACGAAATCGAATTGCCCCATCGACACGCCGCCCGACAGGATCAGCATGTCGTGCTCCGCGTGGAGCCGACTGATCTCGTCGAGCAGCACGCGCTCGTCGTCCGGAAGCTTTGCGCGCGTGACCGTGCCGAGCGCGTTGCGGTCGATCGCCGCCTCGATCGCCCGATCGTTGCACGAGCGGATCTGATGCGGCGCGATCGGCTCGCCGACGTCGACGAGCTCGTCGCCGGTCGAGACGACCGCGATCCGCGGCAGCGCCGCGACCGCGGCCTCCGCCCGACCGGCGCTCGCGAGCACGGCCATCTCCGGCGCGCCGATCCGCAGGCCGCGCTCGAGGACGACGCTGCCCGCGGCCCGGTCGCTGCCTTGCCGGTGGATGAACTGCCCGGCGACGATCTCCGCGTCCGCCGCGATTTCGATCTCGCCGCCGCGGCGCGCGAGCCGCTCGACCGGAACGACCGTGTCGCAGCCGCGCGGCAGCATCGCGCCGGTCATGACCTCGATGCATTCGCCGGCGTTGCGCCGGGTCAGCGGCTCGGCGCCGGCCGCCTGCGTGCCGGCGAGCGCGAAGCGGCGGCCGGCCGCGCTCAGGTCGGCGTATGCGATCGCGATGCCGTCCATCGTGACCCGGTCGAACGGCGGCTGGTCCCGCTCCGCCGTCACGTCCTCCGCGAGCACGCGCCCGGCGCAGCGCGCGAGCGGCTCGCGGACGATCGGCGCATTCGGCATCCGTGCGAGGATCAGGGCTTCGGCTTCGGCGACTTCGGTCATAGCGATTCGGGCGGTGCGATCCGAGGGAACCGGTGGTCGGGGCCACGATGCTATACTGAGCCGCAGGAGGCAACACGCCATGAGCCGCTTCCTCCTCGGAGCCCTGGTTGCATTCTTCGCGGTCACGGGTGGGGCTCAGCCGGAGAGCCGTTCCGTGCTCGGGGAGCGCAATCCTTTGCTTGCCGCCGGCGCGGACGCGATCAGGGCCGGCCGCTACGACGACGGCATTCGTCTTACCCTCCAAGGTCTCGAATCGGAGACGGTGTCGCCGCGGCTGCGCTCGGCCGCGCTCGCGAACCTTTGCGCCGCGCACGCAGCGAACGGCGCACCCGATACCGCGCTCGGCTTCTGCGCCGAGTCGCTCGCGATCGACGAGCGGAACTGGCGCGCGTATAGCAATCGCGCTTTCGCGTACTGGCTCAAGGAGATGTACGCCGAGGCGTCTGCGGACATCGAGGCCGCGTCGGCCATTGCGCCGGAGGCGCCGCAGGTCAGGCAGATCCGCGGCATGATCAACGAGAAGATCCTGCGGCCGACCGTCACGATGGAGACCAGGGAATGAGCGTCGCGTACCGCAGCGGCGCGCTCGGCGTTCTCGCGCTGCTCCTCGGCGCGGGCGAAGTCGCGGCGAACGACGCCGAGGTTCGTCCGGTCGGCGTCTGGAGCTGTCTGATGTACGGCGAAGCGGGGAACCAGCGGTTTTTCCTCGAGCTTGCCGCCGACAACAGCGTGCGGATGGCGCGGCTTGCCGAGGCGGGGGACGGGGTCTGGAGGCCGCTCGGCGCGTGGCGGCGTCAACGGGGCCGGCTCGAGTTCGCGGACGAAGCGAACGGACGCCTGTTCGTCGCCCGTTTGGCATTCACCGATCTCGGCGGCACGTGGCGCGGCATCAGGGACGGCGGCGGCTGGTGGTGCGCGGCCGAGACGCGCGCCGCCGACGGCGCGCCGCCGCCGGTGCATCGATTGCTGGAATCGCTCGTACCCGCCATCATGGCGAGTCCGAATTACCCGCTCGGGGCGATTCGCGAGGCTAAGGAAGGAAGGACGGTCAGTTGCTTCATCGTGATGGGCACGGGCGAAATCCGGCGACCGGAGGTCATCGAGTCGACGGACGAGATTTTTCGCAGGCCGACGCTCGAGGCGGTCGCCGCTTCCCGCTATCGGAGCTGGGGCGATGAGAACGCGGCGCTTCCGGCCTGCCGCAGCTTCACTTTCGAGCTCGGCACCGACGGCTGACCGGCCATCGACGAACGTGCCGCGGCCCGCCGGCCCGGCCGCCTGACTCCGGGACGGGCGACGCGATGAGCGGCACGCGGGCCGTGCGGACGGCTGCCCCACCGCGGCTCGTCAGCGGATCGATCGGGCGGCATCTTTGGGATCTCGCCGCGCCGATGGTCGTCGGGCTGATCGCGGTCAGCTCGTACAGCATCGTCGACACCTACTTCGTCGGTCAGCTCGGCACCTTGCCGCTCGCGGCGCTCGGCTTCACGTTCCCGGTGTCGTTCTCGCTCGTCGCGGTCGGGCTCGGCGTCGGGGTCGGCGCGTCGTCCGTCCTGTCGCGGCTCTATGGGGCCGGAGACCACGAGACCCTGCAGCGGATCACGACGCATTCCTTGCTGCTCGCAGTGCTGCTCGGGGTCGTCGTGATGGCCGCGGGCCTCGCGAGCATCGATCCGATCTTCACGTTGCTCGGCGCGGACGAGCGCACGCTGCCGCTCGTCCGCGAGTACATGGAGGTCTACTACTTCGGCGGCTTTTTGCTGATCTTGCCGCTCGTCGGCAATTTCGCGATGCGCTCCGTCGGGGACGCGCGGATCCCGGCGCTGATTCTGTCCGTGTCCGCGGTCGTGAACATCGTTCTCGATGCGCTGCTGATCTTCGGCCTGTTCGGCTTCCCGCGGCTCGAGCTGCGCGGCGCCGCGATCGCGACCGTCGTCGCGAACGGCGTCGCGGTCGTGCTGTCGCTCTACATCCTGCATCGCCGCGAGCATCTGATCCGCGCGCGTTATCTTTTGCCGGCCGGAATGTGGGCGTCGTGGCGGCGCGTTTTGCACGTCGCGATGCCGGCGACGGCTGCGAATCTGCTGAATCCGCTGACGGTCGGCGTGATCACGTCTTTCGTCGCCGCATTCGGGCCGGCCGCGGTGGCCGGTTTCGGCGTCGCGTCGCGCGTCGAGTCGCTCGTGATGATCGTGATCTTCGCGATCTCGTCGTCGGTCACGCCGTTCGTCGGGCAGAACTACGGCGCGGGCCGTTTCGATCGGGTCAGAGGGATGACGCGGCTTTCCGGCAATTTCTGCATCGTCTACGGCGTTGCGGCGGCCGTCGTGCTGTGGCCCGCCGGGGCGCCGCTCGCGGCGCTGTTCAACGATACGGCCGAGGTCGTCGATACTGCGGCCGCGTATCTCGCGATCGTGCCGGTCACGCTCGGCGGCTTCGGCGTGATGCTGGTCGCCGCGGCCGCGTTCAATGCGCTCGGCAAGCCGCTGTCCGCGACCGCGCTGACGTTCGCGAAGCTGTTCGTCGCGTACATCCCGCTCGCGTGGATGCTGTCGCGGCCGCTCGGCCTGCTCGGGATCTTCTGGGCGAACGCCGTCGTCCACGTGCTGTTCGGCGCGATCGCGTCGTGGTGGCTGCACCGGACGTTCGGGAAGATCGTCTCAGGCCCTGTCTTACGCGAAACGGGCGCCTGATACGATTCTTCAAGGCCGCCGGATGCGGCCGTAGAAGCCTTCCGAGAACTCCGTCCAATCGAGGCTGCGCTCGGCGAAGTCCCGGTAAGCGGCATAAACGCGACCGAGCACCGGGTCCGCGGCAGCGAGCCGCTCCATCGCAGCGGTCGAGTGCTCGCGCAGCGCGGCGAGGACGTCGTCCGGGAAGCGGCGCAGCTTCACGCCGTGACGCTCGACCAACGTGTTCAGCGCCTGCTGATTGCGCGCCTTGAACTCGGCGACGACGTATGCGGATTCCGCGAGGCACGCCGCCTCGATCACGCCCTTGAGCTCCGGCGACAGCGAATCGTACGCGGCCGTCGACACGAGACATTCGAGCACGCCGGACGGCTCGTGCCAGCCCGGGTAGTAGTAGTACTCCGCGGCCTCGTGCAGCCCGAACGCCATGTCGTTGAACGGGCCGTTCCATTCGGTCGCGTCGATCGCGCCGGTCGACAGCGCCGTGAAAATCTCGGTGCCGGGCAACGTGACCGTGACCGCGCCGGCGCGCTGCATCACCTCGGCGCCGAGCCCGGAGATCCGCATCTTGAGGCCGGTCAGATCCTCGACGCGGCGGATCTCGCGCTTGAACCACCCGCCCATCTGCGCGCCGGTGTTGCCGGCGATGTAGGGGCGGATCCGGTGAGCGCCGTAGACCTCGCGCCACAGCTCGAGGCCGCCGCCGTGATACATCCAGGCTTCGTGCTCGTCGGGCAGCATGCCAAACGGCACGCTGCTGAAGAGGAGGGCGGCAGGCAGCACGCCCCGCCAGTAAGTCGGCGAGCTGTGGCCCATCTCGACGGTGCCGCGGGAGACCGCATCGAAGACCTCGAACGCCGGGATCAGCTCGCCGGCCGCGAAAACGTCGATCTCGAGCCGCCCGTCGGACAGCGCCTCGATGCGCCGCGCGAGACGCAGCGCGGACTCGCCGAAGCCCGGGAAGTTCGGCGGCCAGGACGTGACCATGCGCCAGCGGTGCCGTTCGCGGTCTGCGCTCGCCGCAGGGTCGCCAGCCGGACCGGCGCAGCCCGCGAGCGCGCCGAGGCCGCCGCAGAGGAGAGTGCGTCGAAGCATGGACCGTCCCCCGATTCTTCGTTTTTCGGCATTCTCGACGAAAAGCGCGCCGGACACCATTTTCCGAAAAATCGTGCCTGGCACGATTTTTCGTTTCGGCACCGGCCGCGGCGGCCTTCGACTACAATTCGGGCATGGATACGGAACGCAACGCAGCAACCGATTTCATCCGCCAGATCGTCGCGAGCGACGTTGCGGCGGGGAAGAACGGCGGGCGCGTGCAGACGCGCTTTCCGCCCGAGCCGAACGGCTATCTGCACATCGGCCACGCGAAGGCCATCTGCATCGATTTCGGGATCGCCGAGGAGTTCGGCGGCACGTGCTACCTGCGCTTCGACGACACGAATCCCGGCAAGGAGGACGTCGAGTACGTCGAAGCGATTCAGCGCGACGTGCGCTGGCTCGGCTTCGATTGGGGAGACCGGCTGACGCACGCGTCGGACTACTTTCCGCGTCTCTACGAGTTCGCGGTTCAGCTGATCCGCGACGGCAAGGCGTACGTCGATCACCTGAAGCCGGAGGAGATTCGCGAGTACCGCGGCACGTTGACGGAGCGGGGCCGCAATAGCCCGTACCGGGACCGCAGCGTCGAGGAGAATCTCGAGCTGTTCGAGCGGATGCGGCGCGGCGAGTTCGACGAGGGCGAATGCGTGCTCCGCGCGAAGATCGACATGGCGTCGCCGAACATCAACCTGCGCGACCCGACGTTGTATCGGATCCGTAAGATTGCGCATCAGCGCACCGGCGACGAGTGGTGCATCTATCCGATGTACGACTTCGCGCACACATTGTCCGATGCCCTCGAAGGCACGACGCATTCGCTGTGCTCGCTCGAGTTCGAGGATCACCGGCCGCTCTACGACTGGTTCCTCGACAACCTGCCGGTACCGAACCGGCCGCAGCAGATCGAGTTCTCGCGCTTGAATCTCGCGTACACGCAGATGAGCAAGCGCCGGCTCCGTCAGCTCGTCGAGGAGGGGCGAGTCGAGGGCTGGGACGATCCGCGGATGCCGACCTTGTCCGCGTTTCGGCGGCGCGGCTACACGCCGGAGTCGATCCGGGATTTCATCAGCCGGATCGGCGTGACGAAGAAGGAGCACGTGATCGAGCTCGGTCTGCTCGAAAGCACGATCCGCGACGATCTGAACATCCGCGCGGAGCGGCGTTTCGCCGTGCTCGATCCGCTGAAGCTCACGCTCGTGAACTATCCGGATGATCTCGTCGAATGGCTCGAGGCGGCGAACCATCCGAATCGCCCCGAGCTCGGCACGCGGCGCGTGCCGTTCTCGCGGGAGATCCTGATCGAGCGTGACGATTTCATGGAGGATCCGCCGAAGAAGTTCCATCGGCTGATGCCGGGCGGCGAGGTGCGCTTGCGCTACGGCTACATCATCAAGTGCGAGGAGGTCGTCAAGGACGACGCGGGCAATATCATCGAGCTCAAGTGCAGCTACGATCCGACGACGCGCAGCGGCGCGGGCGAGGAGTCCCGCAAGGTGAAGGGCACGATCCACTGGGTATCGGCCCGCCATGCGGCGACTGCCGAGGTCCGCCTCTACGATCGGCTCTTCTCGGTGCCGTTCCCGACCGGCGAGGATCTCGATGCGGAGCTGAACCCGAAGTCGCTCGAGATCGTTACCGCGGCCGTCGAGCCCGCGCTCGTCGACGCCGGGTCCGAATCGCACTATCAGTTCGAGCGGGTCGGCTACTTCTTCGTGGACCCGGTGCTGTCGAAGCCCGGCCAGCCGGTGTTCAACCGCACCGTGACGTTGCGGGACAGCTGGGCGAAGCTCGAGCAGCAGGCGCTGGCGGCGGCGACGTAGCCGCCCGCCGCCGGCCGGTCACGGCGGCAGCACGACCTTTGCGTACAGCGTGCGGGCCCGGCCGTCCGGGTCGTACTTGGCCTTGAGCTCGCGGTACGCGCTGCCGTTGTAGCGCGCATCGAACTCTTCCTCGGTCATGAACGACGACGAGTACAGCATCTTGATGCCGTCGAGCGCGAAGCACTTCTCGTCGAGGATCTTCGTGTAGTAGTACGGCTCCTTGCCGGCAGGCTTCCGGACCTGCAGGTAGCAGCCCAGGTTGAAGTAGAGCGTGTTCGGCCGGATCGGGTAGAGCGTCGGCTGGCTCGGCGTCATGATCGGCACCGCGGCCCACGGACGGCCGTCGAGACGCACCTCGCGGAGCGCGAAGTCGAGGAGCTCCGCCGCGTGCTCCCACGGCACTTCCCAGTCCTGGATCAGCGGCTCGGTATCCGGTTCGCGGGCGCCCGGCAGGCGCTCCGCGAGCCGCGCCTTCCATGCGACGTAGCGCGTGTAGAAGCTCGAGTTCCGCAACCGCGCCGGCGCGTAGCGGCGGAACAGCGCGTAGCCGATCCCGTCCGGGATGTTCCAGAACCACTCCGGGTCGTAGCGGAACAGGTAATCGCGCGTCGTCAGGTAGATGTCGCTGCGCCGCTGCACGAGCTTGTAGAACACGTTGCGGCGCAGGATGTCGTCGACCGCGGGGACGTTTTCCGCATGTTTGCCGGTCATCAGGATGTAGCGGCCGTCCTCGAACACGAGGCCCTCGACGAAGTCGTGGGCGCCCGATTCCGCCGCGGCGCGCATCGCATCGAGATACTCTGCCGTGCTGCCGAACGTCTCCATATGCAGGTGAACGTACGGCTTCGCCGGCTCGACCCTGAGCCGGGCGCGCAGGATGTAGCCGAGCGTGCCGTACGAGTTCGGCAGCGCGGCGAAGAGATCCGCATGCTCGTTCGTCGGCGAGGCCGTGACGATCCGCCCGCTCGGCAGCAGCACGTCGGCCTCGACGAGCCCGTCGTGCACGAAGCCGTTGCGGAAGCACGTCGACTCGATGCCGATCCCGACCGTCGCGCCGCCGACCGTGATGTGCTTCAGCTCGGGCACGACGAGCGGCACGAAGCCGTGCCGCAGCGCGTAGTCGGCGATCGTCTCGAACGTCGCGAGGCCCTCGACGTCGATAGTGCGCGCGTCGGCGTCGAGCGCGATGACTTCGTTGAACTCGCCGAGCGAGATCCGCTTCGCCGCCGTTTCGCGGGGCTGATAGCGGAACAGGTTCGAGATCGTCGATTTCGCGAGCTGGAGCTGGCCGCCGCCGTCGCTCCAGCTCTGCTCGAGCCGCGCCTTCTTGCGCTCGTAGCCCGCGGCGCCCGCGTATGCGCTCACGCCGTCAACCGCGCTCGTAGACGTGCGCCCGCGTCCACGGGACGTCGTTTACGCCCGAGCGCGCAAAGAGCACCTGGAAGAGCTGCAGCTTGCCGTGCATGAACGCCATGATCGAGCCCGCGAGATAAAGCCGCCATGCGCGGACGAACGTCTCGTCGAACATCGTGCGCACCTTGTCGACGTTTTCCTCGTAGCGCGCGAGCCAGGCCCGCAGAGTCTCCGCGTAATGCAGCCGAATATTCTCGACGTCGAGCACGGAGAGGCCGTTGGGCTCGAAGATATCCATCATCTGCCGCAGGGTCGGAGGATACGCGCCGGGGAAGATGCGCTTGTCGATCCACGGGTTCAGCCGGTCCGGCCTGTCGCGGCCGATCGTGTGGATCAGGCCGCGTCCGTTCGGCGTGATCAGCGAATCGATCAGCTTGCCGAGCGCCGGGTAGTTTCCGGGCCCGACGTGCTCGAGCATGCCGATCGACACGAACGCGTCGTAGCGATCCGCGCCCGCCGCATTGCGGTAATCGTCCTCGACGAACTCGACGCGATCGGAGAGGCCGAGCTGCTTCGCCCAGTCCCGCGCATGCGCGACCTGCTCGCGGGAGATGTTGAAGCTGCGCACGTGCACGCCGTAATTCTTCGCCATGAACAGCGCGAACCCGCCCCAGCCGCTGCCGGCCTCGACGACGCGCTCGCCGGGCGCGAGACGGAGCTTGCGGCACACGTGGTGCATCTTCGCCTGCTGCGCCTCCTCGATCGTCATGTCCGGCGACGCGTAGTACGCGCACGTGTACTGCAGCGCTTCCCGATCGAGCCACAGCCGGTAGAACTCGTTGCCGATGTCGTAATGGTGATGGATGTTGCGCCGCGACTCGGACAGATCCGGCGCGAGACGCCTGCCGCTGCGCTCGAGCCAGCCCGACAGTCCGCCGCGCCGCTCGATCGAGCGATAAGCGGCGTCGAGCAACGTCAGCAGATCGCCGCGGACCTCGAGCCGGCCCGCGCTGTAGAGGTCGCCGAAATGCAGCTCCGGATTCGCGAGCAGCTGGATCAGCGCTTTTCGGTCCGCGATCCTGACGGCCACGCCGCCGTCGCGCGGCGCGACATTCTCGGCCGGAGTGTCCCATAGCGAGACCGTGACCTTCGCATCGCCGAGGCGGCTGACGATCTGCTTCAGCAGGAAGCGATCGAACGCCGACGGCTGACCGAGGTTAGCGGACGACGCGGCTCCCGAATCGGCCGTATAGCCGGAATTCGGAACGCCGAGAGGCTCCAGGCGACTTCTGTTCATCGTTCATTCTTCTCCGCTGCAAAGCAGCCTGCCGCCCGGTTCTGCACCGTGCCGAACGCCCGGAGGTGCGTGGACCATCCGGGCGGAACGGCTGCCGCGACCGGCCGCCCGAGGCGGCCGGTCGCGGCGTAATCTCGTGCAACGTAAATTTCCGAGCCGACCGGCTTCGCGCTATTGTGCCATGCCGGCGCGGCCGAGTGCACTGCGCGCCCCGCGCAGGTGCTTGTTCCGGCACTCTTTCCACGCCCGGCCGACGGCTTCGCCGCCGGCTGTCGATTCGCCGGCCGTTCGATCGACCACGAACGACGAAAGAAACGACGAAAGGGCGTCGTCACGACCGGCACGCCGCTAACGCCGCGGGTGCGCCATATCGCCTCTTGCCGGAGCGTGCGCGCCACGGATGGCGCGCCCGCAGCCTTCAGGACGAATTCACGGCGGTCCGGCAAGAGGCGATATGGCGCACCCGCGGCACCGGGACGCCGAACGACCGCGAAAAGACGCCGCGGAGCTGTCAAATCGAGAGCAGAGATTGCGAAACGGAACCGACAGAGGGCCGCAAAAACCCCTCCGCCGAAGTGCGCTAAGATACCGCCCCGAAAAGAGGAACTTCCGATGACCCAAGGCAGCGTAACGCAATGGCACGGCGAAGGCGCGGTCCGCGACCGCTTGAACCGCCCCGTGCGTGACCTCCGCATCTCGGTCATCGACCGCTGCAACTACCGCTGCCCGTACTGTATGCCCGCCGAAGTCTACGGCGAAGGCCACCAGTTTCTGCCGCGCTCGCACTGGCTTACGCCGGGCGAGATCAAGCGGGTCGGGAGCCTGTTCCTGAAGCTCGGCGTCACGAAGTTCCGGCTGACCGGCGGCGAGCCGCTGCTGCGCAAGGATCTCGTCGACATCGTCGCCGCGCTCGCGGAGCTTCCGGGCGTCGATGATCTTGCGCTGACGACGAACGGCACGTTGCTCGCCGAGCGCGCCGAAGCCTTGCGGGCCGCGGGCCTGAAACGCGTGACGGTGAGCCTCGACAGCGTCGACGATGCGACGTTCCGGAGGATGAGCGGCGACCGCGGCGACGTCGGGACCGTGCTCGCCGCGATCGACGCCGCGCGGGCCGCAGGCTTCGCGCCGGTCAAGCTCAATGTGACGGTTCAGAAGGACAAGAACGACGCCGGGGTCCTCGATCTCGTCGAGCGCTTCCGCGGCACGGGCGTGATCGTGCGCTTCATCGAGTATATGGACGTCGGCACGTTGAACGGCTGGAAGCCGGAGGACGTCGTGCCGTCGCGGGTGCTGCGCGACCGCATCCATGCCGTGTGGCCGCTGGAGCCGCTCGACAAGAACTATCGCGGCGAGGTTGCGACGCGCTACCGCTTCGTCGACGGGCAGGGCGAGATCGGCTTCATCTCGTCCGTCAGCGAGCCGTTCTGCGGAGACTGCCATCGCGCGCGGCTGTCCGCGGAAGGCAAGCTTTATACGTGCCTGTTCGCCGCGTACGGCACGGATCTGCGCTCGCCGCTGCGCGCGGGCGCGAGCGACGCGGAGCTGATCGGCCTGCTGCAGAACGTCTGGCGGGCCCGCGCCGATCGCTACAGCGAGGTGCGTGCGCAGCTGCGCAAGTCGCGCGAGCGCGAACGGGTCGAGATGTATCGGATGGGCGGCTGATGCTGACACACGTGGACAAGAACGACCGTCCGACGATGGTCGACGTCGGCGACAAGGCCGTCACGCGGCGCACGGCGGAGGCGCAGGCCGTCGTCGTGTTTCCCGAGGACGCCCGCGTCGAGACCGGCGAGGCGCTGCGCACGAAGAAGGGGCCGGTCTTCGATACCGCGATCATCGCCGGGGTGATGGCCGCGAAGAAGACGCACGAGCTCATCCCGTTCTGCCATCCGATCGCGCTCGAGGATTGCAAGGTGACGGTCGATTGGACCGGCCCCGGCGAGATCACCGTGCGTTGCGCCGTGCGCGCGACGCACAAGACGGGCGTAGAGATGGAAGCGCTGACCGGCGTGACGGCCGCGGCGCTGACGATCTACGACATGTGTAAGGCGCTGACGCATGGGATCCGCATTCGCGACGTGGCGCTCGTGTCGAAGACGGGCGGCAAGCGCGACTACCGGATCGGCGGCGAGGAGGAGCGATGATGGAAGTCACCGCCCGCTACTTCGCGGCTTTCAGAGAGCAGGCGGGCACTGAGACGGAACGGGTCGCGACACATGCGCGCACGGCCGGCGAGCTCTACGGCGAGCTCGCGGCGCGGCACGGCTTCGCGGACGCGCGGGCCCGCTGCAAGGTGGCGATCAACGACGAGTTGCGCGACTGGGACGCGGAGCTCACCGAAGGCGACGTCGTGCTGTTCTTCCCGCCCGTCGCGGGCGGGTGAGGGGAACGATGAGCTTCAAGATGAGCAGCGGGCCGATCGATCCCGTCGCGCTCGAGGCGCGCTTGCGCGACGACCGCGCCGGCGCTTGCGTGACGTTCGAAGGCTGGGTCCGCGATCACAACGACGGCGAGGCCGTGACCGCGCTCGAGTACGAAGCGCACGAGCCGATCGCCGTCGCCGAGGGCGAAAAGATCCTCGCCGAGGCGCGCGAGCGTTTCGACGTGCTGGCGATACACGCCGAGCATCGGGTCGGCGCGCTCGCGATCGGCGATTGCGCGGTATGGGTCGGCGTCAGCGCCGCGCATCGCGGAGCGGCGTTCGACGCATGCCGCTACGTGATCGACGAGCTGAAGGCGCGGGTGCCGATCTGGAAGAAGGAGCACTACGTCAGCGGCGCGAGCGGCTGGGTGAACTGTGTGACCGGCGCGCCCGTGCATCCCGCCGAGAAAGCGGCCGCGAAAAGCTCCTGACCGCGGCCGCAGCTTATTCCGTGCGCAGTCGTGCGCGCGGCGCGCGAGTCGGCCGATACCGGGGATCGGCGAGTCTGTCGAGATCCTCGCGCGTATCGATGTCGAACGCCGCTTCCGGCATCTCCACCGCGGTGACCTCCGCCGCCGCGAGAAGCCTGCGCGCCCCTTCGTCGCCGGTAAGCGTGCCGAGCGCGCGCAGCCTCGAGCGCGGCAGGATCGCCGGCACGCCGAGCCGTCCGAAATAGCGCGCGGCTGCGGCGTGCGCGGGCCGGCGCCGCCATGCGGCGACGAGCCGGGCGAGGCTGCGCGCGTCGACGAGCGGCTGATCCGACAGCGCGAACAGCACCGCATGCGCGTCCGCGGGCACGGCGTGCACGCCGCGGCGCAGCGAGCCGGCGAGCCCGCTTCGCCATCCGGCGTGCTGCACGACGTCGACCGCGGCGGCCGAGAACGAGCGCGCGAGCAGCGCGCGAAGGCGCAGCGCGTCCGCGCCGATGACGACGATCACGCGTCGGCCCGTCGCCGCTCTCGCTGCGGAGACCGCGCGGACGAGCAGCGGGCGCACGCGCAGCCGGACGAGCTGCTTCGGCACGCCGAGACGGGAAGAGCCGCCGGCCGCGAGCACGACCGCCGTGACGCACGGGCGCGTAATTCGTGTTCCGGCGCGCATGCGGGCACTATACTCGACGGATGAACGTGCGATTGGGACTCGCGAGGCGGGACGAGGCGGCGGAGATATCGCTGATGTCGCGCTTCTTGATCGAGCAGGGGCTGCCGTGGTCGTGGACGGAGAGCCGTGTCGCGCGCTGCATCCGGCATCCAGACTGCTCGGTCGTCGTTGCGCGCGATCGGCGCCAGATCGCCGGCTTCGGCATCATGGAGTTTCTCGACGCGCATGCGCACCTCAGCCTGCTCGCGGTCAGGCCCGGATACCGGATGCAGGGGGTCGGCCGGAAGCTGCTCGACTGGCTAGAGTCGACCGCGCGCACGGCCGGCATCTTTCTCGTGCGTCTCGAGCTGCGCGAAGGCAATGCCGGCGCGCGCGAGTTCTACGCGAAGCTCGGCTACCGCGAGTCCGGCAAGCGGCCCGCGTACTACTGCGGCCGAGAGGACGCCGTGCTGATGACGCACGACCTGTCCGTGCAGCCGACTTTCAACCCGTAGGCCTCCGCGGAAACGCTCGATGAGCACCGAAGAACGCGAATTCCGGCCGCTCGCGATCGCGGTCCTGACGGTATCGGACACGCGGACCGACGAGACGGACAAGTCGGGCGCGCTCCTCGCCGAGCGCGCGACGTCGAGCGGCCATCGAATCGCCGAGAAGCGCATCGTGAAGGACGACGTCTATGCGATCCGAGCGGTGGTCTCCGCATGGATCGCGGACCCGTCCGTCGAAGTCGTGATCACGACCGGCGGCACCGGCGTGACCGGGCGGGACGGCACGCCCGAAGCCGTCGCGGTGCTGCTCGACAAGCAGATCGAAGGCTTCGGCGAGATGTTCCGAATGCTGTCGTTCGACGAGATCGGCACGTCGAGCCTGCAGTCGCGGTGCCTTGCCGGCGTCGCGAACGGCACGTTCGTGTTTTGCCTGCCGGGCTCGGCGAACGCGTGCGCGACGGGTTGGGACCGGATCCTGCGCGCGCAGCTCGATCTGCGCACGCGGCCGTGCAACTTCGCGGAGCTGATCCCGCGGCTCAAAGAGTAGCCGCCCCGCTCGCATTCGTCGCGGCGCGGGCTGTATCATTCGTCCGCAACTCGTATCCGAGGGGTGGCCGCCGGAGCGGCCTGAGAAGTCGACTCGCCGTCGACTAACCCTTTGAACCTGATCCGGTTAGTGCCGGCGTAGGGACTGGAGCCTCTCCGCATCCCCGATCGCTACTACACACCGGGTCTCGCTCTTCAAGGAGATCCGCAATGCTTGCTTCGCCCGTGCCGAAATTCGTGCCAGGCACGAATTTCGGAAAAAGCGTGCCAGGCACGAATTTCGCGCTCTGTGTGGCCGCGCTGCTGGCGCCGCTGCCGGCTTTGGCTCAGCGCGCCGACGCGCTCGAGGAGATCGTCGTCACGGCCGACTTTCGCGAGATCGACGCGCAGGCGCTGCCGCGCAGCGTCTCCGTGCTCGACGCGGCCGAGCTCGAGTCGACGCGCCTGCAGCACTTCGAGGAAATCACGTTGCTCGTGCCGAACCTGAACTGGTCCGGCGAAGGCTCGCGCGCGCGCTACTTCCAGATGCGCGGCATCGGCGAGCTCGAGCAGTACGAAGGCGCGCCGAATCCGTCGGTCGGGTTCCTGATCGACGATATCGATTTCTCGTCGATCGGCGCGGTCGCGACATTGTTCGACGTCGAGCGCGTCGAGGTGCTGCGGGGGCCGCAGGGCACGCGCTACGGCGCGAACGCACTGGGCGGGCTCGTCTATGTCCGCTCGATGTCGCCGCCGGAGCGCCCGTCCGCGGACTTCGAGCTGACGAGCGGCAGCGACGACACGGTCGCGCTCGGCGCCGCCGTCGGCGGCCCGCTCGGCGATTCGACCGGCTATCGCGTCTCGGTGCACCGCTATCAGAGCAACGGCTTTCGCGACAACGTCTACCTCGGCCGCGACGACACGTACGGCCGCGACGAGCTCGCCGCGCGCGCAAAGCTCCGTTTCGAGCCCGGCGACAGGGTCTCGATCGAGACGACCGCGCTCTATCTCGACATGGATAACGGCTACGACGCGTGGACGATCGACAACGGCTACGACGTGCACTCCGACCGTCCGGGCCGCGACGCTCAACGCTCCGTCGCGGCGTCGGTCCGCGTCGACGCCGAGCTCGAGCGCTTCGACGTCGTAGGGATCGCAGGCCTGAGCTCGACCGACGCGACGTTCAGCTTCGACGCGGACTGGGGCAACCCGGAGCTCTGGGCCCCGGTCGTGTACGACTTCTTCTCCCGCAACGAGCGCGAGCGCCGTGCACTGAATCAAGAGCTGCGGCTCCTGTCGAAGCCGGGCGCGATAGCCGGCGGTCGCGGCGAGTGGCTCGTCGGGATCTACGCGCTCGAGCTCGACGAGACGAACGATCGTCTCGACGAAGGCGTGCTCGACGACGGCGTGTTCGAGCCGTTCGTGCTCGAGCAGCCCGCCGCGACGGACTACGACGCGTCGAGCGTCGCCGTGTTCGGCCAGGTCGACATCGCGTTGACCGAAACGGTCGAGCTCACGACCGGCGTGCGTTGGGAGCGCCGCACCGCGGACTACGTCGATACGTACGGCAACTTCTTCTCGCCCGAGGATCGGATGCTCGGCGGCGAGCTCGCGCTCGCATGGCGGTTCAGCGACGGCTGGACCGTCTACGGCCGGCTCGCGCGCGGCTACAAGGCCGGCGGCTTCAACGTGTCGTTCGCCGGCGTCGACTTCGACGAGGTCGACGGCGTGACGCCGGAGCAGATCGAGTTCGGCGCCGAGTCGCTGCTGAGCCTCGAGGCGGGCGTCAAAGGCAGCTGGCTCGACGGGCGGCTCCGCGCCGATGTCGGCCTGTTCGAGTCCCGGCGCGACGATCAGCAGATCAAGATTCCGCTGCAGCTTCGGCTCGGTGATCCGTCGTCGTTCCTGTTTCTGACCGAGAACGCGGAGGAGGGCCGGGATCGAGGCGTCGAGGCGAGCGTCGACTGGCTGCCTACGGAGCGCGTAAGGCTATTCGGGCGTCTGGGGCTGCTCGATACGAAGATCGTTGATTTCTCCGTGTATCCGGCGCTCGAAGGACGCGAGCAGGCGCACGCGCCCCGCTACAGCTACACGCTCGGCGCCGAGTATCGCGACGACAGATGGTTCGGCCGCGTCGAGCTCGGCGGCCGCGACGGCTTCTTCTTCGACTATTCGCACGATCAGCGATCGACCAGCTACACGCTGGTGAACGTCAAGGCGGGCCGGCAGTTCGGCCGGCTCGGTGTCGAGCTCTGGGCCCGCAATCTGTTCGACGAGGACTACGCGGTCCGCGGGTTCTTCTTCGGCAACGAGCCGCCCGATTTCCCGGACAAGCTGTATGTCCGGCTCGGCGATCCGCGGCACGTCGGCGTGACGTTCAAGTACGCGTTGTAGCGAAGGCGCGCGGACGTGGCGATCTCGATCGAGCCCGGGCTCCCGCTCGGCGATCACGAGCCGACGCTCGCCCAGCCGTTTCCGATCGAGGCGCAAAGATGACGCTCGAGCTTGCCGCGGTCGTGCTCGCCGTCCTTTACCTCGTGCTCGTGATTCGGGAGAACGTCTGGTGCTGGCCGGCCGCGCTCGCCGGGACGCTTCTGTCGCTCGTCGTCTTCGTCGACGCGCGGCTCTACATGGAGTCGGTCCTGCAGGTGTTCTACGCGGCGATGGCGCTGTACGGATGGCGGCAGTGGCTGCGCGGCGGCGAGCGCGGCGAGGGTGTCGCGATCGGCGTATGGCCGTGGCACAGGCATGCGCTAGCGATCGGCGCCATCCTCGCGCTGACCTGGGTATTCGGCGTGATACTGGCTGCCCGCACCGATGCCGCTCTGCCGTATCTCGACTCGTTCACGACGATCGCGGCGCTCGTCACGACGTACATGGTCGCGAAGAAGGTGCTCGAGAATTGGATCTACTGGTTCGTGATCGATGCGTTGTCAATCTATCTTTACGGGTCACGAGGGCTGTATCTGTTCGCCGCGCTCTTTGCCGGCTATCTTGTGCTGATCGTGATCGGTTATCGCGCATGGTCGAGGCAATGGCGCCGCCAGCGGATCGGCGCCGAGGTGCCGAGCGGTGCCCATTGACGCGCTGCGCACGAGAATCCTGCACGCGCTTCGTCGTGCGCAGCTGATCGAACGGCCCGGGACGCCGGCAGCGGACGCCGTCGAGATCCGCCCGCTCGACGGAGGGCTCGGGCGCCGCAGCTATCTCGCATCGGCCGGCAGCGCGGCGTGGGTCGTGCGCGTGTCGGGTGCACAGCGGGCCGGCGCGCTCGATCTCGAAGCGGAGGCCGAGATCACGCAGCAGGCCGCCGCGCTCGGGATCGCGCCGCGGGTGCTCGCGACGGATCCGTCATCCGGTGCGCTCGTCACGGAGCACCTCTCGCGGGCGCGGCCGATGACGGCGGCCGCGCTGAAGGCGCCCGAGAACGTCGGGCGCGTCGCTCGCGTGCTGAAGCGGCTGCATACGATCAGGCGGCCGTTCCGGCGCTACGACGCCGAGGCGTTCGCCGCGCAATACACGCGGCACCTCGAGCCCGCCTTGTCCGCTGCCGACCGCCGTCTCGCGGCCGAGCTTCGCGATCTCGCGCGCCACTACCGGATGCGCTACCCGAGCCTCGTGCTGTGCCACAACGACCTCGTGCCGTCGAACGTGCTCGTCGACGGCAGCGGCGGGCTCAAGCTCGTCGACTTCGAGTATGCTGTGATGGCCGCGCCGGTGCTCGATCTCGCCGGAATCGCGGCGCTGAACGATTTCGACGACGACGAGCGATGGCGGCTGGCCGAGGCCTACTACGACAAGATGCCGGTCCCGTTCACGGCGGGCGAGCTGCATAAGGTCGTGCGGTTGGTGCGGCTCATCGCGTACTTCTGGGCGTTGTCGTCGGCCGTCGCGGCCGGCGACCGCGGGCCGTACGCCGCCTTCGCCGCGCGCGCGGCCGCCGCCCTCGAACGGACTTAGCGGAGCTGAAGAAGACGATGACATTGAACGTGGCGTTCCTCGGGCTCGGTGTGATGGGCTATCCGATTGCCGGCTGGCTCGGCAAGGCCGGCCATAACGTGACCGTTTACAACCGCACGAAGCAAAAGGCCGAGCGCTGGACGTCGGAGCACGGCGGCCGGCTCGCCGAGACTCCCGCGGCCGCGGCCGAAGGCGCGGACATCGTCTTTACGTGCGTCGGCGACGATCCGGACGTGCGTGAGGTCGTGCTCGGCTCGGACGGCGTGCTGACGTCGATGAAGCAGGGCGCGGTGTTCGTCGATCACACGACGGCGTCGGCCGGGCTCGCGAGGGAAATCGCGGCCGCAGGCGCCGAGCGCGGCATCGCGTGCCTCGACGCGCCGGTCTCGGGCGGCCAGGCCGGCGCCGAGCAGGGGAGGCTCACCGTGATGGTCGGCGGCGAGCCCGAGCCGTTTGCGCGGGTCGAGCCCGTGATTCGCGCGTATGCGCACAACGTGCGGCTGATCGGGCCTGCCGGGTCGGGGCAGCTCACGAAGATGGTCAATCAGATCGCGATCGCGGGCGTCGTGCAGGGCCTCGCCGAGGCGCTGAATTTCGCGCAGCAGGCGAAGCTCGACGTGGCGGCCGTGATCGACGTGATCTCGAAGGGCGCCGCGCAGTCGTGGCAGATGGAGAACCGCTGGCAGACGATGATACAGGGTCGCTTCGACTTCGGCTTCGCCGTCGAGTGGATGCGCAAGGATCTGCGCATTTGCCTCGATGAAGCGCGGCGCAATGGCGCGGAGCTGCCCGTCGCGGCGCTCGTCGACCAGTTCTATGCGGACGTCGTGCATATGGGCGGGCGGCGTTGGGATACGTCGAGCCTGATCGCGAGGCTGAACCGCGGTAACTGATACGCAGCAGGGGCGTAGGTTCGAATCGCTATGCATCATGTGCTCGCCGACCTTCTGCACCTGCTCGATCTCGAGCGGCTCGAGGACAACCTCTTCCGCGGCGAGAGCCGCGACATCGGCAGCAGCCGCGTGTTCGGCGGTCAGGTGCTCGGGCAGGCGCTCTGCGCCGCGAGCTGGACCGTAGACGGCCGCCAACCGCACTCGCTGCACGCATACTTCCTCCGGCCCGGCGACGTCAACGCGCGCATCGTCTATCACGTCGAGCACGCGCTCGACGGCCGCAGCTTCAGCAATCGCCGCGTCGTCGCGATCCAGCACGGCAGGCAAATCTTCAACATGACGGCATCGTTTCAGGTGCCGGAGCAGGGGCTCGAGCACCAGGCGAAGATGCCGGACGTGCCAGGCCCGGACGGGATCCCGGACGTGCGCGAGATCCCGACGGAGCTGCTTCAGAGGATCCCCGAGAAGATGCGCCGGTTCGTCACCGCGGCGCGACCGTTCGAGTTCCGGCCGGTCGAGCCGATCCACATCTTCTCGCCGCAGCCGGCCGCACCGCAGCGGCATATCTGGATACGTGCGATCGAGCGGCTGCCCGACGATCCGAATCTGCATTGCCGGCTGCTTGCGTACATCTCGGACTACCAGCTCGTCGCAACGTCGACGCTTCCTCACGGTATCCGCTTCGAGCTCGGCAACGTGCAGATGGCGAGCATCGATCACGCGATGTGGTTCCATCGCCCGTTCCGTGCGGACGAGTGGCTCCTCTATTCGATGACGAGCCCGAATGCGTCGGGCGCGCGGGGGCTCGCGTTCGGGCAGTTCTTTACCGCGGACGGCCGGCTCGTCGCGTCGACGGCGCAAGAGGGCGTCGTGCGGATCTGGCCGCAGGACCGCTGACGACGCTTGCCTCCGGAATGATTAGAGCCCGAAATCGATCTGGACGCCGTCGATCGCGTCGATGCGGAGCGGTTCACCGGCCGATATCACCGAGCGCTTGGTGAACGCGCCCTCGCTGGGATCGGCATAGCGCTCGATCACGCGCCTCTCGAGATCGACGAGCCAAACCTCGCGAATGCGATGGCGTGCGTATAAAGGCACCTTCTCGTCGCGGTCGTAAGTCTGCGTCGTGTCCGAGACCTCTACGATCAAGAGCACGTCTTCCGGGTGTGGGTGGCGGTGCTCATAGTAGTCGTCGCGTGGAAGGACGATGGACAGGTCCGGCTGGGGCTCGGAGTGCTCGTCAAGGACGACGGGCTGTTGAACTCGAATCATCGCCCGGCGGCCGACGGCCAGCCGTATCGCGGCCGCAAGCCGCTCGACGACCGCGGCGTGACGGCTTCCGATCGGCGCCAAGTCGATGATCTCTCCCTCGATCAGCTCGACACGCGCGTCCGGCGGCAGGATGCCGGCATCGGCCATCCGATGGTATTCGGTGGATGTCAGCCGATGACGGCGGAGTGAGCTCTTCGACATGCTCGACATGTGATGCAGCTGCTCCTGCCGAAGCCTAGCGCAACCGCGCCGCTGCAGATAGCGGTTCGGCCGACGCCGTGTCCGCGGAATTCTCCGCGAGGTGCAGGCTCGCCGGCCAACTCGAAATCGACGAAGATCGAGCGGATTCGCTGCCGGCTGCTGCGACGGCGGAAAAAACGCGGTACGCTCTGCCGACCAATAACGACCCGGTGAACGGGCGGCCGACTCGGGGAGGAGATTCGATGATTCGAAGGATTCGGCGAGCCGCGCTCGCGGCCTCGGTTTGCGCGGCGATGATCTCGCAGGTCGGCGCACAGGACAGCGGCGAGAACGGCCGTCTCGTCGAATGGCCCGCATACGGCGGGAGCCTGTACGCGCAGCACTACTCGCCGCTCGACCAGATCGATGCATCGAACGTCTCGAGGCTGCGCGTCGCGTGGCGCTGGTCCGCGGCGAACTTCGGCCCGCGCCCCGAGGCACGAACCGAGACGACGCCGCTGATGGTCGGCGGCGTGCTGTACGCCACCGCGGGCACGACGCGCAACATCGTCGCGATCGACGCGACGTCCGGCGAAACGTTGTGGATGTGGCGGCCCGACGAAGGCGAGCGCTACGAGCGCGCGCCGCGCAAGCTTTCCGGCCGCGGCGTCGCGTACTGGAGCGACGGGCAGGGCGACGATCGGATCATCACGGTGACGCCGGGTTTTCATCTCGTCGCGCTCGATGCGCATACCGGTCTGCCGAAGCCCGATTTCGGCAAGGACGGCATCGTCGACATGTACGAGTTCCTGCGCGGCCCGAAGGACAATATCGAGATCGGCTCGACGTCGCCGCCGCTCGTCGTCGGCGACGTGATCGTCGTCGGGCCGGCCCACGGCGTCGGCGCGCGGCCGAACTCTCGAACGCAGACGAAGGGCGACGTGCGCGCGTTCGACGTGCGCACCGGCGAGCTGCGCTGGACGTTCCATACGGTTCCGGAGCCCGGCGAGCATGGCTACGACACGTGGCTCGACGGCTCGGCCGAGTACACCGGCAACGCCGGCGTCTGGGCGCCGATGGCCGCGGATCCGGAGCTCGGCCTCGTGTACTTGCCGGTCGAGGCGCCGACCAGCGACATGTACGGCGGGCACCGGCACGGCGAGAACCTGTTCGGCAACAGCATCGTCGCGCTGAACGCCGAGACCGGCGAGCGCGTTTGGCACTTCCAGCAGATCCATCACGACATCTGGGACTGGGACAACCCGACGTCGCCGATCCTGCTCGACGTGAACGTCGACGGCCGGCCGGTCAAGGCGCTCGTGCAGCTCACGAAGCACGCGTTCGCGTACGCGTTCGACCGGGAGACCGGCGAGCCGCTGTGGCCGATCGAGGAACGGCCCGTGCCGCAGACCGACGTGCCGGGCGAGTGGACGTCGCCGACGCAGCCGTTCCCGACCAAGCCGGCCGCGTACGATCGGCAGGGATTCACCGAGGACGATCTCGTCGACTTCACGCCCGAGATCAAGGCCGCCGCGCTCGAGGCGGTCAAAGACCTCCGCCTCGGGCCGATGTTCAATCCGCCGTCGCTCCGCAACGCGGAGGACGGCACGCGCGGCACCTTGCTGTTGCCGAACTTCGGCGGCGGGACGAACTGGGAGGGCGGCGCGGCCGATCCCGAGACCGGCATCGTCTACGTCGGCTCCACCACGAACCCGGCAGTGTTCTCGGTCGACGTGCCGGAGCCCGGCACGACGGATATGGCCTATATCTTTACCGGCGGGCAGGTGCCGAGCCCGATGGGCTTGCCGATCGTGAAGCCCCCCTACGGGCGCATTACCGCGATCGACATGAATACCGGCGAGCACGCGTGGATGAAGCCGAATGGGCGAACGCCGGACGAGATCGCGAATCATCCGGCGCTCGCCGGCGTCGACATTCCGGAGACCGGCAAGCCGGTGCGGCCCGTGCTGCTCGTGACGAAGACGTTGCTGTTCGCGGGCGAGGGCTGGGGCGGCGATCCGGTTCTGCGGGCGTACGACAAGGCGACCGGCGAGGTCGTCGCGGAGATCGAGCTGCCCGGGCAGGCCGCGGCGAAGCCGATGACGTACATGGTCGACGGCAAGCAATACATCGTGCTCGCGATCGGCCGGCCGGGGCCGGCCGAGCTGATCGCGTTGACGTTGCCGAACTGAGCGGCCGTAACACGCGCGGTTCCGTTACCACCGCCCGCGCAGCACGAGCCCGACCCAGCGGGGGTTGTTCGGCGTCCAGCTGCCCCAACCCTCGCTGCGGTACTTCGTATCGAATACGTTCTTTGCGACGACGCTGACGTCGAACGCGCCGTCGTCGCGTCCTATTCCGAACGAGGCGTCCGTCAGCCCGTAGGCGTCGACCCAGCCGTAAGCGGACAGCGAGTTGTCCTCGTTGTATTCGTCCGTATAGAAGTATGTCAGGCTCGCGTGCAGCTCCTTGTTGCCGAACACCGGAACGCGATACTCGGCGCCGACGTTGAACGAGAACTTCGGCGCGCCGGCCAGGCGCTCGCCGCTGACGTCGCGATAGGGCGGTGCGCCCGGATAGCCGTTCTCCGGCGGCTGCGCGGCGTTTGGAAACTCCGCGTAGCGCGCATCGTTCAGTGCGCCGGCGAAGCGTAGGAACAGGTTGCGGATTCCGGAGTACGTCGCGTCGATCTCGAGGCCTTCGACGCGGACCTTCGGGACGTTGCCCGTCGCGGTCGTATAGTACGTCTCGCCGTCGTTACGCAGCGCCGTCGTGTATTCGTCGACGACGCGCACCGATTGCTGGTAGTCCTCGATCTCGTTCACGAACGCGGCGACGTTCAGGATCAGGTTGTTGTCGAGCAGACTCGATTTGAACCCGACCTCGTACGCCGAGTTCTTCTCGGGCCGAGCATTGTCCGGCAAGCCGTTCGTGAACTGCGCAATGCCGGCCTTCTCGCCGTACTGCCATGACGCGTAGACCATGAATGCGTCGCCGATGCGGTACGACGGGCTGATCAGGTACGACGGCTGCGTCTCCTTGAACGGCTCGGCGTCGACGGTATTCCACAATGTTCCGATGCGCGTCTGGCGCAGCGCTTTCGCGGCCGCGACCTGCGCGAGCTGCTGTTCGCTCAGGCTCGAGTACGCCTCGCCCGGCGTGCCCGTCGCGGCGACGCCGAAATACTTGAACGCGACGGAGTCCGCGAGACTCAGCTGCTCGGCCGAGTTGCCGGGCAGCAGTGCGCCCGTGCGGTCCGACGCGAACCCGCCGAGCGCGACGCCGTTCACGGCAACGGGATTCAGCTCCGCGCCGTAGCCGTTCTTCGTGAGCACGTGAGTCGTGCGGTTCTTGCGGTCTTCGCGCGTGAAGCGGAGGCCTGCCGTCAACGTCAGATTGTCGGTGAAATGGAAGTTCGCCTGACCGAAGATGGCCGCGCTCTCGTTGTCGATCTCGTCCGTCCGCAGCCGGAACGCGCGATCGAGCGACGTCAATAACAGATGCCGCCCGCTCGCGTCGCGATCGAGAAGCTCGTACTGGGCCGGCGTCGCATACCATGCGCCGGCATCGGAGCCCCATTCCTGCTTCGCGTTGTAGCGGTTCTGCGAATTGAGCAGGAAGATGCCGGTCTGGTAGTCGATGAAGCCGCCCGTCGACGAGCTGATACGCAGCTCTTGCGATTGCTGGCTGTAGTGCACGGTCGTGTTGCGGTTCAGGTCGACGTCGAACGGCGTGCCTTCGTCGTTGCGCGCCTCGAAGAAGTAGTTCTTGTACGCCGTGATCGACGTCACGGTGAAGTTGCCGACGTCCCAGTCGATACGCGCCGACGCGCCCGTCGTGCCGCTGATCAGCGGCATCTGCGCGTCGTTGTTGACGGCGCCCCGCAAGCCGTTGCCGATATAGTCGTCGTAGTAGTCGTAGTCCTCGTCTTGCACGAACCATCGGCGTCCGAGGATCACGGAAGGGTCGTTCGCGGGATTCACGGGCGCGCCGTTCGAGTACGTCGGCGGCAGCGGCTTGTAGAACGTCAAGCCGTTGGTGTTCTCCGCGGTCCGCGGCGTCACGTCGACCGCGAAGCGCACGCTCAGGTTTTCGCCCGGGGTGAACAGGAACTGCGCGCGTCCGTGCATCCGGTTCCGGTCCGTGTAGCTGCGGGCGCCGTAGTCGTAGAGGTTCGGGAACGGCCCGTCCTGCCTGTTCAGCGACAGCGTACCGCGCCACGCAAGCAGGTCGTCGATGATCGGCCCTCCGCCCGCCGCGGTCGCGATGATTGCCTTGCGGTCGCCGAGCGTCAGCGAGTAGTTGAAATCGGGCTCGAACGACGGCTGCCGGGTCGTGATATTCAGCACGCCCATCGTCGTGTTCTTGCCGAGCAGCGTGCCTTGCGGGCCGCGCGCGACCTCGATCGACTCGATGTCGACGAAGTCGTAATAGGAGAGCGGGTTGTAGGCGTAGTTGACGCCGTCCACGATCACGCCGACGCTCGGGTCCTGAGCGTCGGTCTGGCCCTGCTTGCCGACGCCGCGTATCGCGAGGCTGCTTTGACGCGGGTTGCCGGGGTTCAGGATCACGTTCGCCGCGCGCTTCGTGATGTCGAAGAAGTCGAGCGCAAGCTCGCGCTCCAGATCCTCTCCGGACACGACCGAGATGGATATCGGCACCTCCTGAAGGGACTCGGCCCGGTTGCGGGTCTGCACCATGACGATCAGCTCCTCCATCACGGGCGCCGGCCGTTGGGCGTCCTCCGTCGCCAACTCCGGGGTTTGCGCGAGGGCATGCTGCTTCGTCAAACCAACGACGACACCGCTCGCGAGCAGCGCCATCGACGGCAAGCGGCGCGGCCGGCCACGTCCGGGAGCGCCAAGAATACGGGTCATCGCACGAGCTCCTTTGCTCGAGTCATGAAAGCGACAGTGGATTCGGGGGAGGGGCGTCGGCGAGGGAAGCGTGCGCTTCGACCCCGCCTTCGCCGCGACATTCACTTCGAGGGCAGAGCGACCTCTCCGTGACCTTCGTTGTTCTCGACGCAGACGCGCTCGACCGACTCCTGCACGACTTCGCCGCTCGGAAGGGTCGCGGGCTCGGTCGAGTTGTGCCAGCTCGACTCGGTATCGAGCGTCACGCGGCGCGCGGGGATCGTCACGGTCCACGGCCGCGTGAACGTCGCCGGATCGTCGTAGACGGCTTCGTACGTGTAGTGCTGCCCGTCGTTGTCGAAAATGTAGTGCTCCACGATGCGGACGTTCGGGCTCGTAAACTCGCCCGTTCTCGCGAGCCTCGCCTTCGCGTTGTTGTTCGTGACGTCCACGACGAGCGTGTTGCCTTCCCAGTAGCCGCGCGAGTCCGCGTTCCACAGCTTGATCTGCTCCGGCAGATGCGGCTTGTCGTCGAGATGGATCAGCCGCGACCCCGAGTCGAAGATGAACAGGACGTAGCCCGGGAACTGACGAATCTCGTAGCCGTGCCAGTACAGCGACTTCGTCGGGCCCGCCGGCGCGCATCTCGCGAGCGGCTCGATATACTCGGGGCGCGTCGGCTCGAAGAAGTTCGCGAGCAGCTCTTGTTGCTTCGCGCGCGCCCACGGCCGAAACGGCAGCTGGCCGTCCGGCGGATCGCTGACCCGGCTCGGGGCGCGCGCGCTGCGAGGCGGCGCGGCGGCTTCGCGCCCGATGTCCGCCGCCGATCCGCCTGCGACGCCGGTCGGGTCTCCGGGGATGCCGCCCTGCGGGTCGGTGAAGTTGTTCTGATTCGCGATCGTGTTCGACCAGTGCCCCTGGATGTCCGGCTGACCGTCCGGCAGCCGGGGGCCGTGCCACTCACCGCGCTCGACCTTCTCGAACGTGGTGTCCCATTGTGTCTGCGCATCGGCTGCACCGGACGCGAGCGCGAGCAAGCTCGTCGTCGTCGCCAGCCAGAGGTTCCGGCGAACGCCGGCCGCTCCTGCTTCGGTTCTCATAGTCGTTCCCGCCTGTGATGATTGATTCTCGACGCCGCTCACTGCCCGTCGGGCAGCACGGCGAGCTCCTCGATGTCCGGGAGCGGGTAGAACTCGTCGTACTCGTGCGTGAAGCAGTAGTTCTCGATCAGCTGGAAGTTCTCTTCCTTTTGCCTGTACAGGAGCACGTTGATCGTCCACGGCCGCGTGAAGACCTTCGGATCGTGGATCGTCGCCTGGTACTCGATGTGATCCGGGCCGATCGGGGTCCATCGCTCGACGACGTGCAGCGCTTCGCTATGGAAATTGCCGGCGCGATCGAACCACGTCTTGTCGTTGAAGTGGGTGACGTCGACGACCAATGTGTCGCCTTCCCACCGCCCGCGCGAATCGCCGAGCCAGTACAGGCGGTTGCCGCCTTCCGGCGCTTTGGTGCCGTTCGTGTGGATCGTGCGGACCGAGTGGCCGAACTGGTACAGGATCGTGATGTCCCGCGGCCTCTGGAAGATCTGGAACGGCTCCGGGTAGTACTGCCCGCGAGGCGTGCCCAACGTGTAGCACTTGAGCCGCGGATCGAGAACGTGCCGCGAAGCGAAGTTCTCCGCGCGCTTCTCGAGCGCCCACGGTTGATACGGAATCTTGCCGCCTTCGACCACGCCGCGGCCCGGCGGCGCGTCCTCGCGGCCGTGATGGGGCTCGAGATCGTAATCGACGTTCTCGAGAACCTTCCAGATCCCGGACAGATCGGGCGTCCCGTCGGCCGTGCGCGGAATGTCGTTGTCGGCCGCGAGCGCGCTCTCCGCGAGCGCAAGCGCGACTCCGAGCGCGACGAGCCACGATCCGGCGCCCCGGCGTCGATGCCTTGCGAATTTCGTGTTCAATGTCGTGTCCCTCGTGGCTGTGACGGCGCGCCGCTCATTCGTCGTCGCCGGCGTAAAGATCGCGCCCGTCGGGAAGCACGACCGTCTTCGCGTTCACGATTTCCTTGCCGCTCTTCGCGAGGTAGCCGTTCACGGTCACCTCTATTCCGGTCGGAAAGTCCGCGGCGCTGAAGCCGCGGCGGCGCAGCGCGGCCGGCGCACCGAACTCGACTGCCCAATGCGTCACGTTGCCGCTCTCGTCGGGGACTTCGACGTAGATCCAGCTATGGGGATTGACCCACTCGACCTTCGTCAAGGTACCCTTCAGCTGAATGGGCTTGTTGATGTCGAACTCGGCCGAGAACGCGTGATGCGCGTGCGCCCGAGGCGCCGCGAGCGTAACGCCGATCCCGAGCAACGCGACGAGCGCGTGCGAATGGACTCTTTTCAGCATCGGATCGTCTCCGTGATCAGTTGAACGTGACCCCTGCGCCGGCGCGGCGCGAGCCTGTGCATCGATCGCTGCGATGCGTTGCGCTGCAATCTATCGGCGGCCCATGCGTTCGAAGAAATACCGATTGGCTATTCGAAGCTGCGCGTGACGCTATGTAGCCGCGTTGTGACTTCGCGGCGACCCCGAGTGCGTGATTCGTGACCGTGCGGCCGGGGCGAGTCCTTCAGCGTCACGTTTTCGTCACCTCGGCGGGCCCGCGCGTCCGCGCTCTATACACGCTCGGGACGGCCGGGCTGCGCGAAAATGCGCAACGAAAATTCGTGCCGGGCACGATTTTCCGCAGCAGAAATTCGTGCCTGGCACGAATTCTCGGGGCGATGGATCTTCACGCTCGAAAGTCGTAGCGTTGACGGACACGCGATGACCGAAAGCAGGAGGAACGGTGCCGTGACCGGAACGCGGATCAGCAGAGTCAGGATCGTCGCGCTCGAGGCCGTTGCGATCGCCGGCGTCCTGATCGGCGCGGCGGCCGTCGCACAAGAGGATCCGCACCTATGGCTCGAGGACATCTACAGCCCCGACGCGCTCGAGTGGGTTCGCGCCGAGAACGCCCGCTCGCTCGCCGTCCTCGAGGCCGATCCGCGTTTCGAGCCGATGCGGCGCGAAGCGCTCGAGATTCTGACGTCGGATGCGCGGATCCCGTTCGGAGAGATCCGCAACGGCGGGGTATACAACTTCTGGCAGGACGATACGCACGTGCGCGGGATCTGGCGCCGAGCGACCGTCGAGAGCTACCGGGCCGGTGCGCCGGTATGGGAAACGTTGCTCGACTACGACGCGCTAGCGAACGACGAGGGCGAGAACTGGGTCGCGGGCGGCATCGTCTGCCTCGAGCCCGAGCATCGGCGCTGCATGATCGAGATCTCGGATGGAGGCCAGGATGCGAGCGTCTGGCGCGAGTTCGACGTCGCGACGAGATCGTTCGTCGCCGACGGCTTCCGACTGCCCGAGGCGAAGACCGACGTCGCGTGGATCGATGCCGATGCGCTCGTCGTCGGCACGGACGTCGGCCCCGGATCGCTGACGTACTCCGGATACGCGCGCACGTTGGTCCGGCTCGAGCGCGGCGAGCCGCTCGATACGGCGCCGCGCGTGTTCGAAGGCGAGCAGACGGATGTCGGCGTGTTTCCGCGAGTCGAGCGCGACGAAGGCACGGTGCACGTCTTTGCACAGCGCGCCGTGTCGTTCTTCGAGACGGAGTACTACTACTCGAGCGAGCGGACGGACGAGTGGACGCGCCTGCCGCTGCCGCTGAACGCCGACTTGTACGGCGTCCACGACGGCCGCGCGCTGTTCTTTCTGCGCGAGCCGTGGCGTCATCGGGGCACGCTGCACGACGAAGGTGCGCTGATTGCGTATCACCTCGAGTCCGGCGTCGTCGAGACCGTGTTCGCGGCGGCCGAGAACCGCGCTTTTCAGGATGCGGGGATCGGCGAGTCGGGAATCATCGTGCAGTATCTCGAGGACGTGTCGGGCTTCGCGGCGCGCGTATCTCGTGGCGAGCGGGGCCGTTGGAACGCCGAGCGCATCGCGCTGCCGGAGAACGGCGTCGTCAAGATCGTCTCGGCCGGCGGCGGCACGGACGACGCGATGCTGTCGTTCGAGAGCCTGACGATGCCGAACGCGCTCTACTACCTCGACGCATCGCGCGGCGAGCTGCGCGAGATCGCGCGGGCGCCCGAGTTCTACGACGCGTCCGACGTCGTCGTCGAGCAGCGCTTTGCGACGTCGAAGGACGGGACGCAGGTTCCGTACTTCATCGCGGCGCGGAAGCACGTGCTCGACGCGGGCGATGCGCCCACCGTGCAATACGGCTACGGCGGCTTCCTGAATGCGGTTTTGCCCGTGTATTACGAGGATCCGGGGCGCCCGCAGCACGGTGCGCTCGCCGGCAAGCTGTGGATCTCGCGCGGCGGCGTGCTCGTCCTCGCGAACATCCGCGGCGGGTCCGAGTACGGCCCTGCGTGGCACGCCGCGGCGCTGAAGGAGAATCGCCAGAGGTCGTTCGACGATTTCATTGCGGTCTCCGAAGCGCTGATCGAGTCCGGCGTGACCCGCCCGGAGAAGCTCGGTGCGATCGGCCGCTCGAACGGCGGCCTGCTGATGGGCGCGATACTCACGCAGCGGCCCGAGCTCTACGCGGCGATCGATTGCGGCGTGCCGCTATTCGACATGCAGCGCTACACGAAGCTCGGCGCGGGCGCGTCGTGGATCGGCGAGTACGGGGATCCGGACGATCCGGACGATTGGGCGTATATCTCGCAATACTCGCCGTATCAGCGGCTGCGGGCGAACGAGCCTTACCCGAAGGTGCTTTTCTACACGTCGACGCAGGACGATCGCGTGCATCCGGGGCATGCGCGCAAGGCCGCCGCACGGATGAAGGAGCTTGGCTACGACTACTTCTACTACGAGAACATCGAGGGCGGGCACGGCGGCACGAGCAACCAGGAGCAGCTCGCGTATCGCACGGCGCTCGAGTTCGCGTATTTCGCGCACATGCTGATGCCGGCGGAAGGCGCAGCAACGTCGGCCGCGTCGAGCGAGTAGCCGCGGCGGCCGGCCGCTCTGCGCTCGATTCGGTACCCGCTAGTCCGTGTCGTCGACGCGCTCGCCGGCACGCAACAGCGCGTGATGGATGCGCTGCTTGAAGCGCCAGCCGTCCGGCGTGCGGACGTAGGTATCCTCGTAGTAGCCGTCGTACTCGATCCGGTTCGGGTCGCCGCCCAAGCCGATCATCAGCATGTCGACGGTTCCGGTGGCACCGTCGGCCGTCGGCGTGATGATGTGATTCACGTAGAGGTGCCGCACGCCCTGCTCGATCCACGGCACGTTCTCGCAGCCCGCGGAGCCGCCGCCCGACGCTTCGGCCAGCCGCTCGCGGCCTTCGATCCTCGCCGCGGCCTGGCCGTTGAACATCGGGATGAAGACGCCGTCCGGTGTGAACAGGTCCGCGTAGTCGTAGCCGTTGTTCGAGCACGTATCGATCGCCCGCGCGTAGCGGGCGACGAGCTGCCCGATCTCGAAGTAGTCGAGCGCGGTCAGTGCTGCGGGCTCGGCGGACTGCGCACGGCTTGCGGCCGGGGACGCGGTGCATGCGGCGATCAGAAGGCCGGCCAGGACTTTGTTTCGCATTCTCGTGATCCTCCCGTGCGCGTAAGCATACTATGGGCGCGCCGTTCGTGATCGCGTCACTCGGCCTCGATTCGCTTCGAGATATCGTCGGCGCGCTGGCTCGCGCGGAACTCGATGATCCGGAAGTCCGCGAGGCCGCGCTCGACGAACGGATCCTCCCGGATGATGCGCTCGATCTCGGCGCGGTCCTTGCCGACGGCCAGAATGATTCCGCCGTCACGCGGGATCTTCCGGCCGGACACGAGGAAATTGCCGGCGGCGTAGTATTTCTTCAGGAACCTGACGTGTGCCCGCATGTGCGCATCGATCTCGCCGAGATCCGCGTTATAGACGAGCTCGATGACGAACATTGCGCGAACGTCAGCGCGGAACGAGCGCCTTCGCGTAGTGCCGGCCCTTGTCGACGTAAAGAGCCGCGTTCTCTGCGATCATCGCGATCTCCTCGTCGGTCACGTCGCGCACGCGCTTCGCGGGCACGCCGACGATCAGCGAGCGATCCGGAAAGGTCTTGCGCTCGGTGACGAGCGCGTTCGCGCCGACGATGCAGTAGCGGCCGAGAACGGCGTGGCTCAGGATCGTCGCGCCGATGCCGATCAGGCAATCGTCGCCGACCGTGCAGCCGTGCACGGTCGCCGCGTGACCGATCGTGACGTTTGCGCCGACTCGGACCGGCGCGTCGGCGTCGACGTGCAGGACGGCGCCGTCCTGCACGTTCGTCCGGTCGCCGATCGTGATCGGTGCGCTGTCGCCGCGGATTACCGCACTGAACCAGACGTTTACGTCGCGACCCAAGTGGACGCGGCCGATCACCGCCGCGTTCGGCGCGATATAGCAGTCGCCCGCGAGCTGGACTCGATGCTCGCCGAGGTCGTACAGCATGCTCAGCTCCTCGGCTGGCTCGTCGATGCCTGGTTCGCGACGGCCTGCGCGGCCGCGGCGATCGCCTCCTGGTCGCCGAGATACTCGGCGCGCGTCGGCTTGAGGCGCGCGTCGAGCTCGTAAAGGCGCGGCACGCCGGTCGGGATGTTCAGCCCGACAATCTCGTCGTCCGAGATGCCTTCGAGCATCTTCACGAGCGCGCGCAGGCTGTTGCCGTGCGCGGCGACGAGCACGTTGCGCCCGGCGATCAGCTCCGCCGCGATCCGGTCTTCCCAGTAGGGCCGCACTCTCGCGAGGGTCGTCTTCAGCGATTCGGTGCCAGGCAGGACCTCCGGCGGCAGCTTCGCGTACCGCGGATCGTGGCGCGGATGACGCGAGTCGTCGAGCTCGAGCGGGGGAGGGGGAATATCGTAGCTGCGGCGCCAGATCTTGACCTGCTCGGCGCCGTGCCGCGCGGCGGTCTCGGCCTTGTCGAGGCCTTGCAGCGCGCCGTAGTGACGCTCGTTCAGCCGCCAGTGCCGCTCGACGGGGATCCACATCAGCTGCATCTCGTCGAGGATCAGCCACAGCGTGCGGATCGCGCGGACGAGCACGGACGTGAACGCGATGTCGAACGTGAGGCCCGCTTCGCGCAAGGTGCGGCCGGCGTCACGCGCCTCGCTGCGCCCCTGCTCCGTGAGGTCGACGTCCGTCCAGCCGGTGAAAAGATTCTTGAGGTTCCAGTCGCTTTGGCCGTGGCGCACGAGCACCAGCTTGCCGATCTTTTGTTCTTTCATGTCGCTCATTGTACGGAAAATGTCAGACACCGAAATTCGTGCCAGGCACGCTTTTTCCGGAAATTCGTGCCTGGCACGAATTTAGGAGAAAAGTGTGCCTGGCACGATTTTTCAGAGGCGCTCGACCTCGCGGAGCGCGACCGACAGGGTCGCGAAGTCCGGCGCACCGGCCGCGCGCATCTCGTCGAGGACGGTCTGCACGCGGGCGACGCGCGGAGCCGCTTCCGCGAGCCAGCCGGCGAGCCCGCCGGGCGTGCCGGCATCGAGCACTTGCTCGAGCACGGCGCGATGCTCGCGCGCGAGCCGCTCGCGCAGGTGCGAGCGTGCGAGCGCCTGCCAGCGGTCGGCGGCGTCGAGGCGCTCGATCTGCTCCCGAATCCAGTCGAGGCGCAGATTCGCGCCGAGCTCGAAGTACAGGCGCGCGAGCTCGCGCGAATCGAGGCCGCGCTCGTCGGCGAGCTGCACGATCTCGAGGATCTGCGTCGCGAGCGCGAGCGTCGCGACCCGCCGTGCGAGCGGCTGCGGGAGCCCCGCCTGCTCGAGCTCCGCGATATCGCCGGCGAACCGCTGCCCGGAGCCGCCGATTGCGATCTTCGGCAGCACATCCGTCACGCGGGCGACGGCCGGCTTCAGGCGCGCGACCTCGGGCTCGATGTCGAGACGCTCCGGGTGACGCTGCAGCAGCCAGTACACGACGTGGCGCATCATTCGCCCGATTCGAACCATCGTGTCGTACTGCACGTCCGCCGGCGCCTCGTAGTCGAGCGCCTCGATGCTGCGCCACAGACGCCGCACGTCGAAGATCTCCCGCGCGATCGAATACGCCCGTGCGACCTGCTCGACCTTCGCGCCGACCTCCTCGCAAGCGCGCAGCACGAAGAACGGCCCCATGCGATTGATGATGCTGCTCGACAGCAGCATCGAGATGATCTCGCGACGCAGGCGGTGCTCTCCGATCTCGGTCTTGAAGCGGCGGGCGAGACGCGCGGGAAAGTAGCGCTCGAGCTCTTGCGCGAAGTACGGATCCTCGGGGATATCGCTGGCGACGAGGCTCGCGGTCAGCTGGATCTTCGAGTACGCGAGCACGATTGCGAGCTCGGGCCGTGTGAGGCCGATCCCGGCCTTGCGTCGCTCCTCGAGCGCCTCGTCGCTCGGCAGGAACTCGAGCGCGCGGTCGAGATGACCCTCGGCCTCGAGCACGCGTATCAGCCGCTGATCCTCGGCGAGGCGCTGCGCCGCGCGCGCCTCCATCATCGACAGCGCCTGCGTCTGGCCGTAGTTGTTCGACAGCACGCCGTGCACGACGTCGTCCTCCATCTCCGCGAGCAGACGGTCGCGCCGGGCTTTCGTCAGCTTGCCGGCCGCAACGATCCCGTTCAGCAGGATCTTGATGTTGACCTCGCGGTCCGAGCTGTCGACGCCGCCCGAATTGTCGATGAAGTCGGTATTGATACGGCCGCCGCGCAGCGCGTACTCGATTCGGCCGCGCTGTGTGAAGCCCAGGTTGCCGCCTTCGCCGACCACGCGGCAGCGCAAGTCCGCGCCGTCGACGCGCAGCGCGTCGTTCGCCGGGTCTCCGGCGCTCGCATGCGACTCGTCGCTCGCCTTCACGTACGTGCCGATGCCGCCGTTGAACAGAAGATCGACCGGAGCGGCGAGCACGGCCCGGATCAGCTCCGGCGGCGTCAGCGCCGTCGCGGTGATACCGAGCGCGGTGCGCGCGGCCGCGGAGAGCGCGATCGACTTGCTCTGCCGGGAATACACGCCGCCGCCCGGCGACAGCTTCGTGCGGTCGTAGTCGTCCCAGCTCGACCCCGGCAGCTCGAACAGGCGCTTGCGCTCTGCGAAGCTCACGGCGGGATCGGGATCCGGGTCGATGAAGATATGCCGATGATCGAATGCGGCGATCAGCTTGATCTGGTCGGACTGCAGCATGCCGTTGCCGAACACGTCGCCCGACATATCGCCGATGCCGACGACCGTGAACGGCTGTCGCTGCGTGTCGATGCCGAGCTCGCGGAAATGCCGCTTCACGGACTCCCATGCGCCGCGTGCGGTGATGCCCATCTTCTTATGGTCGTATCCGGCCGATCCTCCGGACGCGAACGCGTCGCCGAGCCAGAAGCCGTACTCGGCGGACAGAGCGTTCGCGATGTCGGAGAACGCCGCGGTACCCTTATCGGCGGCGACGACGAGATACGGATCGGGCTCGTCGAGCGCGACGACGCGCGGCGGCGCGACGGTGCGATCGCCGACGAGGTTATCCGTGATGTCGAGCAGCCCGCGGATGAAGGTTCGATAGCACTCGACGACCTCCTCGCGAAGCGCCGCACGATCGCCGTCCGGCAGCCGCTTGCAGACGAAGCCGCCCTTCGCGCCGTTCGGCACGATCACCGCGTTCTTGACCTGCTGCGCCTTCATCAGGCCGAGGACCTCGGTGCGGAAATCCTCGCGCCGATCGGACCAGCGGATGCCGCCGCGCGCGATTCGGCTCTGGCGCAGGTGCACGCCCTCGACCCGCTGCGAGTAGACGAAGATCTCGAACATCGGCCGCGGCTTCGGCAGCTCGGGCAGCTGGGTCGGGTCGAGCTTGAACGAGACGTACGGCTTCGGGCCGCCGTCGCCGCGCTGGAAGAAGTTCGTGCGCAAGGTCGCGTGCACGACGGAAGAGAACGCGCGCAGGATCCGATCCTCGTCGAGCGTAGTCGTGCCGTCGAGCTCAGCCGCGATCGTCCGCTCGTGCGTTCCGCGCCGCTCGGCGCGGACGCGCGGATCGAGATCGGGGTCGAACGATGCGTGGAAGAGGCCGACGAGCGCGGCGCAGAACTTCGGATGCCTCGCGAGCACCTCCTGCACGTACGGCAGGCTGAACGCCCAGCCGGTCTGCGCGAGGTATTTGCCGTATGCGCGCACGAGCATCGCATCGCGCCAGCCGAGCCCCGCGACGACGACGAACGCGTTGAATCTGTCGTTGTCGACCTCGCCTTGCAGTACGCGCGCGAACGTCTCCTCGAAACGCTCGGCGATCGCGGCCGCGTCGACCGGCGCGCGCGACGCGGTCTCGGCGCGGAAGATCTGAATCGAGACCTTGCCGTCGTCGAGCCGCACCGAGTAGATGCCCTCGCCGAGCACCTTGAGGCCCATGTTCTCGAGGATCTCGATCGCGATATAGAGCGGGATGGGCTCGCCGCGCGAGTACGCGGAGAACTCGATCCGAAACGCCTCGTCGCCCTGACGCAGCTTGAGCTCGAGACGGCTCTCGCCGTCCGCAAGCCGCGCGACGCGGTGGATGTCCTCGGCGGCACGCTCTGCCGGGACCTCGTCCTGATAGGCGGCCGAGTAGCGGTCGGCGAAGCGATTCACGAGCGCGAGCGCCTCGTCCTCGGGCAGCTTCGCGAGCAAGGCTTCACGGAGCCGGTCGAGCCACGTTCTGACCGCTTCGCCGATCTCGCGCTCGAGCGCTTCGAGATCGGGCGTGAACGGCTTGGCCGGATCGGTGTGGACCGTCACGGCGAGCCGCGCGAGCGCGGATTCGGACATGTGCACCTCGGCCTCGACGCTCGTGCCCTCGAGGCCCCGCAGCAGAATCTGCTCGACCCGCTCGCGAGCGCGCCGCGAATACTGGTCTCTCGGCAGATAGACGAGGCACGAATAGAACCGGCCGAACGGGTCGCGCCGCGCGAAGAGCCGCACGCGGCGCCGTTCCTGGAGCGCGAGAATGCCGCTCGTGATCCGCTTGAGGTCCTCGATCGACGCCTGAATGAGATCGTCGCGAGGGAACGTGTCGATCACGTGCTGCAGCGCCTTGCCGCGGTGGCTGCGCGGATCGACGCCCGACTGCTCGATCAGCTGCTGCACCTTGAGGCGCAGGAACGGGATGTCGCGCGGCAGCTCGTTGTAGGCCGACGACGTGAAAAGCCCGAGGAAGCGCCGCTCGGCGCACGGCTGCGCGCGCGAGTCGAATACTTTGACGCTCACGTAGTCGAGCCGCACCGGGCGATGCACCCGCGAGCGCGCGCTCGTCTTCGTGATCACGAGCGGATGCGGCGAGCGCGCTTCTTCGCGCGCCGCGCCCGTGAGCCGCGCCGCCTCGGGAACGCGCTCGTCGTGCTTCAAAATGCCGAGCCCGGTCTCGGGCACCGGCTCGAGCCTGTCCGCGTCTTTTCCGCGGCGCAGCCGATACTCGCGATAGCCGAGCAGCGTGAAGTGATCCGCCGCGAGCCAGTCGAGAAACGCACATGCTTCGTCGCGCAGCGGCTCCGGCGCGCCGCGGCTCGCCGCGAGCTCGCGGCTTGCGTCGATGAGACGCTCGAGCATCGGACGCCAGTCCTCGACCGCCGCGCGCACGTCCGCGAGCGTGCGCTCGAGCTCGGTTTCGATCCGGGACAGGACGGCGGGATCCGTCTGCCGCGAGATCTCGATGTGGATGAACGACTCGACCCGAGCCTTGCCGTCCGCGCTCTTCGGCGGCCCGATCGAGCGCAGCTTGCCGCGGCCGTCCCGCTCGACCGCGAAACGCGGGTGGATCGTCAGGTGCTGGGCATGGCCGAGCCGGTCGAGCGTCATCGTCGTCGAGTCGACGAGGAACGGCATGTCGTCGTTGACCATCTGCACGACCGTGTGCGGCGACGTCCAGCCATTGCGCTCCAGCGTCGGGTTGAACGCGCGCACCTTCGGCGTCTTCGCGCGGCGGGTCGCGGCCCACTCGAGGTGATCCAGGGCTGCCGCGGCGAGCAGCGCCGGATCTTCAGCGAGGTCGTCGGCGGCCACCTGCCCGTAATAGAGCTCGACGAAAGGTTTCGGGTCGACCGGCAGATCGCGGCGGCGAACGGCCGCGACGATCGTGCGAAGGCGTTGTTCCTGAGTGACGGCGTTCATGTCTTGGAATATCGATCCGATACAAAACGCTCCGCGGCGCTCACGAGCGATGCGCCGCGGCGAGGTAATCGTGGCTCTGCATCTCGGCCAGCCGGCTGCGCGTGCGCTCGAACTCGTGCGACAGCCGGTTGCCGCGATACAGCGTGTCGAGCGGCGCGTCGGCCGAAAGGATCAGCTTCACGCGGCGATCGTAGAACTCGTCGACGAGGGCGATGAAGCGCCGCGCCTGATTCTCGAGCCTCGAATCGAATTGCGGCACGTCCGACAGCAGCACCGTCTGATAGAGCTTCGACAGCTCGATGTAGTCGTCCTGGCTGCGCGGCCCGTCGCAGACCGCCGCGAAGTCGAACCAGATCACGCCGTCGGATGCGCGCACGTACTCGATCGGCCGATTGAGCACGTCGATGCGGCCGGGGTCCGCCGAGCCGTCGGGCGCGACCGTCCTGAAGTACTGCTCGAGCTCGCGTCTTGCAGACTCGCCGGCCGGATGCAGATACACGTTCGCCTTCTCGAGGAACTGCAGCCGGTAATCGTGACAGCCCTCGACGTGCACGACGTCGGTGTGCCTACGGATCAGGTCGATCGTCGGCAGGAAGCGCTGACGCTGCAGCCCGTCGCGATAGAGCTCGCCCGGCTCGAGGTTCGACGTCGCGGCGAGCGTCACGCCGCGGGCGAACAGTGCCGAGAACAGGTTTGCGAGGAGCATCGCGTCCGCGATGTCGTTCACGGCGAGCTCGTCGAAGCAAACGATCCGCGTCCGCTCGGCGAGGCGCTCGGCGACGATCTCGAGCGGGTTCTCTCGATCGCGAAGCGCTTTGAGCCCGTCATGGACTTCGGCCATGAAGCGGTGGAAGTGCAGGCGAAGCTTGTCCTCGAACGGCAGCGACGCGAAGAAAAGATCCATCGTCAGCGTCTTGCCGCGGCCGACGCCGCCCCAAAGGTACACACCGCGCACGGGCTCGATCGACCGGCCGACGGCGCTCGCGAGCCGCCGTCGCCAGCCGCGCTGCGGCGGGCCGGCCGCGACGAGATCACGGAACAGCCGCTCGAACGCGTCGACCGCCTTCGCCTGAGCCGGATCCGAAGTCAGCTCGCCGGCGGCGACCCGGCGCCGATACTCTGCGAGCGGGCCCATCAGACGCGCAGCTCGGGGCGGTCGCGAAACTCGTCGAGGGACTCCGGGTTCGCGAGGGCCGCGCGGTTCGAGACGTCCGCGCCGTGGATCGCATCGCGTACCGCGAGCTCGGATATCTTGCCGTTGCGGGTTCGCGGAATGTCCGAGACCTCGAGAATCTTCGCCGGCACGTGCCGCGGGCTCGCGTCGCGGCGAAGGCGGGCGCGGATCTCGTCGGCGAGCGCCGCGTCGAGCGTGTGCCCCGGGCTCATGCGCACGAACAGCACGATGCGGGTGTCGTTCTCGAAATGCTGATCGACGGCGACGCACTCCGCGATGCCGTCGATCTGCTCGACGATCCGGTAAATCTCCGCCGTGCCGATGCGCACGCCGCCTGGGTTCAGAACCGCGTCCGAGCGGCCGTGGATGATCATCCCGTCGCGCGGCGTGAGCTCCGCGTAATCGCCGTGGCACCAGACGCCGGGAAAACGCTCGAAGTACGCGGCGCGATACTTGCGCCCATCCGGATCGTTGAAGAAGCCGAGCGGCATCGACGGGAACGGCGAGGCGCAGACGAGCTCGCCTTTGCGCCCGACTACCGGTCGGCCCGATTCGTCGAAGACTTTGACGTCCATCCCTAGACCTCGACACTGCAGCTCGCCGCGGTACACCGGCCATAGCGGATTGCCGAGGGCGAAGCACGACACGATGTCGGTGCCCCCGGAGATCGACGCGAGCTGCACGTCGTCCTTGATTGCACGATACACATAATCGAAGCTCGCCGGGGGCAGCGGCGACCCGGTCGACAGCACCGCGCGCAGCGCGCCGAGGTCGGCGAGCTCCCGCGGCACGGCGCCGGCCTTCTCGAGCGCCTGCAGATACTTCGCGCTCGTGCCGAACACGGCGACCGCTTCGCGGGCCGCGAGCCGCCACAGCGCGTCCGGGTCCGGATGAAACGGCGAGCCGTCGTAGAGCAGGAGCGTTGCGCCGGCCGCGAGCGCCGACACGAGCCAGTGCCACATCATCCAGCTGCACGTCGTGTAGTAGAAGACGACGTCGCCCGGCCGGATATCGCAATGGAGCAGATGCTCCTTCTGATGCTGCAGCAACGTGCCTCCCGCGCCGTGCACGATGCATTTCGGCGCGCCCGTCGTGCCGGACGAGTAGAGCACGTAGAGCGGATGCGAGAACGGCAGCGGCCGCGGCGCGAACGGCGCGCCGTCGTGCGCGGCGATGACCTCGTTCCACGACAGCGCGTGCGGCACGGCCGAAAGCTTCGGCCGCGGATCGCAGAAGCCGACGACGATCACGGCCTCGACGCTCGGCAGCTCGGCCGCGATCTGCGCGAGCTTCTCGAGCACGTCGATCCTCTTGCCCGCATAGAAGTATCCGTCGACCGCGACCAGAACCTTCGGCTCGATCTGGCCGAAGCGCTCGAGGACGCCGGCGGGGCCGAAATCCGGCGAGCATGTCGAGAATGTCGCGCCGACGCTCGCGGCGGCGAGCATCGCGACGACCGTCTCCGCGCAATTCGGCAGCAGCGCCGCGACGCGGTCACCGGGCACGACGCCGAACGCCGCGAGCGCTGCGGCAAGTGCGGCCGCCTGCGCCCGCAGCGCGTCGCGGCTCAGCGTCCGGCGCCGGCCGGTCTCGTCCACGGCGACGAGCGCGGGCGCATCGTGCTCCGGCCGGAGGAGGTTATCTGCGAAGCTCAAGGTCGCGCCTTCGAACCAGCGCGCGCCCGGCATGCGGTCCCGGTCGACGAGCACCTGGCTCGCGGGGGTCGCGAAGCGCACGCCGGCGAACTCGGCGAGCGCCGGCCAGAAGGCTTCCGGCGCGTCGATGCTCCAGCGGTACAGCGACGCGTAGTCGTCGTCCGCGAGGCTCGCGCGATGGCGGTCGATGAAGCGCCGCATCAGCGAAGCCGCGATGCGGGCGTCGGACGGTCGCCAGATCGGCTCGATACGCTCGGTATTCACGATGCTCCGTCGGCAGCGGCCGCGCCTTCCACGACGCCGGTCGAATCGCTCGGGTCGCCCGGAGGGCCGGTCGGGCGCGATGTTACAATGCGGAGCTGCCGCGCGGCACGCGATGGATTCCGCGGCGTGCGGTATCCGTCGCCGGCGATCGTCATCGGAGCGCCCCGATCGCGAGCCGTCCGCCGCTCGGGCCGCGAGTTCGAGAAGCCGATGACTGACGATTCCGCCGATTCCGCGTTCCGCGCGCCGGCGCGCGCCGATCCCGGGCCGCCGCGCGAGTCGATGAGCTTCGACGTCGTGATCGTCGGCGCGGGTCCGGCCGGGCTTGCGGCCGCATGCCGTCTCGGGCAGCTCGCGGCCGAGCACGGCGCGGCGCTGTCGGTCGGCGTCGTCGAGAAGGGCGCCGAGGTCGGCGCGCATATCATTTCCGGCGCTCTGTTCGATGCTCGGCCGCTCGCGGAGCTCTATCCCGATTTCCGGGAGCGCGGCGCGCCGGTCGAGGTCGAGGTCTGCGAGGACCGTGTCGAGTGGCTGCTTGATGCGCGGCGGAGCGTGCGGGTTCCGCAAGCGCTCGTGCCGGCGACGCTTAGGAGCACGGGGCACTACGTGATCAGCCTCGGCGAGCTGTGCCGCTGGCTCGCCGAGCAGGCGGACGGTCTCGGCGTCAGCGTGCTGCCGGGCTTCGCGGCGGCCGAGCCGCTGTTCGACGCCGAGGGCCGCGTCACAGGCGTCGTGACCGGGGATATGGGCCGCTCGCGCAGCGGCGAGCCGAAACCGACGTTCGAGCGCGGGTATGCGCTCGAGGCGAAGTACACGATCTTTGCGGAAGGCTGCCGCGGGCATCTCGGCCGCGCGCTCGAGCACCGCTTCGGCTTGAGGCGCGGCAGGGACCCGCAGCACTACGGCCTCGGCTTCAAGGAGATTTGGGAGATCGATCCGGCGCGGCACGCGGCGGGCTCCGTGCTGCATACGACCGGCTGGCCGTTGCCGAACGACACCGACGGCGGCGGATTTCTGTACCACGCCGCAGGCGGGCGCGTGTCCGTCGGCTTCGTCGTGTCGCTCGGGTACACGAATCCGTATCTCGACCCGTTTGCGGAGTTTCAGCGCTTCAAGCACCACCCGGTCGTCGCCGAAGCGCTGCACGGCGGCCGTCGGATCGCGTACGGCGCGCGCGCGGTGAACAAGGGCGGGCTTGCGTCGCTGCCGGAGCTCGCGTTCCCCGGCGGTCTGCTCGCCGGGTGCGATGCCGGGTTTCTGAACGGCGCGAAGATCAAGGGCACGCACACGGCGATGAAGAGCGGCCTGCTCGCGGCGGAGGCGGTATTCGACGCGCTCGCGGCCGGCGATCCCGGCGGGCGCGTGCTCCGCGGCTATGCGGAGCGTGTCGAGGCCTCGTGGCTCGGCGCCGAGCTGCGCTCGGCGCGCAATTTCAGCGCCGGCTTCAGCCGGTTCGGGCGCGTCGGCGGCGCGGCGCTCGCGTTCATCGAGCAGAATCTATTGAGCGGGCGCGCGCCGTGGACGCTGCGGGACCGTACGCCCGATCGGGCGAAGCTTCGCCCCGCGGCGGCCGCGCCGCGCATCGACTATCCGCCGCCCGACCGGCTGCTGTCGTTCGACCGGCCGTCATCGGTGCATCTCGCGAACGTGCGGCACGACGAGGACCAGCCGTGCCACCTGCTCCTCGCCGATCCGAATGCGCCGATCGAGAAGAATCTGCCGCAGTTCGACGAGCCGGCGCAGCGCTATTGCCCGGCGGGCGTGTACGAGATTGTCCGGGAGGCGGGCGGGCCCCGCTTCCAGATCAACGCCGCGAACTGCATCCACTGCAAGGCGTGCGACATCAAGGATCCGGCCGGCAACATCACGTGGGTCCCGCCCGAGGGCGGGAGCGGGCCGGCGTATTCCGGGATGTGACGTCCGCTCAGTCCGTCGCGCCGAGCGCGCGGCTTGCAGGCTGCAGCGCCTCGCCGCCGCGCCGCCCCGTGTGCCGAGCCGACGATTTCGCGCTGCCCGCGAGATCCGGCTCGCCGAGCTGCTCGAGCATCGCGGCACGGGTCGCGAGCATTAGATCGCGGGTCGTGCGGAACGTCTCGCTTGCGACCGGCGTGCAGAACCGGACTGACAGCGGCCCGGGGCGCGGCAGCATGGCCCCCGAAGGCAGCTTGCCGCGGGCGCCGAGGACGACGATCGGCACGATCGGCAGCGCGCCGCGCCACGCCGCGCCGAATGCGCCGGAGTGGAACGGCTTCAGGCCGGGCCGCTTGTCGAACGTCCCCTCCGGGAACAGCGCGAGCGCCTCGCCCTGGCCGGCCGACGCGACGAGGTCGCGCGCCGTCTGCTGGCGATTCTTCGCGTCGGCGCGGTCGACGAACTTCGAGCCGAGGCGCTTCAATATGAAGCCCGCGAGCGGCACGGACGCCATCTCGCGCTTGATCAGGAACGTGAAGCGCGGCGGCAGCGCGGCCGTCAGGATCATCCCGTCGAGGTAGCTCGAGTGATTCGCGACGACGACGCACCCGCCGCTCGGCGGCGTCGGCCCGTCTGTCCGGATCGGGCTGCCGATCGAGCGGAAGAACTGCCGCGCCGTCCAGCGCGCGGCTCGGCGCCGGCGCCCGAGATCGGGCAAAAACGCAAGGACGATCGCGAGGGACCCGGAGTGGATCAGCAGCGAGATCCACGCGAAGACGCCGTAGGCGACGCGGCCAACGGCTTTGGCCATTGCGGTCGGGCGCACGGTTATGTCAAAACCGCGCGTGTCGTCGGCGGCTCGTGGAGCCAAACGGATTCGACTTTCTGTGACACGCTTCTCTTTATGTTAATGCTGGCTGGGCATTTGTGACGGGGGTCACGTACGACGCCTCGCCGCCTCACCATACTCGGTCGACCTCAATCGATCTCGGTGCGCCCGTTCCCGCCGCAATGAGCTGAATTATATCGACTTGTCGATGTATCCCAAGTGGCCGCGACGAGTCGTTCGCCGAAGGAATGAAGACGTCAAGCGAAGGAACGGCAGCGTAGCGACTCTCAGATGGCTCACAACTTTCTGCATACCACACCTTCGGAGGCACGGACCACGCTGGCCAGGGATCCGAAAGCGCTGATCGATCGGTTCCTCGATGCCATCTGGATGGAGCGGGGACTGTCGGAGAATACGCTCGGAGCGTATCGCGCGGACCTGTTGGCGCTCAACCAGCGCCTCGAGGAGCGCAGCGTAGAGCTGAGCCGAGCGAGCCGTGCGGACGTGCTCGAGTACATCGCGTGGCGAGTCGAAGGCGGCGCGAAGCCACGGTCGACCGCCCGGCAACTGTCGAGCTTCCGGCGATTCTACAGGTATTTGCTCCGGGAAGGGTTGATCGCGGAGGATCCGACGTCGCAGATCGCGATGCCGAAGATCGGCCGCGCGTTGCCGCAGTCCCTGACCGAGGACGAGGTCGAGGCGCTGCTCGCTGCGCCGAACGTCACCGAGCCGCTCGGCCACCGCGATCGAGCGATGCTCGAGGTGCTGTACGCGACCGGCGTTCGGGTGTCCGAGCTGATCAACCTGAGGATGAGCCAGCTGAATCTGAACCAGGGCGTGCTGCGGATCGTCGGCAAGGGCGATCGAGAGCGCCTGATACCGCTCGGCGACGAAGCCCAGGACTGGCTGCGCGAGTTCATCGGCGGTCCGCGCGGCGAGATTCTGCTCGAGCGGCAAACGGATTATCTGTTTCCAACCCGCCGCGGCGATCGGATGACGCGCCAGGCCTTCTGGCACATCATCAAGCGGTACGCGAAGAAGGCCGGGATCCACAAGAAGCTGTCCCCGCACACCGTTCGGCACGCGTTCGCGACGCATCTGCTCAACAATGGTGCAGACCTGCGCGTCGTGCAGCTCCTGCTCGGGCACAGCGACGTCTCGACGACCCAGATCTATACCCACGTCGCCCGCGAGCGGATGAAGGAGCTGCATAGCCGTCACCACCCCCGCGGGTAGGGTGGCGCTGCAGCGTTCCGTTCTGGATCTTTGCTAGAATCGGAAACTGCCCGGCGCGCCGATGCGGCGGGGTCAGGAGAAGCCGTGAAGACGACGTGGATCATGCTGCCCCTCGCGCTGGCCGTCTCGACCTGCTTCGGTGACGAGCCCGCGCAGCCGACCAAGGAAGAGCTCGCCGCGAAGCTGAATGGCGTCAGCCCGAGCGACATCACCGCGTCCCCGATCGAAGGCCTGTATCAGGTCGCGGTCGGCTCGAACGTCGCGTACCTCACTGCGGACGGCCGCTTCCTGATCCAGGGCGAGGTCTACGACCTCGAAAGCCTCGAGAACGTGACCGAGGCGACCCGTGCCGCGGCTCGCGTCGAGCTGCTCGACGCCGTCGAGCCGAGCGAGACGATCGTGTTCGCCGCGAAAGGGGAGCGCAAGCATCGGGTCACGATCTTCACGGACATCGATTGCGGCTACTGCAGGCAGTTCCACCGCGATATCGAGAAGGTCAACGAGCTCGGCATCGAGGTGCGTTACCTGTTCTATCCGCGCACCGGGCCCGACACCGAATCGTGGGCGAAGGCGGACAAGGTATGGTGCGCGGACGACCGCAATGCGGCGTTGACGCGCGCGAAGCTCGGCGGCGCCGTTCCGGATGCCGAGTGCGCGAGTACCCCGGTCGCCGAGCATTTCGAGCTCGGGCGGCAAGTCGGCGTGCGCGGCACGCCGGCGATGTACGCCGATAACGGCGAGCTGCTCGGCGGTTATCTGCCGCCGGATCGGTTGCTCGAGACGCTCGAGGAGCTGTCCGACTAGCGTCCCGAGCGCGGCCGCGCTCGTTTAGCGATCCGCCGATGGAGTGGCTCAGCTCGCCGGAAGCCTGGGTCGCGCTCGCGACGTTGACGCTGCTCGAGATCGTCCTCGGCATCGACAACATCGTCTTCATCTCCGTCCTCGTCGGCCGGCTGCCGGAGGCGCAGCGGCAGCGGGCGCGCGTGCTCGGTCTCGCTCTCGCGATGGGCACGCGGATTCTGCTGCTGCTCGTGATCACGTGGATCATGCGGCTCGACGCGGCGCTCATCAGCGTGCTCGGCGTCGATATCTCGGGTCGAGACCTGATCCTGATCGGCGGCGGCCTGTTCCTGATCGGCAAAGCGACGGTCGAGATCCATCACAGCCTCGAGGGCGCGGACGACGGCGAGCACGCGGTGCGTGCGGCCGGCTTCGTAGGCGTGCTCGTGCAGATCGCGCTGATCGATATCGTGTTCTCGCTCGACTCGGTCATCACCGCTGTCGGCATGGCCGACCACGTCGAAGTGATGATCACCGCGATCGTGATCGCGATCGGCGTAATGATGTTCGCGGCCGGGGCGATCGGCCGCTTCGTGGACACCCATCCGACGGTCAAGATGCTCGCGCTCAGCTTTCTCGTGCTGATCGGCTTCGTGCTGATCGCCGAGGGCGTCGATCTGCACATCCCGAAGGGCTACATCTATTTCGCGATGTTCTTCTCGTTGGCCGTCGAGCTGCTGAATCTGCGGCTGCGGCGGCGGCGCTCGCCGGTGCACCTCCACTCGCGGGCGCCGAGGAGCGGAGCGCAGTCCGTCGAGTCGGAGTGACTTGCGTTGCGCAGTCGCAGGAGGCCCGGGCGGCTCGGGACGTACCGTAGCGGCCGATTCTGTATACCATATAAGGCATAAAGAGCCGCCTGACCGGAGCGCGTTCCGGATGACGGGAAGAGTCGGCGAGCGCGAGAGGGGTGTCGATCGATGCTCCTCATCGAGCTCGTGCACGAGCGGCAGGGGGAGGGAACCGATGTCGGAGCAACTGCAAAGCGAGATGCTCTCGCGCTTTCTGAAGGCTCGCCGAGCCGCGCTTTCGCCGGACGAGTTCGGCCTGCGGAGCGATTGCCGCAGACGAACGCCGGGTTTGCGGAGGGAGGAGCTTGCCAGCCTGATCGGCGTGAGCGTCAGCTGGTACACGTGGCTCGAGCAGGGCCGCAACATCAGCGTGTCGACGAGCGTGCTCGAGCGCCTCGCGGGCGTTCTGCAGCTCGATCCGGCGCAGCGCGAATACCTGTTCTCGCTCGTGCAGAAAAGGCCGGCGCCGCTCGTCGCAGCCGAGCCGACGGATCAGTACGAAGCAGGCGCGCTCGTGTGGCGGACGCTCGACGCGCTCGCGATGCCGGCGCTCGCGATGACGTATCGGTGGGACGTCGTCGCATGGAACAGATACATTCAGCTTTTCCGGGACTATTCGCAGCTGCCGCCGCGGGAGCGCAACCTGCTGCGCTTGCTCGTCGGCGACCCGGTTCACAAACGCAACCCCGAGGACTACGAGGCGAAGATTCGGCTCGCAACGTCGCGGCTTCGCTTCGACTACACGCAGGTCAGCGAGGATCCGATCCTCGACGACCTGATCCGCGAGCTTTGCGAGGCTTGCCCGATCTTCAGGCAGCACTGGGAGGACTCGTGCGAGATCGGGCCGGCGCAGAGCGTCAGCACGGTCATCCATCGCGAGTTCGGACGCTTCAATTTCGAGCACTGCGTGTACGTCCCGAAGGGCGAGCCCCATCTGCGGGTCGTCGTCTACTTTCCGTATGACGAGGCGGCGGCCGAAGCTCTCGAGAGGCTCGCGGGCCATTGCGACGGCGAGCGCCTCGAGGTGCTGCCGGCGGCGGCCGACGAGAACAGACGTATCGCGTGACGCCTGCGGCCCGTCCGCAGTTTCTGGAAGTCGGTGCGCTCGCTGCCCGGTAGGCGGATCGAGCACGTCTTACTCAAGGGCAACACGATGCAGCTGGTCAGATCCGTGGTCATCGTCGGCGGAGGCTCGGCGGGGTGGCTCGCAGCGCTCGTGCTCGCGACGAATTGCCCGTTTCTCGAGATCAAGCTGATACGGCCGCGAAAGCACGTCCCAGTCGGCGTCGGGGAGTCGACGCAGACCGATTTCCTGCGCCTGCTGCACAGGGCGCGCGTCGATCTGCAGGCGTTCTACACCGAATGCGACGCGACGATGAAGTGCGGGATCTACTACGAGGACTGGAATTTCCCAGGCGACCACTACTGGCACCCGTTCTCGAGTCTCGCGCTGACCGGATCGTATACGGCGGCACATCACTACCAGCAGCTGATCCTCGAGGATCCGGCGCGGTACACGCACGAGAAGTACTATGCTGCCGTGCACACATCGTACGCGGCGTGCGTGCAGCAGAAGCGCGTCGCGCCCGAAGCGGCGCTCGCGCTGCACGTCGATGCGCTGAAGATCACGAAATTCTTCGAGCGCCACCTCGCCGACGTCGAGGTGCTCGAGGCCGACGACATCGATGTCGAGACCGCTGACGGAGAAGTCGCGGCGATCGTCCTCGACGGCGGCCGGCGCGTGTCGGCGCAGCTATACGTCGATTGCACGGGCTTCGCGCGTGCCGTGTTCCGGCGCGTAGCGACTCCGCAGATCCTGCCGTACCAGGCGAACGTGAATCGCGCCGTGGCCGCGGCGGTCCCGTACGTCGACGTCGGCCGCGAGATGGCCCCGTGGACGAAGGCGCACGCCCACGACAACGGCTGGACGTGGTCGATTCCGCTGCAGTCGCGGATCGGCAGCGGCTACGTTTATCACTCGGATTTCTGCTCGCCGGAGCAGGCCGAGCGGAACTTCCGGGCGTATTGGGGCGTCGAGCGGATGCGCGACGTCGCCGTCAAGCACATCGCGTTCGACAGCAACACGCTGCGGAATCCATGGGAGAAGAACGTCGCGACCGTCGGCCTCAGCGCGGGATTCATCGAGCCGCTCGAGGCGACCGGGCTCAACTGGACGATCACGAGCGCGGATCTGTTGTCGCAGTTCCTTTGCCTTCGCTACTACGACGAGCACGCGAGGGCGAAGTACAACGCGAGCATGGTCGGCTACATCCATGACGTTCAGGACTTCGTGGACGTGCACTACAAGCTGTCCGCGCGCCGGGACAGCGAGTTCTGGCGCTATCAGACGTCGCGGCCGTTCCCGGAGCGGCTCGAGGCGCGGCTCGCGCTCTACGCGGAGGAAATGCCGAGCGATCTGAATCGGGTCAAGACGTGGCCGTGGGCGTTCAACGAGGTGTCGTGGCTCGACATCCTGAACGGATACCGGTTCAAGTATCGGAAGCTCGACATCCATCCGGTGCAGAAGCGGCAGGCCGAGGAAGCGCTCCGCCAGATCGCGGCCGCGCCGAGACAGGCGATCGATCCGCGCTCGTGGACGTTTCCTGCTCCGGCGCCCGGGCCGGCAAGAGCATAGGCGAGAGGTCGGAGCCCCGCAGGGCTCCGACCGGTTCTGCTGCTAGAGCTCGATCCTGAAGCCGACGTAGAAACGGCGGCCGAGGATGTCGTAGAAGTTCTCGTTCGTCTCGCCGGTCGCCGTGTTGTCTTCCTGCGGGAACGTTCGCTCCGGATCCGCGTTGAACAGGTTGTCGATCCCGAAGCGCAGCGACCAGTTCTCCCGCGGCGTCCAGCGGCCGGCGAAGTCGAAGATGTCATAGCTGCTCGTCGGCTCGAACGTGCTTCCCGGTGCGGATGCGCCCTCCGACTCGATGCTCGGCAGGTGCCGCCAGCGCAAGGTCGCCGCCCAGTTGCCGGCGCTGTAGTTCGTCGACACGAAGGTTCGATAGTCGTACGACCAGCCGTTCAAACCGATCAGGTCCGACGGCCCGGACGTGCCGACCCAATCTCTCCATGGCGCCGTCGGGCTGACGCGCGTCTCGGCCTTCGTCAGGATCGTGACGGTCGCGTCGATTCCGAGCCGGCCGGGACCGACTTCGCGTCCCCAGTTCATCGCGAGATCCCAGCCCGCGAAGTTCACCGCGCCCTGATTCGTGTAGACCGTGCTGAGAAGGCCCTGATTGCCGTTCGACGGATCGCGAACGATGCTCTGACAGGCCGGCGTGTTCGGATCGAACGTCGGATTCGATTCCGGCGACAGACAGTTCCGGTAGATCGCATCCGGGTCCGCAGGCGAGATCATGTCGTCGATCTTGATCGACCAGTAGTCCGCCGTGACCGTCAACTCGTCCGTGACCTCGGCAACGACGCCTGCCGTCGTCGTCGACGCCGTCTCGTGCTTGACCTCCGGACTACCCTCGACGAACGCCCAGACGAAGTTCAGCGCGTCGTCTGGCCGATCCGGATTCGCGTAGTAGATTGCCGCGCCCGTCGGCCCCATCAGCTCGCTGCAGATCGCGCGCACCTGCTCCGCGTTCGGGTTCAGCGCCGGGTTCGCGCTCAGCGGATTCACCGGATTCAAGTCCGAGCACCAGTCGCCGTTGAACCGCGTGAACAGGCTCTGCACCTCGTTCTGGAACAGCTCCGCGACGTTCGGCGCGCGGTTTGCGACCTGGTGACCGCCGCGCAGCCTCACGCGTTCGTGAATCTGCCAGTCGAGCAGCGCCTTGTACGACTCGACGCTGTCGGTCGGGTCGTTGTCGCTATAACGATAGCCGAGCTCGAGGTTCATGCTGCGCGCGAACGCCTTGTCGGCCAGCAGCGGCACGAGCAGCTCGCCGTAGATCTCGGTCGCGCCGATCGTGCCGGTCGTCTCACTGCGCGGATACTGACCGGCAGGCAGGTCGAAGATCGATTGCGGCGACGTGATCGGCGGCGCGAACCAGCGAAAATCGTTTTCGCGGTCCGACGCACCGAGCGCGAAAGCGAGCTCGCCCGCCGGCAGCTCGGCGATGCCGCCCTGCACGTTGACCTCGACTACGGTCTGCTCGAGCCGGCCGTTCAGCGAATACGTGAGGCCGGTGGCCGCGAGGCAGTCGTCGGACGGGGCGCCGGTCGAAAGGCCGGTTCCGGGGTGATAAAACTCCTCGCCCCGGCCGAGGAACTGGAAGCCGCTGGTGCATTCCATGAAGCCTGCGCCGAAGCCGTTGCCCTCCTGGTTGCCCTGCTGGAAGAGGCCCGTGCCGTAATTCGGCTGATTGATCACGTAGCGCCAGCGCTGTGTCGACGTCGTGCCGACGAGCTCGTTCTCGGTCGTCGAGACGCCCGACGAGACGTACGCTTCCCACGTCCAATTGCGGACCGGGAGCCGTCCTTCGAAGCCGCCGAGGAACTGGTAGGTCAAGGTCGTGACCGTATTTCGTTGGTTGCCGAACCACGGCGTCGCCGTGCCGACCGCGACCGGCGCTTCGGGGTCCGGGCGGCTGTCGAGCAGGAACTGAAGCTCCGGAGACTTCGGCCACGCTTCGGACTTCGTGCATCCGCCGACCGGGGCGCAGTTCAGACCGAAGCGGCCGCCGGGCAGATAGTCCGCGACGGTATTGCCGTTCTCGTCCACGGACGGCGCGTAGATTCCGTCGCCGTGCGGCACGGTGCCGCCCCAGCCGCCGATCATGCCGACGATGCGTTCCCGATGCTCGCTCTGCGATTCCGCGATCAGCAGCTGGCCGAACGCCGAGACGTTCTCGCCGATCTCGATGCGCGCTCGGCCGAACATCGAATTGCGGCTGAGCGGCGCCGAGTGCTGCTGGTCGACCCAGTTCTCGGTCAGGTTGCCGCTGCTGTCCAAGATGTATCGATACGTCTTGCCGTCGGCGGTTTTCGTCGGCCCGTTGTAGCGGAAGTTGCCGTCCGCGTTGGTCCTGTAGACCGTGCCGTCCGCGTTCAGGTAGAAGTTGCCGGTATTCAGCACGCCGGGCCTGCCGAATACCTGCTCGACGGCTTCCGGCGCGAACGGATTCGTAGGATCCGACGCCGCGTATGGCGCGGTGTAGAAGACCTGCTGCCCGCCGGTCGACCCGGTATCCTCCCAGCCTTCGAGATAGAAGTCGCGATCCTGCTGCAGCACCTGGCCTCGCTCGTAGCGCTCGAGGCCGATCATCACGTTGCTGTTCTCGCCGAAATTCGCGCCGAACAAGGTCGACACCTTCCACTCCTCGGCGTCGCCTTCCTCGGTGATGCCGTACTGAAGATCGACATCGAAGCCCTGGAAGTCGTCCTTCAGCACGAAGTTCACGACGCCGGCGACGGCGTCGGCGCCGTACACGGACGAGGCACCGCCGGTAATCGTCTCGACGCGAGCGACCGCCGCGCTCGGAATGCCGTTGATGTCGACGGTCATCGAAGCATCGATCGGCATCGCGCGCCGGCCGTTCAGCAATACCAGATTGCGATTCGTGCCGAGGCCGCGCAGGCTGACCGTCGCCGCGCTCGGCGTCGTCGCGGGATCGCCGTCGTTCGACAGCTGACCGGACGGCACCGTCTGGAACTGCGTGACGGCGGGGATGAACTGCGGCATCTGGTTCAGCACGGACTCCATCGCGATCGTGCTCGATTCCTCGAAGCGCGATTCGTCGACGGTCATGATCGGGCTGTTCGCCGAGAAGTCGCGGCGCAGAATGCGCGAGCCCGTGACGACGACCTCCTCGACGGACTCCCGCTGCGCCTGCTGGGCGAAGACGCTCCCGCTTCCCGTGCTCACGAGAGCCGCCGAGATCGCGGCTGCGAGCATCGATGGGCGAATCCCCTTCGCGATACACGATTCCCTTTTCATGTTTCCCCCTTTCGTATCCGTTACCGCTTCTGACCGGATGCACAGGGGCGTTTGCGACTGCCCCTTTCGTCCGGGTCGTCACAGAAGAGCTAGGGTCTCGGACTCCGCGAAAGCGGGCTGAGCGAGCGCTTATTCGCTCGCTACCGGCGGAGCCCACGAGCGACAGAATCCATTCGATCGTAGTGATGCTGTCGCGAGGGGACAATGTGACCTTTAGTTCCTAGGCAGGTCTCCTCACATTTGTGTGTTTTTCACTACGCTTTTGCTCGCCGATCGCGCGCTCGACGGGCAAGCGCGGCATCCGGTGACCGCGAGTCATAGGACGAATGGTCGTGGTTTCCTCCCGCGCGGCGGGCACGTATCCTTCAGGAGGGCAGTCGAACGCCCGAGGATCGAGGCTTTCGGGGAGGGATCCAAGTGCTTGCTCGCCTAGTTTCGGCCGCAATGCCGGCCGGCGCGTTGAACCGCGTCCGACAATTCGACAAGAACCGTACGTTGCGCGCGGGCCTGCTCACCGCCGGGGCCTGCCTGTCGGCGCTCGCGGCCGGGGGCGCTGCCGCACAGGAGATCACGTTCGAGACGCTGCGCGAATCCGCGCTCGACGCGATGGGCAGCGGCGAGATCGAGCGGATCGAGCTCACGGGCGCCGGTTGGGACGCGTGCCTCGGGCAAGCGTGGAACGTCAGCGACGGCTGGGCGCGTTGGGAGCTGCGCGATTACCGCAGGGTCATCGACTATGCCGAAGGCGCGTCCCTGCAAACGGCGATGCGCCGGGCAGCAATGGATCCGGACAAGGTCGGCGGCTGCGGCGCTCAGCCGGGTGCGCAGCCGACGCGGCAGCAAAGCCGGATAGACGCGAATTCCGCGTGGCCGGACCAGTTGCCGGTCTGGCTGACGCCGCACGGCTTCCTGCATCTCGCCGCGCAGCAGGGCGCGTCGATCGCCGCGGAAGGCGACGGTTACAAGGTCAGCGTCGGCGTGCCGCGCGGCGATATCGAGTACACGCTGAACGGCTATTTCAACGGCGATTCCCTGCTCGAGCGCATCGAGACGTGGGTCGACGATTCCGTGTTCGGCGACATGCTGGTCGAAGCGGAGTTCGCTGACTACCGCCGCTTCGGGCCGCTGCTCTATCCGGAATCGCTCGTGTACAAGCAAGGCGGCTTCCCGGCGCTCGTGCTGACGCTCGACGGCGTCGTGCCGAACACGGACGCGGACACGAGCCCGCCTGCCGGCAATGCACGCCCCGGCGGCGGAGGCGGCGGCGCGCCTGCCGCGGACGAGGAGCGCTACGTCGAGATCGGCGACGGCATCTTCGCGATGCTCGGCGCGTACCAGGCCGTCGCGGTCGAGTTCGACGAGTTCTCGGTCGTGATCGACGGCTTGCAGAACGACAGCCGGAGCATCGAGCTGATCGCGCTCACGCATGAAGCGATCCCGAACAAGCCGATCCGCTACGTCGTGTCGACGCATTCGCATTTCGATCATGCATACGGTCTGCGCGCATTCGCGGACGAGGGCGCGACCGTGCTGACGCATGCCGCGAACGTCGAGTTCTTCGAGCAGGCGTTGAGTGCGCCGCGCACGTTGGCGACCGACGCTGCGCTGCGCCGACCGGCGATGCCGGTAAATGTGCAGGGCGTCGACGGCCGGCTCGTGATCAGCGACGACGCAGGCCAATCGATCGAGCTGCACGCGCTCGAAGGCGGCGTGCATGCGGACGACATGCTGATCGCGTATCTGCCGAGCATCAAGACGATCGTCGAGGCGGACGTGCTGCAGCCGTGGATCAACCCGGTGTTCGGGGGCGGCGGCCACCCGTACCTCGTCTACTTGTACGACGAGCTCGAGCGCCTCGGGCTCGACTACGAGCAGTTCGTGCCGATCCACCGTCCGCCGGAACCGCCGACGATGCCGAAATCGGCTCTGGTCGAGGCCGTCGGTCGGTAGAAGGCAGCCGTTCGATGCAACTATGGCGACTAGCCGTTGCGATCTCGCTGGCTCACGGTCTTTCCGTCGTGCAAGCGCAGACGTCCGGCGCCGACCTCTTCAACAGCGCGTGCGCGCACTGTCACGGCGAGAACGGCCAGGGCGGGCCGTTGGCGCCGTCGATCCTGCAGCGCGTCGCGGAGACGGACGACGCCGAGCTGATCGCGTTCTTGCGCGTCGGCGCGCCCAATCGAGGCATGCCGCCCGCGCCGGTCACGGGCGAGCAAATGACGGCGCTCGTGGACTACCTGCGCTTCCTCGGCGCCGCGACGGATAGCGGGTCCGGCCCTGATCCCGCTCGGCCCGTCGCGGTCGATGCGCGGATCGCGGCGTTCCGTCCGGTGACCGATGCCGTGCTGCAGAACCCGGACGATGCGGACTGGCTCGGGCCCGCGCGCAAGCGCGACGGACGCGCGTTCAGCCCGCTCGATCAGCTGAACGCGGCGAACGTCGATCGGCTCACGCTCGCGTGGGCACGCGGACTGCCCGCCGGCCCGCTCGCCGCCGCGCCGATCGTATACGCCGGCATCATGTTCGTCGCGCTGCCCGATGCGAGCATTGCGGCGCTCGCCGCCGCGACCGGCGACGTGCTGTGGCAACGAGCCGGGGACGCGGGCCCGGTGCGAAGCCTCGCGCTTCGCGGCGACAGCCTGTACGTCGTCCCGGAACGCGGCACGGTGTTCGCGCTCGATGCGCGCACCGGTGCGCCGCGCACGGATGCCGCTCCGCTCGATGCCGTGCCGCGCGACGAAGCGGCGAGCGGAAGCGTTCTCGAGACCGCGGGCGGCCTGACGTTCCGCGGCGGCGACGACGGGCGTTACGAGGCGGCGGACAGCGCGTCCGGCAACGTGCTGTGGCGAACGATTCTTGGCGGACCGATCTCTACGGGCGGCATCAGCTATGCGGTCGACGGCCGCCAGTACGTCGCCGTGATCGCCGGCGGCGGACGCGCGTCGACCGAAGCCGACGCGTCGGATTCGGCCGACAGCGGCTCGATCGACGTACCCGGAGCGCTTTATGTCTTCGCGGTGCCGGACGCGGCGACTCAAGCACAGCAATAACGGAGCTATGGAGGAAACGTGAGCATGATGAAGTCGACCGCGGCCGGAGTCGCCGCGCTGCTGCTCGGCGCGCCCGCGGCGTGGGCGCAGCTGCCTGCCCCGAACGCGGCCGGTGTCAGCACGGGTCACGTTCACCTTCGCGTGCCGGATGCGGAGAAACACGCTGCGATCTGGCGCGAGCTCGGCGGTCAGGAGCGCTCGAGCGGGCGGCTGAACATGTTCATGTTCCCCGGCATCCACATTCTGCTTGCCGAAGGGCAGCCGAATGCACCATCGATCGAGACGGTCGCGAACCACATCGGCTTCTCCGTGAAGGACTACGCCGAGTACAGGGCGAAGCTCGACGCGATCGGCGCCGAGATTTTCTTCGAGAACGCGGACGAAGGGCAGGTTCTCGCGGACCTGCCGGACGGCGTGCGCATCGAGCTCCTGACGGATGCGAGCCAGGAGGCGCCGATCGTGTTCCATCACATGCATCTGTCGGCGCCGCAGGAGTCCGAGCTGCGCGACTGGTATCTCGAGGTGTTCTCGGCCGAGCCGGGCGAGCGCCGCGGACTGCCGTCCGCGCTCGTACCGGGCGGGCGCGTCGACTTCATCCCGGCGCGCGGCGAGGTACCGAAGCCGTCGCGGGGCGCGGCGATCGATCACATCGGATTCGAGGTCGCCGACATGGATGCGTTCGCGGCCCACATCGAATCGCTCGGGATCGAGTTCGATCGGCCGCCGACGCGAGTCGAAGAGATCGGGCTGACGATCGCGTTCATCACGGATCCGGCGGGAACGTACATCGAGATCACGGAAGGGCTCGACGAGGTCGAGTAGCAACGTGCGAAGAGGGCATTCCGACGCGGAGCGCCCGGGCGGAGAAAGATGAGGTTTGCACACCTTTCGATCGTCGCGGCCGCATGCGCCGCGGCGCTATCGGCCTCGGCTCAAATCGAGCACTTCGAGCCGGTCACGGACGAGATGCTCGAGCAGCCGAGCCCGAACGACTGGCTGATGTTCAGCCGGACCTACGACGCGCAGCGATTCAGTCCGCTCGATCAGATCGACAAAGAGAACGTCGGGAGCCTCACGCTCGCGTGGACGCTGAATTTGCGCGACGGCGTGACGGAAACCGTGCCGCTCGTCTATGACGGCGTGATGTACGTCGCGACGCCGGGCGCGTCGGTCGAGGCGCTCGACGCCGCGACCGGCGACCGGCTGTGGAAGTATCAGCGGGACGTCGCGCCGAACGTCGGTGCGGGTGCCCGCACGAAGAGCCTCGCGATCTATCAGGACGTGATCATCTACACCGCGCCCGACAGCTACGTCGTCGGTCTCGACGCGCGCACCGGCAAGCTGCGCTGGGAGTCGCAGACCGACATGCGGGGCCACACGTCGGCGCCGATCGTCGTGAAGGGGCTCGCGATCTCGGGCGGCGCGTGCTTCGGCAATCGCGACAACTGCTATCTGGTCGCCCACGACGCGCTGACCGGCGAGGAGAAGTGGCGGTTCTATACGACGCCCGCGCCCGGCGAGCCCGGCGACGAGAGCTGGTCCGGCGCGGATATGCAGTTCAGGCAGGCGTCGACGTGGGGATTCCCCGGCAGCTACGACCCCGAGCGCGACGTGATCTACTGGGGCATCGCGAATCCGATGCCGGATCATCGCGCGGCGCGTCACGGCGGCGATCCGGACGGCACGTCGCGCTCGTCGCCGGCCGACCTGTACAGCAACTCGACGGTCGCGCTCGATCCGGATACCGGCGAGCTGATCTGGTACTACCAGCATCTGCCCGGCGACGATTGGGACCTCGACGCGACACACGAGCGAACACTGATTCGCACACCGGTCGCTCCGGATCCGCAGCATGTGAAGTGGATCAATTCGAACGTTCCGCGCGGCGACGTGCGCGACGTCGTCGTCACGCTGACCGAAGGCGGCGGGCTGTTCGCAGTCGATCGCAACGACGGTGAGTTCCTGTGGGCAACCCCGTTCCCGTTCGACGCGCCGGAGTTCGCGATCTCGAGCATCGATCCGGACGGCACGGTTCATCTGAACTGGGATCTCGTGTTCAAGACGCCGGGCGAGCGCAAGACGGTCTGCTTCTGGAACACGCGCAGCTATTGGCCGACCGCGTACCATCCGGGCACGAACTCGCTGTACACGTCGTTCATCGACAATTGCCGCGAGATCACGTCGGCGAGCGAGGACGGACCGGGCAGCTGGCGCGTCGTCGCGCGGCCCGGTTCGAATCCCGACGCGCTGACCGGGCTTGCGAAGATCGATATGCAGACCGGCGAGATTCTTTTCTTCGACGTCGGCCGCGCGCCGGGCAACGGCGCGGTGCTCGCGACCGGCGGCGGCTTGATCTTCCACGGCGACATGGATCGGCGCTTCAGAGCGTTCGACGCGGAGACCGGCGAGCGGCTGTGGGAGACGATCGTCGGCGGCAACGTATCGGTCAGCACGATCACGTATGCCGTCGACGGCAAGCAGTATGTCGCGGTGATGACCGGCGATAACCTCAAGGTGCCGGAGCTGATGGGGGTGGTGCCGGAGGTGAGTGCGCCGCGGGGGCATAACGCGATATACGTGTTTGCGTTGCCGTAGCCCCGGTCGAACAGCTCCCCGCCGGGTGTCGTAGAACAGCTCACGTCACATTGCGCGGGAACATCTCCCGCCGCGCAGCGCGGGGGACGAGCCTCTCGTTGCGTGGCTCGGAGACGCGCCGTAAATCCGTCCCTGGAGGCTCGTCGGCCGCCATCCCTGGCGGCCGACGGTCTCCGAGCCACGCAACGAGAGGCTCGTCCCTGGTTCGGGTTGTGGGTCGGATAGGTTTGGAGACGGCTGTCGATGCGTTGGTGTGGCGTGTCGGTGTATGCGTTAGTGCTGCGTTCGCTGTGATCTCTTCGCTGGGTTGTTTGAACCGCCCCGGTTATACCGGAGACTCTTTCGTGTGAGTCATGCCGCCTCGGCACGACCCTCCTGTTGCTCGTAGTAGGCCTGCTCAAACTCGGCCGGCGGGATGTCGCCGATCGATTCAAG
>Ga0182746_1000132_pt1 | contig 131032 bp, 118 predicted proteins | sample eDN3rd30CBELigOP_FD_128881 | JGI IMG/M metagenome (GOLD analysis project Ga0182746, IMG submission 128881) | Enriched Organic Plus compost microbial communities from Emeryville, California, USA - eDNA 3rd pass 30_C BE-Lig OP (version 2) (version 2) ...
CCCGTTCAAATGGCTAAAGTATACTTTGCTAAACATATCCTCCATCAACCATAAGAATCTAAAAGATCTTTATCCGCAGAATTTCAAGAAATCAACTGACCTGTAGTTCGTCGGGCGGATACGGCGAAATCGGATGTTTCTGGCCCAGAGCGCACGGCGTAGGATCATTTCCGGCTTGGAGTGCTTACCTTTGATCCTGGACATGATATGGCTACGCTGCGGCGAAGTATAAAAGCCCGCTGCCTCCTCAAATTTAGGTACGATTATCCTATCCTCGTCTTCATCATACTTGCGCATAATACAAATATAACGAAGAATACCAAAGATAGTTTGAGATAATAGATTTGGTCGGCCGATTTTATCCCAGTGCCAATTCGGTCAATATTTGTTTGATAATTAGGTGTTTGGCATCCTGGATTTTCTTGGCGGATTCGGAGACTAGCTCTATCCAGTCAAACAGTTTTGTTTTTTCGCTCGTTTTTATTTCCCAGTATTCGGAGAGTTCTTCACAAGGTGTTTTCATGATAATATCGACAATGTCAGGAAAATCGTTAAATAGATTTATGAAAATCCTAGGTACCTGATGGTAAAGTTTTCTCCCGATCCAATATTCGGCTTTACCCCCCGCACTAAAATGATCCCTGACATTTGGGCATACTATATTTTCCTTGCTCAAAAGCCAAAAGGCGATCCTACTGTATTTGTCTTGGGACTTGCCAAACATTTCGGGAAACAGCACCATGCCTTTTTTGATCAGATATCGTTGTTTTGCCTTTTCGACATTTGACCAAAAAACTAGTTTTACACCTCCGATATCCGAGTTGTCCATCCACCAGAGCTCTTCCCCGGGTTTTAGCTTGCTTTTATAATAGTCGACGATAGGTCTTATTGGATTGCCTTTCTTGCGCAGCGTATCATAGGGCATGTTGATTTTGTCAAAGATAGTCTTGCCCTGTTTCAGGTTCATGTCGATCAAGTATCGAGGCGAGTGCGTAACGACGACTTCTGACAATACTTCTTCATAAGGACGACAACGAAATTCTATCGGATCCGCCAGTTTAGCAAAGAGCATAAAAATGCGCTCCACGTCATTGATCCTTGTGCTTTCCAAGACACTGTTTCCCGTTGTTTTCCAATGGTTTTGCGTAGTGGTTTTGACTTCTATGCCATAATATTTCTTTGCGACTATATCCGGAAATCTTTGGCCACCTATGAGTTCGATGGAATCTTCAAAAGGTGTTCCCACTGCCACATCGGACATGACGTCCTTTACGTAAGGCTCTAGGTTTCTGCCTATGAGCGTTGCTATCTTTTCGGAAGACTTTTGCGCCAGACCGTTCAGCTCGTGCATGGTGGTGTCGAGCAGTGTATCAAATTCTTGTCTCTCCGGATCAGGATTTAAGGAAATTATCATCGTTCAGTGTCAAAATATAGGTCCCATATTTCTTCTATTCTTTTTGCCAGATTGTAGGCCAGAAGTGGCGGGACCGCGTTACCAATGATTTTGTATGCTTGGGAAGGACTCAACAAAAAGGACCTTCTGCGGCCGTTGCTATTGGGTATAACAAACTCATAGTCCGGCGGAAATGTCTGGATCAGTGCACATTCCCTGACCGTCAACCTTCTTTCTCTCAGTCCTTTGGCCAACTCTTCTTCTATTTTCCCCCCGTTTTCCCTGGATAGCCTTCTAAATTCGATATTGCCATGGTGCTCTGATCGTATCGTAGGAGCTATACTCGTTGGTTTGATTTCGGTCTGTCCCTGACAGTGACGGCCCATGAACTTCGCCTTGGAATAATGTTTCTGGGACAGGTCGGTTGCATTTTCAGGTTCGTCTAGGTGTTTGAAGACCTCTTTCAGCTGGACGAAATGCTTTAAGCCTTCCCCTTTGACCGTATACGAATGGGTGGGGCTTGGGTATGGATTGTACTCTTTTGGAATCGTTGCTTTTTCCAGTTCTACTAAGGCCGATCCCTTGAGAGCTGATTTCTTGATACCTATGAAAATCACCCTTTCCCTCGATTGGGGAACGCCAAAATCTGCGGAATGTAAGACCTGTGGATCCAGTACGATGTAGCCGTTTCCATTTGCGGAAGAAAAATCGCGTTGGATGACTGACTTTACGTCGCCCAAGTTGACCAGCCCCTTTACGTTTTCGGCGATAAAGATCTTGGGTTGCGTGATTTCGATCACTTCTTTCATCCACATATAGAGCTGGCCCCTAGTCTCTACAGAGGCTGTATCTTCTTCTATCAATTCACCTTTGTGGTTTTTATGGGAGTTGAAGCCGTTTCTTTTTCCGGATACGCTAAAGTCTTGACAGGGGAATCCGCCCGTGACGATATCGATATCTTTGGGAAATACGTTGATTCCGTTGCGGTGCATTTTCACGAGGTCTACGATACTCTCCTTATGGAAACTATCGGCCGAACGGCCCCGGTTTGAGAAATAGTTGATCCAGGCACTTCTCGCATCGTTCAATATATCGTTTGCAAAGACCGTTTTGAACTTTGTTTTTTTGAGTTCTATAAAACCATTTTTGAGTTTCTTGTCGACAAAGTGAGGTGTCAGCTTTTCATTGACCGACGATCGAAGCACGGAGAATCCACCTTCAAAACCTAAGTCCATCCCGCCGCAGCCTGAAAACAGGGAAAGCACGTTCATCTTTTGTTCTTGAAGCACGACTTCGTTGCCCCTGTCCAAAGATGGGGCGTATTGAAGGTCTAGTTGCAACTCTTCCGCCATGGGTATGACATCGATCTCTTCGTTGTACATATTTCGGATGTATGATTATATCTAATGCGTAGCTGATTACGTTTGAAACAAATATACTAAAAAATTTAGTTTCATGTATCTATTTTCAACTTATAAATATAACTACTCTTTCATTAATAATGCAGTATTGTTGGAAATCTACAAAATGTTGAAAGATATCTCTATCCTTAGGATACCAGACTCGGCTCGCTTGGTGAGTTGTTTCGAAACTGAGACGAAGATTTTTTTCTGAAAACTGAGTATGGAAGCATTATGTTGTTGTTTGATATTCAGACGCTAAGGCTGTCCTCCTTTTAGATGTTTTATCTCATTTCGGAATTCGAATAAAAGTCTGGCGACTTCCTTGCGATTGTCGTAAGACTTATTTTTTAAAATCAAATTGATTCGTTTGTTAATAAAAAACGAAATATAACCTGCCACTTGAGAGAATTTAACTTTTCCAGATAATAGCAGCTCTAGAGTGTTCTTGATTGCACACACGTAACTTTGATTGAATTCTTCGATGTCTTTGTCGTCGATTTTTCGGAATTCTCCTGTATATTCAGCTTCTTGAGCTACCTCTTCTCGTGAACTTATTATATTACCAAAACCAATTATATTTTGGTAACCAGAAATTTTCGAAATAAATTGATCAGATCGACATGCTAAAAGTAAAGCGTTGTGTTTGGAAAACAAGTATGAGTGTTCTTTTGTAATGAAGTTTTTTTGTCTATATCTGTCTGAGCTTGCCGAATGTAAAGAACTGCTATCCCCATGTCCCAAAAACACTATGAGAGATGGTTGCTGTAGTGTTTCTAATTTAGAAGTAGTTGAAATATGAGCATAATCATTATCTTCAATAACAAAGTAACTCTCTCCAAATAAATGACCGATAGAGTCTAAAAAATCAGTTGTTTTGTCCCTAGGCCTTAAGCAAATAATAGATTTGTAGTTACTAATTGGCATTTATCTCTGAGTAATTAGCTATAGATAGTTCAATAAACTCTCTTATGAACTTTAATCCTAAGTCGTTGTTTTGTGAAATCAAATTGAGTAAATCCTCAATTTTCCTTCCGTCAAACATTTCGTTTCCAGTGTTATGAAAGGTGTTGTTTTCAAATAATGATAGTGAATTCAATACTATAAGAGAAATTGTTTTAGCACTGTTTATGATGGCAATGATTTCGTCAAACCTGTTGGCTCTAGGGCTGAATTTAATTTTCAATTCTAATAATAGGCTTAGAAGTTCTTTGGAGTAAATAGGCTCATTTTTTTCTTCTAATTCTTCTTTAATTTTATCTATCAAAACGGTGCTAACTTCATTCGGTTTGCCAGAATATATTAAGTAATTGACCTTTTTATATTTATCATGTATTTCCAAAAGTATTTCAATAATTTGTAAAGCATTCACTTCTGGATAATTCTCACTTTTTCCTAACATATTCCAGTCAGAAGCAACTAAATGAATTTGGCAACCACGTGTACGGGTTTTTATCTCCGTTTTGAAACGATCTATTTCGAATTCATTTTTATCTGGGTCAAAGTAGTCGTTAGGGTTGAAGAAGATAACATTACACTCCATGCCAGAAACTCTGACTTGAGATAGGTTCAACTTATGTTCATCGTTCTCGTCGTCAAAAACAAGATAATTTAGTGGTATTTTTTGGTTAGTAGCCATAAACTTATAAAACTATTTTGAAAGCTGCACCTTTTAACTTTATTCCGTTTCCTATAAATGAAATCTCTCCTTTCATATTCTCAACTCGTTTTTTCACGTCATACATGCCAATTCCAGACCCTTTAGCTTTTGATTCTCTAGATCCAAGATCAAACATTAACTCAGGATTTTTAAGAAATTTATCTGGAACTCCATAACCATCATCATAAAAATAAATTGCTAATAGTTTTTCTTCTTCAAAACTTATATCTATTAATATGTTTTTTGCACCCGCTTTCTGTGAATTAGAAATCAGATTATCTAAGGATATTTCTAAATCTAATGGGCTTAGACTAAAATATTTTGACACCATCCCCCTAACTTCAAAGTTAATCTTGTTTTTCGCAAGACTATTGGTACTAATATATTCTCGAATGTACTTCGGGATATCTATACGTTGATTTACTAATTTCAGATCGAAATTTGATTTAAGGATTAGTTCAGAAACTTTAATAGACTTGTCGATGCTTTCTTTTATAGTGTATAACTGTTCAATTATTTTGTCATCGAGTCCTTCACTTAAGATTAATGTATCCAAAGAAGTTTTGGCATTTCCTATATATAGATCAATAGTATGGACTAATTGATCGGCATCTTCACTTAAAGTCTTTCGAGTGCTTGATAAATATTCGTTTTTTTTCTTTTCAATTTCAAGTTTATTCGTTAAGTCTTTATTTCTTTCAGCTTCTTCTTTAGCTCTCTGTTCAGCTTTTAGTTTGTCTAATTCAGCTTGTAACCTTTCTTTTTCCTTTCTTTCAGTCTCCAATTCTGCGAGACGCCTTCTTTCTTCTTCCTTCCTCTGTTTTTCTTCAGCCTGAAGACGTCTTTTCTCTTCCTCCTCAGCTCGTTTTTCGGCCTCTATTCTCTTTTGGCGTTCTTCAGCTTCTCGTTTTTCAGCTTCTTCTTTATCTTTTAAAATTTTATTGAAATTATCTTCTGTTAGTTTTATTTGATTCAATAGCACCCTGTCATTGGTCTTTTCGGCTATTTTTTCTAATTCCGCAATGAATTTTGGTTGAACAATATCAAGTCTTTCGTTGACGAGATTGACTAAGTCTCTATTGTAGTTTATTATCTTGATGTCCTTATCATCACTTAACGTCTTAACTAAATTGACAAAATCAATTTTACTACCTAAGTTTTTTAAAGCTTCTTCATAGGTGTCCTTATCTTTATCACTAGCTAACTCATCTCTATATTGTGTTGCTATGTTTGAATCTAAGAAATAATTTCTTCTTGCGAAGCCTTCACCCCATAGCACGCCAACAACGTATCTTTCTAAACGTTTTAATGCTTTTTCATAAAGAATGTCAAATAATATTTTTTTGCCACTGGTTTCGACTAGGCCACCATCTCTACTCGATACCTCCTTAAACTCATTGAAGTTCTCGGTAATTAAATCAACTTTTCCGAATAAATCTCTGGTTCCTAAAAACCTGTTGTAACCTTGTTGTTTTCTATTGTCGATTTTCCAACTGTCGTCCCCAACATTACCGTAAGGTTGTACTCGGAATCCATTTTTGAAAAGAAATACATTACCATAATTCACGGGTTCTATATCCATTAACTTCCCGAAATTCACCTTGGCGCTCCTGTTGAGAAAGTAAAGGTTGACTTCTAAGTCATCGATAATAGACTCATATAGATTGGGCTCTTCAATATGATATATTAATACCCCCCTATCAATTATTTTTGTCGTGATTAAACTGTTTTTTAGTTTTACATCTATTTGGGTGGTTTTTAAATCGAAGACCTTCAGTATGCTATTATCAATTACTCCGTTAATCTTTAAGTTCTTACCAGAGATCTTATCTGCTTCGATAAATTCTTTTGCCTCGATCTCAATTTTGAAGCTACTTTCTTTTGAGAATGGATTAATCAACTTTTCAAGTGATCGCCTCAGTTCGAGAAGTTTTTTAGCATCCCACTTAGAGTTTAAGTCACGAATCCTTAATATAGTTCCGTGGTTACTATTCTTAGTGAAGTGATTTTTTATTTTGACCTCTTCAAATGGTATCTGGACCGAACCAAAGCTTTGTTGTGCATCCTTTTCAAACTCGCCCCAGTCAACCTCAATCTTGTACGTTTGATCCGAATTAACTTTAGAAGTGATTAATTCTAGAGACCCTCCTAGCCTGTCACACGAAAACCTGCCAACTCCCTTAGCCCCTGCGTAAAAACGTCTAGATTTTAAATTATTAAGGTGAGATTCTCTTTTGATGTCATCATCTTCTGAACCATCTTTTTTTGCAGAGTAGGCTACGGCAAACCATTTCTTTTTTAGGTCTGTCATTGACATTCCTTTACCGTTATCTGCTATGATTATTTCATCTTTATTAAACGTAATTTTAACATAATCGGCATAAGCATCATAAGAATTTTTAACTAATTCATATATAGCAATGAAATCATCGGTAATTAAATCTCTACCGATGATATTTTTCATCCCTGTCTTAATATCAAAACTGAGTAAGCCTTTATCCATTTAAAATCTTCTTTAGAACCAAGCCCGCCTGTTCACCAAAAAGAGGGGGTATTGCATTTCCAATTTGAGAATATCTAGGGACTTCTTGGGTTCTGCGTTCACCGCCGGTGGTGTATTTGTTTCGGAATTTATACCAGTCGTTAAATGATTGTATCCTAGCATACTCACGAACTGTAAAAATACGAGGTTCGCAGTAATGGATATAATCATCGGGAAGAGTTGTAATGGTAGGAGTGGGCTTTAGCCCGTCCAATGGAATAATTGTTCTTTTCTTAAGATTATATTTCTCTTTTATCTCGTTTGATAAGGACTTCCCTTTCTCGGCATGCTTTAGCAAATACTCAAACTTTTCAATCGTCTTGTCAGTATGCTTAGCAAAACGGTGGCTATCAGGAATGTTTTCTGAAAAACCTTCTCTCAACAATTTTTGATAATTCGAGGACGCCTGATTATAAAGACCTGATTTGAATCCTTTGGAATCCGGACAATCTGTTTCTTGAATCCTTAATAAATCAGAGATAGCATCTTCGAGATTGTTGTCCACTTTTATTCCCTTTGATTCTGCAAAAGCTTTTTTATTCGAAATCAAAAGTTCGAAAAAATCCTTCGGTTGATAGTCTGAAACGATATCTTTTCTGATACCTACTAGTATAAAACGGGTTCTTTTTTGAGGCACTCCAAATTCTGAAAAGTCTACTAGCTTTCCATATACCTCATAGCCAGGGAAGTCTTCTTTCTTGTTAATTCGACGAAGAGAAGTCTTAACATATTCAGAATATACTCTGCCTTTAACCCTATTCTTGTCGAATTTTTGGGTAAATCCTTTTACGTTTTCGAAGAAAATGAGCTTGGGCTGTACCAAGCGGATAAACCTTACATAGGACTCTATTAATTTATTTCTTGTATCGTTTTCTAATCGTCTTCCAGCTGTTGAAAAACCTTGACAGGGAGGTCCGCCCGCAACTAGATCTATCGAGCCACGTAGCGATCTCAAATTGTCGGTATATTTTTCAATAATATTATTGATATCATGATTGCTCTCGGGCAGCCATTCTGGCCAATCAAAATGATCATGTTGATCTATTAAATTATAGCGAAGCGTCTCAAAAGCATCCGGACTTTTTTCAATTGCAAACTTGGCTTTCCAGGCTTGCGAATTGAAAAAACCAAGTGATAGTCCTCCACACCCTGCAAATAAATCAATGTAGGTATTTTTTGCCATGGTAATAAAATATGAATTAATTCTATGATTTCCAAATGAAAAATCGTAATATACTGATTGTTAGGTTGTTATTTTAATGAGGTGTTCGTTCGAGAAAATAAATTGACCCTCTCCCCAAGGTCTATTTACGAACTTACCATCCATTAATATGTCTACATTTAATGGATCTGTTAAATAGTAACCTATCCTCGGCGTGCCTCGGCTGGTTTCGATCCGCGGAAGATCATTTGACACAGTTGCTAAAAAACCAATTATTTCATCATGTACATTTTCCTTTTCATCATATTTTATGTGCATCCATCCTCTGGCCGTATTGCATAGCCATCCTTTGCCCGCAATACAAATATTCGTGATCAAAGGATTGTTTTCCCAATCCTTATCAATTTGGCTATAAATCTTGAGAACGTTATCGGGGGAATAGTTTTTGCTTCTATGGTTAAAAAAGAATAATGAATAATGTGGTTTAATAAAATAATATGGAATTACCTGATCTTGTTCATCATGGAATCCCGATGTACATACCAACTCTGTATCTATCGAAGAAAATTTATTAAAAGCATCTGCGATATTTCCTTTAGTAAAATCGGACTTCACTTCAATCGCATTAAGTAGGGATTCGATTGGTAATATGGAAATGTTATCTTTAGAAGAAAAGAATATGGGAGGCAGTAGATTCTTGCTATAAATGCATAAATCTATTTCATTTGATAAGTTTCCGTTGTAATCAAATGCTTTCCCACTGGTTACCGAATAGTTGTCGTTGAGCATTGGCCTTAACAACCCATCAATAAAGACCTCCCTTAATTTTCCAATAAGATAGGGATGCTTCATCTCGCTAGAAGTATCTGCATCTGTTAGAGCCTTCTTAATGTTGTTATTTAATACGGTGCGATAAAAATCATTCATTCTTAACCAAATTAGCCCTTAAAAACATGGTTCCTATGGTATTCCATATACCTTTCATTGTCAGTTTTTAGTTTTATCTTCATCGCATTATGAATGCCAAAAATCTCTATGTCAGCAAATAGCTTGGAAATCATAATTGACCCGCTCTTGTCAAAAGATATTAAACCCTTATCAAAAAGTTTATCGTAATTGGGTAAAAGGAGTAAACCATTATAGGGGTCGACCTTTTCCTTGTTGTTGGACTTGCTCCAAGGTTTGATATGCGATGCTACTAAAAGAGATACATCTGAATATCCAGAGATCGCACATCCTTTCCAGATTTTGATAAGGTCGGTACGATATTTTCCTTGGCCTATCCGAGCTAAGATTAAAGTTTCTTTTTGCCTTTCTTTTTCTTCACTTCGTATGATATCAATAATATCCTGAGATGTATTGTCAGGTAGGCTTGAGAGATACTCGACATATAGATCAAAAGCCCGGCTGTACATCCTATTGCCTCTTGAGTTCTTAGCCACAAAATCGGGGATGCTAAAATAAAGATCATATAACTCCTTAACCTTATCTATATCTTTTAGATAGAATAAGGAACCCATATCTGTATAGGGTTTTAGGTCATTGGAAATCGTTTTTATTGCCCCGATATATTTGTCGGGTCTTGTGATCCGCTTATGGTTTTCTTTAAGCCAGTTTTTAAAAAAGGTTTCTTCTGTATATGTTGATGTCTTACTCTCTGTTTGGGATCGTAGATTAGGACTTTTACTCTTTAATCGATAAGTATGCGGCTTTGATTTTATAGTCTCGATATCTCCGCTTTTGTTTTTCCGAATTCTACTCCTAATTTGAGAAGGAGTAATAGGTGTTCCTTTGTTAGTTCCGTGACCTCTCAACACAAGCCGATTGGAAATTTCCTCAGCCGTTATCGGTTCGGAAGTTTCTTGTAGTATTTCCTTTATCAGCTCTATATAAGGCATTGTTTTATAGAATTTCTAAAATTAATTTATCTGTTGTAGCAAGACCTCGTCTGATATTTTCATTGAAATACTTATTAATTTGCTATTTGTGTACGACCTAATTTTTATTCATCTCTTCGAATTTTTCTCTTAATCTTTCTAAGATTGTCGGCATATCCTTCTTAAAATGCTTTATCGTAAAAATACCATCAGAGCTATCTATTAGAAGTGTTGAAGGCCCTCCACTACATGAGATAAATAAACTTTGAAGTTCTTTATTTTCAGAAATAACATATTCTTTCGCTCTATCTAACACTGTTTGCGCAGTATGGTAGTCTTTAGTAGGGTTATCGATAAGATTGTACTCCCTGATATAGTCGTCTAGTTTCGTTATGAATTCTTCGATTTTATTCGCTGTCATTTCGCTTCTCATATCTAATGTTTTATCTTTTATAATTAGTTTTTTAAATCTCTGTTTTTACTGTTATACTTTTAACCGACTAATCACTTTCCTCTATATCAGTTACCCTTTTTACGAAGGAAAGCAGTATTATTATATAATCTTTACCACCCTCTTAAAATCCTCAACAGTGTACCCATAGCCTGCATTCATTCCATAATCGGTGCTATAGAATCCTAAAGCTCGTATCTTATTTCTTATTTTCTTCTGTTCATCTTTTCCTGCCTTTAGCTTTTGTTCTATTAAAGCAATAATCTTATTAGCTTCATCTTTCGTAAACGTATCTTTACCTTTCATAGCGGTGTAGTTTATAATTTAATTTCCCCATAAATCTCCCTGAATACTTCCAACACATCCAACCCCATACCATCAGCAAAAGCAATTATTTCTATCGCAAGCGCACGCTTGCTCTTATCCCCAAAATACTTGCTGATTTTGCCATTCGCTATTCCAAGTTTTTGCTCAATATCCGTTTGCTTCTGTGTGTATTTCTTAAAAAACTGCCCTTCTGGTGATAGGTCTTTAAATTCTGCCAAAAGATCTACTTTTGGCCGCTTAGGAAAGATTTCATGTACAGCCTTACGGAAACTGTCCTCACCTAATCCTGCTTGTTGATTGGCCAGATAAATAATTTTATAAAATTCTTCGGCGTAAGGTTTGGCATCTTCACTATTCGAAATAGCACTTATGCGATTTGGAGATATCCCAGAAAGACGTGATATCTTAGCTTTGTTAGATTTCAGTTTATCTAAATATGTGCCTATACCTGTAGCCATTTAAAATTTTATGTAAAATTTGGTTTAAAAATTTCCTAATTCGTTATATTATTCTTATGTTTGTACTATAGTATTAGCGACAAGACTTAAGTAGCATTTTTTTTTGCTACTTACTTAACGATGTCACTCGTGAGTGAAAACCGTCAAAATTCCACATGAGTTGATCGTGAGTTCGCTTTCTATTGGATTTTCATATCTTTGTCGATATAGTTCAATAGAGCGAACTTCATGTCAGTCTTTGTGGAACTTAAGCCTTTGGCTTAAGGGGTTCTTGACGGTACCACACTCAAAGCATTGGAGTTCGCTCTATTGGTGATTAAACCACCAATCAGCCTTCCTCCAAGCTTTCTTGAGCAACATCGTTGACATAACCATAATAGATTGATTATGAAAACGAGATCATTACAAACCGTCAAGAATCGCCATGACTACTTCGATGAAGTACGTTATCGGTTTTCCCTTTTATTACTGATAAAGAACGTAAAGCGCTCGCCTGAATAAAAAACCTTACAGGACAGATAGGAGAGGGGGCAAAAACAGAGATCGCCTTTCCCGCTTGGGCGGGATCGCAATGACGTGTTTTTGTTGCCATACGTAGAGACGCAATGCATTGCGTCTCTACAACAGACCGCACCCATTTCCTTGCTGTCCTTACCGACCTTCAAATAATGACGACACATCGTTTGTGCAGGCATAATTGGGATCGGATAGGTTTGTTTTATTATTCGCATCCTAAAATTAGCATATCTTTTCCAATTTCCCAAAACGATGTTGTTCATTTCTTCCCGTTATAGGGTAGGAGGTCGGTTTTGTAGCTTTTCCCCGGTGAATGTGCAGGTAAAAAAGCCGTTTATAAACTGATCGATACGTATAGGCACCTTCCGGGAACCAATTAACTTAATTCGGCCAAAGTCCCGGCATCGGACTGGATAGGGGGTGTGGTAGCCTACCTAATGTGTTGCCGGATCGGCGGTCATTATGAAAAATCTAAAACAATGCGAAAAATACGCAAAGGGGAGAGGTATGCCCTTTCCCTTGGAGTAGCACTATGCTGTTTTTTTGTTTTATCTGACCATGTATATTGCCAATTCCATCCGCCCAGTTCGGCCATGCTCCGGCCGGGAGATATTGTTCCGGAAGAGTTCTGGTCGACCGCTCAGCAGACCATCGACATGTCCACCGGAGAGGTCGGTACGTCGGATCTGTCGGCACATAGAGGGCAGATCCTCGTTCTCGACTTCTGGGCAGCATGGTGCGGGCCCTGTATCCGTGCTCTGGACAAGTGGGAGGCCTGGGGATCCGGTAGGTCCGATATCAAGGTCATCCCGGTCACTTACCAATCTTTGGACAGGATCGACAGGCTGTTGCGCGGCAGATCATGGACATTTCGTGGGATATTGTCCGATGATGTACTGGGCCGGATATTTCCCCATAGCGCCCTGCCACATATCGTGGTCATCAGCGATAATACAGTGCAGGCTACGGGCAGTAACATCGGCCCGACAGAGGTAGAGGCACTATCCCGTGGTATCCCCATCAAGGTATTTCGTAAAGCGCAGGACAGGATAATGGATGTGAAGGCTATGGCGACGGTACTGGAAGGTACGGATAGGCTGTGTACGGCCGGAGACGGTACGCTATATGCCTATACGGATGGCTATGCTCCGCTGCCACTGACCATCGACAGGGCAGAGCAGGGGGATGTAGCCTATGCGGTCAACCAGCCTTTGCGCCATATGATAGAAATGGCGTATAGACCTTATATCCACCCGCTGGCCTACCGTGCTGCGGGACACAGCATCCGCTGGTCACTTCCCGGGGATCTGGACAGCCTGCTCAAAGGCATACCTCAAGATGTCTCCATGGTAGGGGGGCTGGATCGCTATGGACATGATTCCCTTGCTTTTTCCCGTCAAAAAGAACGCCTGTTCAGCTTTCGGCTTTCGGTTGGACCTGAAAAAAACATACAGGAGGAGCTGCCCCATGTTTTAAGCCAGGTGCTGTCGCAGCGTTACGGTATCCGTTTACAGGTGAGGGCCGAGCGGCACAGACTGGCCATACTGCGCAATCTGGATCATGTCGACAGTACGGCATCCCGTCTGGCGGCAGGGGAGGACGGGGCATCTGGTCCGCAGGTAAGGCATACCGATGACCGGTATGTTTTTGTAGGCTATGCCTACGGAAGCCAGCCGCGCCGTTTCATTGCCAACCTGCTGCTATCCATGACAGGCACGAGGCCCACACTGGACGGTTTTGTGGATGAAACGGCGCTGCCCGGTGATCTGCCTACATACTTTAGCTTTCCCCGGTCGCTGCGCTACGGTGCATCGCTGGAGGAGATCAACGGTATCCTCGCCGGATACGGTCTCTATATCGAGCTGCGCGATGAGGAGGTCCCCATCCTCTATGCCGACAGAGATCCCCATATCGGTGCTGTAGTCCGGCCTATGGAAAGTAAACCGAAGAAACAAATACGAACACTAACCAAACAATCGAACACAGATGAAAAAAATATATAGGCTGATCATATTATCTGCATTTTTTTCGGGGATTGCCCTCGATCTACATGCACAGCAGTCACTGGAAGGCAGGGTGCGAAACGACAAAGGTGATCCTGTGGCCTATGCCACGGTACGCCTACAGGGGGCAGGCAGGGAACAGCAGGCCGACAGGGCCGGGTATTTCACCCTGCCCTGGCCGGGAACACCCGATACACTGGCCGTCTCGGCGGTAGGATATCGTACGGAGCGTCTCCCGATCGGTAGCAGTGGTGCTCGATTGGAAATCGTGCTGTCGCAGGGACATGAACTGTCGGAGGTGGTCGTGAGTACGGGCTACGAGAGTGTTGCCGTGGAAAAGACCACGGGCGCATTTGTGCAGATAGGCCGCAAGCTGCTGGAGCGTACGGTGTCCACGGACTTTGTAGGGCGTCTGGAAGGGCTTGTGCCCGGCTTACAGTTCCGGAATACATACTCGGGAGAGAATATCCGCGACCCACATCTGCGTGTCAGGGGTACGGGGACGATCAACTCGTCGGAGCAGCCCCTGGTCGTGATCGACAATTTTGCGTATGACGGGAGCCTGAGTGATATACATCCGGGTGATATCGAGTCGGTGACGGTACTCAAGGATGCGGCGGCCGCCTCGATCTGGGGTGCCCGGGCAGCCAATGGGGTGATCGTGGTCAGGACCAAAGGGAGTAATCAAAGTACCACGGGTATAAATTTTACGTCGTCCCTGGCACGTAGGGATAGGCCCGACCTGTTTTACGATAGAAATTACATCGGTGCCGGAGACTGGATGGAGGTGGAGAAAGAACTGTTCACAAAGGGCAACTACCGGGAGCGGAACAATGTGCTGCTCTCGCCCTATGTCGAGCAGCTGATCGCATTCCGCGAGGGCGATATAGATGGGGAACAGCTGCGGCAATACGAAAAATGGCTGTCCGCACAGGATGTACGCAGGGATGCCGGACGCTATCTTTACCGTCCGGCATATGACCAGCAGTATGCGCTCAACCTATCGGGAAGGAACAAGGTGCATGGCTACTACCTCTCACTGGGGTATGACAACAACCTTAGCAATACAGTAGGGGATGACTATAGGCGCGTGACGGTCAACCTCAAGAACAGCCTGACATTGGCACGGGGTCTGACTGCGCTGGTAGAGGGGTACTACACCTATCGGCGGGCCAGGCAAAACGGTACCGATATGAACGGTATCGCACCGACCGCAACCTCTCTCTATCCCTATACACGACTGGCAGATGATAGCGGCCTTCCGCTTGGCGTGCCTTACACGCACCGTCTCAGCTACGTGGAGGATGCGGTGGACAACGGCTTTCTGCCCTGGGACTATACACCGCTGAAAGAGGTGGAGCTATCGGACAGGGGGAGCCGCCACAATACCTTGCGCAGCAACCTGGAGCTGAGATACCGGCCGTTGCCGTTCATGGATATGCAGCTGCAGTACCAGTATATGCAGGGGGATACCAGGCAGCACCTGCTGCACCACCGTGACAGCTACTATGTGCGCAATCTGGTCAATCGGTTCCAGCAGTCGGATGGTACGCGGCCGGTGCCGCACGGTTATATCTTTCAGGAGAGTTCTCTCCTGCAGAAACAGCAGACGGCGCGCCTCCAGACGAACTACAGCCATAGCTTCGGGCAGCACGGCCTGCGGGGACTTATGGGAGCGGAGATCAGGGAGATGTTGTCCCTACAGGATCCGGGCTTTCAGTTGTACAACTACAATCCCGAAAACCTGACGGCCTCGACGGAATTTGACTACACTCGCGCCTATATCGTAAACCCATCGGGAGGAGCCAGGATACCGGCGCCGTCTGCCGTGGGGCGGCAGACCACGGACCGCTACCTGTCGTATTATGCCAATACCAGCTACACCTATATGGACCGGTACATCTGGTCGGGGAGCCTCCGCTGGGACGGATCCAATCTGTTCGGCGTCAGATCCAACCAGAAGGGCGTACCCCTCTGGTCTACGGGACTTTCGTGGAAACTGTCCGATGAACCGTTCTGGAACAGCACATGGCTGCCCGAGTTACGGATCAGAGGTACGTATGGTGTCAACGGCAATGTCAATAAATCGGTTACGGCATTTCCCACGGTGCTTTACACAAGGGATACCCGGACGGCATTGCCGATCGGTATCCTGCGGAGTGCAGGCAACCCTTCGCTCCGATGGGAGCAGGTCCGCTCGTGGAATATCGGTGGTGAATTCGCCCTGCTGGACAGGCGACTGTGGGGTACGGTGGACTGGTATGCCCGGAAGGGTACCGACCTGATCGGGGAGCGGTATATGGATCCGACCACGGGTATCTCCGGAACGGAGATCGCCAACCTGATCAACTATGCGCAGATCGTTTCCAGGGGTGCGGATATCGTCCTGAACTACAGACATACGCGGGGTGCCTTTTCGTACCTGGGGTCGGCCAATCTTACACTGGCACGCAATAGGGTAGTGGATTACGATGTGAAGGACTCGCCCTCGGTCTTCGACTTCCTCGGAGATCCATCCGTCCCCGTGATCGGACAGTCCAAAGATGTGGTCTACGCTTTCCCATGGCATGGGCTGAGTGCCGAAAACGGGCAGATCATGGTGGGCGATGCAGGTGGGCTGCATCAGGACTACGGATCTTATTTCAATACGGTCGGGCGCGAGGATCTGCAGCGCATGGGTACGTCCGTCCCGGTGATGCAGCTGTATGTGCGCAACGACCTTTCGTGGAGGCAGCTGACCTTCAGTTTTCAGGTTGGATACAAAGCGGGGTATGTATTCCGGCGGAGTTCCATCGACTATGCCCAGCTGTTCGAGCGTGGTGCGGGACATGTAGACTACACGGACCGCTGGCAGGTACCCGGAGACGAGGGGCGTACGACGGTGCCGTCCAGACCGGGGGATGTCAACCGCAACAGGGACCAGGCCTATGCGTACAGCAGTGTGCTGGTCGACAGGGGTGACCACATCCGCCTGAAAGATGTGCGGGTGGACTACACATGGGGTGCACTGAGGCTTTTTGTGTTCATCGACAATCCTGGGATCCTCTGGCGCGCCAATAATGTGCAGATCGATCCGGACTATGCCGCCGCACGCTATCCGCAACCGACAACCTATTCTTTTGGCATGCATTATACAATCAGAAAATAAAAAAGATGAAGATATTATCCTATACAGTTTTGTGTGCGGTCGCCCTGCTGGCGGTGGCCGGATGTCGTTCGGGCTTTTTGGATGTCAAGCCGGACAAGAGACAGGTCGTACCTGTTACCGTAGACGACCTGCAGGCCATGATGGACAATGCGAGCAGTTTTGTGACCACGCATGGCCTCAATATGATCGGCGGCGAAAATTACCTGGTGAGCGACAGTCACTGGGAGCTGCTGAGCTATATATACCAGAAACAGGCTTATATATGGGCCGACGATATATACGAAAACCAGACGGTGAACGACTGGAATACGGGCTACAAGAAGATCCTGTATGCCAATACCGTTCTGGAGCGGGCAGCTATGCTGGGAGATGGCGACCGAGGATCCGCGTCGTACGATAATGTGGTCGGAATGGCCTGTTTTATCCGTGGGACGGCTTACTATCAGCTGGCGCAGACGTTCTGCAGTCCCTACGATCCGATGACGGTCTCGGCCGACCTTGGCCTGCCGCTGCGTACGTTACCGGATATCGACCAGCATTCTGCACGGGCATCGCTGGATGCCGTGTATACCCTGTTGATAGATGACCTGAAACGTGCCGCTGCGCTGTTGCCGCTGCAACAGGTCGTACCCCAGAGGCCCAATAGGGCGGCAGCATACGGTATGCTGGCCAAGGTATATCTTACTATGCAGGACGAAGAGCAGGCCTTTGTATATGCCGATGAGGCCATCAGCCTCGGAGGAGCACTGCTCGACTACAATACGGTCGTACCGGCCGTTCCCTATACTTTTTCGGGTATGCTGAACGGGCAGGGCAATACGGAGATATTGTATGCCTCCTATGGTCTGCTTGAAAACATACTGAATGCTACGCGTGCCTTCGTCAACCCTGACCTGTACGATAGGTACGATGCTATGGATCTCAGAAAGGATTTTTTCTTTGCGGAACGGAAGGCCGGAGGCCATGAGTTCATCGGTTCCTATCTGGGCAATTCGGGCATCTTTACCGGTCTGACATTGGCAGAGGTGCTGCTTATACGGGCGGAGGCCCAGGTACGGCGAGGGGAGGGGGAGGCCGCACTACGGGATCTCAATACGTTGCGACGGCACCGCTATCAGCGTGTGGGCTATCAGGACTTTGTTTCGGTAGACGAGGGAGAAATCTTGCGGGAAATATTATCGGAGAGGGAAAAGGAATGTTACTATCGCGGAGTACGCTGGGAGGATATCCGCAGGCTGGGCGGTAGTCCGGATCATGCCATTACGGTAGTGCGGACAGTAAACAATATCCGGTATGAGCTGGCACCGCAGAGCAAGCGTTATGTCTGGCCCATACCGGATGATGTCATCCGTTTATCGGGGATACAACAGAATGAGCGTTAGTCGCTGTACTTTGTTGCATTGCCGGTAAACTCGCCTCCATCGTCTTCGATCTCCTGGATTGTTTTGTTCTCGGGATTGTACGATGGGTGGGGCAGTATCAGCTCAACGGCACAGCGGGGGCCGTTGTTCGTAGGGCTGCAGTCGCCCCCTTCTGTACCATCCCCGGCAGGACCGCCGACCATGATGTTCTGTTCATTACTGTTGTCCGCCTGTACTGCAAACCAGTCTCCGGAGAGAGCTTTCTTCTCCGTTGGAGTCGGACCAAATGACATCAATGTCACGCTTGTTGCTGCGATTGCCAAGGCTACCAAGGCCATCGCATGTTTTAAAATTAACTTTTTCATTTTTTTTGATTTTTATGTTGGGGCGAATAATCATTCGCCCTTACTTATTTTTTACCCCTGCCTGTCCATTTTATGTACGCTGCCAGAACAGGTATTGTTGGGTAATCCGAAAAGCCTTCTGGCCGACACGCCCTGCACCGGGTGACCTAGCCACCCCGATTCGCTGTAGATATTGCTATTATTCTTGTACGTCGAACTTCGTCACTCATAACTCTGTCACTCATAACTCCTAACTCTGCCACCCATCCCTTCTAACTTTACTCCCACTACACTGACCCCTAGAAAAAACAGGTTGAACCACAGATGCTGTGTCCATGACATGCCCGAGATGACCGATCCGCACCCACAGGGCAGCCGATCCCATGTCCCTAGCAGTGCGAGGCCGATATAGCCCGTAAACAGGGCCATCAATACGGCCGACAGCAGGAAGCCCGCCCGTCGCCACTGCGGGAATACCAGCAGTACCACGGCCAATACCTCCAGTGCGGGCAGGGTATAGATGGCCGTATAGGCTACCTCGTAGGGTAGCGGCTGCCGCAGGATAGCATATCTGAACGTGTCAAGGTCGAAGAGCTTCTCTATAGCTACGGGTATCCATAGCAGTAGAAGGGTAAGGGTGAGGACGATTGATATGTACTGTTTCGTTTTCATTGTTTCCTTTCTTTGGGTTGTCCCTGCTGCAATAGGCAGCAGCCACATTTCAAAGGTCGGAAGACAAAGTAGTCGGATTGTGCCCCTCTAGAGGGGCTAATATCGGGGCCTTTTCCCAGTCAGCAGGTGATATTGTGCACGCTGTACGGTGTTTTTGCCAATACCTAGCAGATCCGCCTGCTCGATCTGTGTCAGTGTAGATTGCAGATCGGGCATGTCATGGGCGAATAGCTGGTACCGTGTGAAAGGATCCGCTTCGTGCATGATGCGGGAGACGGCTGTCATCTGCTTTTTCTTCTTGTTGGTGAGGATGTCCATGAGCGTATTGAGCTGGGGCTCATGCTCTTTGAATTCGAGTACCGCACGATAGGGAATTTCTATGATGGTGCTGTTTGATCGCAGTACCACGATATCCCCTTTACTCGGCGTACGGCTATACAGGTGATCTGTCGTCATCAGCGCCATACCCGGCAGTGCCACGCTCAGGATCTGCCGCCTGCCCCGGTCGTCGTAGCGTACACGGGCGAGCAGTCCGCGTGCGACGAGGTATACGTTCTTTTGCTTTTCACCATGGGTGTACAGGGTCTGTCCTTTGCGCAGGCTGTCCGGGACACGGATATGCATCCTCGCCCAGTCGGTATGCCAGGGCTCGAGTGTGCAGTGCCGCTGCCAGTACTGCAGCAGGAAGCGTAGTCCGGGATTGTTGGTGCGGATTGGGGGCATGTCTTGTCGTAGGTATATCCAGGAGGGAAGCACCCCGGATTTCGGCTCGGGGTGCTCCAAAGAAAGATTTGCTGTGGTCGCTAGCGGTAGACGATCTGTATAGAGACCGCCTCGTGCGTATACACGCTTGCCGACTGTACGGACTGTGCCTTTTGTCGGTCGCGTCCCAGGATGATGTCCTTTACCGAGCGTTCTTTGGCTGTACCATCTTCCTCTTTATAGAAGAGGATAGGGTGGCGTACCGCCCAGCTGTCAGCGACCGCATCGGCCAGGTCCTGGCGAAAAGCCGGCTCTAGATCGTCCAGCTGCTCCTGCTGGCTGGCACTCAGCTCAAATGTGTCCTTCATCCATTGCGCAAAGTTGCTTCGGATCTGTTGTACCGTCGCCTGCAATGCTGTGGCATCAAGGCTGATCGTGGAGGCCTGCACCTGGGCAAACCCCACATTGTCAAAGGGTTGTTTCATTGTGTTAAAAAATTTAGTTTGTGCCAATCTCGCAACAATGAACTGCCCTAGCAAGGCAAAAAACAGGGAAAATCCTCGAAGTACATGGTTTTGTACATCAAAAAGAGATAATTTCGGCCGATGTACATCATTTTGTACATTCAAAAAAACACCGATCCCCTTACTATCACGATTCCTGCCTCTCTCCACATCTTACCACCGGGCACACGTATGCTCGAATTTGATTTTGCCCTATATTATTTACTTGATATTTCTCGTTATTCAATAATTTTTATACCTTAATGTATTTTTTCTGCAAAAACCAATCGTATTGTGATTATCAAGTCAAGATACAGGCCTGCAATCCGACGTGGGATAAGGATTGTACTGACAGCATTTGTCCTGTCGGCGGTGTCTATGATTGTATTCTTTCGCGATCATGTATTTTTATACACGGCAGGCCTATCCGGGGATGATATATTCATAGTGGTGGCCTATAGCTTGATACTGTTTGGATATGCCGTTTTCATCTCTGAGCTGTATGGGTATTGGTATCGGGATGGTGGTAAAGGAAATCCCCACCTCTGGTTTTCGGCTTACGTGCTGTTGGCCGTGCTCGTCGTCGTGTCTGTCAATACATTGTTCATCCAGGTATTGGTAAAAAGCGAGGTACCCAATCTCCTGCGGTACCGGCCGTATTGGCAACGGGAGTTTCCTTTTTTCTTGGTTCCCCTTCTCTTGTATACCCTGATGGTGCATAGGGTTGCCGCCTGCCGTATACTGTTGAGAGGAGGGAGCGTCAGGGATCTAAGGGCGAGTGCACAATGGACGCTGTGGCTGTCTAGCCATGAACCCTCTTTTTTGCTGGCCTATCTTCGCTCGCGGCATGGATCGTCCGCTAGCCAAGGCCGGCCTATACGGCCTATGGATATTGTCGCTATGCTTTATGAGCAGGGCAGTTATTTCCTGCTGCTGTCGGACGGTGAAAAACTGCTGACGGGCCTCACGCCCAAAGACCTCGCAGGATGGTCGATGGGGGGATGGTTCGTCCGGGTGCAGCGGAGCCGCTATCTCAATATGCTGTACTTCGAGCCGGAAGCGGCCCTCAGCAATGAGGTGCGGCTCAACGCGACAGCCAAGAAAGGGCTGAGCGTACAAAATAGGGAACGGATCGAAATCGGAGGAGGAGTGAACCGTAGATGTCAAAAGCATGTACACGTTTTTTGGGAAGCGTATAAAGACTGGCCCGTAGAGGGATGGGAAGAGCCCGTGGATTGCTGGCCGGAGCAACGAAAATAGATAAAAAGAAGATTTGCTGTATCAGATGGCCCCGGTCCCGGACATGGACCCGAGGGCCGAACCATAAGTTATAAACCGGTCTGTGCAGGGGCGGCCAGCTTTGCTGTGCCCGTCCGGGATTTCGGTGTAGGGCCATAATCTTTGCTAACCATGGAAAAGATAATGTCCGAAATAGTCGTCATACTCCGCGATATCCGCGACCGTCTGGACCAGGCGCAGTATACAGGTATGTACAATCAGAGGCAACCCTTGCAGTGCCGCAGGAAATGGACGAAACAGGAGGTCATGGACGACCTCAAGATGAGCGAGTCCACCTACAACCGCAATCTCCAGAAAAAACTCCTGGTCCCGATGAGGCTCAGCGGGTTCGATATGTATTTTGAGGAAGACCTTCTGGCGGCACTCGAAGAGAGCAGGAGGAAAGGACGGATATAGTCCCTGAGGGTCTCGCTTCCGCCCGACCGGTTCCTCTCTGTTTTGTATGTATACATGTTGTCGATGTATAGGTACATGTGTACGAAGTATCCGTACATCCTGCATATGTACCTGTACTTCTTTCTCTTGTATATGTACATGTCGCCGAGATACGTGGTGCACGGCTCCATGTATGTATACATCTGCTACAAGTATGGTGTCTTGGCGGCTATGTACCTGTACATGGCGCTCATGTATGCGTACATGTACGACAGGAGCCTTGACACGTAGTACATGTACCCGTACTTTGGCAACATGTAGCCTTACATATGCTGTATGTACCCCTACTTGTCGTGCATGTACAGGGGCTCCGTCTGCATGTACAGGTACATAGGATCAATGTATGCATACATCAAGCGGCTATTGTATGATTTTGCCCTGTGGTTGCCGTTTTTTTTTGTCACATTCTGTCAATTTCTCTCAAATCCTCTCAAAACTTCATTTATGAGATGGACGTGTATTACGTTTGTCCTGTTCGATCTCGCGAGGAGAACAATAAACAGATCAGCGGTATCACTGGCCAACTGATTACTGAAGACTGATCACTGACAACTAAAAGAATGGCAACTAAATTCAAAGCGCTCATCGGCTTTGCACGGATGAAAGACGATGAGCTCGTGGTGCTCGCTAACACGGTTATCAGCGCCATGACGGACAACACAAATTTTGCACAACCATCACCGGCCCTGTCCGACGTACAGGCCCTGCTGGATGATTTTACGGAAAGGCTCTCTGCGGCGCGCAAGCGTGGATCGCCCGAAGAGACAGCATTGAAAGACGAGAGTAGGCAGCCGCTCGAAGCGGAACTGCAGAAGCTGGCGTACTATGTCAATGCCGTAGCCAATGGCCATCTCTCCACCTTGCTGAGTTCGGGGTTTCCGACCAACGGCGAACGTATTCCGGCATTGGTACCCTTGCGCGTCGGGAACGTCAAGATGACCGACGGTCGCCAATCCGGGCAGGCTCGTCTGGATTTTGCAAAACAGCGCAATGTGTTGCTCTATGAGTACCAGTATCGCAAGGTCGGTGACCCCGAGTGGAGCGACCGTATGGCCACGAGTTCTTCCAGGGCCAATATCATCGCCCCGTTAGAAGTCGCGCATCGCTATGAGGCCAGGGTACGGGCAGTCAATACCCAAGGCACGGGCGATTGGAGCGATATCGCCAGCATATTGGTGAGGTAAGAGGAGAATTAACAATACGTAGAGACGCAAAATCTTGCGTCTCTACAAAACAATATCAAAAAACAAATAACCACATGCTGGCGCGAGCGTGTCGCTCGTGTCCCTTTATTCAATACCCACTACTCAATACTAACACCATGACAACACACACCCTCGTCCTCCGACGGAAATACGGAGCGCAGGGAACCAACGGAACGATCACCTACCGAGGTGAGCACATCTGCCACACGATCGAGCTGCCGTGGTACAACAACATTCCCCGTCTGAGCTGTATCCCCGAGGGACGGTACAAACTCGAAAAAAGGATGTACAGCAAGCACGGCGAACAGATCGGTATACCTGCTGTACTGGGCCGGGAAGCCATCCTGATCCACCCTGCCAATGATGCCATGCGTGACCTACTGGGCTGCATCGCCCCGGTCACGACCCTCACGGGCGAAGGCCGCGGCACGGACAGCCGCAAGGCATTGGAAAGGCTAAAAGCCCTGGTCTATAGCCTCTGGGACATGGAAGGGGAGGTGTTCTTGCAGATCAAGGATGGTATGCATAAAGATTAAGGATCTCGCTTTGGAGGTACCGCCCGTTTGTCTTCTCATAACCTTTGTAGACTGCTATCCCCCTCTTGAGGGGGGAGGGGGAGGAAAAAAGGGCAAGCGAGAGGACATGCACGCCGGCGATGGAAAAAGCACGTCATCCCGATCTCGAATCGGGATATGTAACCTACAAATACTTGCGTACAAATGTCTTAAACCCGTAGAGACGCAAAATGTTGCGTCTCTACAAAACAATATCAAAAAACATGTACATGAAAAAAATAATCCAAACATTGAGCAAGGCCGTACAGGTGGTACTGGCCGCTCCGGTCAAATTGCCTGCCAAGGTCGTGCAGGTCGTCAAATATGTAGCCGTGGCACTCGGCATCCTCGAATCCGTGATCGGGAAAGAGGAACAGCGGCAACCCCAAATAGGAGAGGAGGATGGCGGTGAGACCGCTGACTAACGTACAGACGGGTACCCTTGGCGGTACCCTCTGCTCGATCTTTGTGAGTATCACGGTGGACGATGTCGTCAAGACGGTGGTTTTAGCCGCTCTCGGAGCCATTGTCAGCTTCGGCGTCAGCAAGCTGCTGCAAGGTAGGTGAGGGTAGCATAAGGGCTATCTATAATACTTCTTTCCAAATTGATACGAGCTCCCGGGGTGCAAGCTTCGGGAGTTTTGTGGTTTGCTACTGGCTTAATTTGTTTACTAGACTAAGCATTTTTATTGTATTTTGTTTACTGCAATAAGCAATTTTTCTTGTTTTTGTTTGTTAGGATAAACAAAATGGAAGACTTAGATAAAACAGATAAGCAGATCAAAGGTCTTGATAAGGCGTATGTTGTAGCAGATGATATCACGCATGGTTTCCATCATAAGATTCCGTTATGGCTCTTTGGCTTTTTGTACTGATATGTCAGTCTGCGTAAGAGTTGTCAACCATATGATTTACAAGTTGATGAGTATCCATTAGCCAGTGGTAGAGTGACCAATCCACCCTCCACCCTCTTACAGCAGAACAACAGTTTTAGATGCCTGCCTGTAGCGATAGGCAGGCATTAGTCCTGCCGCGTGGTATCACAATATTGCAAATACACACAAATTTAGCTAAGTTTAGCCTTGAAACAACAGCACAAAGGATGGTCGCCATACATGCTATATTCGTCACGATACTGTTATTGTGCAGTGTACAGGGCCTGCCTCAGGGGCGGGACACCACTGCGCGCATAGATACGGCAGACAAGATATCGGCTCAAGCCCAAGACCTGTTTGATATCAGGCAGCAGCAGCGGGAGGACTCTATACAGCGGCGCGCGCTGGAGGAACAATTGCTCTCGGTCAAGATGAGCGAGCGCCAGGAAAAACAGAAGCTACTCGCTGAGATCAATGTCCTCAGGAGCCGCGACTCTATCCTGTACGCCAAGCGCAAGCGAACTGTAGACTCACTACGGTCGCTGAACAGTGGTACTCCGGTTGCACCTTTTCGCGATACACTGTTTCGAATATACACCTACGTAGGTAGCTATAGCCCTAGAGAAAGGGCGGCATCTATCGAATCCCGTATCCGGTCACTGGCCGAAAACTACAAATTTGAGCCCGACTCGCTGACACTGTCTCATCAGGAAAACAATTGGGTCGTATTCTGGAATGACCAGATGATCGCCAGTGTGGACGAGCACGAAGCGATGTGGGCCGATGTCTCCACCGAGCAGCTGGCCCGAGACTACTTCACGAAGATAAAAGAAAGCATCGACGGGTATAGAGAGGAGACGAGCCTCAAGAGACTCGCCTCGGGGATCGCCTTTGCCTGCCTCATCATCCTGACGGTCACGCTCATCATCATTGGTATAGGAAAGATGATCGGTTGGATCAAACGTCGGCTGCTTGCCTCGCGCAACAGGATTTTCACCGGATTCAAAATAAAGGGGTATGAACTCGTCTCTCCCAATCAGCAGGTCAAGTTTTTCTGGACCATCCTACACGTGCTACAGTGGATACTCATCCTGACTTCGGTATATCTGGCGCTTCCGGTGCTGCTCAACCTATTTCCCAGTACCGAGGGGTATGCGCCCATCCTGCTAGGCTACTTCATCAAGCCGCTCAAAGACGTCGTCAAGGCCATTTTGGGCTATCTCCCCAACTTGATCACCATCGTCGTGATATGCTTTATCTTCAGGTACCTCCTCAAAGCGCTGCGTTTCTTTGCCACGGAGCTGCACGAAGGTGTGCTGAGCATCCCCGGATTCTACCGCGAATGGGCAATGCCAACCTATCAGATCCTGCGTGTCCTTTTGTTCGCTTTTTTATTGATCGTGATCTTTCCGTATCTGCCGGGATCCGAATCGCCTATATTCAAGGGGGTATCAGTCTTCATCGGCGTGCTCTTTACCTTCGGGTCGGCCGGAGCACTGGGCAATATCGTGGCAGGTTTGGTGCTGACCTATATGCGGCCTTTTTCGGTCGGTGACCGTATCAAGATCGGTGAGGTAACTGGCGATATCATCGAAAAGAGCCTGCTCGTCACACGTATACGCACCACCAAGAATGAGGTGATCTCGATCCCTAATTCGCAGGTCATGAACAGCCATACGATCAACTACAGCATGGATGTCGAAGAAAATCCGCTCATCGTCTATACCCATATCACGATGGCCTACGAGATACCGTGGGCACGGGTGCACGAGCTCGCCCGACAGGCCTGCGACAGGGTGGAGCTCCTGGAGAAACAACCGGAGCCCTTCATCCTGCAGACCAGCCTGGACGACTTCTACGTGACCTATCAGGTCAATGCCTATACGCGCAACCCGCACCGGCAGGCGCTGATCTACTCGGAGCTGCACAAAAATATACTCGACGTATTCCACGAAGCGGGCATCGAGCTCCTGTCCCCCCACTTCCGCGCTGTGCGCGATGGCTCTGCCCTTGACATGCCGAAAACCGATGACAGCGAAAAATAAAAAAGGCGACACAGCTCTCGTATGCGGAGGAGGGATACGGTCGTCAGACTGCAACACGGTATCCAAACCTTGGTATTGCGCTTGCCAGTGAAGCCGTCAAACCATTGATCACTAAAAATAATGTTAATACTTTGATGATGAAGACCTCAGATTATCCGATGAAAAGTAGTTTTGAACGCAGGCTGCATGGGTACGCATCGATGGTGCTATGTATGCTACTCTATACATTATTATCGTTAGGTACGTATGCACAGCCGCCCAACTTGAAGCCTGGCTTTGACGCCAGTGAGTGCGAAGATATTTTTAAACTTAATTTTGCATTCTTGGATACGGTGCGAACGAATGAATTCTTGGGTTTTGTCGATGGTCATACCATTCATTACCGCTCGGCGAGTGTGGGACTGGACAACTCCGCAGACCTTTGGATAAGGCAAGATTCGACGGTAGTGATCATGCTACGTGGCACGACTGCCAATATGGGCTCTATACTCGAAGATTTTTATTGCGCCATGGTGCCTGCCCAGGGTACGATCACGCTCGGGCAAGACAAGACATTCGACTATCAGCTTGCAGACGATCCGCGGGCGGCCGTGCATGCGGGGTTCTTGATAGGCTTTGCGTATCTGGCGCAAGACTTACGGCCACTGATAGATGAACTGTATGCACGTGGGTATCGTGGCTACCTCATCGGAGGACATTCGCAGGGTGGGGCGATATCGTACTATGTCAGCGCCTGGCTGATGCAATTGCGCAAAAAGGGGATATACAGAGACATACACGTAAAAACCTATGCAAGCGCTCCGCCGAAGATGGGGAACATGTATTTTGCGTACGACTACGATAATGCCAATCGCTCCCAATGGAGCTTCAGTATAGTCAACACCGCAGATCCTATCCCCGAAATGCCCTTTACAACCCAGCAGGTCGATATAGACATGAACGAACCGAACCCGATTCTCAATCTGATGCAACGTTTTGACGATCTTCCTCTTTTCAAAAGATTGGTGCTGAAAAGTGCATTCAAAAAAATGAGAAGGAAAGCAAAACAATCTTCGGATGCTTACCAGAAATATTTAGGTCGATATCTAGGGGATATTATACATAGGTCGCTTCCGGAAATGAAGTTGCCACAGGTTGTTCCGACGACTTACTTTGTGCGGCCCGGTGTCCCTATTGTATTATCTGCAAACGCAGCTTATGGAGATTATTTCAAGGATGCTCCAAAATATTTCCATCACGGGGTAGATCCATATAGGTTTTTATTGCGTCAATACTACGGTTCATTGCCGGCTTTTGTACCCATGGCGGAAGAATATAAGTAAGGGTATATACGGGGCCAGGCCATATACGACCACGGCGAAGGATGTGCTAATGTAAGCCGTTGATCAGTCTCCGTATCGAAGCCAGGGCCGCACTGATCTGGTTCTTGACCGTGTGGCGGGAGATATGCAGCTTGTTGGCGATCTCGTTGTAGTTGTAGCCCTCGTCCCGCATCAGATAGATAGTCTTGCGCTGCGGGGGCAATCGGTCGATAGCCTGCTGGAGCTGTGCATGAAACTCTTTTTCTTCAAGGCTATTGTCCTGCTCGACGACGACCTGCTGCATGGATTCCCAGATGGCCTGCTTGAGCCGCGTGTCCGATGAAACTTTGCGCAGGTGGTCCATCACTTTGTTGCGGGTGAGGATAAATAGGAACGATTCGACGGATTTGATCTCATGAAGCTGAGACCGTATCTCCCACAATTTCATGAACACATCGTGCACGATATCTCGGGCGATGTGTTTATCTTTTGTCAGGTGGAGCGCAAGCTTGAAAAGGGACTTTTCGTACGAAAGAAATATATCGTTGAACAGAAGACGCAAGGACTCCTCCGCTGTCCGGCTATCGCCCGAAGTGTGGAAATCCGTATTCGTACGTATGTCAATACCTTTGGCCTTCATGTTTTGTTATCTTATCTTCGCGTCATGGTCTGTTAACACAAAATAAATCTACGCATAATTTTGCATTATCACGCCTTTTTCCAAATTCCTTGCCATGGAATTATTTTTTTCAGGTTTTTCATGCAAATATGACAAATATAAAGAATGTAATTTAAAGTCTACAATATTAGTAGATTATTTGGAGCTGTTCATATAAAATGAAGGTATAATTTAGGCACTTTCGTTCCGCTCATTGGCCGCGGGGGCCTAGTCCTTGGAAAGCACCCAAGGACCAAGGTGCTGTGTCCATTTCAAGGCATCTTGTCGCTCAATCCCGACGCTCAATAGCCCTGCAACTGCTGCCCTGGGTTTTGTCTCCCTAGCGCCATTGCGCACAAATCCATCGACAAAACTGAACAGAGCTATGGGCAACCCGCCACACAACCTCCCGTTGCAGGGCTATTCCTGCCGATGCTGATGAAATGGACGAGCGCTATCCAATACGGGACTACTTTACTTGCAGATCAGCAGCTTACATGCAGGCATAAACTATCCGTTATAGAACGCGCCCCGTCCAATCACAAGTGGTGGCAGACGACAGCAGATACCGGTGACGGTGGGCTGGACAAGGCCTAGGGATCATTTCCGAAGCCCGATCCTTCAGGCTTCGGAATTTTTCCCAGCCTTGCCGGTATGGCTGTCGTGAGCAGATGCCTGTGCGACAGACCACATTGATTGGACAAAAGGCCTTGCCTACTTGGGCCTATGCCAAGTAGGGTGCCACGCCGGCGTAGAGGCGAAAGAAAAACTGTACAACAAAAAGGTTCAATTATTTCAAAAAAAATATTTCAAAAAAAAATCCCCCACCCCAATAGGACATCCCCTTTCGAGCTTCGTCTTTAGTATAGATGACAAGATGAAAGAAAGAATTAACTATTTACTGAGGCAGTATTTTTACAATACATCGACCCGTCCGGAGCTGGATGAGCTGTTTGCGACGATCCGATCTGCAAAGTATGATGAGGATCTGGCCGTGTTGATAAAAGAACTGTACGAAGAACTTAAGCGGCAAGACCCTTCTCTGACCTATGTGGATCATAACGGTGAGCTGTTGGATTTTTCGGAGTTTGCGGCAGAGAGTGACCGTCGATCCTCTGATCAACCCAGAAAACCATCCGGTCGCACGCTAAAAATATATGTCGGTATGGCTGCTTGTGTAGCCATGTTGCTATTGGGATTTTTCTACGGACAGCAGTCTAAAGAGCATAAACCCGAAGAGCATGTACGGATCATCAATAGTGTGGCGAAGGACGAAAACAAAGTGCTGATCTTGGACGATGGGAGCAAGGTGTGGATCAACTCTTCTTCCAGACTGGAGTATCCGCAGCAATTCAAGAAAGGCCAACCCCGGGAGGTGACCTTGATAGGCGAAGCCTATTTTGAAGTCGAACGGGCCGAAGACTGGCCCTTTGTCGTGCATACGGGCGATATACAGACCAAGGTGTTGGGCACCAAGTTCAATATCAAAGCGTATCCGGGGATGAAGGATATATTGGTCACGGTCAAGAGTGGCAAGGTCATGGTCAGCAAGCAGAGCGAAATCTTGGCTACATTGGTCAAGAACCAGGAATTGCGGGTTCCGCTCGTACCGACTGCCATCATACCTGCGATCAAAGGCAAGGAGCTGAAAAATAAAATAGCCGGCAGTTGGACAGAAGGGTACTTGGAATATGAGGACGAATCCATCTCTTCTATCATTGCCGATCTGGAGCGTTTTTACAGACTCTCCATACAGCTGCAACATACGTCTCTGGGCGACAAGGTCATCACGATGTCCGTACTGAAAGATAGTGATCCCTCCTATGTGCTGGAGATCCTGACGACATTGACAGACACCGATTTTAAGAAAGAAGGAAATAACTATATAATTTTTTAACCTAACAATGTAAAAAACAGCTTATGAAGTAAATCAGACACATAAAAATAAAGAAAGCCACCTCGGCTGGTCCCCGAGATGACTTCAGGATTCAATAAACAGATTACGTTATACTAAATCATTTTCAAAATTATGCATTTAATCCTAAACAAGTGCAATAGGAGATTATTAATGAAAATATCCTCGTTAGCAATATTATTGACATGGTTTGCTACAGTCGTAGCAGCCAGTTCCACGGCCCAGAACCTGGCCGGGATGAAGGCTTCATTGCCTTCAGGTACGATATCCCTAAAGGATGCTTTGAAACAGTTGGAAAAACAGACAAACATCCGGTTCACCTATGTGAGCAGTGATGTCAACAGTTACAAGCAGTCCCGTGTGGATCATCGTAGTGCAAATGTAGCCATGATCTTGGACGATCTATTGGAACATACAAACCTCGAATACCAGCAGGTCGGCAAAACCGTGATCATCAAAAAAAGAAGTGCAGCCCAAAGTCATCCGGCAAAGACGGAGACCCTGTCGGTCACGGCACAGCAGCAACGTCGCGGCCGTATCCTCAGCGAGGAAGGCAAGCCGATTGCAGGTGTGACGGTACGGATAAAAGGTACTTCCAAAGTGACTTCGACAGATCAGGAAGGGATATTTGTGGTCAAAGAAGAAGGTCCGGTGACCTTGACCATTTCGTCAGTAGGCTACCAGACACAGGAGGTCGAATATACAAGGGATATGCAAGACATCATCCTCGCCTCGGATTTCGGAAACCTCGATGCGGTGACGGTCATCGCATACGGTACGACGAGCAAGCGCGTCAGTACAGGCTCTACGTCGAGCATCACGAGCGCAGAATTGTCCCGTGCGCCGGTCAACAACGTGTTGGAAGCATTGCAAGGTCAGATCGCCGGTCTGGATATCAATTCCAGTAACGGCTTGCCCGGATCATCCTTCAATGTGCGGTTGCGTGGGATAAACTCTATCGATGCGAGCAGTGCACCTTTGTACATCGTCGATGGGGTACCTTTCTTTTCCGAATCGCTCACTATGTTTACGGGGGACAATGGCAATCACAGCCCTATAGCGGGGATCAATCCCAGCGATATCGAACGTATCGACGTACTGAAAGATGCCGATGCCACGGCCATCTATGGTTCTCGCGGTGCCAATGGCGTGATCTTGATCACCACTAAGAAAGGTACGGCAGGCAATACGCGTGTGAATTTCAATGCCTATACAGGTGGAGGAAAAGTAACCAATATGGTCGATATGTTGCCTACGGCCGAGTACCTGGAACTAAGAAGAGAGGCTTTTCAAAATTCGGGTGCTACCCCTGACCCGGATCTACCGGACCTGTTCGAATGGGATCAGAACCTGGATCAGAACTGGCAGAAAAAGATGATGGGCGGTACAGCAAAAGTAACCGAAGCGAATGTATCCATAGGCGGGGGGTCGGAGACGACCAATTTTCTGCTGAGCGGTACATTGCGCAATGAGACCACCGTACAGCCGGGAGATAATGGCTATAAAAAAGGCTCAGGCATGCTCAGTGTCAACCATAGCTCTGCCGATGGTAAATTTTCGGTTTCAGCGACAGCCAACTATACCGGCGATTTCAACAATGCCATGGCCACGGATATCAGTCAATACTATGATCTGCCGCCAAATATGCCCATCTACAACGAAGACGGGTCGCTGTATTGGTACGGTAATCTCCAGAATCCGTATGCACTGTTGCTGCGCAAACAAGAAACACGAAACAAAACGTTGTTGACCAGTGGTACATTGCGTTACAGCCCGATCCAAAATCTGAATCTGTCGGCTACGATCGGTTACAATAATACGACCTTGAACCAGTTAAGGATGCTACCGCTTGCCTCCTTCAACCCGACTGCTGGTGCAGTCAGTACATCGCATGTGGGCAACGGATCGTATGCCTCGTATAGTATTGAGCCGCAGGCAAATTATACCCTGCAATTGAGCAAAGGTACACTGGACCTGTTGGCTGGGATGACCTGGCAGCAGGGTGTGAATGATGGCAACTATTTCATAGGTGAAGATTTTACACTGGACGCGCAGCTCAATAATATCGATGCGGCGGTCAGTGTACGATCCAATGGGATGCGCTATAGCAAATACAGATACCAGGCAGGCTTTGCGAGGGCAACCTACAATTGGGAAAATAAATATATCGTCAACGGTACGTTCAGAAGGGACGGTTCTTCGCGTTTCGGGCCGGATCGTCGGGTAGGTAATTTTGGATCTGTAGGTGCAGCCTGGGTATTCACCGAAGAGAGCTTTCTTCGAGATAACCCTTCTTTCCTGAGTTTCGGTAAATTGCGCGGGAGCTACGGCGTGACTGGAAACGACCAGATCGGTGATTATGGCTTTATGGACACATGGAGTTTCAATACCTATCCATACGACGGTGTGTCGGGGCTCTATCCGACACGTGTCGCCAATCCACTGTACAGTTGGGAAACAACACGTAAGCTGGAGATCGGATTGGAATTGGGGTTTTTGAACAATAGATTGACCTTGAATGTGAACCGTTACCTCAATAAGACAGACAACCAGCTTATCACGCGCAAATTATCGCCTCAGACAGGTTTTGAAGGTTATACCGCCAACTTGCCCGGTATTGTTCAGAACAGGGGATGGGAATTTGAAGTGAGATCGGTCAATGTCAAAAACAATGACTTCGAGTGGAATACATCGGCCAACCTGACGGTTTCGACAAGTAAACTGCTCGCTTATCCGGGATTAGAATCTTTTGAGCCCTATGAAAGGGAGGGTTATGCGGTAGGATACCCTATGATGAGCGTGTATGGCTACAAGTTTACGGGTGTAGACCCCCAGACCGGTATTGCACAGTTTGAGGATGTGAGCGGTGATGGAGAGCTCAATCCCGAACTGGATGATATGTACGTAATGGGGACACCCCTACCAAAGTTTTTTGGTGGTCTGAACAACAGTTTGACGTATAAGAATTTTAACCTTAGCTTCTTGCTTCAGTTTGTCAAACAGGAGGGAGAAATGCTCAACTACGGTTATATGGCATCATCGGCATTGGGGATTATGTCCAACTTTGATGTTTCTGTCCATGACCGGTGGAAACAAGCCGATCAGATCACGGATATTCCGCGGTCGGCATCTACTTCGGCAGATGAGGCCTACAGTGTCTATAACACCTATTACCGACATTCGGATGCACTATGGGGAGATGCTTCTTATATCCGGCTGAAAAATGTGATGGTGAGCTATGATTTTACCTCTCTATTGCCTATGCTTAAGACGCAGCGTATCAGTCTATATGGGCAAGGTCAGAATCTTCTGACTTTCACCAAGTATGATGGCTTTGATCCTGAAACAAGGGGACGAGTCATGCCACCATTGCGGTATTATACATTGGGTATTCGTTTTACGTATTAAAAAAATTGATTAGATATGAGATTCTTTAAATATATCGCGCTTGCCTGTATGAGTCTAGGGCTTGGCGCTTGCGAGAGTTTTTTGGATGTGGGTGTGCCCAAGGATGAGGTTGCCGCAGATTTGGCCTTTTCAGATGACAAAGCCGCCACGGCATCGGTGACAGGTGTGTTCTCACGTATGAACCAGTTGAATTACCAATTTGCTAATGCCTTGTCATTGATCCTGCCAGCCATGGAGGCAGATGAGTTTGCATATGCAATTGCTTCTGCTCCTTTTGATGAATTTAAAAATAATGCGGTATTGCCATCCAATCAGTACGTGAGTACACTTTGGTCACAGCCTTACCAATACATAGCACAGGCCAATATGTGTATAGAAGGATTGGAGGCCTCTACGGCTTTGTCACCGGAGGTGAAGAGCCAACTGATCGGAGAAGCTAAATTCTTAAGGGCTTTCTGCTACTTCTATTTGGTCAATAATTTTGGGGATGTCCCGTTGATATTGGGTACCAATGTGTCGGAGAACAATGTCAAGGGCCGCTCGTCCGAAGCTGAGGTGTACGATGCGATCATCGACGACCTGAAGGATGCCAAGAGTAAGCTCTTTGACGGTTATCCAAGTGGTGTCGATGTAGACGCTACAGGCGAACGTATCCGCCCCAATAAAGGAGCAGCGACGGCACTCTTGGCCCGTGCCTATCTCTATACAAAGAAGTGGGATCTGGCGGAGATCGAAGCGACCGAAGTCATCAACAATCCACTGTACAAGCTGATGCCTACGGCAGATATGAACGATGTCTTTTTGAAAAACAGCGATGAGGCTATCTGGCAGATTCAGGCCGTCAATACAGCGGGAGGACGCAATACATGGGAAGGCTTCCTGATCATACCCGCCAATCTGGAGACGGGTACGGTTCTTTTCCGTTTGATTCCCGGTTATCTTTACGATGCTTTTGAGCCTGGGGATCAGCGTCATGAGAATTGGGTAGGTAAGATCACGACAACGACAGGTACTACGCATAAATATCCGTATAAATACAAGGCTCGCTTTGCGGTCACACCCATAGCGGAATATACCATGGTGCTGCGGCTAGGTGAGCAGTACCTGATTCGTGCCGAGGCACGATACAACCAGGAAAAGTACAGTGATGCAGAGGACGATCTCAACGAGATACGCCAACGCGCGGGACTGACACCACTATCCTTGGGCAATGATGACAATGCCGTACGGGAGGCGCTCGAACAGGAACGTCGCGTAGAGCTGTTTGCAGAATGGGGACACCGTTGGTACGATCTGCGACGTTGGCCAAGTACCACCGGATTGGCAGGCAAAACCCGGGCGGATGACATCCTTCCGGCACTCAAGCCGACCTGGCAATCTAGTGCGATATATTTGCCACTACCGGAGAGTGCGGTATTGTCCAACCCGAATTTATAGGCTTGCGAGACTTCCGGAGTTTTTGAAAACTCCGGAAGTCTTCTTATACAAGATTTGATTATGATGCAGAGAAAATTTTTGCTGTTGTTTTTATGGCTTTTGGCCGCTATAGGCACAACCTATGCCGCCAAAGGGAAAACCACGGTCACGGGAAAGATCAATAATTTCAAAGGTGGTGTGGTGTCGCTGAGCTATCAGGAGTATACCTTATTGAGCGGCTTGCAAAAACAAGAAGTGGAGGTGGGAGCAGACGGAGAATTTCGTTTTGACATCGAAATTTCAGGGCCTGCCAGGGCCTTTTTGATATTGGGAGATACACCTATGCCTGTTGAGGAGAAGTTTACCCTAACCAAGGGAGATGGCCGGGATACAACGATCACGACCACGACCAGACGTAGCGATATGATCTATCTCTACCTGAAGCCAAAGGCTAAGCAACATGTCGAGGCAACTATCGGGGATGTCTCCAAGACACTGCACATCACCGGAAAAAACAGTGCCGACAGCTACTACCTCAACGAGGAAGACTGGCGCTTCAACCGATATCAGGATAAGCACCTGAAAAATTACTTTGGCTATGTAAACTACGATACTGCACAATACCATGCCTATGTGGAGGAGAGAAGGGCGGAGAGAGCACAGTTCCTGGTACAGTTTGCCAGAGAACATAAAATGGACAAGCACTTGAGGCATGTCAGCGAATGGACCATCTATACGGATGCGGTCATGGCGAGGCTACTATACCCGTCGATGCGTAGCAGCTACCGCAAGGAAAGCTACACGGCAGGACAGGACTATTATGGTTTTCTGTCGGATGTAAAAGTGGATAAGACCAAAGAAGAGAAGGGTATAGGCTATTTTTATTTTCTGGATTATTTCCTGAAAGAATCGTATCGGATATCCGGTTCGCAGGAAGATTATTTTGATTTTGTGGCAGAAAAACTTTCCGGTAGGCCCTTGTACGAATATTATGCCTTTGCTTTACGGACCAATTTCAAAAGAAAACTATATGAGAAATTTGACGCTTCGTCCCCATATCGTGATATCGCCAAAAAGGTAAAGGAAAAATACAAGGCTATGGAAGGAATGCTCGAAGGCAATCCGGCTCCTTTGGTCGCCTTGCAGGATACTGCTGGCAACACCTTCACCTTTGACAATTGGAAAGGAAAGTATATCTATATTGATTTTTGGGCCACCTGGTGCGGACCCTGTATACAGGAGATCCCATCGCTGAAAAAACTGGAACATGACTATGCAGACAAAAAAATCGTCTTTGTCAGTATATCGATGGATAGGGAAAGGGATCGGCAAAAGTGGATAGATTTTGTGCGCAAAGAGAAACTGGAAGGTATACAGGTCTGGCTGGATGCCGCCAATAACAAACAGATCTCGCAGGCCTTCAACATTCTGCAGATACCGCGCTTTGTCCTGTTGGACGACAAAGGCCAAATCGTCGACGCTAATGCGCCCAGACCTTCGGATGACCGTATACGGACGATCCTGGATAAGTTGTTGTAATTGTAAAGGAGGTGTCCCTAAAGTGCGAATGTTACCCTTTTTGTCATCCTGAACGAAGTGAAGGATCTGAAACTATACAGATTTACAAGTGTTTAGATACTTCGGTAAGCCTCAGTATGACAAAATAAACAGTTTAACAATCCTTTTTAGACACCTTCTTTACAACCCATAATAAATAATAAATCCAACATTCCCTGTAAATTTGTATTTTTCCTCTATAAAGTATTTTTCAATGGCTGAGGAGAGAACGATAAAAATGCTTTTATATATGCGTGATTATAATTGCATGCAACAGCATTTTTATCTAAGTTTGTAGTTTGACAATAAAAGACAAGAATAAAACATGTTTTCAAATCTTCAGGACAAGCTGGATAGAGCCTTTAAGGTATTAAAAGGACAAGGAAATATTACCGAAATCAACGTCGCAGAGACGATGAAAGAAATTCGCAAGGCCCTGTTGGATGCCGACGTGAATTATAAAACGGCCAAAACCTTTACGGACGAGGTCAAGCAAAAAGCGTTGGGCCAGAATGTATTGACCAGTATATCTCCCGGTCAGTTGCTGACCAAGATCATGAACGATGAACTGACGGCATTGATGGGAGGAGAGGTAAACGAATTGGACTTGTCCAAAAATCCAACGGTGATCTTGATCGCGGGGCTCAACGGTGCGGGTAAAACAACCTTTACGGGCAAGCTGGCCAATTTCTTAAAAGATAAGAAAGGCAAGAAACCCTTGTTGGTGGCGGGCGATGTGTACCGTCCTGCGGCGATCGATCAGTTGCAGATCTTGGGCGAGCAGGTCGGTGTCCCGGTCTATGTGGACAGGGAGTCTACCGATCCGATTGCTATTGCCAGAGCAGGTGTAGAAGAAGGAAAACGTAACGGCAACAATGTCGTCATCATTGATACCGCCGGACGCTTGGCAATCGATGAAGCATTGATGACCGAGATATCGGCTGTAAAAGAAGCAACACAGCCCCATGAAATCCTATTTGTCGTCGACTCAATGACAGGTCAGGATGCGGTCAATACGGCGAAGGCCTTTAACGATAGACTGGACTTTACCGGAGTCGTACTGACCAAATTGGATGGTGATACCCGTGGTGGTGCGGCGCTATCGATCAAGTCGGTGGTCAACAAGCCGATCAAATTTATCGGTACGGGCGAGAAAATGGATGCCCTCGATGTATTTCATCCCGACCGTATGGCTTCCCGTATCCTCGGCATGGGTGACGTGGTCTCCTTGGTCGAGCGTGCGCAGCAGCAGTTTGACGAGAAGCAGGCCGCTGAACTGCAACGGAAGATTCGTAAGAACAAATTTGATTTCAACGACTTCAGATCCCAGATCCAACAGATCAAAAAGATGGGTAATATGAAAGACTTGGTCGGCATGATCCCCGGAGCCGGCAAGGCCTTGAAGGATGTGGAGATCGAGGACGATGCCTTCAAGCCCATCGAGGCCATCATCGATTCGATGACACCTTTCGAACGTGAAAACCCCGATGCCATCGACCAAAAGAGAAGGATGCGTATCGCCAAAGGCTCGGGTACGGATATCAACGAGGTCAACAAGCTACTGAAACAATTTATGGACATGCGCAAGGTCATGAAGCAGATGTCCAATCCTGCGATGGCGGCCAAGATGATGCGCAATATGCCCAAAATGCCGGGCAAACCTTTTTAGAATATTTTTGTAGAGACGCAATGCGTTGCGTCTCTACGGATTAAAAAAATAATTCTTAATTTTGTAACATGGACGACCATCCCGCGCAGTTATCAGCTTATGGACACATTCTCTTGATCGGAGTAATAGGAGTCCTATTGGTATGCGTGACCATGTTACTGGCGAAAGTGCTGTCTCCTAAAAAACCTAACCCTATCAAATTAAGTACATACGAATGTGGTGAAGAAACCACGGGCTCATCCTGGACACAGTTCAACCCTCGCTTTTATGTCATTGCCCTTATTTTCCTGTTGTTTGACGTAGAGCTGATCTTTGTATTCCCGTGGGCAACGGTATTTGGCAATAAGGAATTTATCGCGGCGGATGCACGTTGGGGATGGTTTACGCTGATTGAAATGGCCATCTTCATCGTTATTCTGGTATTGGGATTGGTCTATGTCTGGAAAAAGGGATACCTGAACTGGGTGAAGACGACACATGTCGTTCCGACGACGGATGTAGCGATCCCGGCTTCGGTGTACGAACAGTTGAACAACAAAACCTATCCCATAAGGGATTATAAGCGTATAGCAGAGGAAGAGGAATCGCAGCCTGTATCGCAGGCCGATCCTGCCCCGAAACCAAAATTAGGGTTCCGGCCTAAATTCAAAAGTCCAAACACATGAGTATCGAGCAGCAGTTGAAATCGGATGGTGTGGTCATAGCCAAGATCGATGACCTGTTGAACTGGGCGAGGCTATCGTCGATGTGGCCCGTCAGTTTCGGTATAGCCTGCTGTGCCATCGAGATGATGGGAGCCATGGCGGCGACATACGATCTGGATAGGCTTGGGGTTTTTCCACGCCCGTCGCCGAGGCAGTCCGATGTCATGATCGTGGCGGGTACGGTGACCTTCAAGATGGCGGACAGGATACGGACATTGTACGAACAGATGCCCGAGCCGAGGTACGTGATCTCGATGGGTTCCTGTTCCAATTGCGGAGGGCCATACTGGCAGCATGGTTATCATGTCGTCAAAGGTGTGGACAAGATCATTCCGGTCGATGTGTATGTACAGGGCTGTCCACCGAGACCTGAAGCACTGATCGGCGCTTTTTTGGAATTACAAAAAATAATAGAAAAAGAACATATCCTCCATCAAAAGTATTTTGAGGAAGAGGAGGTATAAAAATCAGAGTAGTTTTTAATACCTTGTGATAAGTAAAACCACATAGAGACATAGAAAAATATTTATAAATAGACCAAGGAGTTATGCAAAGGAAATGTATTTCTCACATAGTAGACTATGCTGATCTATTGTAAAGCTCAAAGAGCCTTAAATATAAAACTGGAGATAGAAAAAACTATGTTCCTATGTGGTTAAAAAGATAAAGAAAGGTCAATAATAATTATGGCAAAAGATTTTTATGGTGAGTTGCAATTAGGTATTCTTGGCGGCGGTCAATTGGGACGTATGCTGATCCAGGAAGCGATTAATTACAATGTCAATATCCATATCCTGGATCCGGACAAAAATGCACCCTGTCGTAAGCTGTGCAACCACTTCGAATGTGGTTCATTGGGCGACTACGATACCGTGTACAATTTTGGCAAGGGTCTGGACATGATCACCATCGAAATTGAAAAAGTCAATGTCGATGCCTTGGAAAGATTGGAAGACGAAGGCGTGCTGGTATACCCACAGTCCAGGGTGATCCGTCTCATCCAGGACAAAGGCTTGCAGAAGCAGTTCTTTAAGCAAAACGATATCCCTACTGCGGCATTCCAGCTGATGTCGAACAAGGAGGCTTTGGCCAATACCTTGCTCCGACTGCCCTATGTACAAAAATTGCGTAGGGACGGATACGATGGCAAGGGAGTAAAAATGATCCGTACAGCGGAAGATTTGGCGACGGCCTTTGAAGAACCTAGCCTGGTCGAAGAGATCGTGGATTTTGAAAAAGAGATTGCCGTGATCGTGGCGCGCAACGATCGGGGAGAAGTTAAGACTTTTCCGATGGTCGAAATGGAATTCAATGCACAGGCCAATCTGGTGGAATTCTTGGTCTCACCCTCGACCTATAGCTTTGAGATCCAGCAGCAGGCGGAAGAATTGGCTAAAAAAATTGCCAATGACTTGCAGATCGTCGGATTATTGGCTGTCGAGATGTTCTTGACCAAGAAGGGAGAGATACTGGTCAATGAGTTGGCTCCACGTCCGCACAATTCGGGACACCATACGATCGAAGGCAATTATACGTCCCAGTTCGGACAGCACCTGCGGGCTATCTTCAATCTGCCATTGGGCAATACCGAGGCCCGGGCCAATGCCGTCATGATCAACCTATTGGGTGAGGATGGATACGAAGGCCTGGCCAAATACGAAGGTGTAGAAGAGGTGTTGGGATTGGATGGGGTATATGTACACCTTTACGGCAAGAAATATACGAAGCCTTTCCGCAAGATGGGGCATGTGTGCGTCGTGCACCATGATCGGGAAACGGCTATTGCCAATGCCCGCAAAGTACAGGAAATATTGAAGGTGATAGCGTAAATCCTCAGTTGCTGTCGCAAGTTTAGTTCCGATTTATCGGGATAACTTGTGGCAGGTTATAAGCTAAGTTTTCAACTTAGCAGATACATATTGAACATAGCAAGTTATAAACTTGCTTTTTTATGCTTCCAAGTTGCACGTTCTGCCTTACGGACAGCCCGCTAAACTTGAAAGAGGAAGAGCATTCATAAGAAAAACAAAGATGAATACAGAAAATAAAATTCAGGTCGGCATCATCATGGGAAGCAAATCAGACCTTCCGGTCATGCAGGATGCCGTGGAAGTATTGAAAGAGTTGGGTGTGGGCTTTGAAGTGACCATCGTGTCGGCCCACCGCACACCACAACGAATGTTTGACTATGCCGAACAAGCAGCCTCCAGAGGTCTGAAAGTCATTATCGCCGGGGCCGGGGGGGCGGCGCATTTGCCCGGTATGGTGGCATCCATTACCCACTTGCCCGTGATCGGAGTGCCCGTCAAGTCTTCCAATTCGATCGATGGTTGGGATTCGGTACTGTCTATCCTGCAGATGCCCAACGGTATCCCTGTGGCGACCGTAGCCCTGAATGCCGCAAAGAACGCCGGTATACTGGCGGCACAGATCATCGGTACTACCGACGAAACCATAGCCAACAATATTCTCCGCTTTAAGGAAGGTCTTCGTGAGAAGGTAGAGGAAACAGCGGCGGAAGTGGAAAGAATGAGGTTTTAATTTTATTGGTACACGGCTTTAAGCCGTGTACCAATAAAATTAAAACCTATCCCCTTATCTTCACCTGGATATCTGCGGTAGACAATTCGGCGGCATCCAACCTCGAAGCATGATAAGGCAATTGCTCAAGCGTGGGCACATCATTGCGGAAGTATTGAATAAAATATTCCCCTTGATAGCTATGCTCTTCCAGATATTGAACCATCTGTCCGATATCTTCCCTGGAATAGAGTGCCTCATGCCAGGTGGTCCTTATCTCAAAAGGAATGGCCGAATGCTGCAGCAAAGCTAAAGTCTTGGCAAAGGTGTGGAAGGTCTTGGATACCGTGATAGCTTCATGCTGTTTTCCGATACCCTTGAAATCCAAGGCTATGTAATCTATAAGCTTTTCAGATAGCATTTTTTCCAACATCTTGGGCCTTGTCCCGTTGGTATCGACCTTGACCAGATAACCCATGGCTTTGGCTTCTCTGGCCAATGCAATAAGGGAGGGATGTAAGGTACATTCCCCACCGCTGAATACCACTCCTTGTAGGAGGTTTTGGCGGGATCGGAGAAACTGTGTCGCCTCCCCAATAGAAAGCTTTCCTTTGCCCAGCACAATGTCTGGATTATAGCAGTACACGCAACGCATATTACAGCCCGCAAACCAGAGGATGCAGGCTGTATGGTTTGGATAGTCCAGCATGGTGAACGGTGTAATGCTATAAATAGGCTTAGGCATACTTTTCTTTAAAGTGTGTGCGTTGGCGATGCTCGCCCTTTTTGCCGATGTTAAAGCTTTCGACCGGTCTGTGATAGCCCATTACACGTGTGTAAACCAGGCATTTGCTGCGTTGTTGCTGATTTTGCTGCAAGATCAGCATACGTTCTGTGGTGTTTGTAATCATCATGTATTTATATTTGAGTGTTTATTTTTGACTTAATACATAACAAAAAAGTTTTTTGTCATTGTGTATGTCCTCTTGTTGTTTGTTCTACAACTTTGTTCTCGAATTGCCTTTGTAGAACGTTGTCCCCCTCTTTGAGGGGGTAGGGGGAGGGTGTTACTCAAGTGGTTTATTTTCAGTATTTTGAAAAATTTCCCTCTCCCAGTCCAGCCCTTTGCCCTCCGCACCCCTCTCCAGAGAGGGATAGCATTTAACAAAGCCCGTGCAAACACATCGTGTAATGTAGCATGCGTTCTATCTGTATGACGTGTTCTTCTTGTATCATGTATTTATATTTGAGTGGTTTGAGACAATGATATCGTCGCATTGCGGGCAGTATTCGTGCTCGCCATTGAGGTAGCCGTGTACCGAACAGATGCTGAATACCGGGGTCACGGTGATGTATGGCAGCTTGAAGTTAGACAGTACTGTCCGTACAAATTCCCGGCAGGCATCGGGCGTACTGATACGCTCGCTCATGTAGAGGTGCAGGACAGTGCCTCCGGTGTACTTACATTGCAGTTGATCCTGTAGCAGCAGTGCCTCGAAGGGGTCGTCCGTATGGTCCACGGGTATCTGCGAACTGTTGGTATAATAGATATTTTCATCCTCGCCGGCTTGCAGAATGTCCGAAAACCGTTTTTTGTCTTCTTTTGCAAAACGATAGGTCGTCCCCTCGGCAGGTGTAGCCTCGAGGTTGTAGAGATTGCCCGTTTCTTCCTGGAATTCACGGAGCCGCGTACGGATATGATCGAGCATATCGGAAGCGAAGGTATTGCCCCATTCTGTGATAATGTTCTCCTGATCATCGCTAAAATTGCGGATCATTTCGTTCATGCCGTTGACACCGATGGTCGAAAAGTGATTGCGGAAATGGGGCAGGTAGCGTTTGGTATAGGGGAATAGCCCATTGTCGTACATCTGTTGTATGAATCTTCGTTTCTTTTCCAAGGTAGACTTGGCCAGCAACAGCAACTGATCCAAACGCTCGATCAGCTGCTGCTCCCGACCTTTGTAGAGGTAGCCCAGTCGGGCCATATTGATCGTTACTACGCCGATGCTTCCAGTCATTTCGGCACTGCCGAATAGGCCATTGCCTCGTTTGAGCAGCTCGCGTAGGTCCAACTGCAACCGGCAGCACATGCTACGTACGGCATTGGGTTTGTAGGCGTCGGGGTTTTCGACCTTTTGGCCATTTTCATCCAGGATGTATTGGCTGCCGATGAAGTTCTGGAAATAAGAAGAACCTATCTTGGCCGTATTCTCGAACAGGAGCTGTGCATTTTCGCTTTGCCAATCAAAATCCTCGGTGATATTGACCGTTGGGATAGGAAAGGTAAACGGTTGCCCATTGGCATCACCCTCGGTCATGACGGTATAATAGGCTTTGTTGATCATGTCCATCTCGTCTTGGAAATGGCGATAGCAGAGATCTTCGAGCTGTTGTACACCCCGTTGTTGTGCTTCGAGGAGCAGTTCGGCATCTTGTATGTTTTTGAACAGGTGCTGTCCCCCTCGTGTGGGAATCTGCTCTTGCAGATCCTGTGGTACGTTCCAGTCCAAGGTGATGTTGGTAAAAGGTGATTGTCCCCACCGGGCCGGTACATTGAGGTTGTAGACAAAACTGCGTACCGCTTTGAGTACCGCGGTATAATCCAGCTTGTCCTTGAATACATAAGGTGCGAGGTATGTATCAAAAGAACTGAACGCTTGTGCACCTGCCCATTCACTTTGAAGGATGCCCAAAAAGTTGGCCATCTGTCCCAAAGCCTCCCTAAAGTGTGATGGAGGGCGGCTTTCCACACGTCCACGCACCCCGTTGAATCCTTCGTCCAGCAGTACCCTGAGGCTCCATCCGGCACAATATCCCGTGAGGCAGTCCAAGTCGTGGATATGGAGGTCTCCATTGCGGTGTGCATAGCCTTCTTCCTTGCTGTACACCTTGTCCAGCCAATAGTTGGCAATGATCTTTCCGGCGGTATTGTTGATCAATCCGGCATTGGAATAGGAGGTGTTGGCATTGGCATTGATGCGCCAGTCGATCTGGTGTATATATTCTTCGACGGTCTGGCTGCTGTCCACATAGGTGGTGTCGTCGTTAAAACCGTCGATGTGTTCACGTTGCAACTTGCGGGTGTGCCGATATAGCATGAAGGATCTCATGACTTCGAAATACCCCAGTTCATACAGGTGGCGTTCGATGGCGTTTTGGATTTCTTCCACGCTCCAGGTATCTTGGTTTCTCAGGTCTCGCAGGACTTTCTCGTACACACGGTCATCGATGGGGTAAGCCACACTTTTGAAACCTTTGTCGATGGCGTCCTGGATTTTGTAGGGCAGCAGTGGTTCGTAGTTTCCATTTCTCTTGATTACGTATTTTTCCATGGTTTTGTCGTATTACGGGGTGATTTGTTGTTTGCTAACAGGCTCTAACAAATATAAACGTGAACCCTTCTTTATTTTATGACCGCAAGCACAAAAGGAAATAATTTTTTAGACTATAGGGTTCTTGTTCCTTATTAACGATCGGACAATCTTAAAATATTATATTTTTGGGATGACAACATGAATTGGGTATTTCTAAAAAAAGTGACATCTGTTATTTTTATGATGGATTCTTTCTGTACCTTTGGTGAAGGTTAATTACGATAAGAACCAGAAAGTTTTGAGAACTCTTTGTACATATATTCTATTGCTCGCTTTGACACTGCAATCATTTTATCGCAGTATCATGGCCGTGGAATATCAGATACACCTGCCCGACTACATTGCAATGTGTATCAACAAGGACAAACCTCAGCTCCATTGTGACGGTCAGTGTGTGCTGATGAAGAAAATCAGGGAAAAAGAGAAAGAGGAGACGAAAAAGAATCTTTTGGTATATGAATACAGTGCGCTTTATGTGCATAAGGAGCGTCCTGTATTGACCCTATACCGGCCCAATGAAGAACCCCTCGACAAACCTTTTTCGCCTTATCTGATTGATTACAGATTTAACTACAATACCCCCATATTCCGCCCTCCGATCAGTTAGTCCATACCGATTGGATGTAGCTTAGTTTCGGCTTGACAGATTTTTAATGGAATTTTCGTCTATCGCTTTGGTGGTGATACGAGATCGAAATTGATCATGCTTGCTACATTCATTTCAAATAAGTTTTCACGAAATATTGGATTAATAATTCATCTCAGATGAAAAAACTACTATTTTTTCTCACTGCATTATGCTTTGCGGTGGTGTCTTGTACCAAAGAAAAAACGGATTACGAAGGGGAAATAGATACGGTAGTTACCGAGTACCATGAGTTTAAAGAGGCTTATACCATACATAGCGATGGTTATGAAGTCAATATTGAAGCCTTGAACGGAACGTTCTATAAGGGCTACAATGAAATCCGTCTAAAGATTACGAATGGCCAGACCAACGAAGAGATAAGTGCTTCGGCGGTGACCTTTTTACCTGTCATGACCAGTGCCGACGGCGGTCAGTCCTCTTGCCCTCATCGATACGACTTAGTGCATGGAACGGATGACAGTTATTATTGGGGATATGCGGTGTTTACGGATGAAAGCAGTTCGGGGCGAAGCTGGGAGCTTTACATCAGCTTCACCATTGCAGGGCAAACCCATACGGCAAAGCAGGATATTTCTATTAAAGAGCAGGTCAATAAAAACCTAAATATGACGGCATTTGTCGGAAAGGACGATGAGCAGTACTTCATCGCTTTGGTGGCACCGCAAAAACCCAAAGTTGGCGAGCATGAACTGATTGCCGGAATTTACAGATACAACAAGCCGACCGACCCGCCATCCGGAGATTTTCCCGATGCCTCGCAGTTTTCGTACACCGAGGTGAGCGGTTATACCTTACAGTTAGACCCACGGATGCCCGAACCTTCCATGGGCAACCATTCCTCCCAAAACAATAAAGATCTGACACAGCAAAACGATGGTTTGTATCACGGGGTCGTGAATTACACCATGACGGGAAACTGGACGTTGAATTTCATTTTACGTGATCCAAATGGAGAGATATTGAAAGGAACTGAAGTGCCGAAAGATTTTACACCCGGTGTGGAGGGGGTGAAAAGTGAATTGTTTATTGACGTTCTATTCTGAGAGATATGAGAAAACTACGTAACCTGAGTTTACTATCTAAACGTTGTTTTTCTACATCGCCTCAAAGTTTTGACACTTTTTGTCATCCTGAACGAAGTGAAGGATCTTTTATACAGTTTTTAGATCCTTCGGCAAGGCTCAGGATGACAATAAGAAAGGTTTTGTTAAGCATTTCCTTTTTGGTACTTTCTTTGGGAATGAACGTACAAGCCCAACATAGACATGTGCACAGCGACAGCACCAAACGGCTGGACGAGGTGACCGTGACAGCTATTGCCAAGCGCAAGATCGAGACAGACATGAAAATGGCGGTTTCGGTGGATGAGTTTTTGGCATCGTCCGACAATATCAGTTTTATCAAGCGGGGTGCATATGCTTGGGAGCCTTTGCTCAACAACATGAGTACGGAACGCTCTACGCTCACGATAGACGGAATGCACGTATTTGGTGCCTGTACCGACAAAATGGACCCAATCACCTCGTATGTCGAAAGCAATAACCTGGCGACCATAGACATTACTTCCGGTCAGGAAGGTAGCCTACATGGTGCGACCGTGGCCGGAAGTATAGACCTCAGGAGGAAAAGTACTCCATTCGGTATGGAAAAGAAATGGGGTGGGGCGTACCAGACCGGATTTGAATTTAACAACAGGCAGTATTTCAACCTCGGCAACGTTTCTTATTCCGACGATAGGTTTGTGGCAGACGGTAGTATTTCATTCCGTAAGGCGGGCAATTATTATGACGGAAAAGACAGGGAGATCGACCATTCACAGTACAACAAATTTAACACTTCCCTAGGATTGGCCTACAAGACCAGTCCGCTCTCCTCCGTGCGTATAGATGCGATCTATGACAAGGCCAAAGATGTAGGTTTTCCGGCACTCCCCATGGATCTGTGGCTCTCGCGTGCGATCATTACATCGGCATCCTACAAACAGCTGTTTGAAGATGGGTTGCTGCGGGTGTGGGATAGCAAGATTTATTTCAATGCCGTAGAACACTATATGGATGACACCACGCGTCCTGAAAATCTTGTTCACATGGATATGCCGGGTTGGAGTACTACCTACGGGCTAGTGTCCAAGGTCCATCTGAAGAAGGACGATTATTCGTCCGAAATCCAGCTGAACGCTTACGACAACCTCTCCATCGCGGAGATGACGATGTATCCGCAAGACCGGAGCAAGAAAACGATGTTTGCATACAGCTGGCCCTGGGTCACGACCCGCTTCGCAGGGCTTTCGATGAACAATGCATGGGATATTTCGGAAAGGAGCCGATTGAATTTCGGTGGATCTTTGGGCTGGAATTACAACCATTCCAAATATGTGGAGTTCAACTGGATCTTCTATCCCGGCACACCACAGGAAAAAAATAGGGTGCTGCCCAGCTTGCATACCAGTTATCAACTGCAAATAAATCAATTTGATTTTTCTGTCGGAACCGGATATGGGTATCGGGCGCCTTCTGTTTCAGAAGGTTACGGATATTATATCTACAACAGTTTTGACCGCTACGACTACATAGGAAACCCTGATCTGAAAAACGAGATTTCCTATGAGGCCAATGCAAGTGCAGGGTTCAAAAACAAGCGGATGGGTATAGAAGCTAAAGCAAACTATTTCCATATACGGCATTATATCGTTGGCCGGATTCTGAGTTTGGGCAGCCCAATGAACTATCAATCGGTCGGGGTCAAGGGATACACTTCCTTGGACCATGCTAAGCTTTTCAATCTGGCACTGAATGCCAATTACGATATACTGCAACACTTGCATTGGAAGGGTGCACTTACCTATGCCCGGGCAACGGACGACAAAAGCGGGAACTTACCTTTCATCCGTCCGTTGAGCTACCAGACATCACTTTACTTTATGCATGGGCAATTTGGTGTTCGTACTGCTGTAAACGGTGACCTTGCACAGCGGAATTACAGCCCTGAATATGGCGAGGATCAGACACCGGCATATGCTGTCTGGAATATCTCCGCGGATTATACATTCAGCTTTAAAAACTATAAAATGGTTTTGCAGGCCGGGGCAGAAAACCTGTTCAACGAACATTACAGCACCTATGCAGATTGGGGCAATATCCCAAGGATGGGACGCAATATTTTCACGTCGTTAAAATTCAGTTTCTAGAAAGATGAAAAAACTTGTTAGTGTGTTATTGATGGTATTATCCTTGCTGATCGGCTTTCAGCAAGCGATTATCGTGATGCACTTCAAACTCAATCAGGAGACCATCGAACAGAAATTTTGTGTTAACAAAGACAGGCCAGAACTGCATTGTGACGGTACGTGCTTCTTGAAAAAACAGTTGCAGAAATCCGAAAGCTCGGATTCGGCCCCTGCCGCTATGTATCCTAAAGTAGATATGTTGCCCGTTTCACTCCACAGGTTTGAAGCGAGAAATATAACGGTTGACATAAGTAGTATTATGCCGCGTTATCAGGAGATTTGCTATAGGGAGCCCTGTCGCGAAATCTTCGTGCCGCCACCGATTGTCTGATTTACTATCAAAGTTTTATTCAAATAGGTCATTAAATCAGAAAACACAATCAAATAATAAATCCATGAAAACATTAACAAAATATTTCTTTCTATTGGCAATAGTATCGGTATCCTGTGAAAAGGACGAAAATCCTGCTGCCAACAATATCACATTGCATTTCAACAATACCTTCAAAAATACAACTATCGTACTCGGGGATGCCGCTTCGACCACGGCTACGGTGAATACTTCTACCGAAGATCAGGTTCATCACTTTTCGGAACTAAAATATGTGATCAGTAACATCCGTCTCGTAAAGGCGGACGGAGGTGAGTTTCCGTATCATATCAATGATCTGGATAAGGGCGCAACTGTCGTAAACCATGCAAAGCCACAGACCTTGGACTATGTGCTCAGCAATATTCCGACAGGAGAATACAAGCAGATCAAATTTGGTCTGGGTGTGAAGTGGGAACTCAACACGTTGGATCAGGTCAAATTCCCTAAATTCTATGCCGAGGCGGGAGCTAATGATACCGAAATGATGTGGGAATGGGGGACAGGATACCGTTTTACCAAAATCGAAGGCTTTTATGACACTGAAAACAAATCCATGTCTATTCATACCGGGAGTACTGTGGAGGGTACAAATGGCGATCCCGACAGTTATACACAAGGTGTGGATGCCTATCGGGATATTACGTTGACCTTTCCTACGCATGCAGTCGTTGGTAAGCATGCACCCAAAATCACGATTAACGCCGATTTTGACAAACTGTTGAGCGGAAAGACCAATACGATCACATTGGGAGAGGGAAATGCTACACCCAGCATCCATACGGCAGCCAATATGGTGTTGTTTGTTGACAATATAGGCGGAAATGGCTCCAGTGATGTCTCGGGCATGTTTTCTATCGGTAGTGTAGAGAATTAATAAATAGTAACATCCAATTGTCATCCCGAAGCTTGCCGAGGGATCTGTCGTATGAAAGGTTACATTGCAGATCTTCCAATGTTCGGACAGGCTCTCCAAAGTCGGGATGACAAAAAAGAAAACTATATCGTCATTCCGAGAGCTTGCCCCGAAAGCATTCGGGGAGGTACGAGGAGGAATCTGAGGACACAAGATAACTTTCTTTCCAGCCATAGATTTCTCTTCGTCGTACCTCCTCATCGAAATGACGGCGCAAGGAACTTGTATTATATATGAAAAAGGTACTCATCATATTATCCATCTTCTTGCTGTTGCTATCCTGCAACAGAGAGGATGATATTGAGCAGATGCCATATGACAATCCCGAAATTCCATTGCATATACCCATGGGCTTTCCGTCCTTAAACACTGCGGTAAACGAAAATAAACCCACAAAATACGGTGTGGAACTGGGCGAAAGGCTTTTCCACGAAAAGAAATTCAGCACCAATAATATGATTTCCTGTGCCAGTTGCCACAATCGGGGCAATGCTTTTGCGGACAATGAGGTGCAGGCTGTGGGGGTTTATGGCCGGGTAGGGCTTCGGAATACGCCACCTATTCAGAATCTGGCGTTTATGAAATTTTATAATTGGGACGGTAGCAAGCTTCGGTTGGAAAATCAGCCATTGGTGCCGATCATCACGCACGAAGAGATGAATTCTTCTATTGTGGAAGTTATCGGAAAAATCAGTGATGGCCATGAATATAAGGAGTTGTTCAGAAAAGCATTTGGTGATGAAAACATTACGCCAGACCGTATTTATCGGAGTATTGCGCAGTATGAATATACGCTGGTCTCGGCCAACAGCAAGTACGATAAGGTCAAACGAAAAGAGGGGGAGGTATTTACGGAAAGTGAAGCACGGGGCTATCAAACGTTTAAAATAAAATGTGCGAGCTGTCACGATACAGAACTGTTTACCGACCAAAGTTTTCGCAATGTAGGCTTTCCTGTCAACCCGAGTACAGAAGAGGCAGGGCGTGCCAGGGTGACAGGAGTTCCTGCGGACTACATGAGTTTTAGGGTACCTTCTTTGCGGAATGCCGAATACACGGCGCCCTATGGCAGCTTTGGCCAGTTTCCGACATTGAGAGCTGTTTTGGATTATTTTGACACTGGCGTTTTGGAGGCGGATAATCTTGATCCCATTTTGAAGGAGAACGGCAATAGAATACCAATGACCGAACAGGAAAAAGAAGATATTATTGACTTCATCAAAACGTTGAGCGATAGGGAATTTGTTGGGAAATAAGGAGAGGATTTTTTTTTGATGTTAAGAATAAACGAACCTTTATTATATGCAGTGTGTTTTTGTCCTGCCCTCATCCTTTCCGTCCTCATGCCGGACAGGCACCTCCTTTTTTTCCGCAAAAAAGGAGGCAAAAAACTCGTCGCTTAAAACTTTTGGCCGTAGGGATAGTGCATCCACCTGCTATTGCCAAAAATTTTGAGGCGACAATTTGAGTAAGTGTACAGATCCTGCTATGGTTCCTCTGTTCATAGCGGATGCAGAAAGGCCAATTATTATAGGGTATTACGTCCTGTTTTGGATAGTAGGTAGCGCATTAGTTTGCAGGTAAAGGGATCCATTGTGAGTAGCAAACCGTCCATTTCACCAGCATCGGGAAGAATAGTCCTGCAACGGGAGGATTGTGGGATGGACTGTCCCTAGCTCTGTTCAGTTTTGTCGATGGATTGGTGTGCAATGGCCCTAGGGAGACAAAACCAAGGGCAGCAGTTGCAGGGCTATTGAGCGAGGGCCTGTGTGACAAGATGCATTGAAATGGACAAGCCTTTTTGTGACTTTTGGGCTTCAAAAGTCACGAGGCCGTCCGCCGGCGAGGACGGAAAGGTAGCGGGAGGGAAAAAATGCAGTTGTCTAAAATATATATTCGTTTCCTCTCTACACGAAAGTGAACATGTCTAATAAATCAGTTTTTTCTGGGATACCGACTTAAAGCAAATTCAACTGTTCTTTCCCGGCTTCGGAAATCATATTGAAATTCCATTCGGGTTCCCATACAAGTTGGATGGAAGGTGTCCTGTCGGGAAAGGTTTGCCGTAGTACATTCAACACACCCTGTTCAATGGCATCACCCATCGGACAATGCGGCGTAGATAAGGTCATTCGGACAATAATTTGGCCTTCTGTGGAAAAATCAACGCCATACACCAATCCGAGATCGACAATATTGACGTTGAGCTCAGGATCGATGACCTGCATCAGTGCCACCTGTGCTTTGAGTTCCTCCTGTGCATACGGGTTATTCAGCTTTATTTCCATAATCTATAGTGGTTTTATGAAAAACGATCCGAAACACATTATAGCCATATACCAAAGCTATGACAATCCATAGTATCGCTGCGGTCTGTATCGTCAGACGGTGATCCACTACGATGCCCAGACATGTCAATACTATAGTACCAATATAAGCATAATACTGGTACTGGATAAGGTTTTCGTTATAGAGATGCTTTGGCATGGGGATCTTGGCCGTTCCGTTCAGATTTTTGTATCGTTTGTTCCATACGATGAATGGCAAGGTCTTGAACGTTTTGCCGAGGATAATGCCTGTGATCCATCCGAGGAATATCAATGTGCCGTACAGCGCTGTCCATTTGGTTTGATGGTTTGAAAGCATGATCGGGATCACACCAAAAGCAAGTCCTTGTGCGACCAGGGAAATGAGTGTGTGCCGCATCAATGTATCGGCTTTCTTGCGTGCACGATGGCGGTAGGCATCGATAATATAGAGTAGCCAACATAGGGTTCCCAGAAAGACCAACAGTGCATAGAAGTACATCCGTACATGCATAGGATTGAAATAACCATCGGCCAAAAAGGCGATAAGTCCCAGGTTTTGCAGGATCAAGGCGGTATGCAATAGCCAGTTTCTTTTTGATTTTCCCAACAGGAACATGGGGATGAGTTTGGCACCCACGCCACATATCAACTGCAAAAACCAACCGGCAATACCTGCATGGGCATGCAATTTTAAGATGTCCAAATGATTTCGGGGAATGAAATTATAGCTGAGGTTGATGGTCAGCAACAATCCGACCGTTGTCGTAAAACAGAGCCAAAAAGCTGAGATGAGCAGAAAGTTTTGATGTATCTGCGACCGATTGGTATCATTGGCAGTTTTGTAGATATTGAAGGCGTAGAGGTAACTGCTCAGCACCACGGCCGAGCCGGAAACAATCATGGCCCATCCTGTATCAAATATCCAAAAGCAGACAATCAGCCCGATGCTCCCTGCCGTCAATAAAAGGTAGGATAGGAAAGCTAGCCGCGTACTGAATAGCTCCTGTTCGCAGATGACAGGCAGCAATTGATAAGCTGCACCAAAGATGATCATCGTGCCCCAGCCCAATGCGGCCGTATGTACGATAGCTAAAATATGTGGATTGAAATAGTGACCGGTAAGCTCACGGGCCGAAAAACAGAGCAAAAGACTGAGCAATAAAAAGAAGACGGCCGCCGTCGCATAAAATGGAATGACAGCGAGTTCTTTTGGGGCCTTGTTCACAAATATGTCTGCCATGGTCTTTTCTTAGTTTTAGGATCGATAGATCAACAACCGTACGTCACCTTCAGCAACTTCACATATATGGATTTTGTAATCATATTCTTCCATTTCTTCCAGCAGGTGAAGCGGAACGCGCTTGTGGTTGACAAAGAGTACCTGTCCTGTACCGATGCCGGGTAGGGTCTCCAAGATGGTCTCCATAGGCTGTGGCATGGGCAGTTCGCGCACATCGAGACGGATGATATCTTTGTCTGCATATTTATCCAATATAGCTTCAAAATCTGACAGTCCCAACGTAGATATACTAGAGGATGAGTGGGAGGGTACTGCAACAGTTTCTTTGAGAAAATAGGTGCGATATTCCTGCTCGCCGATGGCCTCGACAAATGTCTGGGCTCCCTTGCCTTCCAATAGCTTGATCAGCGGATAGGGAATGAACGTATTGACGATACACAATATGTGTCCCTGGGCCAATTGATGATAGCTTTGATTGATCTCCTTCAATGGATCGTGGCCATCGGCAATGGTTTGGCGGACATCGAGCGTCGTGCAAGGGATATCGTCCGATAGCCAGGCCGGTTTCGTAAGGATCTCGGCCTGGTTTTGATCTTCTCTGATGTTCATTTCGAATCCTAAGGGTTCCAGCACGCGTTTGAAATCGGCTACCGTACATTCACCGATAGATGCCGCTTCCGCAATGGTGACCCGGGAGGCCATGATACGGCGCAACAAAGGATTTTTCAGCTTTTGCAAGGGTTTGGCAAGCGATGCGATGGCGTCAATGCTTTTTTCATTGGCCTTGATCAGTGCCGAAATCTTGGTATGTGGATCTATAGGTATCATGATATCGACGCTTTTTTAGTTTTGATGAAGCGCAATGGCCTTTGGAAAGAGCACATTGTTTTCCAAATGGATATGTTGGAACAGGTCGTTTTCGAACTCCTTTATCTTTTCAAACAGGTAGGTGTACGAATTGCAGGCATTTGGCGGCAATTTGTAGTCCTGGGTCAAGATACGGAACTGGCGCAGTTCTTCGCCTGCACTTTCGTGCTCTTCCTCCATGGCCGAAATGGTACTTTTCACCTCCGGTGTATCGGCCTTTTCGCCTGAAGCCAGTTTTTTGACGATGGGAAAAAGTCTTTCTTCTTCGGTTTTCAAGTGAGCATACAGATCGGCCATAAAAGCATGCATGCCTTCGGCGAGGTGGAACAGCTCATGGTGCTCGGAGCCGTGGCGCATAGCGACCTTGTCGGCCAATTGCTCGATGATCGGGCCTTGTTCACGTACATACTTATGATGTACATTGTAGATATAGTCCGCCAGAAAGCCAAGATCCCAACTGTCAAAATCGTGGGCGGCATTGCTTTGGATATTTTCGGCTTGGGACAAATGGTTTTTCAGCTCGACTTCGCTTATACCTACGGATTCGGCAGCTTGTTTAAGGGATTTTTTGCCGCCACAACAAAAGTCTATACCCAGTTTTTTGAATACTTCGGCTTTGCGGATATCTTTGGCGGCAATGGAACCGACAGTCTCCGCATTTTCATCGGCAGGTTTAGCGATGCGTACGCGCCAACATTGCGGGCCATTTTCCAGGTATTCCCAGGTAAATATATTGCCACGTTCGCCCAAAAGCTGATAGTAAAGCGGCTTGGGGTCATGGTCGTTCAATATCTCGAATTCTTCGCCCTGGACGAGTGCATCGAAATGTTCAAAAATGGTAGGGTGTTTCAACCGTGGTTCGATTTTCGTGACATCTAATTGAGCTGTTTTTATCATGGCTTTTGTATTTTAATGTAGTGTATAAATTATGTAATTTCCCGACTTTCCTCGTGCGGTATATACAAATTTACAGGCTATGCAAAGTGTGTTTTATGCGCGCGCGCATAATGCGGGTAAAAGCTGTCAGAATGATGTCAGTTTTGTTCATTTGCCACGGAGGCTTAAGCCTGTGACAAGTGAAAGGACTATAAGTCCTTCTTCTTAAAATAACGGTTGGACAGCCATAGCGGCACCGCAAACCAAAGCAACATGACACCTAATGTCACGAACATGCCACCTCCAGTTCCGAAGAAATCACGGAAAATAGCACCGGTATATCCCATCATGGCAGAGAGGTCTATCTCCAACAATACCAATATGCGGCTAATGTCTATGGGGTTGAGCATAGATATGGCTACCATAATGTTTTCGATAGGATAATCGGCAAACTGAAAGAGCAGGAACAGCAGTATGGCATCGAAGATCAGCGCAAAATAAAGCCATAGGATAATGGCCAGTCCTATACCTTTGGATTTGTCCCGTATATACACGGCTGTCCACATGGCTAGGGAAACGAATATCACGGAGAGCAATAACCCGGCTACGATCAACATGAGACCTGAGGCACTGTAGGCAAAGATCAATGTGGGTACCCCTATACCGACAAAGAAAGCAAATGCCATCATCACACCCAAACCGACAGCTATGCTCAGCCAGATACTTTGCCTTTTGAGCGGTTGACTGACCAGCAGGCCGATGAACTCCGAGCTGTTGTACAGATATATCGTCGAGAAGACAATACTGACCAACGGCACGACAAAGAGAACAATATTGAGCATACTGGCTATACCTTTGTCGATGTTGTCCTCCATCAGGAATACCCCCAGGGACAAGGCAAGGAGAACCAATGTGTAGAGCAATACCGTGCGGTTGCGCAGCAGATCCGTAATGACGTATTTGATGATCTTTTTACTCATATATCGTTTCTTTTGAAAGTTCTTGTTTGAGAGACATGATGTGGGCAATGGCTTTGGACAGTTTGTTTGTGCCTGTGTCGACCTTTAGCTCGACAAGAGATTTGTGAAACATGACCCTTCCATCCTGCATGTATATGATCTGCGAGACGAGATCATCGAGGTCACTGAGTACATGGGAAGTGATCATGATAAGTTTGTTTTTGTGCTTCTCGTCTATGATTTTATCTTTCAATATCTCGGTCGCCACGGGATCCAATCCGGCCGTCGGTTCATCGAGGATCAGGACTTTGGGACTGAACATAAATGCAAGGCAGGCACTCACTTTTTGGCGGGTACCACCGGATAGCGTACGCATACGCTTGTCCAGCATCTTGTCGAGCTCAAACTTTTCATACAGCTCGGTATCCAGAAGATTTTCCGGTATTTTGCGGATATCCTTCATCATATCCAAGACTTGGCCTATACTCATGTTTTCGGGGTATTCGCCTATCTGTGGCATGTAGCCTATGTCATTGCGGTATGCCCACTCGCGGCTGATATTTTTTCCTTCAAAATGTATAGTTCCCGAACTGGGGATGACCATACCAAGGATGGATTTGATCAATGTTGTCTTGCCACTGCCATTTGGCCCTATCAGAGATATACATTGCCCTCCTTCCAGAGATAAATCGATTTCCCGGAGTACCTGTAGTTTGCCAAAATGCTTCGATAGTTGTTTTATTTCAATCATATTATAGCAGATTTCATGAGCGGTTTGTCGTCCTTCAGATGTTCGGGTGTCAATGAAGGAATCAACTTTTCGCTACGATCAAACAAGGTAACCATAAAACTGCGGAAGAGCAACATCATAGAGGGGTATCGTTCGACCAATATGGAGAAAAGGCTGACCGGATGGTGAGGCACATCGCCGATACCGTCCTTGTCGAGATCATAGCCTTCGTATTTGTCCCAGTAGTTTTCTTCAAAGCGGTTGGTCATTCTGCCGCCGTTTGTCGCGATGTCAAATGTATTTTGGATAAAGCTGTTTCTGCTCAGTGTATTGTTCATGCAGCTGGAAAATATCTTGATGGCCCAACCGTTGTTTTCGAACCTGTTGTCGAGCATCTGTATCCGGTTGCTGCCTTCCATGTAGATGGCGGTGGTGTTCTTGGCAAAGACATTGTGCTGTATGTGGCTATCCCTGATGTCTTTGAGCAGTAGGCCATAGGCTGAATCGCCCCAGTTCTCGTTGAAGACATTGTGCTCCATCCGCACGCGGTCGGTGTACATCACGGCCACACCGGCGCCATTGGACGTGAAGGTATTGTACAGGTAGCTGTTGTCGTGCGAAAACATGAAGTGGAGACCGTAGCGCAGGTTGTTTTGGGAGAGATTGCTGTCCACCTCGGTGTGGGTCACAAACTCCAGGTAGATACCGTCACGGTGCCCCATGATTTCGTTGCCGACAATGGTTATGCTGTCGCTCTTCCAGGCATGGATACCGTTGCCGACGAAGTGCTCGGCTTTTCCATATGCCCGAAGGCGGTTGTTTTCGATATGGCAGTTCCTGGACTCTTGTGCATATATGCCGAAAAAATTGTCGTCCAGAATGTTGTCTGTAATGGTAACGTTGTTCGTATTGTAGATTTTGATGCCAGCAATGTCATGCATCGAAGAATGCCCGGAGTTCTGGATGGTAAATCCCTTTACCGTGACACCTTCAACCCGTATGGAGATGGGTTCGTATTCTTTTTTTCCATCAATGACAGGATGGTCAATACCGATCAGGGTGAGTCTTTTGTCGATGTTGATATTGCCTTCTTGATAAAGGCCGCTATGAACCAGAATGGTATCTCCGGCATTGGCTTTTGCAATGGCGGAGTGGATGGATTTGAAAGCGTGTGTCTTGCCTACATGAATGGTAGCGGCATGAGACATGCCGACTACCATCGATAAACACACATTTATATTCAATATGAAAAATAGAAAATGATTCATAGCGTGACTTTGTTAGTTCCATAGGTCGTTCCAGGATAGTGGTGTGCCTCCCAGCTCTTTCCTTGCTTTTTCCATAGCTTCCTTATCCGCAAAAGCGGCTATATCTCCGCGCATAGGACTTTTGAGTCCTTCGCTATGGAGGTAATAGAGGTCTTCTGCCGGGAGTAGCTCGTTGCTGACAAAGTCGGGCAGATAGAAAGCTGCTACATCCTCTTTTTTAACTTGGCTTTCTTTGACGAAGGCAATCATACACTGTACATCGTCAAAGTTGTACACCCGGCCTTTTTTGGTTTGCAGCTGTGTGCCGAAGCGGGGATCACTGACGGTCATCTTGCAGTAGACGCACTGGTCTTTACCGTATTTGATGGGCTTTGGGCCAGCAGTACTCGTGCAGGCTTGCAATCCCAGAAAAAGGGAAAAGACAACAAAACCGATCGTGCTAAAAAAAAGTGTGCTGTTTCTCATCTGTGTTGTTTTTTGCTTTAAGCTATAGGCAAGAGGCCTATGCTTATGACTATATTTTTTTGATAACGACTATTTCTCCTTATCACTGGCGCAAGCCAATATCATTAAGTTAGCGTTTTTTGTCATCCTGAGGCTCGTCCGAAGGATCTAAGAACTTTGTGTACAGATGTTTCGGCAAGCCTCAACATGACAGTTATCGACGTATAAATCCTTAACTTAATACCATTGGGTGCAAGCTTCCGCTTGGGTTATGCTGCTTTCTTTACACGTCTGAACTCATTCCATGTACAATAGGCCAAAATAACGCCGACAGCTATAAACATCCAGCCGCCTAAATCGGGAATCGAGAAAGCGCCAAAATTGAGCAACTGCTTAAAGCCGATGAGCGGAGGCTGATAGGCCATGCCGGGCACGATAATAGGTGCGTTAGGGTCGAGGTCGTGACCGTAATTGTACAGCCACCGGTAAAAATCAACCATAGCGACAATACCAAACAGTAAAAATGCACCAAACAGTACATAGACAAGTTTCCTTTTTCTGCTTAGCGCTACACCCAAGAAAGCCAAAGCAAAGAAGCCTATAATGTAAGGAAGAACCGTGAATTCAATGAAATCATCGGCATGAAGTGTCTTCATGCCGATGTAGTGATTGAGCCCATTGATGATATCCACTTGACCGGCTAGCTTATTGCTGTATATCTGTAGTTCCAGTCCTTCCGGATATTGGGCTGCATCCAGTTCGATGCGCCAAATGGGCAGAAAAATGACAGCCAATAGTGCTATACTACAGAGTATAAGCAAGAGGCGGTTGGTGGATGATATGGGGCTTGAATTTTTCACTTCTTATTTGTTTAATGTAAGCTGTAAGCATTAGGCTTTAAGCGTTATTTAGCCTATAGCTTAATCCCTACAGCCTAAATGCTGATTTATTCTGCCTTTTCGCCTGTGTAGCTTGAGATCGGCACGTTGCTTCCTTTAGGAGAGACCCTGACATATCCGGACATCTCCTGGTGCAGTGCTGAACAGAAGTCTGTACAGTAGAATGGGAATATACCTACACGATCGGGTACCCATTTCAATGTAGTAGTCTCGCCCGGCATCACAAGCAGTTCAGAATTGTTTGCTCCCTTGATAGCAAATCCATGTGGCATATCCCAGTCTTGTTCTATGTTGGTCACGTGGAAATAAACCTCATCGCCTAGCTGTATACCTTCGATCACGTCGGGCGTAATGTGCGAACGGATGGTGGTCATGTACACGCGTACGGTGTTGCCATTGCGCTCGACCTTTGCTTCGCTCTCACCATTGGTTTTGTGGGGGTGCTTGTTGGCATTGATGTCGTAAATTTGCAATGATTTGTCCATCAATAGATCGGCCGGCACAGCCTGCGCGTAATGCGGCTCACCAATAGTTGGAAAATCAAGCAACAGTTCCATTTTTTCACCACTAATATCAAATAGTTGTGCGGCATGGCAAAGTTCTGGCCCGGTAGGTAAGAAGCGGTCTTTCGTGATCTTGTTGTATGCTACCAAATATTTGCCATACGGTTTTTTGGAATTTCCTCCGGCGACCATCAAGTGTCCTACAGAGTAATATGTAGGCTGTCTGTCGAGGATTTCCAGATCTTTGATACGCCATTTAACGACTTCGGAAGAGACAAAGAATGAGGTATAAGCATTTCCTTTGTCGTCAAACTCAGTGTGCAATGGGCCTAAGCCTGGCTTTTGGACTTCACCGTGCAGTGCGGATTCGTATTTGATGACCGGAACACCGTCGTAGCGTTCGCCTTCAAAATCTTTGTTTGCAATGGCTTTTTGGAATTTTTCGAAACTGAATACCGGGATAAGCGCGGCCAATTTTCCACTACCTACGATATATTCGCCTGTAGGACTGACATCGGTTCCGTGAGGGGATTTCGGACATGGGATCAGGTACACCAAATCGTCAAACTCTGTCACGTCCAGTACGGTAACCTCTGTTTTGATTTCGTGGGTGGCTGAATGCGTATGCTCATCCCATTTGTTGTGGGCATAGCGTACATTCGTTTGTTTTTTTCCTCTTCCCGCTTTGACATACTCTTCGGCTTTCTTCCAATTGATCGCCATGATAAAGTCCTTGTCGTTTTTGGAAGCATTGACTTCCAATAGTGTGTGGGCCTGCTCGGTGTTGTAGCAACTCATGAAAAGCCATCCGTTGGATACGCCTTTACCGGCGCTGGACAAATCAAAGTTTACGCCTGGAGTTTTCAATTGGAATGCGATGTCAAATTCACCGGTTTCTTTGTCTACACTCACAAAACTAACGTGCCCTTTGAAATTTTCTTTGTAAGAACTAATAGGTACATCGCTTTCGGGTCCATCTGGTGGTACACTGAAACGTGTAGCTGCAATAACGTACTCTGAATTTTCTGTGGTGAATGGTGAACAGTGGTTTCCTCCTGTGTTGGGGATCTCAATGATCTCATCTGTGCGGTAGGTCTTTAAATTGATTCGGGCCAGACGAGGGGTGTTATTGGAGTTGGCAAACATCCACTTGCCATCGGGCATTCCATCGGTAAAGGAAGCTTCGATATGGTGGAGGTCATCCCAAGGCACAAAGCCATGTGAGGTCTGCAACATAGGTTTGGTCTCTTCGCTGAATCCCCATCCTTTCTCTGGATCTACCGAGAAAACGGGAATCACACGAAACAAGCGCCCGCTAGGAAGTCCATAGACACTCATCTGTCCACTGAATCCTCCCGATACAAAATTATAGAACTCGTCGTACTGCCCAGGTGGAACGTATGTTCGTTCGGCAGCATTGCCTGCTACGGCACTACCTGCCCCTCTGGGCTTGCAGGCTTGGAAAGATGTGGCTGCAACAGCTACGGCCGTAACCCACATCAGGTGTCGTTTTAGATTCATATGATAATAGTTTAAGGGTTTTTTATTTTTAAAGGTATGAAGTGAAATGGGTTACAGAAATGATGTTCATTTCATAACTGTATAACTATCGTCACTATCTTTACTTTTTATTTCGAATCATTTCACACCATCATTTTGCCGCATGAATTCCAATATTTTACGTGCGTCATCATCCGAAAGATTTTGGTTCGGCATACGAACCAGACAGATCTCTAGCTGAGCTTGCAACTCAGGGTCCTTGTCGATCATTGGATCCGGATTGGTGATGAAGTTCATGATCCATTCCGGTTGGTGCTTGTTGCTCACACCTGCCCATCCTGGTCCGACGAGCTTTTCGTCTGTGTACTTGTGGCAACTTGCACATTTGAGATTGGCAATAGTTTTTCCTTCTTCGGCCATCTTAGCGTCCAATTTGTCCCCCAATTCGACCTTATCGTGCTTTCCTTCTCCTCTTTTGGGATCATAGTCGCTTGTTGTAGCCTTAGAAGACGAATTTCTGGAACTCGTGCTGCTGTTTTGGTTGCTGTTGTTCGAACAGGCATAAATGAATATGCCGATTGCGAAAAAAATAATTAACTTTTTCATCAGAATAATTTGTTTTTTTTAATGGTGATGAAGCTTACATGAATTGTTCACATCCTTTTGTCAAATGGCAATTCATGCAGGTTTCATCAGAATAATGTGTTTACTGTTTGTTCTCTCTTCTGTTTGTACTTATTACTGCAAATTTATTTTCAAGTGCTACACTTGTTTATGCGTTTAATCATAAAAACAATTATCTCTTTAATTTGTTCTCTTTATGTGTCTGTTTTTCAGTTTATTAGGTGTTTAATGATACTTGTCATATAGAATAGTGATGATAGTCAGTAGTAATAGGATGTAAAAAAGGATAATTTTGTCTTTATCTATTATGTATAATACCTTAACAGGAAGAATGTTATGATTCCCATAAATTTACTTTTAGAAAAAGGAGCTACCTATCGTAAGGTAGATTCTGGAGATGTTATTTTTAATGAGGGTTCTGCCGCTTCGTTTTACTATCAGCTGACCTCCGGTCGGGTGCGCTGGTGTAGTCTGACGGACGACGGTAGGGAGGTATTGCACAAGGTCGTCTATCCAGGAGAGAGCTTTGGCGAATTTCCGCTCTTTGATGGTGGTGTGTATGAAGCCAGTGCTATCGCAGACTCGCCTTGCACGATGTTGCGTTTGTCTATTCCTACATTTCATACGTTGCTGAGACAGTACCCCGAAATACATTTCAAGTTTACCGAATCTTTGGTCAAGGACCTTCGCTTCAAATTTATGCTGACCAATCTGCTGTCCAATAATAATCCAGAAGAGATCATAAAAAGCTTGATTCAGTATTTCAACCAGCAGGGTAAGTTGATATGTCAGGATTGTAACCGATTGATGATGACACGTCAGCAGTTGGCCAACATGACAGGGCTACGTGTGGAAACCATTATCCGTACCATTAAACAAATGGAAAAAGAAGATAAACTGAGTATTATAAAAGGAAAGGTCTTTGTTCCTGCCGATGGGATACATACGGATTGATTTGGATCGTGTTTGAAAAACCGCATAATTACTTAGACACCCTCGTACTCCTACCTGGTTAAGAAAAAAAGATGTACTATTTGGGACAACATATCAAACTTTAATGAATAGTATTATAAACTACTTTACGGTAAAGCGATGGATGGTCTTAGGTGTTGTCAACCTATTGGTAGTGGCCAGTTTTGGAGTATTGATGCGGCTCAAAGTACTGCTGCCTTTGGCATTTGTCGACCAGAAGCATATCATGCATGCCCATTCGCATTTTGCTTTTTCGGGATGGATTTCCCATGCACTTATGTTATTGTTGGTCATGGTCGTCCATGATAAAAGTAGGAAAGAGAGATTGCCCGGAAAGTACCAGTTTTTGCTTTTTGGAAACCTTCTTGTTGCCTATGGCATGTTGGCGACATTTGCTTATCAAGGGTATGGCACATATTCGATTTGTTTTTCAACGTTGTCCATATTGCTCTCTTATGTATTTGCTTATATGGCGTGGCGTGATATACGTGTATCAGAACTGAACCTTACGGTGCAACGTTGGTTTCGATCAGCATTACTGTTTTTGGTGCTTTCGTCGGTAGGCACATTCTATCTGGCCTATCTGCAAAAAACCGGAAGTGTGGATACACGGCAACAATTGGCGGCAGTGTATTTTTTCCTCCACTTTCAGTACAATGGCTGGTTTTTCTTTATGTGTATGGGGCTGGCCAATCATTGGCTGGCGCGGCAGGGCATTGTTTTGCCTATCGGAAAGTTGGTGTGCCGTGTATTTTCCTGGGCGTGTATTCCGGCATATATGTTGTCTATCCTGTGGTATAATTTGCCGATGTGGCTATATGTGCTGCTGGTGGTAGTGGTCATTCTCCAATTGTTGGCTTGGGCAATGTGGATTTGGGCGATCTCTCGGCAATTGCCGAGAATAAGGTCTTTGTTATCTTCTTCCTTGGTCAAGGGTTTACTGTGTGCAGTAGCTCTTGCGGCAAGTATTAAATTTCTGTTACAGACTTTTTCTGTCATCCCTTCGTTGAGCGTGTTGGCGTATAGTTTTCGACCCATTGTCGTCGGGTATCTTCATCTTGTTTTGTTGGGTGTGATTACGTTGTTTTTGCTAGCTTTTGCTTTTCAAACAGGAATCTTTTCCAGAATACGTTTGGCCGGGTTTTCGGTTACAGCATTTGTCGTCGGGGTGATCTTGAATGAGCTTCTACTCATGATACAAGGTGTAGGCGGTATGGTAGGAGTCTACGTGCCTCATATTCCTATAGCGCTGGCTGTAGCGGCGGGAGTGATGCTTGTAGCGCTTGTTTTTTTGTGCGTTGCTGTGGCACGAAATAGTGGAGACGCTGCATGCAATGTCTCTACAAGAGAATGACAAAACTTATCTTATTTTTTCGTAACTTTAGAGGACAAGTTCAATATACGCCATCGCTATGTCAAACATCGATTTTATCCGTGAAGAAACCGCTGCCAATATCGGGAATTTTTTGGTTGGTCGCTTATTGCCTTTTCGACAGAAAAGGCATATCGGTCCTTTTGTGTTTATCGATCATATGGGGCCGGCTTGTCTAGCGGATCACGAGAATCTGGACGTAGGTCCGCATCCCCATATTGGTCTTTCCACATTAACTTATCTGTTTGAAGGATCTATTTTTCATCGGGATAGCATAGGGTCTGCCATGGAGATCAAGCCGGGTGCCGTCAATTGGATGACAGCGGGCCGGGGAGTCGTACACTCAGAACGTACGCCCGAATATCTACGCCAAAAAGATAAATTTCTGCATGGATTGCAGATTTGGGTCGCTTTGCCCAAGGAGTTGGAATTTATGGATCCCGAATTTCACCATACCGAAGCGGATGATATCCCTTCGTGGGAAGAGGACGGCGTGTCGTACAAGTTGATCGCAGGGGAGGCCTTTGGACGTAAATCGCCTGTGCCTGTGTACAGCAGGTTGTACATGATCGAAATCAAATCTTCCCAAGAAGCTTTTATCGATATCCGTGGGGAATTATACGGAGAAAGCGGCTTGTATATATTGGAGGGAGAGATAGAAAGCAACGGCTATACATATGGACCAAAGCAAATCCTGATTACCAGAGATGCTCACTTATGTTCATTTACGATGAACGTCGGAACAACGGTTTATATTTTTGGAGGAGAGCCTTTCCCGGAAGAAAGGTTTATTTATTGGAATTTTGTTGCTACAAGCAAAGATACTATTGCAGAAGCAAAACAGAAATGGATTGACAGAGAATTTCCTTCAGTGCCGGGAGACAGGGGCTATGTTCCGTTGCCGGGGTATTGATATTAGTTAATGGTTCTGGGTTGTTGGTTTGTATATATCCATAACAATAATGGCGGATTTCAAATCCGTCATTATTGTTGTTATGATACAGTTTTTTATTCTTATAGATGGATCACTTCTCCGTAAGCGTCTGCGGCCGCTTCCATGACAGCTTCGCTCATGGTGGGGTGAGGGTGTACGGATTTGATGATTTCGTGACCAGTAGTTTCCAGTTTGCGGGCGACGACGACTTCGGCGATCATCTCTGTCACGTTGGCACCGATCATGTGTGCACCCAAAAACTCACCGTATTTGGCATCAAAGATAACCTTCACAAAACCATCTTTGGCGCCAGCTGCCGAAGCTTTTCCGGATGCGGAGAACGGGAATTTTCCAACTTTGACTTCATAACCGGCTTCACGAGCTACTTTTTCGGTATACCCTACAGAAGCGATCTCTGGTGAACAGTATGTACAGCCGGGAATATTGTTGTAGTTAATTGGTTCCACGTGCAATCCTTTGATTTTTTCTACACAGGTGATGCCTTCTGCCGAGGCTACGTGTGCCAGGGCTTGCCCCTTGACGATATCTCCTATTGCGTATACACCATCGATATTTGTTTTGTAGAAATCATCGACCAATATACGTCCTTTGTCAGTCTTCACGCCGACTTCCTCTAAGCCTAGATTTTCAATATTCGGGGTGATACCTACCGCCGATAGCACGACCTCAGCCTCGATTACTTCGGTACCTTTTGCCGTTTTGATATTGACTTTGGAAAGGGCTCCTTTTGTATCGACCGATTGTACTTCCGATTTGGTCAGGATATCGATGCCGATTTTTTTAAGGGATTTTTCCAGTTGTTTGGATACTTCTTCGTCCTCTACGGGTACTATCCTGTCCATAAATTCGACGATGGTGACTTTCGTGCCTATGGCATTGTAAAAATAGGCGAATTCTACACCTATGGCTCCCGATCCAACGACTACCATCGATTTGGGTTGAGCAGGCAGGTTCATTGCCTGGCGATATCCGATGATTTTCTTACCGTCCTGTGGCAGGTTGGGTAACTCTCTGGAGCGTGCACCTGTCGCGAGGATAGTGTGCTTGGCCGTATATTCTTTGCTACTGCCATCGGCTGCTTTGACTTCTACCTTTCCTCCTTTTTTGATTTTTGCAGTGCCCATGATGACATCGATCTTGTTCTTTTTCATCAAGAACTGTATGCCTTTGCTCATGCCTTCTGCTACACCACGACTTCTTTTGACGATAGCACTAAAATCGGCTTCTCCACCTTGTACTTTGATGCCATATTCTTCAGCATGATTCAAATATTCGAATACTTGCGCACTTTTCAATAGAGCTTTTGTCGGGATACATCCCCAGTTTAAGCAGATACCGCCTAGGGCTTCCCGCTCTACAACGGCCGTCTTAAAACCTAATTGAGCTGCACGAATAGCCGCAACGTAACCGCCTGGGCCACTTCCAATCACGATGATGTCGTAGTTCATATATTTTCTGTATTTAATTTTAAACAATGAATAGCCAAAAATACATTTTTTTTTTGGTTGACCGAATTCATTTCTCTATTATTCACCCCGCTATCGCTCCCCAGGCATCAGACAGATGAGCAATCAGATCCGAAGCGATCAGGCTTTTGGGATGGAGGTGTTGTGTGGCAATATCTCCGGCGAGGCCGTGGAGGAAAACGCCAGTGATGGCAGCATGCTCCGGCTGTAGCCCTTGTGCCAGTAGGGAGGTGAGGACACCTGTGAGCACATCCCCACTCCCTGCGGTCGCCATCCCCCAATTTCCGGTGGCATTAAAATGGATTTGACCATTCGGGCAAATAACAGCGGTATGGGCTCCTTTGATCAAGGTGATCAAATCATATTGTGTAGAAAAAGCCTTTGCTTTTTGGAGTTTGTCAAAATCGTTTTCCCAAGGGCCGATCAGCCGTTGCAGCTCTTTGGGATGTGGGGTCAAGATGCTTTTTGATGGTATAGAGGAGAGCCATTCCGGATGTAGCGAAAGGATGTTGAGTGCGTCGGCATCCAATACCAGAGCAGGTACTTTCTCCATTTTTGTGAAGGCCTGTAGAAGGGCTTTCAATGCATGCTGGCTTTGTTCGGATGTTCCCATACCTATACCTACACCAATGGCATCAAAAGGAGAGAGGTCTTTGGGGAAAGTGGAAAGTGCATCATGATCGGGATCTGTCATTACCATGGCTTCGGGAAAGGCACTCTGCAATATACTGTAGCCACATCGAGGAATATATGTGGTGACCAGCCCACAGCCAGTCCTGAGGGATGCCTTGCTGCTTAGGACGGTAGCACCGATTTTTCCATAGCTTCCCCCTGCGATCAAGGCATGGCCATATGTGCCCTTATGTGCATATTTTTGGGCTGGAGGTACAAATTGAACAATCTCTTTTTTCTCACTGTAGATGTATGCCGTCGGCAATTCGTGGATGAATGTCTCTTCCAGTCCAATGTCCAATATTTTAAATTGACCCGAGTAGGGGGCATTCTCCGGCAATAGCAAAGCCAGTTTGGGACAATGGAAGGTATACGTCAGATGAGCCTTGACGATCGGATGTCGTGCGTCTGTGTGTTGATCGGCCAATAGTCCGGAAGGGAGGTCGATAGAAATGACAGGGGAAGGCTGTTCATTGATCTGTTGGATGATATACGCCCAATCGGTATCCAACGGTCTTGTCAGCCCATAACCAAAAAGGCAGTCCACAATAGTCGTGTTCTCGGGAAAATAGAATACTGTGGAAAGATCAAACTGTTCGATCGGAATACCGAGTTCGGACAGGCGGAGCTGGTTGCTGTGGTTGTCGACAGAATACTTATCGTGTCTTAAAAGAAATACCCGTACAGAGAAATTGACATTGTATAGCATGCGGGCCAAAGCAAGACCATCCCCGCCGTTGTTTCCTGCGCCGCAAAGTATAGTGAAGCTACCCTTGAAGTCTTTGAAATCTGCTGTCAGCTGTTCGAAAATAGCATTTGAGGCCCTTTCCATCAAATCCAAAGAGGTGATGTGCTGGCCTGTGATGGTTTGAGCATCAGCCTGTTTCATTTGGGCTGCTGACAGGATTTTCATGCGTCTAGTTTCTGATTTAAAAACCTTTACGGTAAAGGTACAAAAAAGCAGGATAAAAAAACTCTGCTTCCATATGGAAGCAGAGTTCTATAATATAGTGTAATATTATATAAAATGCATTTTCCTACGCTGGCATTATCCAGTTCAGGTAATAAGGGTTTTTTCTCAGCCTAAAAATTAAGCACCCCTTGCACTTGTATAATAAGGACGCGCCAGATTGAAAAAGGTTCAGAAAAAAATAATATTTTTTTAATATCGGGTTTTTCTGTTGAAAAAAGTGAGAGCGAAGAATACGACTCCTCCTAAAAACAGGATAGAACCACTTACAATGATAGCCGTTGCCCATCGTTGGTCGATGACGATCCAGGCCAATCGCATCAGTGTAAGTCCGACAATAATGGATATACCTGCTGTTAACAATCTTTTATTTCTTTTTCGTCTGTTTTCCACCTGTAGTTAGTGTGTTGTTTAATGCTAACTAATGAGATGGAAAATTGTTTTGTAAAAAAAACCCGAAGCGGGGAACTTCGGGATTTCTTAACTAACCAATTATTAACCTAAATTATGAATTACCTTTATAACGTGGTATTGCAGGACTTAGTATAAAAATATTCTTGTGTAATATGTTTTTTACATTTAGGGCTTAGTATATGGATATTTTCATAAAGCAGGTATGCCTACACCCAATTTGTGATAGCACCCAAACAACGAAATACTCTCCGCAGGAAACCCTTTTCTGGCGCAAGTATAAACGTAGCGGTCCTTATGCCTACTTAGGAATTCGGATATATTCAGTACCTTTGTGACACTTGTTAAAAGATGAACAATATGAGTACACAAAAAGGACCTATATCTCAGTTTTTGGAGAAGAATTACCTTCATTTTAATGCTGCTGCGTTGGTAGATGCAGCAAAGGGCTATGAAACACATCTCTTGGAGGGGGGCAAGATGCTCATCTCTTTAGGGGGAGCAATGTCCACAGCCGAGTTGGGCATTTCCCTGGCTGAAATGATCCGCCAAGATAAGGTGCATATCATATCCTGTACAGGAGCCAACCTAGAGGAAGATGTCATGAATCTGGTCGCACATTCGCATTACAAGCGTGTGCCCAATTACCGTGACTTGACCCCTGAACAAGAACGTGAGTTATTGGATCAACATTATAATCGTGTGACAGATACCTGTATTCCGGAAGAAGAGGCTTTTCGGCGTCTTCAAAAGCATTTGGAAGATGTATGGCATGCTGCTGAAGCAAAAGGAGAGCGTTATTTACCACACGAATTTTTATATCAAGTGGTCAATTCGGGAGTATTGGAACAGTACTATGAAATCGATCCGAAAGATTCGTGGATCGTGGCTGCGGCAGAGAAGAACCTACCTATCGTATGTCCGGGATGGGAAGATTCGACTACCGGAAATATCTTTGCTTCCAATGTGATCAAAGGCAAGTTGAAGGCTTCTACCGTAAAATCCGGTATCGAGTATATGATCTATCTGACGGAGTGGTATCGTGAGAACTCAGGAGGGAAGGGAGTAGGGTTTTTCCAGATTGCAGGAGGTATATCGGGGGATTTTCCGATCTGTGTCGTGCCGATGATGTACCAGGATCTGGAATGGGAAGACGTGCCTTTCTGGGCGTATTTCTGTCAGATCTCCGATTCAACAACCTCTTATGGTTCGTATTCGGGAGCGGTACCCAATGAGAAGATCACCTGGGGGAAATTGGATATCGATACACCTAAGTTTGTGATCGAGTCTGATGCGACCATCGTTGCACCTTTGGTGTTTGCTTGGATATTAGGAAAATAGTTTTTTTGAATAAGGATAAAGGAACAAGGATGAAGGATTGACCTGTCCTTGCTCTTTAATCCTTAATCTAAGTATATGGATAATCTGTTGACAAATCACCCGTTGGCTTTACAGGCTTTGATGTCGGAAACGATTTTCACGACAGAATTTTCTGTGCAGAACAATGATGGCATAAAAGACAACCTTGACACAGTGCAGATTCCCTCTGCTGACGTACGTACTTCGCAAGAGGAGTTTGTATATCAGGGAGACAAGGGTACAGGGGTTTTATTTATCCTTCGTTATCCGGATTATCCTTATTTTTCGCCGCAGGCCGAAGATGCTTTTGTCAAGACCATAGGAGCATTGCAATTGACATTGCAGAATGTGGCCGTGGTCAATCTGGCCAATCCCCTGAACCCCAATGACTTCAAACGTATCATGGATTTTTTTCAACCGAAAAAAATCACCTTATTGGGGGTAGAGCCAGCTTCGCTGAAATTGCCCCATATCGCACACAATTCGTATATGCGGGGCAAAGTGGCTACTGTGTTTAATACTTTTTCTTTTGAAGAGATGTTTGCTGATGTCAACAAGAAAAAGCTATTCTGGACAGAGTTTAAGGCTTTTATTAATAATGGTTAATGCTTGATGGTTAATGATTAATGATGAGATGCGAGATATTTACAATTAACAACTAACCATTAACAATTATCACTATGCGGGATAATGTCATTAAAAATCTCAGTTTTGGATTTGCAGTTCGGGTTGTGAAACTGTACCAGTATTTGTGTGAGCAGAAAAAAGAGTTTGTTTTAAGTAAACAATTGCTTCGTTCGGGTACGAGCGTAGGAGCAATGGTTCGTGAAGCAGAACATGCAGAGTCAAAAGTAGATTTTAAACATAAAATGAGCATTGCCCAAAAAGAGATCAATGAAACTATTTATTGGTTAGAACTGTTAAAAGAAACAGGTTACTTGACAAGTGATCAATTTGAAAGTATGAACAGCAATGCAGTTGAAATAATTAAATTGATTACAGCGATCATAAAAACAGCTAAAGCTAACATCGCAAAAAGTCATTAACCATTAACCATTCATAATTAAATTATGCTTGATTTAGTTTTTGCAACGAATAACGCCCATAAGCTGGAGGAAGTACAAGCCATTGTAGGAGACAGCTTTAGGATAAAATCGCTGGACGACATCGGTTGTCATGATGATATCCCGGAGACCGGTCATACTTTTCGGGACAATGCCCGGCAAAAGACGGATTACTTATTCTCAAAATACAATGTCGATTGTTTTGGTGATGATTCCGGTCTGGAAGTTGATGCCTTGAACGGGGAGCCCGGTGTGTATTCAGCAAGGTATTCCGGTTCGCGGGACATGGAGAAGAATATTGATCTTGTCTTGGAAAGATTAGCGAGAAAGGAAGATCGTACAGCACGTTTTAAGACCGTGATTTCTTTGTTGTTAAATGGGGAACAATGTTTTTTTGAGGGTGCGATAGAAGGGCGTATTATCATGGAGAGGCAAGGCGAACAAGGGTTTGGATATGATCCTATATTTATCCCCAATGGATACGATAAGACTTTTGCCGAGATGTCTGCCGAAGAGAAAAATAAGATCAGCCATCGAGCTGTTGCCGTGCAACAATTGGCTACATTTTTAAAGGAAGTGTTGAAGAGGTAGTAGAGTTTTACTTCCCTTTTTTCTTATACTTCTTGATATTGCCTTCTCTGATATATTCTAAAGCTCCTTCCTTACAGTAGCCTGTCAGATAAACTGAAAATTTGTTGCTCTCACGCTTGTCCGAATCGAGCTCCTCCAATACTTCGGAAACACGTTTGGGACTTTGAAAAAAATCCGTGTTATTGACCAGATAATTTAACTTCTTTGTTGTTTCTATCCTTTTTCTCGATTCGGGAGGGAGGTTGTACAAGGGAGTAAGGTCTATATTTTCTTTGAAGACCTGTTTGGGTTGGACTTGCAGGGCACGACATATCAACAAGAAACTGTTCATGGAAAAATTTTTACCTTTTTCAATTGCAGAAATACTATTGACTGTAAGTCCTGTCATATTGGCGACATCTCTTTGTGAGTAAGACAGTTCTTCTCTTCTGTGGCGGAGGAAGGCTCCAATGCCGGAGAGTATATGTTTGTTGATGTCGTGCACATAACAAATTGAGAAATTATTTGCGCAAATAAGCTACAAAAATATTTTCCCAATAATTTGTGTATTTCAAGTTGTTGATTATCTTTGTAAGAGGAGATGAAAAAAGCTAGTTCGGTACCACACGAACATGTATAAAAAATACAGCTTGCTCGGCTCCCGATCCCACAGGAACTGCCAAGAACCTGGGGGCCGACGCAAGTTGTTATAATTGAAACAAAAAAGGACTTGCTCTCGCAAATCCTTTTATTCCTTTTTTAGAAAAACAGACTTATTTTGTTTCTGTTGTCAATTTGTCCAAGATTGCATTATTTTTCACAATCTGACTATCTTTCGATAATTTTGACCGTGAGCCCAACTCTACGTTGCGTCCCAATTTCAAAAACTGAACTTCAAGACGTGCAGTAGTCTTGTTTCTTCTATCTTTTCTTTTTAAACGTGTAACTCCCATGGTATTATTTAATATTTTTTAATATGCCCCTTTGTCCAAAAAACGAGGTCGGAAGCGGATTCGAACCGCTGTGGGAGGTTTTGCAGACCTCTGCCTAGCCACTCGGCCATCCGACCCTTTCCCCTAGAGGGAATGCAAAAGTAATGCTTAATTTTTATAAATACAAAAAATATTATTGTAGACTTCGGAAGTTAAAAATATGAAAAGATTAAAGGTAAACTTCCGAGGTCTTAGCAAAAGTCATCTAAACATATATTTAAGCCTTTTTAATATTTTTTGGTCTGATACTTGCATTGTAATACAAAACAAGTGAATAATAGTATGAAAAAAATTGTACTTACATTGGGCGCAGCTTTCCTGCTAGTGGCGGGAGCGCAAGCGCAGACAGGCTTCGGTTTGAAGGCAGGTGTTAATTTTCCGTCGTACAGCTATGGTAGCTCGGATGAACTGTCGGATACCAAGTCTACGGTGGGGTTTCATGTGACAGGGTATCTGGATGCGCCAATAGCCCCGGGCCTTTATCTCCAACCCGGCGTATCCTTGCAAGGAAAAGGAGCTAAGTTTGCAGAAGTCAAATTTGGCGGTACTACATACGACGTATCCCAAAATACAATGTGGCTGGAAGTACCGGTCAATTTTGTGGGTAAATTTCCTGTAGGACTAGGCAATGTGTTTATCGGTGCAGGTCCTTACGTTGGTTTTGGTTTGAGTGGTAAAAACAAAGTCAACAGTAGAGATGGCAGCGGCGATGGATCGTCCAATACATTGAATGAGTTTTCTTTTGGTAAGGATGAGGAGCTGAAAGGAACAGACTTTGGTGTCAATTTCCTAGCCGGATTCAAACTGGGAAATGGCCTGCTTCTGAATGCAAATTATGGCTTAGGATTGACTAATATTGCAGGTGCCAAGAGTTTTTCAGATGATATTAAAAACAGAGGATTTTCGGTGGGCTTAGGTTTCGAATTCTAAATAAAAAGGCCGAATTCCATAAAACGATTTGCGAATGTAAATCGTTTTATGGAATTTTATCCGCTATGGACTGCATAAAAAAACTTTTACTGGCATTAGGTGTTGCATTTTTGTCAGCTGTAGGTGTACAGGCACAAGTAGGTTATGGCATTAAGGCCGGAGTCAATCTGGGCAAGTATTCCAATGTGCAAGAAAATGTGGAGGATCATATCAAGATGAACCCCTCGTTTTACCTTACGGGATATGCAGATCTGTTTGTAGCTACCAATGTTTCCGTTCAGCCCGGGATTTCCTTTGCAGGGTAAGGGATCGAAATTTAAGGTTAGTGAAGGAGGTGATTCTGGATCACAATCTACCAATGTAATGTCTATTGAAATTCCAGTGAATGCTGTGTATTCTATTCCTGCAGGTCCTGGGAGCGTTTTCCTAGGGGCGGGTCCTTATGTTGGATATGCTGTAAGCGGTAAGTATAAATGGGAAGCAAATATTGGAGGCGAAAAAGAGTCTGACGATGCAAAAATTGACTTTTCGGGCGATGACAAAGATATGAATGCTTTTGATGCAGGTATCAACTTCCTAGCCGGATACAAGTTGGCAAATGGTTTCTTGATCAACGCAGGTTATGGGTTAGGTTTGAGCAATCTGACACCAAAGAACGATGCGGATGTTAAATCTTCTCACCGCGTATTGTCATTTGGTATTGGTTTCCAATTCTAATTGAATTTAAAAATAATTTTTGAAGCCTCTTGCCTATGCAGGAGGCTTTTTTGTTGACCGGGATGTAGAGACGTAAGATCTTACGTCTTTCCATACATAGCCGAATAATTGAAGATCTGGCAGTTTCAAAAATCTGTCAGGTCTTATCGCCTTACAAAATGATATTCAACCAACACATTAAGGCTACATCATATCCGAAATATCCTTACCTTTGCATTATGATTGAACTTCCCGTAATACCTGCTCATCAGACACAGCGTAAGCCGGATTGGTTGCGCGTGAAACTGCCCGTTGGCAAAGAGTACCGTCATGTACGCAACCTCGTGGATGAGCACAAGCTCCATACCATCTGTGAGAGTGGCAACTGTCCCAATATGGGAGAATGTTGGGGGGCAGGTACGGCAACTTTTATGATCCTGGGCAATATCTGTACACGATCATGTTCATTTTGTGCGGTAGCGACGGGTAGACCTCTGCCTGTAGATATGGACGAGCCTAATCGTGTGGCGCAGTCGGTCAAGCTGATGCAGGTCAAACACTGTGTGATCACTTCCGTAGACCGGGATGATCTCAAAGACGGAGGTTCTACGATCTGGGCGGAGACTATATTGGCTATACGTCGGGAGAGTCCCGAAACTACTTTGGAAACGCTGATCCCCGATTTCAAAGGGCAATGGGATAATCTGGACAGGGTATTGGCCGTACGCCCCGAGGTCGTGTCGCACAATCTTGAAACCGTGAGGAGACTGACCCGTGAGGTACGTATACAGGCTAAATACGATCGGTCGCTGGAATGTTTACGTCGGATTTCGGAGGCCGGATTGCGTACAAAATCGGGAATTATGCTCGGTCTAGGCGAAACCGAAGAAGATGTTGTCGAAGCGATGCAGGATCTGTATGATGTGGGTGTACATATTATCACTTTAGGACAGTATCTACAACCTACAAAAGCCCATCATCCTGTGATCGATTGGATCTCTCCTGCTCAGTTTGAGAAGTATAAAGAAATAGGTTTACAAATGGGCTTCAAATATGTCGAGTCCGGGCCATTGGTGCGTTCTTCCTACCATGCGGAGAAGCACTTGTTTGATATGCAGTAGACTGTAAAAAAGTTCATCATACCGTCATTTCGAGGAGGTACGACGAGAAATCTACGTTTAGACAGGAAAATGTCCATAGATTTCTCCTCCTAACGTCGTCGAAATGACGAAAACGGAGATATGTCGTACACCCAACGCATTGTGTCTCTACAACTAAAAAAATAAAAAATTTGTACCTTTGCCAAGATTTTAGGATAAGGGGTACGGATAACGATATTTGAACGAAGCCTTAATGGGAAAGAAAATAACAAACTTACTGTTGGAATTTGCTAGGTTGCATAGCTTCCTTATGCGATTCTTCCGTGAATTGGTGAGCCCTCCATATGAGTTTAAAGAAATCATACGCCAGTGTTACGAAGTAGGGTGGAAATCATTTCCCCTGATCAGTCTGACAGGTTTTATCGTTGGCTTTGTATTTACCAAGCAGTCTAGGCCCTCGTTGGAAGATTTCGGCGCAACGTCTTGGCTGCCGGCATTGATATCGATCGCTATTGTCCGTGCTTTGGCACCATTGGTCACAGCTTTGATCGCCTCCGGGAAAGTAGGTTCGCAGATCGGTGCTGAATTGAGCTCTATGAATGTGACCGAACAGATCGATGCGATGGAAGTTTCGGGTACTAATCCTTTCAAATTTTTGATCGTTAGCCGTATTATAGCTACGACTATTATGATACCTATTCTTTGCTTTTATATAGCCGCTATAGGTTTGTTCGGGGGGTATTTGAGCATTATTGCAAATGACCAATTGAGCTTATTGAGTTTTTATACACAGGTTTTTGATAAAATCGGTATGATAGATGTGTTTGCGATGGTATTGCGAGCTGTGGTGTTTGGTTTTACACTAGGTTTTGTAAGCTGCTATTCGGGTTATTATTCTTCGAAGGGTACCGAAGGCGTGGGTAAGGCAGCCAATAGTGCCGTAGTCGCATCCATGTTTATCATATTTATCGAAGAACTTCTGATCGTCCTTTTACTGGGCTTTGTTACACCTTTAATTACCGGAGTATGATAAAGAGTAAGGTAGATATCAACTACGATGAGGTGGTGATTGACGTTCGTGGTGTCAGCAAATCATTCGGTGATCTGCATGTCCTGCGTGGTGTAGACCTTAAGCTGTATGATCGGGAAAACCTCGTGGTTTTGGGTAGGTCAGGGACAGGTAAGTCTGTCCTTATCAAATTGATTACCGGTCTTTTGAAGCCTGATGCTGGGGAGATCGATGTGTTGGGGCAGGTTGTCAACCAGTTGAACGATAGGGAATTGCGGGCATTGCGTCAGCGTATAGGTTTTTCTTTTCAAAACAGTGCCTTGTATGACAGTATGACCGTTCGGGAGAACCTTGAATTTCCCTTGGTACGAAACAAACGTAACCTCACACGGATGGAGATAAACAAAGAGGTCGAGGATGTACTGGATGGCGTCGGCTTGCTACAGACGATCAACCAGATGCCATCCGAACTGTCGGGAGGACAGCGCAAGCGTATAGGTATCGCACGCACACTCATTCTGCGTCCGGATATCATGTTGTACGACGAGCCTACAGCTGGGCTGGATCCTATTACCTGTCTGGATATCAATGGGCTGATCAACGAAGTGCAGGAAAGGTACAATACCTCCTCCATCATCATCACCCACGATTTGGCCTGTGCCAAGATGGTCGGCGATCGTATTGTGATGCTGTTGGATGGCAAGTTTGAGCGACAGGGTACATTTGAAGACATATTTGATACGGACGATGCGCGCGTCAAACCATTTTACGATTACAATTTTACAGAAGAAAACTAACAATATGGCAAAAAATGAAACCACATAGCTATATAGTAATACATAGTCTAAGGAGACATAAGAAACACCATAGTCACCCGACCAGTCGGGTGCTATGTGTAGTTATGCTTCCCTTTCAATGGATTATGTTAGCTATAAATCCTATGTGGTTAAAAAATGTCATTTACTAAAAGAAGAAAATTAGGTTACGATGAACATGAAAGAAAATAAACGTTCTATTATTGTCGGTCTTTTTGTGCTGGTAGGACTGGTTATATTGGTGGCAGGAATATTGGTGTTGGGGACGCAACAAAATAAATTCAGCAAGAATGTCTTGGTAAGCACGCATTTCAAGGATGTGAAGGGGCTTAAGGTGGGCAATAATGTCTGGTTTTCGGGTGTCAAGGTGGGTATCATCAAAGAGATAGGCTTTGAAGATGTAGAAAATGTGCGTGTAGTGATGAGTATTGAAGAAAAGTCCAGTTCATTCATCCGTAAGGATGTAGTAGCCACCTTAGGTTCGGACGGATTGATCGGAAATGCAATTATCAGCTTGGTAGGCGGTACGGAGAGCTTCCCATCTATAGAAGACGGAGATGAGGTCAGGTCGGGACCAGGAGGGGGGATGGAGCAGATGATGTCACTGTTTCAGGAAAATGGGGATAACCTCAAGGAAATCACCAAAAATTTTGCCACACTATCGGCACAGATGGTGGAAGGAAAAGGTACGGTAGGAGCCTTGTTGACAGATGACGCTATCGCTAGTAACTTGCGGCAAACCACAGCCTCATTGACCCAAATCATGGTTGATGTCCAAAAAACAATGAACAATATGGTCGCTTTGTCAAACCGGCTCAACAGTGATCAGGGGTTGATCCATGATCTGACCACAGACACAGCTGTCTTTGCAAGTTTTCGTCAATCGGCCAATCAGCTAAATGATATTACGAAAGAAGCCAACGCCATGATGGCCAATCTTAATCAGGTGACCGAACGTCTCAATGAAAAGAACAACGCTGTAGGCGTATTGACCAACGACCCGGCCGCAGCTGCCGAAATCAAGCAGATATTGAAAAATCTCAACACCAGTACGCATAAGCTGGATGAAAATATGGAAGCGCTGCAGAGCAATTTTCTATTGAGAGGCTTCTTTAAAAAGAGGGCGAAAGAAGAAGCTAAAAGGGCAAAGGATTCTCTTTCCCTGCAATAAACAGTTGTTCGCAAAGATTGTACATTATAGGAATGGATATTTCTGACAATGACGTTTTATTTGAGGACAATCATTTGATTGCCATCAACAAACGGGCAGGAGACATCGTACAGGTGGATCCGTCGGGAGACCGTTCTGTCGAGGAAATGGTTGCCGCGTATCTGGCCCATAAATACAATAAGCCCAACAGTGCATTTGTAGGTGTTATTCATCGGCTGGATAGACCGGTAAGCGGCATGCTCCTCTTAGCCAAGACGAGCAAAGGGCTGGATCGTATGAACCGGCTATTCCACGATCGGAAGGTTCAAAAAACATATTTGGCCGTCGTCAAGGACAGACCACCTCAATCTTCGGGTAAATTGCAGAATTGGTTGTTGCGTGACCGAAAGAAAATGATCACCAAGGCATATGATAGGGAAGTGAAGAATGGAAGTTTTGCCGAATTGGATTACGAAGTCATAGGCCAGCTAAATGGTTATTACCTTTTAAAGATTAAACCGTTGACAGGGCGTACCCATCAGATAAGGAGCCAATTGAGCTATATGGGATGCCCCATTGTGGGTGATAACAAATACGGTTATCCCAGAGGATCGATGCGGCGTACGATCTGTCTGCATTCCCGTGCATTGGAATTTGAACATCCCATCAAAAATGAAAAAATGAAAATCGAAGCTCCGCTGCCTGTTGATGGATTTTGGGAGAAGTTCAATGTGTTGCTATAGCACGTCGTTGTAGCTGGCGCACGAATCCGTTCGTGTGCCTTACTAGTCAAGCACACGAACGGATTCGTGCGCTAGCATGAGTCTATCTCTTTTGACATAGAAATGAGTTTTTAAAATCGTATCTTTGTAAGATGAAAACAATCCGTTTTATCATATCCACTTTTGTCATGCTGTTGTTGTCCTACATGGTGTTGCCGAATGCTTCCAAAGCACAATGTGCGATGTGTTCGTTGAATGCGGAGAACAGTACCAAAGGAGAAAATACCCAAGGCAAAGGACTGAATAGCGGTATCTTGTTTTTGTTGTCCATGCCTTTTCTTATTGGGGCAGGAATAGGTGTGCTTTGGTATGTCAAATTCCGTCATAAAGAAACGAAATCATCTGTTTTATAGGTTATGAAAGTGAAGGAAGCCATGGCCCCATAACAATCATAACCCTCATAACTTTTACCACTTTATTATTATGGCTCTTTCAAAATTCCAGGCAGTTTTACATTCCAAATGTCCCAAATGTCGTACGGGCAATATGTTCGAAGGGCGTGTATATGGATTGAAAAGACAGAAAATGTATGAAAACTGTCCCCATTGTGGATTCAAATTCGAGATCGAACCCGGTTATTTCTATGCCGCTATGTATGTGAGCTATGCTTTTTCTGTAGGACAGGTGCTCGTCTCGGCATTGATTACGGCATGGTTGACCAAAAGTGATTCGCCATGGGTGTACACAGGGGTTTTATTTTTTACTATACTGGTTTTTGCACCTTTCAACTACCGATACTCCAGACTGATACTGTTGCATTATCTGTCGCCCAAGGTGTCGTTTAACCCTAATTTGGCTGCAGGAAAAGAGGGAAAGGTAGTATAGTCTAGAAAGCCTGCCTGACGGTAATCAGGCAGACACTTGTGCTTGATTTGGATATTTGTCGTGCATTCTATTCCAAATATTCCATTATACTGTCAAAAAGAAAAGCTTTGTCAGCATGTTGGGTAGAAATGTGTTGTTGTAAAATTTGAAGATAGTCCACATGAAAAGCCTGGATATCCTGCTCGGTGTCCATGACAAGCTGTATGCAGTACGTGTGCCCTTCGTGTGGGCTATGCAGCATCCTGAGCAGCTTCACATCCAGTTGCACTTTCGGTAGCCATTCTTTTTTCACCCAATCCAACAGGGATGCGTGTGACTTTTCTTCTACAATGACAGAAATGTTATACAGATACATGGCGCTAAGATATGAAATAATTTATTTAACTCTCCCCGCGCTGGCGCACGAACAATGTCATTAAGTTAAGGATGTAACTAGATCCCTCCTATTCCCGAATGCTTTCGGGACAAGCTGTCGGGATGACAAGAGAACACTAACTTTATATCATTTTTCTCTCCGGTGTAAAAATAAGGTTGCAAAGACAATTAAATGTTAAAAAATTCTAATCTTTGAATTCAAGAGGCTAACAAGATGAGGTTGAATAGATATACATGTTTGCTGCTATGTTTTATCCTGGGAATGGCATGGTCGTGTACGGGCAAAAAGAACGGTTCTTCACAGATACCCATTGAAGATTTTTTTGAAAAACCGGATAAGTCCAGTTTTAAGCTTTCGCCGGATGGCAAACAACTTGCCTATATCGGCATGGACGAACATTGTCGCAATATTTTTGTTCTTCATCTCGAAGATGCGCGCTTGTCCAAGCAGTTGACCTATCAGGATCACATGAATGTGCAGTATTTCTTTTGGGCTAATAATGATACCTTAGTCTATTCCAATAGCCAGTCGCCCGATGACAGTGTTCGCCTCTTTACGATCGATGTCCACACGGAGAAAGAGGCTCCGCTGATGAAACCGCTGATGGCCAAATTGCGATGGGTATCTCCGGCAAAATCTACCAACGGGCATTTATTGGCCATGATGAATATGCGGGATTCATCTGTATTTGACTTATATAGAATTCCGATGGATGGATCTGGGCCAATTCTTGTCGAGCAGAATGAGCAGGGATTTATGTCTTGGTATGCCTCTTATGATGGAAAAATCCGTTTAGCCATGTCTACCGATAGTGTTCAGGAAACGTTGTGGTATCGTGATGAAGAAGACCAGGACTACCGTATGGCTTTCCAGACAGATCCCTCGTCACGGATAATATTTCTGGGGCCTGTGAAAGATCGCAAAGACCAGGTATATGCGCTATCTAATCTTAATAGGGACAAATTGGCCTTGGTAAAACTTGATCTGCAGCAGGGGGAGGAACTGGAGGTATTGCATGCAGATCCAAATTATGATGTCAATAGGGAAGGATATTCTTTTGGCACCAAAATGGCTCTGTATAGTTCTGTGTTTGACGAAAAGAAGAAAACAGTGGTCCACGATCCCGAACTGGCAAAGATATACAATAGAATCACCGGTGATTTTGAGGGGTACACCATTGATATAGTCGATGTAGACAGCCTTTTTCAAGCGGTTGTCTTCAAAGCCTACAGCGATATCAATCCGGGCAGTATTTACTATTATCACAAGCTAAAGGATACGATTGTCGAATTGTCCGCACAGAATCCTTCTTTGGCTGGCAAGACGCTCTCTAAGATGGAACGTGTGACGTTCAATGCCCGGGATGGGAAGACCATTCATGGTTTTATGACCTATCCCCAAAAGAAGCAAGGAGAATACCCCGTTGTCGTATTGGTGCACGATGGGCCTAACCGTAGGGATGTATGGGGTTTCAATTCAGAGGTGCAGTTTTTGGCAAATCGTGGTTATTTGGTCTTTCAAATAAACTATCGCGGTTCCACAGGCTTCGGCAAGGAGTTTTATACAGCCGGATTCAAACAATGGGGAGGAAAGATACAGAGTGATATCAACGATGGGGTGACTTGGCTGATCAATGAAGGTATAGCGGATCCAAAACGCATTGCCATCATGGGGACCGGTTTTGGGGGGTACTCGGCACTATATGCCACCTGTTTCAGTCCTACATTGTATAAATGTGCCATTTCTTCTTCGGGGTACACCAATCTCTTTACTTATTTTAGGGAGTTGCCACCTTATTACCAATCGTATATCTCCCTGTACCATCGCATTATAGGTGATCCTCAGAAAGAATCCGAACTGTTCAAAGCTATATCTCCATTGTTTCATGCCGAAAAGGTGAGGACGCCTTTGTTGATTTTCCAGGGAGGCAAGGATAGGTTCAACAGTACGACGGATGTCAATCAATTTGTACAACGGGTCAAAAACAACAATATCCCAGTGCGGTATATCTATAACAAGGATGAGGGCAAACGGTTCCGCCGAGAGGAAAATATCATCATTTACTACCAAGAAATCGAACAGTTCCTGGCTGTTCACCTTAAATAATGCGGCAATACAATCTGCGATATCGGAAAAATTGGGGATTGCTGATAGCGTTTTCGCTATTGGTGACCATACTTTTTGCCGTCGCTGTTTATTTTGCCCGTATCATGACGATCAATTTTGTCGAGACTGAATTCAATAACAAGAAGGTCGAAATTTTTGACGAGTCTATACAACAGTTCAATGAATTCTTTACCGAAAAGATCCCTGAGATATCCTATTATCAAGGTTATATCGATTCGGTACAGGCTACGGATATTTCCAACGTCTTCCTAAGGAAATATCCTTTTGTCAGCGATATTACCTTTTATGATATCCTGTTGACCAATAAGGATTCGATAGGTGAGGGTTTGAAGGCCAAGAACCTAAATGTTTTGGTGAAATCGAAGATTCGTTATGCACTCAATAAGGAGTACAAGTTGACTCGGGATATGCAGTCTGCAGACAAAAGGGGAAAGATATCAGAAGATTTTAATAATATGATGTTGAAGCTGCTTAGTTATCTCGATCGGTCTCCCGATTCGTTGCATCTGGCCGATCTGGATTATTATAAAGTCTTTTATGGCGTACAGCCGGGTAAGGTGTCCTATCTGAATATCCCTCGTACTTCGGACCTTATCCTCTATCAGGATCTTATGAATCGTGACCATTTGCCGATCATGACTTATAACCATGATTTGTTTGTCTTTGATATCGACCCCCGCAAATTGCGGATCACGAACAAATATCCGGATCTTTATGAGAATATCAGTATCCGGCCTGTGGTGGATCAGACCGTGAGTGATCATGCACCCTATCTGACGACAGAGCTACCTCTACCGGGGGCCTTGTCCGAATTTAAATTACAATTCGATTCATCCAACCATTTTATCTCCAATAACATCAACAAACGTTTTTTTCCTGTGATCAGCGGATTGGTCTTTATCTACTTGATATTGCTGGCCTTTGTCTATATGATTTACCGTAATGCAATGATCAACAGTCGGTTGTATCAATTGCAGTACGATTTTATTAATAATCTGACGCATGAGTTCAAGACTCCGGTAAGCGTGATCAAGATTGCGGGAAATAATATCCGAAGTGCGGACAATATTTCGGATGGAGAACGGGAGATGTATGGCCGTATATTGGATCAGGAGGCGGACAAGCTGAACAACTTGATGAACAAGTTACTTTCCTTTGCACAGATTGAAAATAAGTCGTTGAAATTCAATGGAGAGTATATCGCTATAAATGAGTTCTGTCAGCGTCTCATCGATGCAACCAAGCTTAAATACCCGGATTTCAAGGTAGAGTTTTCTACCAATGCCACACAAGAGATGTTCGCTGACCCTGTGCTGTTGAACAGCGTTTTTCAGAACTTGATCGACAATGCGTATAAATATTCACCACCAGACAGGAAAGTCTTGGATATTAAAGTTGAACAAAACAAAAAAAATTTTGTTATTGAGTTCAAAGATCAAGGGATCGGTATAGATAAAAAAGAATTTAATAGTATCTTTAAGAAGTTTTATCGTGTCAAGAACCAGTTCAATCAACAAGGCAGTATAGGGCTGGGACTAGCATTCTGTAAGGAGATTACGGAATTCATGCGAGGGGAGATCAAGGTAGAGAGCCAGATAGGCAAGGGTACGGTATTTACATTGATATTTCCATTGGATAAATAAAATCGTAGAGACGCAAGCATTGCGTCTCTATATGATAAAAAAAACATTATGGACAAAGAAATAACAATCGCAGTCGTAGAAGACGATGAAAACCTAAGATTTTTGATCAGTCATAGGTTGCAGACCGAAGGCTATAATGTGATACAAAGCGGCAACGGCGATGAAGCTGAGCAGATGATATTTGAAAAAACGCCGGATATTGTGCTGTTGGATTGGATGCTGCCTGGCAAAGAGGGGATAGAGGTGTGTCAAGCATTGCGCAAGGGAGGATTTGAAAATATCATTATCATGATGACCGCCAAATCCCAGGATGTAGACAAGATCGATGCGTACAGCTATGGGGTGACGGACTATATTACGAAGCCGTTCAATATGGACCTCTTGGTCGCTATGATCGAAAATAAGGTGCGCTTTTTTGTTCCGAAGAACGGAAAAGATGTGTACACTTTCGGCGATACAGAACATCATCCCAATATCCATTCCTTGGTACGTGATGGCAAAAAGATCGAGTTGACCATATTAGAGAATCGGATCCTGCTGCATTTTCTGCAGAATATGGGTCGTGAGATTACCCGGGAAGAATTGATGGAAGTCGTCTGGGGATATAGCTCCAATGTAAATACCCGTACACTCGACATGCACGTGGTGCGGTTGCGCAAGAAGATAGAGCAAAACCCGGATAAACCAATGTATCTACAGACTGTTCGGGGATTGGGGTATAAGTTTGTGGATGAGGAATAACGACTATAATTTGGATATATCAGATAATTAACTTATCTTCGTAAGTAACGAACAAGACCGCATCCCTCGCATACGGGGGTATGTGGTCTTGTTTCTTTTTTGTTTAAAATTTAGTGTTAAAAAAGGTTAAGTTAAGTATTAATAATTATGGCAGAAGTAACGTATTACACAGAAGAAGGTCTAGCAAAACTGAAGGAAGAATTGCAGTACTTGAAAACGGAAGGCCGGGCTAAAATTGCCAATGCAATTGCTGAAGCAAGAGATAAGGGGGACCTTTCGGAAAATGCAGAGTACGATGCGGCAAAGGAAGCACAAGGCTTGCACGAAGCCAAGATCGCAAAGCTGGAAGAAGTCTTGGCGAGTGCCCGTCTTATCGATGAATCAAAATTGGATAGCTCCAAAGTATTGGCGCTATCCATCGTACGCATAAAAAATGTAAAGAACGGTGCCGAAATGAAATATCAGCTGGTATCGGAGACCGAGGCAGACCTCAAAGCAGGAAAGATTTCGGTCAAATCTCCTATTGCGCAAGGGTTGTTGGGCAAATCTGTGGGAGACATTGCTAAAGTCAATGTACCTGCAGGTGAATTGGAATTCGAGATTTTAGAGATCTCACGCTAACGCGGTTCTTGAAGGTTATGAGCGGACGCCATAACCGCTCAATAACACACTATGAATTCGATAAAGAGAAAGGCCCGACAGATTTTAAAATCTGTCGGGCCTTTCTCTTTACTGGTGCCCGGAGAGAGACTCGAACTCTCAAGGGACAATTCCCAACGGCTTCTGAGACCGCAACGTTTACCAATTTCGCCATCCGGGCAGCACCTACGCACAAATATGTTTTGCTAACGTCTCGCAAAAATAGGATTTTAATTGGAAAAGCAAGAAATCTGTTTGTGTTTTTTTATCGCTACCCCTTTACTTGTAGAGACGCAATGCATTGCATCTCTACCTTGTTTCGTGGTTCGTACGCCAGCCTTGGAATTTCAACATCCCGCACCCGCCCCTCGTCAATCCCCAATCAAAAATCGTCAATCAAAATCTCATCACCCCATCACCAGATTGTTCGTTCTGTATTCCAACGGTGAACAGCCGAATTCGGCTGTAAAATTGCGATAAAAGGAAGCTCTTGAACGAAAGCCACAGGCCAGTCCCAGATCATCAATGGTACCTTCGAAATCACTCTTGCCCAATTCTTCGGCCGCATAGTCCACGCGAAGCTTATTGATGAACGCTGAAAATCCCTTACCGTACGTATTGTGCAGAAAAGATCCTAGATGCCTGGATGGTATTTTGGTTTTTTCGATAAACTTATCCCTATTGAGCTTAGGATCGGCAAAACCTTTCTTTTGAATAAATAACTCTACGCTACGCTTATACTCATGTTTCTGTTCGGATGTGAAACCGTCATTATCAGGCTTGTCTTCTTCCGTAGATTCTACAGAAGGATATATTTTGGCAGAATGATACGCCCCGCGATAGGATAAGACACCCCTGTTTACCCATACACGTACAGATAGCTCCCAAGCTAAAAACAGTGTGATTAGATAAAAAAATGTATGGGCGATCTCCTGCATATCCACATAAAAGCTTCCTCTCCATATTTTCGAAGACGTGACGAGCAATGTACTGCATGCCAATAAAAATAAGATCATGGCCAGTCCCTCACGTTGTAATAAGGCATAGGATCGAGTACCAATCCTTTCACTCCACAGCAATACAGACCAGGTACAATAACCCACTACCGAGAAAAATGCGAAAAGATAAATGATCCAGTAGTACGAGGCATAGTACTGATAGCGAAAATTGTCGTTCGTGATAAACACAACGTAAAAAGGAAGACTTAAGATAAAAGGTATAAGATGAAGAAAAATCATTTTATCCGTTTTTTCCCCTCTCCGCGCCAGACTTAGAAGATAGAAGGCAGGTCCTAAAAGAAGACAAAACGGAAAAGCTAAAGCATAGTAATCCAGTGTATGAAATACACCGCAGAACAACAATGAAATAACACTGTACATCCCAAGTATCGACAATACATAAATGCTTACCCGATTAAAAATCGGCGTGCGTCGCGGCCGTTGAAGAGTAAGCCCCACAATGGACAAGACCGCTGTGAGTACGTTTAAGGTAATATAGGATATGGTATAAAATGTCGGTGCCACGATGCTAGTTTTAATTCTTTTATTTTTAATAATCAATTTATAACCTCACTGTCGGCGTGTGATTCCTCTTGCTTGTCCTTATTAAATCAATGCGTTAGCAAAAGGGGGTGCTTAGTCAATAATTCTCATATTTAATGAGGTAAAAATAAAAAAAGATATAGCAAAATTTTGCTATATAAAATATTTTGTAGAGCTCTAGCTACAAGTCGACTATTGTGTTAAATCTGGCTTTATGAGTGCACATACGACATGTCCTGTCTCAATTTCTTTTTTTTGTAGCGGCATAGCTACCTCTGTTTGCGAATGCGAAGCAAATGCTATCCAATTTCTGAAAACTTACATCATGATCTCAAATGACCTTCTCAAAAAATATGTTTAAGTATAACTTGTTGATATACAGTTTTATAGTGTGTTAGTTTTTTAGGAAATTCCTATGTCTCAATTTTTTATCATCACCTTTTTTCAAGATTTGAGATATTTTTTTACGATCAAATATGATCTACATTTGAAGCGTTATCGATAGTGCAAGCATGTTGCAAATCCATGAATAAACTGCGCTCGATAGCCAAATCAAGTAATCAAATTAATTTACACTATTAACTATGTTTTATGTCGTTCCCTCATTTTTTCAAGCAAGGTCTTAGTTATATAGACCCCTTTTTCGGAAAGGACTTTTGCTTAGTTCGGTTGACCGTGACAGGCGTCGTGGTACTACTGGCTATATTGGCCTTTCCCATTGTTCTACTGCTACGCCGTATGGCCGTGGAAGACAAGAGGGGTACCGAAGCAGACAGATCTGCACCTGTACCAAATGTTTTCTTACCGCCTTATCGGCAGAGTGATATACAAAAGATCTAGAATCAAAAAAAATTATGAATAATTCTTTTAACAATCGTTTATTTCAGTTTGTGCTGACCCTGTTTGCAGTTTTTTACTGGCTAGGGGCACATGCTGATGGGTCAAAGGATCTGTATCCTGATGGTGCATCGGGGTATCGTGCGTTTTTGCGAGCGTATACCACGCCTACAAACAACTGGCCCTTTGCCAATCAAGGTGTACATTATGTGTATGCCCGACCCGGCGAGATTATTACACTGGCATCCAGTGCTCAGAATCAGAATTCTGGTCGGATCAGGCTGTACAGTCCAAGCGGCACCGAAGTCGTCAATAATGACACCGATGGCCGCATTCTCAATCGTACGCAAGAAACTGCCGGCCCCCAGCTGGTTGGCGGATCTGTTGCAGATCGGTATACGCCTATTTACTATAACGTAACCCAAGAGGGGATTTACCGTGTCGAGTTTGTCTCTAGGTCAACCTCCTCTGATTCCGCGCCGACCACGGTCAATGCAAATGGTTCCTGGTCACAGCCCAATAGTGTCTTTATAGCGGCATGGGATGTCTCAGTGATCAATACGGCAGGTACGGGATTTGTCGCTGGTCGTGTATACACGAATGTGCTGAACCTAAACAACGGATCGAATAGCCCTGATTCGAATGGGTTTTATGGTGTCGTACATGTATTGACCAAGGATGGTTATATATACCGTGTTAATAATAATGGCAACAACGGTCTATACTTTACGTTCTTTGTCAACAATAAGGGAGTCGTCGACCCGGTTACGCAGGAGGCGACCTATAAAAGTTATAATTCGTCAAACGCAACTAACTTGGCCACTCGGGTACACAATCCAAATAATCAGGATGTGACAGCCAATAACCACGTTACCCACAAAATGTTTTATACCGATCCTGATCCCGGAATGCCGACAACGGCATCTATCGATATGACGGGGGGATTGACCTGGTTAAGGACAGTGCCGCAGACTCCTACAGTGACTGGGGTACAGCTCGTCGGTATGGACGGGACACCTTCGCAGGTGGGCAATAAAGGGGGATATGTGCGCTTCAATGCAAATGTGGCAAGTTCCTATTCGATCGTTATCGAGAGCACAGGTTCGCCGTCGTTCCCGACCAGAACTATTACAGGATCTGCTGCTGCTGGATTAAATGAAGTATACTGGGACGGTAAGGATGGTGCTACTACGCCTATGCCATTACCTGCAGGTAGTGTCCCGGCAAAAGTTATCGTACAATTGCAAGGTGCTGAAGTACATTTCCCATATATTGATATGGAATACAATCGGCTTGGGACGATTATCGAGTTGACAAATGGCCCTGACGGACCAGCTGCGCCGGATCGGTATAATGTCTATTGGGATGACACTACCATCCCTACAGGGACTGCGTTTGTGGGATCTGCTCCTTCACCTGTAAACAACAGTCATTTGCCACCAGCTAATAGTACAGGTGTCAATAGTACGACAAACGGACATATTTGGGGTGTTGGGGGATCAGGAAGTACCGGAAATCACTTTGGAAATGAAAGAACTATAGATACCTGGACATTCATCCGAAGCCAAGCTGTTGAGTTCAATACGACCTTGGCTGTGAAGGAAGCCGATTTACAGATACCAAGTATCACGCCGAGTACAACGACGGTCCTATCGGGAGGCCCATTGACCTATACAGTAACGGTGTTTAACGATGGCCCAAGTGATGTGACGGGTGCTCCTTTCACATTTACTGTACCCGCCGAGTTTGACCCGACCGGTTTTACACCGACATTTAATGGCAATTCTTGTGGTACACAGGCTACTGCTGTGACATACAATCCTGCAACAAGAACCTTCTCTTCGGTGCTTGATCTGCCGGACGGTTGTACGGTGACCTATACCTTTACCGGTACGGTGACAGCAGTGCCCCCTGGTGGTAATCTGCTCGTGGAGGCCACTATTTTGCGACCAAATGACGTGACAGATCCGGATGCGACCAATCAGAGTGATCCAAACGATCCGCTCACGTACGTACCACCCACCGATCCGTATTTTGAATGTTCGGACAATGGTTTGGGCACACCTTGTAATAATATACTGACAAATAATGTTGTTGCTGTGGCTTCAGCCCCTCAGGCTGACCTGCGTATTACAAAAGTAAGAGCAGGCGGTGCGACCACGTATGCACCGGGTAGTACAGTGACCTATATCGTGACCGTATATAATGACGGTCCTGACGATGTCACAGGTGCTACAGTAGCCGATTTGCTTCCTGCCGGTACCAATGGTACATGGACTGCCACATTTAACAATGCGACAGGCAATGCATCCGGTACAGGACACATCAATAATGAAACAGTGAATATCCAAAGTGGAGGCAACATTGTCTATACGGTCAATGTCGTGGTACCGTCCAACTATACGGGCGACCTCATCAATACCGCTACGGTGACACCTCCTCCTGGTATCGAAGATCCCGATGAGGACAACAATAAATCTACGGTAACCAATCCGCCGGCACCTTTGGCCAACCTGTCTGTCGTAAAAGACAACGGTCAGACCCAATATACGCCGGGTACTACAGTGACCTACACCATTACCGTGGCCAATGCAGGCCCTTCCGACGCGTCGGCTGTGACGGTGACGGATCTTCTTCCTGCCGGTATCACCGAAGCAACGTGGACAGCCAACTATCTTGGCGGAGCAGGAGCAGGAGGTGCGGCCACTTCCGGTACGGCTAATGCGACACACATCATCAATGAGACAGTGAGCATTCCTAACGGGGGTAGTATCGTCTATACCGTCAATGTCGTGGTGCCGTCTAACTTCACAGGCAATCTGCGCAATATAGCACGGGTTGATCTTCCTGCACCTGATCCGGCTGATCCGAGCATACCTACGGATCCTACACCGGGTGACAACGAAGACTTCGACGAAGATACGCCGGCTCCTGTAGCTGACCTTTCTGTCGTCAAGACCGACAATGCTGCGACTTATACGCCGGGTAGTACAGTGACCTATACAGTCACAGTGACCAACAATGGCCCTTCGGATGTTACCGGTGCAAGGGTAGAAGATACTTTCCCCGGTAGCCTGCAAGGTACTTGGACCGTGGCTTTGAACGGTGGTGCCTCGGGGGCCGCACCGAATACTACAGGTGCCACAGGTATCGACCAATTGGTCAATATCCCTAATGGAGGCAGTATCGTCTACACGGTCAATATTGCTGTACCGTCCGATTATATAGGCCATCTGGTCAATACGGCTACGATCGGTGTTCCTCCTGGAGTAACTGATCCGAATCCGGGCAACAATACATCTACGGATGACAATACACCGGCACCGAAAGCGGATCTGTCTGTGGTAAAAACAGGTCCGGCTACATATACCGCGGGTGAGACTGTAGTCTACACCGTGACAGTCCGTAACAACGGTCCGTCTAATGTGACAGGTGCTACGGTACAGGATATCCTTCCTGCCGGTACCACTGGTACATGGACGGCTGTCTATGGTGCGGGAGTATCGGGTGGTGCATATACTACTACGCCTATCAGCGGCCATATCAATGAGACCGTCGATATCCCTAACGGTGCGACCATCACGTACACCGTGACGGTCAATGTACCATCCAACCATACAGGCGCGGTAGCCAATACGGCTACGGTAGCGGTGCCCCTGGGTACGATCGATGAGGTTCCGGGCAACAATACGTCCACGAGCACCAACGATCCGGCTCCGGCAGCGGATTTGGTAGTCGTCAAGACCGATGGATCGGCCACCTACAGCCCGGGTACTACTGTTGTCTACACGGTGACTGTGACCAACAATGGTCCTTCCGATGCGGTAGGCTATACAGTGACGGACAATCTTCCTGCCGGTACCACAGGCTTCTGGACTGCTGCTTTCAATGGCAATGCGACAGGTGCGCTTTTGGGTACAGGCAGTATCAGCCAGACGGTGAACATTGCCAATGGTGCAAGCATCGTCTATACGGTTCACGTCGTCGTGCCGTCTAATTTTACAGGACAGCTGATCAATACAGCTACGGTAACGCCTCCGGGCACTCCTGGAGATCCGGGCTATCCGACTGATCCGAATCCGGGCAATGAAACCTCTACGGATATCGACGATCCGGCTCCAAAGGCCGACCTGTCTGTCGTCAAGACAAACAATTCGGCAACCTATACACCGGGTACTACGGTGAGATATACCGTGACCGTCCGTAATAACGGGCCTTCCGATGTGGCAGGTGTTGCGGTAGTGGACAACTTCCCTACCGGTACGACAGGTACCTGGACTGTTGTTCAGAACGATGGTGCCTCGGGTGCTACGTCGAATGCGACAGCGGCAACAGGTATCAGCCAGACAGTGAATCTTCCTAACGGAAGCAGCATCGTCTACACGGTAGATATAGATGTACCGTCCGACTTTACCGGACAGCTGATCAATACAGCTACGGTAACGCCTCCGGGCACTCCTGGGGATCCGGGCTATCCGGAAGATCCGAATCCGGGCGACGAAACCTCTACGGATATCGACGATCCGGCTTCGGTAGCTGACTTGGGAGTAGCGAAAACCAATGGTGCCACCACATATACACCGGGTAGTACAGTGACCTATACAGTCATAGTGACCAACAACGGTCCTTCCGATGTGGTAGGCGCGGTCATCACGGACAACCTGCCTGCCGGTACCACCGGTACATGGACAGTCACATCTTCTACAGATGCTTCCGCTGTCGCCGGTACCACCGGTACAGGCCATATCAACGAGACGGTCGACATCAAGGATGGAGGTAGCATTGTCTACACCGTCAATGTCGTGGTACCGTCTGATTATACAGGCGATCTGGTCAATACCGCGAGGGCTACTGTGCCTCCGGGTACAACCGATCCTGATCCGGACAACGATAAATCTACGGATATCGACGAACCGGCTCCGGTCGCCAACCTCTCTATTGAAAAAGACAACAACCAGACACAGTATACGCCGGGTACTACCGTGACCTACACGATTACAGTAGCCAATGCCGGCCCTGCTGACGCGTCGGGTGTCCGCGTGACGGATCTTCTTCCTGCAGGTATCACCGAGGCAAGCTGGACAGCCAGCTATATCGGTGGAGCTTCGGGTACAGCTTCCGGCGCGGCTAATGCGACGCACATTATCAACCAGCTGGTCGATCTTCCAAACGGAAGCAGTGTCGTCTACATGGTCAATGTCGAAGTGCCGTCCAGCTTTACAGGCAATCTGCGCAATGCGGCAAGGGTCGATCTTCCTCCTCCGGGACCGGGTATCCCTACGGATCCTACACCGGGCGACAATGAAGATTTCGATGAGGATCCTCCGGCTTCGGTAGCAGACCTGTCTATTGTCAAGACGGATAATTCAGCCACCTATACACCGGGCATGCCGGTAATATACACCATTACGGTGACCAACAACGGGCCTTCCGATGTGACAGGTGCTGTGGTAGAGGATACTTTCCCTGCTGGTACGACAGGTACCTGGACGGTGACCCTCAATGATGGTGCCACAGGTGCTACGCCGGGTGCGGTGGCAGCGACGGGCTTCAGCCAGACAGTCAATATCCCTAACGGTGGCAGCATCGTCTACGAAGTCACCGTGGATGTACCGTCCGGATTTACAGGCAACCTGACGAACACGGCTACGGTCGGCGTTCCTCCGGGTACGACTGACCCGAATCCCGGTAACAATACATCGACAGATGACAATCCACCGGCTTCAAAAGCCGATCTGTGGATCACCAAAAATGCCAACGATGCTACCTATACACCGGGTACGACAGCGACCTACACGGTAAGGGTAGGTAACAATGGTCCTTCCGATGTGACAGGCGCTACCGTACAGGATATCCTTCCTGCCGGTACCGGTAATGGTACATGGGAAGTCACAGCTGTCAGTGATCCTGCAGACGTATCTGTTGCGGTCGGTACGACCGGATCCGGCCATGTTAACCAACAGGTAGACATTGACAATGGCGGTTGGATTGAGTACACCGTCAATGTCGAGGTACCGTCCGATTATACAGGCGAGCTGGTCAATACCGCTACGGTGACTCCTCCTCCGGGATTGGAAGATCCTCAATTAGACAACAATACGTCTACGACCGGCAACCCGCCGAATGCGGTAGCAGACCTGTCTCTTGTAAAAGTAAGCGAATCTGATACCTATACACCGGGTGAGACGGTAATATATACCATTACGGTGACCAACAACGGTCCTTCCGATGTGATAGGTGCTACCGTAACGGACAACTTGCCTACGGGTACCACAGGCCACTGGACCGCGTCCATGAACGGTGGTGCTACAGGCGCGCTTTCGGGTGCGGGCGACATCAGCCAGACAGTCAACATGCCTGGCGGAAGCAGCATCGTCTATACGGTGACAGTCAATGTACCGTCCGGCTTTACAGGCGACTTGACCAATGCGGCCGGTGTTGGCGTTCCTCCGGGAGTGACTGATCCGAACCCGGGCAACAATAACGATGACGATACAGACGGTCCTGCACCTAAAGCTGATCTGTCTGTCGTCAAGACCGACAATGCGGCCAACTTTACACCGGGTACTGCTGTGGTCTACACCGTGACGGTGACCAACAACGGGCCTTCCGATGTGACAGGTGCTACAGTGACGGATGTGCTTCCTGCCGGTACGACCGGTGGATGGGAAGTGACCGCTTCTACGAATGCTTCGGCAACTGTCGGTACCAATGGTATGGGCAACCTAAGTCAGACGGTAAACATCCAAAATGGAGGTAGTATCGTCTATACGGTAACGGTCGATGTACCGTCCGACTTTGCGGGTAACCTGGTCAATACGGCCAGAGCTGATGTTCCTCCGGGTACGACAGATCCTGATCCGGACAACAATACATCTACGGATGAGAATGAACCTGCTTTGGTAGCCGATCTGGCACTTACGAAAGCAGTGAGCAACGCAAACCCGAAAGTGGGTGACATCGTGACCTTTACCTTGACCGTGACAAACAACGGTCCGAGTGATGCGCCTGATGTAGTGGTAACCGACCACTTGCCAAGCGGTTATACTTTTGTCTCGGCCAGCTCGGCAGATTACAGCGAGGCGACAGGCTTATGGACAGTGGGGACACTGGCCAACGGGGCGAATGCACAATTGACTATACAGGCACGTGTACGCGGTGCTGGAGACTACCGCAATATCGCGACAGCCAGCAGCCCTGCACATGATCCTCATCCAGGTGACAATACCGACAATGCGAAAGGATCCGTCATCCAGGCCAACAACGACCATCTTGGATCGGTCAACGGCCATGAGGGCGGCACCACGTTCGGTAGCGTGCTGGACAATGACTTGCTGAACGGTGCAGGCATTACAAGAAATGCGGCAGGTGAGCCGGTCGAAGTAGAATTGCATGTGGGCACGGTGACTACACCTCCTGCCTCCGGTACGATCACGATGAACCCTGACGGTACGATCACAGTCGATCCGGGTACGACAGAAGGTACGTACGAGATACCGTACGAGATCTGCGAGGTTGGCAATCCGACAAATTGTGATCAGGCTGTAGCCACGATCTTGGTGACCAAAGCCATCATCGATCCGGACGACGATTTCTATGACAACGTCGACGGTATCACAGGCGCCACAGTAGGCAATGTACTGGACAACGACAAGCTGAACGGTGTACAGGTCGATCCGGCCGATGTGACCATCACGGTGTTGGAACCGGCTACTTCCGTACCGGATGCAGTAAACGCGAACGTACCTGTGCTGCATGCTGACGGTACGATCACGATAGTTCCGAACACGCCTGCGGGCGAGTACAGGATCCGTTACCAGATCTGTGAGAATATCAACCCAACAACCAACTGCGACTGGGCTATAGCCCGTGTCAACGTGGTGATGCCTCAGATCGATGCGGTGAATGACAATATGGGACCGGTCAACGGTGTGACAGGTGGTTCTGCCGGCAATGTGCTGGACAACGACACCTTCAACGGTAATCCGGCGACAACAAGCAATGTGGCAATCACTGAAGTCAATCCGGCTATACCTGTCATAGACGCGCCAAGCGGCAACACCACTGTGCCGACGCTTGATCCGGCTACAGGTGAGGTTACAGTACCTCCGGGTACACCGGCGGGCGACTATCGCATAGATTACCGCATCTGTGATGTGATCAATCCGAAAAATTGTGACGACGCTACCGTGACGGTACGTGTCTTCAAGCCGGAGATCAAGGCAGAGGACGATAACTATATCACTCCGGACGTAGTGCCATGTGGCATAGGCCGTGCGGGTAGTGACAACATCGGCAATGTACTGAGCAACGACCGCTTCAACGGTGTGACCGGTGCAGGTATATTAGCATTAGCTGATATTTCTGTGGTACAGGCAGCAGTGGCCAACCACGATGCCGTGAATGCCAATGTTCCGGTACTCAATACGGCTACGGGTGTGGTATCTATCCCTGCCAATACACCGGCAGGTACGTATCAAATACGTTACCGTATCACGGACAAGCTGATGCCAACGAACTACTCGGAAGCAACAGTGACCGTGCGGATATGTAAAGCAGAGATCGACGCGGTCGATGATAAAGGTATTCCTACTGTCACCAGACCGGATTATGTATCGATCAACGGTTACGAAGGTGGTGCTGTGCCAAGCGTCATCACGAATGACCTGCTGAACGGTACGGCACTGACCACCGCCAACATCGGTACAGGTATCGATCAAGTGACCTTGACCCCTGACATGGACGGGCCATATCCGGGCAAGCTGACGTTCAACGCGGACGGTACTATTACCGTAGCGCCACAGACCGAAGCAGGCGAATACAGATGGTGGTACACGGTCTGTGAAAACCTCAACCCGCACAACTGTGACCGTGCTGTAGCGACTATCGTCGTACATGCGGCACCGATCGACGCGGTGGACGACAATTTCCCGATCACTATCGGACGTACCGGTTCTACAACACCGAGTGTGCTTGACAATGACCTGCTGAACAATGATCCGATCATCCGTGATGAGATCATACTGACGCCGGGTACACCAAGTCATCTGGGACTGACGATGAACGAGGACGGAACGATCAACGTACCGGCCGGAACTAAAGAGGGTACATATACCTATCCGTACACGATATGTGAGGTGCTCAACCCATCCAACTGCGACGATGCGGTAGCGACGATCGTGGTGACGGCACCGGATCTGGAAATCCCGAATACCTTTACACCGAACGGTGATGGTAAGAACGACGCTTTCGAGATCGTCGGATGGGAAGCGTATGACCGTATCGAACTGGTGGTGTTCAACCGTTGGGGCAACGAAGTGTACCGCAATATAGACTACGCCAACAACTGGACAGGCGCCGGGCTGAACGACGGTACCTACTATTACATGGTCAAACTGATCAAGGGCAATACAACGGATATCCGTAAAGGTTGGGTGTTGATTAAGAGGCGTTGATGATAAGTAGTCAGTGGACAGTGGTCAGTAGTCAGTTACTGATCACTGACCACTGATCACTTCAATCTGTGAAATCCTCATAATCTGTGTAATCATAATAAAAAAGACATGAAAAAGAGATTTAAATATTTAACCCTTGGACTACTGCTGCTGTCGGGTACAGCAGGTCACGCGCAGCAGAACATCCAGTTTACGCAGTACATCTTCAATTCGATGAGCGTAAACCCTGCCTATGCGGGCTACAAGGGGGAGTGGTTCGGACAGCTGGGCCTGCGGAGCCAGTGGACAGGCTGGGGCGGTGGACCGAAGACGGGAGCGATCTCGATCGACGGTGTGCTTGATCCGGATATGCAGCGCCACGGCGTAGGCCTGCAGGTGACGGCCGAGGGACTTGGCGCACAGTCCGCTACGGCAGCCTTTGCCAACTACGCGCTGCGCCTTCCCGTAGACCGTTCGGGCGAGCACCGTCTGAGCCTGGGCATTGCCGGTGGCGTGACCCAGTACAAGGTCGACCAGAACAAGATAACGACCATAGACCCGAATGACCCTGCTGCTATCGGTGGCACTACCCTAAAACCCGACATCCGCTTGGGTATCTACTACAGCAATGCAAAATGGTATGCCGGCGTAGCTGCACATGACCTTTTTGCAGGAGCCAACAGCACGGATGACTATGTGCTGGACCAGGACGAGATCGTGGAGAGCATCCGCCGCAACACGCACGGCTATTTTATTGCCGGAGCACTATTCCAGCTGGACAGGGGACTGCTGCTGCGTCCGAGTGTGCTAGTCAAGGATGACTTTAAAGGGCCTACTGCACTGGACCTAAGCGCGATGTTCATCTTCAACGAGAAGTTCTGGATAGGTCCGAGCTTCCGTACACGTAGCCGTATCTTCGACCGTGACTACTCGGACTATTCAGTAGACAGGCTGAGCTCCGAGAACTCGATCAGCGGTATCGCGCAGTTCTTCATCACGCCAAAGTTCCGTATCGGGTATTCGTACGACCACATGATGAACCGTATGTCCAGCAGGGCTGGAGGTACGCACGAGGTGACGCTTGGGATTACATTCGGACAATTGGGCAGACAGATATTAAGCCCGCGGTACTTTTAATAATGGTTAATGATTAGTGGTTAATGGTTAATTGAGAATTGACAGTGGACAATTGAGAATGGACAATGTTTAGAATTACGAATTACGAATTATGGACTTTCATATCCCAATACGCTATACGCAATACGCAAATCTCAATACGCAATACGCACTACTCAATACTAAAACAAAGACAATGAACAGAACATTTAAATACATTATTTCGGGCTGTCTGGCGGGCAGTTTCCTGCTGGGGACGGCTTCTGCCCAGGAACAGCCGAGCCGGGGCCGTCAGGCGGAGCAGCTCTACCACAGCATGGAATATGCCCGTGCGGCGGCGGCCTACGAGAAGCTGGTGGATGTGCGGAAGCCCCGCACCTCCGATATGGAGCGCCTGGCGGAAAGCTATCTTTATCTGAACCAATACGAGTTGGCGGAAAACTGGTACGCACGTATCGTACGTCAGCCGGACGCGAGCAAGGATGCCCACCTCAACTACGCGGAGGCACTGAAGCAGCGTGGTAAATATGCTGCTGCTAAGGAACAGTACCAGCAGTACGCCTCGCGCTACGGTGAGAGCGATGCGGTCACCCGTGCCATCCGCGGTGCGGACTCGGCGCAGGTGTGGATGAAGAACCCGACGTACCACAGGCTGCGCAACCAGAGCGATGTGAACACGGAGCGGGCCGATTTCAGTTATTTCCCTACAGGAGCAGGCACAGGCCTGTACGTGACCGAGCCGCACCGTATCCTGGGTAGCAAGAGCGGAATGACCGGAGAGTCGTACCTGCGTGTGTACTCAGTAGAGGAAGGGGAGAACGGTACGTTGGGCAATCCGAATGCGATCTTCGGCGAACCAAACGATGGCAGGTACCATATCGGCCCTGTCGCAGTGGATGCGGCAGGAGAGAAGTATTACGTGACGCGTACCTATCCGGGCAAGACAGATGCCGAGCGTTTCCGGGCCTTTGGGCAGAAGTGGCGCAAGCAGAACCTTGAGCTCCTTATCTACAGTAAGGAGGGAGATAGCTGGAAAGTAGAGAATTTCTCTTACAACAACGCAAAGGAATACTCCCTGGGCCATGCGGCACTGAGCGAAGACGGCAAAGTGCTTTACTTTGCCTCGGACATGCCGGGTGGCAAGGGCGGTGTAGACATCTGGTATAGTGAATTGCAAGGCGATGGCAGCTGGGGATCCCCGCAGAATGCCGGCGATGCGATCAATACCGATGCAGACGAGATGTTCCCTGGTGTGGATGGAGGGACACTGTACTTCTCAAGCAACGGACATATCGGCATGGGGGGCTTGGATATTTTCAAGACCACCGGCCAGAAAGCCTCTTTCACAAAACCCGTCAATCTGGGCTATCCGTTGAACTCGGCTTCTGACGACTTCGCTTATGTGGTGTCACACAGGGGAGACAACGGCAGCTATACGGGTTATCTGTCGTCCAACCGCAGCGGTGGAGCAGGATCGGATGATATCTATTCGTTTGGCTATAGCAAGCCCTGTGCAAAGATATTGGTCAAGACCATTGTGCGCGACAAGAAGACCGGCGAGCTATTGCCTTATGCCAATGTGACACTTTTCGGTGCTAACAACGAGGTGATCTCCAGAGGTATCGCCAACGACAAGGCCGAGATCAGCTTTACGGTAGACTGCAACACGGATTACCGTGTGCTGGGCGAGAAGGAAAAGTACCACGAAGATACGAAGCCATTGTCGGCGGTCAATCCGACACGGGATACCACGCTACAGGTAGCACTGAACTTGCAACCGGCGTTCAAGGTGGGTGATAAGTTTGTGTTGGAGGACATCTACTACGACTTTGACAAGCATTTCATCCGCAAGGATGCTGCTGAGATCTTAGATCGTCTGGTAGCGACAATGCGTGACAACCCTACTTTGAAGATTCAGCTGTCGAGCCACACGGACAGTCGTGGTACGCATAAGTACAACGAAGGTCTTTCGCAGAGACGTGCGCAAGCTGCAGTTGACTATCTGGTCAGCCGCGGTATAGCACGTGACCGTATGGTGGCCAAAGGCTACGGTGAGACCAGGCTGACGAACAGGTGTGCCGACGGGGTATCGTGTACAGCAGCGGAGCATCAAGCCAACCGGCGTACAGAAGTGGAAGTGCTGGAATTCTAGAAGAAAAGACGAGGGTGTCTCAAAAAAGCAGCAGCTATTGTTGTTTTGTCATTCCGACGATAGGAGGAATCTATCTCCAAAGGTATTCAAAACTGTTTTAGATCCTTCCTGTCGTCAGGATGACAGACTTTCGGGACATCCTCTTTACAAAAATATTTAAGATCAATCCGTCCGGATTATTCATAGGTAGATGAAGTTAGGTGTTACCTCCCGGTAACGCCTTCTTTTTTCTTACGGAACGATAGTTGCATGAGTTACAAATATCGAGATAGACACCCTGAAAAAATCAAGAAACAAGTGGTAGAGAGTATTCTCTCGGGGGTACTGCTGTTGGAAGAAGCTATGTCGAAATACAAAATTCTCTCAAAGAGAACTGTGATTCGTTGGTTAAAGCAACATCATCAAGAAAATGGGGAAAGGCGTATAACCTAAAGCAGACTATGTTAATTAGACAGAAATACCGTCTCTCCGGCAATGAATGTTCTTAGTACTTTTGTTTGGCGGATATCCTTCACAGGAATCTTCATGATATCCTTATCCAGAACGACAAAATCTGCATCCTTTCCTTTTTCTATAGAGCCTCGCTTTTTTTCCTGGAAACAAGCATATGCTGCCCAGATCGTCATTCCACGTAGAGCTTCTTCACGGCTGAGCGCATTTTCGATTTGAAAGCCACCTTTGGGTAATCCATCTTTGTCCACACGTGCCACAGCGGCATGAAAGCCGTATAAGGGGTTGATATGCTCTACCGGAAAATCACTGCCCAAAGCTACTTTTCCGGATGTGTTTAAAAGTCTTTTGTATGCATATGCATATTTTATTCGATCAGGGCCTAGCCTTTCCTCTGCCCAATACATATCCGAAGTGGCATGAATGGGTTGAATAGAAGGAATAACGTTGAACATATGGAATTTTTCAAAATCAGCAGAGTCCACCACTTGTGCATGTTCTATCCGCCATCTCTTGTTATTGTTTTCCCCAAGGTATTTTCCATAGAGATCCAGAATAATACGGTTTGTCGAATCGCCAATAGCATGCGTACTGACTTGGAAACCCGTATTGGCCAGTTTTCTAAAACTGCTTTCTAGTTCCTCTATGCTGTGAAGCAAAAAACCTTTGGTAGGACTATCTTCGTAAAAATCCAATAGACAAGCTCCTCTAGATCCTAATGCACCATCAGCTAGGAACTTGATAGAACGAATTGTCAGTCTATCCGACTGGAATATACCGTCACGAATGTGTCTATCGATGTGCTTGGGATCAGCAACTATCATGGCGAAATTTCTGATTTTTAAGGAGTCCCGCGCATAGAATTTTTGTAACATATCCAGTTGATTGCGATCCAGTCCTGCATCTACAATAGATGTCAGTCCGACTGACAACAAAGAATCCTGGGCTTGACGAAGATAAAGGAGCAGTTCGCTGTCGATAGGTTCGGGAACAAAAGGGCTGACTAATGACATAGCATTGTCTATAAGAAGTCCATCCAGACGGCCTGTACTGTCTGTCGATAGCAGACCTCCTTCGAGGTGGTGGGTACTGTCTATCCGGGCAAGGTGTAAGGCTTTGGAATTGACCAATGCAGCGTGGTAGTCAATGCGGTATAAATAAACAGGTATTTCGGGAAAATATTTATCCAGGCTATCCTTGGTAGGAAGTTCGGGATTCTCCCATAGGTTTTGATCCCACCCACCACCGACGATCCATTTTTTTGTGGGATTGCTTCGATGATAAGCTTGAAGCCTTTCGATGATCTCGGACATGGATCGACTACCTTTTAGGTCGGCTTGCTGCAAAAGATCAGCATACAGGAAGGAATGCGCATGGGTGTCATAGAAACCCGGAAAGACAGCCTTTTGCTCCGCGTCGATAATTTCCTTGGCATGGTATCGGTTTAGGATGTCTTTGCTGCTCCCTATATCGATAAATATGCCGTTTTTTACGGCAAATGCTTCGATGACAGTAAAGGCCGAATCTACGGTATAGATTTTTGCATTGTGTACGATCAGATCGACCTCCGTATTGGTCGTACATCTGGCAAATATGGCCAAGAGAAGTATACTAAGTATTCGGTGCATGTGTTTTTATAATTTCAGCTGTCGTAAATTTACGGATAAAATTAATAGACTTCCGAAGTTTCAAAAACTTCGGAAGTCTTTTTTATTTTTACCTTTTTACTGTTTACTTTTGATCATGCTTAGCAACAGAGAACTTTTCCTGCGCAATACCGCCCAAACATCCGATAGTCCGAGATTGATCGAAATCGTCAAAGCTGAAGGGACTTATTTATACGGTCCCGAAGGTCAAAAATACCTGGATCTGGTTTCCGGTTTCAATGTCAGCAACATTGGCCATCGCCATCCAAAGGTTGTGGAGGCTATCCGAGAACAACTGGACAAATATCTGCATGTAACGGTATATGGTGAGTTTGTGCAGGCTCCGCAGGTACAGTTTGCCACGGCATTATTAGAAAAATTACCTCCATCTTTTGGATCGGTGTACTTGACCAATTCGGGTGCCGAAGCGGTAGAAGGAGCCATGAAAGTAGCTAAGAAGTATACCGGAAGAAGGCAGATTATTGGTGTGACGAAAGCCTATCACGGAAGTACGCAAGGTGCTTTAAGCTTGATCGGTAATCCGGAATACCATAAAGCATATGCCCCCCTCTTGCCGGAAGTGGGTTTTATTGATTTCAACAATAAGGCCTATCTGGCTTCGATCACAACAGAGACCGCCGCAGTGATCGTCGAAACGGTACAAGGAGAAGCAGGTGTCCGTGTGCCGGACAAAAGCTATATGCAGGCATTACGTGCGCGATGTACAGAGACGGGAACGTTATTAATTTTTGATGAGATACAAACGGGGTTTGGACGTACGGGGCGTATGTTTGCTTTTGAGCATTTTGATGTGGTGCCCGATATCTTATTATTGGCCAAAGGTATAGGTGGTGGAATGCCTTTAGGGGCTTTTGTCGCTCCCAAGGAGATTATGGATGTCATTAAAACCAATCCCATGTTGGGACATATCACAACGTTTGGTGGTCATCCTGTTTCATGTGCGGCAGCATTGGCATCCCTTCGGGTTATTGAGGACGAAAAACTATTGGATCAAGTGGCCGACAAGGCGGAGTTTTTTCGTCAGGAACTCAGGCACCCTAAAATAAAAGAAATACGTGGGCTAGGGCTGATGATGTGTATACAAGTAGAAAGTTTTGATCAAGTGTACCGTGTCAGTAAATACTGTGCGGAACATGGGGTTATGATCGATTGGTATCTGCACTGCGAAACAGCTTTGCGTATTGCACCCCCCCTGACCATTTCTATGGAGGAGATCAAGGCTGCCTGTCAGATTATCCGTGCCGCTTTGGATCAGATGACAATGGAGAGTTGAGAGTTGATAGTAGGCAGTGATCAGTGGACAGTTGTCAGTAACCCCGCACCTCGACCCCCGCACCTCGTACTCACTGTACTAATTTATTCGCACAGGTCGTACTTGCAAAGGACTCGGGTTTGGCTTTGAAACAAAATCCCATACCTAAGATATAGCCCATAGCATCTTTTAATGCCACATTGGATTCAAAAGTAGGATTTGTATTGATGTCTGCATGCACTTCGAGATCGATGTCGTATTGTTCCAGAAGTGGGCAGAGGTGGTAGGCTGTGTCGATGGATTTTTGAACTTCCAGAAGCATGCGCTCCTTGATGCTCATGTTATGGTTTTTACGGTCTTTGTGGATAAACATAAATCCACCTTTGTGTTGTCGGAGAAAGACGATGACGGTAGCGAATTCGACCATTCCACGTTTGACCTGGGAGTCAGTGCCGATGAAAACTTTGAGGGAATTTCCTTGCTTCCGTTCTCTAAGAATTGCAGCCTCAACAGCATCCATGATGGGTAAACGGAGATATTCTCCATTGTATTTTTGCCATTCCATAGTTGATTTGATTTTTGGTTGAATTTAATGTTATGTTGTTCATTTTGTGTTAATTTCGTTTTAAATTATCAGTGGTCAGTTTCAGTTATAAGTATTGACCACTTACCACTGTCTACTTACCACTGCCTACTGATCACTATTTCACTCTTTACTTCCGTACGCTAGATCACCTGCATCTCCCAGTCCAGGCACAATGAAAGACTTGCTCGTCAGCTCATTGTCCACATCTCCTGTCCATATATGAGCTTGCGGGATAAATGCTTTGACGTGTTGAAGGCCTTCCTCTGTGGCGATAATGGAAGCAATATGCAATTCTTTGATGTTGTACTCGCTCAATATCTCTTTGCAGGTCAGCACCAGACTTTTTCCCGTGGCGATCAGTGGATCCATGATAATGACCGTTTTTTCGTCTAATGAGGGGATAGTACTGTATTTTTTGTGGATTTCAAATTCTCCGCTCTTTTTTGTATGCCTAAAGGCTGCTGTAAAGCCACTATCGGCCCGATCAAACACATTTAAAAATCCTTGGTGGAAAGGTAATCCCGAACGGATGATGGTCACTAACACGGGTTGTTCTTCCAGTATGTTCATGGGAGCTATGCCCAACGGCGTCTCAATGTCTTTGTTGTGAAAGCCTAAGGTTTTACTGATTTCGTACGCCATCATTTCGCCTACTCTTTCCAGATTTCTGCGAAATCTCATTCGGTCGCGTTGAATATTCGTGTCGCGCAATTCGGCAATAAAATCATTCACTACAGAATTCTGCTTGGAGAGTATGGTAATCATTTTGTCCCTGTTTTTAGTTGTCCCCTCTAATTTACTAAAAAATGTGGGCTTTTTGCAATAAGCCTATATAAAATCATTATCTTTAGTATATTAGCTATAACCGATATGTCTGATAAATTCCAACAAAAATACCGTATACCATCCGCAAGAGCATCTTGGTGGGATTATTCGCAAGAAGGGACATATTTTGTCACGATATGTACAAAAAACAGGATACCATATTTTGGGGAGATCATAGATGGTGTTGTAAAATTATCGAAGATAGGAGAGGTTGTTAAGAATGAATGGTTAAAGACAGCTGAATTACGCCCGGATATGGACCTGTTTTTAGATGAATGGGTTATTATGCCGAACCATTTTCATGCAATAATCGTCATCGGCGAAAACCCATACAACGAATGTAATGTAGAGACGCAATGCATTGCGTCTCTACGAAACGACAATAAACCGATTAACAAATTTGGTCCGCAATCAAAAAATCTCGGAGCTATTATTTCGTGGATTCAAATCTACTGTTTCTAGATCCGCCCGTTTGATTAATGCCGATTTTGGATGGCAATCCCGATACCATGACCGGATCATTCGTGACCAACCCGAACACGAAAGAATTGTGTCTTATATTCTTAACAATCCTGAAAATTGGTTACAAGACGGATTGTTTATTGATTGTTAAAGCTGTCCAAAAAACACTAACTTTATCTTTTTGGAGATAGCGCACATGAAATTTGATTTAACATCTGAGTACAGCCCAACGGGGGATCAGCCGCAAGCGATAAAAGAATTGGTAGAAGGTATAAAACGAGGTGACCCGTATCAGACACTTTTGGGTGTAACGGGTTCGGGTAAGACTTTTACCATTGCAAATGTCGTCCAGCAGACACAAAAACCCACATTGATATTGAGTCACAATAAGACCTTAGCAGCCCAATTGTACGGCGAGTTCAAACAGTTCTTTCCCCGTAATGCGGTCAATTATTTTGTGTCCTACTACGATTATTACCAACCGGAAGCTTTTATTGCCTCGTCGAATACTTATATTGAGAAAGATCTGCAGATCAATGATGAGATTGAAAAGTTGCGGTTAGCTACCACTTCGTCACTGATGTCAGGACGTCGGGATGTGATCGTCGTATCCTCAGTGTCGTGTATTTATGGTATGGGAAATCCGGAAGATTTTTCCCGATCTATTTTTCGTTTTGGTGTGGGCACAGTCATTTCGCGCAATGCTTTCTTGCATAAACTCGTCGAGATTTTGTATGCGAGGACGACAACGGATTTTAAAAGAGGTACATTTCGTGTCAAAGGAGATACTGTAGATATCTATCCGGCGTATCTGGACAATGCTTATCGTGTTTCCTTTTTTGGAGATGAAATAGACGAACTCAGTGAAATCGATCCAATCAGTGGTAAGACAATCGTGCGGCATGAAACATTGTCTCTTTTTCCGGCCAATCTCTTTGTCACACCAAAGGAAAAGTTTACACAATCGATTTGGGCAATACAGGAAGAACTCGTACAGCGGAAGTCTCAATTGGAAGATGAAGGGAAACTTCTGGAAGCCAAGCGACTGGAAGAAAGGGTTAACTATGATCTGGAAATGATGCGCGAATTGGGGTATTGCTCAGGTATAGAGAATTATTCCCGTTTTTTCGATGGCCGTAGCCCGGGGATGCGTCCTTTCTGTTTATTGGATTATTTTCCGGACGACTATTTGCTTGTCATTGACGAGAGTCATGTGACGTTGCCACAGTTGCGGGCGATGTATGGCGGAGATAGATCCCGGAAGATATCGCTTGTCGAACATGGCTTTCGCTTGCCAGCGGCATTGGACAATAGGCCGTTGAATTTTCCCGAATTTGAATCGTTGACCAATCAAACTATATACGTGTCGGCAACACCGGGTGACTATGAACTGCAACAAACCGAAGGTGTCGTGGTCGAACAGGTCATTCGCCCGACAGGGTTGTTGGATCCGGTCATTGAGGTTCGTCCCGCGATCAATCAAGTGGATGACTTTTTGGAAGAAGTGGAGAATACGATCAAAAGTGGAGGCAGGGTACTCGCAACGACATTGACTAAACGTATGGCTGAAGAGTTGACCAAATACATGAGCCGTCTGAACATCAAAGTGAGGTACATCCATTCGGAAGTGAAAACATTGGAACGTGTGGAAATTCTACGGGGTTTACGCTTAGGTGAATTTGATGTATTGGTAGGTGTTAACCTGTTGCGGGAGGGGTTGGACCTACCGGAAGTTACGTTGGTAGCAATTCTGGATGCGGACAAGGAAGGGTTCCTACGCTCGGAGCGTTCGCTGATCCAAACTATAGGACGGGCTGCACGTAATGACAAAGGGCGGGTCATCATGTATGCCGATAAAATGACGGATAGTATGCGTGTGACTATCGATGAAACGAACCGGAGACGGGATAAACAGATCGCCTACAATGAAAAATATGGCATCACTCCACGGACAGTAGGCAAGACACGGGAAGAGATCATGGAACAGACAGCGGTGGCAGACTACAAATCGGGCGAAGCCAAAATGTATGTGGAACCTGATCCGACCACATCTATCGCAGCAGATCCATTGATCGAGTACATGGGCGAAAAAGAATTGAAAAAGGCTATTGAAACTGTTCGGAAGCGTATGGAAAAAGCCGCTAAAGAAATGGATTTCTTAGAGGCAGCCAAACTTCGGGACGAAATGTTTGCCTTGGAAAACACGTATAAAGATCGTTTCGAGGATTGAGAGGGGACAAATGACAATGGACAGATGATAGATGACAGTGGGAGATAGTTTTTTACTTATTTGCCAAATTACTTCAAAATTCATACTTTTAAGCCTAAACCTTTCAAAATGAGTAATAGAAGAGTATTTTTAAAGCAATCCGCTCTTTCGGTTGGAGCCACATTGATAGGGAGTTCTTTGCTAAGAGCAGAAGACCTTTCTTCTAAAAATTCCAAAATAACCATCAATTCAAACGATATTATTTTATTTCAAGGCGATTCTATTACAGATGCCGGCAGAAAGAAGGATACTTCGACACCTAATGATATTGCCGCGATGGGTAGGGGGTATGCGATGATCGCTGCTAGCGTACTGTTGAATAAATATGCCGATAAAAACCTTCAAATTTATAATAGAGGGATAAGCGGACATAAGGTACCTCAGCTGGACGACAGATGGCAAGCAGATTGTTTGGATATCAAGCCCAATATTCTGAGTATCCTCATCGGGGTCAATGACTATTGGCACAAACGCAATGGGAAGTATGAAGGAACCGCAAAGATCTATGGGGATCAATATAGAAAATTACTGGACAAAACACTGACGGCGTTGCCACAGGTAAAGTTGATTATCGGTGAACCATTTGCGGTCAAGAATGTCAAACACGTAGACGATAGCTGGTTTCCAGAGTTTGCGGAATACCAAAAGGTAGCTAGGGACATAGCTAAAGAATACAAGGCTTTATTCATTCCTTACCAATCTATCTTTGATGCGGCTGAAAAGAGAAATTCGGGGGCATACTGGACTACGGATGGTGTACATACAAGTCTGGCCGGAGCCAATCTCATGGCAGAGAGTTGGTTGGAATGTGTGAAGTAGAGGGCTTAAGAACTTTTCCAAAGTTCCAAACTTTGGAAAAGTTAATGCACAAGCAGTTCCGGCAATTCTGCCACGTCTACATCACCATTATCAGCAATGCTTAGGAATTTGACAGGAATGATCTCGTTGACCAGCAATGGATCGTAAAGTGTACGGACCTTGACATAGTTTTTGGAAAACCCATGCATATAACCATCCTTGACATCACTTTCAAACAGGACTTCGCCTATTTGTCCTAGGTTTTGCTCATAAAAAGCACGACGTTTTTTCTCCGAAAGAATATGTAACATCTTACTACGGTCAGATCGTTGTGCGCCCGGAATAGCACCCTCCATCTGAGCTGCAATGGTATTTTCCCTTTCCGAATAGGTAAATACATGGAGATAGGAAATGTCCATCTCGTTGAGAAAATTGTAGGTGTCGATAAAATCTTCACGGGTTTCGCCCGGAAAACCAACGATGACATCTACACCTATACAGCAATTGGGCATTAAAGATTTGATTTTTGCTACCCGTTCGGCATATAGCTCTCTTTTGTAGCGGCGACGCATCTTGGCCAATACATTGTTATTGCCGGATTGCAAAGGCATGTGGAAATGTGGCACAAAGCGTTTTGATCTGGCTACAAATTCGATGATCTCATTGGACAATAGATTAGGCTCGATGGAAGATATACGGATACGGTCGATCCCCTGCACTTCATCGAGTGCTTTGACCAGATCGATAAACTTGTCCTGCCGTTTGCCGTCACGGATACCAAAGTCGCCGATATTGACACCTGTCAGTACGATCTCCTTGACTCCCGATGCAGCTATTTCTTCGGCTTGTTGTACAATATCTTCGATCTTGCCGGAACGGCTGGCTCCTCTTGCCAGAGGAATAGTACAGAATGTGCAGGAATAGTCACAACCATCCTGTACTTTTAAAAATGTACGTGTACGGTCTCCTATGGAAAATGCCGGTACGAACTGATTGGTTTCGGCGATGGGAGCATTACGGACAATAGCTTTTTCCTGTTTAGTCAGATCATTGATATGTTCGATGATGTTGAATTTCTCCGCCGCTCCCAATACCATATCTACACCCGGTATCTCTGCAATTTCCTGGGGCTTCAATTGCGCATAGCAACCCACGATCGTGATGTAGGCATTTGGTGAATACTTAAGGGCTTCTTTCACAACTTTACGGCATTTTTTGTCCGCATGGTCGGTAACCGAGCAGGTATTGATGACGTAAACATCCGCTTGCGAATGGAAAGGGGTAGTCTCATAGCCTGCATTCTTGAAAATACGGCCTATGGATGAAGTTTCCGAAAAATTCAACTTGCACCCCAATGTGTAAAATGCTACCTTTTTGTTCATACGATTTGCAAAGGTAAGGATTTTTTTAGTTATCAGTTATCAATAGTCTTATACTAGCGCATCTTCATTTTTGTATATATACATGTTGCCAAGTACAACATACATTGAGGCAAACACAGTGTACATGTCGGCAATGTATATGAACAATGCGATGAAGTACACGTACTTGTTCTACATGTATGTGTACATAATAACCAAGTATATGTACATGCTGTCATTGTACATGTAGTTCGCCGCTATGTACACGTACAATGCGCTCATGTACGGGTACATGGTCAACAAGTATATGTACATTGTAGGCAAATACATGTACACGGTCAACAAGTACTGATACATCATCAATATGTACGGTGATATCGTCCACATGTATAGGAACAATGAGGCGGTGTATGTGTACAACATGACGATGTATATGTACATTTTCAGGATGTTCTGTACTTTCCTAACTCTCGAAGGGCAGACAGTTATTGTTAAAGTGAGATTTATGGGCAGGTATATCATCCATGTTCTGAATTGTTGAAAAAATATGACCGCTCCATGATGCAAAAACCCTTATCTTCGTAGGGTTGTAAACAATTGGGAAAATCAAATCATGAAACAGTATTTGGACTTGCTGCGGCACGTGTACACAAACGGAACGGAAAAGACAGATCGTACGGGAACAGGAACCCGGAGCGTGTTTGGCTATCAGATGCGTTTTGATCTGAAAGAGGGATTCCCCTTGGTTACAACCAAAAAATTGCATTTGCGTTCGATCATCCATGAGTTGATCTGGTTTTTAAAGGGAGAAACCAATATCCAATACCTCAAGGAAAATGGTGTCAGTATCTGGGATGAATGGGCGGATGAAAACGGCAATCTGGGGCCGGTGTATGGTTCACAGTGGCGCTCGTGGCCCACACCGGACGGTAGACATATCGACCAGATCACGCAGGTCATCCACCAATTAAAAAATACACCCGACTCCCGTCGTATCATTGTGTCGGCTTGGAATGTGGGAGAAATAGAAAAGATGGCTTTGCCTCCCTGCCACGCTTTCTTTCAGTTTTATGTGTCACCTGCTCAACCGGAAAAAGGTCTCCTAAAACCACAGCTTTCCTGTCAATTGTATCAGCGTAGCGCCGATATTTTTCTAGGGGTACCTTTCAATATTGCTTCGTATGCCCTGTTGACCCTGATGGTGGCCCAGGTGTGTGATATGGAAGCGGCAGAATTTGTTCATACATTTGGCGATGCACATATATACAGCAATCACTTTGAGCAAACAGAACTACAGTTGTCCCGTGATCCCAAACCTCTTCCGACAATGAAAATCAACCCCAATGTGAAGAATATTTTTGATTTCAAGTTTGAAGATTTTGAATTGTTGGATTATGAATATCATCCGCATATCAAAGCACCGGTAGCTGTTTAAGTGGTCAGTAATCAGTGGTCAGTGATAAGTATGTGTGTAATCGTTAAATCTATGTAATCATCTTAAAATCTGTGAAATCATTTACAACAATAACATTGATCGTAGCGGCGGCTGAAAATAACGCCATAGGTAAGGACAATCAAATGCCATGGCACTTGCCCAATGATTTTAAATATTTTAAAAGAAGCACCTTGGGACACTCGGTTATCATGGGCAGAAAGACTTTTGAATCTATTGGCAGACCATTGCCCGATCGCAGGAATATTATCCTGACACGTGATCAAAACTATATCAACCCAGATATAGATGTAGCTAATAGTATAGATGAGGTGTTGACGTATTGTCGCGACGAACGGGAAATCTTCATTATCGGTGGTGCAAATATCTACAAGCAAACGCTGGCTTTGGCACACCGTGTGTTATTGACCAGAGTGCATACCGTGGTGGATGGCGATGCCTTCTTTCCCGAACTTCCCCCCACCGAATGGGAACTTACAGGTAGTGAGCATCACCAAAAGGACGAGAAGCATGCCTTTGACTATACCTTTGAGGTGTGGGAGCGGAAATAGTTTTTTAACCCTTGATCAAAGTGAAATTGATAAGTATGGTATTTAAGGAATACCTACATCATTTCTTTTTATATTTCTTCAGTTCTTTCTTGTTCATTTCCTGCATAATCATCGCATCGTCTAGAAATGCAGTGTAGGTGCTTTTATTGTCGAGTACAGACTTCTCACCGTTATTGACAGCAAATTGGGGTGTGATAAACGCTGTGCGATAATTTCTCTTCTCTCCGGTTGCGGTGTCAAGGTCGTTGGTTTTGATATAAAATAGTAGACAGCTTATTTTATAACTGTTTTCGCCGGCCTTTGCATTTAATCCCAATTCATCACCGGGGAAAACTGTTTGTCCGACTTTTACTTTCATGCTGTTTTTTTCCATACCGGCGTATCGCATGATCGTGCCGTCCTCGTGCTCGATATATACAGTGTTCCGTTCGGAGGTATAGACGAATTTCCCGAGGTCATCGGTGTCGTGTTCGTCTATGGTCTGGACGACCTCACCTTTGCGGCAAGCTGTTACGGCTTGTTGCTGTTTGGTGAGAAAATTGTATGATTTCCAATCCGGCGGAGTTTTTCTTCCGGTAGCCTTGGCAGCTAAGTATGTGGATTCTGTGACACGCACGGAAGTATGGGCTGCATAGGGAAGTGCATAGATAATGCTTTCGTTTACTTTAGGGTTGGGCTTGCCCCGGACATACCGGTAGGAATAGGAATAACGAATGGGTTCGCTGTCCCGAATAGGTTTTAGGGTCACGAGTTCACCCGTATGTCCTGTTGCCACGTATTCGTAAACGGACAGGCTGGAATTTGACAATTCCTTAAATTTTAAAAAAACGGTAAAAGAACCATTGTCTTTTTTTTCGTAAGAAATAGTGACAGAATTGTCTTTGTTTCTCTTTGAGGTCAGTTTTAGCAAGCGTTCTTGGGCATAAAGATGCGCAGAACAAGCCAAGCACAGTACAAGGCAAATCGATTTTAGACTTACAGACATAAGATTCATAATTTAAACGACATAAATATAACCTTTGTGGTGGTTATATCAAAGCCGCTTCGATCAGTTCACCATAGAAGTCGCTTTCTTTCATGCCAAAAGCCCGTACCTGTTGTGGAATGAAGCTTTGGGCTGTCTGTCCAGGAATAGTGTTGATTTCTATAAAGAAGAAATTGTCGGTGTCATTTTCCAAGAAGAAGTCTACCCTGACCATCCCTTTGCAGTTCAGTCGGATGTATATTTCCTTGATAATACGGGCTGCTCGCTCCTGTTGTTCAGCAGTGAGGTCTGCCGGTGTAATCTCTTCGGTCGACCCCGGGATATATTTTGCTTCAAAATCGAAAAATTCCCTTGTCGTTTTGACTTCTGTAGCAGGCAATACCACTAGTTCACCCTTTGTATTTCTGAAAACACCTTGCGAAAACTCCCGGCCGGATACGAACTCTTCTACCAATACCTGTTTGCCGGTATTTTCGGCATCATACGCTTTGCCCAAGGCTTCTTGCAAATCATCCATGATTTTGACCTTACTCATGCCTATACTGGAGCCACCGGCATTGGGTTTGACGAAATAGGGTAGGGTCAGTTTTTCCTGGACGAGCTGTACCGCATTTTTGCGGTGATTTTCGAATAGCAATACCGAATTGGCTACGTGTAGCTCCGGAATATCCTGGATAATTGCTTTTGTGTAGCCCTTATTCATCGTTAGGGCGGAAGTCAAGGCTCCGCAAGAAGTGTAGGGAAGATTTACCATATCAAAATATCCCTGCAAACGGCCGTCTTCGCCAGGAGTACCATGGAGAATGATAAAAGCTACATCGAATCGAATGGTTTCCCCGTTTAAAAGCAACGAAAAATCTTCCTTTTGGATAGTATATTGTTCACCTTGTTCGTTCTTATAGAACCAGCCATCTGTACGGATATCGATCAGATATACGTCATACTTGTTTTTATCGAGCTGGCTGTAGACAAATTGTGAACTTTTATAAGATACTTCGGCTTCTCCTGTGTATCCTCCGGTAATTAATGCTACTTTTGTTTTCATTAGAATGAATTGCTTTTATTGATGTCTTGTTTGTTTTTTAGCAGCATCAATGAGATCGCTACGCTAAGTTTTAATGGCAATGAAGCTTGCATGAGCTGATTTATTTATATTTTTATGAATGGGCAGCTCATGCAGGTCTCATAATGTTAGTTTATTCGGCACAAATATAATTTGTGATACTCGGAAAAACGAATATTTTTGTCCATAAAGAAAGATAAAATTGTTAAATTAGATGGATGGCTTAATTTAACCATCTGTTGAAATAGATACGTACATGTCGAAACTATTGCTTTATTTACGCACGGATACCTTCCGAAAAAACTTGATTTATGCCCTTATTTTTATAGGGGTGCTGTTCTTGCTCATCTATTTTGGGCTTCGTATATACACCAAACATGGCGATGCGCAGGAGGTGCCGGTGCTCAAAGGTCTTACGGTTCAGGAAGCCATGAGAGTCCTCGACAAGGCCGGATTGGAGTATGATATAGATTCGGTGTATCAAGTCGATGCACAGCCAGGATTGGTGATTGAGCAGGATCCTGAACCCAAAGCTTTGGTCAAAAGTGGACGTACGATATACCTGACGATTATCACGCAGGTAGCACCAGAAATCGCTTTTCCAGAGATCATAGATAAAAACCTGATAGAGGCTACAGCCATATTAAGAAATCATTCTTTGAAGATCGGTGACACGGTATATATCAACGACATCGCCCGGGACGTCGTATTGGATGTTAAGTTTGCAGGACAACCTCTAAAGGCAGGAAGGATGATTTCTAAGGGGTCTCGAGTCACATTGGTGCTTGGAAATGGTCGTGGGGCAAATGAAGTGGAGATACCAAATGTGCTAGGGTTGACACTTTCCGAAGCCAAGTTTGCCATTCAAGGATTAGGGCTGACCGTTGGAAATCTTTCGGGTACAATCAGTGATACACTTTCAGCGCGCGTAGTGGCCCAATCTCCCGATACGTCTGCCCGTATCATCAGTATCGGAGCACCCATCAATCTTACTTTGTCAAACGAATAACCGGGTTAATTTATGTCAGAAAAGAAATCAATCAGAAAAGGACTGCTCATTGCTGGAATGGTGCTGTTGTTGATCGTCGGTTTCGTCGGGTTTAAACTGTATCAAGCTTTCCTGGGTCCATCTGTTACATCGCACGAAGCGTATTTTTATGTATATACAGGAGATTCTTATGATCAAGTTTTAGAGCGTATCAAGGCGCAAAATATTGTGCGTCATCCGGCATTGTTTGACTTTGCCGCCGCGCGTATGGATTATCCGGACATGGTAAAGCCTGGGCGTTACAAATTAACTCCGGGCATGAACAACAGACGATTTATAGGTAACTTGAGGGGAGGATACCAGGACGCGGTCAAATTGCAGTTTGCCAATATTCGACTGAAAGAGAATTTTGCGGGTTTTTTAGGTAGGAATTTTGAGGCGGATTCAGCGGCTTTCAGTGCCATACTGAACAATGAGGCCGTTGCAGAAAAATATGGATTTACGAAAGATAATTTCTACACCATGTTTATCCCCGATACATACAATATCTATTGGAATACATCACCCGATAAGGTCATTGAACGGTTGTATGAGGAGTACCGCAAATTTTGGACAGAGGAGAGGTTGGAGAAAGCCAAGGCTCTTAACTTGACACCTGTGGAAGTCTCTATATTGGCATCTATCGTACGGGGTGAAGCTTTACATAATGATGAGATGTCACAGATAGCAGGGCTTTATCTCAACAGGCTAAAAAAAGGTATGTTGCTCCAAGCCGATCCTACCGTTATCTTTGCACATAATGACTTTACGATCCGTAGGGTACTGAACAGGCATCTTATTCTGGATAATCCGTATAATACCTATCGTTATAAAGGGCTTCCTCCGGGACCGATCAATATGCCGCCTATCGTGGCTATAGATGCGGTGCTCAATCCTGCCCAACATAATTATATATATATGTGTGCTAAGGAGGATTTTTCGGGGTACCATGCTTTTGCGGAGACTGTGACCGAACATCAGGTCAATGCACGGAAATTCCAGAAGGCATTGGATGAACGGAATATTAAGAGGTGATGCGTATTGCGATGTGGGTATTGCGTATTGCGATTTGAGTGAGGGTACAACTGACAGTGGAGAGAGGACAGTTGAAAGTGGATAGTGGGGAGAGGGCGTTAATGCTGATAACTGATCACTGATAACTGATAACAATTTTTACTTTAAAAAATAGTGTTTGTTTTTGATCATAAAATAAGGGTGCGTTACGCGGAGACTGACCAGATGGGTTATGTGTACTACGGGAATTATGCAGCTTTTTATGAAGTGGCGCGCACTGAGATGCTGCGTCAAACAGGTATTTCGTATAAGGAACTGGAAGAAATGGGGGTGATGTTGCCTGTCATTGAATTGCATACCAAATATTTTCAGCCTGCACGATATGATGACCTGATCACGATACGAACTACTATCCGCGAGCGGCCGGGTGTACGGATCAAGTTTGAATATGAGGTATTCAATGAGCAAGGGGAGTTGCTCAATACCGGCATGACACAATTGGTGTTTGTGGATATGCAAAAAAACAGGCCGTGCAAGTCGCCTCAAATCTTCCAGGACAAGATGGAAGTTTATTTTCGAGAGTAGGAAATGAATAGCTGTTGGAATGAAAAAACTTCATCATAATTTACGTATGTTTAGGCCATATGACAATCTCATCGAATGGTCTAAAGTGGCTTCCCTGCCGGGATTTGGCAAGTTGCCTTTATATACAGTGGCTACTTTTTTCTTTCAAGAGATCAAGCGGGAGGCAATCCTCAATAAGGCTTCCTCACTGGCCTATAACTTTATGCTAGCGATTTTTCCGGGTATCATCTTTTTGTTTACGTTGATCCCTTATATCCCAGTCGATCACTTTCAAGAGAGGTTGATGGAGTTTTTAGCTATTATTATCCCGGCAGAAGCTTATACGGCCATACAATCTACATTGGAGGACATTGTCAAAAAGCAAAATGGAGGATTATTGTCTTTCGGTTTTTTGCTAGCGACCTTTTTTTCGACCAATGGTATGGTCAATCTGATGAGAGCTTTTAATAAAGCTTCCTTGTCCAGAGAAAACAGGAGCTGGGGAAAGAGAAGGCTGGTCGCTTTGGGGCTGTCCTTTGCTATTATCCTGGCTCTGTCGGTAGGGATCGCGGTCTTTACCATAGCTGGTGTGGTGATTTCGTATCTCAAAGATCAGATCACGTACGACCTGTCATGGTTCTGGACATTTGTCATCAAGAGCTCTCGGTGGGTCATTCTTTTTGCGATCTATTTTTTCACGGTCAGCCTTTTGTACCGCTATGGACCGGTGGTGTCCAAGCGTTGGCAATTGTTTAGTCCGGGGGCGACACTGGCTACGGTATTGGCAATCTTGACGTTCTCGGGTTTTGTTTTTTATATCAACAACTTCAATGCATACAATAAGCTTTATGGCTCTATCGGAACGATCATCGTGATCATGATATGGATGTATCTGAACTCGTTGATATTGCTGATAGGATTTGAGTTGAATGCAAGTATTGCTTTGTCGAAACAAAGTATTAAGATTGTGAAGCCTAGGGTTTATAATTCGTTTAAGCAGGAAGAGGGGCGGAGTGTTGAGTAAATTTTAGAATGGCGCAAGCGTCCCGCTTGTGCCCCAATGTTAGCGCACGAATCCTTTCGTGCGCCAGCGGTACTTGTGGGCATATACCGATAACCTTCCAAAAAAAATAAAACTTAAATCCTTGGAAATAAAACTTTTTCCTATCTTTGCACTTCCTACGACGTAGGAAAAAGGAGATAATTAATTAATGGCAAAAAAACAAGAAGCAGAAAAAGAGTTAGCGGCGAAAAACGCAGAGCTACAAGATGTTGACACTAAAGTAGTGAAGGACATTGAGAAAATCGAGTCTGAAGCAGATTCAAACTTAATCGACGAGATCAAATCAAACACCTGGATCACACCAGAGGGAGATTTTGATTGGGATGCTGATGAAAAGGCTTTCGGTAACTACAGCGAAGCTGAGCGTGCTCAATTGGAAGAGCAATACGCAGGTACTTTCAACCAAATCAATCAGGGTGAAATTATCGAAGGTACTGTAGTATCCATCAACAACAAAGACGTTGTTTTGAACGTTGGATTTAAATCAGACGGTCTTGTAGCTAGAACGGAGTTCCGCGACTTACCTGACTTAAAAGTTGGTGACAAAGTAGACGTATTTGTCGAATCACAAGAGGACGCAAATGGTCAGTTGGTCTTGTCACGCAAGCGTGCTAAAACACAAAAATCTTGGGAAGCTATCAATGAAGCATTGGAAAATGATGCGGTTATTGAAGGTTTCGTTAAGTCTCGTACCAAAGGTGGTTTGATCGTGGATATCAAAGGTGTAGAAGCATTCTTGCCTGGGTCACAAATCGACATTAAGCCTATCCGTGACTACGATATCTATGTCGGTAAAACGATGGAATTCAAGGTGGTGAAAATCAACCATGAGTTCAAAAACGTAGTCGTATCACATAAAGTATTGATCGAAGACGATTTGGAAAACCAAAAATCGGAGATCGTTGCAAAATTGGAAAAAGGACAAGTATTGGAAGGTACTGTCAAGAACATCACAGATTTCGGTGTATTCATCGACCTGGGTGGTGTAGACGGATTGCTTCACATTACAGACATCTCTTGGGGCCGTATCGAGCATCCGAAAGAAGTGTTGTCGCTTGACCAAACTATCAACGTCGTTGTTCTTGACTTTGACGATGAGAAAAAACGTATTGCTCTAGGTTTGAAGCAACTTTCTGAGCATCCTTGGGAATCTTTGGACACTGCTTTGGAAATAGGTTCTAAAGTAAAAGGAAAAGTAGTGACCGTAGCAGATTACGGTGCATTCTTGGAAATTATCCCGGGTGTAGAAGGTCTTATCCACGTATCTGAGATGTCATGGTCTCAAAACCTGCGTTCTCCACAGGAGTTCTTGAAAGTAGGTGATGAGGTAGAGGCTCAGATCCTGACGTTGGATCGTGAAGAACGCAAGATGAGCTTGGGTATCAAACAATTGACACCGGATCCTTGGCAAAATATCACCGAACGTTATCCGATCGGTTCTAAACAAACAGCTGTTGTGAAGAACATGACTAACTTTGGTGTGTTTGTAGAGTTGGAAGATGGTATCGATGGATTGATCCACATCTCTGATCTATCATGGTCTAAGAAGATCAACCACCCGAATGAGTTCACGAAAGTAGGTGAAACATTGGAGGTTGTGGTGTTGGAACTTGACGAAGAAAACCGCAAATTGTCTTTGGGTCACAAGCAATTGGAAGAAAATCCTTGGGATACGTTCGAAACGATCTTTACCGAAGGTTCTATCCATGAAGGTACAGTGATCAAAGTAGGAGACAAAGGCGATATCGTTGCTTTGCAATATGGTGTAGAAGGTTTCTGTCCTTCTAAGCACTCTATAAAGGAAGACGGTGCTGCGTTGAAAGTAGATGATGTGACAGATTTCAAGATCATCGAATTCAACAAAGAAAACAAACGTCTGGTCATTTCGCACTCCCGTATCTGGGAAGAAGCTAAAGAGGAAGCTCGTAAAGAAGAATCCAATTCACGTAAAAAGGACGCTAAAGCAGCATCTAATGCCGTGAAGAAAGTGAAAGAATCTGTAGAGAAATCCACTTTAGGTGATTTAGACATCCTGGCTCAATTGAAAGAGCAAATGGAAGGCGATGAGAAAAAATCGAAGTAATCACTAGATTTTTCTGAATAACTTGAAGCCCCGATCATTTGATCGGGGCTTTTTTTATTAGGCCAAGATTTAGGTACCCTGCAAAAAACGCTAGGCATAGGTATTTGTCGCTCCAATTTTTTTAACATTTCTTGTTTTTATTTTAACAAATGATTCTGTAACTTTAAGCCAATTATAAGCTTGAATGTAAGTCGGTTAAGTTGGCTTTATATTTGTGGCTGTGTATCTTATTAAAGGAGGTCTATATTATGGTCACTCAAGGAAAAAGGATAATCCTGTTGTTTTGTATGCTTTTAGGGCTGTTGCCTGTCTATAGCCAAAAAAAAGCTAAGGTTTTTCCTTATAAAGGAAGCGGTTTGAGTAAAGAGGAAGCTGCCATGCATTTGTTGAGTAGGTTTACCTATGGTTATAATGTGAAAGATGTGCAGCAAATCCAAAAAGAGGGATTGGAAAAATGGTTTTTCAGACAGTTGCAGGCCAAAGGAGAAGACAAGGAGCTGGAGGAGATGCTGGAGCCCTATGCAGATGCGCTATTGGATAACCGTACGGTTGTCCAAAAATACCCTCGAGGGCCTCGTGTACGAAGGATGATGCTCGATGAAGGCTATATTCCTCAAGATTCTGTCGATAATAAAAGTAAGTTTTACAAGGCTGCTGTGAAAAATTATATGGCAGAAAAAGGAATTCATCCCGAACAGGAACTGTATAGGAAATTTATTGCGACTAAAGTCTTGCGGGCAGCATTTTCTACCAATCAGCTGCATGAAGTCATGACAGACTTTTGGTTCAACCATTTTAATGTATCGTTTACCAAGCCGCAGTCTGCCACCTTCATTCCGTCGTACGAGAACCATGTCATTCGACCCGAAGCGTTAGGACGTTTTGAGGATCTGTTGCTGGCCACAGCCAAATCTCCGGCCATGTTGCTCTATCTGGATAATGCTTCGAGTAAAGCGGAGCAGCCCAAGGCAAAAAACAAAACGGGTATCAACGAAAATTACGCCAGGGAGCTCATGGAGCTGCATACCTTGGGCGTAGATGGCGGGTATACACAAAAGGATGTGTCGGAAGCCGCCCGTATACTGACCGGATGGACGAACTATCCGATGAATGGCTATGGCAATACGAATTTCATTAAGAATATAGAAAAGAGTCTCAATAATCCCAAAAATCCGAGTGTAATCGATGGAGATTTTATCTTTGCAGCCAGCCGACACGACAAAGGCAAAAAGGTAGTATTGGGCCGACATTTTGAAAATAATGGGTATAATGAAGGTGTAGAGTTAATTTCCTTTTTGGCGAGTAGACCACAGGCTGCTCGATTCATCTGCAAAAAAATTGCTGTTCGTTTTGTCAGTGACGATCCGGACAGCACCTTGGTCAATGAAATGGCCAAGACATTTCTCGAATCTAAAGGAGATATCAAAAAGGTATTGACCGCCATGGTCTATTCTCCTGAGTTTTGGCGCAAAGACAACGTGTATAGTAAGGTAAAAACACCTTTTGAACTGGCTATCAGCAGTGTGAGAGCTTTGGATGCACAGGTGGAAAATCCCAACCGTTTGGTCAATTGGGTTACACGTATGGGTGAAAAAAAATACTATTACATTGCACCTACAGGATTTCCGGATAAGTCAAGCTATTGGATCAATACGGGTGCTCTCTTGAATAGAATGAATTTTGGTCTATCCTTTACTTCCAGTAGAGCATCGGGTGTAGATGTAGACCTTTTGGAGTTGACAGGCTACCGAGAACCAGAAAGTCCAGAGCAGGCTTTAGAAGTGTATGCAGCCCTTTTGCTGCCGTCAACGGATATCGAGACGTTAAAAAATAGACTTGGCCCCTTGTTGACTGCCCAGAATTTGCAACAAAAAGTAGAGAAGTCATCCGGTGGTAAGATGCAGATGATGAGGGATATGGAGAAAGAAAAGCCGAATAGTAAACAACGGCTAAATGATAAAAAATCAAATAATGCCATGTTGGCGCAGGTGGTAGGGCTTATTATTGGCTCTCCTGAATTTCAAAGACGTTAGTGATGTATACACGTAGAGCATTTTTAAAATCATCGGGATTAGGTTTACTAGGCGTAGGTCTGATAGGTGGTATCCCTGCTTTTGTGGCTGAGGCCGTAGCAAGGGAGAAAAACAATCCTTTGTATAGCAAAAGGAAAGTTATTGTCTGTATCTTTCAACGAGGAGCGATGGACGGTTTAATGGCCGTCAGTCCTTTTGAAGATGCTTATTTCCGTGAGGCAAGACCCAACTTGTTCCTAGATGCTGCAAAAAGTGCAGGTGGAGGAGCCTTGATTGACTTGGATGGACGGTTTGGGCTGCATCCGAGTATGAAGGCTTTTGAGTCTGTCTTTCGCGACAAAAGACTGGCAATCGTACATGGGATAGGTTCTCCTAATACGACAAGATCCCATTTTGATGCACAGGATTATATGGAATCGGGGACACCGTTCCAGAAAAATACAACCAGCGGATGGTTGAATAGGGCTGTAGGCTTGATGGGCCACGATCATGCTCATACTACTACACCGTTTTCAGCGGTCAGTCTGACACCTGCGCTTCCCCGTTCATTATATGGTCACAACGAAGCCTTGGCAATCAGCGATCTGAAGAATTTTAAGATCCAAGGGAATGGAGCTGTTGTAAAGCAGAATGCCAAAAGTTTTGAAGAACTCTATGATCAAACGAGCGTAGACTTGCTACGGGATACAGGCAAGGGGAGTTTTGAAGCGATGAAGCTGTTGCAGCGTAATCTGGTCAAAGACTATAAACCAGCTAATAACGTCGTATATCCGACCAGTAGCTTAGGCAATTCGTTGAAACAAGTGGCCCAATTGATTAAGATGGATGTAGGTTTGGAAGTGGCTTTCACAGAATCGAATGGCTGGGATACACACTATAACCAAGGGAAAGATACAGGGATATTTGCCAGAAATGTAGCAGATTTAACCAATTGTATTATGGCATTTTGGAATGATATGGAAGCTTATCAGGATGATGTGTTGGTCATGACGATGACAGAATTTGGCCGTACGGTACATCAGAATGGTACGAATGGTACGGATCATGGTAGGGCTTCCTGCAATTTTATCTTAGGCAATCATGTGGACGGAGGTAAGGTACACGGGATCGTGGATACTTTGGCCAAAGAGAATCTGGAAGATGGCCGGGACTTGAAGGTGACGACAGACTTTAGGTCCGTGTTTTCCGAAGTTGCAGAAAAACACCTTAAAGTGAAAGATAAAAAAGAACTTTTCCCAGATTGGAACGGAGAGGGAATAGGCGTGATGAAAGGGTGATAATGATATAGCCCTATAAGTTTTGAGAACCTTATAGGGCTATATATTTTCAAATTTAACAATACTCGTCAAAAGCCGCGATAAGATTGTCGGCGATCATTTGAGCGGGTCTGCCTTCGATCATGTGTCTTTCAATCATGTGTACAAGTTTGCCGTCTTTGAATAAGGCCATAGCGGGTGAAGATGGAGGATAAGGCAACATGTATTGACGAGCCTTGTCTACAGCATCTTTTTCCATGCCGGCAAAGACAGTAACCAATTTACTTGGTTTTTTTCCATTCTCTACTGCAAAACGGGCTGCAGGACGTGCATTGGCTGCGGCACAGCCGCAGACAGAGTTGACGACAACAAAGACGGTACCCTCTGCAGGGATGGCCCCATCTACTTCTTCCGCAGTTTTTAACTCTTGAAAACCGGCATCTACCAATTCTTGGCGCATCGGTGCTACTAAATATTCTGGATACATCTCTCTTTAAATTAAAAAGTTAAAATTCAAAAATAAAAACCAACCGTTCCCTCTCTTTTGGGGAGGGATAGGGAGGTGAATACAAAGATAGGGGATTCTAGTTCGTTCATCAAGATATTATCCTCAATATAATGTCACTTTTGAGCAGAAAGCTTTTGTGAGGTTTTGAAATGACCTAGCTTTCAAGTAATTTTGTGACTTAAAAAAAATAAAAGAATAATTATGTCATCATTAGAAACTATGTATGTGCCTTACAAAGTCAAAGATATTTCTCTAGCAGAGTGGGGACGCAAAGAAATAGAGTTGGCCGAAGCAGAGATGCCGGGCCTGATGAGCCTTCGTCGGGAGTTCGGAGCTTCCAAACCGTTGAAAGGCGCCCGTATAGCCGGATGTCTGCATATGACTATCCAAACGGCCGTTTTGATCGAAACTTTGGTGGAACTAGGAGCAGATGTTTCCTGGTCATCGTGCAATATTTTCTCTACACAAGATCATGCGGCGGCTGCTATAGCTGCTGCAGGAATTCCAGTCTACGCGTGGAAAGGCATGACAGAAGAGGAATTTAATTGGTGTATAGAGCAGACATTGTTCTTTGGTGAAGAGCGCCAACCGTTGAATATGATATTGGATGATGGAGGGGATTTGACCAATATGGTTTTTGATCAATTTCCGGAACTGATTGCTGGTGTTCGTGGGTTGTCTGAGGAGACCACTACAGGCGTGCACCGTCTGTACGAAAGATATAAAAACGGTACACTGCATTTGCCGGCGATCAATGTCAATGACTCCGTGACGAAGTCAAAATTTGACAATAAATACGGATGCCGTGAGTCATTGGTGGATGCGATCCGTCGTGCTACGGATCTGATGTTGGCCGGAAAGGTAGCTGTAGTAGCCGGTTACGGAGACGTGGGAAAGGGATCGGCGGAATCCTTGCGTTCGGCAGGCGTACGTGTGATCGTAACTGAAATCGATCCTATCTGTGCGCTGCAAGCGGCCATGGAAGGGTATGAAGTGAAGAAAATGGCGGATGCCATCAAGGAAGCGAATATCGTCGTCACGACGACAGGCAATAAAGATATCATCCGTGCTGAGCATTTCCAGGCTATGAAGGATAAAACCGTTGTTTGTAATATCGGGCATTTTGACAATGAAATCGACGTAGCTTGGTTGAATACCAACTACGGTAATACGAAAGTAGAGATCAAACCGCAAGTGGATAAATACACCGTAGACGGTAAGGATATTATTCTGTTGGCTGAAGGCCGTTTGGTAAATCTGGGGTGTGCTACAGGACACCCATCGTTTGTGATGTCCAACTCGTTTACCAACCAGACGTTGGCACAGATCGAATTGTGGACAAATACAGATCAATACGAGAAGAAAGTATATACCTTGCCTAAACATCTGGATGAAAAAGTGGCTCGCTTGCATTTGGCACATATCGGTGTGGAACTGGAAGAACTGACTGCGGAGCAAGCGGCTTATATCGGTGTAGCCGTAGAGGGTCCTTACAAGCCGGAAGCGTATAGATACTAGTTTTAAAGTACTATCGGCTACAAGCCGATAGTACTTTAATTGCTTTTAACCCATTTTCCAACCTTTCTTTTTCTAAGCCGGAGATCATGGTATAATTAGCTTCAATAGCCTTCAACTCTTTTTTCCAAATTTCTAAGAAATGCGCTTGTTGACCCGGAAAATCCCGCAGGGGATCGTCTTCCCAGGGCAGATCGATGTCCATGAGTAGGTAGTGGTCGTATTTTCTGTTTCTGATCTCATCTTTTACTTCTTGAGGGGTATCGCCAAAAAGGTGGTCACACCATATCTTGATGGTCATGATGGTCACATCACAGATGAGTATGTTGTTTTTTGCCAGAGGAATAAGTGCTTCCTCCAACGCCAATTGACCATAGAACATATTGACCTCATCTTGCAAGGTATATTGATTGCGAAGATTTCGGCAATAGTAGCGGGCATATTCGGGTACGCATACTGTTCCAAGCTGTTCGGCAAGGTATTTTGCCATCGCTGATTTTCCGGTGGATTCGGGACCTACAACGGCTATCTTCAGAATACCTCGCTTGTTCTCTCGTATATTCATACAAGGCAATATTACTGAAAATTTTGTAGGATACGAGAAGCTTTATGCGACAAAAGCGATAGGATTGCTCTGTTGCGTTTGAAAAAAATATTTTTTATTTTTACGTAATGTAAAAAAAATCAGCTTATGAAGCCCCAGGTTATACAAGATCACAACGGAAAGCCGACAGGAGTATTTATTCCGATTGAGGATTGGAACAACATCAAAAAAAAGTATCCGGACTTTGACCAGATTGGCGATGAGTTGCCCCAATGGCAAAAGGATATAATAGATTTAAGATTAAATGATTTGGATAACCCCGAAAAAATTAAATCTATTGAAAATCTTTTTGAAGTATTGGATAAAGAGTAAGAGTTGTGGAATATACTGTTGTTTACCATAACGATACAGAGGAGGACATCAGAAAAGCAAAAAAATGGTATAAGGAACAGTTGCAAGGTCTTGAAAAAAGGTTTGCTTTATCTGTAAAAGAGACTATAAAGTATATTATTGACAATCCTTTGCTTTTTGAAGTGAAATATAAGGAAACAAGAATTGCTTTTACTAAAGTATTTCCTTTTGGTGTACATTATCACTTCAACCAACATACAAAAACGATCACGATCGTGGCTATTCTTCATACGTCTATAAATCCCCAAAAATGGGTTAGACGAAGGCTTTAAACTCTGATATGTAATTGTTCCTATCTTCACCTAAGGAACATTTGTATGATTGCTGTATTTGAAAATTCTTGAGAATATTCATTTTTATTAGAAACAATACCTACTTTTACGGTTTGTGAGATAATGTTGTGCTTTTTTGAAAAAACATGAAAAAACCTGTTCTTGTTATTAAGTTTGGTTCGGCTTCTGTGACATCCCAGGGCGAGATTGATGAACGTGTTATATTGGAAATAGCCAGGCAGGTTTCTATATTGCAGTCCGATTATAACATCGTTTTGGTGTCTTCGGGAGCCGTAGCGGCAGGCAAGAAATTTATACCTCGGTATAAGGGAACCTTGGAAGAGCGCAAGGCTGCGGCGGCTATCGGTAATCCGTTGCTGATCCGTAAATATTCAACGTATTTTAAACCTTTTCATATCGCATTGGCACAAAGCTTATGCGAGCGGCATCATTTTTCGAATAGGAATCAGTTCTTACAGCTTAAAAGTACGTATGAGACCCTTTGGAAGCATAATATCATCCCTATAGCCAATGAAAACGATGTGGTCAGTAACAAGGAATTGAAATTTTCGGACAATGACGAATTGGCTACTTTGATTGCTGTTGGTTTTGGAGCAGAAAAACTGTTGCTATGTACTTCTGTTTCTGGTGTATTGGACGCGGACGGCAATGTCATAAGGGAGATCAAGGCTATTGATAAGTCGGCACTATCGTTGGCCCGAACAGACAAATCATCTGTGGGATTGGGTGGTATGACTTCTAAGCTGACATTTGCACGACTCGCTACGCAGATGGGTATCAAGACTGTTATCTTTAGCATGGCCGAAGATAATGCAATCCTGAAGGCTGTAAAGGACGAGATTGGTACGGTGTGTCTGGCACAACAGAAAAAAGTGTCCTCCCGCAATAAGTGGCTGGCGAGTGGTAGTCTGATTACGGGATTGGTACAGGTGGATAAGGGTGCTATGGAGGCCTTAAAGAAGAGAAAAAGCCTGCTTGCGGTGGGCGTGACCCAGATTGTGGAAGGGTTTGAGATAGGGGAGGTTTTTCATATTGCAGATGAAGAAGGCACTATACAGGCGGTGGCCAAATCAAAAGTCGATTCGACAGATTTAAAAACTAAAAGAAAGAACCTGGAAATAGCACATGCCGATGATATCGTGTTACTGTAAAGGTTAGTGTATGATAAAAAATAAACCACAATTTGGTTTGATTGGGCGTATAGACGTCAAGTTAAGCACATTTGTCGTCATATCGACGAAGTATGAGGAGATATCTATGGATAAATGGGACTAATTTTCTAGCTGACCATAGATTTCTCCCTTTGGTCGAAATGACGTTTTTTGAGAACATGTGGTATAATAAAAAGTAGTGTATAAAAAGACAAAATAGACTATGCAAAAAGATATTAAACAGGAATTGCTAAATAGCCGTAAGGCCAAAAAATCATTGAGCAGTCTCAATAGAGAGGACAAGCAGCGTATATTGAACGCTTTGGCCACCGCTTTGCGAAATCATGTAGCCGAGATTTTGGTTGAAAATGAGAAAGATCTGATCAGAATGGATTCCGCAGACTCCAAGTATGATCGGCTGAAACTTACGGCAGAGCGTATAGAAGATCTTGCACAAAGTGTTCTTGACGTATCTCAGCTGGATGACCCAACCAACCAGTTGATTTCCTCGCGAAAGCTGTCCAATGGGCTGTTGGTTGAAAAAAAGACCGTGGCTCTCGGTGTGGTAGGTGTCATCTACGAAGCTCGTCCAAATGTGACTATCGACGTGGCAGCTTTGTGTATCCAATCCGGCAATGTATGTCTGCTGCGTGGCGGATCGGATGCCTGGTTTACGAACAGTTATTTGGTGAGCTTGATTCGGGATGTACTGCTTGAGGTAGAGGCGGATTCGAACATTGTACAGTTATTGCCCACGGATCGGGAGCTGGTTTCTGACTTGTTGACGGCTACGGATTTTGTCGATATCATTATTCCACGTGGATCGCAGTCGTTGATCGATTTTGTTCGTGAAAATGCAAAAGTCCCTGTCATTGAGACAGGCGCGGGAGTATGCCATACGTATGTGGACAAGACTGCGGATCTGGATAAAGCAGCAAAAATCGTGGCTAATGCCAAAATATCCCGCCCTTCGGTATGCAATGCGTTGGATACGGTTTTGCTAGACAGAGAAATTGCGCCCGACTTTATGAATAGGGTATTGCCTTATTTCGAAGAAGCGCAGGTAGAAGTCTTTGCGGACAAAGCCGTGTTGGATAAAGTAAAAGAGACGGGCTACCCTTATGTACAAGAAGCGCAAGAAGCGGACTTTGGCAGGGAGTTTTTGGATTTCAAATGTTCGGTCAAAGCAGTTGAGGGATTGGACGAAGCCTTGGAGCACATTGCCAATTATTCATCAAAACATTCGGAGTGTATTGTTTCCAATGATCCTCAAAATATTGCTACGTTTATGAATGCGGTGGATGCGGCTGCAGTATATGCCAATGCTTCTACACGGTTTACGGATGGCGGTGAGTTTGGTCTTGGAGCTGAGATCGGTATTTCGACGCAAAAACTCCATGCGAGAGGGCCTTTTGCTCTGGAAAAATTGGTGACGGAGAAATGGTTCGTGACGGGAGATGGACAGGTGAGGTGATCGAATTGTATGGGCAAAAACCGAACGTAGCGAACTCATCGAAGATAAATCTTTTGCCCCTACTGATAACTGGCCACTTACAACTTACAACTAGAAAAAAATGGGAATTCGTTACGAAAAAGATACAATCTTGAATTGGATCAACGAAATGGGGAAATTTCTCCGGCTCGTGGTGGGCAAATGGGAAGGCAATGTGGAAGAGCTTTCCGAATCTGTAGATGTGGAGTCGGGTTATACAGAGTTTTTTCGACAAGACAGAACCCGGTTTTTAGAATGGGACAATCTGCAATTGGAGGAGTTTGTGTCTACATTGGAATCGGAACAGGTGCGTCCATTGGCGCAATTGTTGATGTACGACGGCCTTCTGTCGGAAAACCGGAATCTACTGGAAAAAGCCAGGTTTCTCTTTGAACTGAATATGCGAAACAGTGGTAGTTTTGCTTTTGAAGACTATGGTTTTCTAGCGAAAATTGATAATAAACTGAAATCTTAACTTTTCCAAAGTTCAGACCTTTGGAAAAGTTTAAACTCCTATTTTACTGCTTAATCAACATAACCCTCTTTGATTGATACACAATAGTATCTCCGGGCTGTAACTGCTTTTTTATTTCATTATTAAATGTCCGGAAAGAGCCTGCCGAAGCAGAAAGACAGGTTTGGTCTTGACCTTTAGAGTGCACTAAAAGAGCCATCAAAGGGTATCCACCCGACCAATTGCATCTTTCCTGAGGTCTGTATAATTCAGAACTTTGTAGTATGAGCAAAGAGGAAAAAAGAGTGCAGATGTTTGCGATGATAGCAGACTGGCATCAGAGCGGCAA
>Ga0182746_1000133_pt1 | contig 130394 bp, 136 predicted proteins | sample eDN3rd30CBELigOP_FD_128881 | JGI IMG/M metagenome (GOLD analysis project Ga0182746, IMG submission 128881) | Enriched Organic Plus compost microbial communities from Emeryville, California, USA - eDNA 3rd pass 30_C BE-Lig OP (version 2) (version 2) ...
AGGAAAGTTCAAGTTCCGGAGAGGAAGAAGAAACTGAAGAAGAAGAAGAAGAAGAAGAAGAAGAGGAAGAAGCAGAGGAAGAAGAGGAAGAAGCAGAGGAAGAAGAGGAAGAAGCAGAGGAAGAGGAAGAGGAAGAGGAAGAAGCAGAGGAAGAGGAAGAAGCAGAAGAAGAAGAAGAAGAAGAGGAGGAAGCAGAAGAGGAAGAAGAATCATAAAATAATATAGGTTGTATAGTAGGGTCTTAATACTTAGACCGAATATACAATTTTATTCAGCAGGTTTTGCCTTAAAGGGGACCTGCTTTTCACATACATACGGAATTTTGTTGTGACAATGCAAGTTAAATGATGAACGTCCATATTGGAATCTCGTTATGTACATTATCTTTCAATTATTGAATTCTTTAAGCGGTTGTCCTATACAAAACTTTTTTTTGAGCATAGTTTAGTAAAAAGTAGTGAATGAATCCTGCAGGTACAAAATCCTAGACATCATGCATCTGTTAGGAAGAATGAATGCTCTATGCTTTAATTTTGCAAACTTCATTATTTTGATTTTATAGGAGGGATAAGGTGGAGAACATACTAATTGAACCATGGGAACTTGACGCGTTGATGCCCGAACTTTTTGTGCCTGAATATATTGAAAAAATAGCAAGTGAAGTTCTGACACATTATGATTTTTCGGCTCAAAGTATGCAAGTCATGGCAACCAAGCCAGCAAGAGGCGGCGCTATTTGGAAAGTTGAGACATCTGCAGGTCCAAAAAGTTTAAAATTATTGCATCGTAGGCCGACTAGAAGCTTATTCAGTTTAGGTGCTCAAGAATATTTAGTGGAAGTTCAAAAAGCAAGAGTTCCAGCGATTGTGAAAACAAAGGATGGAAGCAACTATGTTGAAGCAGGAGGGAAACTATGGTTCGTTGCGGAGTGGATTGAACCTTTAGCACCTGCTTCAAAAGACTTAGAAGGTACGAAACATTTATGTAGAGCTATTGGTGAGTTTCATCGTTTAAGTAAAGGATATGAACCTCCAAAACATGCTGAAATAGCAACAAGGCTGCATAAATGGCCAAAGAATTTTGAAAAGATTATTACTAAAATGGATTGGTTACGAAACATTGCGTATGCTTACCCAGAAATGCCGGCTAGCTCTCATTTATTACAAGCAGTAGATGTCTTTGAACAGCAAGCCATACAGGGTTTAGAAAGACTGAATCAATCGAGCTATTCTGATTTAGTGGCTAAAGGGAATGCGTATTGGGGATTAGTGCACCAGGATTATGGCTGGTCCAATGGTCAAATGGGTTCAGATGGGATGTGGATTATTGATCTCGATGGTGTTGCTTTCGACCTTCCGATTCGGGATTTACGAAAATTAATTACGAATAAAATGATCGATAATTCTCAATGGGATGCGACTTGGGTACGAGAAATGATTAAAGCTTACCATGAGGTGAATCCAATAAGTGCTGAAGTATATGACATCTTAATGATTGAATTGTCATTTCCTAATGAATTCTATAAGCATTTGAAAGGAGCCATATTTGAGCCGGAGTTATTTTTAAATGAAGAAGCGGTTCAACTAATTCAAATGATCATCAATCTCGATCAAACGAAATGGCCTGTATTAGAAGAAATAAAAGACGATTGGATTGGGGTTGAAGCACGATGAAAATTTTAATGATCTGTACTGAAAAACTTCCTATGCCTCCGATACGAGGGGGAGCCATTCAAACGTATATAGCGGGTATTCTCCCCTATTTAAAACAATCACATGATATTACAATACTTGGAACTGATGATCCGTCGTTACCGGATAACGAAATAATCGATGGTGTTTCTTATGTACGTGTGCCAGGAAAATTATTGGAAATATACAAAGAAGGAGTCGTTCGTTATCTTGAATCTAATCAATTTGATTTGATTCATATTTTTAATCGTCCGCGACTTGTTCTCCCTGTTCGAAGTGTAGCTCCGAAAGCTAAAATTACATTAAGCATGCATAATGACATGTTCAATGCAGAAAAAATTGACCCTATTGAGGCTGAGGCGGCATTGAATGAAGTATCACGTATTGTAACGGTTAGCGATTATGTAGGAAATGTTATAAAGAGCTTATACCCACAGGCTACTGGAAAGGTTCAAACTATTTATTCTGGGGTAGATACCGAGCGATTTTTACCAGGTAGCCATCCAAATATGAAAAAGATTCGCCAAGATGTTCGCCAAGCTCATGGATTAGAAAACAAAACAGTCATTTTATATGCGGGAAGGCTTTCACGAAATAAAGGGGTCGATCGATTAATCAGGGCATTGCCAGAGCTATCTAAGAAGTATAAGGACTTAGCCTTGGTCATCGTCGGAAGTAAGTGGTTTAGTCAGGATGCTGTAACAGATTATATTGCTTATGTAAGAGCATTGGCGAAAAAGTCGCCGATCCCCGTTGTGACCACAGGTTTTGTAGCACCAAGTGAAATTCAAAACTGGTTTGCGGCCGCTGATTTATTCGTGTGTACATCTATATGGCCAGAACCTTTGGCAAGGGTTCATTATGAAGCGATGGCAACAGGTCTTCCTATCGTAACAACAGCAAGAGGAGGGAATGCAGAAGTTATCCGATTAAGAGAAAATGGCCTTGTAGTAGAAAATCCCGAGGACCCAGGTCAGTTTGTAGAAAAGATTACAGAGGTACTCTCCGACAAAGCAATGATGAAAAGAATGGGACAAAGAGGAAGAGAGCTTGCCCTATCACACTACAAATGGAATCGCGTAGCTTCTGAGGTTCTTACAGTGTGGGAACAAACTAAACAAACAGCGGTTTCAGTTGGTACGGCAGAGACTCCTATGGAACTGACAGCGAGCCAGTCTAAAACTGCAGAAACTATTTCATTTATTACAGATAGAGTAGATAAATCAACAGAGAAACAAGTCAAAACGCAAAAACAAAAAAATAAAAAGAAACGAATCACGACGGAAAATCAAAAAGTAACAGAGAAATCGGCCACGACGAAAAATCAAAAAGTAGTAGAGAAACCAGCAATAGTAGAAAATCAAAAGGCAATAGAGAAACCGGCAATAGTAGAAAATCAAAAAGCAATGGAAAACAAAAAGCAAGTTGCAGGATTAACTCGAGCAAACCTGGATGAATTGATTATAGCGCATCACATGTTGATGAATGCTAGAAACAAAAAAAACAATCAATCAAATAGAACAATGAACGGACGCTCCAATCGCAATAATCGAAATAGGGAATTGCTGAATATGCTGTTAAGGGAATTTGGAAAGAACGCATAGTAAAGTGAAGCAGAAACTCTGTCTTTTTTCATGGACCCTAGATACCAAGTTGTCTAGGGTGTAATAGATTTGTAAATAGGGATTTTTAAGGCTTTGGTGAGGTTCATCAAGGCCTTTATCAGTCTCAGGCTGATTGATTCCTCAAAAAATAATGGTAGTGTTTAAGATTAGCCACTATAAAAAACTCGGCCTATTCGCCGAGTTTTTTGTTAGCAGCCTGGTACACAGCCCCAACCGCCTGCTGCGAACCACCACCAGAAACCGAAAATGAGCAGCAACACGAAGAGGACAACGACTAGAGCGAACCCAAACCCCCAGCCTCCAGCTCCATATGCCACTGGGGCAGGTCCAGGATAAGCTCCAACACCATAACCACATCCGTATGGGCCATAACTATATCCCATAGAAGAAATACCTCCTTCTTACTTTGACGTATATTAGTATATGTAGCAGCGTTTGAGAGCGATTGGGGATTCTAAATATATAGACAAGAGAATGTGTGCTAAATCGAAAGAGAAGTGAATCGAACTATGTAAAATCAATGAAATTGAATTTAGAAAACTTTCTTATCCTTTTAAGTAACTCAATTATTCTATCAAGCTTTTGTATGTTGTTTATTATGAGTTAAATGAGAAAACAAAGCGCTTTTTATAAAAATTATAAAGTTTGGCTTGCAAGTTGCTTGCATGAAAGGTAGTTTTCGATCCATGAAGACTTAAACAACTTTGATGAACGAATTAAATACTTAGGAAAATATGTAAACAACTGTAATTAAAGGCCCAGGATTTAAACTGATGATTTTCGAGTAGGACAGACAAGAACAAGTTTCCTCTTGCATAACAATAATGATAAGAGAACGCCAAAAGAAACGGGAGGTTATATTTATGCCCGGAATTCTTACCGCAATTGGCTATTTAATGAAAGAATTTTATTTATTAGTTTCTTACGTAAAAAATAATGCCTTTCCTCAGCCTTTATCCTCTCAAGATGAAAAGAAATATTTAAAGTTAATGAGTGAGGGGGACAGTGATGCTCGAAATAAGCTAATCGAGCATAATCTTCGCCTGGTTGCTCATATTGTTAAAAAATTCGAAAATACAGGTGAAGACTCAGAAGATTTAATTTCTATTGGGACAATCGGTTTAATTAAAGCAATTGAAAGCTATTCTGATGGAAAAGGAACAAAACTAGCAACTTATGCTGCGCGCTGTATTGAAAATGAGATTCTCATGCATTTAAGAGCGACGAAGAAAACGAAAAAGGATGTTTCTCTTCATGATCCTATTGGGCAAGATAAAGAAGGAAATGAGATTAGTTTAATTGATGTACTAAAATCTGAATCTGAGGATGTAATTGATACCATTCAGCTGAATATGGAACTGGAAAAAGTAAAAAAATATATTGATATTCTGGATGAGCGTGAAAAAGAAGTAATTGTTGGCAGGTTCGGCCTCGACTTAAAAAAAGAAAAAACACAGCGTGAAATTGCCAAGGAGTTAGGCATTTCAAGAAGTTATGTCTCTCGTATTGAAAAGCGGGCGCTAATGAAAATGTTTCATGAATTTTATCGAGCGGAAAAAGAAAAGAAGTCACAATAATCGAATGATGAATATAAAAGACCTTCACAGTGCTGAAGGTCTTTTATAATAGTTATATGAAAAACGGCATCACATAAAGTCTTTATTTATTTTTTGAGAAATTTAAAAAAGCATAATAGCTGTTTAGGCCTTGTCATACAAATAGTCTCGCAGCGGTGGGCGAAAAGGATCCAATCATTAAAAAGGTTTTAACAAAAATCGGCGCAGCATACTAATCAAAGCGGCTAATAAGAAAGGAGCCTTCTGCAAATCTTTCAGAAGGCTCCTTTCCATTTGTAGATACGTTTCCTACATCTTTTTCAGTCTCAATGGACTAATCATCAGTATCGATAATATAATCATGAGGAATGCGAAGAATACTGGTGTGACATCTGGATAAGCTAAGAAGCTTAATGTGGCAATACAACCAGCGACTGTAATCGGTACCCCCGTGAAATAACCGTTATTCTCACTAATATTAAATCGTGCTAAACGAAGGGCTCCGCAAGCAATATATAAAATAGTGAAAGCTGCTCCAGGAGCGCCGAATTCTACTAAAATTCCGTGATATATAAGCAGGGCAGGCGCCACTCCAAATGAAATAATGTCGCACATGGAATCTAATTGTTTGCCGAGCTCCGACTCGATATTAAACTTTCGTGCAACCATGCCGTCAAAACGGTCGGCGAGTGCCGCTAGGAAAATTAAAAGTAAGCTTAAGTTTAATTGGTTGTTCATAACAGATATGATGGCAAATCCACCTAAGGATAAATTTAATAAGGTCAAAATATTAGCTGTTTGAGTTTTTAGTTTTCTGATAGTCTGGTCTATAGCGTCTAATAAAAACATTTTTTCACTCCTTTCGTAAAACTAGATTAATTAAACGCAAGTATTTATTATATAATAATATTTTAGGTGACACAAATTATGCAAGGGATTTATGAAATAATTTACAATTGGTGGTGGGTGTTGTTTGTTTTCATTTCTTTATCGCTTTTTTATTGAATTGACGAATGGTAGGGTTACTTCAGCGTTGTTGAAAAACTTTAGTCAATCGCGCTTGAGTAAGCCTATTATTCCATTATATACAAAAGTGTTCCGACTTGACCAGCAGGAAGCAAAAGATGACTTTGCTTCATTTGCAACTTTACATGATTTATTTATCCGAAAATTAAAGAGCGATGTAAGGCCTATTGCAGAAGGAGAACAAGCTGTTGTTAGTCCAGTTGATGGGATTTTAGAAGATTTTGGCGACATTCAGGAAGATAAAAAGATTATCGTAAAAGGGAAAACATATTCGATGGAAGAGATGCTCGGTGATCCCAAAACACTTCAAAAGTATCTAGGTGGAAAATATCTCGTGCTATATTTAAGTCCTAGTCACTATCATCGAATTCATACACCGATTTCTGGAGAAGTAACACAACGTTGGAGTTTAGGTCAGAAATCTTATCCAGTTAATAAATGGGGGATGCTGTATGGAAAGGCCCCTTTGTCTAAAAATTATCGTATTATAACAGAACTTGATTATGGTCAAGGGTGTGTAGCGATTGTGAAAGTTGGAGCGATGTTTATTAATTCCATTGAAATTACAGATAAAGCGAAGCGATTACAAAAGGGACAAGAGTTTTCGTATTTTAGTTTTGGTTCAACTGTCGTGCTTCTTTTTGAGAAGGATAGCTTTGAGATTGAATCGGATTTAGTTATACCGGCGAATGTTCGTATAGGAGAGAAGATTGGGTATATAAAATGACGGTATGAAACAACAGGGTGCTGTAACAATAGCTGAATAAAAAGAAAAGAGCTGACATACAGGTCAGCAGATTGATTCACTAATGGGAGTATAGATTTGATTTGTTAAAGATCTTCGATGTATTTCGGCTTCGATTAAGCGAATAAACTCTGCATCTAAGTTTAATTGTTTTGCTTTGAAATATGATTCGAGTAATAAATCATCCGATAATTTATGCATCATTTCGCCAATGTAGGCTGCTCACCTCCAAGTTATTGAATAATGAGAGAATGTTTTTCTGTTTCGTACAGTATGTTTTCGTTGGTGTATTCATACTGTATCAAAAAAGAATAAGAAGAACAATTGGTCGATTATCCACAATTGTCAGTGGATAACTTGTGATTAAATTGTTTGTAAAGGAAGAAAAATGAAAAAGGAACAATAGGGATAATGTGGGTAACTTTATCCACAAAATATTATGTCGAGTTTTTTGTCGAAAACTATTTGGGATAAATAGGTAATTATTGGAGGGGCTTTGCATAATTAATGCAGTCAATTTTAAGAACCGTTAGAATTTTTTTGAAAGACGGGCGAAAATTAGATATGATGGATACGGTAAATTTTTAGGAAAACGTTGAGGTGTAATATGCTTAAATTATTTTTACCGAGTGAACAAATAAAAAGCATTTTTGATATAACGCCGGAAGACTTGAAAAAGCGTGGGATTAAAGGGATTATTACTGATTTGGATAATACACTTGTAGAATGGGATCGTCCGAACGCTACGCGAAAGTTAATGGATTGGTTTGATCAGATGCGCGAGCACGGGATTTTAGTGACGATTGTATCGAATAATAATGAACAAAGGGTACGTGCCTTTTCAGATCCTTTGCGTATTCCCTTTATTTATCGAGCAAAGAAGCCGTTAACAAAGGCTTTTAAAAAAGCTTGTGTACAAATGGGGCTTAAGCGTGAGGAAACTGTTGTCGTAGGGGACCAGCTGTTGACGGATGTGTTTGGAGGTAATCGAGGTGGGTTCCATACAATCTTAGTGATTCCTGTGTCACAGTCAGACGGGATTAATACAAAAATTAATCGCTTCTTTGAACGAAAAATTATGTCAGCGCTTAAACGAAAAGGAATGATAGAATGGGAGGAACGCAATTGAACAATCATCAAGAGGTAGTGTGCATCGGCTGTGGAGTAAAGGTTCAGACCGATTCCCCGAAAGAATTAGGATATGCGCCAAAGTCAGCGCTTGAGAAGGAGACTATTATTTGTCAGCGCTGTTTTAAATTAAAGCATTATAATGAAGTCCAAGATGTTTCGTTAACAGATGATGACTTTTTGAAAATTTTAAATAGAGTAGGTGAAACGGATTCATTAATTGTAAAAATTGTTGATATTTTTGATTTTAATGGCAGCTGGCTTCCAGGATTGCACCGTTTTGTTGGTCGGAATGATGTGTTATTAATCGGTAATAAAGTGGATTTATTGCCGAAATCGGTAAAACATAATAAATTAATCAATTGGATGAAGCAATCCTCAAAAGAGTTAGGTCTACAGCCGGTTGATGTATTATTGGTGAGTGCGGAGAAAGGAAAATACATTGCGGAAGCTGCGGAAGCTATTGAGCATTACCGTCAAGGTCGTGATGTGTACGTTGTAGGTTGTACAAATGTCGGCAAATCTACGTTTATTAATCGCTTAATTAAACAAGTAAGTGGGGAAAGCGATATTATTACAACTTCTCATTTTCCGGGCACAACACTTGACATGATTGAAATTCCGCTAGATGATGGACAAGCGATAATTGATACACCAGGTATTATCAATCATCATCAAATGGCTCATTTTGTGGATTCACGTGATTTTAAAATCATCATGCCTAAAAAAGAAATTAAGCCAAAAGTATATCAGTTAAACGAGGAGCAGACGCTCTTTTTTGGCGGCTTAGCACGATTAGATTATGTATCAGGTGGAAGACGTTCTTTAACATGTCATTTATCAAATGAATTACCTATTCATCGTACGAAATTAGAGAAAGCAGATGAATTGTATAAAAATCACGCGGGTGAGTTATTAACGCCGCCGCGGCCGGAACAAATGGGTGAGTTTCCAGAGCTTGTACCGCATGAGTTTTCATTAAAACAACCGAAAATGGATATTGTCTTCTCGGGACTTGGTTGGGTAACAGTAAATGAACCGGGAGCGAAACTTGTTGCTCACGTTCCAAAAGGAGTCAATGTTATTGTTCGTAAGTCGTTAATTTAATAGTAGGGTGATGAAGGTGAAGAAAATATATGGAGTAATCGGAGATCCTATTGCGCATTCCATGTCTCCAGCTATTCATAATGATGCGTTTGACCAAGAACAAATGGATGCGGTGTACCATCATTTTCATGTAACGCCGGAGTGCTTGCAGGATGCAGTAAAAGGGATGAAGGCGATTGGAGTGTCTGGCTTTAACGTCACAATTCCACATAAGACAGCTATCATTCCATTGCTGGATGAAGTGGATGAATTAGCACAAGCAATTGGTGCGGTGAATACGGTTGTCTATCGAGATGGTCGTTATATTGGGTATAATACAGATGGGAAAGGGTTTTATAAAGCTTTAGCTGAAGAGGTCTCTGGAGATTTAGCTTCTAAAAAGACGTTAATCATCGGAGCGGGTGGTGCTGCACGTGCCACTTATTTCACCCTTGTGAAAGAAGGCGTGAAGCAAGTGGACATTGCCAACCGAACAAAGGAGAGAGCGGAGACCCTTATTTCAGAATGCCCATATGAGAAACAGTCTACAGCCTTAACGATGCTTGAAGCAGAAGCAAATATTATGGCGTACGATTTAATTATTCAAACGACATCTATTGGCATGAGTCCAAAAGTTGATGATACACCACTGGATGTTACAGCTATTAAAGCTTCTGCTGTTGTAAGTGATATTATTTATAACCCGTTGAAGACGAAAATTCTTATGGAAGCAGAGCAAAATGGTGCGAAAACGCAAAATGGATTGGGGATGTTTGTGAATCAGGCAGCTCTTGCTTTTCAAATATGGACAGGCGTAATGCCTGATACATCTAGAATGGAACAGATTGTGTTAAATAAATTAGGAGGTCAGACATGCTGACAGGTAAACAAAAAAGATTTTTACGATCAAAAGCACATCACTTGAATCCTATTTTTCAAGTAGGAAAAGGTGGAGTAAATGATAATTTAATTAAACAGATTGGTGAAGCATTGGAAGCGCGTGAATTAATTAAAGTGAGCGTTCTGCAAAATTGTGAGGAAGACCGTGACGATGTGTCAGTAGCCCTTGCAAAAGGTGCAAGAGCAGAGCTTGTGCAAGTTATCGGTAATACAATTGTTTTATATAAAGAATCACGAGAAAATAAGCAAATTCAATTACCATAAGGTGATTGTTATGAAGAAGATTGGAATTTTAGGCGGAACGTTTAACCCTCCGCATATTGGGCATTTAATCATTGCTAATGAAGTGTTAGATGCACTGGAATTAGATGAAATTAGATTTATGCCAAACTATGTTCCTCCTCATAAGGAGCAGACGGAAGCGGTGACCGCTTATGACCGTTTAGCGATGCTTAAGCGTGCACTTTATGATCATCCTTCTTTTAGCATTGAAGGAGTAGAAATTGATAGAAAAGGTACTTCTTATACGTTTGATACGATGAAGCTGTTGACAGAGCAAGAGCCGGACGCGTCCTTCTACTTTATTATTGGTGCGGATATGATTGAGTACTTACCTAAGTGGCATCGAATTGATGAACTGCTTCAGCTTGTTCACTTCGTAGGTGTGAAGAGACCCAATTATAATGAAGAGACAGAGTATCCAATTATTATGGTGGATGTTCCTCAAATGTTCATTTCGTCTTCCGCAATTCGACGGAAGCTGCGGACAGGAAAAACTGTTAAATATTTAATTCCTGATTCTGTCGTAAACTATATAAAAGGGAATGGTTTATATGAATCGAAATGAAGCGTTACAACTTGTGAAAGCACAGCTGACTGAAAAGCGGTATGTGCATACATTGGGGGTAGCGGAATCAGCCGTAGAGCTTGCTGAACGATATGGAGCAGATATAAAAAAGGCAGAGCTTGCCGCCATTTTTCATGATTATGCGAAATTTCGTCCGAAAGAGGAAATGAAGCAAATTATTATGGAGCAAAATATAACAAAAGACTTATTAGATTATCACTCGGAATTGTGGCATGCACCAGTTGGCGCGTATCTTGTTGAACAGGAAGCAGGTATTACAGACCAAGAAATTTTAGATGCCATTGCTTACCATACATCGGGTCGAATTGGAATGACGCTGTTGGATAAAATTGTGTATTTAGCGGATTATATTGAGCCAGGTCGTTCGTTTCCAGGTGTAGAGGAAGTGCGGAAATTGGCTGAACAAAATCTCGATGCAGCTGTCATTCAAGCTGTTCGAAATACAATTAATTTTTTAATGATGAAAAAGCAAGTAATTTATCCAGCTACATTTCATACGTATAATGACCTCATTAAGAATTTGAAGGAGAAGATGTAATGACTGAAAGAGAACTTCTAGTATTAGCAGCAAAAGCAGCAGATGATAAAAGGGCAGAGGATATTGTTGCCTTAAATGTGCAAGGAATTTCATTAATCGCTGATTATTTCCTTATTTGTCATGGTAACTCAGAGAAGCAAGTTCAAGCCGTTGCGCGTGAAATGAAAGAAAAGGCTGAAGAAGCAGGCGTGAATGTAAAGCGACTTGAAGGGTTCGATGAAGCGAAATGGGTATTAGTGGATATGGGAGATGTGGTGGCTCATATTTTCCATCGTGATGAAAGACTGTACTACAATCTTGAACGTTTATGGGGAGATGCCCCTCGAGAAGATGTGCAAAGTGAATTAATGCCATGAGCTATGAACGCTTTGCTTACGTATACGATGAGCTGATGAAAGATGCTCCGTATGAAAAGTGGCTTGCGTTGTTAACAGCAAAGCTTGAGCAATATGGAGTTCAGGGGAAACGGCTGTTAGATCTTGCTTGTGGAACGGGAGAGATGACTATTGAGCTGGCACGAAATGGCTTTGATGTAACGGGTGTTGACTTATCTGATGAAATGCTCCTGGTGGCTCAAGAGAAAGCGTCTAGGCAAGGGGTATCCATTCCGTTTTATCAGCAAAACATGGCCGAACTTGAAGGATTGGGCAATTATGACTGTATCACCATTTTTTGTGATTCACTGAACTATCTTAAAACGGAAAACGAGGTCCTTCAAACTTTTCGCGGTATATACCACCACTTACGTGAGGGTGGCTTGCTATTGTTTGATGTGCATTCGATTTATAAAATGGAACATATTTTTCATAATAATACGTTTGCAGTTAATGAAGAAGAAATAGCCTATATTTGGAGTTGCTTTCCCGGAGAGGCTCCATATAGCGTTGAACATGATTTGAGTTTTTTTGTACAGGATGCGGAAAATGGCTTGTATGAACGTTTTGATGAGTTTCATTACCAGCGTACGTATATGCCTTCTCAATATACGGATTGGCTAGAAGAGGTGGGCTTTGAAGTGCTGGAGGTTCTTGCTGATTTTGAGGAAGCGTCTGTCGAAGATCAAGCGGAGCGTATTTTATTTGTAGCAAGAAAATGAAACGGAGACTGACTAAATTTAGTCAGTCTCTTTTCTTAGGAGAAAAAATTTTTAAAAATGAGGGCAGGAGTTCGTTAATTAGTTGCGAATATTATAATCATATCGAAATTGTTTTTCGATTTCCTCGATGTCTTCATCAAATTTCTCGTGCGTTGCTTTCAACAATTCGCTAAATACCTCATGTAGTTTTGCTGCTTCTAACACTTTAATCCCTTCGCCTGTAATTCCCCCTTTTACACTCACTTTTTCCTGTAAAGTGGGTAATGTGTAGATTCCTTTACTTAATAAATCTCCAAGCCCCATTAACATTTTTTCTGTTAAAATCGTTGCTGTTTTTCTGTCAATTTCCGTTGATTGGCAAGCAGCGTCAATAAACGACTGTGCGAAAAAACTGAAAAAGGCAGGTCCGCAACTAACGATATCCGAGCTAACTCTTGTAATGTTATTGTTAATAACAACGGGTGTCGAAATCTTTCTTGCTAGTTCATGTAAATAGCTCCTCCACTTTGGCAAACAAGCTTTACTATAGCTTAATAGAGAAACTCCAGAGCAAGCTCGATTAGTGATACTTGGGATAAACCGCGCGCATGAACATGGAACTTCATGTTCAAGTTGAGCGACCGAGAGCGGACTTGTAATAGAAACAAGTAGTTGGTCTTTGTTTATATATGGTTTAATGACCTGTAATAGGTTGTGAATTTGTAAAGGCTTTACACATATGAAGATGACATCTGCTCGTTTTGCTATATCTACAGCTGTTTCGGTGACCTCGATACAGGCATATTTTTCTTGCAGCGCCAAAGCTTTGGAGAGCGTGCGATTTGTAATAAGTAGATTGGCAGGCTCCAATGTCTTGGTTTCGAGCCATGCTTCGATTAAGATCGTCCCCATGTTTCCAGTTCCTATGACACCGATTTTCATACTTTCAACTCCCCTCACGTAAAGCGGAACCACTTCTAAACATTATGTAAAATCTGCTTGTATTATTCCGGATATCCATTTTTATAAGGAGAGATAACCTATGGACATGTTCAGAAAAAAGAAAACGGCGGTTATTGCAGTTGTCATCTTAATGAGTTTTATAAGCTGTTTGATGTTCTTGTTCTCATCGAAACCGCAGCAAGCAGAGCAGGAAAAGATGTTTGTTGAACTGGAACAACAAGAAGAGCAAGAGGTTGCTCAAGAAATAGATGAGCCAGTCGTTATAAAAGTTGATGTAAAGGGCGCTGTTCAAAGTCCAGGTGTATTTATTGCCGAACCAGGTGATCGAGTCATTGATGTGATTGAAGCGGCAGGTAATTTTAAGAAAGACGCCGATTTAGATAAGGTAAATCTTGCTCAGCTCGTAGAAGATCAAATGGTGATTTATGTACCTAATATAGGAGAAGAAGATATAGGTTTACCAGAGAACATAGATGTAATAGGCGGAGGAGCGACAACAGTGTCAGGTAATGGGGGAACGGATGGTAATAAAGTAAACTTAAATACAGCCACGAAGGAAGAACTAGAGACATTATCGGGGATCGGTCCAGCAAAATCGACAGCCATTATTGAATATCGAGAAAAGACGGGGAAGTTTGAACAAATTGAAGACTTAAAAAATATTTCAGGAATCGGGGATAAGACATTTGAAAAACTACAAGATTCGATTACTGTCAAGTAAATGGACTACCCAAATAGACGGGAAGAGAGTAAAATTGAGAGAAAAGATAGTTGGTTAAGGGGAGAATAAACATCATGAATCGAATTAGTTGGGATCAATATTTTATGGCACAAAGTCATCTATTAGCGTTAAGAAGCACATGTAATCGATTAGCGGTTGGTGCAACAATTGTTCGAGATAATCGCATTATTGCGGGAGGTTACAATGGTTCTATTGCTGGTGGGACACATTGTATTGATGACGGCTGTTATGTAATTGATAACCACTGTGTGCGTACGATTCACGCAGAAATGAACGCGATTATTCAATGTGCGAAATTTGGGGTACCGACAGCAAATGCTGAAATTTATGTCACACATTTTCCTTGTTTACAATGCTGCAAGTCGATTATTCAGGCGGGTATTCAAGCTGTTTATTATGCCGAAGATTATAAAAATCATCCATATGCGATTGAATTATTTGAACAAGCGGGCGTGAAAATGGAAAAAGTTAAAATGATTCAGCCGATTGATGTATACGGCAAACAAAAACAGGACTTTGTCCATTCTCTATTACAGCAATTAGAAGCAACGGGTGTTGACCAAGAAGAGCTGAGCAAACTGCAACAAAAAGCGTACCAATTATTTAATGATTAAATAGGAGGTTTGCATGCCGACACACATCCTCTTTTTAGCCGTTTCTGCCACTTTAGGCGTTGCGGCTCATTCTTCTTTTCAAGTGACATTTATTCTCTATATTCTCCTCTTTTTCTGTTTTCTTTTCTATCGTTTTAACGGACAGTTAAATATTTTATTGATGAATGGAGTCGTCTTGTTAGTATTTTACATGGCAGCCTACTTATCAGATATGTACCATCAAACAGGATATACAGGCGAGGAGTCAAGCTTTGAAATTACGTTTAGTAACCAGCCAAGCGTAGACGGTAATCTGTTAAAAGCTGCTGTGACGACGAGTACAAAGGAAATTCTCCAGTTACGTTATACCATTCCCTCTGAAATGGAAAAGAAAGCGATTGAAACTAATCTACAAATTGGTTTAATTTGTCCTGCAACAGGGGCATTACTTGAGCCGGAGCAAAATCGAAATGAAAATAGCTTTAATTATAAACTTTATTTACAACAACAGCATATTTATTGGATTTTAAAAGCGAATTCTATCGTTTGGGCGGATTGTCGTGCAGGAAAAAAATCGATTGTTACAACATTTCAACAGGTGCGGCAAGCGGGCATTACTTATGTGAATGTCCATTTTCCACCTGAAGCGGGCAGCTTTGTTAATGCTCTTTTATTTGGAGATCAAACGTATATTGATGAAGAGGTATTAACGAATTATCAACGACTTGGAATTGTTCATCTGCTTGCGATATCTGGTTTGCATGTCAGCTTTTTAACAGGGCTGCTGTTTTATGGAGGGATTCGAATTGGCATCACTCGTGAGAAAATGATGATGGTTATTCTAGTATGTTTACCCATGTATGCGATTTTATCTGGAGCGGCTCCTTCTGTGTTACGAGCTTGTTGTATGGCTATGTTATTCTTTTTGCTCCTTTTGTGGAAAAAGAAGGTGTCAGCTAGTGGAACGATTGGAGTTGTTTATTTACTGCTGTTATTCATTCAGCCTTCTATGCTCTATAATATCGGCTTTCAGCTTTCATTTGCGGTAACGTTAGCCATTATTATGTCGCTTACGATTGTTCAAAGCTATCCGCACAAAACGATGCAGCTTCTTATTGTTAGTATTGTATGTCAACTAGCAGCTGTCCCTATTTTGCTTTATCACTTTTATGAAGTGTCTGTCCTCGGGGTATTGTTGAATGTGCTTTACGTTCCTTTGTATTCTGCCTTTTTGCTCCCTTTTTCTTTAGTTGCTTTTTTTACACACCTTATTTTCCCCTCCATTGGTCAACTGATGATAGCCTTATTGGACCAAATTTTTCTTCTCTGTAATGAGCTGGCTGCTTATATTTCTCGTTTACCACTGGCGTCGATTGTTTTTGGAAAACCTTTTCCTATTATTATGCTGCTGCTCGTTTTCGTCATTATTTCCTTACTTATTCAATGGGAATCCGTTTCTTTATTTAAAAAGAAAATATCGATCGTGGTTTTAGTATGTATTTTATTCTTTCAATATCATATTCAGAAATTGAATCCTTATGGTGAAGTTGTATTTATTGATATTGGTCAAGGTGATGCAATTTTGATTAAGCTTCCATTTAATCGAGGTAATTATTTAATTGATACAGGTGGAGCGATTACGTTCCCGGTAGCAGATTGGCAAAAGAAGCGTAAAACATATAACACGGGTGAAGATGTTATTCTTCCATTTTTGAAGAGTAAAGGGATTCATGAAATTGATAAGCTGATTTTAACCCATCCTGATGCCGATCATATTGGAGGTGCAGCAGAAATCATTGAACATTTTAACGTGAAGGAGGTAGTAATTGGAGAAGGCGGCGAGAGGATGTATCGGGATAAGGAATGTATTAAATGGGCATTAGCCAAACATATTCCGATTTCTACAGTGAAAAGGGGAGATAATTGGTCGGTTGCGGGTGCTCAATTTTATATTTTACACCCTTATCAAAAGGACAAAGATGTAAATGAATCGTCTATTGTATTAGCTGCTAAAATGGGCGGGTTAACGTGGCTGCTGATGGGAGATGCGGGAGAGGTCACGGAACAAGAGTTATTGAGAGCTTTACCAGGGCTTCGAGTGGATATTTTAAAAGCAGGTCATCATGGAAGTAAAACATCTTCGTCAAAAGGTTTTTTGGAGAAAGTTCAACCGAAAGTGGCGATTATTTCAGCAGGGAAAGGGAATCGGTACGGACATCCGCATCAGCAAGTAATAGAGGAGATGGAAGCATTACACGTGACGATACTGCGAACAGATAAAAAAGGCGCTATATCTTATAAATATCGTCATGAATCAGGAACCTTTCAAACCGTCTTGCCATAGGATGTATCGAGCTGTTAACAGAAAAGCAGGCGGGGTCAGCTATAAAAAAGAGACTGCCATTGCAGCCTCCGCATCATGATTCGAGTGTGCTAGGAGAATACTTAAGATCCGATAGCTTGGATAACAACAGCGATGATGAACATAGTAGCAAAAAATCCAAATGAAACAACGAAACCGATTGCAGAATCAGCTACATCGTCCGTTTTTGATTGGACGTCTTTTTCAAATTCGTTCATTGTTCATCCCTCCTATTTATGGTAATAGTATAAAACATTTCCAAAAATAAATCCACATGGCACAATTTCGATTTCCTATACTGACAAGAGTTGTCACAAATAGTTTGAATGTGTACGGTCAAAATAAATGTACAAACAAGACAGCTTCACCTTTCGCTTTAACCGCTGGATAGGAAAGTAACCCGGGCCTTTCTTAACAGCGTTAATATAGATTGGGCAAACGGCTCTAATGGCAGAGCCGTTCCCTTATAGCTTGTCAAATCGCTCTTTCAGCTATACCATAAGGAATAGAATACATAGAAAAGCGGAATGCCTTGTCAGCTAGGCGTTAGAGCTAGATATAGAAAAGCGAGGACGAGTTCTATTGGTATTAGACGTTTGGAAGAATATAAAAAAAGGGCAATTTTCCCCTGTTTATCTTCTGTATGGAACAGAGGCGTATTTAATAAACGAAACGAAGCAATTATTGCTTGAACACGCATTGCATGAGGATGAGATTGATTTCAATTTTTCACAATTTGATTTGGAGGAAACGCCGATAGAAACCGCTCTTGAGGATGTAGAGACGCTCCCCTTTATGGGAGAGAGGCGTCTTGTTTTCATGCAAAATCCTTTTTTTCTTACAGCAGAAAAGACAAAGTCTAAAGTGGAGCATAACGTGAAGCGGTTAGAAGCCTATTTAGCAGACCCTGCTCCGTATTCCATTGTTGTTTTTACAGCACCATATGAAAAACTTGATGAGCGAAAGAAAATTACGAAAGAATTAAAGCGGAAAGCAACTGTTGTAGAGGCGAAAAAATTAAACGAACATGAATTAAAAAAATGGATTCGGGAACGAACAACTGCAGCTCATGTTGAAATGGAAGAAGCGGCAATTGAACGATTGCTAGAGCTCGCGGGAACAAACTTAATGATGCTTACGAATGAAATTGATAAATTAGTACTATATGTAGAAGAGACGAAACGAATTAATGAAGACATTGTTGAGGAATTAGTCGCTAAATCGTTAGAACAAAATATTTTTACCCTTGTGGATTCAGTGTTGCAGCGGAATGTAGAACGCATGATGACAATTTACCGTGACCTAATGAGACAAAATGAGGAACCGATTAAAATTTTAAGTGTGATGGCTGGACAAGTTCGTCTGATGTATCAGGTAAAAGAGCTTTCACGCCAAGGGTATAGTCAGCAAAAAATAGCGACTGTATTAAAGGTGCATCCATTTCGGGTAAAATTAGCGCAAGAAAAAGTCAATCAATTTCATGAGGGAGAGTTATTACAGTTGATTCGGGAGCTTGCTGATGCAGATTATAAGATGAAAACGGGTCAGGGAGATAAAGTCATGACGCTTGAATTATTGCTCTTGAAAATGAAAAGGTAATGCATAGTTATAATCTTTTTCATATAGAAGGCTAGCGGTGTTTGGTTCATTTCCGTACGGGTGAAATGAACTGAACATCGTTTAATTTGCAAAGAAAAAAGCACCTTGGTATCCAAGGTGCTTTAATTTCTTATTTCATTACGCGTTTAGAGCGTTAAGTCTTTTCGCTAAACGAGATTTTTTACGGGCTGCCGCATTTTTATGGATTAATCCTTTAGATGCAGCTTTATCTAATTTCTTAGACGCCGTTAATAAAGCTTCTTTAGCAGCTTCAACGCTTTCACCAGCTAGTGCAACTTCAGCAGTTTTCACAGCAGTACGCATAGTAGATTTTACTGTAGCGTTATGAGCGCGGTTTTTATCGTTTACTTTTACGCGTTTAATAGCAGATTTAATGTTTGGCATTCCGTTCACCTCCTACACAGAAATCGAGATTATATGAACTCGACTTTTCAAATCCATACCAAATAGCACAAGTGATATTGTATCAGACTGTCCTACATTATGCAATACTCAGATTGAGAATCGAAAAGGAATTATAGTATCCAAAAAGATTTATCTCGTTATACATGATTGTACCAAAAAAATGAATAATACAAAAGATAAATCGGGCACAATGTTTATAGAGATGATGGAAAATACTAGAGTGAATACAGCAACACGAGGAGGAAGTCATGAAAAATGAACTAGATTTAAGTCAATACAGTGTGCGAACAGATTTAGCAATTGAAGCCCGTGAACTAGCGCTTGAACATAAAGGGGTTGAAGGAGAAAAAAATATTTCGCAAATAGAAGGCGTCATTATTAAGGAAAGAGAAATCGATGATATAAAAGTGGCATTAGTAGAAGTGACAGAAGCAGGGGAGAAGGAAATTGGCAAGAAAAAAGGGAGTTATTTAACAATTGAAGTACAAGGTATTCGTGAGCAAAATACAGAAGTGCAACAAAAGGTTGAAAAAGTATTAGCAACTGAATTTTCTCATTTTTTAACAAGGAATAATATTTCGAAGGAGAGCAGCTGTCTAGTTGTAGGGCTGGGAAATTGGAATGTGACGCCGGATGCACTGGGACCGGCAGTTGTTGAAAATCTAGTAATAACACGGCATTTATTTGAGTTGCAGCCGCATGCTGTAGAAGAAGGTTTTCGTTCGGTCAGCGCAATTTCTCCAGGAGTTATGGGTATTACGGGCATTGAGACGAGCGATATTATTCTTGGTGTGATTGAAAAAAGTAAGCCTGACTTTCTCATCGTTATTGATGCGCTGGCAGCTCGTTCTATTGAAAGAGTAAACTCAACGATTCAAATTTCAGATACTGGCATTCATCCTGGCTCCGGTGTAGGTAATAAGCGGAAGGAATTGAGTCAGGCAACACTTGGTATTCCTGTCATTGCAATAGGCATTCCAACTGTGGTCGATGCCGTTTCTATTACGAGCGATGCAATTGATTTTATTTTGAAGCATTTCGGCAAAGAGTTAAAAGAAGGAGATCGTCCATCCCGTTCGCTTGCACCAGCGGGTTTTAGCTTCGGTAAACGAAAGAAACTGACGGAGGAAGATTTACCAGGCGAACAAGAACGTCAAACATTTTTAGGGATTGTCGGCGGCCTGTCGGATGAAGAAAAACGAAAGCTCATTTATGAAGTGTTGTCACCTATTGGTCATAATTTAATGGTTACTCCAAAGGAAGTGGATGTATTTATAGAAGATATGGCTAATTTAATTGCCAACGGTTTAAATGCAGCGTTGCATGGATCTGTTAATCAAGACAATGCAGGTTATTATACACGTTGAATCTGCCTTTTTGTCGAACTCCAGGCGTCGTCTGTTCAAGGCCGGCATCAATCGCTTCGGAAGGCAAAGAACATATCTGCCAGCCGCGTGCCTTATGCTTGTTGCCGATAAGCAGGTGCCCTACGCTTTTTTAATCTGCCGAAAAATGGTGTTCTACCCTCTCTAGTAAAATCATATTTATGAAGTAGCAAGCGATAGAGAGGGTGAAAGAATGAAAAGAAGATATTCGACAGAAATCATTACCGTAATTCATGGTTCAACAATTATAAAAAGCTTTCTCATTGTATTTTCCTTACTTCTTTTTGTTTTTTCCTTAAGTGCGGTGATGACTTCGTTAAAGCCGGAATATCGACTATCCTCGAAGTCTGTTCATACTGTCACCAATCAGTTTACTGGTAAAATGTTATTTATCTTATTGGCGAATGAGAATCATTATTTTTTTTCTGTGCTACCGAAAGAAAAAGAATCATCAGGTCTTTCTAAGGGCTTGTTAAAACTATCCACGAATATTTCCCTTGATGATCCACGAAGCTTGCTTGGACGAGAATTGCCAGGCTTCTCTATTTTTGATAATGAAATTTTAGTAGCAGGTGAAGGAACGGATTATACAAATATGCCGTATGAATCGTCTCCTCCTAGTGATGTCTTGAATGAAGAGCGAGAGGCGGACTTGCAAAATGTCGATAGAATCAAAGAGCCGCAAGCAGATGCGAAAGAAACACCTGCTCAGACAACTAAAGGTAGAAAGGTTGTTCATATTTATCACAGTCATAACAGGGAATCTTTTTTGCCTTATTTAAAAGGAGTTACGGATCCTAATTTAGCCCACCATTCCCAAATTAATATTACGAAGCTGGGGATGAAATTACAGGCCGATTTAGTGGACAAGGGTGTCGGGGCTTTCCATGATACAACGGATATTATGGCTAATTTAAATAAAAAGGGGCTGACGTATCCTAAATCCTATCAAGAATCGCGACTAGCCATTCAAGCAGCTAAAGTGGAAAATAAAGATTTAGAGTACTTTATCGATATTCATCGAGATTCCCGCAGAAAGAAAGATACGACTATCACTTTAAAAGGAAAATCGTATGCCAAAATCGCCTTTGTTGTTGGGCGGAACAATCCAAATTACGAAAAAAATGCAGCGCTTGCAACAAAACTTCATAACGCATTGCAAAAAAAATATCCAGGAATCTCTCGGGGGGTTATGAAACAAGGCGGTGCTGGGCATAACGGAGTATATAACCAAGATATTTCTTCAAATGCAATGCTGATTGAAATAGGCGGAGTAGATAATACATTTGAAGAGATGTATTTAACCGTAGATGCTTTTGCGGATGTGTTTAGTGAATATTATTGGGAGGCAAAAGCAGTGGATAATGTGAAAGGTAATTCAGAAGCGCAGTAACAGAAAGGAGCTCCACTTATGGTTCGATTTACATTAAAATGTACGTTTGTTCTACTTGTCTTATTTTTAGGGGTCCTAATTGGCATGCAGACAGCAAACGATGGGATTAAGAAAATGAAAGGATACGATGATCCTGCGTTGGCAAGTGCTTTTGAAGTAAATCAATCCGACCAAGGTGAGATGGAGGCATCGGTTCTCGGTGAAAAAGTAACAAGTCATGATTTAGAAAAGAAAAAGGAACGATTAGAAGAAATGAAAGCTTATAATGTCTTCTCTGCAATTGGAAAAAAGCTTGGAGACGCTTTAACGAGTTTTGTAAACAATATAATCGATTTGCTGTAAGGGAGCAGAAAAAGAAAATGATATCTAAAAAACAAGCATTCGGCATAAACTGTAGAGATTCAAGCTGAATTCAACAATCCCCCATGTTGAGTTCGGCTTTTTTTAATGGCTTTATTATATTTTTAATTCACCATATTCTATTACATAGATTTATGTAGAGGTAAAAGGGGATTTTATTAGCAACTCAACAAATTTCTTCAAGAAGAAGAGTTGTTGTCACTCTTTTATTGAATCTTGCATTTTCTATTGATATAATTAAAATTAGTGTATTGTGTCGATAAGTAGGAGTGAAACGTTATGAATAGAGAAGAAAAATTAAAAAGACAATCGAAAATTCGTAACTTTTCCATCATTGCTCACATTGACCATGGTAAATCAACTTTGGCGGATCGTATTTTAGAAAAAACGAACGCATTGCAGCAACGCGAGATGAAGAATCAGTTGCTAGATTCTATGGATTTAGAGCGTGAACGGGGAATTACGATTAAATTGAATGCTGTTCAATTAAAATATAAAGCGAAAGATGGAGAAGAGTATATTTTCCATCTTATTGATACACCGGGACATGTCGATTTTACCTATGAGGTATCGCGAAGCCTAGCTGCATGCGAAGGGGCGGTTCTTGTTGTGGATGCGGCTCAAGGGATTGAAGCGCAAACATTAGCGAATGTATATTTAGCGCTCGATAATAATCTTGAAATCCTTCCGGTTATTAATAAAATTGATTTACCAAGTGCTGACCCAGAGCGAGTTCGTAATGAAATTGAAGAAGTAATTGGTTTAGACGCTTCTGATGCGGTACTAGCTTCGGCAAAAGCGGGTATTGGAATTGAAGATATTTTAGAGCAAGTTGTTGAATTAGTTCCACCGCCGCAAGGAGACCCTGATGCTCCGCTAAAGGCGCTTATTTTTGACTCGTTATTTGATGCGTATCGTGGAGTTATCGCCTATATTCGAGTTGTTGAAGGCTCTGTTAAAGTGGGCGATAAAATTAAAATGATGTCTACAGGAAAAGAGTTTGACGTAACAGAAGTCGGGGTATTCAATCCGAAAACTCAGCTTCTTGATGAGTTAAACGTTGGGGATGTAGGATTTTTAACTGCTTCAATTAAAAATGTGAGTGACACAACAGTCGGGGATACAATTACAAGTGCGAAGAATCCAGCGAGTGAACCTTTAGCTGGTTACCGTAAAATGAACCCGATGGTATATTGTGGTTTATATCCAATTGATGCATCGAAATTTAATGATTTACGTGATGCACTAGAAAAATTAGAATTAAATGATTCAGCGCTGCAGTTCGAACCGGAGACATCACAAGCGTTAGGTTTCGGCTTCCGCTGTGGTTTCCTAGGACTTCTTCATATGGAGATTATCCAAGAGCGAATTGAACGTGAATTCAAAATCGATTTAATTACAACAGCACCAAGTGTTATTTACGATGTGATTAAAACAGATGGTACACTGGTGAAAGTGGATAATCCTTCTAATATGCCAGATCCTCAGAAAATCGAGCGTGTGGAAGAGCCTTACGTGAAAGCTACGATGATGGCACCGACAGAGTTTGTAGGAGCTATTATGGAGATTTGTCAAAACAAACGAGGAAATTTCATTGATATGCAATACATTGACGAAACACGTGTGAGCATTCATTACGAAATTCCACTATCAGAAATCGTTTATGACTTCTTCGATCAATTGAAGTCGAACACAAGAGGGTATGCGTCATTTGACTATGAGTTAATTGGTTATCAGCCTTCGAAGCTTGTGAAGATGGATATTTTATTAAACGGTGAAACAGTCGATGCTCTAAGCTTTATCGTGCATAAAGATTTTGCGTATGAACGTGGTAAAGTCATTGTAGATAAGCTAAAAACGTTAATTCCAAGACAGCAATTTGAAGTGCCGATTCAAGCGGCAATTGGACAAAAAATCATTGCACGTTCAACGATTAGTGCGATGCGTAAAAACGTATTGGCGAAATGTTACGGCGGTGATATTTCCCGTAAGCGTAAATTGTTAGAAAAACAAAAAGAAGGTAAAAAGCGGATGAAGCAAGTAGGTTCCGTTGAAGTACCGCAAGAAGCTTTCATGGCTGTATTAAAAATGGATGATACGACTCCAAAAAAATAAATGATAGATAGAAAAAAGAGGATAGATTCGGTTCTAGCCTCTTTTTTCTATCCGAACATGATAAAGGTAGTGAACGTAATGATTAAGAGTGCCTATATTCATATTCCGTTTTGTGAGCATATATGCCACTATTGCGACTTTAATAAAGTTTTTTTACAAGGTCAGCCGGTAGATGAATATATACAGATGTTAAAGGAAGAAATGAGGCTTCAGCTTGCGGTCTATCCTACAGATGAATTAAAGACAATTTTTGTTGGTGGAGGTACCCCGACGTCGCTTAACGAAAAACAACTAGCGATTCTTTGTGAAACGATTGATGAGATGCTGCCGCTAAACAAACCATTTGGAGAATATACATTTGAAGCAAACCCTGGAGATTTATCAAGAGAGAAATTGGAGATTTTATATAATGCTGGAGTGAATCGTCTCAGTTTTGGGGTGCAAAGCTTCAATGATCAATTATTGCAGAAAATTGGTCGTACACATCGCGCTGCTGATGTGTATGAAACGATTGAACTGGCTCAAAAAGTAGGATTCTCGAATATTAGTATCGATTTAATTTATGGATTGCCGGGACAAACGATGGAAGATTTTCAAGATACGCTGAATCGAGCATTAGCTCTTGATTTACCTCATTATTCTAGCTATTCCTTAATTGTTGAACCTAAGACGGTTTTCTATAATCTAATGCAAAAAGGGAGGTTAAATCTGCCTCCGCAGGAACTTGAGGCATCCATGTATGAGCAAGTGATGGAAGTGATGGAACGCCATGGATTGCATCAATATGAAATTAGTAATTTTGCTAAAACTGGTTTTGAAAGTCAGCATAATTTAACCTATTGGAATAATGCTGAATATTACGGGATTGGTGCGGGTGCACATGGATATACGCAAGGAAAAAGAATAGCCAATTACGGTCCGTTAAAGAAGTATATAACACCCCTTCAAGCAGGTAAGCTTCCTGTTTTAGAGGAGCACCTTGTTTCATTAGGTGAAAAAATGGAAGAGGAAATGTTTTTAGGATTAAGAAAAACAGAAGGTGTTGCACTTGAGTTGTTTAAAGAGAAGTATTTTGTCGAAATGGAAGAGGTTTTCTCGCAACCCCTTAAACAGCAAGTGGAGAAAGGGCTGCTCACAATTGAGGATGGCTTCGTCCGGTTGACGAAACAAGGCAGGCTACTTGGGAATGAAGTATTCCAGGCTTTTTTAGGAATTGTTGAAAATTCCTAATCGAATTTATCTCGCTCTAAACGGTTTTTTTCGTTGACATCAATAGCTTCATTTGATAATTTATTAATATATTAGCACTCATTGATGTAGAGTGCTAACAGAGGTGATCATATATGCTAACTGATCGTCAATTATTAATTTTACAAGTAATTATCGAAGATTTTATCCAATCTGCACAACCAGTTGGATCACGAAGTTTGTCGAAAAAAGAAGAAATTTCTTTTAGCTCAGCGACGATTCGCAATGAGATGTCCGACCTTGAGGAACTAGGGTTTATCGAAAAAACACATACGTCTTCAGGGCGTGTACCATCTGAATTAGGGTACCGTTACTATGTGGATCACCTGCTTTCACCTCAAGCGTTAAAGAAAAATGAGATGCAGTTGTTAAAGTCTGTCTATGCTGGGCGTATTTATGAGCTGGAAAAGGTCGTTCAAAAAGCGGCGAAGATTCTTTCTGAATTAACGAATTATACGGCCATTGTTCTCGGTCCAAAAGTAAAGGATCATAAGCTTAAAAAAATTGAAATTGTTCCTTTGAATTCAGAAACAGCTATTGCCATTATTATTACAGATACAGGGCATGTTGAAAATCAGTTAATTACTTTACCATCATCGATTGATATGAGTGAAATCGAGAAAATGGTTAATATTTTGAATGATCGTTTAACAGGTGCTTCTATGTCTGATTTAAAAGATAAGATTTATAAAGAAGTGGCTGTTTTGCTAAGTCAACATATTCGTAACTACGGAGCCCTTGTATCTACCCTTGCGGAGTCTTTAACATCGACGAGGCCTGAAAAGTTATTTTTCGGCGGGAAAACGAATATGTTTCGACAGCCAGAATTCCATGATATTCATAAAATTCATTCGTTGATGTCAATGATTGAGCAAGAACAAGGGTTTTACGAGTTGATTAAACAAAACCCGGCAGGCATTAATGTTAAAATTGGACGTGAGAATCAAATATCGGCTCTTGAGGATTGTAGCTTAATTACAGCAACTTATTCCATTGGAGCGGATCAAGTGGGGACTTTGGCTGTCTTAGGACCAACACGAATGGAATATTCGAGAGTCATATCCTTGCTATCTACGTTTTCTAATGATTTAACTGCTTTGCTTACAAAGTTGTATCAAAAACCATAACAACGGCAATATTGATAGAGGGCAAGAGGGGTTTTGTGCCCTCTATGATTGCGCGATTTGAAACATGTAAATACTCTTTTAGGGAGGTGAAATTTGTGACAGAAAACAAAAATACTGAGCAAACGATAGAAAAGGAAACAGCTGAAGAAACAGTCGTTGAGGAGGTTTTTGCTGAAGAGGCAGAACAAACTCCTGAGGAAACGGAAGTAGATGAACTTCAAGCTGCACAACAAAAAATCGCTGAACTAGAAGCTAAGATTGAAGAAATGGATAACCGTTATCTTCGTCTTCAAGCGGATTTTGATAATTCACGCCGTCGTGCCAAGTTAGATATGGAAGCGGCTCAAAAATATAGAGTTCAAAGTCTTGCTACAGATTTACTGCAAGCTCTTGATAACTTTGAAAGAGCGACAAAAATTGAAGCAGACAATGAACAAACAAAGTCTTTACTTCAAGGTGTAGAAATGATTTATAACGGAATTGTCGAAGCGTTGAAAAAAGAAGGCGTTGAGGCGATTGAAGCTGTCGGTCAAGAGTTTGATCCACACTTACACCAAGCCGTTATGCAAGTTCAGGATGAAAACTTTGGTTCTAATATTGTTGTAGAAGAGTTCCAAAAAGGATATAAACTGAAAGACCGCGTCATTCGTCCAGCGATGGTAAAAGTAAACGAATAAACGCTTACATATAGTAGGAGGTAATAAAAATGAGCAAGATTATTGGTATTGACTTAGGTACAACAAACTCATGTGTATCTGTACTCGAAGGTGGAGAACCGAAAGTAATTCCAAACCCAGAAGGTAACCGTACTACTCCATCTGTTGTTTCATTTAAAAATGGTGAAAGACAAGTTGGGGAAGTAGCGAAACGTCAAGCAATCACAAACCCAAACACGATTATCTCTATTAAACGTCATATGGGTACAAATCATAAAGTAACAATTGAAGGAAAAGAATACTCTCCACAAGAAGTATCTGCAATCATCCTTCAATATTTAAAATCTTATGCAGAAGAGTATCTTGGTGAAAAAGTAACGAAAGCGGTTATTACAGTACCTGCATACTTTAATGATGCTGAGCGCCAAGCAACTAAAGATGCTGGTCAAATTGCTGGTCTTGAAGTAGAACGTATTATCAACGAGCCAACAGCTGCTGCTCTTGCATACGGTTTAGATAAAACGGAGGAAGATCAAACAATTCTTGTATTCGACCTTGGTGGTGGTACGTTTGACGTATCTATCATGGAACTTGGTGATGGTGTATTTGAAGTTAAGTCAACTGCTGGTGATAACCGTCTAGGTGGGGATGACTTTGACCAAGTGATTATCGACTACTTAGTAGCTGAATTCAAAAAGGAAAATGGAATTGATCTTTCACAAGACAAAATGGCTGTTCAACGCTTGAAAGATGCAGCTGAAAAAGCGAAGAAAGATCTTTCTGGTGTAGCTTCTACACAAATTTCATTACCATTCATTACAGCAGGAGAGGCTGGTCCACTTCACTTAGAAGTAACGTTAACTAGAGCGAAATTCGATGAATTATCTGCTGGATTAGTAGAACGTACAATGGGTCCAACTCGTCAAGCATTAAAAGATGCTGGTCTTTCTGCATCAGATATTGATAAAGTGATTCTTGTCGGTGGGTCAACGCGTATCCCTGCTGTACAAGAAGCAATTAAAAAAGAACTAGGCCAAGAGCCATCTAAAGGTGTAAACCCTGATGAAGTTGTAGCAATGGGTGCAGCAATTCAAGGTGGTGTGTTAACAGGAGATGTAAAAGACGTTGTTCTTCTTGACGTAACACCACTTTCTCTTGGTATTGAAACAATGGGCGGCGTATTTACAAAATTAATCGATCGTAATACAACAATCCCAACAAGTAAATCACAAGTCTTCTCAACAGCTGCTGATAACCAAACAGCTGTAGATATTCATGTGCTTCAAGGGGAACGTCCAATGGCGAACGACAACAAAACACTTGGTCGTTTCCAATTAAGCGACATTCCACCAGCACCACGCGGTATTCCGCAAATTGAAGTATCATTTGATATCGACAAAAATGGTATCGTAAGTGTTCGTGCGAAAGATCTTGGTACAAACAAAGAGCAAACAATTACGATTAAATCATCTTCAGGTTTATCTGAGGAAGAAATCGAACGTATGGTACGTGAAGCAGAAGAAAATGCTGAAGCAGATCAAAAACGTAAAGAAGAAGTAGAGCTTCGTAACGAAGCAGACCAACTTGTCTTCCAAACAGAAAAAACATTAAAAGACTTGGAAGGAAAAGTGGACGAAGCGGAAGTTGCAAAAGCAAATGAAGCGAAAGATGAGTTAAAAGCTGCAATCGAGAAAAACGAATTAGAAGAAATTCGTGCGAAAAAAGACGCGCTTTCTGAAATCGTTCAAAACTTAACGATGAAGCTTTATGAAGAGGCAGCAAAAGCGCAGCAAGCAGCTCAAGAAGGCGGAGCACAAGATTCTGCTGACGACAATGTCGTAGATGCTGAATTTACAGAAGTTAAAGATGACGATAAAAAATAATTAAGCTTTACTAAAGGCAATGTATTATTTGCCTAAGTGTACGAAAAAAGTCAAAGTCAGGTTTTCTTGACTTTGGCTTTTTTTGAATCGGAAAAGTGAATGAAGCCGGTTACGCTTTTCTTATTGTCTAGCTCCGGTGGCTAGCTCGCTGTGAAAAAGATAAGAGTCACCAAAAGGCAAAGACCGCCTTTATGGGCCTCTTCCTATTTTCTTCACGAGCTGTTCGAGCCACCTGCGCTTTTCTTATTGTCTAGCTTCAGGCGCCATCGGTTCGAGGTCATAAGTCAATCAATCTGATGGGAAGAAGTTCACTTCCCATTCAGCTTGCTCGCCTTATGCTTGTCACCGATAAACGGGCGCCCTACGCTTTTCTTATTGCTTTACAGCTTGAATCAGTGATAATATAAAATTTATGTGAAACGAATCGGGAGTGGATAAACTATGAGTAAACGCGATTACTACGAGGTGCTTGGTGTTTCCAAAAGCGCATCGAAAGACGAAATTAAAAAAGCGTATCGAAAACTCTCCAAACAATATCATCCTGATATTAATAAGGAACCAGATGCGGCGGATAAGTTTAAAGAAATTAAGGAAGCTTATGAAGTATTAAGCGATGAACAGAAAAAAGCGCATTACGACCAATTTGGTCATACGGATCCTAATCAGGGCTTTGGCGGGTTTGGAGGCCAAGATTTTGGTGGTTTCGGCGGGTTTGAAGATATTTTTAGTACGTTTTTTGGCGGTGGCGGACGTCGACGTGACCCTAATGCTCCACGTCAAGGAGCCGATTTACAATATACGATGACGTTATCTTTCGAAGAAGCGGCTTTTGGTAAAGAAACGGAAATTGAAATTCCACGTGAAGAAAATTGTGGAACATGTAGCGGTACGGGAGCTAAACCGGGAACGAAAGTTGAGACATGCTCACAATGTCATGGCTCAGGTCAAATTAATATAGAACAAAACACTGCTTTTGGCCGTGTTGTGAATCGTCGAACATGTAACGTTTGTGGAGGAACAGGTAAACATATTCCGAATAAATGTACGACTTGCAGTGGAACGGGTAAAGTTAAGAAACGTAAAAAAATTCAAGTTAAAGTTCCAGCAGGAATCGACGATGGTCAACAACTTCGCGTATCAGGTCAAGGGGAGCCAGGTGTTAATGGTGGTCCAGCCGGTGATTTATATGTTGTCTTCCATGTTCGAAATCATGAATTTTTTGAGCGCGATGGAGACGATATTTATTGCGAAATGCCAATTACGTTTGCACAAGCTGCACTAGGTGATGAAATAGAAGTACCGACTTTACATGGTAAGGTGAAATTGAAAGTTCCAGCAGGTACACAAACAGGAACCCGTTTCCGTTTAAAAGGAAAAGGTGTTTCGAATGTAAGAGGGTACGGGCAAGGCGATCAACATGTGGTTATACTAGTCGTAACGCCGAAAAAATTAACAGAAAAACAAAAACAGCTTCTTCGTGAGTTCTCTGAAATTAGCGGTGGATCACCAGATGAGCAAGAAGATGGTTTCTTTTCAAAATTAAAAAGGGCCCTTAAAGGCGAGTAATAGAATTGGGAGTTGGTAGATATGAAGTGGTCGGAAATTGCAATCCATACAACAAATGAAGCGGTTGAACCTGTTTCGAATATTCTTCATGAGGCAGGTGCAAGCGGTGTTGTCATTGAAGATCCTCTAGAATTAATCAAAGAACGGGAAAATGTCTTTGGTGAAATCTACCAGCTGAATCCAGCTGATTATCCAGACGAGGGTGTGCTTGTAAAAGCATATTTGCCGGTCAATAGCTTTTTAGGTGAAACAGTTGAAGAGATTAAATTAGCGATTAATAACTTGCTTTTATTTGATATTGACCTTGGTCGAAATGCGGTTTCTATTAGTGAAGTAAATGAAGAAGAATGGGCAACGGCTTGGAAAAAGTACTATAATCCGGTTAAAATTTCAGAGCGTTTTACGATTGTTCCGACATGGGAAGAATATGAACCAGTAAGCAGTGATGAGCTGATTATCGAACTAGACCCAGGTATGGCCTTCGGTACGGGCACGCATCCAACAACGGTTATGTGTATTCAAGCATTAGAACGGACGGTGCAAAAAGGCGATTTAGTAGTGGATGTTGGAACGGGATCAGGAGTATTGAGTATTGCCGCGGCATTATTAGAAGCTAAACAAGTTCAGGCACTTGATTTAGATGAGGTAGCGGTTCGTTCTGCGAACATTAATGTGAAATTAAATAAAGTGCAAGATCGTGTGCATGTTTCACAAGGTAATTTATTAGATGGAGTAGAAGAACAAGCAGATGTTGTCGTTGCTAATATTTTGGCAGAAGTCATTATGCGTTTTACAGACGATGTAGCAAAAGTTGTAAAGCCGGGTGGTTATTTCGTTGCTTCGGGAATTATTCAACCTAAGAAAGATGATGTGAAACAAGCGATTGTAGCATCAGGTTTTACGATTGAAGAAACGATTCAAATGGAAGACTGGGTTGCAATTATTGCCAAAAGAAATGCATAATATGAGGAAGTGGCGCTGTTACAGCGCCATTTTCTTAAGAGTTAGAGGTGTTGGAGTGTGCAGCGATATTTCCTTGAAAATAAACAAGTTAATGAGCAGAACATTATAATCACAGGTGATGATTACCATCATATTACACGAGTTATGCGAATGGAGCCTGGTGCAGAAATTATCGTTGTGAATAATGATGGACAAACAGCTATTGCGAAAATTTCAGAAATTACCAATGATGCAGTAGTTGGAGCTGTTATAGAATGGAAGGATGAAGAAAAGGAATTACCGATTCACGTAACCATCGCGAGCGGTCTGCCGAAAGGGGATAAGCTAGACTATATTGTTCAAAAAGGAACTGAATTAGGTGCCCTAGAGTTTATCCCTTTTATTGCGGCTCGTTCAGTGGTAAAATGGGACAGCAAAAAGGCTAGTAAAAAAATTGAACGCTTGCAAAAGATTGCGAAAGAAGCAGCAGAACAGTCACATCGCTCTGTATTGCCTGCTGTCAAAGAACAAATGACAGTTTCGCAATTAATTCAGTATGCGACAAGCTTTGATTATAAACTTATTGCTTTTGAAGAAGAAGCCAAACGTGGTGAAACAGCGCGGCTTGCGAAAGTATTAACGGAAGCAAAACCAGGACAATCTATTCTTTTTGTTTTCGGTCCTGAAGGTGGACTGACTACAGAGGAAGTAGATAAACTAAGCGCGGCAGGATTTACTGCTTGCGGTTTAGGTCCAAGAATTTTAAGGACAGAAACAGCACCATTGTATGCTCTTGCTGCTGTTTCTTATCATGTAGAATTATTGAGGTGATGAAAATGTCTTCGGTCGCTTTTCATACATTAGGATGTAAAGTAAACCATTATGAAACAGAAGCCATTTGGCAATTATTTAAATCAGCAGGTTATGAACGGGTGGAGTTTGAAAGCATGGCAGACGTATATGTAATCAACACATGTACGGTTACGAATACAGGGGATAAGAAAAGTCGCCAAGTAATTCGTCGCGCCGTTCGTAAAAATCCAGACGCAGTCATTGCTGTAACAGGCTGTTATGCGCAAACGTCTCCAGCTGAAATTATGGCCATTCCAGGTGTAGATATTGTAGTAGGTACTCAAGATCGTGTGAAGATGCTTGACTATATTGAACAATATAAAGAAGAACGTAAACCGATTAATGCAGTCGGTAATATTATGAAAAACCGTGTGTACGAAGAATTAGATGTGCCAGCATTCACAGATCGTACACGTGCGTCGTTGAAAATTCAAGAAGGCTGCAATAACTTCTGTACATTTTGTATTATTCCTTGGGCGCGTGGTTTAATGCGTTCACGCAATCCAAAAGAAGTTATTCATCAGGCACAACAGCTTGTTGAGGCGGGGTATAAAGAAATCGTCTTAACAGGGATTCATACAGGCGGTTATGGTGAAGATATGAAAGACTATAACTTAGCCATGCTTTTACGTGAATTAGAAGAACAAGTAGAGGGATTAAAACGTATTCGTATTTCTTCTATTGAAGCAAGTCAAATTACAGATGAAGTAATTGAAGTGTTAGCGAATTCGAAAAAAGTTGTAAATCATTTGCACATTCCAATTCAATCTGGTTCTGATACAGTATTGAAACGAATGAGACGTAAATATACAATGGAATTCTTTGCAGATCGCCTAGTGAAGCTGAAAAAAGCATTACCTAATCTTGCGGTAACATCTGATGTCATTGTAGGCTTCCCCGGTGAAACAGAAGAAGAGTTTATGGACACATATAACTTTATTAAAGAACACAAATTTTCTGAGCTTCATGTTTTCCCATATTCAAAGCGAACAGGTACTCCCGCTGCAAGAATGGACAATCAAGTAGATGAAGAAATCAAAAATGAACGAGTACATCGCCTTATAGAGCTTTCGAATCAGCTAGCTAAAGAATATGCATCGCAGTTTGAAGGAGAAGTGCTTGAAGTGATTCCTGAAGAACAGTTAGAAAACGGCTTGTTTGAAGGATATACAGACAACTACTTAAAAGTTCAGTTTGAAGCAACAGAAGAAATGGTTGGACAAATTGTGAAAGTAAAAATCACAAAAGCCGGCTATCCATATAATGAAGGACAATTTGTAACGGTTATCAAAGATCATCCCATTCAACAAGTAGTAAATGGGTAAGACAGCGATTTTTCGCTGTCTTTTTATATGTCAGTTTTTTGTGAATGGAATTATATAATTCGCCTTCTTAAAAAGTTATTTCAATTCAGCGTATAGCTTCTATGTGACTGAAGTATGTTATGATAAAAGATAGTATAATGAAGGCGCTTTAATTGAAAGGAGAATCACTTATGACGGTTGAAATAGCTGGTCTTATTGATCATACATTATTAAAAGCAGATGCTACAAAAGAACAAATAGAGGTATTATGTGAAGAGGCAAAAGAGTATAAGTTTGCTTCTGTTTGCGTGAATCCTACTTGGGTGAAGTATTCAAGTGAGCTTCTTCAAGGTTCAACTGTAAAAGTATGTACGGTAATCGGTTTTCCATTAGGTGCGAATACGCCAGAAGTAAAGGCTTTTGAAACAGCAAATGCTATTGAAAATGGTGCGCAAGAAGTGGACATGGTGATTAATATTGGGGCGTTAAAAGGTCAAAATGATGAATTAGTTGAACGTGATATTCGGGCTGTTGTAGAGGCGGCGAAAGGCAAAGCGTTAACGAAAGCAATTATTGAAACATCGCTATTAACGAAAGAAGAAAAAATACGCGCGTGTCAGCTTGCGGTGAAAGCAGGAATCGATTTTGTGAAAACATCGACAGGTTTTTCAACAGGTGGAGCAACTGTTGAGGATGTTGCGTTAATGAGAGAGACTGTCGGACCCGATATTGGCGTTAAAGCATCAGGCGGCGTTCGGAATACAAAGGATGCCCAAGCCGTCATTGCAGCAGGGGCAACACGTATTGGCGCAAGTGCCGGTGTTGCTATTGTGAATGGATTAACAGCTGAAACGGATTACTAAGTGAGTATGTTTTTGAATATCATATAAAAAAGGAGAAGAAAGCGTTAACGGCCTTTTCTCCTTTTTCTTTTTAACAGGAGATTGTGAAATCCTTGTAAATTGGGGTGAATGTCTCGACCTGAACGTAAGTGTCTAGTCCCCCGATGTCGCCATTTGCTCGCCCAGTGAAGTCAAGAAACAACTGCACGTTTTGGTTTGTGATTCATTTTCCAATTAAAATGCGATGTTATCTGCATTTTAATTGGAAAATGAAAAATAAGTAAATTGATTATAAAAAATTCATTATAATCAATTGTTAACGGTGATGTAAAAATAAAATGAAGTTTGCAAAATGTTTAGCAAAAGGGAGCACAATTATAGATGTTATCACATTAAATAGGACGCTAGCATGCGCAAGCTGGGTTGCTGGATCTGGTGTAAAATAGGCAGCGAGTTGTTCTAATTGATTAACCAATGGAAGAAAGGCAAAAACACCTAAGACATTTAGCCATATATGAGCATAGGCGGTGAAGGTTGCTTCTTTGCCTGAACCGATGCTGGCCATGTAGCCTGTAATACACGTGCCGATATTCGAGCCGAGCATAATAATAATGGCTGACGAAACGGATAGCTCTCCGCTTGCTAAAAAGCTCATCGCCATGCCGATAACGGCTGAGCTAGAATGAATGCAAGCTGTTAATACAATCCCCACTAATAAGCCGATAATCCAATGCTCCTTCATCTCTATTAGGAGGGTTTGAACAATTGGATAGTTTGCAATCGGTGATGATAAATATTTAAAGCCGCTCATGGCCGCAAATATGGCACTTAGGCCGATGAAGGCAATTCCGCTGCTTCGTAAGGCCAGATGAGGAATACACGTTAAACAGGCTCCGCAAATAAGGCCAGGAATGATGAGGGAATCTAGAGAGAATGTTAAAAACTCCGTAATGAAGGTTGAACCAATGTTTGTCCCAAGGATAATTCCGATTGTTTGTGGGAACGTTAAGCTGCCAGCGGATACGAAGCCGACTGTCATTACCATTACAGCGGAACTACTTTGTAACAATCCGGTAAAGCCGATCCCAGTAAGAAATCCTTTCCACGGTTTATTTGTTAGTTTTAATAAGAGAGCTTGTAAGGCTTCTCCGGATAAGTGGAATAAACCCATTCGAAGTACAGCCATTCCAGCTAAGAAGATCCCAATAAATAAAAGAAATAAAAATAAATTGTACATGCCTCCACCTCCTTATCATGTTATGGCTAAGTAAATGAGGAAATAACTTCTAAATAGGAAAAATTTCAAAAGATGCATAGCGGTCTATTTAAGTTCTGTTTGCGCTTTTGAAATAAGTTTTGTTTTATTGGTTGACCTGTCAAAAATGATATATTATAATTGTTTAGTACATGTATAACATGTTGCGAATATAAGTTAGTGTGTTGTTTTCGGAGGGAGGGAAAGAGATGTCTAAAACCGTTGTTCGTAAAAACGAATCGCTTGAAGATGCTCTTCGTCGTTTCAAACGTACTGTATCTAAATCAGGATCGCTTCAGGAAGCTAGAAAGCGTGAATTTTATGAAAAACCAAGCGTAAAACGTAAGAAAAAGTCTGAAGCTGCAAGAAAACGTAAATTCTAAGAGAGGGTGGAATGATGAGTCTTCTCGAGCGTTTAAATAATGATATGAAACAAGCGATGAAGAACAAAGAAAAGGACAAACTCTCTGTTATTCGCATGTTAAAAGCTTCGCTTCAAAATGAAGCATTAAAGCTAAGACAAGAATTAACAGAAGAAGAAGAATTGACAGTGCTCTCTCGCGAATTAAAACAACGCAAAGACTCCCTCAATGAGTTTGCAAATGCAGATCGTACCGATCTCGTGGATAAAATCCGTATCGAAATAGGTTACGTTGAGGCATATATGCCGGAGCAACTTTCAGCAGAAGAAATAACTTCAATTGTTAAACAAACAATTGAAGAAGTAAATGCCACATCTAAAGCAGATATGGGGAGAGTTATGAGTGCTTTAATGCCTAAAGTAAAAGGCAAAGCAGATGGTTCTCTGGTTAATAAATTAGTACAACAACATCTATCTTAAAATCAAAACCTAAGCCGCAGGCGTATGCCTGTGGTTTTTTGCTGTATACAGGAGAAACTGTGGGGCTGCTTCTTTAAAGAAATTCTTCTTTGTTTGGTAATCCCGAAAAAACTTTATATTTTGAAACTTTATTTGAAACTTTTTTAAAAGTAAATCGTACTGTTAAGTATAGAAATTCAAAAAACGGGAAAGGAGGAGTCTCGTTGAGAAGTTGGCGTGTTGTTTTTCTTTTTTGTCTTATGATATTTTTACTAGTGCCCTTTGCATCTGCAAAAGACAAGGTCGTGTATGTTGTGCCGGTGGAAGCAACCGTTGAGAAAGGCTTGGCTGCTTTTTTAGAAAGAGCTTTAGATACAGCGGAGTCAGCTCAGGCGGATCTTGTTATTTTTGAAGTGAATACGCCAGGTGGTGCGGTAGATGCTGCTGGGGAAATTGCAAAGTTATTAACCGATACATCAGTCAAGACGGTTGCTTATGTGAATAATCGTGCTTTATCTGCTGGGGCGTATATCTCGCTAAGTGCGGATGAAATTTATATGGTGCCAAGTGCGACAATGGGGTCAGCTGCTGTGATTGATTCAGCTGGAAATGCAGCGGACAAGAAAGCGCAATCATATTGGTTAGCGGCTATGGCTACAGCTGCTGAACAAAATGGACGTGATCCCATCTATGCAAAAGCGATGGCGGACGAAAGTATTGATTTGCCGGAGTATGGAGCCGAGAAGGGAAAACTGTTAACCTTCACAGCTAAACAAGCAAAAAAGGCTGGATATAGTGAGGGTACGGTTTCAGGGAAAGCGGAACTGTATAGTATACTAGGAATAGAGGATGCAGATATTCGTTCAATTGAAGAAAGTTTCCCTGAAAAGCTTGCTCGTTTTTTAACGAATCCGTATGTTATCCCTCTTTTATTAACGCTTGCTGGTATAGGGATTGTGATTGAGATATTTTCTCCAGGATTAATTTTTCCTGGGCTTATAGGTGTGCTTTCGTTAGTCTTGTTCTTTTATGGACATCTTGTTGCCGGGCTAACAGGTTATGAAACGCTCGTACTGTTTATACTTGGTATAGTTCTAGTTATATTAGAATTCTTCATTCCAGGAGGGATTGCAGGTTTATTAGGCCTTACTGCGGTTGTTGGAAGCTTATTTTTGGCAGCGGGTGATCCAGTCCATATAACAATTTCGTTGTTAATTGCGCTGACAGTGTCTATTTGTTTATCCATTCTATTAGTAAAGGTGTTTGGGAAAAAGATGAAATTTTTTAGAAAAATGATATTAACTGATTCAACGAACACGGAACAAGGGTATGTAAGTAATCCGAATCGAACAGAATTGATTGGGATGCAAGGGAAAGCGGTAACGGATTTAAGGCCTGCTGGTACGGCAATTGTCAATGAAGAAAGACTAGATGTCGTGTCTGAGGGAAGTTTTATTTTAAAAGGTTCTAGTGTGAAAGTGGTGAAAGTGGAAGGGTCTCGAATTGTCGTTCGGGAAGTTTCAGAAAATTAAAGAACGCAGAGGAGGATGAAATAGTGTTAGGAGCAGATACAATCTTTTTAATCGTGGCTGTTATTGCAATTATTGTGGTATTGGCTGTATTTTTTACATTTGTACCAGTGATGCTTTGGATTTCAGCGTTAGCAGCTGGTGTTAAAGTGAGTATTTTTACATTGATTGGGATGAGGTTGCGTCGCGTTATTCCAAGCCGTGTTGTGAATCCGTTAATTAAAGCACACAAGGCGGGTCTTGGAGTAAAGACGAATCAATTAGAAAGTCATTATTTAGCTGGTGGGAATGTAGACCGAGTCGTGAATGCGTTAATTGCCGCTGAACGTGCAAATATCGTACTGCCTTTTGAACGAGGTGCGGCCATTGATCTTGCAGGTCGTGATGTATTAGAAGCTGTGCAAATGAGCGTTAATCCAAAAGTAATTGAAACGCCATTTATTTCTGGTGTTGCGATGGATGGAATTGAGGTAAAAGCAAAAGCGAGAATTACTGTTCGAGCGAATATTGAGCGCTTGGTCGGTGGTGCTGGTGAAGAAACGATTATTGCCCGTGTTGGTGAAGGGATTGTTTCAACAATCGGTTCATCTGACAATCATAAAAAGGTGTTGGAAAACCCGGATTTAATTTCGAGAACGGTTTTAACTAAAGGGTTAGATGCTGGTACAGCGTTTGAAATCTTATCGATCGATATCGCGGATGTAGATATCGGAAAAAATATCGGAGCGATTCTTCAAACAGACCAAGCGGAGGCGGATAAAAAAATCGCTCAAGCGAAGGCCGAAGAACGTCGTGCAATGGCTGTAGCCTTGGAACAAGAAATGGTTGCTCGGGTTCAGGAAATGAGAGCGAAGGTAGTAGAATCTGAAGCGGAAGTACCTCTTGCTATGGCAGAAGCATTAAAAACAGGAAATCTTGGTGTGATGGATTATATGAATATCCAAAATATCACAGCTGATACGAGTATGCGTGATTCAATTAGCAATATTTCTAAAGATCAAAAAGAAACATAATAGGGGAAATGGAGGAGTGTAAATGTTCGAGTTTTTATTCGAGAATCCATTTCTACTGATTATTTTAATTGGTATCCTCTCTTCGATGTTTAAGAAAAGGAAAGAGCCGAATCGAACTTCACCGCGTCAACCTGAGGCACCGAAGAAGAAATGGCAAGAAGTGATTCAAGAGATACAGGAAGAGTGGGAAGAGAAGACGACTGCAAAGCCTATTCAAGAAGCGAAGCCAGTTCAGTCTGCCGAAGCTGTAGAAATACAGGAAGAGGATGAAAGAAGAATTGCTGAATTAAAGCGTCTTCAACAGGCATATGAGGAACAACAGAAGCGAGAAAGGGAATCCGAGACGGTTATTTCTACACCGTCTATTGCCTCTGCTGCTGCGAAGGTCATTTCAGATGATCGAAGCCCTGTGTATCATAAGGAGCTTTCATTTGGGAAACGAGAATTAATCAATGGTATTATTATGTCTGAGGTGCTTGGGCCCCCAAGAGCGAAGCGAAGCTTGCGGCAATCTCGCCGTTAGTACCGTGTTACCTTAGGCTCTGGTACTATGAGATTGCGGATGTTCAATAATAATTATTTAACATCCGCAATCTAAAAAAGAGTGCTAGAACCCCTTTTCATTTCATACATTTGAGATGAAAGGGGGTTCTTTTTTTTATGGCGCGTAAATGGGGGCAACAATTAAAACAGCTCATTGTCAAAAAAGCAGACCTTCCAGAAGATGTCATAATGGACCTTCCACGAATCACGATGATTGGGCAATTGCATATTTATATTGAAAACCATCGGGGGTTGTTAGCTTTTACTGATCGTGAAGTAAGGCTGATGCTTAAACATGGTCAACTGTTAATTAAAGGCTCAGCCTTTGTTATAAAAACGATTTTACCTGAAGAGATTATGCTCGAAGGACAGGTTGAACAAGTTCTTTTTATTAATGAATGAGTCCTGGGAGGTACCGATGAAAAACCAATGGACAAACTATTATACAGGCTATGTAAAAGTAAAAGCATTCGGGAGAGGGACGGAACGTTTGATTAATAGCTTAACAAGAAGAGGGCTTTATGTGTGGGATGTCAAGCGCATAAGCACTGAGGCCCTTGTTTTTTATATGGAGATAAGCGATATTCCAAAGCTACGTCAAATCGTTCGCAAAAGTGATTGCAAGGTTACTTTTTTACATGGAAAGGGCGTTCCGTTCTTATGGAAGCGAGTTTTAAAGAATAGCGGTTTTTTAGTGGGCTTATTTGCTTTTTTGTTTTCTATTTTTATTCTCTCTAATATGGTCTGGGGGATTGAAGTCCACAATGCTAAGCCTGAAACGGAGCATGCGATTCGTAAAGAGTTAGAGAGGATGGGCGTGAAAGTAGGAAAGCTGCAGTTCTACCTTGATGATGTGGATACGATTCAGCGTAAACTATCAGATGAAATTGAGGAGTTAACATGGGTTGGTGTGGAATTAAAAGGGACGACCTTTCATTTTCAGGTCGTTGAGAAACAACAACCGAAAAAGGTGGAAGCGACATCGCCGCAGCATCTTGTTTCTAAGAAAAAGGCCATTATTACTGAGATGTTTGTTGAAAAAGGAAAATCGATTGTTAAAGTGAATGATTATGTCGGAAAGGGACAACTGCTTGTTTCAGGTATTATCGGTACAGAAGAGAAACCAGAAATTGTGCCAGCGAAAGGCGTTATTAAAGGACAAACATGGTATAAAGCGAATGTGGAAGTGCCGCTTGAAACGAAATTTTCAGTTTATAATGGTGATGAAAAAACAAAACATTATTTAAAATTTTGGAATGTATCTATCCCGATTTGGGGATTTATAAAACCGGACTATTCAGATTATGAAGAGGAAGTAACAATCCGACCGTTGTACTTTTTACAGTGGAAATTACCGGTGAGTTATAAAGAGAAGACATGGAGAAGTAAGGAGGAAATAAAGCGAGTCTATACCAAGAAGGAAGCTGTTGCAGAAGGAAAGAAAATGGCAAGGAGTAATCTTGAAAAACGAGTAGAAGAGGATGCGGAAATCATTGGCGAAAAAATTTTGCATCAATCGATAGAGAATGGTAAAGTTAAATTATCGATACATTACCAAGTTATAGAAGATATAGCAACAGGACAATCAATCATTCAAGGAGACTAACGAATGTCAGAAGATGTAAAAGTGTTAAACTTAGAACTTGAATCAACGAATGAAGCTTATGCTCTATTAGGGAATGCTGATTCGAATGTAAAAGTACTCGAAGAAGAGCTGCACGTTTCTGTCATCACACGTGGTGAAGCAATTTGTGTGGCAGGGAGCCTTGAAGAAGCTGAAGTGGCTCAGGATATTTTAAAGGCGCTATTATCTGTTGTACGTAAAGGAATCACCATTAACTCTCGTGATGTTGTATATGCGATTGAACTGGCTAAAAAAGGAACATTAGAGTATTTCCGTGATTTATATGAAGAAGAAATAGCGAAGACAGCAAGAGGGAAATCAATTCGCGTTAAAACAATTGGTCAAAGACATTATATCCAAGCGATTAAAAGACAAGATTTAGTGTTTGGTATCGGTCCTGCGGGAACGGGAAAAACGTATCTTGCTGTTGTAATGGCTATCAATGCATTAAAAGATGGACGAGTTAAGCGAATTATTTTAACAAGGCCAGCTGTTGAAGCGGGGGAAAGCTTAGGCTTCTTACCAGGCGATTTAAAGGAGAAAGTAGATCCGTATTTACGTCCATTATATGATGCTCTGCATGACTTATTAGGAGTAGAGCAAACGCAAAGAATGATTGAACGAGGTACAATTGAAATTGCGCCGCTTGCCTATATGCGTGGACGTACATTAGATGATGCATTTGTCATCTTGGATGAAGCGCAAAATACAACAGAAGCGCAAATGAAAATGTTTTTAACTCGTCTCGGTTTTGGTTCTAAAATGATTATTACAGGTGATCGAAGTCAAATTGATTTACCAAAAGGTATAAAATCCGGTTTGATTCGGGTAGAAGAGATTTTAAAAAATGTTAAAGGTTTAAGTTTTGTATATTTAGAGCAAAGTGATGTAGTGAGGCACCCGCTTGTTGCACGAATTATTACCGCATACGAGCAGGCGAATGAATAGACCAAAGCAATCCGCCATGTGAAACTGGCGGATTTTTTAAACGAAGGTGAAACTTTGATGAAAAACTGTTATCATTTTACATAACTTATTACTTCATTTGAATCCGCACATCAAAAGTATGTTTTTTCTTGAAAGGAGAGTCTTCTTTGAGTCAGATTCAGAAGTTTTTTGCAAAATTAAAAGAGCTAATGGTCCATCGGCTGTTTCAAGTGTTATTATTTATTGTGGTTGGTACGTTTGCTTATGCATTAATGTATTCTAATGTGAAACCTGAGAAGATTCATATCGAGCTTTTTAAACCAGCTGAACAAACAATTCGTGCGACTAAAACGGTTGAAGATACATATAAAACAGAGCAAGAAAAAGAAGAAGTTTTAAAGCAAGTGGCCGATGTATATACGCTGAAAAAAGAGTATGCCAAGAATAAGGTGGACTTAATTGCTTCGATTTTTGACTCGGCGATTGAAGTGCATGAGGAAACGAGCGAAGAGGCATTAAAGGAAGACGAGAAAGCTATTGCTAAGACGGACGCACAGAAGGTTTCTATTTTAAAAGAAAAGCTGACAGATGAAGTGAATAAAGACATTGAAGAATCTGTTTTTTTAGCATTAATTCAAGCTGATGAGGACGAATTAAACATTACAAAAGATTTAACGATTACAGCTGTTAATAATGTGATGAGCTCAAGAATTGCAGCGGGCGATGTGGAGAATGCCAAAAAACGAGCTGAAGAGGAATTGCGCTATACAAGTATTAGCAATGATATGAAGAAGGCTGCTATTTCGTTAGCTCGTTCGGCTATTATTCAAAATGTATTTTTTGATAGCGAAAAAACGGAAGAACAGCGAACAAAAGCCGTTGAAAATGTAGAGCCGGTGCGTATTCTTCAAGGCCAAGTTATTGTAAAGGAAGAACAGCTTGTCGATCGCGAAATTTATCGTCAACTTGAATTAGCCGGGTTTTTAAATACGGAAAAAACGATATATCCATATCTGGGCTTATTATTATTTATTGTGCTAACTTTGATAGCCTTTTATTATTTCTTTTATTCTTCTACTTCAAAGAAGGAACAGCAGCATAATCAGCTGTTAATTTTTAGTCTCGTCTTTGTCATTGCGTTATCAATGATGAAAATCTTTAGCATACTTGCTGGTTTTCAACATTCTGATTTAGTATATTTCTTTCCAGGAGCAATGGCAGCGATGATTAGTAAAATGCTCTTAAATGATCGCTTGTCTGTAGCAATGACGCTTTTACTAAGTTCATATGGAACGATTATTTTTAATGGAGAAACTCCGAGTAATTTAGATTATTCGATGGGATTATACATTATGTTTAGCGGTTTCGCTGCGATTATTATTTTATCTCGTGATAATTTTAAAGCAAAGGTGTTATCAGCAGGCAGCCTATTGTCGGTAGTGAATGTGGCGTTTTTATTCTCATTGTTATTTATTATGGATGGGCATTATTCAAAAATGGAGTATGTATATTACAGTATTGCAGCTATTGTATCTGGCCTTAGTTCAGCTGTTTTAACGATGGGGCTGTTACCATTTTTTGAAGCTGGCTTTGGTGTATTATCGACAATTAAGTTATTAGAGCTATCTAATCCTAATCATCCATTGCTTCGAAAGATTTTGACGGAATCACCGGGAACCTACCATCATAGCGTTATGGTAGCTAATTTGGCGGAGTCTGCTTGTGAAGCAATTGGGGCGAACGGTTTACTTGCCCGGGTAGGTTGTTACTATCACGATATTGGTAAAACAAAACGACCTCAGTTCTTTATTGAAAATCAAATCACGGGAAGCAATCCGCATGACCAGTTGCCGCCGAGAACAAGCAGGGATATTATTATTGCGCATGCAAGTGATGGCGGTGAGTTGTTGCGCAAGCATAAGTTTCCTAAGGAAATTATCGATATTGCCGAACAGCACCATGGTACAACTTTATTAAAGTTCTTTTATTATAAAGCGTTAAAACAAGATGAGACCGTACAGGAATCAGAGTATCGTTATCCCGGCCCAAAAGCACAAACGAAGGAAGTAGCCGTGATTGGCATTGCTGACAGCGTGGAGGCTGCTGTAAGGTCGATGCAACAGCCGACTCCTGAAAAGATTGAAGAGCTCGTGATTCAAATTATTAATGACCGTATTCAAGATCACCAATTTGATGAATGTGATATTACGATGAAGGAGTTAAGTATCGTGAAATCTTCACTCTGTGAATCGTTAAATGGGATTTTTCATTCACGTATTGAGTATCCTGAGTTTAATAAATTAGAACAGAAGGTGGAAGCATGAGATTAGAGCTTGATTTTATTGATGAAACAAATGAAATTTCCGAAGAGGTGCAAAAGCTGGTAGAAAGTGTTTTGCAGTTTGCCGCTCAAAAGGAAGATATTGAGGAAGGGACAGAGCTTTCCGTTACGTTTGTCGATAATGCTAGAATCCGGGAGATTAATAAAGAGTACCGTAATAAAGATGCGGCAACGGATGTCATTTCTTTTGCACTTGAAGAAATGGGGGAAGAAGAGGTTGAAATTATTGGTGCGGATATGCCTAGGGTTCTTGGAGATATTATTATCTCTATTGAGCGTACGAAAGAACAGGCGGAGGAATACGGGCATTCCTTTGATCGCGAACTAGGCTTTTTGGCTTTGCATGGCTTTTTGCATTTGCTTGGCTATGATCATATGACCGAAAGTGATGAGCGGGTCATGTTTACAAAACAAAAGGATATCCTAGATGAGTACGGACTATCGAGAGAAGCGTAAATATCCTTTCGTTAAGAGCTTTTATTTTGCTCTAAGAGGGATTTGGGAAGGTGTTAAAACAGAGCGAAACATTCGAATTCATAGTATGATGACAGTAGTGGTCATTTTATTAGGGACGTATGTTTCACTTAATTGGATAGAATGGCTCTTTGTTCTGATTGCTGTTACGGGGACCGTTGCGCTTGAACTAGTCAATTCAGCGCTTGAACGAGTAGTCGATTTAGTGACAGAAGAGTATCATCCGCTAGCACGTCAAGCAAAGGATATGGCAGCAGCAGCTGTCTTATTATATGCTGTATTCTCTGTGATTGTTGGAATTGTCATCTTTTTGCCGAAGCTGATCAGTACGTAAATATCTATTGGAAGGATGATGTTAGATGAATCAGCAACAATTAATAGAAGAAGCAAAATTAGCAAGAGAGAAGGCTTATGTGCCATACTCCAAATTCAAGGTAGGTGCGGCTGTTTTAACGAAAGATGGAAAAGTTTATCATGGGTGTAATATTGAAAATGCAGCTTATAGCATGTGCAACTGTGGGGAAAGAACGGCTTTGTTTAGTGCGTATGGGCATGGAGACCGCGAGTTTCAAATGCTTGCGGTTGTAGCGGATACGGATGGTCCTGTGTCTCCTTGTGGAGCATGCAGACAGGTTATTGCAGAACTTTGTGATAAAGATATGAAAGTACTATTAACGAATTTAAAAGGCGATGTGAAGGAAATAACGGTTGAAGCCTTACTTCCAGGCGCTTTTTCAGCGGAGGATTTACATGAATAAATTATTTGACGATAGACAAGTGCAAGGTCATAAATCTGGATTTATCTCGATTATTGGTCGACCGAATGTAGGGAAGAGTACGTTTTTGAATCGTGTGATTGGGCAAAAAATTGCCATTATGAGCGATAAGCCTCAAACAACGAGAAACAAAGTACAAGGTGTATTAACATTGAATGATTCCCAAATGATTTTTATAGATACGCCAGGTATTCATAAGCCAAAGCATAAGCTTGGCGATTTTATGATGAAAGTTGCAACTAATACACTAAAGGAAGTCGATTTGATCTTATTTATGATTAATGCGACAGAAGGTTATGGTCGCGGTGATGAGTTCATTATTGAAAAATTAAAAAATGTGAGTACACCTGTTTTTTTAGTTGTAAATAAAATTGATGCAGTTCATCCTGATGAATTGCTGCCGCTTATTGAGCGTTATCAGAGTTTATATCCTTTTGCATCTGTTGTACCGATTTCAGCTTTAGAAGGAAATAATGTGGAAACGTTGTTAGATCAAATTAAAGAACATCTACCAGAAGGACCGCAGTTTTATCCAGCTGATCAAGTGACTGATCATCCGGAGCGGTTTATTATTTCTGAGTTAATTCGTGAAAAAGTGCTTCACTTAACACGTGAAGAAATCCCTCATTCTGTTGCTGTTGTTATCGATTCGATTAAAAAAATGGACAACAATGAAACGATTAATGTCATGGCGACCATTGTAGTCGAACGAGACTCACAAAAAGGAATTGTCATTGGCAAACAAGGAAAGATGCTGAAGGAAGTCGGAAGTCGTGCGCGAATGGACATTGAAAATTTATTAGGCTCAAAAGTGTTTTTGGAGCTATGGGTCAAAGTGCAAAAGGATTGGCGCAATAAAGCAGGCCAGCTTCGTGATTACGGATTTAATGAGGACGAGTATTAATTAGCAAATTTTACGCTTCATGAAAGTAGAAAATTAGGTCAAGCTATTCGTAAGGTTGGAAATGAACATATGCTAGTTAACATGAAAGGTGGGCTTTATGATGTTGGAATTCACCTGGAAATTATTTACCGAAACAGGTAATGTGGACACTTATCTTCTTTTTAAAGAGATGGAGGTCGAAAAACAGGAAAGAGCCGAGCAGTCAACTGAAGAGCTAGCAAATATTGATTTTCCTGTTTCCTAACGTTTAGTTAGGCAAGAATTGGTGGTGTCTTTATTATGTTTCAAAAATGTGAAGGCATAGTCATTAGGCGATCCGATTATGGAGAGAACAATAAAGTCATCACGATTTATACACGTGAATTTGGAAAAATAGGTGTTATGGCAAGAGGAGCAAGCAAGCCTAATAGCAGGCTTGCTTCTGTTACGCAATTATTTTGTTATGGGTATTTTCTTGTAACGCCTTCAACAGGCCTTGGCAGCTTGCAACAAGGTGAAATGGTAGATTCTATGCGTTTTATACGCGAGGACTTATTTGCGACAGCTTATGCCTCTTATATTATTGAATTATTGGATCGAAGCGTCGACGATAAAAAGGCGAATCCATACTTATTTGAGCTTCTATATCAAACGTTACATTACATAAATGAAGAATATGATCCAGAAGTGTTAAAGTTTATTTTTGAAATGAAAATGCTCCCGGTTAATGGAATTCATCCTGTATTAAATCAATGTGCACTCTGTGCAGAAACAGAAGGTGTGTTTGCTTTTTCTCTTCGCGAGGCAGGGTTTATTTGTCATCGCTGTTTTGATAAAGACCCTTACCATTTAAAACTATCGCCAGCTGCTGTTAAGTTGCTGCGTCTGTTTTATTATTTTGATTTATCCCGTCTGGGTAATATTTCTGTCAAGCCGGAAACAAAGAAAGAGCTGCAAAAGATTATCGATGCCTATTATGAAGAGTATTCTGGACTTCACTTGAAATCGAAAAGATTTTTAAAGCAGTTGGATTCAATGAAAGATTTGCTTTAAGGTTGACTTTTTTTACTCTGTTAGATAGAATACAATCATCTAAAATATGAAATTGCGTTGATGGAAAGGAGTACCTGTCTTTCTCCATAAAAGCGAACCTGGGATAGTGGAAGCCGGGATATGGACATTCAGGGAAGGGCGTTCCGGAGCATGATATTTAACAAAAGAGGTCATTTCCTTAGAAATGACAATTAGGGTGGAACCGCGGGTAAACTCTCGTCCCTATGCTTACATTTTGGCATAGGGACGGGAGTTTTTTGTGTTACGTAGGATACGGCAGGTAATCTCTTAAAATTGGCAAGTAAATAGCCAAACTCAGCAGGGAAGGCGAAAAATTTAATTTTTGCTTTGAAAATTTGGAGGTGCAGGAATGAATATTCAAGATATGATTTTAACGTTACAGAAACATTGGTCTGAACAAGGCTGTATTTTAATGAATGCTTATGATGTGGAGAAAGGTGCAGGCACAATGAGCCCTTATACATTTTTACGAGCGATTGGACCAGAGCCGTGGAATGTAGCATATGTGGAGCCATCACGTCGCCCTGCGGATGGACGCTATGGTGAAAACCCAAACCGTCTGTATCAGCATCATCAATTCCAAGTGATTATGAAGCCATCGCCAGACAATATTCAAGAGTTATATTTAGATTCTTTAAAAGCTCTTGGAATTGACCCGCTTGAGCATGATATTCGTTTCGTTGAAGATAACTGGGAAAACCCTTCATTAGGTTGTGCAGGTCTTGGTTGGGAAGTATGGTTAGATGGAATGGAAATTACACAATTTACGTATTTCCAACAAGTGGGTGGACTTGAATGTAAACCTGTTTCAGTCGAAATTACATATGGAATTGAGCGTCTAGCTTCTTATATTCAGGAGAAAGAAAATGTATTTGAACTAGAGTGGACAGACGGTTTTACTGTACGCGATATTTTTGGTCAGCCAGAATATGAACATTCTAAATACACGTTTGAAACATCGAATTTAGATATGTTATTCCAACTATTTACGATGTATGAAGCAGAAGCACATCGTCAAATGGAAGAGGGACTTGTTCATCCAGCTTATGATTATGTGTTGAAGTGTTCTCATACATTTAATTTATTAGACGCAAAAGGGGCTATTTCGGTTACAGAAAGAACAGGATATATCGCTCGCTGCCGAAATTTAGCGCGTAAGGTTGCGAAAACCTTCTACGAAGAGCGGGAAAAATTAGGCTTCCCGATTTTAAAAGTGAAAGGGGAGAATACAAATGAGCAAGCGTAATTTATTATTGGAAATTGGTTTAGAAGAATTACCAGCACGTTTTGTGACATCATCAATGAACCAATTGGCGGATAAGGTCCAAAAATGGTTCACAGAAAAAGCAATCGAATTCGGTGATGTTCAAGCTTTTTCAACACCTAGACGTTTAGCGCTTCTTGTTACGGATGTGGCAGAAGCACAAAAGGATATTGAAGAGGAAGTAAAAGGACCAGCTAAAAAAATTGCCATGGATGCGGAAGGCAATTGGTCAAAAGCAGCAATTGGTTTTACAAAAGGTCAAGGACTGACAACCGACGACATTTATTTTAAAGAAATTAAAGGCGTTGAATATGTTCATTTAAATAAATTTATTAAAGGACAACCGACGAAAGAGTTACTAGTGGAGTTGCAGAATCTTATTACAAGCATGACATTTGGTAAAAATATGCGCTGGGCAAACCAAGAGCTTCGTTTTGTCCGTCCGATTAAATGGTTAATTGCATTATTTGGTCAGGAAATTGTACCTTTTACCATTGCTGATGTAGATACAAACCGTATAACAAAAGGCCATCGCTTCTTAGGGGAAACAATCACAATTGAAGATCCTGCCGAATATGAAGCACGTTTAACTGAGCAATTTGTTATTGCGAACCCGGATATACGTCGCAATATGATTTTGACACAAATTAAAGAGCTAGAAGCAAAAAATAATTGGGTAATTCCAGTTGATGAAGAGTTGCTTGAGGAAGTCAACAACTTAGTTGAATATCCAACGGTTTTATTTGGTCGTTTTGAAGAAGAATTTTTAGAGCTGCCAAGTGAAGTATTAATCACATCTATGAAAGAACATCAACGTTATTTCCCTGTAAAAGATCAAGCTGGCAACTTGCTTTCTTTCTTTGTTACTGTTCGAAATGGGGATGAGCGTCATTTAGAAACGGTATCGAAAGGAAATGAGAAAGTATTGCGTGCGCGTCTTTCCGATGCTGCGTTCTTCTACAAAGAAGATCAGAAGAAAGACATTGCAGATGCTTTGAAAAAGCTTGAAACAATTGTTTACCATGAAGAAATTGGTACGTTAGCAGAGAAAACAGAGCGTGTTACAGCTATTACAGGAGCGTTAGTCGATGCACTTGAAGTATCTGTTAATAAAGAGTTAGCCCTTCGTGCAGCACGCATTGCTAAATTTGATTTAGTCAGTCATATGGTGTACGAGTTCCCGGAATTACAAGGCTACATGGGAGAAAGATATGCCCTTTTAAAAGGAGAAGAGAAGGAAGTGGCGGCGGCAATTCATGAACATTATATGCCAAAGTCTGCTGACGATAGCGTACCGCCTTCAACGATTGGCGCCATCTTAAGTGTTGCTGAAAAAATGGATACTATCGCATCATTTTTTGCAATCGGGATTATTCCTACCGGCTCCCAAGATCCGTATGCATTAAGAAGACAAGCGAGCGGAATTGTCCAAATTTTAGCGGAGAAGAAGTGGAATATTTCTCTAGAAGCAATCATCGCTTTAGCATTGCACGAAGTAGAAGCGAAAAATATTGTGAAGCGTGAGCTTGCCGATGTGCAGGAAGATATGCTTACTTTCTTTAAAGCTCGAATTAAGCATATGCTGCAGGAACAGCATATTCGCTATGATTTAATTGATGCGGTTTTATTAGGTGAAATTGGCTATATCTCATCTCTTGTAGAGCGTGCTGGCGTGTTGGAAGCTAAGAAGAACGAAGCAGGCTTTAAAGAAGAGCTAGAAGCACTAAGTCGTGTTATGAATATTGCTGGTAAATGTGAACATCAAGTATCTGTGGATGCTGCTAAATTTGAAAATACTCAGGAAACAGCACTTTATGAGAACTATCAACGTGTGTCTGTTGCTTATCAACAAGCAGATAATGAAACAGAGCGCTATGAATTATTAGCTTCTCTTCAAACGGATATTGAACAGTATTTCGAGCATACAATGGTTATGGCAGACGACTCATCTATCCGTAATAACCGTCTATCACTCATGAAAGAGATTAGTGATTTAGTGGCTACTTATGCAGCGATGAATAAAATTATTGTATCGTAATAATGATACAAAAGAACGGATACTGCTTCAGACGATGTTTGTATAGTGGTATCCGATTTTCTTTTTCGCTATGTTAAACAAGATGATTAGTTGAAATGAACAGTACGATCTAATAAGAGTCTTTTAGTAGGATGCAGTTTTGATAAAGGATGATGTGAGTAGATGGAAGTTTCCTGAAAATATATAAACAAGCAGGAGATAACAATTTTATGTCTATTTACGATATAATAATGGAATATACTAATCATTATAAAAACAGATATCCTTTTTCTCTCTTAACGCATTAGGGTGGTGATTAAAATCGAATTGAATAAGCGTCAAGAACAGATACTACAAATTGTGAAAGAAAATGGGCCAATCACGGGTGAAAATATTGCTGATCGATTGAATCTGACAAGAGCAACACTTCGACCAGATTTAGCAATTTTAACGATGGCAGGCTTTCTTGATGCGAGACCGCGTGTTGGGTATTTTTATTCTGGCAGATCGGGGACTCAACTTTTGACGGATAGTTTAAATCATATTTTTGTAAAGGATTATCAATCGATACCGGTCGTTGTTAACGAGAGTATTTCCGTATATGATGCAATAGTCATGATGTTTTTAGAAGATGTAGGTACGTTATTTGTTGTTGATAAGCAATCCGTATTAGTAGGAGTTCTTTCACGGAAAGACTTATTACGAGCAAGTATCGGGAAGCAGGAGTTATCATCCATTCCTGTTAATGTTATTATGACGAGAATGCCGAATATTACGATGTGTACAAAAGAAGATTTAATGATTGATGTAGCTAAAAAGCTGATTGATAAGCAAATTGATTCGTTGCCGGTCGTGAAGGAGACGGAAAAGGGCTACGAAGTGATTGGTCGAATTACAAAAACGAATATAACAAAAGCTTTCGTAGCTTTAGCAGACGAAAAGTTTTAGGGGGGCTCGCAAAAGGCATGACAGGAATGAACGGTTCAATCATATATGTTGTATCGGACTCAGTAGGAGAAACAGCGGAATTAGTAACAAAAGCAGCGGCGAGCCAGTTTATGGGGGCTTCTTTTGCAATCAAGCGAATACCATACATAGAAGATGAACAAAATGTTGATGAAGTCATTTCGCTTGCTAAATTAAATGATGCGGTTATTGTGTATACGCTCGTAAAGCCAGACATTCGAGCATATATGGAACAGCAAATTAAAAAGGAAAATCTACCTGCTCATGATATTTTAGGTCCGCTTATGGACTTGCTTCAACAACGAGCGACGTTTAAGCCTTTAAATGAGCCAGGTTTAGTACGCAAGCTTGATGATGATTATTTCAAGCGTGTAGAGGCGATTGAATTTGCTGTGAAATATGATGACGGACGTGATCCACGAGGGATTTTACGGTCGGATATTGTGTTAGTTGGTGTGTCTCGAACATCTAAAACGCCACTTTCGCAATATTTAGCTCATAAGCGTTATAAGGTAGCGAATGTGCCGCTCGTTCCGGAAGTAAAGCCTCCAGAAGAATTATTTTTAGTGTCGCCGGAAAAGATTATTGGTCTGAAAATTAGCCCAGAAAAACTCAATCATATTCGGAAAGAACGCTTGAAATCACTTGGACTAAATGACCATGCTATCTATGCGAATATGGAAAGAATTAAAGAGGAACTAACCTATTTTGACTCTATTGTTTCGCGCCTTAAATGTCCAATCATTGATGTAACAAATAAAGCTGTTGAAGAAACAGCTAATTTAATCATTAATATTCTTCAAAATCGAAGCGTGAACTAACCATTTTTATGACGAATTCATACATGATGATGGACGATAAGCTAACATATAATGTATAGCTTATTGTTCCATCCGCTTTTTTGTGTACACGGCTATAAAAAAGTGGATGGAGAAACAAATTTTTTAGCTTGAAATGATGGCAACTTTTAAAAAAATAGATTATAATAAAAAATTGCGAGAAATTGTATTATAAAGGTTTAGAGTTCCTTAATAAGGAATAAACTAGTGATTAACGAGAAGTCAAGGTTTACGTTATACATTCATTCACCTATTCATGAACGAGAGAAAGTAAAATGTCCATTTACGGAAGAGGTAACTGCGACATAATCAAAGTCTGTACAGGTAGTTGTTCTCTTTTTATCGCTTTCTCTCGATTTCTAAGTAGGCGTTTATTGCCTGTTAATTTGCGATAAAGATTCAGTGGAGAAAAAGGATTATGGAGAAAGATGTAGAATTTAATGTTATGGACGATAAACCATCAATCTACGTTGATGCAGATGCATGCCCTGTGAAAAAAGAAATTTTGGATGCTGCTTCATTATTTAAGGTGGACGTTATATTCGTTGCTTCCTACAAAAATATGATGAGTAATCCGGAAGGAAAATGGGTATATGTTGATGCAGATAAGGAAGCGGCGGACTTATATATCGTTAACGCAGTAAAAAAGGGTGATATTGTTATAACAAATGATATTGGATTGGCTGGAACATTACTCCCTAAAGCTGTATATGTTCTTTCTTCAAAGGGAAAAGAATATACCGAAGAGAATATTTCGATGCTTTTAGATATGCGTTACCTTTCCGCTAAAATGCGCAGAGCTGGTAAACATACAAAAGGGCCAAAAGCATTCTCGAAGGAAGATCGCATTAAATTTGCACAAGTACTTGCAAAAATTTTGTCGAACCTTGAAGGAATTTAGCCGTACATATCGAATAATAAACAATCACCTAAATTATAAGGTGAGAATATGACAAATGCCCGAATAGAAGATGAAAAAATTAATGAAATTCGCGAATCGGTCGATATCGTCGAGTTAATTGGCGAATATGTTCAATTGAAAAAACAAGGTCGAAACTATTTTGGTCTATGTCCTTTTCATGGTGAAAATAGTCCTTCATTTTCCGTTTCTGCTGAAAAGCAAATTTTCCATTGCTTTGGTTGCGGAGCAGGTGGTAATGTTTTTACTTTTTTAATGGATATAGAAGGATATAGCTTTGTTGAAGCGGCTAAGATTTTAGCGGAAAAAGGAAATGTTTCTTTAGATGTTGAAATCAATAAAGGACAATCACGCTCCAATTTGCCGGCTGGTTCAGAGCAAATGCTTGAAGCGCATGATTTATTACGAAAATTTTATCACCATCTTCTAGTTCATACAAATGAAGGTCAAGAAGCGTTAGAGTATTTATTAAATCGTGGGTTTACTGAGGAGACAATTGAACAATTTCAAATCGGTTATGCGCTAGATTCATGGGATTTTGCAGCTAAGTTTTTAAAGAAAAGAGGATTTTCTTCAGAATTAATGGAGCAAGCAGGTCTCATTATTTTTAGAGAGAAAGGCGAATCTTATTTTGACCGTTTTCGTAATCGGGTAATGTTTCCGATTATGGATCATCAAGGAAATACGATTGCGTTCTCGGGGAGAGCGTTAGGTGAGGATCAACCTAAATATTTAAATAGTCCTGAAACGCCAATCTTTAATAAAAGCAAAACCTTATATAATTTTCATCAAGCAAGGCCGCATATTCGAAAAAAGGGGCAGGCGGTTATTTTTGAAGGCTTTGCTGACTGTATTTCAGCTGTTCGTGCAGGCGTTGAACATTCGATTGCTACAATGGGAACAGCTTTGACAGAACAGCATTTGCAACTTTTAAAACGGAATACAGATCAAATTATTATTTGTTATGATTCTGATTCGGCTGGGTTACACGCGGCAAATCGTGCAGCTAATATGCTTCATGAAAACGGTTTTGGGATAAAAGTGGCGCTCATGCCAGACCACCTTGACCCCGATGACTACATAAAGAAATTTGGTGAAAAAAGCTTTGTTTCTGAAGTAATAGGGGCTAGTCACACCTATATGGCTTTTAAGCTTCACTATTTACGTTTAGGAAAAAATCTAAATAGTGAAGGAGATAGGATTCAATATATTGAAGAAGTGTTAAAGGAAATTTCGCGCTTACCAAATGCTGTTGAGCGAGATTATTATCTGCGCCAGCTATCAAGCGAATTTTCACTTTCTTTAGATGCCCTAGAGAAACAGCAACGGCAAATTTTTTTCAATGAACGAAAGAAAGGAACATTGCCACAACCTTCTTTGCAAAAAACAGTAACTTTACAATATGAGCATAAGCTAAGACCCGCGCATCAGAATGCGGAAAGATATTTAATTGCTCATATGTTAAAAAGTAAAGAAACTGCTTATAAAATTCAACAAATGTTAGGAAACAATCGTTTTCATTTGGATGAACACCAAGCAATCATTACGTATCTATACGCTTATTATGAAGATGATCATGAGCCGGATACCAGTTTTTTTCTAACATATTTACCTGATCAAAACTTGAGAAGAATTGTTTCTGAAATAGAAATGATGTCAGTAAGTGAGGAAGTATCTGATAAGGAACTGACAGATTATATAAATCAAGTGTTGAAATATGAAAAAATGTTAAAGATAAAAGAAAAACAAGAAGAAGAAAAGGAAGCGGTGAGACGTAACGATACACAAGCGGCTGCCCGGATTGCGATGGAGATTATTCAATTGAGAAAAATGTTGTAAGAATGGTAAGTGTAAGTTTTGGAAGGAGGGGAACTAATGGCTGAGAAACCAGCACGTTCCAAAGAGGTTGATAATGAATTAAGTCTTGATCAAGTAAAAGAGCAGTTACTAGAGTTAGGGAAAAAACGAGGCTCATTAACATTAGAAAAAATTGCTGCTAAAATTGGCGGCTTTGAATTAGACTCTGATCAAATGGATGAGTTCTATGAATATTTAGGTGAACATGGCATTGAAATTCTCACAGATGGTGAGGAAGAAGATGAAGATGATCCGAATGGGAAAGAACTGGAAAAAGAAGAAGAGTTTGATTTAAATGATTTAAGTGTTCCTCCAGGTGTAAAAATTAATGATCCTGTCCGTATGTATTTAAAGGAAATTGGACGAGTAGATTTATTATCTGCTGAAGAGGAAATTTCTTTAGCAACACGTATTGAAGAGGGAGACGAAGAAGCAAAGCGCCGATTAGCTGAAGCGAACTTACGACTTGTTGTTAGTATTGCGAAGCGCTACGTAGGGCGAGGTATGCTATTTTTGGATTTAATCCAAGAAGGTAATATGGGACTGATTAAAGCTGTTGAGAAGTTCGATTATCGTAAAGGCTTTAAATTCAGTACATATGCAACTTGGTGGATTCGTCAGGCTATTACTCGTGCTATTGCTGACCAAGCAAGAACAATTCGAATTCCAGTTCATATGGTAGAGACGATTAATAAATTAATACGCGTGCAAAGACAGCTTTTGCAAGATTTAGGACGTGAACCGACTCCAGAAGAGATTGCGGAAGATATGGATTTAACTCCAGAAAAAGTTCGGGAAATCTTGAAAATTGCTCAAGAGCCTGTTTCTCTTGAAACGCCTATTGGGGAAGAAGATGATTCGCATTTAGGTGACTTTATTGAAGACCAAGATGCAACATCTCCTTCAGAGCATGCAGCGTATGAACTTTTGAAAGAACAGCTTGAAGATGTACTAGATACGTTAACAGATCGTGAAGAAAACGTTCTACGTCTTCGATTTGGGTTAGACGATGGTCGCACTCGAACATTGGAAGAAGTAGGGAAAGTGTTTGGTGTTACTCGTGAACGTATCCGACAAATAGAAGCAAAAGCATTGCGTAAGCTGAGACATCCAAGTCGAAGCAAACGTTTAAAAGACTTTTTAGAATAGAAAAAACACTCTGAGAGCCGGCTTGATGTATATCAAGTTCGGCTCTTTCTTCCTTCTCAATAGTTCCTTCTTTTTGCCGATATAGTAGGTAAGAAGGAATTTGAAATTGAGGGTGGGAATATGAATGAAACACGTAAAAAAATTATTTTACAGGAAATCAAGTATTGGAAGCAAACGAACCTTTTACCTGAGCAATATTGCGATTATTTATTGACTTTATATAGTTGCGGTGAAGAACAAATTATATCACCGCAAAAAAAGAGCAGCAGGTCCCTAGCCATTCCATTATGGATATTTACATCCCTTTTTTTTCTAACCTTATTTGTCAATTATTTTACTGAAATTAACAAGGGATTGCAAATTACAATTACAGCATTTTTCATTATTATGTTTGGTTCCTTTATTTATCGTTATATTCAAAGTTCATGGTTATTGCAGTTAGCTTTAGTTGGTTTAGCATTAACCGTTCTTATGGAATCGGTTCATATTGTTGACCTGGTATTTCCGAATAGTACTGGTGCTCTGTATATAGTCTTGCTAGTTCAATGTGTTGTTTGGTTTGTAGTAGGCCGCCGATTAAAATTATTGTATTTTTCTATCTCTGGAGTCATTGGAGCTTTCATTATTGTCTATTTTTTAGCAAGGTTATTTTTTTAATGGTTTTTTATGGAAAAAAATTGGTAATTGTTGTACTATATAATAGTAGTGGTAGTTGAGACAAACCTTGAGAAAGTGCATAAATATTTGTTAAATTTAACAAAATAGAATATATCTGTTTATTTTTTACTCTTTTCCTTAACCATGTTTAAGTAAATTAATAGTTGTTTGGACAGAATAATCTGATTCAAACAGTCTAGGTTCTATGGGGGGTTAATTCTATGAAGCGTAATCCAGTTGTACCATTTATTGTGATTATGGTGTTTGGAATTGCACTTATGTTTATGCTTTCTTTCAAAGGTTTAAGTGATTCTAAACAAATGGCTAAGGAGCAAGAAAACGGTGGCAAGACTGAAGAATCTACTGAAAATGCAGCGGCAACCCCTGAAGATATTTATAAACAAAACTGTATTAGCTGTCATGGTGACGCGTATCAAGGCGGTGTCGGTCCTGCTTTAAAAGGTGTAGGCGACCGATTATCTGCAGATGAAATTAAAAATATTTTAACGAATGGGAAAGGTCCTATGCCTCCTGGATTAGTACAAGAAGATCAGCTGGATGGAATGACTGAATTTTTACAAGGGTTAAAATAATGAAAAACCACTGAGTTGTCCGTATGAGACAATTCAGTTCTTTTTTGTATAGATAAATTTCGCTGAACAAGTAAAGTTTTGTTATAATCTTAGAGAAAATGATTTGAAATACATATAAGAGAGTTGATTTAGATGAATCATGAAAAACTATCGATGCGTTTGCAGCGTGTCGCCTCATATATTCCAAAAGGAAGTGTTCTAGCGGATATTGGTTCGGATCATGCTTACCTTCCTTGTTATGCGATTAACAATCAGTTGTGTGTGAAAGCAATCGCTGGGGAAGTCGTAGAGGGACCTTATCAATCGGCGCTAAAGCAAGTACTAGAAACCGGTTTACAGGATAAGATTGATGTCCGTAAAGGGGACGGGCTAGATGTTCTCGAAATTGGCGAAGCAACGGCTGTCACGATTGCTGGCATGGGAGGTACATTGATTGCAAGCATTTTGGAAAGAGGTAAAGCGAAATTAACAAAAGTAGAGCGTCTTATTCTTCAGCCGAATGTAGGTTCCAAAAACGTTCGAACATGGTTAATAGAGAATGGATGGGAATTGAAAGCGGAAGAAATTCTTGAAGAAGACGGGAAAATCTATGAAATTTTACTGGCTGAAGTAGGGGAGCCGCTTAAGCCTTATCAAAATAAGCATGAAACAGGTCTTCAGTTTGGCCCGTTTTTGCAAGCGCAGCGCAGTCCTGTTTTTATAAAAAAATGGATGCAAGAAAAGGATCATTTATTAAATGTAATTGCGCAAATGGATGCAAGTGGAAACACTAATTTAGAAGAAAAACGAAATGAATTATTGAAGCAAATTAAGGTTATTGAGGAGGTGTTGGCATAATGAAAAAAGCGAATGGACATCAAATTATTGAATTGTTTGAGCAGTTTTCTCCGAAGCATTACGCAATGGAGGGAGATCCAATTGGTCTTCATATTGGCTCTTTAAATAAGCCTGTTTCAAAAGTAATGATTGCTTTAGATGTACTGGAGGAAGTAGTAGATGAAGCGATTGAAAATGGCGTGGAGCTCATTATTGCCCATCACCCGCTTATTTATCGTCCGCTCAAAAAAATTGATACAACGAGTACAGCTGGTAGAATTGTTGAGAAATTGATTAAGCATGATATTGCCGTGTATGCTGCTCATACGAATTTAGATGTTGCAAAGGGTGGTGTGAATGATTTACTAGCGGAAGCCCTGCAATTACAGCAAACGGAAGTATTAGCTCCAACGCATGAAATCGCTTTGAAAAAGCTCGTTGTGTTCGTTCCTGTTGAGACCGAGGGTCAAGTAAGAGAAGCGCTTGGAAAAGCTGGAGCTGGTGCAATTGGAAATTATAGCAATTGCTCATTTTCTGCTGAAGGAATCGGAAGATTTTTACCGGGAGAAGGTAGTGAACCGGCAATCGGTATGCAAGGCACATTAGAATCGGTATCAGAAGTGCGAATTGAAACGATTTTTCCAGAAAATATCGAGAAAAAAGTGCTGTCAGCTATGATTAAGGCACACCCATATGAAGAGGTCGCTTATGATTTGTATTGCTTAGATAACAAAGGAGAAGTATTAGGCCTCGGAAAAATTGGTTCTCTTGCTGATGAAATGACACTTGAACAGTTTGCTGAGCATGTGAAGCGTACATTAGACGTGGATCGAGTGCGTGTTGTAGGGGATTTGAATACAACAGTTAAAAAAGTAGCCGTACTCGGTGGAGATGGTAATAAATATTTTACAACTGCTAAATTTAAAGGGGCAGATGTCTATGTGACGGGTGATATGTATTACCACACTGCACATGATGCGATGATGATCGGTTTAAATATTGTAGACCCAGGACATAATGTGGAAAAGGTAATGAAGCAAGGTGTGGCAACGGTGTTATCGAATATGTGTCAGGAACGAAAGCTAGATGTGACCTTTATTCCGTCTAAATTAAATACAGACCCGTTTACATTTATTTAATAACAGAAAAAGTCGTCCATGGACGACTTTTTCTGTTATTGTTATTTAGGTACTTTAATTTTCGGTAAAATTTTATTTAATGGTGTTTTCTTTTCTGTATTCCATGTAGATTCATCATTTGGATTATATTTTTCTAAGAAGGTAATAACCTCTTTGGTAATTGGTGTTGGCGTTGAGGCACCTGATGTGACCGCTACGGTTTCGATATCTTTTAACCAATCAAGATTTAACTCAGAAATATCCGCAATTCGGTATGCTTTCGTCCCAGCAATTTCCTCTGAAACTTGAGCTAAACGATTCGAGTTATTACTTTTTGGATCACCGACAACAATGAGAACGTCCGCTTCACCGGCTTGCTGTGCAACGGCTTCTTGACGAACTTGAGTTGCCAAGCAAATTTCTTTGTGTACTTCAGCATGCGGATACTTTTCTTTTACTTTTTCCATAATATCTAAAACATCCCATTGGCTCATTGTTGTTTGATTTGTAACGATAATTTTATCGCTTTCAATGGTTAATGCTTCTACATCTTCAGCATATTGGACAAGGTGAACGATATCTGGCGCAACACCAATCGCTCCTTCTGGCTCTGGATGTCCTTTCTTGCCGATATAAATGACTTGATAGCCTTCTTTTTGTTTGGCACGAATTAAGTCATGAGTCACTGTTACATCCGGGCATGTGGCATCAAGCGTCACGAGCCCTTTTTCCTCTGCAATTTTACGGATCTCTGGTGAGACACCATGAGCAGTAAAAATCACGGTTCCTGAATCAACCTGCTCAATAATTTCTTTTCGATTTTTGCCATCAAGTGTGATGATACCATCTTCTTCAAAGGCATCGGTCACATGCTTGTTATGCACAATCATGCCTAAAATATAAATGGGGCGAGGCAATGTTTTATCTAAAGCCGCATTTCTAGCGATAACCATGGCATCGACAACGCCATAGCAATAGCCGCGCGGTGATATTTTGATTACTTTCATCTATATGTCCTCCTTATAAAAGCAAAAAAACGATTAATTTTATTATATAGGAGGAATGAGCATAATACAAAACATCAAATGGTTATTAAATGTATAGTTTCGGCCCGGATGTCTTTTTCTTTTTTGGCTTCGGTTTTGGTTTTCTGTCCATTTTTTGTTGTGCGGTTTGTTCAGTGGGTGATTTAGGAGATTCTTCTGTAGGAATCTCGGTTACTGTTTCTTTTGATATGTTTTCTTCTTGTTTGGGTTCTTTCTTTTTATCATTGTCGTTAGAACTAAAGGCCCGAATAATGTTCCACATGGACGGTAAATTTTTAATCATCGGACCATATTGTTGAACGATTGGGGTAAATTGTTCTGCTGCTTGAAGTACTTTTTGCGTATTGTTGAGCATGCTTGTAATACCTTCAGGGTTTCTAAGCTTTTCTATGATGCCGCCGCTATTATTGCTCCTTGTGTCTTGTTTTCCTTGTGAGGGTGGTGCGAATAAGTTTTGGGGAGCAGCCTTTTGTTTAGACTTACCGAGTAACCTTCCAATCAGACCTTCCTTTTTAGGTTGTTGCTGCATCATGCCTTGTTGATGGAAAGGTGTATTTGCCCTTGGTTGATTGATATGAGGTTGTTGTTGTGGAGCTTTTTGGAAAAAAGGGTTCGGTCTTGAATGTGTAGGCATTCCTCTTTGAAAGTTTGATGGCGGATACATATTTCGTCGATTGGGTGGCGGAAAGTTTGGCCCTGGACCAGGGTATCGTCCTTGAATCATATTGTTTCCCTCCTTATCAGGGGAAATTTATTTTTTCTATATTAGTATGCAAAATAAGAAAAAAGGTTTGATTGAACAATGGCAAAACTAGAACGATTTGTTGTGAAGTTGGTGGAAAGAGGGTAAGATGGTAACGATAGTTTGTTTGTAAGCAGTCCATGATGCTTATATCAATACTTAACAAAATCAAGTGCCTTGCGCTTTTCTTCATAATTATTTTATAATCATAGGATATGTGAACGATTTGACCCATAGGATAAAGGAGTTTTTTGATGAAACAAAATCAATTTGAACGTTTTAATTTGCAGAGCCATATAGTTGATGCAGTTCAGAATTTAGGGTTTAAAAAGCCGACAGAAATTCAAGAACGTGTGATTCCTGCTATTTTAAACGGTCATAGTTTAATTGGCCAATCGCAAACAGGAACGGGAAAAACCCATTCATACTTGTTGCCGATTATGGAAAAAATGAATCCAGCTAAACAAGAAGTTCAAGCGATTATTTCTGCGCCAACTAGAGAATTAGCTAATCAAATTTATAAAGAAGCTCTAAAAATTGCTGATTATTTTCCGGAAGAGGCTCCCATTCAAGTTCGCTGTTTTATTGGCGGAACGGACAAGCAACGGACGATTGAAAAGCTAAAAACACAACCGCAACTTGTAATTGGGACTCCAGGTAGAATTAAAGATCTTGTGGAAGAGCAAGCTTTGCAAGTATATGGAGCAACGATGCTTGTTGTGGATGAAGCTGATTTAATGCTAGATATGGGCTTTATTGAAGATGTTGATAAATTTGCTGCAAGAATGGCTGAAAAAATCCAAATGCTCGTCTTCTCAGCAACGATTCCAGAGAAGTTAAAACCATTTTTGAAAAAGTATATGGAAAATCCGAAATATGTTCAAGTGAATCCGAAGCAAGCAACAGCAGCGAAGATTGAACACGTACTGATTCCACTTCGTCACCGTAACAAAATTCAACTATTACATGATATCGCTGTTCGCTATAATCCATATTTAGCGATTATTTTTACGAATACGAAAAAAATGGCTGACACTGTTGCGGATGAATTAATAGCTAAAGGATTGACGGTTGGACGTATTCATGGTGACCTTTCACCGCGTGATCGTAAACGAATGATGAAGCAAATTAATAACCTAGATTATCAATTTATTGTGGCGACAGATTTAGCTGCGCGTGGAATTGATATCGAAGGTGTTAGTCATATCATTAACTATGAGCTGCCATCAGATTTAGACTTCTATATTCATCGTACAGGCCGAACAGCACGTGCAGGTCAATCGGGTATTGCGGCAACAATTTATGATCAATCCGATGAAGATGCATTAATTCGTCTTGAGAAAATGGGTGTCACTTTCCGCGATGTGGATATTCAAAATGGTGATTGGATTGAAATCGACGAACGAAATAAACGAAAACGTCGTAAAAAGCAAGCTTCTGAAATCGATGTAAAAGCAAAAACAATGGTTAGAAAATCGACTAAAGTCAAACCAGGATATAAAAAGAAACATCAACGTGAAACGGAAGAGTTTAAGAAACGTCAACGCCGCATGGCTAAAAAACAGAAATAAAGAGTGAACCTTTTGAGGAGAGAGTTTGAGGAGAGAGGAGGAAGTTAGAATGTTGAAAATTGGATCTCACGTATCGATGAGCGGGAAAAAGATGCTGCTCGGTGCAAGTGAGGAAGCAGCTTCTTATGGAGCTAATACCTTTATGATTTATACAGGGGCTCCGCAAAATACGCGCCGTAAAAAGCTGGAAGAGTTAAATATTGAAGCGGGAACAAAACATATGGCTGAACACGGAATGACAGATATTATTGTTCATGCTCCTTATATTATTAATATTGGAAATACAACAAAGCCAGAAACATTTGAACTTGGTGTCAATTTTTTAAGAAGTGAAATTGATCGTACAGAAGCGATTGGTGCGCGTCAAATTGTTCTTCATCCAGGAGCGCATGTTGGGGCTGGTAGTGAAGCGGGAATTAAGAAGATTATTGAAGGATTGAATGAAGTGCTAACAGCTGAGGATCAAGTGCAAATTGCCCTTGAAACGATGGCGGGCAAAGGAACCGAATGCGGCCGCTCGTTTGAAGAGTTAGCAATGATTATCGATGGTGTTACACATAATAAACAACTGTCTGTTTGTATGGATACTTGTCATATTCATGATGCGGGATATAATGTCGTTGAAGATTTTGATGGCGTGCTAAATGAGTTTGACAAAATTGTTGGCATTGACCGTATTAAAGTGCTTCATATTAACGATAGTAAAAATGTACGCGGAGCGCGTAAAGACCGTCATGAAAACATTGGGTTTGGTCACATTGGGTTTGATGCTTTAAACTATATTGTCCATCATCCACAGCTTTTATCCGTTCCTAAAATTTTAGAAACACCATTTGTTGGTGAAGATAAAAATGATAAAAAAGCACCGTATCAATTTGAAATTGAAATGCTAAGAAACAAGAAGTTTGATGATAATGTGCTAGAGAAAATTAAAAATAGCTAACCTTAAAAAGGGACATCTCATCGAATTAGATGAAACGTCCCTTTTTGGTTTACCATTCATAACAATGTATAACTAAGCTTTTTTGATTTTTTATAGTTTTGGCTTCTAGCTGCATCTGCTATGAAAAAGATGAGAGTCCTCAACATTCCATTTTCTACATATACATAAATGAGCCCATTCCCCTGTTTTTAATAAGAACCAGTTAGTTGATAGAAAATATTTTCGATTTGCTTTGCTTTATTCATACCAGTGATGCCGGCAATTCGACCAATGACCGTTTGTCTTTGACGAGGATCAAAAATGTTAATGTTTTGTCCTGCAAGCAGCCTTGTAATACCTACCGCTTCTTGCTGGGTTAAAGATACTTGATACTGTGACGCTAGAGCGAGCAGCTCATCTGGTTTAATTTGATTAATCTTATGATTGACCATCATTTCAAATAATTTCATAGTCGTTTTCCCTCCTTTTTTAAAACATATGAAGAGGGGAAGAAGATGTGAACGAAAACTACAAGCGCGGTTCTTTACTTCTTCTTCTTTTTTCGATATACTTCTCTTTATCAAATCGTAATGATTCTTAAAAAAAGGTGATGTAATTTGGAAATCCAGGATAATCATCCAATTATTAAAGTGAAAAATCTTTCTTATAAATACACAAAAGATAAAGTGTTAGAAGATGTGTCTTTTGAAGTACCGCGTGGAGCTTTTTTAGCTATCGTAGGTCCAAATGGATCAGGTAAGTCGACTTTATTAAAGCTAATTCTTGGGTTGTTAAGAACACAAGAAGGTACAATTAAACTGTTTGATGAAAATATTCGTTCATTTAAAGAGTGGCAACAAATTGGTTTTGTTTCACAAAAAGCGAATTCATTCAATTCAGGTTTTCCGGCAACGGTGTTCGAAGTCGTTCAAAGTGGATTAACGAAGAAATTAGGTTTATTTAAATTTCCTAAAAAAGCGGATAAGCAAAAAGTGAAAAAAGCTCTAGAGGCTGTCGATATGTTATCCTTTCAACATCGAAATATTGGTGAGTTATCAGGCGGGCAACAACAACGGGTGTTTATTGCACGGTCGCTTGTAAGTGAACCACAATTGTTAATTTTAGATGAGCCGACCGTTGGAGTGGATTCTAAGCATGTGCATCAGTTTTATGAAATGCTTGAAATGCTGAATAAACAATTAGGCATTACACTTATTTTAGTTACACATGATGTCGGTACGGTAACAGATAAAGTGACCCATGTAGCCTGCTTGAATAAAAAACTGCATTTTCATGGAGATGCATATGAATATAATCAATTAAATGAAGAAGAGCTGTCGTCTTTTTATGGACATGACGTCAAGCTTTTAAGTCATAATCATTAAGATGTTTTGGAGGATAGCCGAATGATATCGGGGTTATTGCAATATGAGTTTTTGCAAAACGCATTTATTACAGGAATTATTATTGGAGTACTAGCGCCGCTCTTGGGCGTTTTTATTGTGGTTAGACGGATGTCCATGATTGCAGATGCCTTAAGTCATGTGGCACTTGCAGGGATTGCGTTTAGTTTACTTCTGCAAAAGAGTTTTGTTTCGTTAGTCGGGTTAAATCCACTTTATATGGGAATGGCTTTTTCTGTTGGTGGTTCTTTATTTATTGAGAAGTTAAGAACGATTTATAAGCATTATCAAGAGTTGGCAATCCCGATTATTTTATCAGGCGGAATCGGACTTAGTGTTATTTTTATTTCGGTTGCAGATGGGTTTAATGCGGATTTATATAGTTATCTATTTGGAAGTGTAAGTGCAGTTAGTCGCTCTGATTTATATGTCATTATCGGAGTAGGCATAGCGGTTATTGTAACGTTAATATTGTTGTATAAGGAACTGTTTTTGCTTTCATTTGATGAAGAACATGCAAAAGCCTCTGGTATTCCTTCTAAAGTGATTCATTTTATTTTTATTGTACTTGTTGCTCTTGTGATTGCAGCATCCATGAGAGTGGTTGGAATTTTACTTGTATCATCCTTAATGACACTGCCGGTTGCTGCGAGTTTACGATTTGCACAAGGGTTTAAACAAATGATTGGTTATTCAGTTGTTTTTGGTGAAATATCCGTTGTAGGTGGTTTATTTTTATCTTATGAGCTAGATCTTGCTCCAGGTGGAACGATTGTGATGTTAGCTGTACTCATTCTTGTTTTAGCAATTATTATTGATAAATGGAGAAATAGGTAAATGAGGTGTTTTTTTGAATGTAACAACAGCGATTCAATTACTAAAGGATAAAGGGTATAAACAAACAGGAAAAAGAGAAGATATGCTTCAGCTTTTTTCGTCTAGTAATAAATATCTAACGGCAAAAGATGTGTTAGAAAATATGAAATCGAGCTACCCAGGATTAAGCTTCGATACGATTTACCGTAACCTTTCTTTATTTGTAGAATTAGGTATTTTTGAAATGACAGAACTTGAAGGAGAGAAGCGCTTCCGATTTACTTGTAGTCATTCTGAACATCATCATCATTTTATTTGTTTAGATTGTGGGAAGACGAAAGAAATTGCAGCATGCCCAATGGAAAGTCTAGAAGATAATTTACAGAATTATGATGTGTCTGGTCATAAATTTGAAATTTATGGCCGTTGTCCTGACTGTTGTGTACGGTCACAATAAAAAGCGTGAAAGCCAGTTGTGGTTTTCACGCTTTTTATTATTAGTTATGTCTAGAGCTCGTATCGCATTTATACTTGTTCTTGCAACCATTTCCGAACCCAAGTTTGTGCTTCGTGCCAGGACTGAACACGGATGACACCCTTTGGAATAGGATCTTGATTATAGGGTGTATTAAAGAGTAAAACGGGGATATTACATTCTTCAGCAATTGCAACTGCATTATCATGTTTATCCTCCAGAAATAGGTCGACCGCTAACTTTTTGGCTGTAGCTACTTTGTTGTGCGATCCAATTAATTCTAGATGATGATAGTTTAGTCGGTGTTTGGCAAACCACTCTTTTGTGACATCAAGAAGATGCGAGGTACGTGCGCTAATATAATATAGATCAGCCGAAGCTGCCCATGTATTTAATACTTCTTTTGCCCCATCAGCAGGTAAAGATTCTTTATAAAAGATTGGTTCATTTGTTAAGAACCAGTGATTAAAATCTTCTTTTGATACGTTCACATATGGATAAAAATCATATTGGGTAATGTCTTCATATGTTAAATTTAATTGAAAAGCGTCATTTAAAAATGGAACAAAGGTGTCTGGTCGTGTGACGGTTCCATCTATATCTATTCCAAATCGTTTCTTCATCGTTGATTTGCCCTCTCCTTGTTTTTCATACATATAGTGTAACATAAATTGGTGAAATCGTTCTTTTAGTAAATGGCAACAATATTGTTTAACAAATCCATTATATATAAAAAGGGCACGGTAATGATTCAGGACTAAAAAGCATGGCAGTTCTTTAGGAGCCTTGGTTTAGATTAGGGTAGTTTTTTTCGTATAGTTTCATTTATACAATCTGTTAAGACAGATGTAGTTTATCCCAATAGATGAAAGATTTTTAACGTAGTTTTTCATTTGTCTTACACACACTATAAATGCTCCTACTTAACGAAAGTGAGGAATGCATGTATGGAAGAGAATCGTTACACAAGTGTTGACGATGAAGTGCGTTTGACTCCAAAGCCAATGGATTCCACTTTTACCTCGACTTCGACTTCACAGGTTCATCGAACAGTCGATGAAGATCGAAATAAATACGAATCCGGTGAAGCGGTAAAAAATGATTATTTAGAAGAAACATCTGCTGAAATTGCGGCACCGATAAGTAATCGTGGACAAGCATCGGATTCAGAAAGATATGATGATCCTGCATATGGCATTGGTTTCGGTGGTACATTAGTTGGGACCCTTGCATTAATTGCATCTATCCTTTCCTTATTTATGATGCCAATTTTACTTGGTATTGTCGGTATCGTGGCTGGGTTTATTGCCCGTAGTAAAGGAGCAAAAAGTCTTGGAGCATGGGCAATCGGGATTGGTGCTGTCTCAATTATTGTTGGCATCTTTATCTTGCCGTTTTTTTAACAAGACGAAAAAAGCTTGGATTCGACGACGAATCCAAGCTTTTCTTAGGAAAATAGTATAAAGTTTGTTTAACTTAATTACTTTATTTTTATTTCAATGCTTCAGCTTTTTGTTTAGCGTAATATTCCTCGGCAATTAAGTCGATTTCTTTCTTTAATTCTTCTACCATTGTTTCTTCAGGTACTTTACGAACAATTTGCCCTTTTCTAAATAGAAGTCCTTCTCCACGGGCTCCAGCGATGCCGATATCAGCTTCTCGAGCTTCACCAGGTCCATTTACCGCACAGCCAAGAACAGACACTTTAATCGGTGCCTTAATCGTTTGGATATACTCTTCTACTTCGTTTGCAATAGCGATTAAGTCGATTTCAATACGACCGCATGTTGGACAAGAAATTAATGTAGCCATATTAGAGGCAAGACCAAATGACTTTAATAATTCTCGTGCTACTTTTACTTCTTCAACAGGATCAGCACTCAAAGAAATGCGTAATGTATTACCGATACCCTTGCTTAGGATAGCTCCTAAACCAGCAGCGCTTTTTACTGTACCAGAGAATAAAGTTCCTGATTCTGTAATACCGAGATGTAATGGATAGTCAAAGGCTTGTGCTGCTTTTTCGTATGCTTCAATGGCCAAATTAACATCAGATGCTTTCATGGAAACGATAATATCATGAAAATCTAAGTCTTCTAAAATTTTGATATGATGCAAAGCACTCTCTACCATACCGTCGGCTGTTGGATATCCGTATTTTTCAATAATGCGTTTTTCTAATGAACCAGCGTTTACACCGATTCGAATTGGTACTCCCTTTTCTTTCGCTGCCTTTACAACCGCTTCGACTTTCTCACGACGACCGATATTTCCTGGGTTAATTCGAATCTTATCGGCTCCTCCTTCAATCGCTTTTAAAGCAAGTCGATAATCAAAGTGAATATCAACAACAAGTGGAATGTTGATGCGTTTTTTTATTTCTGGAATGGCATCGGCTGCTCGTTCATCTGGACATGCGACGCGGACAATTTGGCAGCCCGCCTCTTCAAGGCGCAGAATTTCAGCTACAGTCGCTTCGACATCATGGGTTTTTGTCGTTGTCATACTTTGAATAATTACTTCATTATTACCGCCAATGGTTAAATTACCAACCTTAATAGGGCGGGTTTTAGTACGATGTATAATTTCACTCAAGTGGGATTCGCTCCTTTTGGAAGAAATCATGTTTGATTTTCCCTATTGTTCACAAAAATATTGTATCAATGTTAGGCACTAGTTGACAAGGAAATGGATGTATTATCTTTTTTAATAGACTGTGTTAAACATCGAGAAAATTCTATCTTATCTTTGTTTTACATCCCTGTCTATTTATAGCTCGGAATTTTATAGGTTTTTCCAATTTGCATTTGTTCGGGTTTTAGTCCTTCATTTAGCTCTTGAAAATCACGCACAATCGATTCAATCGGCTGTTTTAGTGATCCCTCTTCTTGCTCAATAATTGACAATAAGGTGTCACCCGGCTTCATGGTTTTTTTTACATATTGTAGTTTGTGTTTATTCGCTGTTTGATGAACAGGTTGTGAAGGTTCTTTTGCAGGAGAAGAAGATGATTTTGGTAAAGTTCCTGTTGTGACATCAAAGTAAACGATAAACAGAATAAAACATACGCATAGAAAACCGATTAGCCGTTTCATTTGTAACCCCCATTACTTGTCTTTACTGTATATATATTTAGGAGTCCTTTTTTTATGCCTAAAATTAAGCACTATTCTTTTGTTTCATGGAAACTTTTCATTAAATGAAAAAGGATGTTCATTTAATGTTTGAAGAAATGGATCGATTATTTCATATGAGCCAAAAACTGTATAAATCAACAATTAACATAGTCTTTAAAAAAAGCGCAAGGACCTTTACTAGCTAGGTCCTTGCGCTTGACGTTTACGTTTGTCCCACACTTACTGCTTGTAGAACGTGACTAACCATCAGTGGAGGGTGAAGGAAAATCCTCTATTGATGAAAGCTTCCCTTTATTGTTCTTGTTCTTGTTCGTGAGGTATTTCTTTTAATGTTAAGAAAAGAAGGATGAAGATAATGAACCAGTTCAAAGACATACTGAATGGAACGGTTGCCTGAAAGAAGTCCATAATTGTAAAGAAAATCGTCGGTAATGTTACGCAATAAGCAGTGATTGTCCATACTTGCTTGTAACGGAGTGGTTTCCGAAAAGCATTTTTGAGCACTAATCCGAAAATAGAAAAAATCGTTATTTTGATAAATAAGATTACTGCAGCTATTATGTAAAAAATAAAAATCATAATAGATAAGAAAATCCATAATAAACGGTCCGCTTTATCAAGCCATGAGGAAATGGTTTCATTATTCCCTTCGATAAACGTATAAGGAGAAGACTGGGCATTTCCGGCAGATATAACGACAAATTCGGATTGTAGAAAGGCGAGGCCGTTCGTCGTTTGATTGGCAACTTTACTAGGTGTTAATATACCAGAGTCATCTATAAAAATAGTAAAGCCTTCTTTGTGGATAATAATAGGTTCGTCACTTTCTATCTTTAACTTACCATCTTTAATCTCAAATGCGGGTATTTCTGTTGAAACAGTTTGTTTAACCGCATAAATACTATCCTTTATCATCATGCTAAAATAATAACTAGCAGGAAGAATGGATAGGAGGGAAAGTACGAATACAAAAAAAATCGTTTTGCCTAATCCTTGATAACGAAAGGTCGCTATATCCTTAGGCGAGTACAAACTTACATATAGTTGTTTAAAGACATTCATATAAACAGCACCTTTTTCTATTGTATCTTGTTCATTGTATCTATCAGTTTGTGATAATACAACATAAACGATACAAATTCCCCCTTTTAAAAATGAAGGCAAACGAAGGTGTGCTGTCGAAGTTCATATTAAGTGAAATTATTTTTGAAAGGAGATACATATGGATATTCTTTATTGGACGGTTGTCATCACCATGTTTATTATCGGTTTTATTGGCTTAATTTATCCAATTATTCCAAGCGTGCTCTTTATTTTCGCCGGCTTTATTTTATACGGATTTTTTTATTCATTTGAACCATTCCATTGGCTGTTTTGGACCATACAAATTTTATTTGTTTTGCTTTTATTTATGGCGGATTATGTAGCGAATATAATCGGCGTTAAAAAATATGGTGGTTCTAAAGCTGGGGTATGGGGCAGCACTATCGGCCTTCTAGTGGGACCGTTCGTCATTCCTGCTTTTGGTATTATCATTGGGCCATTTGTTGGGGCAATTTTAGCAGAACTGCTCGTTCATAAGCGAGACTTATGGACCGCTTCGAAAATTGGGTTTGGCTCTGTTATTGGCTTTATTAGCAGTGTGTTGACAAAAAGCATCATTCAAATTGTAATGGTTGGCTATTTTTTCTTTGTTATATATAAATAATTTGCATAAAAAAACTAAAAAAGTGAAGCATAACGTTTGAAAGGCTAGTAAAATTTTGATAATCTATGCTTACGGGCTTTAGGAAACTTTGGAAAACTAAAGCTAAATACAGGTATACATAGGGAGGATTTTTAATCATGGCATTTGAATTACCACAATTACCATACGCAGTTGATGCATTAGAACCACACATTGACAAAGAAACAATGAACATTCATCACACAAAACATCACAACACTTATGTAACAAACTTAAACGCTGCAATTGAAGGAAACGAAGAGCTTCAAAGCAAAAGCATTGAAGAACTAGTTGCTAACCTAGATGCAGTTCCAGAAGCTATCCGTACAGCTGTACGCAACAATGGTGGCGGACATGCTAACCACTCTTTATTCTGGACAATTTTAACTCCAAATGGTAGCGGTGCACCAACTGGTGAACTAGCGGACGCAATTGCTGCTAAATTCGGTAGCTTTGATGCGTTTAAAGAAGAATTCGCTAAAGCAGCAGCAACTCGCTTCGGTTCTGGCTGGGCTTGGTTAGTTGTAAATAACGGCGAATTAGAAGTAACAAGCACACCAAACCAAGATTCTCCATTATCAGAAGGGAAAACACCTATTCTTGGATTAGACGTTTGGGAGCATGCTTACTACTTAAACTACCAAAACCGTCGTCCTGATTACATCGGTGCTTTCTGGAATGTTGTAAATTGGGATGAAGTTGCAAAACGTTACACAGCTGCAAAATAATAAAGTAATGAACACGGGAATCCTCGAATAAGAGGGTTCTCGTTTTTTATTGTCTTTTTTCACATAAATGCTTCCCTTTTTTCAAACACTAAAATGAACAAAAAGGAGCGTTTGAATATGGGGATTTTACAAAAAGTAATTGGAGAAGGAGCAGTACAAAAAGAATTAAATCTGCTGCTCACAATCGGTGGTTTATATAGTTTAAGCATCGCTTTATCTAATACATTTGTGAATATTTATTTATGGAAGCAATCAGGGGATTTTTTAGATATTGGTATTTATAATTTAATCGTTGTTATTGTTCAACCAGTAATCTTTATTTTAGCAGGCCGGATGGCGAAGAAAGTCGATCGAATCATCGTATTACGGCTTGGTGTTATTTTCTTAGCTCTTTTTTATTTAACGGTGCTCTTAGTAGGGGAACATGCAACGAATTTTCTTTGGTTACTTGGAGCATTGCTTGGAATGGGATATGGATTTTATTGGCTTGCTTTTAATGTATTAACATTTGAAATTACTGAGCCAGAAACACGTGACTTTTTTAATGGATTTATGGGAGTGTTAAACTCTAGTGCTGGGATGATTGGGCCAATTAGCGCTGGATTCATTATTTCGCGGCTAAATCGATTTTCAGGATATACATTTGTCTTCGGTTTATCGTTGTTGTTGTTTGCAGTTGCCGTTTTATTAAGTTTCTTTTTAAAAAGACGACCTGCACATGGAAAGTATTGTTTTGTACGTGTTTTACAGGAGCGAAAAAATGATCGTAATTGGAGCTTGATTACGTGGGCTAACTTTTGTCAAGGGGTAAGAGAAGGTACATTTATGTTTGTTATTTCTATTTTTGTATTTATTCAAACCGGAAGTGAATTGGCACTTGGGAGCTACGGGTTACTTCATTCAGCCGTTGCTTTTGTTGCTTATTATTTTGTTTCTCGCCTTATTAAGTCTGACATGCGCAGTAAAGCGATTCTTTTTGGAGGAGTATTGCTTTATGCGGCAGTAATTTTAATTGCTGTAGATGTTACCTATGCCAAACTTTTAATATATGCGGTAATGATTGCTGTTGGATACCCGCTTTTACTCGTACCGTATGTTTCCCTTACATATGATGTGATTGGACGTGCATGGCATGCGGCGGAGATGCGAATTGAATATGTAGTCGCTCGAGAGATATTTATTCACCTTGGTCGTATTGTTTCTATTTTAGGATTTCTCTTTGCTGTTTATTATTTTGACCCTAAGCAAAGTTTGCCGATTTTTTTATTAATTGCTGGTTTAGGTCATACGGTGATTTACTTCTTTGTCCGTCAAATCAAGCTAACTTAGACATTGGATAAAATTAATAGTATTTCAAGGTAGAAAAAAACAACAATGTTCTATAGAATAAGGTAGTTAGCAAGACAATGGATGAAGGAAGTGTGGCATATAGTGAATAAAAAGAAAAAAACGCATGTGCCGTTCAGATTAAGTATTCTTTTCTTTTTAGTTTTTGTACTATTCTCTGCGTTAATCTTACGTTTAGGATTTATTCAAATTGCATATGGCGATGAATATAGTCGCGAAGTAGAAAGAACAGAAGAAGTGACGGTCAATAATGCTGTTCCACGTGGTAAAATGTATGATCGCAATTTAAACATTATGGTGGATAATCAGCCTTTAGATGCGATTACATATACAAGAAAACAAGGAACAACATCAGAGGAAATGTTGGAAACAGCTAAGAAGCTGGCTAAATTAATTGATAAAGAAACGGATAAAGTAACCGAGCGAGACAAGAAAGATTATTGGATTATGATGAATCCAGAGCTCGCTAATAAAAAAGTGACGGCAAAAGAAAGAAAGAAAGTGGAAGAAGGGGAGCTTACAGACAAGGATTTGTACAAGCTTCAAATTGAGCGGATTACAAAGGAAGAGTACGATACCTTTTCTAAGGAAGAGCTTGAAGTATTGGCTATTTACCGTGAGTTTTCGAGTGGTTATGCTTTAACGCCACAAATTGTAAAAAACAAAAATGTAACAAAAAAAGAGTTTGCACGAGTGAGTGAACATTTAGGTTCTTTGCCTGGTGTAGGGATTACAACAGACTGGGATCGTTCTTACGCATATGATAAAACGTTGAAGTCGGTATTAGGAAAAGTTTCTTCATCAGAGGAAGGGTTACCGAGTGAAAGTCTTGATTATTATTTAGCACGTAATTACAGTCGAAATGACCGTGTTGGGAAAAGCTATATCGAAGCACAATATGAAGAGGTTCTACAAGGTCAAAAGACAAAGATTCGTAATATTACCGATAAATCTGGAGATGTGGTTGATTCACAAGTGATTACCCCTGGACAACGTGGTAAAGATCTTGTCTTGACGATTGATATTGATTTACAACAGGCTACAGAAAAAATTATTGAAAAATATTTACTTGCTAATAAAAGAATGGGAAATACGAAGTTTTTAGATCGCGCTTTTGTTGTTATGATGGATCCCAATACGGGTGAAGTATTAACGATGGCAGGGAAAAGGTATGTGCGAGATTCAGAAACGGGGAAAGCTTCTATCGAGGATTTTGCATTAGGGAATATTACCACTTCTTATGCGATGGGTTCAGTCGTAAAAGGAGCAACTGTTTTAACTGGTTATCAACAAGGAGCCATTCAACCAGGAACAGTTTTTTATGATACGAAGTTACAAATTAAAGGAACAAAAGCAAAGGGTTCTTATAAAAACTTTGGTAACATTAATGATTTGACTGCTTTAAAAGTATCTTCAAACGTATATATGTTCCGAACAGCTATTAATATTGGTGGAGGTACGTATATACCAAATCATTCTTTGAGCATTAATCCGAAGGCCTTTACAACAATGAGAAATTCTTATGCACAGTTTGGATTAGGAGCACGTACAGGTATCGATTTACCAAATGAAATGGTTGGGTTTAAGGGGACTGAAACTTCTCCAGGTAAGTTGCTTGACTTGTCTATTGGTCAGTATGATACGTATACACCGATGCAACTTGCACAATATGTATCCACTATTGCTAATGGCGGTTATCGAATGAAGCCGCATATTGTTAAGGAAATTCGTGAACCTGTAGAAGATAATGAGGAGTTAGGTTCCGTGGCTGAAGAAATTACGCCAACTGTTCTCAATCGTCTGCCTATGAAAGATTCCTGGATTCAGCATGTTCAAGAGGGGTTTAAAAAGGTAACGATGGAGTCAGGTGGAACGGCCTACCAATTTTTTGGTGGAAAACCTTATACAGTAGCGGGGAAAACAGGAACAGCCGAAGCGTTTTATGATGGCCCTGATCGTGAGAAATACAGCGAGCCGCAAGAAACGATGAACTTGACTATTGTTGGTTATTCACCAGCAGATAAGCCAGAAGTCGCTTTTGCAGTTGTCGTGCCATGGGCGTATCAAAGACATACGACAGATCATCATATGAATAAATTAATCGCTAGTGAAATTATGGATGAGTACTATAAGCTGAAAAAAGAACGTGCAAAGCAAGCAAAGGCAGAAACAACGACTACAGTAAAGGTTAATCATAACAAAGATAAGAAAACATGAGAGTGAAAGCTCAACAAATGAATAATAAATGAGAAACACGCTTTTGATTCAGAAGCGTGTTTTTTTATTGTCTATTTGATAGGAAGCATATACATATTAGTTGTTTTAAGTGTCTAACTCAGCGTTTTGTTTAACAAAGTCCAAATATTAAGTATCCATTTACACTTTCTTTATGTAATCTTAACGTTCTGTTCAAAAGGAATTAATAGTACCATTGTATCCTGTAATTGTAGGAAAGATAATTAATCATTCAGGGGGAAAATTGATGAAACGTCTTAAATTTGCAGCATTCGCAACAATTATCGGGGGAGCTATGGCTGTAACAGCTGCATGTGGTTCTGATAGTGCAAAGGATAGCAACAGCAGTGCAAGTGAAACGGACAAACCATTACAAGGTGAAATCGCAATTGATGGATCTTCAACGGTTTATCCAATTATGGAAGCTATCGCTGAAGAATATATGGCGCAACAGCCTGATGTAAAGGTATCAGTTGGTTTCTCTGGAACGGGCGGAGGCTTTGAGAAATTTATCGCAGGTGAAACAGATTTAAGTAATGCATCACGACCTGTTAAAGATGAAGAAAAAACTCAATTAGAAAAAAATAAAATTGATTTTACGGAACTAGAACTAGCTTATGATGGTTTATCCATTGTTGTAAATAAAGAAAATGATTTCGTTGATTACTTAACAGTTGATGAACTGAAAAAACTGTGGGTAGAAGATGGAAAAGTGAAGAAATGGTCGGATATTCGCCCAGAATGGCCGAAAGAAGAGATTAAATTCTACTCGCCAGGAACGGATTCTGGAACATACGATTACTTCAATGAAGTCATTTTAGAAGAAGAGCCACTTGTTGAAAATGCTACTCTTTCAGAAGATGATAATGTTCTTGTTCAAGGCTTAAAAGGTGATAAAAATGCTATTGGTTTCTTTGGATATGCATACTATGCGGAAAATCAAGATTCATTAAAGGTTGTCCCAATCGATAATGGTAATGGTGCAGTTGAACCAACGCATGAAACGATTAAAAGCGGGGAATATGCACCTCTATCTCGCCCATTATTCACATATGTAGCAAACAAATCAGTAGCTGATAAAGAGCAAGTAGCAGATTTTGTAGAGTTTATGGTTGAGAATGCTGGTGAGCTTTCAGAAGAAGTAGGTTACATTTCTTTGGATGATAAAGAATACGATAAAGATTTAGAAGCAGTGACTCAACTTAAGAAATAAGCTTTAAATTTAGCGAGAAGGTGGGAAGTATCTTGCTTCTCATCTTGCATTTGCTAAATGGTGAATGAGGAAGGAGTTACAATTTTGCGAGTACAACAAGCTCAGTATTCTATACGGGAAATGATTCAAGAGCGTAAGCAAAAGAAACGTATTCAAATAGAAAGATTTATTCCATCTATTCTTTCATTAACTGCAGCTGTTTCAATATTAACTACATTAGGGATTGTTTTTACGTTAATCTTTGAAACAATAACTTTCTTTAAAGAAGTATCTGTTTCAGAATTTTTTACTGCAGATAAATGGTATCCCTTTGCTGAGGCTGCTTCTTACGGGGTAATGCCACTTGTCCTAGGTACCTTAAAAATAACAATGATTGCTGCTTTAGTTGCTGTTCCAATCGGGCTGGCAACGGCCATTTACTTGAGTGAATATGCTTCAGAGAAAACACGTAGAGTGATTAAACCGATTCTAGAAATATTAGCTGGAGTACCGACTATTGTATATGGGTTTTTCGCTTTAACCTTTGTGACACCGGTATTACGATCCATCTTTCCTTCGCTAGAGATGTTTAATGCATTAAGTCCAGGACTTGTCGTTGGAATTATGATTACGCCGATGATTGCTTCACTATCAGAAGATGCCCTTGTTTCTGTACCACGTACTATGCGTGAAGGTGCATTGGCGTTAGGATCAACCAAATTAGAGGTAACTTTAAAAGTGGTCCTTCCTGCTGCTATTTCTGGAATTGTTGCTTCTATTGTTCTAGCGTTATCAAGAGCGATTGGTGAAACGATGATTGTAAGTGTTGCTGGTGGGTCGACACCAAGTTTGAATATGGATGTAACAACCTCTATTCAAACAATGACTGCTTATATTGTGCAAGTAAGTACAGGAGATGCAGGATATGGAACAACGATTTATTATAGTATTTACGCTGTAGGTATGACGTTATTCCTCTTCACTCTTGTTATGAATTTACTAGCTCAGTACATCTCTCGCAAAGTTAGGGAGGAATACTAAATCATGAAGCTTATTGATAAAACAATTGTGGCAAAGAAAATGCCTATAAGACTTGTGAGGAACACGATTCTAAAAGGGTTATTTTTCTTAGCAACCACATTCGGACTTCTCGTACTCGGTATTTTATTGTATCGGATATTCGCTCAAGGAATTGGTTATCTAGATTGGGATTTCTTCCAAAACTTCGCTTCAAGAAGGCCGGAGGAAGCGGGAATTAAGGCTGCGCTAATCGGATCGATTTGGTTAATGATCGTTGTAGCACCTGTCGCGCTGTTACTTGGCTTAGGGACAGCGATTTATTTAGAAGAGTATGCAAAGAAAAACTGGTTTACTTCCTTTATTAAATTAAACATTTCAAATCTTGCAGGTGTACCATCAATTATTTTTGGATTGTTAGGACTTACAATTTTTGTTCGAGCGCTTGCTTTAGATCGTTCTGTTTTAGCGGCAGGATTAACGATGAGCCTTCTCGTATTACCTGTTATTATTGTCGCTGCTCAGGAAGCAATTCGTTCTGTGCCGCGTGAGTTACGTGAAGCATCGTATGGAATGGGAGCAACGAAGTGGCAGACTATTGTTCGTGTTGTATTACCAGCTGCAATCCCAGGGATTTTAACCGGAAGTATTTTAGCTCTATCTAGAGCCGTTGGGGAAACAGCACCGCTCGTTGTAGTTGGTATTCCGATGTTTATCGCCTTTTTACCAAAAAACGTATTTGATACGTTTACCGTTTTACCGATGCAAATTTACAATTGGACTTCACGTCCGCAAGAAGAATTTCAAAGTGTAGCAGCTGCGGGTATTCTCGTTTTACTGTTCTTGTTGATTTTTATGAATTCCATTGCTGTTTTCATACGTAATAAGTTCCAAAAAAGATATTAATGAAGGGAAGACAACGAATCATGAATATGACGTTATTGAGAACAAGTGAGGCTTTTAATATGGACAAAACGGTCGTGTCTCAATTATCTAAAGAGAAGGTATATGAAACGTCTCAGTTAAATTTATGGTACGGAGAAAAACATGCTTTAAAAAATATTGAATTAGATATCCATCAAAATGAGGTTACGGCTATCATTGGACCATCTGGATGCGGGAAATCCACATATTTAAAAACATTAAACCGTATGGTTGAGCTGACTCCTGATGTCCGAACTTCCGGGGAAATCAAATATCGCAATCGAAACATATTAGATAAATCATATAAAGTAGAAGAGTTGCGTACGCAAGTTGGTATGGTGTTCCAAAAGCCGAATCCATTTCCAAAGTCTATTTATGAAAATGTTGCCTATGGACCAAAAATTCATGGAATTAGAAATAAAAAAGTGTTAGATGAAGTAGTTGAAAAAAGTTTACGTGGGGCAGCGATTTGGGATGAAGTGAAAGATCGTCTTCATGACAATGCGTACGGATTATCTGGTGGACAACAACAACGTTTATGTATTGCTCGTTGTTTAGCCATTGAACCGGATGTAATTTTAATGGATGAACCGACTTCAGCGCTCGATCCTATTTCAACGTTAAAAGTAGAAGAACTCGTCCAACAGCTTAAAGAGCACTACAGTATTATTATCGTGACGCATAATATGCAACAAGCTGCTCGGATTTCAGATCGCACGGCGTTTTTCTTGAATGGAGAAGTGATTGAATATAATAATACAAATACCATTTTTTCTCGTCCAAGTGATCAAAGAACGGAAGATTATATTAGCGGTCGCTTTGGGTGAAGCGAACAAGCACTCTTTTGGGGGCGGGATTCAATATCTGGCCTTTTTGGTTATTCTCATAACAGTCCGATATTTGTTAGCTTCTTTATCCCGCACTTAACGAGCAGTAAGCCCCCGTTGATAGAAGTTTCACTTTATTTTGAAGATGAAGAAAGCATAACTAAAAAGGATAAGTCCATGCCATTTTTAGCTACGCTCCGTTTTCTAATGAGTTAAGAGATGTCCTAATTCTTCATAGCTCATATCGCTTGTTACGACAAATTCATCGACTTGAACGCGTCGTGTTAGTCCGTTTTTGTTCATATAGTTTTGAAATCCTGCTGCATCATCAATAATTTTTTCCGTTGCCAACGTTTCGGCGATTTCTTGCACTGTCATTTTGTATTTAACTTGTAGCGTATAAGTTTTGACAGCCTTTTTTTGCTGTTCTTGTTTTTTAGCTATATTGTTGGACGCTTCTACAGTTTCTTGTTTTACTTCTTTCTCTGATGTTGGTTCTGCTTTGTTTATAGCGGCCGTTTCTTTCATGACGATGTAATCTTGCTCTTCTAACATCTTTTTAGCATCCATTGCAGTGATTGTACGATCTTGATGTAAATCGTTTCCGTAATAAAACCCGGCGATAAGAGCGGTTGAAAAAATAATACCAGCAGCAAAAGCTCGAAGTATTGCGTTACTCATGCTCTAATCCTCGCAATCCCTGTTCTTCAATCACCTGAATAATTTGTTCTTTTGTTAAAGTAGACTGTTTCTCAATTTGTTCTAAAGAACGGCCTTGACGATAGAGTGCAGCTACCTGGCTTTTGATAATTTCATTAATTGGTTGGGTTGTTGAAAGAGGTTGATAAGGTACAGAAGTTGAGCGATATTTAGGTTCGTCCTGAATTAAAAGCTCCTCTTCAAGGATTTTCACTTTTTTCTTTAATTGAAAGATGTCCTGCATATGAGTTAGTGTTACTTGTTCTAGTTCTTCTTCTAACTTGGCTACTTTGTCTTTTTTTATGAATGAAATGATCAGCAAGACAATAGCCAAGGAAAATAGAGAGAGTATAATCCACTCCATGTTTTCACCTCGACGTTAAAATTAGATATATATACCTCTATTCTACACATTTCTTATGAAAAAGGACAATCTTGCTTTAATATGACCTGGGAGGAATTATCTATTTTTGTCGTACTGTCACTTGATTGAAGCGAAGCGGAAATCTTAGTGACTGCGCAGGACGCGGCTAATCATCAGTGAAAGTTTTACTTTATAGGTAAAAAGAACTGAGTCTTTATATAGTGTTTTCACCTTTGTTCAAAGAATGTTCGCGAAAAAAGTTAAGATTCGACAAAAAGTGTTTATTGTCCATATGACTATTCAGTGATAACATTATATTAAGTTAAAAATATTGAAAATTCTGTATTTTGGAACGGATTAGTAGTTCGTTAGGCTCCTTGCTTCGAAGCGGCAAACCATTAAAAAAGGATAAGTAAGGGACAAATAAAACTCCCACTGAATAATGTTTCACTAACATGTTATAAACTTAATTTTAAGAAAGGGATGATCACATGAATGCACTGTCAGCGTACATTGAGCATAATAGCCGGGAATTACCTCGTAAGACATTAAAAGCAGGGTTATGGATGGATGAAAGCTTTGATTGGTATTCAGAGGAAGATATGATGAGCCATCCTGAAGGAGGAGTTCGTACACTTCTACAATCCTTTACAAAACAAAAAATTATGTATTCCAAGTTCACCATTAAAAATACGACTTTAGAGGTGAAATCCCCTAAAGTATTCTTTCAGTATGAAAACGCTTTCGAACGTCAGGCTGTTGCTTTTTATAGCCCTCATGAGCAAGCCATTATGCATGTTGCACCCAATTCTGTTGCTTTACTAGGAGGCGTGATGAAAGGCAAAGGAATCGCACAGTACTGTATCCAAGGTAAAGGTGGACTCTATGAAAATGGTTGCTTCAAATCTTTAAGGGAAGGTCTATTATTCTATTCACCGCTCGCAAAAGGTCAAGTAACCAGTATTTTTACTCTCGAATCAGAAATCTTACCGTTAGAATGCGTAGAAGTGGTTGCTTGGGCCATTCATGCTGATACAAAGGAAGAAGCTCAGTTTCTTAACCGCGAATTGTTTCAAGCAATTCAAAAAGAATTCTGAAACATATGATTTCCCAAAAAACAGACTAGCATTTCAACGAGAATAATGCTATTATAGATGAGTCCTATGTACAAAATGTTAATATGTTTGGAGGGAAATACACATGCGCGTAAATATTACATTAGCTTGCACTGAATGTGGAGATCGTAACTATATTTCTAAAAAAAATAAACGTAATAATCCAGATCGTTTAGAGCTTAAAAAATACTGCTCAAGAGAAAAACGCAGCACGCTTCACCGTGAAACAAAGTAAGCAACAGGAGTTTTCCTGTTGTTTTTTTTATGTAAATTTTTTGCTCAGTTGTATGTAGTTAAGTCGAGATAATGAACAACTAAAATACATTATAAAAAGGAGTGAGAAACGTGAAGGAAATGAAACGAAAGATTAGGAATGATATGAAAGCTACTCTTGAAAGGCTTTCAGAAGAACAGCGTATAAAGTATACGAATCAAATCACTGAGCAATTATTTCACCTTGAAGAATGGAAAAAGGCGAAAGTGATCGGAATAACGATTGCTGTTCCTCCGGAAGTGCCAACGGCCTCTATTATTGAGCAAGCATGGAGTGAAGGGAAGAAAGTAGCTGTACCAAAATGTTATCCGCAAACGAAAGTGATGGAATTCAAAGAGATTACCTCATTTCAACAGTTAGAATCGGTGTATTCTAATTTACTAGAGCCTATTGCTGAAACGGTGTGCGTGGATTCAGCAGAAATAGATGTATTAATTGTACCTGGATTAGCCTTTACAAAAGAAGGATATCGTTTAGGATTTGGCGGCGGCTATTATGATCGATTCCTTGTTTCTTTTCAAGGAACGACTCTTGCACTTGCTTATGAATGTCAATTAGTCGAAAATTTGCCGATTGAGGCACATGATTTGCCTGTTCATCAAGTTGTGACAACAAACACAGTATTCCGAACGTCTACCCCATGAATTTCTACATATTGCCTTCATAAAAATCTTCACCTGTACCAAACTAATTGTAGGAGGGATAATTATGTGGAAAATGGTGCTTCAAATATTTGCAATCGGTGCTGTCGTTTATGTTGGGTATCAAAATCGTTATCGGTTATTAAATGTCGCTTTGTCTAGCGGAGCGCTTCGAAGATTTCTTGTTACACGCTCTTTAGATTTACCAGTTGTTCGAGATCGAATGATGCAAAGTGTATTAGGTCGAGGTTAAAGAAGGGAGCCGGGGAAGGCTCCCTTCTTTTTTTACATTTGTAAACGAATCGTCTATAGTTAAATAATAAGATGAAAGAAGGGCAGCAACGGAGTTTGTGAAGAAAGTGGGGAAGGTTTTGGGATTCAAAGAGGATTATTTATATTGGGCAGTTATTTGGCAGCTAACATCTAAGTATGATTATCAATTAATTACAGTAACGGAAAACCAACAGGAAATTTGGTTGGAAAATGCAAGAAATAAAGAGTTTCCAGTGATTCGTCTCTTGCGTTATGACTTAGATTGGGCGAACTGGTTAAAACGGGATATTGAACGAACGATTCAAAATGGAGAACAAATTCGAAAAAAACTGTATAGAAAGCCATTAAATGTATTCAATATTTATGTGACAAAATTTACTCCGGTAGATGACTATAGTTTTGCCACGCAGTCTTTTCATTATCAAAAAACAAAGCTGCAATCCTTTGTTTTGGATAGTGAGAACTTTCCAGAAGCGTTACAACTCCTTGAAAAGAAATTGCGAATGGAATTTCCAATTCAACTGCAAGAAGAGGAAGAGCAAGTTCGGTATTTAAAGGAGAAAACATTAGTTGAATCGGTGAAAAAAGTAAAGAAAGAACAGCAAGTATTTGTTTCTGGTAAACCTTTTTTTACGTATATATTTATAGCGATTCAAGTGGCTGTCTTCTTACTTATGGAAATAAGCGGAGGTAGTAAAAATTCAGAGACTTTAATTGAATTTGGAGCGAAATACTCCCCTTATATATTGCAAGGGGAATGGTGGCGCTTCTTCACCCCGATGGTTATTCATATTGGTTTTATTCATTTATTGATGAATACAGTTTCTCTTTATTTAATTGGGTCAGAAGTAGAAAGAATTTATGGAAACACCAGGTTTTTGTTCATTTATTTATTGGCAGGTTTTACAGGTACATTAGCTAGTTTTGTGACGACCCCCAATTTAGCAGCAGGAGCAAGTGGTGCGATTTTTGGTTGCTTCGGCGCTTTATTGTATTTTGGGACCGTGTATCCAAAGTTGTTTTTCCGGACAATGGGTTCAGCTGTTATTGTGTTAATTATGATTAATCTAGCCTACGGCTTCTCTGTTTCTGGTATTGATAATGCAGGACATATTGGTGGTTTGATTGGTGGTTTCTTAGCTGCTGGCATTGTATCGTTACCAAAAAGAAAAACATGGCGACAACTTATCTTCTTAGCAGGGACAGCAGGTTTGATATATTTCCTTCTTCAATATGGATATAATCATCCGAATAGCGCAGCACTCAATGATGAAACGATGGCGCAAGTAGCTCAAAATTATGTGAAGGAAGGAGAAACAGCAAAGGCTAGTGAGCTATTACTCGATTACACACAACGCCATGCTAGTACGCCAATTTCTTATTTTGTACTTGGAAATATTTATGCAGAAAAAGGCGACACAGCAGAAGCAAAGGCTTCTTATGAAAAAGCGATTGAACAAAATCCAAGATTTCATGAAGCTTATTATAATTTAGCTTTAATGCATACGCGTGAACAAGAAATGGACCAGGCTAAAGAGCTTGTTCAAAAAGCAATTGAGCTTGATCCTTCCAATAAGTCGTATCAAAAATTGGCAAAGCAATTAGGTGAATAGTCAGTTAAAGTTGTTGACGAAGCATAAAAGGTGTTCCAGCTTGTAGTGTAAACAAAACAAGTAGCTCGCTTTGATCTTTAGCAACTAAAATTTGTGGAATAGAGCTTCCCTCGGCAGGAATTATCGTGCCGTCTTCCGTTTTAATTCCTAAAATATACTGTTTATAAATGCCTTCCCAAAGCTTGCCGATTATTTCTTCGCGCTTTGCGCTTGGAAAGGTGCGAAAGATATGATTGGCTTTCGTTGGTAATTCGATTAAGGAAATTGTTTCGTATTGGCTTTTATCAATGTGAAAGTAAGTTAATGATTTATTCAAACGTGAAGCTAGTCTAGCATTTAGGTTATTATCTAGAACGCTTTGCCATTGCTGCTGCTCAGCAGATACGGGCCTTTGGAATGTTTCAAAAGAAGGTGTTGTAATCGCATAAAGCTTTGCTTGGCTCATTTGTTGAACACTTGTAAACGTATCTTTATTAGGATGAACCTCTGCATAATGGAACGTGATGGCATCATAACGAGCGCTGTCTCGTTCTTTTTTTGTGTCTTTTTGTATAATAGTTTGTTCATGCTGCCTCCACTTATTTAAGATTCCAATTAAATCGCCGTTTTTATACAAAAGGGAGACATCTTGGCGTAAATAAGCAGGTTCAGCTAGTGTGGAGCGAGTTCGCCATTGGACTTGATAGGCTTTGTTATTTACTGTTTTGGCCGTTACATGAGTGGCCGCGTCTTCAAAATGAAGTGTAGGGTCAATTGGGAAAAAAATGATGGTTTCTTCAGCTTGCCGCGTCGTTGAAAAATAAATCATAATAATCACGGTAACGAGCAATAGAATAAAATTATATATATATTGTCCTTTCATAGTTCCCCTCCGACTTATGCGCTGATTTCAGTATATGAAGGGAGAGGGACATGTATGAAAGGGTTTTAAGTGGAGGAGAGATGTTGAGTGAGGCTTACATTGGTAGAAGAGGCTTGTTACCTAGTAGTTAATTCGATATACTTTCAAGTAGAAAATAGTAAAGAGGTATGAGATGAAAACAATCTATGATATTCAACAATTTTTAAAAAAGTTTGGAACATTTATTTATATTGGAGATCGTGTAGCGGATTTAGAGCTTATGGAAGCAGAAGTTCGTGAAATATATCGCTCACAAATGATGGACACAAAAGATTATCAAATGGCCATTTTATTACTACGACAAGAAATTGAACGTGAGAAGAAACGGAAAAATTCTTGATAAAAGGTGGGTGGCTATGGGGAAATGGTTGGTAGGTGTTGACTTAGGCGGTACATCAACGAAGCTTGCCTTTATTAATACATCGGGAGAGATTATATATAAATGGCAAGTTGCCACCGATATTTCAGAAAATGGTGTACATATTATTCCGAATATCGTCAAGGAAATAGACGCTAAGCTAGCAGAATTGAAGAAAAAGAGAAGTAAGCTTCTAGGTATTGGGATGGGAGCCCCAGGGCCAGTACGGTCTGAAAGTGGCTCTGTTTATGAAGCAATCAATTTAGGTTGGCGAAATTATCCGCTAAAGGATGTATTAGAAAAGAAGACATTGCTGCCTGTTGTCATTGACAATGATGCGAATATGGCCGCCTTAGGAGAAATGTGGAAAGGGGCTGGTCAAGGAGCAAAAGATCTCGTTTGTATTACGCTCGGCACAGGTGTTGGCGGCGGTGTCATTGCGAATGGGCAAGTCGTTCATGGAGCGAGCGGTGCTGCTGGTGAGGTTGGTCATATTACGGTTGTTACCGATAATGGCGCACTTTGTAATTGCGGGCATAAAGGCTGCTTAGAAACTGTGGCTTCAGCGACAGGAATTGTCCGTCTAGCTAGAGGAGCGTTAACGAAGAGAAAGAGTTCTCTTCTACAAGAGAAAATGAATGAGGGAAACTTGCTCTCTGCTAAACTAGTGTTTGAATGTGCGGCAGAAGGAGATAAGCTTTCGTTAGAGATTATTGAACAAACAAGTCATTATTTAGGGATGGCTCTAGCTCATATCGGTAACCTTCTTAATCCAGAGAAAATCGTTATTGGTGGAGGAGTTTCTAGAGCTGGCGATTTGTTAATTAATTCTGTTCGTACTGTTTTTCAAAAGCACGCTTTTAAACGTGTTTCGAAGTCGACGAACATTTTACAGGCTACATTAGGCAATGACGCAGGCGTCATCGGTGCAGCTTGGTTGATAAAAAATCAATTAGATAAATGACTGAATTGGTTTGCAAGGGGGTGTATATTTGCATAAGAAAAATAGGAATTATTCTTTGTTTTGGCTGGCGTTTATGTTTCTTTGGTTAAAAACATATATTGCCTATAAAGTAAGCTTTAACATTAACACGGATAACTTATTTGAAGAACTTATTTTATTTTTGAATCCAATTAGCTTTTTGTTGCTTGTTTTAGGTGTATCAATCTTTTTAAAAGAAAGTAAGCGAACGCCGTATATATTAGTGATGAGTACCCTCATAACATTTGTTTTATTTGCTAATTTAATGTTTTTCCGTTTTTTTAATGATTTTTTAACGATTCCTGTTCTTTTTCAAACGAGTAACATGAGTGATTTAGGCAGCAGTGTGCATGAATTAATGAATGTGACGGATTTGTTCTACTTCGTTGACTTGTTCATACTTATTTTGTTAGTGAAGTATAGACCGGCTGCATTTGTTCAGCGAACATGGAATCAGCAAAGTCGAAAAGCTTGGGTATTTTTTGCGCTAGGGGTGACATTTTTTCATTTAGCATTAGCGGAAGCGGAACGCCCAGAACTATTAACAAGAACGTTCGACCGTGAGATACTTGTGAAAAATATGGGGGCGTATCAGTATCATTTGTATGATCTATTTTTGCAAACGAAGTCCTCTACACAACGTGCTTTAGCTGATGGCAGTGAATTAACTGAAATTGAAAACTATGTTCGAGCGAATCAAAAAGAACCAGATGCCGATTTGTTTGGTATTGCTAAAGGGAAAAATGTGATTATGATTTCATTAGAATCGCTGCAAAGCTTCGTTATTAATGAAAAGGTAAACGGGCAGGAAATTACGCCTTTTTTAAATGAATTTATTAAAGAAAGCTATTATTTTGATAATTTTTATCATCAAACAGGGCAGGGGAAAACTTCTGATTCAGAGTTTATTATTGAAAACTCTTTGTATCCGCTTGGTCGGGGCGCTGTTTTTTTTACAAATGCGCAAAATGAATATAAAGCAATGCCGGAAGTTTTAACGGAACATGGCTATTTTACTGCCTCTCTTCATGCAAATCATCGTAGTTTTTGGAATCGAGATATCATGTATGATGCTCTAGGCTACCAGCATTTTTATGATAGTGATGCTTATGAGATTACAGAGGAGAATTCTGTAAACTGGGGCTTGAAGGATAAGGAGTTTTTCTCACAATCGATTAATCATTTAAAAGAGATGCAAGAGCCTTATTATGCGAAGTTTATTACACTTACTAATCATTTTCCATTTACCTTAAATGAGGAAGACCGGACAATTGATGAGTATGATTCAAGTTCTAATACGTTGAATCGCTATTTTCCAACTGTTCGGTATATGGATGAGGCGGTCGAGCAGTTTATTCATGATTTAAAGCGGGAAGGTCTATACGATAATTCGATTATTGTTTTGTATGGTGATCATTACGGCATTTCAAAAAATCATAATGATGCAATGAGTCAATTTCTTGGAAAAGAGATCACGCCATTTGAAACGGTGCAGCTTCAACGTGTCCCATTAATTATTCATATTCCTGGTCAAGAAGGGCAAACCATTTCACATGTGGCTGGACAAATTGATGTAAGACCAACATTACTGCATCTATTAGGAATTCAAACGGACAATTATATAGAGCTGGGGAATGATTTATTCTCCGACGATTATGTGGACTTTACTGTGCTTCGGGATAGTAGTTTTATTACCGATAATTATGTTTATACGATGGATATATGCTATGACAAGAAAACAGGCGAAGTTACTGATTTACAAGCGTGTCAGCCTTATGTCGATATCGCAAAGCAGGAGCTTAATTATTCAGATAAACTGATTTATGGAGATCTTCTTCGTTTTTATGAGAAGGAATGAACCTGGCTGAGGCCAGGTTTTTTTATTCCACGCTTAACGGGCAATAAGTCCCGCACCTCAAGCTTATGAGGAAACAAAGAAGAGAGGTGGGGGATGGAAGCCCCCACTGATGGAAGTGTCACTTTATGATGAAATTCAGATTTCCTTTACATTTTTGGTTAGTTTCATTCATAGAGTGAAGCAAGGATGGAGGGATGATATGAAAATTATCAGCAGAGAAGGAGACAGTTTAGAGTATTATAGCCTTCTTTTTCAAATTCCACTAGAACTGATTCAAGATGCGAATCCACAGACGAAAAAGGAGAAATTATTAAGCGGATTTGAAGTGAAGATTCCTGGTTTTATGTTGCAAAAAGAGACCGAAATGTCGATGGAAACGGCAGGGCGAGTGTATCAGCTTCCGCTCGATGCGTTGTATCTTGTGAATGGAGTACGGCAATCGATGAACTCTCCATTTCTCATCCCAGTTCGTCTAATAAAACCGCTGATTAAGACGGAAAAATTTTATAGTTCAGCATCATTACAGAAAGATTTAGAGCTTTTAAGTACGTATTATCCATTTATGAAAGTAGAAACGATTGGTCATAGTGTATTAGGAAAAGATATTGTGGAAGTTCAATTTGGTCGTGGAGATTCAGTTGTGCATTATAATGGTTCGTTTCATGCCAATGAGTGGATTACATCGGCGGTATTAATGAAGTGGTTAAATGAATTGCTGCTGTCCTTTACAAATGAATCTTCCTCTTTTCTTCATCTATATCAGCGTGTGAACATATCCATCGTTCCAATGGTGAACCCGGATGGCGTTGATCTTGTTGTATTAGGAGATCGGGCGGCGGAGGGGAAATTCAATGTACGTCATATCAATGAAGGGGAAACAGAATATTATGGCTGGAAGGCAAATATCCGCGGTGTAGACTTAAATAATCAATTTCCGGCCAATTGGCAGATTGAAAAAGAGCGGAAACTCCCAAAAGCGGAAGCACCGAGAGATTTTCCGGGCGAAATATTTTTATCCGAACCAGAAGCGATTGCGATGCAACAATTAGCGGAACGACGTAATTTTTCTAAGGTTATTGCACTTCATACACAAGGAAAGGAAATTTATTGGGGATATGAGGGACATGAACCAGAGGAATCAGAACGAATTGTTAAAGAAATGGAAAGACAGAGTGGATATCGAGCGGTTCGATATGTAGATAGTCATGCGGGGTATAAAGATTGGTTTATTCAAGAGTTTAAACGACCAGGTTTTACGGTTGAACTAGGCAAGGGAATTAATCCACTTCCACTTTCACAAATGCCTGCTATTTATCGAGAAGCTGTTAAAATTTTAATGGTTGGTCTATTGTTATAGAAAGAGGAAGAAAGTTTGAGTCCCATATTTCCTGTTTTTGCTTTATAATGAGGTCGTAAGGTGGTTTAGTTACCTCGCTCATAAAAATGGGAGGTGTGTGGAGGATTAAAGCTTGTTATGCTGCTTTAAGCAAGCAGTTTCAAGGTAAGATTATGGTAAATTTGAAATGTAGTGTGTGTGTTGTTTTATTGACGATCTCCACTTTCCTATTTTTAGCGGCTTGTGAGCCAGCCCAAAATCTTCATCATCGTGAAAACGAAAATTCTAATCTACAAGAGCATTTTTCCTTCAATCAGTTGGCTGCAATAGACCAAGGTACAGATAACATAGAAGCTGTTTACGGATGGCTTGATTCCAACACGATTCTATATTCTAAAAAGGCCGAAATGGAAGAATGGCCTCAGTTAATGGCCTGGAATTTGAAGTCGAATGAACATACTATTTTGTATCAGCCATCTGCACCAATCTCATCCGTTTCGATTAGCCCGTCTAAAGCGTATATTCTTGTATCAACACCGCTAGAAGAAAAAATACAAAGTAGTATTTTACGTGCTAATGGAGAGCTTGTATATTCTGTAGCATTACCTGCTTATGAAATCACATATGAGTGGAATATGTACAAAGATGGCGTTTTGTTTTTGTCCAATTTTTCAAAAGACTGGTCGTATAATAGCTATATTGTCAATGTAAATGAGCAAACAATCGATATGATAGACCAGTTACAGCCATTTGCTCAGTGGGATAGTGAAAACGGGATGATGTTTCTTGATTGGAAAAAGGATCAACAAACTTTGACAGCACCGTTAGTTAGAAAAGAGTTAGATTGTGAAGAATCAGAAAGCATCATGTTAGATGTTGTTCATTTTAAGAAGATGAAGCAAACGCTGATGACGATTCAACCGCAAACTGAAAATTTAAATCGGGCCACGTATACATTTTTTGACGAACAAAACAAACCGATTACTTCTTTTTCCGTTCCGTATGTAAACAGCTATTCGGATTGGAAGATTCCATCCTATGATTTTAATGAGGAAAAAGGAGATTTCTTCACCTTTATTCCTTCAAAACCTATGTATTCTAATCAAAATGAAGCAGTGTTTACTTTGATTACATTTAATTGGAAGACAGGTAAAAAAGAAAAGATACTCCAAGATATTAAAAGTAAATCATTAAGTTGTTCACCTGATGGGAACTTCTGTTTATATGGTTATCAATTAGAAAACATCATTGATATGCAGCATAAAAAAGTGAAACCATTGTTTAAACTAAAACAATAATACATACAAAAATCCCACCGTAAGTGGGATTTTTGTATGTATACATGTTTAGTGAGCAACAGGAAACCCGCTGTTAAGAATCGTCATGACAGTGAACCAGCCAAAGACAGCGGCACTTCCGCCAGCAAAGAGCAGGCCTAAATAATTCTTGTTTTTTAAAGTAGTAAAAACAGCGAACAATGCGAGGATTGAAACAAGTCCAAAAATAATCATCAGTACCATGATTTTGACCTCCTTATTAATCATTCAGCTTGTATAGTGTACCCAAAAACAAGATGGTTAAGAGAAATACAGGAAAACTTTTCATTTATTAACAGTTTACTTGGTTTTGAATAGTTTGTCGAGATGGAAAAATAGCTATGTTGATTGCTATTCCAATTTACGATTTGGTTATATAATGAAAGGAATAAAGAAATTGGAGTTGATAAGGATATGAAATGGAATCAAATCCCGCTAGGGCCATTACAAACAAATTGTTACATACTTTCGGATGATCAAACATGTATTATTTTCGATCCGGGCGAGGAGCCGCAAAAGCTTATTCAATACATTCAAACGAAAAAGTTACAACCACTTGCCGTGTTATTAACGCATGCTCATTTTGATCATATTGGGGCTCTCGATGCTATTCGTGAACACTATCAAATTCCTGCCTATATTCACCAAAGAGAAGCAAAATGGCTCTCAGACCCAGCGTTAAATGGTTCGCAAAGATGGTTTCCAGATAGTCCGATGCGCCTAAAGCCTGCTGAACATGTGCTGACAAGTGAACAAGAGCTGACGATTGGTTCGTTTCATTTTCAACTATTTGAAACACCAGGTCATTCACCGGGCAGTATTTCTTACTATTTGAAAGAGAAGGGCATGTTATTTTCAGGCGATGTTTTGTTTTTAAATAGTATTGGTAGAACCGATTTACCAGGTGGAAATCACGATGAATTATTGCAAAGTATTGAAAACAAATTACTTCCTCTACCGGATGATACAATTGTTTGTCCGGGGCATGGACCAGTGACAACAATTGGCGATGAGCGAGTAAGCAATCCATTTTTGTAAACGGTAAGGCTTTATGATGGGATGGGAGAGGTGAAATCGATGCAGATGGAACAGATATATGCACAAATAGAAAATAGTTTTTCTGACCTTGTTGAATGGCGAAGATATTTACACCAAAATCCCGAGTTATCTTTTCAGGAAACGGAAACTGCAACGTTTATTGCCCAGAAGCTGCGTAGTTTTGGGTTAGACGTAAAAGAGAATATTGGCGGAAATGGTGTTATTGGTATTCTTACAGGAGAACAAGAAGGGAAAACAATCGCCTTAAGAGCAGATTTTGATGCTCTTCCGATTCAGGATGAAAAGGAGACGACATATAAATCACAAAGAACAGGTGTAATGCATGCTTGTGGTCATGACGGCCATACATCCGCACTGCTTGGGGTAGCACGAACGCTTAGCCAGTTTCGGGAAAAAATAAAAGGGAAACTCATTTTTATTTTTCAACATGCAGAGGAGAAGCCTCCTGGCGGCGCAAAATTTATGGTCGAAGACGGGGTATTAGACGGAGTAGACGCTGTATTTGGTGCACATCTAGCAACAGATATTCCCTATGGAAAAGTAGCGGTTGGTTCAGGATTTCGTATGGCTGCAGTTGATGCTTTTACGATTACAATTGAAGGAAAAGGGGGACATGGAGCGAGACCTCATCAGTCGATTGATTCTATTGTGATTGGAAGCGAAATTGTCCAATCTTTGCAAAAAATTGTGAGTCGCAGAATCAACCCTTTACAAGCGGCAGTAGTCACTATTGGAGTTTTTCAAGCAGGTGATGCTTTCAATGTTATTGCCAATTCAGCTAAGCTTGAAGGAACCGTTCGTACCTTTGACCATGATGTGCGTGTTCAAATTGAAGAAGAAATTCGTTCTATTGTTAAAGGGATTACGGAGGCACATCATGCTAGTTATCATATTGATTATTTAAATGGCTATCCAGCTTTATATAATCATCCTTCGGAAACGGAATTATTAAGGGAAGTTTTGATAGAACTATTTTCGAAAGAGTCGATTGTAGAATTCGATCCGTCTATGGGCGCAGAAGATTTTGCATACTTTTTACAAGAAAAACCGGGAACGTACTTTAAAGTCGGGGCTCGAAATGAGCATGAAAGCACGCATTTTCCACACCATCATCCTCGTTTTGATTTTGAAGAGAAAGCGCTAGTCATAATGGGAAAAGCCTTTGTGAAAATTATTGAGCATTATGTATTCTAGCTAACAGGCATCTGAGACAAGTTTTGTTTCAGGTGCCTATTTTTTTATAATATTTAGAAGGCAAATGGGGGTGGCAGTGTAATGGAGAAGTATATGAAACAGCTAATTATGAATAGTCCGGACCAAAAAATTTCTTTTTGCGAGTACATGGAGGCCGTTTTATATACGCCGGAGATTGGCTATTATATGCGTTCTAGAGAGAAAATTGGGAGAGAGGGAGATTTTTATACATCTGTCAATGTAGGAGATGTATTTGGGAGGGTATTGGCTAAATGGTTTGCTTATTTAATAAAAGAATATAACCTGCCTCCAACAATCATCGAAATTGGTTCTGGAGACGGAAAGCTTGCTTATGATATATTGCATTATTGGAAAGAGAAGGAGATTCAACTTTTTGATTGTGTTGAATATAGATTAGTTGATCGTAGTTTAGACCATCAGCAGAGACAAAAAGAACGGCTAATGGCTTTTCCACAGGTTTCTTTTGGAGGTGTTCTTGAGCAATATTCAGAGCTAAATGGAATTGTTTTCTCCAATGAGTTGTTCGATGCTTTGCCTGTTCATAGTATTGAGAAGCAAAATAGAGAAATGCTGGAGGTATTTGTTACAATAAAGAACGAAATGCTTATTGAAATAAAATCGCCATTGAGGAATGATAAAATTATTTCTTATTTAGAGAGTCAGAACATTTGTTTAAAAGAAGGACAGCGTATGGAAATACCATTACAAATGGTGGAATTGTATCAAAATCTTGCATCGCGAATACAATCTGGATTGCTTGTAACGATTGATTATGGTTATACAGATGAAGAGTGGCGACAACCTATTCATTGTCAAGGCAGTTTGCGTGGTTATTACCAACACAGAATGGTAAGGAATGTTTTAGAGCATCCAGGTAAGATGGATTTAACGTCCCATATTCATTTTGATTGTTTAAGAAGAGAAGGAGTAAAGTATGGATTTGTCGAGGAGGATTTTTTACAACAGCAGGCATTTTTAGTGAAGGCAGGAATCATGGATGAATTAGAAGAAGATAATGGACTTGACCCATTTTCAGAAACAGCGAAGCGAAATCGAGCCATTCGAAGTTTACTTGTCGGAGGATATAGTGAGTATTTTCGAGTTCTTGTTCAGTCAAAGGGGCTTATGAACGGGTAAATCAACAGCCCATAAAATAAGATTTATGGGCGATGTATTATTATTTTAGTGAGCGGCACCAGGGGTCATTAAAAAGACAGTATAGTACGTAAATCCAGCGAAGAAAACGGTTAAGTATGCGCCAAACACATACAAATACATACGTTCAGACAGTTTTAAATAACTTAAAAGCACAAAGAATCCTGTTTGAGCAAAGAAAAGTAAAGAAGTTTGGTACATATCGCCTAAATAGAAGAAAATGGCCATGATTCCTGTCCAAAAGCCACATACTCTAAACATGCGTTCCATTTGTAACCCTCCTCTTTTTTTCCAAACATTGTCATTATAAAACCATTATAGTGTAATTGATAGGGCTATGTAAAGCTGAGTTTGCATCTACTTTGTAATGATTGCTTTATATGTACAGGATGCGTATTCAGAAATAGAGTCTTGAATTTCTATTAGTTCTACTTTATCGAATACAGCTTGGACGATTCCATTTAAGGAATATTCACATTTCATACAGGGTAATAGTGTTTAATTATATATAAAAGGTATTCATAAAATGTCCAAAAATTATAAAATATTTAAATGTTAGTAAATTTTGAACAATTGCTGTTTTTTAAAACTCTTATTAGATGGCTCTAGAGTGTGGTAGGAAAAGACCTATAACTTAGTATGCCCGAAATGAAGCTATTTAATTAATAGGGTTTACTGTGAATAAATAGCTTTGTTAAACAATATTGCTGACAAAATGAAATGAGCCAAGACAAATAAATAAAACTCTTTTATAAAAAAGAAGGATTTTGCCAGTGGGTGTCGAAATTTGGGAATATAGAAAATTAGGAGGTGAATGCTCAGGCATGTCTATTGAAAAAACGGCAGATGATATTTTGAAGCGTGCTATCAGGTTAGCTGCATCAGATATTCATATTTTGCCCCGCAAAGAAGGTCCACTCGTTCGATTTCGAATCGATAATCGACTCATTCCCCAAGAAACTCTCTCTTTTGAAGAAACAGAACGCCTTATCTCTCATCTAAAATATCTCGCATCAATGGATATCGGCGAAAAAAGAAGACCCCAAAACGGTTCGATTACGCTTCACTTAGAAGATCGAGTGATCGGACTTAGATTATCAACATTACCTACAGCATATGTTGAAAGTTTAGCTATTCGTTTAATTCCCCAGCAAAACATTCTGCCACTTAACCAACTCTCTCTTTTTCCAACCACTACTAAGCAACTGATTTCTCTTTTAAAGCACTCACATGGAATGATTATTCTTACGGGTCCGACTGGATCAGGAAAAACGACGACGCTGTATTCCATCCTTCATCATGTGCAGGAATTGTATAACCGCCATGTTATTACTCTTGAAGATCCTATCGAAAATCAAGCTGAAAACGTATTGCAAGTTCAAATTAATGAGAAAGCGGGAATTACGTATTCAGTTGGTTTAAAGGCAGCTTTACGTCACGACCCCGATGTAATTATGGTCGGAGAAATTCGTGATTCAGAAACAGCTAAAATAGCGATTAGGGCGGCACTTACAGGCCATTTACTGTTAACAACGATGCATAGTCGTGATGCCGCAGGAGCTATTTCACGGCTGTTAGAGTTTGGTGTAAGCTGGTTAGAAATTGAACAAAGTTTAATTGCTGTAACGGCACAACGTTTAGTCGAATTAAAAAATCGAAGAACAGTAGGCGGTGCTGCAAATAAGCGAGCAAGTGTGTATGAACTTCTCTATGGAAGAGATTTAGTGAAAGTGTTACAAGGAGTAAAAGGAGAGAATATTGAAGTTCGCCATCGAACGTTGAAAGAAGAAATCGGTAAAGCTGTAGCGATGGGCTTTGTCGAGAACAAAGAATTTGAAAGATTGGTATTTATTGATGAGAGGGGGTAAATGGAAGGTAAAGGAGCAAGCTTCATTTTTACTCAAGCTTGGGGAACTGTTGGAACATGGTTATTCTTTAGCACAAGCGATTCGTTTTTTAACGTTTCAGGAGTCGAAAAAAAGACAAGAAGATTTACAAGAAGGAATGGAACAGTTAAAAAATGGTGAGGCTTTACATCAAGTTTTAGCCGAAATGAAATTTCATTCCCAACTTGTAAGTTATATTTATTATGGAGAGCAATACGGTGAGTTATCGCGAGCATTAAAGGAAGGGGGGAAATATTGGACGAAGAGAGCGGAAGACTTGGACAAAATAAAGAAACTGTTCATTTATCCAATTTTTCTACTCTTTTTTATTGGTAATGTTTTTTTTATTTTGCAACGTGTACTTTTACCGAAATTTGAGACGCTTTTTGCTTCGATGCAGATTGAACACAATATATTCTTGAACAGTATATTAGCTGTCTCGGCCATTCTCCCGAAAATCCCTATCATTTTACTTTTATTGTGTATCCTCATTTATCTACTCAAACGATATTGGTTTAACCAATTATGCCCCCTTACTCAAAGAAAGCTTATCTTGCATATCCCGGTTATTGGGATGCTTATTCGCTTATACGAGACCCACTTTTTTGCAAGTCAGTTTAGCGGCTTATTGTCCGGTGGTCTTTCTATTAATGAGAGCCTACAGCTATTGGCGCAAAACCGGCAGCAGTCTTTTTATCAAAAGCTATGTGCTCAAATGCAGCGCGAGTTATTAGAAGGAAAGCAGTTTGAAGTAATTGTTCAGAAGCTTTCTTATTTTGAAAAGAACCTTTATATTGTGATAGCAAATGGTCAAAAGTACGGAAGACTTGATGAAGAATTATTTCATTATAGTCGCTTATTGTTAGAAAGAATTGAAGAGAAAACAAGCATGATTATGCGCATTATTCAGCCTATGTTGTTTTCATTCATTGGTCTGCTTATTGTCTCTATTTATTTAGCTGTATTATTGCCCATGTTTTCATTACTTAATGGCTTATAAGGAGGGTCTTTTGTTGAAAAGGTTACGCAATCAAAAAGGATTTACTCTCATCGAGATGCTCATTGTCTTGCTCATTATTTCCGTTTTGTTAATCATTACGATCCCAAATATTACGAAGCATCAATCGACGGTTCAGACAAAAGGATGTGAAGCATTTGTGAAAATGGTACAGTCCCAAGTGCAAGCTTATGAAATCGATCATAATAAATGGCCAGCTAATGTAGCGGAACTGAAGACTGAAGGCTATTTAGTACAAACTACATGTCCGAATGGAGGTACGGTTAGCATTGATAGCGATGGAAAGGTAGAAGCTGATGCTAAAAAATAACAGTGGAGGGTATACGTTAACTGAGATTTTGATGGTTTTGTCCATTTTTCTTTTAATTGTTTCATTAAGCATCAATCTATATCCGCCATATATAGAAAGGATGGAAATAAAACAGTTTGTCAAGCAATTTGGAGACGATCTTTTTTACGCTCAGCAATATGCTATAAGCCATGAGCAGCAGACGACTGTTTATATGTATAGTGATAATTATAAAGTGTCTTCGTCATCAGGCGATTATACGCTGCAAAGAACACTTCCTGCCCATGTTACATTTAAGAATCGGACATTAGGAGAAAGAATTGCTTTTAATAGTGTCGGTACAGCCATTACATCAGGAATTATGCATGTTCAGTCGAAGCACGAGACATATAAATTAACAGTGTATATTGGTAAAGGGAGATTTAAATTTGAGAAAGTGTGACGGGTATATTTATTTAGATATGCTAGCCGCGTTATCCATTTGTTTATTTATTGTATTTGCGTTGTTTCCTATATTTGATCAATTAAAGCTTAATAAGAAAAACATGTTGTTAAGGACAGAAGCGCATTATCTATTATATGAAAAGTTAACTGCATTTGCTGATGGAGAGATTGAGGCCGTGCCCACAGAAATCACGCGCCAAAATCATCTGTTTACTTTGAACTGGGGAGTACCAAACGGCTTTCCTGAAATGGTGGAAGGGTGCATCCAGTATCAAAACGCCTTTGGTAAGAGAGAAGAGGTGTGTGATGCTACAAAAAAGTAATGGGTTTACAATGGTTGAAATGCTTATATCACTCGTCGTATTCATGATGATTTCTCTTTTTGTTTTACAAATCTTTTTGGTTATGTATCCCAATCTTATAATGAACAAGCAGCTTCATCATAAGGAATGGGAAGTTTTTTCAATACAGTTGCAAAAAGAATTGAGGGAATCGAAGAATCAAACAGTAAAGAATAATAAACTGTATTTGCTCACAAATGGAAGTGTAGCTTCGGTTGAATTGTATCAAAATATCGTACGGCGCCAAGTAGAGGGGTTAGGACATGAAATTTTATTGCAAAATGTCGCTGACTTTCAAGTAAACCAGAAGGGAAACCAAATTAGTGTACAAGTTACAGATTATAGTGGAAAGCAATATAGTCGCACATTTCATCCGTATTTTAAGAAAGAGTTTAACGTAAATGAAGAATGAAAAAGGTTTTGCGTCGCCAATTGTACTTGTTGTTTCGACCTCTTTCATTTTATTGGCAGGGTATATGATGGAGCAATTTGTTCTGGATAAACGGTTTTATAAAGAAGTGGAAGAAACCTTAATGTCTGATCATTTATTGCGCTTAGCTGTTCGTGATTTGGAAAGAGAATGGGGAGAATTAGAAGAAGTCATAATTGAGCCGGGGATCCTTCTGTATCCAAATGGTGATGTGTATTATGAAGTGGTAAATCAAAATGAGGAAGTTGCTTCCGTTTATTTATACGGATCTACAGTCAATAACAGAAAGGGAGTGGTATTAATTTATTATGATAAGAATGTAGGAAAGGTAATAGAATGGATGGAAAAATAGTCAATAGGTAGTTTAGGGGATGAAGACACTATATTTAACAGAGTTTATGGAAACGGGAAAATAACGGGCGGTAAACAGTTTTCTAAACAGAGGTAAGTATACGGGCCAAGAGGCTGAAAATTGATTGCTAAGATGATACAGTAGGACGTCTGTCTGTTAAATGTCGTATAAAGCCAGGAAAAAATGGGTATGCTTATGAGCAGGTGATGCTTATGTCAACCAATGCTTATATTAAATACTTGACACAACAATTGGTTCAATATTTTAATTTAACAAAAACAGAACGTAAGGAAAATCGTCAACAAAGGAAGGGAGAGCGTACTTCTTCTGTCTCTACTTGGTTTGGCATTGTTCCATTTGCGTTATCGATGTTTTTTAAGAAAATGAAAAAAGGAAAACAGATGTCCTAATTGGGCATCTGTTTTCTTTCGTTATAGATCAATAAATATTCAAGGCAGAGAGGAAGGCCCAACTTATGATGTTTTATAATCAGATAAATAAAATAACCCTCCATTCACGATTGAAATGTGTATTTTCGGTTCGTATTGCGCTTTTAGCGCTTCTTTTTCTGTATAGTAGCTTTCGCTTTTTTCTTCACTTTCGTTGTAAAAATGTTCTAATAAACGGAGGTCATTATTCCATCGCTGCACCGCTTGCTCTGCCCAAGTATGATCATCCTGCTCAAAGTTTTGGCGAATATAACGATCTAATCTTGTTAATCCGCTTTTAGGCATAATGAGCGGAGAGAGTGTAAAAGAATAATCAGGAATTTTAGGTGTTAATTTAATAGAAAAAATATGATTATAAAATTCATTTACGATTTCCCCGGTAATAAGATTAAGCCCGACGGATTGGAAAATATCTTTTTTGCGATCACATTGATAAGAGATTTTTACATTCAAATTTAACCAAGGAAATAGAGAAACTTGCTGGCCGTTTGTTTGTTTATCTTCATATAAGCGAATGTAGCTGGCTAGTTTTTTTGTTGATTCAATAATTTGATGAAGACGTGGTGAACCGAAATAAATATGTTCTCCTTTTATATGTTCTGGTGCGTTTTGGCTGTCTGTTATAAACGTTAATTGTGAAGGATTAGGGATGCCGCCTGTTTTTTCAAGGTAGTGCCAATAAAAAGGGCGGTTCATTAACTCTTTATCCATTTCAATTGTTAATTGAACAGTTAAATAAGTATTATGATTTTTAAGTATTTCACAATGATTCGCTTCAAAGTATGTGACTAAAAATTTATGAATGTCCTGCTGCTGCATGAACGTCACCATCTTTCATTTGTTGAGCAAATTGAATGAGGGAAGATAAATTGTCCATTTTAATTTTCATTTCTCCTTCTGATTTGGACTCACCAACGACATCAATTAAGTACTCTTCGATATTGTGAATATCTAGTTTTGTTAAAATATCATCTAACTCACCGATTACTTTTTCGAATAAATGAATTTTTTCATATAAGAGTTTGAGGATGTGTTCCTCCACAGTATTTCGGGTTGCAAAATTATAGATCATGACATCCTTTTCTTGTCCAAGTCGATGGATCCGTCCGATGCGCTGCTCTAATCTCATTGGATTCCACGGCAAGTCAAAATTAATTAAATGATTACAAAACTGAAGGTTGATCCCTTCTCCTCCGGCCTCTGTTGCAATTAAGACTTGCGTTTGTTTTTGAAACAGCTCACGCATCCAATCTTTTTTACCGCGTTTAAAGCCGCCGCGAAATGGCACAGAAGAAATGCCATTTTGTTGCAAATACCATTGTAAGTAGAGCTGTGTGGCACGATATTCCGTAAAAATAATGACTTTATCATCAATTTTTTTTATTAACTCCAGCGCTTTTTCAGCTTTGGAATTCTGTTCTGTCTCGTTCACTTTTTGTAAGACGTTGTCAATCATCGCTGTAAAGGCTACAGGTGGGTTTTCATACTTCGCTTTCATATTTTTTAACGTATAATATACAGCCTCGCGACTACTGCACGCCTCCCTTTGAAGTGTGAGCGTTGAAAAAGAAGAATGACCGACTCCATCTGAATGGACTTTAAACTGCGAAACTGCATCATATAAAGCTTGCTCTGTTTTAGAAAAGTCAATAATAATCGTTTCAACTTGGCGTTTCGTCCATTCGATTTTCGTGTCTGCCCGGCGGTTGCGAATCATCACCGTGTTAACGAGTTCTTTTAGATGTTGGTCTTCTTGGATAGTACGTCCTTTTCCTTTATATTTTTCGGCAAATAATTTGGCATTTCCTAAATGTCCTGGTTTTAATAGAGAAACGAGGTGAAATATTTCTTCCACCTTATTTTGAATAGGTGTTGCTGTTAGTAATAAACAAAACTTTTTTTTGAGATTTTGGACAAACTCGTAATTTTTTGTTTTATTATTTTTAAGTTTATGTGCTTCATCAATAATGACAAAATCATAATCTTGATTCAAAATTATCTCACTATGCGGTTTCCTTTTAGCGGTATCAATCGAGGACACCACTACATCACAAGAGTCCCATACATAGCTTTTTCTTTGTGTAACTGCTGGTATATGAAACTTTGTATTTAATTCAAACGCCCATTGAGTGACGAGGGAAGCAGGTACAAGAATTAATACTTTTTTGACAAGGCCACGAATCATATATTCTTTTAAAATTAAACCTGCTTCAATCGTTTTTCCAAGTCCTACTTCATCTGCTAAAATGGCTTTTCCATTCATTTCTTCCACTACTTGTCTAGCTACTTCAAGCTGATGAGGCAACGGCTTTAAATAAGGCAAATATTTAGGTGCCTGTAACCCTTCAAAATCAGAAATAACAAGATCTTTAGTGACTTCTATTGCTAATTTATAAAGCTCCCAGTTTGCCCAGGGCCCATCCTCATTAATTTTCGTTAAAAAATTATCACTCCATTCTAAATCAGAGGTAATTTCAATTTTCACACGCTCCAACCCCTTTCGAATTGTTCTAAACACGAATGTTTTATTGTGAAATGCTCGTAAATGATCAGTTTTCAGAATTTATTTTATAAAAAATGATTGCAGTTATATCCCGCTTAAGGTAGGATGAGAGTATCTTAAAGAAAAGCATAATTTGTTTTTCATAGTATGAGCAGTACGTGACAATTTTATAAGCGAATGAAGGCAAGGGGAGAGACTACGTCATGTAGCGCCGAAGGAGCAAACGAAGCTGTGAATCTCTCAGGCAAAAGAACTCTTGCTGGACGCAACTCTGGAGAGTGTCACGATAGGTGACCACCAAAGGGGAAAGCCTTGTATAAGGTAAACTTTCAGGTTTCAGGACAGAGAAAAGCTATGATAGGCTTTCTCTGTCCTTTTTTATGCCTTTTTTGAGGAATATTTTCGCGTTAACAAGTTTATTGAAGGAGGGAATTCCTTGACGAATTTAAAAAGAACACCATTATTTGAAGTATATCGTGAGAGTGGTGCCAAGACGATTGATTTTGGGGGCTGGGAACTGCCTGTACAATTCTCAGGAATTAAAGAGGAGCATGAAACAGTTCGCACAAAAGTGGGGTTGTTTGATGTTTCGCATATGGGTGAGTTTGAAGTTAAAGGAAATCAAAGTCTTGCTTTCTTACAAAAAATGCTTACGAATGATTTATCCAAGCTGCAAGCAGGTGGAGCACTTTATACAGCGATGTGCTATGAAAATGGCGGCACAGTAGATGATTTAATTGTTTATAAAAGAGCAGAACAGGACTATTTGCTTTGTGTGAATGCTGCAAATATCGATAAAGATTTTGACTGGTTACAATCACACCTTATTAAAGATGTAGAGCTTGTTAATGTTTCTAGTGAATATGCGCAGCTTGCTTTGCAAGGACCTCTTGCAGAAACGGTACTTCAAAAATTAACGAAAGATTCAGATTTGAGTGAAATTGGCTTTTTCAAATTTAAGGATGGAGTCGATATTAACGGTGTTCAAGCACTAGTTTCCCGCACTGGTTATACAGGGGAGGATGGGTTTGAAATCTATTGCCGTCCTGAAGCGGCGCCGCAATTGTGGCGCAAATTGTTAGAGGCTGGTCAAGAAGAAGGGATTTTACCAATCGGATTAGGCGCGCGCGACACGCTTCGATTTGAAGCGAAATTGCCATTGTATGGTCAAGAACTTTCTGCTCATATTACACCGATTGAAGCTGGTATTGGCTTTGCGGTTAAAACGGAAAAGAGCGCAGACTTCTTAGGGAAAGAAGTACTTTCCTTACAAAAAGAACATGGTGCTCCACGCAAACTAGTTGGGTTGGAAATGATTGATCGCGGGATTCCGCGTCATGGCTATAAAGTTTACAGCGGCGAGAAGTTAATTGGAGAAGTTACGACGGGAACGCAATCACCAACTTTGAAGAAAAATGTTGGGTTGGCACTGCTCGAGCAAGCATTCACTACTCTGGGCACTGAAGTCGAAGTAGAGATTCGTTCGAAACGCTTAAAAGCTGTTACAACGGCAACACCATTTTATAAACGACCACGAAACTAGAGGGGAAGGTTATTTAAATGAAACATCGCTATTTACCGATGACAGAACAAGATCAAAAAGAAATGCTATCAGCAATCGGGGTTTCTAAAGTTGATGAACTTTTTAGTGATATTCCGGAAAGTGTTCGTTTTCAAGGCGAATATAACATTAAACAAGCAAAATCAGAACCTGCTTTATTAAAGGAATTAACGAAACTAGCAGGTCGAAATGCAGATTTAAAAAGCTATAGTTCATTTCTAGGAGCAGGTGTGTATGATCATTATGCGCCAATTATTGTGGATCACGTGATTGCTCGTTCAGAATTTTACACAGCGTATACACCATATCAGCCTGAAATTTCACAAGGAGAGCTGCAAGCAATCTTTGAATTTCAAACGATGATTACTGAGTTAACAGGTATGGATGTGGCCAATTCTTCGATGTATGATGGCGGGACAGCTTTGGCTGAAGCAGCGATGTTAAGCGCAGGTCAAACACGTCGTAAAAAAATCCTTCTTTCAACAACTGTTCATCCAGAGGCAAGAGATGTGGTAAAAACATATGCAAAAGGACAACATGTTGAAGTAATCGAAGTTCCTTACAAAGATGGTGTAACAGATGTAGCGGCGCTTAAGGAATTGATAACAGATGAAGTTGCTGGTGTGATTGTTCAATATCCAAACTTTTTCGGTCGAATTGAACCATTAAAAGAAATAGAAGAAATCGTTCATAGTGTGAAATCGATGTTCATTGTATCCAGCAATCCGCTTGCGTTAGGAGCGTTAACTCCTCCAGGTCAATTAGGAGCTGATATTGTGACAGGAGATGCACAGCCATTTGGTATTCCATCTTCGTTTGGTGGACCTCATTGCGGGTATTTTGCTGTTACAAATAAGCTTGTTCGTAAAGTGCCAGGTCGACTTGTCGGTCAAACGGTTGATGAGAATGGTAAGCGCGGATTTGTGTTAACACTTCAAGCGCGTGAACAGCATATTCGTCGTGATAAAGCAACGTCTAATATTTGTTCTAACCAAGCTTTAAATGCATTGGCAGCGTCTGTTGCTATGACTGCTCTCGGCAAAAAAGGTGTAAAAGAAATGGCCGTTCAAAATATCCAAAAAGCTCATTATGCGAAACAAGTACTCAAGCAAAAAGGATTTGAAGTGGTCTTTGATGGTCCTTCATTTAATGAGTTTGTGGTGAAACTGCCTGCTTCTTATCAAGAAACGAACGATCGATTGTTTGAACAGGGAATCATCGGAGGCTATGACTTAGGAAGCAGCTATCCAGAATTACAGAATCATATGCTTGTCGCTGTAACAGAGCTTAGAACGAAAGAAGAAATTGATGCATTTGCTAATGAATTGGGGGATCATCATGAATAATCAAGACCAATCGTTAATTTTTGAAATCAGTACACCAGGTCGTATTGGTTATAGTTTACCAGAGATGGATGTAACAGAAGTTTCATTAGATGATATTTTACCTGCAGAATATATTCGTGCTGAAGAAGCGGAATTGCCTGAAGTATCAGAACTTGATATTATGCGTCATTATACGGCTCTTTCTAAGCGAAATCATGGTGTAGATTCAGGGTTTTATCCACTAGGTTCTTGTACGATGAAATATAATCCAAAAATTAATGAAAATGTTGCTCGTTTAAATGGATTTGCTCATATTCATCCGTACCAAGAAGCGAAAACGGTTCAAGGGGCTCTAGAGTTGATGTATGACTTGCAAGAGCATTTAATTGAAATTACTGGAATGGATCAAGTCACGTTACAGCCGGCCGCTGGAGCGCATGGTGAATGGACGGGATTAATGATGATTCGTGCTTACCATGAAGCAAATGGAGATACAGGTCGTACAAAAGTTATCGTACCAGACTCAGCTCATGGTACAAATCCAGCTTCTGCAACGGTTGCAGGTCTTGAAACGGTTACGGTGAAATCTGATGAAAACGGCTTAGTTGATTTAGATGATTTAAAGCGTGTAGTAGGTGCTGATACAGCTGCATTAATGCTGACGAACCCAAATACACTTGGCTTATTTGAGGAAAGCATTTTAGACATTGCGAAAATTGTGCATGATGCTGGCGGGAAAGTGTATTATGATGGAGCGAACTTAAATGCTGTGTTATCGAAAGCTCGTCCAGGAGATATGGGCTTCGATGTGGTTCATTTAAATCTTCATAAAACATTTACAGGTCCGCATGGAGGCGGTGGCCCTGGCTCAGGTCCAGTTGGTGTAAAAGAGGATTTAATTCCGTTTTTACCTAAGCCAATTGTTACAAAACAAGGGGATCAATATGTATTAGATTATGACCGACCACAATCTATCGGTCGTGTAAAACCTTACTATGGAAACTTTGGTATTAATGTCCGTGCGTATACGTATATTCGCTCAATGGGGCCGGATGGTCTTAAAGCGGTTACGGAAAATGCTGTTATTAATGCGAATTATATGATGCGTCGCCTAGCTCCTTTCTATGATCTTCCTTACGATCGTCATTGTAAGCATGAATTCGTGCTCAGCGGTCGTCGTCAAAAGAAACTAGGTGTACGTACGCTGGATATCGCGAAAAGGCTGCTTGATTTCGGCTACCATCCGCCAACTATTTACTTCCCATTGAATGTGGAAGAAGGAATGATGATTGAGCCAACAGAAACGGAATCAAAGGAAACGCTGGATGCTTTTATTGATGCGATGATTCAAATTGCGAAAGAAGCAGAGGAATCACCAGAAATCGTGCAAGAAGCTCCGCACACAACGGTAGTTAAACGTTTAGATGAAACACTTGCTGCTCGAAAACCTGTGTTACGTTATCAAAAATAATTATGAAAAAATCCCTGCTTTTATATAAAGTAGGGATTTTTTTATGCAGAATAAGTTTCTTAGCTTTTCTTTTTAATTTTACCGGTCCACATTTTGAACCCGCCTTTTAAATGATATAGTTCTTTATACCCTTTTTTCTTTAGTAAAAGAGCTGCTCGACCGCTTACAATTTCGCTTTGTGCATATAAATATACAGGCTTGTCCGGTCTAATTTCTACAAGGCGCGTTTTTAGTTGAGTTAGCGGGATATTTCTTGCTCCTAAAATATGACCATTTTCAAAGTCATTTGGCTCGCGTACATCAATTAGCTGTACTTTACGATATCCTGCAATGAATTCTTCTTGTGTAAGAGCTGTAACAGCCCGTTTTTGGCGAAACCATGTAATTAGGGAATAAGCAACAACAATTACAATGAAGATGAGCAGTGAATATAAAAACTCCAAACGTAAAACTCCTTTCTACACTAAGCAACATACAGACATCTCTTATTATATAGTTGCACCAGTTAATAATCAAAATAAATTTTAACAAAGAAAAAAGGAGTCTTACATACAGAAAGATTAAGAAATCAAGAGAAAAAAATATTTTTATTTTTCCAGTAGAGCGAACAGGAGTTTCTACTTTCCTTGAGAGACCTAGGTTGAAAATACATAATGAAATTGCAAGTTTGAAATTTATCGAAATATCTCCAAAAATAATTAAAAATCAATCCTATTCTCCTTTTTTCTACACAAATTAAGCCTTTTGACGTTTGACAAAAATAAAAAAATCAGAAGGGGACACAATATGTAGTATAGAAAATAATTAAGTGTATACTATATGTTGATTAAAAAGAATGCGTATGATAGATTTATATTACTGCTTAATGAAACGGCAATGTATGGGCTACATACACATTTCTACAGCAAGAAGAGGTTCAAGAATTTGTAATAATAAGGAGAGGACAATATGTCGGTTGTTTTAAATTCCACTTCAAAGGTTAATGTCGAAAGGTTGAATAAGGATATTTCTTTATTTGCTCCCGTTCACCCGATTACACCTGATATGAAGATGACACATAAAGGGGTTTCACGCCTTGTAATGATTGATCGCTACTCATTTAAGGACACAGAGAAAGTGACATTAACTGAGGGCGATTTCGTTGTGTTAACGATTAAAGAGGATCCTAAATTCCCTGCACGAGGCTTAGGATTTATCGTAAGCATTGACTGGGAGGCGAAAAAGGCCCGAGTGTTAGTGGAAGAAGAATTCCGCGGTGTGTTAGATAAACCGGAGGAAGTGGAAACAGGCATCGTTAACCGACCGTTAGATGTCATTGAGAAACCACTTGAAATTTTCTATGAGCAAATTGCGAAACGTAATGCTGCAGGCCTAGCTTCTGTTGAAGAAACAGAGGAAAAGAGACAAGAGTGGTTTGAGAAATTTTATCGTGAATTGAAAGAGTTAAATTTTGTTCCTGCAGGACGTGTATTATATGGAGCGGGAGCGGATACAGATGTCACATACTTTAACTGTTACGTAATGCCATTTGTACCGGATTCTCGTGAAGGAATTTCTGAGCACCGTAAGCAAGTGATGGAAATCATGAGCCGAGGCGGTGGTGTTGGAACAAATGGTTCTACACTTCGTCCACGAAATACACTTGCAAAAGGTGTAAATGGGAAATCATCAGGTTCTGTATCATGGTTAGATGACATTGCGAAGTTGACGCATCTTGTGGAGCAAGGCGGGTCAAGACGTGGTAGAGTAGCATAAGTGTGCCTCGTCTATAAATAAACCTCGTGAATTGCTGGGAACTCTTTATTGGTGATGTTAAAAACGTCCCACATGACTTGCTGGCTACAACGTAACTGGAAACGGTAAGCGTGAAAGCTTAAAAACAGCAAGTGGAAAAAGACAATCAGCAGCCAAGCTCCTTTAATATGGAGAAGGTTCAACGACCATCGAAAACACGCTGAAATGCGGAAGTTAGTAGAGTAGGAGTCAAGCGACTCCGAAGTGCGAGGGCATCTAGTTTAGATGTAAGATATGGTCTGAACTCTATGGTGACATAGAGCGTTAGTTTAGCGAACTAACATAACAAATTGGCGCAGATGATTATGCTTTCGGACTGGCATCCAGATATCATTGAATTCATTATTTCAAAAATGCAAAACCCACGCATTCTTCGTTATTTAGTGGAAAACACAAAGGACGAAACGATTAAAAAATATGCGTTAGATAAATTGAAATTTACACCGCTAACAGAACAAGAAGAAGCGATGTACCAAGGAATTGTGAATTATAAACAAATTCCTGGTTTAGGCGGTTTTAACGAGAAAATCATTAAAGAAGCAGAAACGAAATTACGCACAGGCGGCAATTACAGCGTTCATAATTCTGAGTTCTTAACGGGGGCTAATATTTCCGTTTGTTTAACGAATGAATTTATGGAAGCTGTTGAAAACGATGATTTCTACGATCTTCGTTTCCCAGATGTGGAAAGCTACGATGCAGATGAAATGGCTCAATACAACGCAGAATGGCATAATGTCGGCGATGTACGCGAGTGGCAAAAGTTAGGCCATAAAGTACGTGTATATCGTAAAATTCGCGCTAAAGAGCTTTGGAACTTAATTAATATTTGTGCAACATATTCAGCAGAACCAGGGATTTTCTTCATTGATAATGCGAATGAAATGACAAACGCTAAAGCGTATGGACAGCAAGTTGTTGCTACGAACCCGTGTGGTGGACTTCGCCTCACGTTAAAAATTGCGGGATAAAGCGGGAAGGCTGAGATGCTAATCCGAACCGAAGGCTGAGGGTAAAGCTTTAGTCAGGGGCAACGCATACCCGGTGATCCTACAAAGGTAGACTATAATCTGGGCACGAGACCGCAACATTACACACTGAATAAAACCTTAAGTGTGTAATGAAAATGTATGCTGAACTTACAGAAATTCAACTGTAAGAACTAGGGGATAAAAAGCCTTTAGGATAACAAAATTGGAACAACCACTAGCGCCATTCTCCGTTTGTAACTTAGCAGCGGTTAACCTTGCTGAAATGGCAGATAAAGATACAAAAACAGTGAATTTTGAAAAGCTGAAACGTACGGTTGAAGTCGGCGTTAGAATGCAAGATAACGTTATTAATGCTACACCTTATTTCCTTGATGAAAATAAAAAGCAAGCACTTGGTGAAAGACGTGTTGGCTTAGGTGTTATGGGACTTCATGACTTACTTATTTATTGTGAAACAGAGTACGGTTCTGAAGAAGGTAATGTATTAGTTGATAAAGTGTTTGAAACAATTGCAACGACTGCTTACCGTGCTTCTGTAGAGCTTGCTAAAGAAAAAGGAAGCTTCCCATTCCTTGTTGGTGAAACGGAAGAGGAAACTATGGAATTACGTAAACGATTCACTCAAACAGGCTTCATGAAGAAGATGCCAGAAGATATTCGCGAAAGCATTATTGAATCAGGTATTCGCAATTCGCATCTATTGACAGTTGCTCCTACTGGTAGTACAGGAACAATGGTCGGAGTATCAACAGGTCTTGAACCATACTTCTCATTTACTTATTTCCGAAGCGGACGTTTAGGGAAGTTTATTGAAGTAAAAGCAGATATCGTTCAAGAATATTTAGATCGTCATCCAGAAACGGATGCAAACGAGCTTCCAAAATGGTTTATTTCAGCGATGGAACTAACACCGGAAGCACATGCGGATGTTCAATGTATTATTCAACGCTGGATTGACAGCTCAATTAGTAAAACGGTGAATGCGCCAAAAGGTTATACAGTGGATCAAGTACAAAAAGTATATGAGCGCTTATACAAAGGCGGAGCAAAAGGCGGTACAGTGTATGTAGATGGCAGCCGTGATAGCCAAGTATTAACGCTGAAAGCTGAAGAAAATCAGCTGGATGAAGAAGTCCAAACAGAGGAAAAACCTGCAGATGAGAAAAAAGTTGTATTAGTTGATACAATTAACGAACTTCGCTCAACGAATGTAACAATTGGTTCTGAAGTGGGCAATACTTGTCCGGTTTGTCGAAAAGGAGAAGTAAAAGATATTGGCGGCTGCAATACATGTACAAACTGTGGTGCACAATTAAAGTGTGGACTATAAGAATATGATTCGTAAAAAGCCGATTAGAGAGACATCCCTCTAATCGGCTTTTTCATGTATTAACACCTAACCTAAGGCTTTAAAATCACTTTTATACAATCATCTTGTTTATTGTTAAAGATTGTGTAACCATGCGCGGCTTCCTCTAGTGGAAGCTTATGCGTAATAATAGCAGTTGGATCAATTTTCCCTTTTACAATTTGTTCATATAGGGTTGGCATATAGCTGCGAGCATGAGTTTGTCCCATTTTTAATGTAATATTTCGAGTGAAGAATGGCCCTAATGGAAACATATTATATAATCCACCATAAACTCCTGTGAGCTGTACAGTCCCGCATTTTTTTACGGCTTTTGTGGCGATTTGTATAGGCCCGAATGTTCCTCCTTGCAGCTTTAATTTTTGTTCGACATATTCAAGAGGTGATTTTTACGATTACATCTTGAGAATGGTTATTTTTGGATCGTCTACTTCTTTTACAGCGACAGAATATTTTCCTTGGTATGTTACAGTTTTCATAAGTAGGTAGTGCCTCCTAAGTGAAGTATAATCATTCGTCTTAATTGAAAAAGAGTAAACCAAAGCAGTTTACTCTTTAAGAAAATTCTTTAGTTTAGCCTAATAAATTAAGTGGACAAAGTGAAACAGACGATTTATCCTTTTATTCCTTGAAGCCATTCTTGATAACATTCATCGCATAATGTTTCATCTCTATGTTCATCAGTAACGTGGAACGTTACATGATGAATTCCATTTTCTTGAATATCATTTGTGCAATAAAAGCATTTTTCACTCATTATAATTTCCCTCCATAAAAAGTAAGTGTTAGTAGTTTGAGACGCTAGAGCGTTTTTTATGCAGATATAGTGAGAGGGATTTGAAAGAAAATATTTTCATAAATGCTTTGGTGGATTTATTGAGATGAGGGATACATGTTTTAGAGGATATTATCATTAGTAGTGATGTTTAAAATGCTTTGAAAGCAATGAAGATGTAAGATTAGCCTTGTGTATAAATAGAATACATGGTGAAAAAACTATCCTTGATTTTCAATTTAAATAATAAGGAGTTTTTTCATGGAGAATAATCTTTCATACGGAAGTGATTATAAATATATTCCTGCAACATCAATTGGTAGCGGCATTGGTATAGAGGTGTTGCAGGATTTGTTTTGTTATACAGTGCAAATCGTCAATATTATTTTAGTTGGTCATCCTAACACGAAAGAATTTGTATTAGTAGATGCGGGGATGCCTGAATCTGCTGATAAAATTATTGAGATGGTTGAGGAGCGTTTTGGGGAGAATAGCCGGCCTAAAGCTATTGTTCTAACACATGGTCATTTTGATCATGTAGGGGCTATTATTGAGTTGGTCAAGCATTGGGATGTCCCTGTATATGCTCATGAATTAGAGTTACCTTATCTAACCGGAAAAATGAGTTATCCTAAACCGGACCCGACTGTAGAGGGTGGGATGATTGCTAAAATGTCACCGATGTTTCCTAATGAGCCGATTAATTTAGGGAATCAAGTAGAAGCGCTTCCTGCTGATGGAAGTGTTCCTTATATGGCTGGATTCCGTTGGATTCATACACCTGGGCACACCCCCGGTCACGTATCTTTTTTTAGAGAGGAAGATAGGGCTTTAATTGCCGGAGATGCATTTGTTACGGTAAGGCAGGAATTTCTTTATAAAGTACTAACACAAGAGCAAGAAATTAGCGGTCCTCCTAGATATTTTACGCCGGATTGGGCAGCAGCACGAGATTCTGTAAGGAAATTAGAAGCTTTAAAACCGTCTGTAGCTATAACAGGCCATGGTTTACCTATGGCTGGTGAGTTATTAACAGAAAGTTTGCAAAAGCTTGCACGCGAATTTAATCGTATGGCTATTCCGGATTACGGCAGGTTTATTAATAAAAACATCCATTGAATCAACTGCTTTTTTATTACAGTCTTGTTTTACATAGTTTATTCTTATAAAAGAAAGATCCCTGCTCGTGTGAAAACGCAGCTTCACACGAGCAGGGGCCCTCAATCGTTTTATTAACAATTTTATTTAATACATCCAAAGGAGAAACAAAGGTTTCAGTCCCCTATGAGTGAGCTTAGTTGAAACGTTTATGACTTAGTTGTCCTCGTATTAAACTGTCATAATTTCATTCCCCCTAGATTAAAAATGTAGAGAGCATCTAGGGGAGGTCAATTATGATTATTGATGGGGTTTTTTCTGGAGGCGGTATTAAAGGATTTGGTCTAGTTGGTGGACTGCAAGTTTTAGAAGAGAAAGGATATACGTTTCAAAGAACAGCTGGAACGAGTGCAGGCTCGATTATAGCAGCGTTAGTAGTTGCTGGCTATTCAAGTAAACAAATTGAGGAACTCTTTCGGAAAATAGATACCGATGATTTGTTAGATCGTCGGCGCGGTTGGTCACAACTTCCCTTTGCTAAATGGTTACTTCTTTATTGGAAGTTAGGTTTATATAAGGGAGATGCGTTAGAAGCTTGGGTTGCGGAGCAACTTAAGATGAAAGGAGTAGTCACTTTTCAAGACGTTCCACCAAACTCTTTACGAATTATCACTTCAGACATTACGAACGGTCGTTTAGTCGTCCTACCCAATGATTTAAGTCATTACGGGATTGAATCACAATCCTTCTCAGTTGCAAAAGCGGTGCGAATGAGTTGTAGCGTACCTTATTTCTTTGAACCTGTAAAAATTAAAACAGGGAATCAAACAAATGTATTTGTCGACGGCGGTGTTCTTAGTAATTTTCCGATGTGGTTATTTAACACAGATCGTGGAACAAGAGAAAGACCGGTTGTCGGTTTGAAGCTAACAGGTGATGAAGTGGGGAAGCCTCATGAGGTAGATAATCCAGTTGAAATGTTTACAGCCTTGTTTAAAACGATGACAAATGCTCATGATTCTCGTTATATTTCTAAAAAACATGTAGACAATATTGCCTTTATTCCAATGAAGGGGATCTCTGGTTTAGATTTTAAGTTGAATGAGGAAAAGAAGGATGAACTAATTCAAAGAGGTCGAGTGTATACAGCTGAATTTTTAAAAAAGTGGAAATATTGAGGAAAAGAAAAAATCGGGCTGTTAAAAGGAAACCCGATTTTTTTTCTTATTTTTTTTGCCTTCAATAACGGTTAATTGTACATCTGACTTCCTACGAGCTTTTAGTTTATATAGTGATTTAGCAGAGGACATCTTTGCTACATTATTTTGTTTCGGTTTTATTGTGCGTTCTTTCGTTCGTTTTTTAGACTGCCGAACAGCTTTTCTAAAAGCACGTTGCTCTTTTGGATTGGCTTTTCCTTGTATTAATCGAAAAATGAGATAAAAAATCCCTGCAAAGACGGCTAGCATGGCAAGTTGTTTTAAAAAGCCAATCGTGTTTGTCGTAAGCTGACTGATTAAACCGAGTACACCAAGGGCGATGACACCATAAATGACACAGGATACTATACGATTCAACAAAGACACCTCCATATGAGCATCATAAGCTAATATAGCTTGTTTTAAACACTGTTTTTTTACAAATTTTAGAATAAATTATTAAATATATTTATTCTAGACAAGGTTGTTTGATTCTAAACCTTGTTCGGTCTCTCTCTCTAGGCGTAATAATTCATTGAATGAGGCGAGAGCGACTTCTACTTGATCATCAGTTGGTTCTTTTGTTGTTAACAGCTGAAGCCATAATCCAGGATAACCTAGGAAATGGAGGAAAGGAATGTTTCTTACTTTATTCGTCAGTTGTAATACTTCAAAAGCTACTCCAAGTACAACTGGGATGAGCAGAATTCGATTGACAACTCTTACCCATAGTGGATCGGTTGGTACGAGTAAATAGACAAACATTCCAACGATAACAGTGAATAAGATAAAGCTACTGCCACAGCGATAATGGAGACGAGAACTTGTTTGAACATTAGCTATAGTTAATTCCTTGCCTGCTTCAAAGCAATTAATAACTTTGTGTTCAGCACCATGATATTGGAAGACTCGCTTAATCATAGGGGTCATAGAGACAATATAAATATAACCGAGTAATAATATAAGTTTGAAAATGCTTTCTATAATAATTTGTTCGACATCGCTTTGGAAAATTGGTCTTGTCAGTTCAGCAAGGAAGACTGGAATGAGCGTAAATAATAATTTTCCAAATAAGAAGGACAGCACACCGATAACCGCGACCCCTAGCCATAAGCTTAGTTTGGAAGGCTCTTTTGTTTTTTTGGCTGTTTCATTATTTTCCAATTGCTCAGTGGAAAAATTTAAATGTTTAGAGCCTGTTGAACTTGCTTGAATAAGGGCAATAATTCCGCGTACAAAAGGTACTTTCTTTAAGGTATTCATCATAGGTGTTGATTCGCGTGGTAGATGATAGTACGCAATTGTTGAATCTGTGCGGCGAACAGCGGTTACAGTATGACGTTTACCTCCAAACATAACACCCTCTACAACTGCTTGCCCTCCATAAACTGGTTTTTGAACCTCAGACATTTCTACACCAACCTAACAGTAATTTCACGTTGTTTGTTCGTGATTGTTAATATAAGTTTTATATTTCCATCATACCGAAAAAAGTGAAAAACCTCTAGTATAACTCATGCGTTCGACATAAAAAAAGAAAATATTTCAAAAAAATCGAGGGCATACTACGTAATGGAGGTGTTTTTTATGTCAAATAACAAAAACCGATATTATACTAAAGGCACGGTTATGAAAGATGTATGGATTATCGGGCTGGTTGGCGGTATATTGGCAAGCTTACTTGGGATGGTGGTTCATTTTTTTCACTTTATGGAGTTTAGTCCGAATTTTATTTTAACATCATGGTCGAATCGACATTGGGTGAAGGCATGGCAAGGTTCATTAGTGACTGTTCTTTTGTTTGGGATTATATCCATTATCATTGCTTTTATATACTATGCGTTGTTTAAGAAAATGAAGAATATGATTGCCTATATACTATTTGGTATTCTTTGGTGGGTCATTCTTTTCTTTGTTTTTAGACCGATATTTAACGATTTACCATCTGTTGCAAAAATGTCTTCAGACTCCATTGTTACAAGTATGTGTATTTTTGCTCTATATGGTGTCTTTATCGGGTATTCTATTTCCTTTGAGTATCAAGAATATATGCATGAACAAAATAAACAAGGTGAACAAACTGAACCTCAGTCAAGCAGCTAAAAAATGGAGGAACACCTGAAATAAGTATGGTAAAATGATACTGCTCGGCATTTCAAAAAAGCAGGTGTGGAACATGACAAGAATTCTATTAATAAATGGACCGAATTTAAATCGCTTAGGAAAGCGTGAGCCAGCTCATTATGGAAGTGCGACACTTCGTGATGTAGAGGAAGGCTTACAAAAGCAAGCAGAAGCTTTGCAAGTTGAATTAAGTTGTTATCAGTCCAATTATGAAGGCGCAATTATTGATAAATTGCACTGGGCTGAGGACGAAGGGATCAATGGAATTATTATCAATCCAGGAGCCTATACGCATTATAGCTATGCGATTCGAGATGCCATTGCTGGTATCGATGTTCCTGTCGTTGAAGTACATATTTCTAATATCCATGCTAGAGAAAGTTTTAGACATCAATCCGTTACGGCACCCGTTACAGCTGGGCAAATTGTTGGCCTTGGCGTACAAGGATATAACTTAGCAATGCAGGCAATTGTAAACATTGCAAAGGGGAGAAGCTAAATGGAAAAACTAACTCGTTTACGTGAGGCTATGGAAAAAGTCAATGTGGATGGTTTACTCATTACAAGTTCTTATAATCGCCGATATATGACTGGTTTTACAGGAAGTGCAGGTGTTGTCTTAGTTTCCTTAAAAGAAGCAAAGTTCATTACAGATTTTCGTTATGTAGAACAAGCGGGCAAACAAGCACAAGGGTATAATATCATTCAACATAAAGGAACGCTTATTGAAGAAGTAGCTAAGCAAGTAAAAGAAATGAAAATTGAAAAGCTTGGTTTTGAGCAAGAGTATGTTACTTTTTCAGCTTATAAAACTTATGAAAACGCAGTTAGTGCTAAACTTGTCCCTATCTCGGGTATTATTGAGAATTTACGCTTGATTAAGACACCGTCAGAGATTAAGATATTAAAGGAAGCGGCTGGCGTTGCAGATCGAGCATTTACACATATTTTGGACTTTATCCGTCCGGGTATTACCGAGCTTGATGTTTCGAATGAGTTGGAGTTCTTTATGAGAAAAGAAGGAGCTACTTCGTCTTCTTTCGATACAATTGTTGCATCTGGGGTCCGTTCAGCGTTGCCACATGGTGTAGCTACAGATAAAATTATTGAAAAAGGCGACTTTGTTACATTAGACTATGGGGCATATTATAATGGATATGTGTCTGATATTACTCGAACAGTAGCAGTCGGTGAGCCGAGTGAAGAACTTGTAAAAATTTATGACATTGTTTTAGAAGCGCAACTTCGTGGAATGTCTGGCATTAAGCCGGGCATGACTGGTAAAGAAGCGGACGCATTAACTCGAAATTTCATTGTAGAAAAAGGGTATGGTGAATATTTTGGCCATTCAACTGGGCACGGAATTGGACTTGAGGTTCATGAAGGTCCAGCTTTATCGATGAAATCAGATACTATTTTGCAGTCAGGAATGATTGTCACGGTTGAACCAGGGATTTACTTACCTGGCGTTGGCGGTGTTCGGATTGAAGATGATACGATGATTACGATAGATAGCAATGAAGCACTGACCCATTCGACAAAAGAGTTAATTATTCTTTAAACATGTACATGTAGGAGGACAACAAATGATTTCTGTAAATGATTTTCGTACAGGCTTAACAATTGAAGTAGATAACGGTATTTGGCAAGTTATCGATTTCCAACACGTAAAACCAGGTAAAGGGGCTGCGTTTGTACGTTCTAAACTTCGTAACCTACGTAACGGCTCAATCCAGGAAAAAACATTCCGTGCAGGTGAAAAAGTAGCGAAAGCACGTATCGAAAACCGTAAAATGCAATATTTATATGCAAGCGGTGATAGCCATGTATTCATGGACAACGAGTCTTATGAGCAAATCGAGCTGCCAGCATCAAGTATCGAGCGCGAATTAAAGTTCTTAAAAGAAAACATGGAAGTACACATTATGACATTCAACAACGAAACGTTAGGTGTTGAACTTCCAAAAACGGTTGTTCTAAAAGTAGCAGAAACAGAACCAGGCATTAAAGGAGATACATCTTCTGGCGGTACAAAAACAGCTGTTCTTGAAACAGGTCTTTCTGTTCAAGTTCCTTTCTTCATTAACGAAGGAGACGATTTAATCATTAATACAGTTGAGGGTACGTATAATTCACGTGCTTAATAAGAAGCAAACAAAAGAGTCTAAGATGAAAATCATCTTAGACTCTTTTGTTTGCTCTAAAGGGCCCTTGTATAATTAAATAAATCTGATTTATATGAAGGAGGCTTATAGTTTTGGATGCGAGCTGAATCTTCTAAAGAAACTAAAAGAAAAGTGTTTTTAACAAGTTATTGAGTCCATTACTTTTTAAAGGGTGTCATACTTCAAAAAGGAAGTATGGCTCTTTTTATTTCAAAATATGCTATGTTTATTTGTTCTTTTATCAAGGTTTATAGTTGATTTAATCAAACTTTATTACAAGGCTGCAATAGCACCCCTATAAAATAATCTAAATCAAGCTATTATGAAATACATACATAAGAATGTTTATTTGAATAAGCTATTGTTTTCCGTTAACTAGATGGAATGTGAGGATGTCCAAAATCAAATTGGACTTATATAAATCGTTAAGGAATATCGACTGAAATTAAGTGTAACTTCCTATTGTGATAAAATTACTAATCTAATATAACTATGAATGATTTGGGTAATTATAACTGTTATACCTTTATTAACTAATCTATTGTTGACCGTGTAGAATAATGTTTTTTACAATTAACATATTATCAAAGAAGAGGAGAGATGTATATGTCAGGAATTATTCGTGTAACACCAGCAGAGTTAGAAAGCATGGCTACCCGCTACAATGGTGAGAGCGGTCAAGTAGGGGAACAAGTTATCCGTTTAAATTCAATGATTAAAGAATTAGAAGGAGCTTGGGAAGGGGAAGCTAGTAGAGCATTTAGCGAGCAATACGAGGCATTAAAACCTTCATTTATTCAAATGCAGCAATTGCTTGAAGATATCTCTGTTCAGCTTAGCAATACGGGTAAAGCTCTTGCAGATGCTGACAATCAAATTGCAAGTCAAATTCGTGGTTAACTTCATCTGAAGTCTATGAAGTGAAGGAAGAGCGCCCATTCTATTAGAGGAAGGCGCTTTTTCGTTTTGAGGTGGGAAAATGTATATTGAAATAACGATAGACTTAAAGCATTATACGAATGAAGTTTTTGATTTACGTCTATCTGATTATCACTCTGTAAAAAAAGTAATCGATATTGTTTGGCAGGCCAAATCTATTTCTGAATCGCCTAGAGAAGGTTATTGGGTGCGGGTAACGAATAAAGGCCTTGTCCTTTCAGGAACAGAAAGGCTGATAGATCGTGGAATTACTACAGGAGACCGTCTTGAAATTATATAAGGGAGTATCCAAAAATGTCAGAAAAGAAACAATCGTATCTCGAAAAGCAGCTTGAAGCGGTCATAAAAAAAGAAAAAAATACGATTCAGATCATTTTTCAAAGAGAAAAAATTAGGTTAGATGATGCACTTGAAATGGAAATGCTTAAGTATAGCGATTCTTCCGTTAAGAAGGAAATAACATTAACAGAGGCTGAATTAAATCTCATTATTGAAATACCCTCAAGCTATATATCTTTTACACAATTGAAAAAGAAAGATGAAAAGAGCCGATGGATTTTTGCTTCGCAGCTTATTAAAAAGGTCGAAAATCATTCCTTGAATCGATTACATGTTATTGTATGTCCGGAAAATATTGTAGTTGATGAGAGTTTAACCCCGTATTTTCTTCACTATGGGGTAAAGGAGAGCTTGCCGCCTTATGAACAGGATGAAGAAAGACTATTACAGGAATTAAGAGCAACGGTGGCGGAAATAGTCGATAAAAAGTATAGTTTTTTCCAATATCTTCACTTATATCAAACGCTCGAACTTTCCCCTATTGCAGCCAAAATACTGGCTGCTAGTAATATCAATGAACTCCAAGAAAGGATTCGAGAGCATTTGACCGTCCTAGAGCAGAGGGCAAAGCAGGAAATCACTGTTGCAAAGAAAAAGTGGAATGTGACTCGTTATACAGCTCTCGGTCTTCTTGTCGCGTTAGTTCCTGCTCTTCTATTCAGTTTGTATACCCTCGTACTCGCTCAACCAAAACAGTCGGCATTCATTAATAGTCAGGAATATTTCTTGAAGAACCAATATAGTGAAGTGATTAATTCTTTGTTGGACTACGAGGTTGAAGATATGCCAAATGTTGTTCAATATGAATTAGCACAGTCGTATATCATGGTTAGTAAAGATATGGAGCTAATGGACAATCAAAAGGATACTTTGCAACGGGTTATTACATTACAAACTGATCCACAATATTATGATTATTGGATTCAAATTGGAAGAGGTAATGCGAAGGAAGCTCTTGATATTGCCTATTCTCTAGAGGATATAACCGTCATTCTATATGGGCTATATCAATACAACAAGGAAGTAAAGGCCGATGATGAGTTAAAGACAGAAGAGAAACAACAGAAGTTGAAAGAGATTCAGTCTGAAATAGATGAATATAAACGAGAATGGGAAGAAGAACAAGAAAAAAGGAAAGCTGAAGAAGCTGCGAAAAAAGAAGCTGAAGCAAAAGCGAAGGCTGAGCAGATTCAACAAGAGAAAAATTCTCAAAAACCTAAAGAACCAAAAGAACCACAAAAAAAGAATACAGAACCATCTGAATCAAATTCAAATTAGGTAGGTATTACAGGAGATGATAGCATGAGTAATCTCTGGTTGTTTTATGATCAATATTACCAGAGGGTGCGCTTGAGCAAAGGACAACAGCATTCCTTAACTGTTGGTCCAGACGTCAAACACATGATTACATTAAGGCATTATCCATTTACAGAGGGACCAATTACTATCGAAGTAGAGGAATCAGGGTTCTCTGTATGGAGAAAAGGGAGCATCATTGGCAGGGCAAATGAAAATCATTCCTTTCAATTAAAAGAACAGGATCAGCTATTAACCATTTTTCTAACGATATCAGATGAAAGGATACAAACATATTATTTAGGCTATCAGTCTGAAATTACATATTCGTCATTTGATAATAAGGCAGAAATCTTTCATTCAAATTCTTTTCCTATAGAGCAAACAAAGGACTCCTTTACTCTATTCAAGACGGGAAATGGCTGGGTTATTGAGCCTGAGATGTCCAATCTTTATTTGAATGGTAAGAGGATTCCGCAGAAGACAGAAGTGAAACTAGGAGATTTGCTATTTTGTTCTTTTATGACCTTTCAGCTTCTTGAAGATGATGTGTTAGAGATAAAGAGTATAGGAGAGTATGAGACCGAGCTTCCGATCATACAACAGCCGCAATCTGTTATGAGCAAGAAATACCCGATGTATCGGCGAACACCGAGAATGGTGTATGAACTCCCGAAGGAAAAGGTTTCTTTATCCTTTCCAGTTCAAGAGTCGGAAGATTCCAATAGAGGCCTATGGCTTATTATTATGCCTCCGCTCATTATGTTAATTGTTATGGGGATCGTTGCACGTATCCAACCTAGAGGGATCTTTATTATTATTTCGATGGTTATGTTCATGACTACGCTTGTCACATCGACTGTTCAATTCTTTAAAGATAAAGGAAATCAAAAGAAGCGGAAAGAACGGAGACGCCGAGTTTATACTCATTATTTAGAGAATAAAAGAAATGAGTTATTAGAGTTATCGGAAAAGCAAAAAGAGGTATTGCATTTCCATTTTCCATCATTTGAAAAAATGAAGTACTTGACAGAGCAACTATCAGATCGTCTATGGGAACGTTCATTAGATAGTTATGACCTTCTCCAATTTAGACTTGGAAAAGGGACAGTACCGGCAAGTTATCAAATCTCGATTAATTCTGGAGATATGGCAAATCGAGAGATGGATGATCTATTAGAACAATCTCAGCAAATGGAGAAAGTGTATCGGGAAATCGAAAATGTTCCGATTGTTGCTGATTTATCAAAAGGAGCAATTGGTTTAATTGGTAAAGAAAATGTTGTGAAAAATGAGCTTCATCAGATTATTGGACAGCTCGCTTTTTTTCATAGTTATCATGATGTGCGGATGGTCTTTATTTTTGATGAAGAAGAATATAGCGAGTGGGAATGGATGAAGTGGCTTCCACATTTTCAATTGCCTCATGTTCATGCAAAAGGGCTTATATATAATGAGAAAACCCGAGATCAATTGCTTTCATCCATCTACGAAATGCTGCGGGAACGTGATTTTCAGGAGGATAAAGAGAAAACAAGATTTTCCCCGCATCTCGTGTTTATTATTGCCAATCAGCAATTAATAACGGATCATGTCATCTTAGAGTATTTGGAGGGAGAACATCCATCCCTTGGACTATCGGTCATATTTGCCGCAGAAGCAAAAGAAAGTTTAACAGAACATATTCATACTCTCGTCAGATATATCAATGATGAAGAGGGAGATATTTTAATCCAAGATAAAAAAGCCGTGTCGATTCCATTTAGACTCGATGCTCATCAACAAAAAGGCAATGAAAAATTTGCTCGTCTACTTAAAACCTTGAATCATCAAGTAGGAGTGACCAATTCTATTCCTAACAGTGTTTCTTTTTTACAAATGATACACATGCAAGATGTAGATCAATTACCGATTAAGCAAAACTGGCTGACGAATGAATCAGCCAAGTCTCTAGCTGCTCCAATCGGTTTAAAGGGAAAAAAAGATGTTGTGGAATTGAACTTGCACGAAAAAGCACACGGGCCGCATGGACTTCTTGCTGGAACGACAGGGTCAGGGAAAAGTGAGTTTTTACAAACGTACATCTTGTCATTAGCTGTTCATTTTCATCCACATGAAGTTGCCTTTTTACTTATTGACTATAAAGGCGGAGGGATGGCGCAGCCTTTTAAAAACATGCCGCATCTACTTGGAACGATTACGAATATTGAAGGAAGTAAAAACTTCAGTGAACGAGCACTTGCTTCTATTAAAAGTGAGTTAAAGAAGAGACAACGTTTGTTTGATGAGTATCAGGTAAATCATATTGATGATTATACGGATTTGTATAAACAAGGTAGAGCGAAAGATCCATTACCACATTTATTTCTTATATCCGATGAATTTGCAGAGTTAAAGAGTGAAGAGCCTGACTTTATTAGGGAGCTTGTCAGCGCCGCTCGAATCGGGCGAAGTTTAGGCGTGCATTTAATTCTAGCTACACAAAAGCCTGGTGGAGTCATTGATGAACAAATTTGGAGTAACGCACGGTTTAAAGTGGCCTTGAAAGTGCAGGATGCAAATGACAGTAGAGAAATTCTTAAAAACGGTGATGCTGCAACGATTACTGAGACAGGAAGAGGCTATTTGCAAGTAGGTAATAATGAAGTGTATGAGCTATTCCAGTCAGCATGGAGCGGTTCACCGTATCTCGAAGATACTTCTCAATCGGAAGATGAGATTGCTCTCGTAACGGATCTTGGTTTAATTCCATTATCAAATGTTACAACCCATGATAGAAAGAAAGCAAACAAAAAAACCGAAATGGAAGCAATTGTAGAAAAAATAGAGGTCATACAGGCTGAAATGGGAATTGAGAAACTGCCCAGTCCATGGCTGCCGCCTCTTGCTCATTGGATATCTAGAAAACCTTATCGAGCATCTAATAGAAATGAAATTAGTTTCGCCTTAGTAGATGAACCCGAGAAGCAAAGTCAAACCGCTTTTCATTATGATGTGCTTGATGATGGAAATATAGGGATTTTTGGTTCTTCAGGATACGGGAAATCCTATACAGTCATCACGCTTCTACTTAGTATGGCGGAAAGATTCAGTCCTGAAGAAATGTATTATTACTTGTTTGATTTTGGAAATGGTACTCTTCTTCCATTAAAGCAGCTTCCACATACAGCTGACTTTTTCTTAATGGATGAGGGGCGAAAGATTGAGAAGTTTATGAATCTATTAAAAGGTGAAATCGCACAAAGAAAGCAACTGTTCCAACAGCAGGAAGTAAACAGTATTAAAATGTTTAATCAATTAAGTGATGAGAAATTGCCGCTTCTTTTTATTGCGATTGATAATTTTGATTTGATAAAAGAAGAAATGCAGGAACTTGAAGCACAAATTACACAATTTGCAAGGGATGGTCAGTCGTTAGGGATTTATATGATTTTTACGGCTACAAGGATTAATGCAGTTCGTCAACCTCTTATGAATAATTTGAAGACGAAAATTGTTCATTACTTAATGGACAGCGGTGAGGCTTACTCTATATTAGGGAGAATTCCTTTCACGCCTGAACCGATTCCAGGCAGAGCGATTATTAGGAAAGATGAGTCCTATTTTTCACAAGTATTTTTGCCAGCAGAAGGTAAGGATGATTATGAAATACTGGAATCAATCAAGCAAGATGTTCAGTTGTTGAAAGTAAAATATGAAGGCTTTAAGGGGCCTAAACCGGTTCCAATGCTTCCATCCGAATTAACGATGTTGAATTTCACATCATATATAGAGAAAGCTAAGACAATCGGCAAAATTCCTATTGGTCTTAACGAAGAGTCCGTTCAACCGGTTTATATTGATTTTGCGAAAAGTAAACATTGTATCGTTCTTGGCCCAGCACAAAAAGGGAAGACCAATGTTCTAAAAGTATTAGTAAATTCTTTAATTGACCAGGGAACAGAATCAGTAGGAATATTTGATTCATTTGATCGAGGATTATCGAGTTATTCATCGGAGCAAGCTGTCACGTATTTAGAAACGAAAGAGCAAATTACAGATTGGTTGATTCATATTGAACAGCTGTTAGCGGGAAGAGAACATGATTATCTCGCAAACATTCAACAAGGCCCTGTAAGAACGGAATATTCACCAATTGCACTCGTTATTGATGGGTATTCACGATTCTCTCAATCTATCGACAGTCTGTTGCAGGATCGAATTTCAAAGCTTATGAAAAATTACAGCCACCTTGGTTTCCACGTATTTGTTTCTGGAAGTAATAATGACTTAACAAAAGGGTATGATTCATTAACCGTTGAAATTAAGCAGATTCGTCAAGCTGTTGTATTAATGAAGAAATCAGAACAAACGTTATTTACCTTATCGTATGAGCGAAAAGAAGAGGAAATCTATCCGGGGTATGGCTACTATGTCATTAATGGCAAGGAGACGAAAATACAAATTCCATTATGCTCTACTGAAACGAGGGTTTATTTATGATAAGTAAAACAAGATATATGATAAAAATGATTTTAGTTATACTCCTTATTCTTGCCGCCCCGGCAGTCTTCTTTGGTTCTATTGGTGATCACCCCTTCCAGGTTAGGGAAAACGCAACGCGTACAATCGCCGTAGTAAATGAGGATATAAAGGCAGAAAAGGAAAATAAAGCGATAGACTTCGGGACGCAAATTATGACCATTCTTGAAGAGGATTCCAATTATCAATGGGTGGCAATGAGCCGAAGCGCTGCGGTCAATGGTCTTAAAAACACAAAGTACGATGCAGTTGTTTATATTCCTTCTGATTTTTCGAGCAATATTATGACGTACGAAGATAAACAACCAAATAAAGCCAAATTTGAGTATGATGTTCAAGAACAATTAAATGTCACGAACCGCGAGAAAGTTTTGCGTGAAATGGAGCGTGCGACTAACCGTGTCAATGGAAAAATATCTACGTTGTATTGGATGTACATTTCACAAGATTTAGAAGGTGTACGAGGTCATTTTGATGAGATTGTACAGAAAGAAATTGACTTCCAAAAGGCAATGTTAGCATTTTATAGTCCAAGTTCGAAAAGCCTGGCTGGTGAGATTAAGCAGCAAAAAAGTATGCTCGAAAGTATTCAAACAGCGACGAAGTCACTGGATAAAACTACTCCGGACAGAATCGATAATATTAATCAATTTGAACAGAGCTTAACAGGATTTGTTGAATTTGTAGAAAAATATAAAGAATATCAGGAAGCTCAGCAGCAAGTATTGCAGCAATTGCAAGAGGAAAGCCTTGGAACAATTAAGGCATTTTCCGCCAATCAGATCCCGACATTGACTGATTCTATCAATTCTTTTAATCAACAAGGCGGACAATTGTCTCTTGAACTAGAAGAAATGGGGAAACAGTTAGAAGAAAATAGTGAAAATGTTAATAACCTTTCCGCTATTCGATTAGATCAAATCGATCGTCAGAAGGAGGAGTTGATTGCTTACTTTAGAGAGAGGGAGACAAACTTTCTGAATAAGGTAGTGAACAAGCTTCAGACTTTAAAATCGGAATTAACGAATGGACCTCAACAACCAGATAATGAGGGAGCAGCGGATACTGCTCAAACCCCGACCGAACAATCATCGGCGGGAATGGTTAACACGGAAAAAGAACGAGAAGAATTACAGTCGATTGCTAAAGAGCTCAATGATATAAAGGCAAACTTAGAAGCTATTGCTGAACCGCAGCCAGAGCAGGTAACTGCTACGATTAACAGTATACCGCTGTTGGCGGAGCGAATGTCTCAAGTGGAACAACAGCTTGCTGCGATGGACGCTGAGGAAAATCCATTACAGCCAATTGTGGATGAACTAAATGCAAAGATTAAAGATTTATCAGATAATGCTAATTCCCAAGTTGACCAAACGGATGAATTGATTGAAGAGATTAAGAAGAAAGAACAAGCGATTCTTGCTTCTCCTGTTCTAACTGAGGAGACAAAGGGCCAGTTATCCTCCGTATTTTCTAAAAAGATTCAAGGTGGATTTTCAAATGCTATTTTGAATTATTATGCTGGACTTGTTCAATTAGAAACATTGTTACAAGATAGCTTGAATGCAAGTAATGAAAATCTTCAAGCTGTACAGGAAAGAATCAGTCCAATTCTTGGGATAAACGAGCAAGAACAAACTATGTGGAATGAACTTTCTGCAGATATGCCATCAGCAACAGGAAAAATAACAACTTTACAAGAACAATTGAATACGTTTTTAGCGGGATACAGTGAAGAAGTTGAAGAACAACATTCTGCTATTATGGAAGATTTATCTTCACTTGAAGACAGCTCCAAACAAGTAATGGATCATGTTCAATTCATTTCTGCTGATGTCCCGGCTTCAAGGAAAGTGGATGGACAGTCAGTTGTTACTCATCAGAAGGGGCTTGCGCAAGAAATGGCTATGATTCATGACTTAGTGAATTCTCTTGGAGACAGTCAAGATCAGATTGTTACGTATACAGATGACCTGCAATCAAAGGTTGAGAATGTACAACAAGATGCCAACACGCTTAATAATAAATGGGCAGCAAATGTGGATACAACAAAAATGTTCCGAGACGATATCTTTAATGTCTTAGGAAATGCGTATGTAGATGGCCAAAAGAATGGAACGGTTTATGATCATTTAGCTCAACCGCTTCAAATTAGCGGAGATAGCACATCGAAGAAGGAAGAAAAGAATATACCGCCTGTTATCATCCTGGTCATTGTGTTGATTGCTAGTTTATTAATTGGATATTTCAGTCATTATTTCAAAGGGGCACCTAAGCTTGTCCAAGTAGCTGTGTTTGCGCTGCTAAATTTAATTGTTGGTTTAATTATTAGCATATATGGCTTAAATATTTATCCATTAGAAGAAATGCGAGCGATTGAATGGACAATTATGACAGTTCTTCTGCTTACTGCTGCTTCTACGATTATTCTCGTTAGCTTTACTTGTGGAAACTTATTAGGATGGATTGTGAGTGTGGCATTAGTGATGTTCTTTGTTAGTCCATTACTTGCTTTAATAGCACCAAATATTAATTATGAAGATCCAATGTCAAAAGTATATATGTCGATTCAATATGAACCTGAATCTTTATTTATTCCAGCTGTTACTGTGTTAATGGGCATCATTGTTATTCTGGCCCTTATTCCGTTAGCTGTAAAAATCCGAAAGGATAAACGAACAAGAAGTATCGAAGAGGAAGAGTCATATGAAGCTTAATCGAAGGATAATGCTTGCTTTATTGTTTCCTATAAGTCTCTTCATAAATGTAAATGCGACCGAGGCAGCTGCACCTGATCTTGAAACGCTCACACCGAATGAGTATGAAAAAAAAGAGTTCAAGGAAAACACAGAGTATTTACATGAAAAGGCACTATATGAAAATAAGCAATCTATTCCAGAGCAGCAAAAGGAATTAACGTTTGAACTTCCAATGTCTGATTCTAACGAAGAAATATTAAATCAGTTATTCGTTGGAGAGATGAACGCCCAACAGACCATTGCTGAGAAAGCCGAACAAATGAATCTTTTTTCGGATAAGAGACCAGAGGATCTTCAGCTTAAAGACAAAAGTGACGATCCCCCAAATCGACAAATACAGTTAATGGTTATAATCGGCTTACTAGCCATTGGACTGATAGTGGTACTCGTTTTGCTTATTCCTAAAATGGCGCAAGGAAACCAGCAATTGAAGTGAGGGATAAGCGAGCTGAGGGAGGAATCAAGCCTTCTCTCAGCTCGTCTTATTTTTAAGAATGTTCCCCCATTGATGGAAGTTTCACTTTACAGGAGGTGTAAATATGAGTTTTTCAGATGCACTTAATCAGATTTACAATGAAATTTCAAGCCAATCAGCAGCTATAGATGAAAAAATTTCCCGGCTAGAGAAAGCGAAACAGAAAATAAAGGAAGAACAATATATCAGTTTGCAAGAAATCCGGAAAATTCTAGAACCTCAACTAGATGCTTTATGGACGGGGAGCCGCTCAAATTCTTTTGATAATTTTAGAGAGAAAACCCATACAGCGATGGCCACCATCATCAATGATGATTATGATGACTACGTGCAAAGTATTGAAAATAAAATCAATCTATTAAAGGTGGAACGCAGCATATTGGACTTTACAAGTGGATTGGCTAATGAAGCAAGTCAATTGATAGGGAAGGGAGAAGAGGTATTTGATGAGTTAGAAAGTAAAATCAGTGATTTAAAAGGGAGGCTGTTTTAATGCAAAAGATCAAACTGGATTATTCAGAAGTGATTCAACAATTAAATGATGTGAAAAAGCAGCTTAGTGAATTACATCTCCCAAGTCCTTCTGAAACAAAACTTGGACAGAATCAGCTTACATTTACAAAAGAATGGCTTCAAAGAGAAGAGAATCTACAAAAAATGGTTATACAGTATATGCAGGCCGTTCAAAAAAACGTGGAAGATACACATGCGAATGTAGACATTTTGAAAAAACAAGATGAAGCGATCGTCAAATAATGTAAAGGGGCTTTATGAACAATGGAAATGAAAATATATGAAGCCGACACGTTGGTTCATTCTGTTGAAGAACGTGCCAAGCAATATAAAGCATTAAAAGAGCAATTTCAGCAATTAAAAATAGAGTTTGCTAGAATTGTAGATAATGGGAATTTTCTCGGCAACGGAGCTGAAGCCATCAAAGGATTTTATAAAGCACAAATCGATGTAGTTGACGTATGGATCCAGCTTATTAATCAACAAGTGGCTTTTTTCGAAGGCGTTCAAGGAATGACAGAAGATGTTCAACTATCAGGAGACACCGTTGTAAAAGTACCTTTCCTAGAAGAAAATCTGTCTCAGTCGAATCAGTTAGCGAAAGAAATGGTCACCCAGCAGCAAGAAGATCTCCAGCAAATCTTTAACGA